>Ga0180435_10000033_pt1 | contig 121556 bp, 105 predicted proteins | sample SS_ome_3_FD_132467 | JGI IMG/M metagenome (GOLD analysis project Ga0180435, IMG submission 132467) | Hypersaline lake sediment archaeal communities from the Salton Sea, California, USA - SS_3_S_1 metaG | ecosystem: Environmental > Aquatic > Non-marine Saline and Alkaline > Hypersaline >... | reverse complement strand
TGCAGCGTGAGATCCGGCCACCCGACGAGGCTTCCCAGCGCCCCGACCGCGCTGTTCGCGAGGGCGATCAGAGAGACGAAGGCGATCAGCAGAGCGCCGACGGCGAGGGCGAGCCGCAGTCCCGCGAGGGCGCCGGCGGCCGCCGCGTCGATCACGTTCGCCGCGCGTTCTTCGTGGGCCAGGGCATCGCCGCTCGCGGTCTCGGGCGTGCCCGTCTCGGGAATCATGATCTTCGCGACGACCAGCGCGGCGGGGGCCGAGATCAGGCTGGCCACGATCAGGTGCCCCGCGTAGGTCGCGGCGCCGAGGATCTGGGCGTAGGTGACGAGCACGGTGCCCGCGATCGTCGACATGCCCAGGGTCATGAAGGCGAAGAGCTCGCTGCGGGTCATCCTCGCCAGGTAGGGGCCCACGACGATCCCGGATTCGATCATGCCGACGAAGACGTTCGACGCCGCGGCCAGGCTCTCGGCGCCGGACACCCGCATCGAGCGCGACAGCGCGTGCGAGAAGGCGCGCACGATCGGCTGGACGAGGCCCGCGTGGTAGAGGACGCCGAAGAGCGTGCCCATGAAGATGATGAGCGGCAGCACGCCGAGGGCGAAGCTCTGGCCGGTGTCGAGCAGGGGGCCGAAGAGGAAGCGCGCGCCCGCCTGCGACCACTCGACGAGCAGGGAGACGAGCCGCTCGAAGAAGGGGAGGATCGCGTCCCGGATCGGGGTCGCGAGGAGCAGCAGCGCGATGGCGAGCTGGAGCGCCACGCCCGCGAACACCGTCCGCCGGTCGATCGCGCGTCGATCCGTCGAGCAGAGCGCGGCGAGGCCGAGCAGGGCGACGAAGCCCAGGGCCGAGACCGCGCGCAGCCCCGCTTCACTCACCCCGCGTCTCCGCGGAAGCGCGCCACGAGATCCGTGGTGGCCCCGACGGGATCGTCCGCGCCGGCGACGACCGAGATGACCGCGAAGCCCGCGACGCCGGCCTCGCGCAGGGCGGCGACGTGCTCCGTTCCGATCCCACCGATCGCGACGAGCGGGCGGGGCGCGGCGAGCGCCGTGGCTTCGCGCAGCGCGTCCAGCCCGCGCTGGTCGTATTCGGAGTCCTTGGAGGTCGTTCCGAAGACCGGTCCGAAAGCCACGTAGTCGACGTCCTCGTCCCGCGTCGCACGGAGCTGCGCCGGCGTGTGGGTCGAGCGGCCGACCGCGAGGCGTTCGCGGACCTCCTTCGGCAGTGCGTCCGGCGGCAGATCGTCCTGGCCGAGATGGACCGCGTCCGCCTCGGCGAGGAGCGCCAGGTCGAAGCGGTCGTTGACGACGAAGCGGGTCCCGGCTTCCCGGGTGAGGGCCCGGATCTCCCGCGCCCAGGCGAGGACCTCCCGGTCGGTCGCGTGCTTCGACCGCAGCTGCACGACTGGCGCGCCCCCCGCGCAGGCGTCCCGGGCCTGCGCGACGGGGTCCTTCGGCCAACGCGGATCGTCGTCGGCGAGCACGTGCAGACCGTGATAGTCGAGGCCGCGGTCGCCGGCGCCGGGCAAGGGCTCAGCTCCGCTTCGGGAGCTCGATCGCGAGCTCGGTGATCTTCTTGCGAAGCGTGTTGCGGTTGATGCCGAGGAGCGCGGCCGCCCGGATCTGGTTGCCCCCGGTCCGCTCGAGCACGACCTCGAGCAGCGGCCGCTCGACGCGCTCCTGGATCTCGCGGTAGAGGTCGCCTTCGTCTTCGCTCCGGGCGAGGAGGGCCTCGACATCGCTGGTGACGAGGGATTCCAGGCTGGTCGTCGGGGCCGGCGTCGGCGTCGTCGACTCGAGGAAGTCGAACTCGTCCGGGGCGAGGATGTCGTCGGTCGAGAGAACGAGCGCCCGCTTGATCGCATTCTCGAGCTCGCGGACGTTGCCCGGCCAGCTGTGTCGCTCGAGGCGCTCGATCGTGGCGTCCGGCAGGCTGACGGGGCCTTCGGCGAGCTCCGCTGCGTACCGTTCGACGAAGTGCTGGGCGAGGGTGCGGACGTCTTCGAGGCGCTCGCGGAGGGGCGGGATCGAGAGCGGCACGACGCGCAGTCGGTAGAGCAGATCCTCGCGGAAGGAGCCCTCCCGGACCCCGGCGTCGAGGTCGCGATGGGTCGCGGCGACGATCCGCACGTCGACCAGGATCGGGTCACGGCCGCCGACGGGCGTCACCTCGCCCGACTGCAGCACCCGAAGCAGCTTCGCCTGGAGGTCGACCGGCATGTCGCCGATCTCGTCCAGGAAGAGCGTGCCGCCGGAAGCTTCGCGGAAGCGACCCGCCCTTGCACTGGTCGCGCCGGTGAAGGCGCCGCGTTCGTGGCCGAAGAGCTCGCTCTCGAGCAGCTCGCGCGGAATCGCGGCCGCGTTCACCGCGATGAAGGGACCCTCGCCGCGTGGACTCGCCGCGTGGATCGCGTGGGCCACGAGCTCCTTGCCGGTGCCGCTCTCGCCGGTCAGGAGGACCGGCACGTTGCGCGGGGCGACCTTGCCGACGGTCTTGAAGATCTCGAGCAGCGCCGGGCTCGAGCCGACCAGGCGATCGCCGCCGGGCGAGACGGCGCGACCCATCTGGCGCCGCAGCGAACGAACCTCGTCCTTGAGGGCACGGGTCGAGCGCGCCTTCTCGGCGAGCGCTTCGACCTCGGCGAGGGCGAAGGGCTTGACGAGGTAGTCGAGGGCCCCTGACTTCATCGACTCGACCGCGTTGTCGAGCAGGTTCTGCGCGGTGATGATCACGATCGCGACGTCGCCGCCCGAGGCGCGATGCTGCTGGAGGACCTCGATCCCGGTCATGCCGGGCATCCGGATGTCGAGGAAGGCCATGTCGAAGGAGCCGCTCGCGAGCTCCCGGGCCGCGGCCTCGCCGTCCTCCACGGCGACGACCTCGTGGCCGAGTCCCTCGAGGACCTCCTGCAGCACGAAGCGGATCGAGGCTTCGTCGTCGGCGACGAGGACGCGCATGGCGTCGCTGGAAGAGGTCATGGTCGGGGCTCCTGAAGCGCCGGGTCGGGCGGTGGGAAGAGGGGCGCGAGCGGGAGATCGACGGCGGCGCGGGTGCCTTCGCCCTCCACGGAGTCGAGCCGGAGTCGGCCTCCGTGGCGGCGGATCCAGTGCCGTGCGACCGAGAGGCCGAGGCCGGTGCCGCGTTCCTTGGTCGTGTAGAAGGGCGTCGAGAGCCGGTCGAGGACGTCCGGAGCGATGCCCGGTCCCGTGTCGGAGACACAGACTTCGATGGTGGGACGCGGCCGTCCGTCGGGACCGACGAGGCGGTGTTCGAGGGTCATGCCCGTCGAGAGCGTGAGCGTTCCACCGGTCTCCTCCATCGATTGCATCGCGTTGCGCGCGAGATTCAGGAAGATCTGCTGCAGCCGCGCGGGGTCCGCCTTCAGCTCCGGCAGCGACGGGTCGTAGACGCGCTCGACGCGGATCTCCTCGTAACCGCGTTCGAGCTCGAGGAGGTCGAGCAGCGAATCCAGCGGCCGGTGGATGTTCACGTCCTCGAGGTCGAGCTCGTCGCCGCGCGCGAAGACCATCAGCTCGTCGACCAGGCCGGAGATGCGGTCCACCTCGCCGACGATGAGCTGGGCCGCCTTCTTCGCGCGATCGTTCTGGGCGCCGAGCGAGAGCAGCTCGGCGGCGCCGCGGATCCCGCCGAGCGGATTCTTGACCTCGTGGGCGATGCCCGCGGCGATCTGGCCGTAGGACTCCTGCCGCTCGCGCTCGCGGATCTCCTCGCGGAGCGAGCGCGCGGCGCTCCGATCCCGGATCGTGACGGCGAGGGGACGGGCCGTGCCGGGACGTGGGTGACCGTCGCCGAGCAGCGAGACCGAGACGTCGACCGGGATGGGCGTCGCGAGCGGACGCGGGAAGTCGACCTCGTCGTGGATGGCGGGCCGCCCCGACAGGCGCACCCGCTCGACGATCCGGGAGAGCGGATGATCCGGACCGAGCGTGTCGGTCAGTCGCTTGCCGGCGCTCGTCTCGAGGGCGGCGGCGTCGAGCAGCCGCCGGGCCTCCGTATTGCTGAATTCGACCCGACCCGCGTCGTCGAGGACGACGACGCCTTCGAGGAGTGCATCGAGGATGCCCTGGAGGTCGAGGGTCATGGATCTGCCTGTTTTTTGGGCAACTGGGACGCGCGCGAATCTAGCCGGGGGAGGGTTTGCTGCAAGGTCGAGAATCGGCACAGGTTTCGCGCGCCTCCTGACTCCGGTTTCGGGAGCAGGCCCCGCGGGCGTGCGCCTCAGGGCTCCCCGGATCGCCCGACACCGGGTACCGTTCGGGTGAAGCGGAAGGCCGCGCTGGCGCCGCGATCGGTCGGCGGAATCTCCACGGGGGAGTCGCGGCCGGTCGCGCGGAGCGGGGCGAAGGAGTCGGGAGCGCGATGCGGCAGGGACTGACCGTCGCCGAGGCCCAGGCGGCGATCCTCGAGGAAACGCCGTGCCTCGGGCCCGAGACGATCTCGGCGTCGGATGCCGCCGGGCGCGTGCTCGCCGAGGCCATCGTGTCGGCGCGTCGCCACCCGCCGGCGGACTGCTCGGCCATGGACGGCTACGCCGTCCGGCGCGGAGACCTGCTCGGGGCGAGTCCGGACGCGCCGCGCACGCTGCCCGTCGTCTACGAGGTGCCGGCTGGGGGCCAGGCGGCGCGACCGCTCGAAGCGGGCGAGGCCGCGCGGATCTTCACGGGCGCGCCGATTCCGCCCGGGGCGGATGCCGTCGTCATGCAGGAGGACACGGATCAGGGCGCCGATCGCGTCGAGATCCGAACGGAGCCCGCCGAGCGGGCGAACGTTCGGGACGGCGGCGAGGACTTCGAAGTCGGCGATCGACTGATCGACGAAGGCGTCGTCCTGGGCGCCGCCCACCTCGGCGTCCTCGCCTCGCTCGGCAGGACGATCGTCTCGGTCCATCAGCGGCCGCGGGTCGCGATCCTCTCGGGCGGCGACGAGCTCGTCGAGCCGGATCGCCCGGCCGATGGCGGGCGCATCGTCTCCTCCAACTCGTACACCCTCGCGGCCCAGTGTCGTGAGATCGGTGCGGAGCCGATCTATCTGGGCATCGCCGAGGACACGCCGGACGCGATCGAGACGCGCATGCGCGCCGGGCTCGGCGCCGACGTCCTCGTGAGCAGCGCCGGCGTTTCGGTCGGGGACCACGACCACGTGCGCGACGTGCTCGAGAAGGTCGGCTGCCGGCTGCGCTTCTGGGGCGTCAAGATGAAGCCGGGCTTCCCCCTCGCGTTCGGCGTGATCGAGCCGACGGGGCAGCTCGTCTTCGGGCTGCCCGGCAACCCGGTCTCGACCGCCGTGACCTTCGAGGAGTTCGTCCGGCCCGCGCTGCGCAAGATGATGGGCCACCGCGCGATCCACCGTCCCGTCGTGCGCGCGACCCTGACGGATGACTATCGGAAGAAGGCCGGCCGCCTCCACTTCGTGCGCGTGACCCTCGAACCGAGCGCCGAGGGGATCCTCGCGCATCCGACGGGGAATCAGAGCTCCGGGGTGCTCACCTCGATGATTCGCGGCCAGGGGCTGGCGGTCGTGCCCCTCGAGTCGGACGGCGTCGCCGCGGGGACCGAGGTCGACGTCCAGATCCTGGATTCGACGTTCTTCGATCGGAACGAGCGGGGCTTCTGAGGCGATGACCCTCTCCGGAGCAGGGGCGATCTCGTCCGCGCAGGCAGGTCAGGCGCGTATCGGGAACGTGAGCGCGGTGCTCACCGGACGGGCCGCCGCGTCGGCGGAGAACCGGGCCGCGGCGCGTGCGCTGCTGGACGGGAGCTTCGTGGACGTCCGGGAGACGGAAGCGGACCTGACGGCCTGGCTCGCCGCCCTCGAGGCCGGGACCGGCGATCGGGTGCTCTTCGCGGTGGTCGGAGAGCGGGCTCCGTCGCGGGTCGCGGTGCTGGCGCTGGTCTGCTGGCCGGAAGCCGACGCACTCGTCTTCCGCGACGGCGAAGACGATGCGGAGGCCGGGGCGCTCGTCCTGCTCCGACGCGAGTCGATGCTTCCCTCGGCGCGGGACGCCGTGTCGCGCGGGGAGGCGGATCCCTTCGTCTGGCTGGACTCGATCGAGGCGGAGCGCGTCGGGCCGGTCGAGCTCGGTCTGGCGCTTCCGTCGGCGGAGGCCTGTTAGGCGAATGCTCGACCTTCCGCGTCTCCAGCGCTTGAGCCTGACCGCGCGGCCGATCTCCCAGCGGATCCTCGGGCGCCTGCTCCACGCGAACTACGTCTACCTGCCCGGCGTCGAGCTCCGGGTGGAGGGCGAGGAAAACCTGCCGGAGGAGCCGGTCATCTACGCGATGAACCACACGGACCGGTACAACTACTGGCCCTGGCAGTACGCGATCTGGAAGCGGTGGGGACGCTTCACGGCGGCCTGGGTCAAGGGCAAGTACTACGAGAACCGCCTGCTCGCGCTCTTCATGGAGAGCATGCTCCAGCTGCCCACGGTCTCTCGTGGCTATCTGATCACGAAGGATTTCCAGTCGGTGCTGCAGCGCACGCCGACGGATCAGGAGTACGCCCTGCTGCGAGACGTGGTCGATCGTCGCGCGGTCGGCGAGGACGCGCCGCTGCCGGCCCCGCCCGACGTCCCGGAGCGCCTGCTGCGCAAGCCGCGGAGTCCCCTGGGCTTCGCCTTCGAGCCCGCCGACGGCGACTACGCGGACTACATCTGCGCGCTCTTCCAGGCCATGATGGCGCGCTTCGTCGAGCTGAACGAAGAAGCCCGGGCGCTCGGCATCGATCTCCTGATCTTTCCGCAGGGCACGCGCTCGATCCGGCTGCTGGAGAGCCACGTCGGGATCGCCCAGATCGCGCTGCATCTGCGCGCCCCGATCGTGCCCGTAGGCTGCAACGGCTCCGACACGCTCTATCCCGGCGGCTCGCCCTTCGCGAAGAAGGGGAGCGTGACGTACCGGATCGGCGAGCCGATCCGGTACGAAGACCTCGCGCCCTTCCACGTCGCCGAGAAGTTCGCGCCCTTCACCGCCGCCGCCGAGCGCGACCACGCGAAGGAGTTCCGCGGGATCGCGGATCGGGTGACCGAGGGGATCGAGGCGCTGCTCGACGAGCCCTATCGCCGCGCTCCGCGCGCGTCGGCCGGGAACGACGCCGGGCGCAGCTCCGATCGCTTCGTCTAGCCGCGGCGCTTCCCGGCACGGAACGCTTCGAGCATCGCCGTCGTAGAGACTCCCTCGAGCAGCGGCAGGCGGGCGACCCGACCGCCCCAGCTTTCGACGTCGTCGCGCCCCACGATCTCGTCGAGCGCCCAGTCGCCGCCTTTCGCGAGGACGTCCGGACGGAGCGCCCGGATCGCGCGGATCGGCGTGTCCGCGCCGAACCCGACGACCCAGTCGACGCAGGCGAGCGCGGCGACGACCTCCTTGCGAACCCGGGCCGGCTGGATGGGCCGCTCGGGTCCCTTCAGCCGGCGGACGCTCGCGTCGAGGTTGATCGCGACGACGAGCCGGTCGCCGAGGGCGCGGGCCGCTTCGAGGCTGCGCACGTGGCCTGCGTGGAGAAGGTCGAAGCAGCCGTTGGTGAAGACGATGGATTCCCCCCGGCGCTTCGCGCGCAGGACGGCGCGCTTCGCTGCGTCGAGCGTCATGACCTTGTCCCGGGCGCGGGGGACCGACGACTTCGTCATGACTGGTCGTCGCCGTCGTCGAAGAGGAACTGGAGCGCCTTGAAGGGCGCCTTGATCACGTCGGGGACGCCGGACATGATCGTCTGCATGGGCAGCGCATCCACGTCCGGATCGCCGAGCGCCCCCTCGACCTCGAAGTAGGTCCCGAAGAGGCCCCGCTCCGAGCCGGGAAGAAAGCTTCGGACGAGCGGCAGGTTGTCGAGGAACGCCGACGGCTTCCGGAAGAGGAAGATGCCCACCACGCTGCGGATCGTGGCGGGCTTCGGGTTCGTGTCGATGTCGGCGCGGGCGTAGACCCGGAGCGGTCCCTCGATCTCGAAGTCCTCTACCGCGATCACGCCGCGATCGATGGAGAAGGTGCCCTCCATCGTCTCGTAGGCGAGCTGGTCCTCGTTCGCGAAGGGGTTGTAGCCCTCGGTCGCCTTCGCGAGACGGAAGATCAGCGGGAGGCTCGTCTTGACCGTTCCGTCCCGGGCGTCCGCGCGGACGCTTCCTTCGAGCTCCGCGATGAAGTTCGTCTTCGGTCGGACGCGGCCGACCAGGGAGCCCGTCGCTTCGATGCCGCCGAGGGCGAGCCCGTCGGGCAGCGCGACGAAGGGCCCGATCTCGTCGAGGCGTGCGTCGGTGAGGGCGAAGCTCGTGTCGAAGCCCACGGTGTCGTCCCGATCGAGGTCGACCGCCATGCGTGCCGCGAAGGTACCCTGGGCCTCGACCTGGATCTCGAGGTCGTCGAAGTGCATGCGCGTCTCTTCGAGACGAACCCACCCGGTCGCACGCTCGAAGGGCAGCCAGCGTCGCGGGCGGAACTCCATCTCGAAGCGCCCCTGTCCCCAGCGCGCCTCGGGCATGGCGTCGGGTGCGTCGAGCTCCGCGACGACAGGATCGCCTTCGGCTTGCGATCCGCCCGCGCCGCCGGGGGCGGCGGGCGGCGGGGCGTCGGTCGTCCGCTCCTCCGGCGGTGTCAGGGAGAGCGTCGCCGAAACGGAGGGCGCCTTCGGGTCGTTGAACCAGACGACCTCGCCCTTCACGCCGGCGCCGCCCCAGCGCCCCTTGCGGACGGTGACCTCGAGACCGCGGCGAAGGGGCTCGACGAGGACTTCGAGGTCTTCGAGGGGCCAGCGGAAGATCGGGTGTTCGAGACGGTCGAGGGCGAGACCGATGCGCTTGAGGGGCGGCAGAGCGTCGGGGTTCCGGGGCGCGAGGATGCCCGAGAGCGGGCGGAGCCCGGGGAGGGGCGGCGGGCTGCGCCGGATCTCGCGCTCCTCGGGGCGGGTGCGCGCGAGGACGGAGAGGCCGTTGATGACCGCGTTCATCTCGGGGAGGGGCGTGCCTCGGTAGCTGCCGCGGCCGTTCCGGAAGACGATCTGGTCGCCGACCCACTCGACTTCCCCTTCGATGTCCTCGATCGCATCGCTCGGCCCGCTCTTCACGACGACCCCGTCGAAGGAGCCGCCGAGGACGAAGCCGGCCGGCAGGTCGCGGGCCGAACCGCTCACGAAGTCCCGCCAATCGCCCAGCGAGGCGGTGCCGGCGACTTCGATCGACTTCACGCGCCCGGCGACCACGCGCTCCGTCAGGCGGGCGATGGTGAGTGCGGTGGCCGAGTCGTCGGCGAGGGAGTCGGCGAAGCGCCGGAAGGCGTCGAGGTCGACGCCCCGGGTGCGGGCCTCGATGTGGGCGGGCGCGAGGCTGCGGATCGGCCGCTGGACGGTCCCCTGGAACTCGAGGCCGAGGCGAGGGCCCTCGAGGCGCGACTTCACCAGGCGGATCTCGATCGGGTCGACTTCGAACTCGGCCTCGAACTCGACCCGCTCGCGCTCGAGGAAGAGGCCTGCGCGCTCGAGGCCGAGGGTCGCCTCGTCGACCGCCCCTTCGAGCGCCAGTCGATGGAGACCGCCGCTGTCGGTGAAGAGGCGGAACCGCGTGTCCAGGGTGCCTTCGAGTCGGGCGAAGCCCGCGAGATCGCCGATCGGCGCCTCGGCCGCGGCCAGCGGGATGTCGGACACGCCGAGGCTCCAGACGAAGTGGCGGCCCTCGGCGCGATGCACGCCGAGGGTGAACGGGAAGGGCGCGTGGACTCCGTCGAGGAACACGCCCCGCCAGTCGATCGCGATGTCCCGGGAGAGCAAGTGACGCTCCGCGGTCCCGTTGAGCAGCTCCGCGCGCAGGCTGGCCGGCGGCCCGTCTGCGGTCGGTGGACCGATCCACTCCAGGGTGCCGTCGACCACGACGATCCGGTCGGCGGCGTGGAAGTCGTCGACGACCCGGCCCGCCGCCCCGTCGAGCTCGGCCAGCCGCGCGAAGACCCGTTCGGCCGGCGCCCGATCGTCGAGTCCTTCGTCGGGGTAGGAAGAGGGCGCGGGCAGCGGCAGACCGACCCAGCCGCCGTCGACGTCCTGGACCAGGCGGACGTGCGGCCCCTCGAAGACGATCGTCGACAGCTCGAGCCGCCCGACCATCAGCGCGAGCAGGTCGACCCAGGCGATGATCCGCCGGGCCCGGAGGCCGGGCGGGGCGGCTTCGATCGGGCTCGGGTAGGCGGTGAGATCCCGGGCCTCGACGCGGAGACCCTCCTCCCAGCGCACGTCGACCCCGCTGATCGCGACCGGTCCCTCGAGCAGGCGGGTCAGCTGCGTCTCGATCTCGGTGTGTAGAAGACGCGTGCCCAGCCCGGAGGACACGAGGTAGCCGGCGGCGATGCCGACGAGGACCACGGCCATCCAGAACAGGCGCATCCAGCTGCGCCGCACCGGCGGAACCCCCCGAAAATAGGCGCGCGAAGCTAGCAAAGCGGCTCGTGCAGCCTGCGCCTCCGGCGTTCGCCCCGAGTAGAAACCCCCTCGTACGCGTCACGGCGATCCGCGAGTTGCGTATCCGAGATGGCGGATCTGCCGGCGCACGAACCCTCCTTTCACTCAATGAGGGGTCACGAACCGGCGATCAGTGCGGGCAGGTCGCCGGTTCCACGCAGGTCCTCTGCATCGGCACCCGACGCGCGGGCGAGCCTCCCAAAAGCGCTCCAACGAGGTGAATTTCCTCAAGAAAGACCTTGGGACCGACGAATCCCCGAATGATTCAAGTGACGTACTCCGGGAGCAACTCCTGGAGCATCCGAAAAACGGGGGTGTGATTGTGATGGATTCGATGAACGCTCAGGAAGAGCGCGTACCGAACCGTGTTCGAGAGCTTCGCGAGAACAAGCTCATGACGCAGGCGCAGCTGGCGCGGAAGGCCAAGGTGGCGCTGCGGACGATTCATAGCGTCGAGAAGGGCATGAACTGCCGCATGGATACCAAGCGGAAGATCCTCCTCGCGCTGGGGCTCTCCTTCGAGGACAAGGACCAGGTGTTCCCGCCGGTCTCGCGCCCGATGGGGTTCCCGACCACGCACTGAGCGACGGTTCGGCGCGGAGCACTCGATCAGGAAGCTCCGCGACACCTTCGAAAGCGCCCGGGGCGAAAGCCCCGGGCGCTTTTGCGTACCGGGCCGCGGATCTCGGGGCCGATCGCCCTGGCCTCGGGTTTCGCGGCGCGTCCGCCTGCTTTGTTCACGCGTGAGCGCGGCTGCTACCCTCCGTCCTTCCGCGGCCCTGGCGCATCCCGCGAGGCCGCCCAGGAGCCCCGTCATCGCCGATCGAGTTTCCATCCTCGCGGACGTCGCGGAAGTCGTCACGCGCTCGCACGATCTCGAGGAGACCCTCGCGAACGTGACGGACCTCGTGTCGAAGCGGCTCGATGCGGACGTGTGTTCGATCTACACGGTCGACCCGGAGATGAACACGCTCGCGCTGGCCTCGACGATGGGGCTCGAGGCGCAGGCCGTCGGTCGGGTGGAGCTGCCGGTCGGGGAGGGGCTGGTCGGGATGGCCGCGGAGCGCGGTGAGCCGATCGCGATCGAGGACGCGAAGTCCCACCCGAGCTACCGCTACTTCCCGGAGACCGGGGAGGAGCGCTTCGCCTCGCTGCTCGCCGCGCCGCTGATCGTGCAGGACGTCGTGATCGGGGTCATCGTGATCCAGACCGTCGAGCCCCGCCGCTTCGACGAGCCGGACATCGAGCTGCTGCAGACCTGCGCCTCGCTCCTCGCGCCGGTCGTGATCAATGCCCAGCTGCTCGCGCTGATGTCTTCGCCGGCGGAGCAGCGCGGGACCGTCGTCGAGAAGATCGTCGCCTCCGACCGCATCCGGGCGCGTCAGCGCGAGGCGGGGGGACGCGAGCCGCGCGCGGAGAAGAACGTGATGATCCGCGGGCTGGCGACCGCGCGGGGCGTGGCGATCGGTCCGATCTTCCAGATGGATCGCGACGTCGAGCTCGCCCACCTCGACTACGAGCCGGCGCCGGAGACGGCGGACGAGCACGCGCGCTTCAAGCGGGCGATCGGCGTCGCGCTGCGTGAGATCGAAGACATGCGCGACGTGGTGCAGGAGCGCTTCGGCCCCGAGTTCGCCGCGGTCTTCCACGCGCAGATCCAGATCCTCGAAGACAAGGGCTTCGTGACCAACGTCGCCCAGGCGATCGACGCGACGGGCAGCGCCCGGACGGCGCTCGCCCAGGTTCTCGACACCTATCGCCAGACCTTCGAGCGGATCGAGGATCCGTACTTCCGCGAGCGCGGGACCGACATCGCGGACGTCGGCAATCGCGTGATGGAACGCCTCCTCGGCCTGCGCGACAAGCTCGAGCCGATGAAGCGCGGCTCCGTCGTCGTCGTGGATCAGCTGCTGCCCGCGATCTTCGCCCAGCTCGAGATGGACAAGGTCGCGGCGATCGTCGCCGAGCACGGCGGGCGGACGAGCCACGGCGTGATCTTCGCGCGCACCCTCGAGATCCCGACCGTGACGGGGGCGACCGGCTTGCTTCGGGAGGTGCGCGAGGGCGAGACGGCGATCGTCGATGGCGCCACGGGGACGCTCTATCTGTCCCCCGACGACGCGTTGATCGGAGAGTTCGAGCAGGCCCAGCACAACTTCGAGGTCGCGGTCGAGCATCTCGATGCGATGCGCGAGCGGCCGGCGGAGACCCTCGACGGTCGGCGCGTGAAGCTGTCGGCGAACGCCGGGCTCCTCGCCGACCTCCGCCTCGTCGACAAGCACGGCGCCGAGGGGATCGGTCTCTTCCGAACCGAGCTCCTCGCGCTGGCTCATCGCGGCTTCCCGAGCGAAGAAGAGCAGGAGCAGCTCTACCGCCGCGTCGTCGAACACATGGAGCCTCGGACGGTCACGATCCGAACCCTCGATCTCGGCGGAGACAAGGGCATCCCGAACATCGGTCTCGACGACGAGGAGAACCCGCAGCTCGGCTGTCGTTCGATCCGGCTCACCCTCGAGAACCGACACCACTTCCACGCACAGCTGCGCGCGATCCTGCGCGCGAGCACCCTCGGCAACGTGCGGCTGCTCCTGCCGATGATCGGGAGCCTGTCGGAGCTGCGCGAGGCGAAGGCGGTGATCGACGAGGTCCGGCTGGACCTCGAGCGCGAGGGCAGCCGCTTCGATCCCGATCTCCCGGTCGGCATCATGATCGAGGTGCCCTCGGCGGCGATCACGGCGACGACCCTCGCGGAGGAATGCGACTTCTTCTCGATCGGGACCAACGACCTGACCCAGTACACCCTCGCCGTCGATCGTGGCAACGAACGCGTCGCGCACCTCTACGACTCGCTCCACCCCGCCGTCCTCCACCTGATCGAGTCCTCGGTCCGCGCCGCGCGCGCCGCGAACATCCCGGTGTCGGTCTGCGGCGAGATGGCGACGAATCCGCTCTCGGTGCCGATCCTCGTCGGCCTCGGCATCGGCGAGCTCTCGGGGACCCCCGCTTCGGTCCCCGTCGTGAAGGAGATCGTCCGGGCCCTCGACTCGAGCGAGGTGGAAGAGGACGCCCGCGCGGCACTCGGGGCGAGGACGGCCGCCGAGGTGCACGCCATCGCCGCGACGCGACTACGCTCCGCCGGGCTCACGCAGCACCCGGACATCGGCGACTGGCTCGAGCAGCTGCTGGAAGCGGCCCTCTCGCCGATCTAGTCGAGGTCCGCCTCTCACGGAGAGCGAACGCCGCGCCGAGAAGGGTGGGGCCCCGTCGGCGCGCGCTCAGCGCTCAGCGTTGGAGCAGGACGGCGTCGGCCTCGTGGTGGAGCTCGACGAGCGTCTGCTCGAGGCGGCGGGCGAAGGCCTGTTCCGCGCCGTCCTCCGTGGTGTCTTCGGGGATGGTCATCGATTCGCCGTAGACGACGACGACCCGGGCGAAGGGGAGGGGGAGGAGGCTCCGGTCCCAGCTCGACAGGCGGTGGGCCGGGCGGGCGGAGAAGGCGACGGGCTGGATCGGGACGCCGGTGTGGCGCGCGATCGCGATGATGCCGGTCTTGGCGACCCGTGCGGGGCCACGGGGGCCGTCGACGAGGATCGCGGCGGTGGTGCCTTCGCCGAGCAGGCGCACCATCTGGCGCAGCGCCGCAGAGCCACCCCTGGAGCTCGAGCCCCGGGCGGGCTCGGCGTAGCCGAGCGCGAGCAGGGCGCTTCGGATCAGGTCGCCGTCCCGGCTGCGGGAGACCGCGACGCTGTACCGGCGATCCCGATAGAGCCAGGCGCACGGGACCATCGACTCGTGGAAGAGCGCGGCCAGCCGCGGCGGGTCCGACGGGCTCGGCGTTCTCGGGTCCTGGCCGCGGACCTCGATCCGCCAGGTGGCGCCCAGCAGACGAAGCAGGGCGCTCGTGGTCAGTCCGAAGAGCCAGAGCCCGAAGCGCGCCCACGGCCCCCGTTCGCGGAGGCCCGGCACGGGGCGCTCGGAGCCGTTCGTCGGGGGCTGGGAATCGGGCGCGGGGACCGGCTCGCTCATCGCTCCGCAAGGCTAGGGCAGCCCCGGCCGAGCGGCCCTGGAAAACGCCGGGCGTCGCGCCCGCCGCGTCCCGTGGCGGTGCGTCGGGAGGGTCCCTGTGGTACCCGTTGGCCTGCGCTGGCGTGGTCCCGAGGGGATGAAACCGTCCGGATCGCGCGGGGTTATGCTGCCCCCGCCCGCTGGCCCCCCGACCCGATCCGACCCTGCGCACGCCTGGAATCCATGAGCGACTCCGCACTCACGATTGCCCGCAACTACCTCGACCTGACGAAGCCGCGCCTCCTCCCGATGGTGCTCTTCACGGGTCTGCCCGTGCTGCCGATGGCGGCGGGCGGCTGGCCGAACGTGGGCTTCACGTTCCTCGTGATGACCGGCATCGCCCTGGCCGCGGCGTCGGCGAACACGCTGAACGCCTACATCGAACGCGACAAGGACGCGCTCATGGAGCGGACCAAGTCGCGGCCGCTCCCGTCGGGCCTGATCGCGCCCCGGGCCGCGCTCCTCTTCGGCCTCGCCCTCGGCGTCCTCTCGACGGGGCTGCTCTACGCGGTGAGCGGGATGCCCGCCGCGCTGGTCGGCGTGGCGTCGATCCTCTTCTACGTCTTCGTCTACACCGTCTGGCTGAAGCCCCGCTCGATCTGGAACGCGGTGATCGGGGGCGCCGCCGGCGCGGCCGCACCGCTGATCGCGGACGCCGCCGTCAACGGCACGATCGGCCCGGCCGGGTGGACGCTCTTCGCGATCGTCTTCTTCTGGCAGCCGCCCCACGTCTGGGCGATCGCGCTCTACCGGAAGGACGACTACAAGGCGGCGGGGATTCCGATGCCGCCCGAGGTGATCGGCGACGAGGCGACGCGCAAGCGCGTCGTCTGGTACACGGCGGGGCTGCTTCCGGTGACGGTCGCGCCCTACTTCCTCGGGCTCGCCGGGCCGATCTACTTCGCCGTCGCCGCGGCGAGTGGCGTCTGGTTCCTCTACCGCTCGGTCCGGCTCTTCCAGGAGCGGACCGACGAAGCCGCCCAGGGCGTGTTCCGCGTCTCGCTCGTCTTCCTGTTCGCGGTCTTCCTGGCGCTGCTCGTCGACCTCGTCGTCTTCGCGTAGCCCACGCGTAGGCCCCCGCGCGGGAGCGGTCGCGGGCCGGCAGACTCCCCCTTCGCTCGGTTAGGATCGACCTCGCGTCGCGGTGCCGCGACGAAGGAGTCGTGCGTGAGCGAAGCGAGCCCGTATCCCCTGGCCGGCCTGCGGGTCCTCGACCTCTCGATCGAGATCGCCGGACCCTACGCGACGAAGATGCTCGTCGACGCAGGCGCCGAGGTCATCAAGGTCGAAGGGCCGACCGGAGATCCGCTGCGGCGGTTCAGCAGCTCCGGTCAGGACCTGTCGGATCGAGACGGGGCGCTCTTCCAGTTCCTCAACGGGGGCAAGCGGAGCGTCGACTGGGACCTCGAGCGCGACGCGGATCGCGAGGCCTTCCTGCGCCTCGCACAGACGGCGGACCTCGTCGTCGAGAGCGGGGGCGCGGGTTGGCTCGAGGCGCGGGGGATCGACTTCGAGACGCTGCGCGCCCGGAACCCCGGACTCTCGCTGGTCTCCGTCTCGCCCTACGGACGCACGGGGCCCTGGGCGACGCGGCCGGCGACGGACTTCACGCTCCAGGCCGAGGTGGGCTCGACCGCCTATCGCGGGCTCCCGGAGCGGGGTCCGGTCTGCGCGGGGGGGAGGCTCGGGGAGTACGCCGCGGGGTCGGCAGTCGCCGTGGCGGTGCTCGCGACCTGGCGGTCGGCGAGGGCGAGCGGGGTCGGGCTGCACGCGGACGTGTCGATGCTCGAGGCGCTCTGCCTGAGCTTCACGACCTACCACGACCTCTTCGGTCAGTTCGTCCCGGGCTTCGCGATCCCGATCGCCCTCGAGACGCCGTCGATCGAGCCCTGCAAGGACGGGTGGATCGGTCTCTGCACGTATACCGGACAGCAGTGGAAGGACCTCTGCGCGCTGATGGGGCGGCCGGACGTCGGCGAGGACGAGCGCTTCTACGACGGCTCCGCACGGATGCAGCACCTCGACTTCATCCTCGACGTGATCCACGGCTGGACGAAGACGCAGACGATGGCCGAGGTGACGGAGCTGGCCGGTCTGATGCGCATCCCGGTCTCGCCGATCGGCGACGGCAAGTCGGTCCTCGAGTTCGACCAGTTCCGGGAGCGCGGGGTCTTCCTCGATCATCCCGACGGGTTCAAGGCGCCGCGCGTGCCGTACCAGGTGCACGGGATGCCTTTGCCCGGGTTCCGCAAGGCGCCGGTGCTCGGCGCGGACCGGGCGGCGATCGAGGCGGCGCTCCCCGAGCCCGCGGTGTCCGAGGCGCCCGTCGACGAGTCGAAGGTGAAGCCCGCCTTCGACGGCCTGCGGGTCGTCGATCTGACCGCGTTCTGGGCCGGCCCCTTCGCCACCTGCATCCTCTCGACGCTCGGCGCCGACGTGGTCAAGGTCGAGTCGATCCAACGCCCGGACGGCATGCGCTTCGCCGGCGCCGTGCCCTCGGAGGCGCTCTGGGAGACTGCGCCGATCTTCCACGGGGCGAACCTGAGCAAGAAGGGCATCACGCTGAACCTCGATGCCGAGGAAGGCAAGGCGATCCTGCGTCGATTGCTCGAGGACGCGGACGTGGTGATCGAGAACTTCTCCGCGCGCGTGATGGAGAACTTCGGTTTCACCTGGGAGGTGCTGCACGAGATCAACCCGCGGCTGATCTCCGTCCGCATGCCGGCGTGGGGGCTCGACGGGCCCTGGAAGGACCGGACGGGGTTCGCACCGAACGTCGAGCAGGCGAGCGGCCTCGCCTGGATCACCGGCTACGAAGACATGCCGCTGATCCCACGCGGCGTGTGTGATCCCCTCGGCGGGATGCACACGGTCCACGCGCTCGCGATGGGACTCGAGGAGCGGGAGCGGACCGGGCAGGGAATGCTCGTCGAAGTGCCCCTCGTCGAGCCGGCCCTCAACATGGCCGCGGAGCAGGTCGTCGAGTGGACGGCCTACGGCGCCTTCCTCGAGCGGCGCGAGAACCGCGGGCCGCTTGCCTGCCCGCAGGCCGTGTTCGAGACGCGGCCGTCGGCCAGGGAGTCTCGCTACGAGAAGAAGCACCTGGCTCTCGCCGTCGCGACCGACGCGCAGTGGGAGGCTCTGGTCGGCGTGATGGGGCGACCGGGCTGGGCCGCCGACGAGCGCTACCGGACCGAGGCGGGCCGGCGCGCCGCCGAGGACGAGATCGAAGCCCGCCTGGCCGAGGCGTTCGCGGACGAGGACTGCGACGCGATCGTCGAGCGGCTGCTCGACGCCGGCGTTCCCGCGGCCACGCTGGTGAACGGGTACATGATCTCCCCGAACCCGCAGCTCGAGGCGCGCGGCTTCCGGCGCCCCCTCACCCACGCCGTGAAGGGCGAGATGCTCTACGCGGGCATGCCGTTCACGCTCTCGAACGAGGCGGCGAGCGTCTACGCCTGGGCGGCGCCGACGATGGGCCAGCACAACCGCGACGTGCTCCAGGGCGAGCTGGGGCTCTCCGACGACGAGCTCGCGGCGCTCGAGGCGAAGCAGGTCATCGGGACGCGACCCGCCTTCGACGTCTAGTCGTCCGGGGCCGCGCGCCTCGCTCAGCTGTCCGGGAACTGCTCGAGGAAGCTCTCCGCCTCTCGGATCGATGCGTCGATGTCGCGAATCAGGTTCGCGACGTCGCCCTCGATTTCGCCGACGGTTCCCTCGAGCGCGGCGATCGCCCGGGCGTTCAGGCTGTGCTTCATGAAGAGCACCTGGTCGCGGAACGCGTGGAGGACAGGCGGCATCTTGGACTCGGCACGCTTCATCGCGGCGATCAGCTTCTCGTAGCGCTGCTTCGTGTCGCGCAGGCTCTGTTCGCTCGAACGCTTCAGCGATGCGCTCGAGTAGAGAGCGATCTCCTCCTGCCACTCGGCGAAGAGGTCGGCGGCGACCTCCTCGATCGACTCGATCCGCTCGCTCACGTCGTCCGCCCGCGACTGCGCGGCCTCGTACTCGTCGTTCAAGCCGTTGTAGACCCGCTCGAAGTCGCCGCCGTCGTAGTCGGCGGCCTCCTTGAAGCGTTCGTAGGTCGACTTGATCTGCTCCTGCGCTTCCTGCTGGTCCTCCTGTCCGGCTTCGATCCGGCTGCGAAGGATGTCGCGCTTGTGCTGGCCGATCTGTTCCATCGCCGAGTAGTAGGCAGTGTTGCAGCCGGCGAACGCGAGCGTGATGAGGAGCAGGACGAGGAGTCTCGCCTGCGGTGTGAGGCTTCGAAGGTTCATTCGGTGTCTTTCTCGAAGGGAGCGAGCATCAGCCGAGGATCGCGCGGAACGCCGCGCGGACCTCGTTCACGAAGATCTCGGGCTGTTCGAAGGCCGCGAAGTGGCCGCCCTTGTCGAGGTCGTTGTAGTAGGCGAGCTGCTCGTAGCGCGCCTCGCACCAGCGCTTCGAGGCCTGGAAGATCTCGTGGGGGAAGACGCTCACGCCGACGGGAACCCCGACTTCCTGCATCGGCGGGTTGGCGAAGCTCTCCCAGTAGAGGCGGGCGGACGATGCGCCCGTTCCGGGCCACCAATAGAGCATGACGTTGTCGAGCATCTCGTCCCGGGTGAGGGCGTTCTCGGGATGCCCGTTGCAGTCCGTCCAGCTCCAGAACTTCTCCATGATCCAGGCGGCCTGGCCGGCGGGCGAGTCCACGAGGCCGTAGCCAAGCGTCTGCGGGCGAGTCGACTGCTGCTTCGAGTAGCCGGAGTCCTTCTCCTGGTAGTGCTGCATGCCGGCGAGCGCGCGCTGCTCGAGCTCGGTCAGGTCGCTCATCGACTCCTCGGTCGGCGGCGCGATCGCCATGTTGAGGTGGATGCCCTGGCAATGCTCGGGATCCTGTCCGCCGATGCACGTCGTGACCATCGCGCCCCAGTCCCCGCCCTGGGCCACGTACCGGTCGTAGCCGAGCCGCGCCATCAGCTCGGCCCAGCTGTCCGCGATCTTGCCGAGGCCCCAGCCCGTCTCGGTCGGCTTGCCCGAGAAGCCGTAGCCCGGGAGCGAGGGGCAGACGAGGTGGAACGCGTCCTCGGCCTTGCCGCCGTGGGCGACGGGGTTGGTCAGGGGTTCGATCACCTTCTGGAACTCGACGATCGATCCTGGCCAGCCGTGTGTCAGGACGAGGGGCGTTGCTTTCTCTTCCGGCGACTTCACGTGGATGAAGTGGATGTCGAGGCCGTTGATCTCGGTCTTCCACTGCGGGAAACGGTTGAGGAGCGCCTCCCTCGTCTTCCAGTCGTACTCGTTCTGCCAGTAGTCGCAGACTTCCTTCATGTAGGCGAGCGGGATGCCCTGCTCCCAGTCGTCGACCGTCTCCTCGTTCGCCCACCGCGTGTTGGCGAGGCGCTGCTTCAGGTCGGCGATCTCCTCGTCGGAGATGTTGATTTCGAAGGGAGTGATCTCGCTCATGGCGTCGCGCTCCGCGGCTCGGGCTCGAGGGCCCCGGGTGGAAGTTCGGGCGAAGCGCGATGATGGAAGAAGGCATGCGCGAAGTCGAGGGGCGCGTCCGAATCCTTGTTCGGCAGGGCGCCGCGCATCCCCGATCGGCACGCCGCGGTCGTCGGTCGCGAAACGATCAGTCGTCCGAGTAGATGACCGACTGGCCGTGTGGCTCGAAGTCCGACGTGAGGCGCAGGAAATCGTCGATCGTCCACTCGCCCTCGTGGACCGCCTCCTGGCCGACCGAGAGCGGGTCGAAGAGGCCGACGCGGTTCTTCTCGACGTAGAAGATCTCGCCGTTCCACTTGGCCGCTTCTTCGTGGCAGAGGGCCGCGATCATCCGCGCGATGTTCTCGGGCGGTTGCAGCGCGGCGAGGAGGCCGGCCGCCATCTTTTCGCCTTCGGCGCCGCGTTCGCGGAACTCGTCGATCGCGGTCGTGACCATGCGCGTCTCGGTGGCGGCGGGGTTCACGGCGTTCACGGTGATCCCGAACTCGCCGAGGTCGCGGCTCGCCACGTTCGTCAGGCCGAAGACGCCGCCCTTGCCGGCGCCGTAGGCCGCCTGCCCGGGGACGCCGAGGAGCCCGGCGCGCGACACGACGTTCACGATGCGCCCGTAGCCGGCGCGCTTCATGTGGGGCGCAGCGGCGCGCAGGCAGTAGAACGTGCCGTGCAGGTGGCTCGCGACGACGCGGTCGAAGAGCGCGGGGTCGTGGTCCCAGATCGGGACCGAGGCGGACAGTCCGGCGTTGTTCACCAGAATGTCGAGGCGACCGAAGGTGTCGAGGGCGGTCTCGACGATGCGCTGCGCGGACGCCCACTCCGCGACCGAGTCGGCGTTTGCGACCGCTTCGCCGCCCGACTCGCGGATCTCCCGGACGACGCCGGCAGCGGGGGAGGCGTCCGGATCCGCCCCGTCGAGGGCGCCGCCGAGATCGTTCACGACGACCCGGGCCCCGCGACTCGCGAGGGCGAGGGCCGTGGCGCGGCCGATCCCCCGGCCGGCGCCGGTCACGATCGCGACGCGGTCTTCGAGAGCCTGGGACACGGGCGCCTCCGGGAGTCGGGTCCGCCGCGTCGGTGGCCGCGGCACCCGACAGCGTAGCGAGGGGGGCGCCGCCGCGGGACGTTCCGTCGCGCGTGGAGCGGCCTCATGGGGGGACGTTCCGACGGATACGGAGCGGTCCCATTTCGCGGGACGCCCGGTCGGTTGCGGAGCAACCCCTCGCCGGTACAGTCGGTTCATTCTCAGGGCGGGGTGGAAGTCCCCACCGGCGGTGTGCGACGGAAGTCGCGAGCCCGCGAGCGCTCGTTCTGCGACCGGGGGAGGGTGCGACGATTCGTCGCTCGGTCCCTCCAGGCGGCTCCGATCACGACGTGACGGCGACGTCTGGCGCAGGACGAGGTCAGCAGATCCGGTGAGAAGCCGGAGCCGACGGTGATAGTCCGGATGAAAGAGAAGATCGTCGGGAGACGCGATGCACGGGTGTGCCGCGCCTTCTCGCGATCGGTGCGCTCTGGGTGCTCGTGAGGACACGGGACGCAGGTCCCGATCGCAGAGGAGAGTCCGATGACACCCACTCGTTACGCATTCGTGAAGGCCGGCTGGCACGCCGACATCGTCGACGAAGCCCTCGGCGGCTTCGGCGAGATCGTCGGAGCGGAGAACGTCGACGTCTTCGACGTGCCCGGCGCGTTCGAGATCCCGCTGCTGTCGCGGGATCTCGCGAAGACGGGCCGCTATGCCGCCGTCGTCGGCTGCGCCTTCGTCGTCGACGGCGGGATCTATCGCCACGACTTCGTGGCCTCGACCGTCGTCGAGGGGCTGATGCGCGCGCAGATGGACAGCGACGTGCCGGTCTTGTCCGTCGTGCTGACGCCGCACAACTACCAGGAGACGGACGACCACAACGCCTTCTTCCGAGCGCACTTCGTCGAGAAGGGCCGGGAGGCCGGTCGGGCCGCGCAGATGATCGAGAAGACGCGGTCGCAGATTCCGCGTTAGGCGGAGCGCGCGGCGCGGGCTCGGGCGGCGGCTTCGGCGAGCGGCAGCGTCACGCGGATCGTGATGCTTCGGCGAGCGGCAGCGTCACGCGGGTCGTGATGGCTCGGCGAGCGGCAGCGTCACGCTGATCGTCGTGCCGACGTGCGGCGTGCTCTCGATCGCGAGCACGCCTTCGTGGTCCGTGACGACGCCGTGTGCGACGGAGAGGCCGAGCCCCGTCCCCCCGGCTTCGAGTCGGGTCGTGAAGAACGGGTCGAGGACCTTGTCGACTTCGTTCGGGCCCATGCCCCGACCACGGTCTTCGACCCGGACGATCGCGTGGTGCGAGGTCCGTTGCGTGCCGACCCGGATCGTCTGGCCCCGACTCGAGGCTTCGACGGCGTTCCGGACGACGTTGAGGAAGGCCTGCTCGAGCTCGATCGCGCTTCCCTGGATGGGCAGCGGCTTGTCGAGGCCTTCGGTCTCGATCGTCGCGCGGCGGGCCCGCGCGTAGGCCTCGGTCGTGTCGCAGGTCCGGCGGACGATGGCCGAGAGGTCCTCTTCGACTCGCTTCGTCGGTTCGTTTCGGGCGAACTGGAGCATGCTGGAGACGATCCGCCCGCAGCGGCGCGCCTGCTCGACCGCGTTCTCGAGCGCCCGGCGCCACTCCTCGCGCTGCCCCGCGGAGCCGTCCTCGGTCGCGAGGGCGAACTCGGCCGCCATCTGGATCGAGCCGACGGGGTTGTTGATCTGGTGGGCGATGCCGGCGGCCATCGTTCCGAGCGAGGCGAGACGGTTCGCTTCCTGCAGCTTTCGGAGGGACTCGCGAAGCTCGTTGGTCCGCGATTCGACGAGGCCTTCGAGGTGGGCGTTCAGCGCCTCCCGGTTGCGTTCCTGGGCCGCCCGGGCGGTGATGTCGCGACTGGTGATGACGGTGCGCATCTCGCCGGAGGCGTGGTGGACCCGATGGAAGGTGCACTCGAGCGTGACGGGGCGTCCGTCGTCGCGATGATGGGCCAGGAAGGTCATGGTCCGATCGGGGCTGGCCTCGATCGCCTCTTCGTCGATCTCGTTCGGCGAAGGGGAGATCTCGATGGCGCTCCGATCGACTCCGACGATCTCGGCGGGGTCGAGTCCGAGCACCATTTGATGGGCCGGGTTGGCGTAGACGATCGTGCCGGCCTCATCGAGCTCCACCACGAGGTCCGTCGAGTTCTCGACGATGTCCCGGTAGTGGGCGGCGAGCTGCTCATGAAGTGCCGCGGCGTCCTCTCTCTGGGCGGAGAGGAAGGCGCTGATCTTGACCGCCGCGAGTACGACGCCGTCGACGAACCAGAGGGCGATGCCCGTCGTGTTGGGGATCCCGAAGGCCGGGGCCATGCCGTCGATCCAGGAAACGGCGGCGATCGTCGGGAAGCTGAATCCGAGCGCGCGCGCCGAGGGCGAGACGCGCCCCTCGCGCGGGCGGAGGAGGAGCGCGCACGCCCAGGCCACGCAGACCGTGCAGAAGGCCGAGGCGAGGGCGCGGTTGCCTAGATCGCCCAGGAACGGGTAGAGGCCGATCCGGAGGGGGACGACCGAGAGGAGGGCCGCCGTCGCCCCGCGCGGTATCGGCGCGTCTCCACGGCTGAACTGCCAGGCTCCGTGGAGCAGGAGGATCGAGAAGGCCGAACCCAGCAGCAGGTAGGCGGGGAGGAGGAGCGGGGAGGCGTCGAGGAAGGTCCGGCTCGCTCCGGCCGCGACGAGGCTCAGCCAGGCGATGGCCCACGAGCGACCGCCGGCTCCTTTTTGCCATAGAAGGCGGAGAGGAGCGCGATGATGGCGACGAAGAGGGCGCCGATGGGATAGATCGTCCGCTCGTCCACGGAACAGCTCTCCCGCGGCGCTCAGCCGACGATGTTGACGAGTCGACCGGGGACGACGATCACCTTCTTGGGATCGCGCCCTCCGAGGCTCTTCTGCACGTTCTCGACCGCGAGGGCGGCTGCCTCGATCGCGGCGTCGTCCGCGTCCGCCGCGACTTCGATCTCACCGCGCTTCTTGCCATTGTGCTGGACGACGAGGCTGATCGTGTCGGCCACGAGCAGGCGCTCGTCCGCGACCGGCCAGGGGACGTAGGCGAGGCTGTCGTCGTGGCCCAGGAGCGACCAGAGCTCCTCCGCGAGATGCGGGGCCATCGGCGACAGCATCAGGACGAAGGCCTCCGCGCTCTCCCGCGGAAGCGCGCCGTCCTTCGCGACGTCGCGGGCGAAGACCATCAGCTTCGAGATCGCGGTGTTGAAGCGCATGTTCTCGAGGTCTTCGGTCACGCCCGCGATCGTCTCGGCGGTCAGGCGCCGCTGCTCGTCCGTCCCCGATCCGTCGGTCGGCGCGACGAAGCGTTCGTTCTCGTCGTCGCCTTCGTGGAAGAGCCGGTAGGCGCGCTGGAGGAAGCGGTAGATGCCCTGGATGCCCTCGGTCGACCAGGGCGCGGACTTCTCGAGGGGCCCGATGAACATCTCGTAGAGGCGCATCGAGTCGGCGCCGTGCTCCCGGACGACGTCGTCCGGGTTGATCACGTTCCCGCGACTCTTCGACATCTTCTCCACGACCCGTTCGAGCGGAAGCGAAGGGTCTTCGGGGTGGACCGCGTTGCGGTCCTCGTCGAGGGTCACGTCCTTCAGCTGGAGCCAACGCGCCTTGAGCGCGCGGCCGTCGGCCTTCGCGACGGGACCTTCGTCGGTCTCCTTCACGGCGTCGCTCGCGAATCGCTCGACCGTCCTGCCCGGCTCGTCGCTCGGGTTGTCGTCGTAGTAGCGGAAGCTCTCGCCCAGGATCATTCCCTGGTTCACGAGCTTCTGGAAGGGCTCCTTCGTGGAGACGAGGCCCAGGTCGTAGAAGACCTTGTGCCAGAAGCGCGAGTACAGGAGGTGGAGTACCGCGTGCTCGGCGCCGCCGACGTAGAGGTCGACGGGCATCCAGTACTTCTCGGCCTCTTCGCTCCAGGGGGCTTCGTCGTTCATCGGGTCGAGGAAGCGCAGGAAGTACCAGCAGGACCCCGCCCACTGGGGCATCGTGTTCGCGTCCCGCAGGACCGGCCGCCCGTCCGCGTCCGTCGTCTCGATCCACTCCTTCACGCGCGCGAGCGGCGGCTCGTAGCCCTCGCCGGAAGGCTTGAAGTCGTCGAGCTCGGGCAGCGTGAGCGGCAGGTCGGACTCGGGGATCAGCGCGACGCTCCCGTCTTCGTGGTGGACGACGGGGAAGGGCTCGCCCCAGTAGCGCTGGCGCGAGAAGAGCCAGTCGCGGAGCTTGTACGTGATCGTGCCCTGGCCGAGGCCTTCCCGCTCGAGCCACTCGATCATCTTCGACTTCGCGTCCGCGGTCTCGAGTCCGTCGAGGAAGCCCGAGTTCGTCGCGGTTCCGGGGCTCGTGTGCGCGGCCTCGGTGACGTCACCGCCGGCGACGACCTCGACGATCGGGAGATCGAAGGTCTTCGCGAACGCCCAGTCGCGTTCGTCGTGGGCCGGGACCGCCATGATCGCGCCGGTTCCGTAGCCGGCCAGCACGTAGTCCGCGATCCAGATCGGGATCGACTCGCCGTTCGTCGGATTCTTCGCGGTGGCGCCGGTCCAGACGCCGGTCTTCGCGCCGGCGTCCGCCATCCGGTCGCGTTCGCTCCGGCGCGCCGACCGCTCGACGTACTCGTCGACCGCGGCGCGCTGGTCGTCGGTCGTGATCTGCGAAACCAGGGCGTGCTCCGGCGCGAGGACCATGTAGGTCGCGCCGAAGAGGGTGTCGGGCCGGGTCGTGAAGACCTCGATTTCCGTGGCGTCCTGTCCGTCGACGACGAAGCGCACGTTCGCGCCCTCGGAGCGACCGATCCAGTCGCGCTGCATCTTCTTGATCGGCTCGGGCCAGTCGAGGTCGTCGAGGTCTTCGATCAGGCGGTCCGCGTACGCCGTGATCCGGAGCATCCACTGCTTCATGGGCATGCGGACGACGGGGTGGCCCCCGACCTCGCTCTTGCCGTCGATCACCTCTTCGTTCGCGAGGACCGTGCCGAGCTCGGGGCACCAGTTGACCGCGACCTCGGCTTCGTAGGCGAGTCCCCGCTCGTGGAGCTTGCGGAAGATCCACTGGGTCCACTTCACGTAGTTGGGATCGGTGGTGTCGATCTCCCGGGACCAGTCGTAGGAGAAGCCGAGCGACTGAATCTGCCGCTTGAAGTTCGCGATGTTGTTCGCGGTCGTGATCCGCGGGTGGGTTCCCGTCTTGATCGCGTACTGCTCCGCCGGCAGGCCGAACGCGTCCCAGCCCATCGGATGGAGGACGTTGAAGCCGCGCATGCGCTTGTAGCGGGCCATGATGTCGGTGGCCGTGTAGCCCTCGGGATGGCCCACGTGGAGCCCGTCCCCCGACGGGTACGGGAACATGTCGAGCACGTAGTACTTGGGCTTCGAAGGGTCGATCTCGGCGCGGAACGTCTCGTGTTCCTGCCAGAACTGCTGCCACTTCGATTCGATCGCGGACGGGTCGTAGGCCATGGCCCGCAGAGGATGGGGGGTGCCCTGCGATTCGTCAATGAATCCGGGCGATTGCGGCCGGTTCGGCGCGCCCGGGGCGGTGTCGGGGGACGCGGGAAGCCGGAGAAACGCGATACCGTCGGGCGCGATGAGCTCTCAACCCAGCGACATGACCGTGTTCGTCGTCTCCGACGGAACCGGCGACACCGGCAGCGCGGCCGTCCGCGCGGCGATGATCCAGTTCCGCGACCGCTGGCGGCTTCGGGTGTTCCGCGACGCGCGGACGATCTCCGAGGTCCGCCGCGTGGTCGAGCTCGCCGCGGAGGTGGGCGCGCTCGTCGTGTTCTCGCTCGTCGAGGGCGACGTCATCGAGGCGCTCCAGCGCGAGGCCGAGGAGCGCGGCGTCGCGACGGTCGACCTGCTCGGTCCCCTGATCATGCGCGTGGCCCAGAAGCTGAAGGTCGAGCCCCGCCACCAGCCGGGCCTGCTCCATGGCTTCTCCGAGGACTACTTCGACCGGGTCGACGCGGTCGAGTTCGCCGTCCGCCACGACGACGGCGCGAACATGAGGACGCTCCACGAGGCGGACATCGTCCTGACCGGCGTGTCGCGAACATCCAAGACGCCGCTCTCCATGTACCTCGCCCAGCGCGGCTACAAGACCGGGAACGTCCCGCTCGTTCCCGGCCTCGATCCGCCGACCGAGCTCCTCGAGGTGAACAAGAAGCGCGTCTTCGGTCTCACGGTCGATCCCGGGACGCTCCTCTCGGTCCGCACGGCGCGGATGCGCTCGATGCGCGGGAGCTCGGCGAGCGACTACACCGATCCCGACCAGGTCATGCTCGAGCTCGACCGCGCCAAGAAGCTCTTCCGGGCCCACGGCTGGAAGCAGGTCGACGTGTCCGGGCGCGCCGTCGAAGAGAACGCGTCGAAGATCATCGTCGCGTACGAAGAGACGTTCGGGGACTGACGCCGTCGCGCGTCAGTCCGGGGCGCGCGTCTCCGTCTCACCGTCTCCGGCCCCCGCGCTCTCCCCCGCGTCCGTCATCGCCCGCGGACACTCGGACAGGAATTCCCACGGCGACCAGATCGCGCAGCCGGCGCTCCGGGCCCGCCCGGCGACCTGACGGTCGCGGGTCACGACGAAGGTCCGGTCGGGCGCCACTGCCCGCCGAGCCCGGCGGACGATCCAGTCGTCCGCGCTCTCGACGTAGACCGTGTGGACGAGGGCCGCGGTCGGGCGTCCGCCGGCCGCGAGGGGGCGGCGCGCCTCCAGCTGGACGACGGGCTCCGCCCACTGGGCCCAGGCGGGGCTCGCGCCGTCGAACGCGACCCAGAGCGTATCCGTCGCGATCGGCCACTCCGCCGCGAGGCGGAGGAGCCGTTCCCGTTGGCTGCGTCGCCACCACCCGCTCGCGCGCTCGTGGTCCTCGAGCACCGCGTGGAGCACGTTGAACCCGTCGATCAGGATCGTTCGCTGATCTCCCGGGTCCGACGCGCTCGCCTCCTCGAAGGCGGCGTCGATCATCGCGCCGACGCGTCGTCGATCGGCGTGGCGCCCAGGCCGCTCGCGTCCGTCGTCGTCCACTCCGCCTCCTCGACTCCCGCGAGACCGAAGCGCGTCTCGGGGACGACCAGAGCGTACTCGCCCGCGAGCGAGGGACCCGTTCGAAAGTCGAAGTCGAGCTCGAAGTCGAGCTCATAGGCGGCCCAGGCGAGGCCGAAGGCCATCGTGGCCAGGATCGCGACGATCGCTTCGAGGAGGCCGTCGAGGCCCGCGGCATCGATCGGCGCGCGTCGCCCCCGCTCGCCTCCGGTACGCGGGAAGGCCTCGGGGCTGATCGTCAGTCGCTGCCGCGCCGGGGCCAGACCGCGACGGCGACGCGGCGGCCGCACCAGCGGCGACGACGCCCGCTCGGCGCGGCGTCGCGCCGGAGACGCGACGCCGCGGGGGCGACGGAAGTCGGCGGAGAAGACGAATTCGGTCTGGTCCGTGGGGTCGTTCGTGGGGCTCGTCATGCTGGGGGACTCCGGTTTCGGGAGGGGGCGACCCGAGAGTGGGACGGCCGGATGACAGTTCCGGTCACGAGGGTGGAAGGCCCCTGCGGTCGGTGATCCAGCGCACAGGCCCCGTGCTTGCGCCGACACGGGGCGTGGCTTATCCAAGCCCGCATGGAGGCCGTGAAGCCGGAGAATCGAGCCCCGACCCGCCGCGTGGGCGTCGTGCAGATGCGCTGCGAGCCCGACCACGCGCGCAATCTCCGCCACGCCCAGGACGCGATCGCCGACGCGGCGCGCGAGGGCGCGGAGATCGTCTGCCTCCCCGAGCTCTTCCGGACGCCCTACCTCTGTCAGAGCGAGGACCCGGCGCGATTCGACTGGGCGGAGCCGATCCCGGGACCGTCGACGGAGCGGCTCTCGAAGCTGGCGTCGGATCTCGGTGTGTCGATCGTCGGCTCGCTCTTCGAGCGCAGGACCGCCGGGCTCTACCACAATACGGCGGTCGTGATCGATGCCCGCGGCGAGCTCGTCGGGCGCTATCGCAAGATGCACATCCCCGACGACCCGCTCTACTACGAGAAGTTCTACTTCACGCCGGGCGACCTCGGCTTCCAGGTCCACGCGACCGAGGCCGGGAATCTCGGCGTGCTCGTCTGCTGGGATCAGTGGTTCCCGGAGGCGGCACGGGCGACGGCGCTCGCCGGCGCGGAGATGCTCTTCTACCCGACGGCGATCGGCTGGCAGTTCGACGAGGGCGACGAGATCGACGGGGCCCAGCGCGACGCGTGGACCACGATCCAGCGCGCCCACGCGATCGCGAACGGGCTCTTCGTGATCGCGGTGAACCGCGTCGGCCACGAGACCCTCGACGGTGCGGACGGGGACGGGATCCGTTTCTGGGGCTCCTCGTTCGTCGCGGATCCCTTCGGTCGCGTACTGGCGACGGCGCCGGACGACGACGAGGCCGTGCTGGTCGTGGAGTGCGATCTCGCTCGGGTCGAGCAGACGCGCCGCGACTGGCCCTTCCTGCGCGACCGCCGGATCGACGCCTACCAGTCCCTGGGGCATCGCTTCGTCGACGATCCGCAGGCGCTCGCACCGACGCCGGACGAGCGGGCCGCCTCCGCGGTCGAGGACGGGTCGGGCTCCGCGTGAGCCCGTCGGATCGTCTGTGGCCCGCCGAGTGGGCGCCCCATCGAGCGACCTGGCTCTCCTGGCCCCACAGCCGGGAGACCTGGCCGGGGGCCGGGCTGCTGGAAGCGGTCGAGGACGCCTTCTGCGAGATGGTCCGGGCGATCCTCCCCGGCGAGGCGGTCGAGATCAACGTGGCGAGCCCTGCCATGGCGGATCACGCTCGGACGCGCCTCGAGAGCGCCGGGATCGCGGATCTCTCGAACGTGCGGTTCCGCGGGATCCCGACGGACGACGCCTGGGTGCGCGATCACGGCGGGATCGTCGTGTTCGCGCGCGAGGCCTCCGGGCGCGTGGAGCGCGTCCTGCTCGATTTCGAGTACGACGCCTGGGGCGGCAAATACCCGCCCTGGGACCGGGATGCGGCCGTCGGCGAGCAGATGGCCCGAGTGACGCGGATGCGCCGCGAGTCCGTCGACCTCGTGCTCGAAGGTGGATCGATCGAGGGCGACGGGGAGGGAACGCTCCTGACGACCGAGTCCTGTCTGCTGAACCCGAACCGGAATCGGCCCGGAGTCGACCGCTCCCGCGAGGCGCTCGAGGCGATGTTCGCCGCGCGCTTCGGGACGAAGCGGGTGCTCTGGCTCGAGGACGGGATCGAGGGCGACGACACCGACGGCCACATCGACGATCTGACGCGCTTCGTGGCGCCGGGGCGGGTGGTGACGGTCGTCGCCGACGACGCGAGCGATGCCAACCACGCGGTTCTGGCTCGCAATCGCGAGCGGCTGCGCGGGATGGAGGACGCGCAGGGGAGGGCGCTCGAGGTGGTGGAGCTGCCGAGCCCGTCGGCCTTCGACGGGCCGCACGGTCGGGCCCCCGCCAGCTACGCGAACTTCTACTTCGCGAACGCGGGTCTGCTCCTCCCGGTCTTCGGTCAGCCGACGGACGCCGAGGCGATCTCGATTCTCGAAGGACTGCGCCTCGACCGGCCCCTAATCCCGATTCCTGCGCAAAACCTCGTTCTAGGACTGGGGGCGGTGCATTGCCTGACGCAGCAGGAGCCGGCTCTGTCGGAGGCGGGGGCGCTCTCGGGCTGAACCCTGCGGGGGGGCCGGGTCGAACCCCGAGGCGCGGTCGCGCCCGCCCGGGTTGATCGGTCGATCATCTTTCCACGTCCCTATCTATAAGTTAAAACCCGGGTGCGCCGGCATTCCGGCTTTCTCACGGGCCGGACCGCTCCGCCCGTCCGCCCGAACTCCGGGCATCCTCGGACGCTTCCCGTGTAATATCGGGGCCTTCCGACTCTTCCGTTTCCGATTCAACCTCACTTCCGAGAGGTCTCAGCCATGGACGTTTCCCGACATGACATCGTCATCGTCGGCGGTGGAGGCGCGGGTCTGCGCGCGGCGATCGAAGCCGCCCAGAACAACCCGGGTGCCTCGATCGCCCTCGTGTCGAAGGTCTACCCGATGCGAAGTCACACCGTGTCCGCCGAAGGCGGCGCGGCGGCCGTCGCCCGAGACGACGACAACCTCGAGCTCCACGGCTTCGACACCGTCAAGGGCTCGGACTTCCTCGGCGACCAGGACGCGATCCAATACTTCGTCCAGGAAGCGCCCAAGGAGCTCGCGCTCCTCGAGAACTGGGGCTGCCCCTTCTCCCGGAACGAGGACGGGACGGTCGCGACCCGCGCCTTCGGCGGGATGACGACGAAGCGCACGTGGTATGCCGCCGACAAGATCGGCTTCCACATGCTCCACACGCTGTTCCAGCACTCGATGCGCTTCAAGAACATCGTCCGCTACGACGAGTACTTCGTCTCGAAGCTGCTGGTCGACGACGGCGTCTGCCGCGGCGTGGCGGCCCTCGACATCCGCACGGGCGAGTACCACACGATCCTCGGTCGCGGCGTGATCCTGACGACCGGCGGCGGCGGCAAGATCTTCCCGTTCACGACGAACGGCACGATCAAGACCGGCGACGGCATGGCCCTGGCCTACCGCGCCGGCGTCCCGCTCAAGGACATGGAGTTCGTCCAGTACCACCCGACCGGTCTCCCCGGCACGGGCATCCTGATCACGGAAGCGACCCGCGGCGAGGGTGGCTTCCTTCGCAACAATCAGGGCGAGCGCTTCCTGGTCGAGTACGACTACGGCGTCGGCAACAAGGCCGAGCTCGGGCCGCGCGACATGATCTCGCGCGCGATCGTCCAGGAGATCGAGGCGGGCCGCGGCTTCAAGGGCCCCTACGGCGAGTACGTCCAGCTCGACCTGACCCACCTCGGCGAGGACAAGATCGACTCCCGACTGCCCTTCGTGCGGCTGCTCGCGAAGACCTACGTCGGTGTCGATCCGGTCCACGAGCCGATCCCGATCCGCCCCGTCGTCCACTACATGATGGGTGGCGTGGATACGGACATCAACGGCGCGACCGAGCTGCCGGGCCTCTACGCGGCGGGCGAGACGGCCTGCGTGTCGATCAACGGCGCGAACCGGCTCGGCTCGAACTCCCTGACGGAGTGCCTCGTGTTCGGTGCCGCCGCGGCGAACCATGCGATGGACTTCTCGAAGGGCTCGAGCGACGGAAACGAGGCGGCCCTGACGGCTCAGGCCGAAGAGGAAGCGGCCCGCGTCGACGAGCTCCGAGGCCGCAAGAAGGGTGGTGAGAAGATCTCGGCCATCCGGCGCGAGCTCAACAACGTGATGGAGTCGGCCTGCGGCGTGTACCGCGAGCAGGAGTCGATGCAGCACGGCGTCGGGGCGGTCGCGCAGCTGCGCAGCCGCGTCGCCGACCTGCGGCTCGAGGACGACAGCAAGGTGTTCAACACCGAGCTGATCACCGCGCTCGAGCTCGCGAACATGGTCGAGGTGGCCGAGACGCTCGCCGTCTCCGCGGCCCACCGCAAGGAGTCCCGCGGCGCGCACACGTGCAAGGACTTCACGACGCGGAACGACGACGATTATCTGTATCACACGATGGCGTACCACGACGCCGCCGGGCCGCGGCTCGGCAAGAAGGACGTGGTGCTCGGCAAGTGGGTGCCCGAGGAGCGGAAGTACTGATGTCGACGACCGAAAAGACGATCGTGATCTCGCGGTTCGATCCGGACAAGGACGAAGCGCCGTACACGCAGGAGTACCAGGTTCCCTGCGACCCGAGCTGGAAGGTCCTCGACGCCGTCAACTTCATCAAGGACGAGCTGGACGCGACCGTGTCCCACCGCTGGTCCTGCCGGATGGCGGTCTGCGGCTCCTGCGGGATGATGGTGAACGGCGAGCCGAAGCTGACGTGCAAGACCGCGCTCGACGAGTACGGCGATCGCGTCGAGATCGAGCCCCTCGCGAACTTCCCCGTCGTCCGCGACCTCGTCGTCGAGCTCGACGGGTTCATGCACAAGTTCGAGAGCGTGAAGCCGTGGATCAAGCGCGTGAAGGAACGCGCCGAGGACATGGAGAACTTCAACGAGAAGGGGACCTACTCCCAGTCCGCTGAAGAGCTCGGACGCTTCAAGCAGTTCAGCATGTGCATCAACTGCATGCTCTGCTACGCGGCCTGCCCGGTCGTCGCGAACGAGCCGGAGTTCCTCGGGCCGGCAGCGATCGCGCTGGGCCATCGGTACAACCTCGACACCCGTGACGAGGGAACCGAAGAGCGGCACGAGATCTTCCGCGGCGAGGGAACGGTGTTCAGCTGCTCCTACGCCAACGAGTGCTCCGAGGTCTGCCCGAAGGGCGTCGACCCCGCGGCCGCCGTGAATCAGGCGAAGTTCGGTGCGGTGATCGACTGGGCCAAGGGCCTCGTCCTCCCCCGCGCCCCGCACGCCGCCGACTAGACGCTGCGTCGATCGCGCCGGGTCGACCGGCGCGACGCGCGCCAAGATTCGAGAGAGAGAAAGAGGATCCAACCATGGCTGGACCTGCCCACCCCGAAGCGATGGCCCCGCCGAAGCCGGGCCGAACCCGAACCGCGCCGCCCCAGATGCCCTCCACCTGGTGGAGTTCGCCGCGGATTCGGACCTACCTGCTCTTCGACGCGACGGGGATCATCTACTTCCTCGTCGGCTTCCTCGCGATCAAGATCGTCGGCCAGCTCGGCGCCGGCCCGATCGCCTGGCAGGCCCAGATGAAGGCACTCGAGAACCCGATCTACATCCTGTTCCACGTCGTCGCGCTCGCCAGCGTGATCTTCGTGGCGGTGCGGTTCTTCCGGCTCTTCCCGAAGGCCCAGCCCCCGGCGATCGGTCCCGCGAAGCCGCCGCCGGGCCCCGTCATCCACGCGGGGCTCTACGTCCTGTGGATCGGCCTGACCCTCGTCGTCTCCCTCGCCCTCGCCGGAGTGATCTTCTAATGCGCACTCTTCTCCTGAAGCTCGAGCCCATCATCTGGTTCATGTTCGGTCAGGGAATCATGATCGGAACCATGCTCATGACGGGCTGGATCCTGGTCATCGGAATCCTGATGCCCCTGGGAATCGTGGATCCCATGAACCTCAACTACGTCCGCGCGCAGGAGCTCTTCACCGCGAGCGTCCTCGGAATCCCGATCGCACAGCTCCTGCTCGCCGCGCTCCTCGTCCTTCCGCTCTGGAAGGGCGCGCACCACGTCCGGTCGCTCCTCGTCGACCTCGGCGGCGGCGAGCGCGACCCCCTCGTCGGCACCGTGCTCTACCTCATCGCGATCGTTGGGAGCGTGATGGGGATTGGGGCTGTGGCGGGGATCTAGCTGGTCACCGGACCTGTCATGTCCGCTGCCGAGAGCGTGACTAGGAACGTTGCGCCGCCTTCGGTGTTGGGCTGAAAGTCCAAGCTGCCACCATGAGCGGCGACGATCTTTCGGCAGACCGCTAGTCCCAACCCGGTTCCTTCACCTGCCGCCTTCGTAGTGAAGAACGGGTCGAAGATCTGCTCAGCAACTTCGTCCGGGATACCAGGGCCATCGTCGCTGATGCGCAATGTAACCGTGGGGCCAATCGCCGCTGCCTCCACGGTGATCGAGCCGTGCCGGTCGCCGATCGCCTCAGCAGCGTTCTTGACCAAGTTGAGGACGACTTGGCTCATCTCAGTCGGGTGAGCCACCACCGCGGGAAGATCCGCGGGAGGCTCCCAATCGATAGCGATACCCGCGCGCTCGATTTCCGCACTAACCAGCTGCAATGCGGAATCCACCGACTCCACGAGATTGATCTCGATTGGGTCGCTGTCTCTCGTGGGGCTCGCGTAATCTCTAAGCTCCCCGACGAGCTTCTGCGTCCGGTCGAGGCCGTTTGTGACGATCTGCGTCAGGTCGTTGATCGCCTCTGCTAGTTCCGCCCCGCCTGAGCTTTCAATTTCGTTCCGAAGCTCGAAGCCTAGCCGGGAGACGCTTTCAGGATTGCTCCAGTCGATCGCGGCCGCCGACTCCGCGATCGAAGTCACCTCCTCAACGTAAGTACCCAGCGATCGGGCAGCATTGAGTGCGTAGTTCACGGGGTTGTTTACCTCATGAGCGATACCTGCGGCGATCTCGCCAACAGCAGCCAGACGCTCGGATTGGATAAGCCGGTCTTCCGCCATCTTTAGGTCGTCGAGCGCCGTTGCGAGGGCCTCATTGCGGGCTGCTAGGTCGCGCCGCGCTCGATGAAGTGCTGCGTGCGATCGGGCACGAGCAAGAAGCTCTCTAGGGTGGAAGGGCTTCGTGACGTAGTCGTCGGCGCCGAGCTCGAGTCCCTCGATCTTCATCTCGCTCTCCGCTTTCGACGAAACGAGCATTACGGGGACTCGGTTCAGGCGTTCGTCGGACTTGACTGCTTCGCAGAGTTCGATCCCGGACATCTCAGGCATCATGATGTCGCTGACGATGAGATCAGGAACGAATCCCTGAAGCTGGTCCATTGCTTCTCGCCCGTTGCGCGCTGTGCGAACTCGAAAATCCTTCTGAAGAATGAATGAAATGAGTTCACGCATGTCTGCGTTGTCGTCCGCGACCAGGATCTCGGGTCGTTCGTCACCTTCGGCGTGTGTGACCTTTGTGAACTCGCCTTGCTGCCCCTCCCATCGCTCAACCGATCGGTCGAGGTCAACAAAGCTCAATTCGCCTGAGGACGTGTTTGCTTCGTCTCCTCTCTCGCGGTCGCCTTCCAGTTCGGCGCGTGCGATCGAGATCGAATCTGAAGCCGCAACGTCGCCTGACTCCGCTGCAACCACGACTGCTTCTTCCGGCGCAGTGTCCGAAGTGCCAGTGGGTAGGTAGAAGCGCATTGTCGTGCCTTGGCCGAGCCCGTCGCTCTCCGCCCAAATGCGTCCTCCATGGAGCGTGATCAGCTCTTGGGTTAGAGAGAGGCCGATGCCCGTTCCTTCGTGCATGCGAGTTGCGGATGCGTCGACCTGGGCGAAACGGTCAAACACTCGACCCAGCTGGTCAGTGGCCAGGCCAATTCCGGTATCTCGAACGAAGATCTCGACGCCTTCTGGCACCGCTTCGGCTCCAACAGAGATTCTTCCGCCCGACTCCGTGAACTTGAGAGAGTTTCCGACGAGGTTTACGAGGATCTTCTCAAGTGCCTCCGAGTCTGCGAATAGAGTCGGTGCGGGCGTCGGCACCTGGCTCGCTAGCTCGATGTTCTTTCGTTCGGCCATAGGTCGCGCGCCGACAACGATATTCTCGACAAGTCCGTCAAGCTCTACAGGAGCTCGATGGATGTCGAACTGGCTGCTCTCCAGCTTAGCTAGATCAAGCAGGTTGTTGATCAGCTTCAGGAGTCGCTGCCCATTTACGTGCATAGTCTTGAAGGTCTTCGCGACCTTCGGATCGACGTCGCCGTAGTCCCCAGCTCGTAGTCCTTCCAGTGGCGCGAGCATCAGCGTGAGAGGCGTTCGTAATTCGTGATGGACGTTCGCGCTGAACCTGGTCTTGAGCTGATCCATCTCCCGAAGATGCGCCTCCGCCTCTACTAGGCTCTGTCTCTGCTTGAACTCCTGGAATCGCATGCGGTCGAGAAAACCGGCGCACAGCATCGTCATCGCGGCGCCAGCGAACACGAAGAACACCTTGAGTCCGAAAGAGTCAGGGGTCGGGTCGCCCATTAGCCACGGCCCAAGAGCGAAGGCTGATGCCATGCTACCCGCTACGAAACCCGCCTCTGCTGCGGTCATCGGAAGGACAACTCCGATGCCCAGGAAGACCAGGATTAGACCGGTGTAGTAGACGGCTGTAGCTTCGCCGCCGCCGAAGATAAGCGCGAGCATCCCCAATCCGAGGGAGTAGCAAGCGCCGACCATCGCGGTTCGAGGATGCCTCGGGGCTGTGACGTAGCAGGCGGCAAGAGCGACGTTGATGACCATTCGCGTCAAGAAGAAGTCCGCGAAGAGGTCTGGGAACGAGTAGTAGTCGAGGACGAGGAAGAGGTTCTGGATAACCCAGCCCATCGTGGTCGCCATGCGTGTGGCCGCGGCGATTCGTGAGTCCGCGAGTTCTTCGCGATACCCAGCGTACGTGCCCGGGCGGACCTGCACGGGCTCGTCTTCGACTATCTCACGTTTGACCGAACCGCTTCTCATCCCAACGAGAATCGGAGGTCCGGGATGCCGACTTGATCTACTTCCCTGCGGGGGAGGGCGTGGGCTTCGCGCTCGAAAAGCGGTGTAGCAGGGCGGGAAGGAGTGAAATGTCGGCGACCAGGCAGACAGTCATTACCGACGCCATCAGCACCCCCAGATTCCTCACGAAGGTGAAGTCGGACAACGCTAGGAGAAGGAAGGCGGCGCCTACAACGAGCGTGGTGTAGGTGATGGCGGGAAGGGCGTGCGCAAGTGCCGACGCGAGACGGTTTTGCCGCTCAGGCACTCTGGCCCGTTCGATAAACGCGAAAGTTACGTGAATCGTGTCGTCGACAGCTATCCCAAGCGCCAAGCTGCCTACGAGTACTGTTCCGGCGTCCAACGGAATGTCGAGAGTGCCCATCGCGCCGTAGATGAACAGGAGTGGGACAGCGTTCGGCAGAAATGTTGAAAACGCGAGCCCGGCCTCGCGGAAGGTCGCAACGAGAATCACTGCGATCGCGACAAGAGCCGCGGCGAGCCCTAGGATTTGGCCCCAGGCGATCGAGTCCTGCGCTCGCGCGAACTCGAACATCACGCCTGTGCTGATCGCGTCGGTCTTGGCTGGCCCGTTGGCCAGCCACCAGGATTCCGCGAACGCTGCCACTTCTAGTATCTGCGCGGATCCGTTGTTGTCGACGCGTACGAGGATGTTTGCAGCCGTCCGATCCGCCGAGACAAGATCATCGATCTGGTCGACGCTTTCTAGAAGCAGTAGGTACTGTTCAGCTAGTGCGCCCGTGGGTACGTGTTGGGGACGGGTCGCCGAGAAGCCTTCATGAATTTGAATGAGCGGGTCGGCGATGGACACTGTCTTTCCGACCTCGGGAAGTTCCGCAAGAGCTTCGGAAAGGTCTGAGATCGCACGGAGCGTATCGGCCTCGAGTATTGAGTCGTCTTCGGACTGCGTCTCGATGATCACATTGATTGGGCTTATTCCTGCAAGGGCCGACCGAATGCTCTCGTAGTCGTCTCGCGTTCTTGTGCCGGTCTCAAACCATCGGGTTGCATCGGTGTCGACGTGGATGAGCTGAATCCCGAATGATGCGAAGGCAGCCGCCACGGCCCATGTAGCAACCATCGCCACGCTCCTTCGCGAGGCGGCTCGAGCGAGTCTCGGGGCGAGCGTCCCGGCAAGTAATTCGAGACCCCGTGCTCGGCGTACCGGACGACCGTCGAGAGTCAATACGGCTGGAAGCAGGGTGAGGGTCAATGCAGTTGTTGCCAGTACACCGACCGCTCCAAATGAACCCACGTAGCGGACTGCGTCCACGCCGGTCAGGGAACTTGCGAGGAAGCCGATCGTCGTCGTGAGACCTGACAACGCAACCGGTGGAGCGACTTCCGCGACGCGCGACGAGAATTCGTGCATGTGGTACCCCGGCGCTTCCAAATCTCCGCCGCGAGGCACTCTGGAGGCTGCCGTCAGAACGTGCATTCCGTAGGCCGCCGCTAGCGCGACCACGAGGGGTGGGAGAATGACCATCGTGAAGGACATCGGGATTCCGGCCAGCCCGATCGCCGAGAGCATGAGCTGATTGGCGACGAGGCCGACGGCTACCACTCCCAGCGCGGCGGGCATTGAGCCGTAGACCAGGACTATCAGGACCGCGACTGCGATGACGGAAAGCGGGGCGAATGTGAGCAGCTCCGATCGCGTCTGCTCGCTCGTCTCCTGCTGGAATACAGGCACGCCCGACACCCAGGCTGATCGAGAAGCTTCATTCGACGTTGCGTCGCTGACTGCCTCAAGAAGTGCGGGATAGTACGGCGCGGGGTTTGCTTCGAGGACGAGATTTATCGCTGTCGTCTTCTGAGCCGAATCGACAAGGTTGCCGCGAATAATGCGGTCGCGCTGAGAGAGCAGGCGCGCTCTGGAGATGCCCCCCTCGTTGATCTCTTCGGCGTCTAGGAGCGGAGGGTCGAGTTCGAGGGCGGATTCGCCGTTCACGTAGATGGTCGGTTGCGTCGCGACGCTGTCTACTCGGCGGACTCCAGGGAAGTCCTCGAAGATACGTGAAAAGCGAGCGACTTCCTCAAGGCTGTCTTGGCTAAATGCGTCGTCGCTCTCAAACGCCACGACAACGATCTCGTCGCCGCCGAAGAGTTCAAGACTCCTTTGGTAGGTGCCCCAGGCGGGCGCGGCCTTGTCTAAGACGCTCTCGGCGGAGGCTTCGACTTTGACTCTGAGGAGGGCCGGGACGCAAGCAAGACACACTGCCGTCCAGAAGGCCAACACAGCGCGTGGGCGAGCGACTCCGAGTCGGACGAGACGCCGCGGCAGCGATTCCATGTCGGAGGTGGCGAGCATCGTGGTGGCAGCGATTCCGTTAGGGGTATCCGCAGCTACTCACGCACGCGTGGCTGAGCTGGTAGAAGGGTTGGCCTAGGCGACGGTTAGCTCGAGGTAAGCGACGTTGCCCAGTCGGTCTTCGAATACTCGCTCGACTTGGATCTCCCGCCCGATGCCGGCGGATCGACCGATTTCACGCAGCTCGGTAGTCGTGCGGTAGGTCAGGTGCCAATCCATAAAGGCGTCCATGTATCCGCGACCCCAGTTCGTTGGCGTGAAGTTGCCCACGAGTAGCCGACCACCAGGAGCAAGAGATTCGGACAGTCTGCGGATGAGTCTCCTGCTGACACCGTCCGAGAGGTAGTCAAGGAGGCCGGCTGCGTACGCGAAGTCGATCTCACTTGCTTCGATCCGTCCCGCGATCATGTCTCTAACGCTTCCGCGAACGGCGCGGACAGGCACTCCATGTTGAGTTGAGCGAATGCGTTCGAGAGCGTGTTCGTCTTGGTCAACTGCGAGGAACTCGCCGAGTTCGGATTGAGTTCTAGCGTCGAGCAGCTCAAGCTCGCGAGCGTGACCACAGGCCATCGAGAGCACGCGCGCTCCTGTTTTTGCAGCGACCGTTGCAGAGATCCGGCTGGCGAGCAGCTTGCGACGCTCGACCACGCTTCGGCCGCTGCTGGTGAGAGCGGTCGCCTTGAAGACTTCGGCGCCGACGGGCGAAACGTCGGAGCCGGGCGTCGCATCGTAGATATAGTCAAGCATCACGGCGTCACCCGCGAAGCCGCGCGGCTTTAGTAGCGCCCGTCTCGTGTACGGATCTTCTAGGAGGATTCTGCTGATCGGATGGTCTTGGCATTCGGGCGCGAGGTCATGCACCCAAGCGTCTTGCTCGTTCCGTTGTTGGATCGCCCAAAGCCCAACTACAAGGTCTTCGACGGCCTTTCGCGTCGTATGGAGGCTGTTCGACCCGACCAGCATTCGGTGGGTCTCGTCTAGCAGTCTTCGCAGCGCGACGCGGTCTCGATTGCTCCCGCTCGCTCGGAGATCTGCGCGTTCCGATAGTCCGCCGCGGCTGTCTTGAAAAGATTCGGTGGTCATTCCATCGCCATACGTGAACTTCCAAGCATACCCTGATTCAAGCGTTTAGGGAAAAGCCTGATGCGAAAAGCACGCGCTTCGAGTCTGCTCGATTCTTATGGCATGGGCAAAGACACCCGAATCTTGGGCGTGGCGAGGGCATAGCAGTGATGGCCGGCAGCAGGCGGCTTCTGCGGCAGCGAAGGCTCGTTCTGGCAAGTGTCTCGAACGCCTGTCTATCTACCGCGTGCGTGAGCCGGAAGGCGGTGGCCAAACAGCTGCGCGGATCACCGACCTGAATTCGAGGCAGAGCTGAAATCGAACAGCGTTCTTGACTTGCACGCTTCCCGGCCGCAGAATCCGCTCGTGCCCGGGGGGGCGAGAGGGGGCGACGGCTAGATTCGAGGCGAAATTGGTGGAGGCTCCCCAGTCACGATTGGTCGGTATCGAAACCAGCGGTGCAAACGTGCGATCGAAGCACGTCCACAACGCTGTGACGATCTGGCTACCCTTTCTCGCGATGGTTGGCGCCGCATTCAAGTCGCCGCCCGCATCTCTGGCTACTGCGGTCGTCGCTGCTGTTTTCTTCCTGCTTGGTGGTATCGGTATTCTCGTCGGACTGCACCGGTACTTTTCGCATCGGTATTTCGACTGCGGTCCTTTCTTGCGTACGTTTTTGGCGGTTCTCGCAACGTGGGCTTGGCAAGGGCCGATCGTGCAGTGGGTCGCCGACCATAGGCGACACCATCGATATGCTGATACGCCGCTCGATCCCCATTCCCCGTACTTCGTGAACGGAGAGCCGGCGTCGTCTACCGCTAGAGGGTTTCTCCACTCGCACCTAACGTGGATGCTGGCTGGTGACTACACCCAACCGGCGCGGTACGCGGCAGATACGCTGAACGACCCGATCTCGAGTTTCTGCAGCCGCTATCACTGGCCCTTAGCCTGCACCGGCTTAGTGTTGCCAGCAGTGGTGGGCTGGCTGATCGGTGGCGCTAGCGAAGCCGCCAGCTGCCTGGTTTGGGCCGGTTTCGCGCGAGTGGTTGTACTACAACACCTGACTTGGGCTATCGGTTCGTTTGCGCACATGGTTGGAACCAAGGCGCCGAATGCGAAGGATGAAGCAAGAGATAGCGTTGTCCTATCAGTCTTGATGTTCGGCGAGGGGCAGCACGCCTTCCATCACGCGAACCCGAATGCTGGCTTGATGGAGCCAAGCACGCTCGACGCAACCGGGGCGCTCCTGCGAGTGCTAGAGCGCGTCGGGCTCATCTGGAATCTCAAGAGGCGCTGAGTCGCGGCTTTTCTGGCCCGTATGTCGCGATTCTTGTGGTGGTCCGCAGATGCAACCACCCCGGCCACTTGGCTGAGATTCTGTGGTCGCTACAGGAGCGTTGATCGCCTGGGGGGCATCGCCCATTCAATTGATAGGTGCGATCGGCAATTGGCCTCGCTTTCGAGCCGATGCTTCGCGCTGCGGCGACTACCACAAGGTACCTCTGTCCCTCACCACTGCTCTACTGAGCATCTGGTATCAAGCAGCCACGGATTGCTATTTCGCGACTAGCGATTGCGCTTCGCGGACGAGTCTAGTTGCTCGTGGCAGTTCGTAGTCGCGCAGAACTCGAGCAGCCTCATCTAGTCTTGGTTTGCAGATCGAGCCGGATTCGCCTGACTCGACCATGCATCTCGCAAGATCTGCCTCGGCGTAGGCATACCAGCTTGGAGCGCCGCGCTCGCGCTCCTGTGATGATGCGTGCATGAAAAGCCCTGCTGCGATCTCGCTCATGCCTAGCGTGTGCGCCACTAGGCCTGCGTATCGCGCAAGAGACCCGAAGTAGCCAACGCCATAGCCGATAGTCGCGCAGCGATCTCTCAATGGCTCCAGCATCTCGAATAGCTTCTCGCACATTCCCTTGTTCTCAAGGGCTGCGAAGACCTCAGCACACATCGCCAGGGCTTGTCCGCCTCCAGGCTCGGAGCCCATTAGGCGAAGGTCGTGTTCGCTGAACCGACACGAGTAGGAGTGTGCCTTCTCGAGTGCGCCACAGTGTATGTAGAACCACGGCACCGCAATTCGCCAGTGGTACATCCATGCCTGCTCTTCGGCGAAGGCCTCTATCATTCCTAGCGCTTGATCGAGTCGGTCCTCTTCAACGCATCTTAGGGCTAGGTGCGCGGCGTATGTCTGGAGGCAGTTCTGGTCGGGCGATGCGCCGGCGAGGGCCCGAAAGTTCTCCGCGAGTCCCTCGGCCGTTCTGATCTCTCCGCGTAGCATCGCCAAGGTGGAGTCGTGCGCGAGGGGGTACCACCGGTACTGTGGTAGGTCGAGCTGGGATGAAATCGTCCGATATCGCTCATTCTCTCGTTCTACCTCAGGGATATTTCCAAGCTCTAGGTGCGCCGTGATTGCGCGTGTGTGCTTTAGCAGCGTAGTCGGATGATCCGATGCAACGTTCGCGATCTCGCCAAGACTCTCCACGTACTTCAATCGCTCAGGAGCGCGTGCTGGGCCGTGTAAGGATTCCGCGCGGGCTGAGAGTGCTGCAATGAGTGCATCTCGATCGCCCGATTCGATCGCGAGATCGAGCGATGACGCTGCGAGGCGCTCGACTCTGTCGGGGTCGCGTGTCCATTGAATTGCCTGAGAAAGGTGCGCGATTACCCTTGCCCGAAGCGCGGCCATCTCCTCATCGAGGTCTCTCAGCGCTTCTTCTAGTAGTCCAATATGCGTTGCGTCGTTGACTCCTACCTCGATTGAAAGAAAGTCCGGAGCCAGCTGCAAGGCCGCTAGTGCAAGTGACTCTGGGAGTCCGGAAGCGCGCGCAAGGTTCGCGGACTCGATGAGCGTGGCTCGCGACAAGATTCGATCGCCCGCGTATAGGGTTGCACGGGCAAGATCTCGCATTAGCTCGCATCGCGCCTGGATGCTTCCGTCGGCGGGCGATAGGTCAAGCGCTCTGCTCAGGTACTTTGAGGCGATCGAATACGCGAATCGCGATTCCGCTTCTAGCCCCGCTAGGCGAGCGAAGCGTGACGCTGCGGATGCGTCGCCAAGCGGCGCGGCTCGTGACAGGTGGTCGGCGATCTGAGCGGTTCTGGAATGAGCGTGGGGGAGTCGTTGGAGTTCCGTGGCAATCGAGAGATGAAAGCGTCGCTTGAGGGACGGGTCGAGACTGCTGGAGAGCGATTCTCGCAGCAGGCTATGAGAGAATTCATAGTCGGAAAGGTTTTGGGTTAGCAGCCAACTCCTTGTTGCGAGCGTCAGTTCTTCGGCGACTTCTTGCACTGATCTGCCGACTACCTCAGCTAGGAGCGGGGCAGAGAATCGATCGCCGATTAGCGCTGCTACAGCGAGCGTTGACCTCACGTTTTCGGGAAGGTCGGAAAGCTGCCGCGAGACGATTTCTCGGCCCGAGAGCGACTTGTCGATGCTCCTTTCGGTCTCTATGTCACGAAGTAGGCGCGTGATGTAGAACGGGATTCCTTGAGATCGGTCGTGAAGGGAGCGACCAAGTTCGAGGTTGTTCTCGTCTCTGGGGCCAAGGATCTCAACAACATCCTCCTTTGATAGCGGATCGACCCTCATCGAAAATGAGCTGTCGAGGCTTCGTATCTCGCTCAGGCGATCTGCGCGTCTGTCGGTGAACGTCGGTGGACGATGTGTCGCAATGAGCAGAATCGGAGCGCCTTCGATCTCTTCAGAGAGGCAGGCGAGGAGGTCAAGTGAGTCGAGATCGGCCAAGTGGACATCTTCGAAAGCCAAGACGATCGGAGTGCTTGATGACAGCGTTCGAAAGGCCGAGATCCAATGGTTGAAGAGGGAGAAGCGGTCAACCGGCCCTAGTTCCTCACGTTCGGGTTGGACGGAGCCAAGTATCTCCGGGTGAACACTTGCGAGCTTTCGTGCCGTCCGAATGAACTCGGACTCGACTCCCTCGATTGCGAAGGCCGATTGGAGTGCTTGGGTCCAGGGCCAGAAAGGGGGCGCTCCGTCGATTAGCGAGCATCGCGAGACTACTGACTCGAAGTCTTTGCCAACTCGCCCGAGGAACTCGGAGAGCAGTCGCGTCTTTCCGATTCCAGCTTCGCCGTGGATCGCGACCGTCCGCCCGCTTTTCCGCCTGCGCACGTCGGAGGCGATGTCGAGCAACGTCGCGAGTTGAGGCTGTCGCCCCGCGAAGGTCAGTTGTCGCGCCAACTCAGGCTGGTCTCCAAACCGCGTGTCGTCGGTATCGACCGTTGGCAGGAAGCGGTAGCCGCGAGCGCGGACGCTTCCGATTATGCTGGGGTCGCTTGCGGAATCCCCTAGTGCGCGACGAATCTCCATGATCGTGGTCGGGATCGTTGCCGCGCTTAGGGCAGCGCTCTGCCATACTTCTTGGCGAAGTTCCTCTTTGGAAACGATCCGGTCGCGACGGTCAATCAGATACACGAGAGCGTCGATCGCGCGCGAGCCCAGCTCGATGGGGCAGCCGTTTCGGTGAATCTCGAAGAGAGCGAGGTTTAGTTCGAAGTCGAGAAAGCGGATGAGTCTCATGAGCGGGCCCGGAGTTTGAATTGGCTTTCGGCATCACAGTAGAACTGGATCGCCTAGCATTCTGGCCGCTGGCACTATCAGAAGTCGATCAATCCTTGGATTCCAATGGCGCGGCAGCCTTCCCGCAGGGAATCGGCGCTGAACTAGCGACGTCGATCCCGCCGCGTCCCGCGCCGCGCCCTACGCCCATCCACCACAATCCCCCCAACCGCTTCGAGCGCCTCGGTACACCCCGGGCATCCGATGATCCCGACCGAGACGCGCTGGGTCGGCTGGGCGTGAAGCCTTCGGCCGCGCGCGGTGAGCGTTCGACCGGAGGGGCGCTCCACGGGGGCGCCATCGATCGGGCGGCCGTTGAACTCCGATTGAACCTGCTTCGGGCCGGTTCGCGTGAAGCGGCCCTGCGATTCGATCGAGACGTCGGCGCCCGCCACGGAGGGCAGGGCGAGCGCGGCGCAGGCCGCCAGGCTCGCGATCAGGGCCGGGATTCGGGGGTGTCGCCGCATGGGATGGCTTCCTCTATCGTTCGATTCGACCCGCCGGCGTCGCGCGAGCACGCCGAGGGATCCCATAAAACGTGGGTAGATCGATACGATTATCGCGGAATTGCCGCTGAGATGCGCCTGAGTTGCGTCTCGGGCTGAGCGTACCGGCGCGATCTCCGGTGGCGCCGGTCGCGACTCGGACGCCCGCGATTCGGAACGGACGCTCATCCGCCAGCCCTGGAGACCCCCCAATGAACTTCGGATTCAACGAGGAGCAGGAGCTTCTCCGCGCCGAGGTCCGGAAATTCCTGGACCAGAACGCGCCCCTCGAACGTGTGCGTGAGATCGTCGAGGCCGAGGACGGCCCCGGAACCGATCCCGCGCTCTGGGCCCGGATGGCCGAGCTCGGTTGGGTCGGCCTGAACATGCCCGAGGCTCATGGCGGCGTCGGGCTCGACCTCGAGACGCTGCTCGTGGTCCTCGAAGAGACGGGTCGCTCGCTCTTTCCTTCGCCGCTCATCTCGACGGTCCTGGCGGCCAAGGCGATCGAGCGCTTCGGCACCGACGAGCAGCGGGCGCGCTGGATTCCGGGCCTCGCCGACGGCTCGAAGGTCGGGACCTTCGCCTTCATGGAGCGGAGCGACACGCTCGGTCCGGAAGGGGTCGAGACGCTCGCCAAGCCCGATGGCGACGAGCTGATCCTCTCGGGCGAGAAGCTCTACGTGAGCGACGCCGCGGCGGCAGATCTGCACGTCGTGGCGGTTCGCTCGGGATCCGACGCCCAGTCGCTCTCCCTCGTCGTCGTCGAGAAGGGAACCGCCGGGGCGAGCGCCGCCGACTTCGAGGCGATGGATCTCACGAAGCGGATCGGCAGCCTGACGCTCGAAGACGCGCGGGTCGGAGTGGACTGCGTCCTCGGTGACCAGGGTGCGGCTTGGCCGGCGATCCAGTGGCTGCTCGATCTCGGCGCGGCCCTCGTGACGGCGGAAGCGGTCGGGGCGGCCGAAGCGGCGCTCGAGATCACGACGGAGTTCGCGAAGGGACGCGTCCAGTTCGACGAGCAGATCGGCAAGTTCCAGGGTGTGAAGCATCCCCTCGCCGACATCTACGTCGACGTCGAGTCGTTCCGTTCCCTCGTCTACTACGCGATCTGGGCCCTCGACCAGGACGCCGACGACGCCCGCGTCGCGGTCTCCCGAGCCAAGGCCTATTGCGCCGACGCGTTTCCCAAGGCCGGGATCATGGGCGTCCAGCTCCACGGCGGCGTCGGGTACACCTGGGAATACGACATCCAGCTCTATCTCAAGCGCGCGAAGTGGGTCCGGCCCATGTTCGGCGACGCGGACTACCACTACGAGCGCGTCGCGCTCCTCGGAGACCTCTAACCATGGATTTCCAGCTTTCCGAAGAAGAAGAGGCGTTCCGCAAGGAAGTCGTGGGCTTCCTCGACGAGCACCTGCCGGAAGGGACCGAGCGTACGCCCGAGTTCCAGGCGAAGTGGACGAAGTCGATCCGCGAGAAGCGTTGGGTCGGCTTCTCCTGGCCCGAGGACGTCGGTGGTGGCGGCGGCGGGATCATGGAGCAGGTGATCCTCAAGGACGAGATGGCGAAGCGGAAGGCGCCCGCCCTCGGCTCCTGCTTCATGGGCCTCGCCTGGGTCGGCCCTTCGATCATCCAGTACGGAACCGAAGAGCAGAAGCAGAAGTACATCCCCGACATCCTCGACGGGAAGTACCAGTGGTGCACCGGCTACTCCGAGCCGGGCTCGGGCTCCGATCTGGCGAGCCTCAAGTGCAAGTGCGAGCGCGATGGCGACGAGTACGTCGTCAACGGGCAGAAGATCTGGACCTCGATCGCCATGTGGTCGAAGATGATGATCCTGCTCGTTCGGACCGAGACCGAGGTCGAGTCGAAGCACGATGGGATCACCTGTCTCCTCGTCGAGATGGACACGCCCGGGATCGAGGTCCGGCCGATCAAGAACATGAGCGGCGGCGCGATGTTCGCGGAGGTCTTCTTCGACAACGTCCGCGTCCCGGTCGAGAACCGGCTCGGCGACGAAGGGCAGGGCTGGCAGGTCACGATCTCGGCCCTGGCGAGCGAGCGCTCGTCGATCGCCGAGGTCCACGGTCTCGTCCGGAAGATCGAAGAGGTCAAGGATCTCGCACGCAACACGATTCGCGGCGGTCGCGCCATGAGCGACGACCCCGGCATCCGTCGACGGATCGCGCAGGCGGAGACGAAGGTCGAGGCGATGCGTCTGAACGGCATGCGCTTCCTCACCAAACAGCTGAAGGGCGAGCCGCTCGGCTCCGAGACCTCGATCAACAAGCTCCACCGCGCCGACCTCGAGATCGGCCTGGGCGAGCTCGCGCTCGAGATCATCGGCTCCTCGTCGACGCTCATGGGCGGCGAAGAGGCGGTCGACGGCGGGGCCTGGGCGAAGTACTCGCTCAACTGGCCGGAGGTCGTGATCGGCGGCGGTACGCCCAACATCCAGCGGAACATCATCGCCGAGCGGATCCTCGGTCTGCCCAAGGACTGAGGTCGAAAAGATGGCGATCGAAGCTTCCGCCCTCGAGACGCGTCTGCGCGACGCCCTCGAAGCGTCCCACGTCGAGGTCGTGGACGAGTCGCACCTGCACGCCGGCCACGCCGGTGCGCGAGACGGGGGAGGGCACTACCGCGCCGTCATCGTCTCGGAGAAGTTCGACGGCTTGAACCGGGTGAAGTCGCAGCAGCTCGTCTACGGCGTCGTCGACGACTGGATGGGCGGCGAGATCCACGCGCTCAGCATGAAGACGTTCACGCCGGAGGCCTGGGCCGCGCAGGAGTCTTGAGCGCGGGCAGGAAGAGGAACTCGACCTCCGCGCGCACGACGACGCGGTCTCGCGCTGGGGCTTCGGGCGGCTCGCCTTGTTCGGTGTGTTCGTCAGGCTCTCGGATCGATCGATCCCGGGGCAGGAGCCCCTGCAGGCCTGGATTCAGCCTGCTGTCGCGGTGATGTTCGCGATCGCAGCCCTCTGGACGAGCCCACGCGTGCATTGGCCGTGATCGTTGGAGCCATACTGCTGTTCCTGGGCCAGGGAATGGTCTGACGGTTTCGTCGCGAGTCTCGGGCTGTAGCCCGTCGACCGGATTGCTTCGGATCGGGTGAACGTCCGAGGCGAACTGCGTTCCCTCGGTCTCTGCGCGAGCACGCTCCTCATCGAAGCGACCGGACAGCCCTCCGCCGTTCGGCGGCCCGGGTCGCGTGCGCCCGCACCTCCCCTGGCGCACCATCGATCGCCGAACCGTGAAGGTGAGGAGAACGAGATGCGACTCGACGAACCGCGGCTGGCTCCGCTCGAGCCCGAGGAGATGCCGGCAGACATCGTGGAGATGTTCGGCGATACGCGCCTGCTGAACATCTTCCGGACGATCGCGCACCATCCCGAGCTGATGAAGTCGTGGATGGTGTTCGGCGGGCACATCCTCGGAAGAGGGACCACGCTCTCGCCGCGCGATCGGGAGATCGCGATCCTGCGCGTCGGCTCGCTCTGTCGTTCCGGCTACGAGTGGTCACAGCACGTGCGCATCGCGCTCGGCTGCGGAATCTCCGAGGAGGAGATCGTCCGCATCCACGAAGGCACCGCCGCGGAGGGGTGGACCGACGCCGAGCGGTCGATCCTCGACGCGACCGACGAGCTGGTCGCCGACGCGTTCATCACCGACCCGACCTGGAAGCGACTCTCCGACCACTACGACACGCAGCAGCGGATGGATCTCGTCTTCACCGTCGGCCAGTACAACCTCGTCTCGATGGCGCTCAACACGCTCGGCGTCCAGCTCGAAGGCGACGCTTCGCGTCTCGCGCCGCCGCCGGGGGACTGAGCGCGCCGCCGTTCCGCTCTACGTGTCCGCGCCGGGCTCGAGAAACGCGCACATCGACGGGCTGAGCCGCGAAGCATTGCGCGCCCGGTCGCTTCGTTTCGCGCGGTCATCCCCGAGCCATCGACGACCGTCTTGCTGGCGCTCGGGCTCGCAGCTCTCCGCTCGCGCGGCTCGGTGTTTCGCTAGTGCGCGGGCGTGTCCGCTACGTCCGCCGGAACCGCTTCACCGCCCATCACGAGCACGCGCTCCGCGAAGCGCCATCGCCCGTCCGCTTCCTTGCGTAGACGATCGTGGTATCGCCCGATCGTCGCGACGAGAATGCCGTCGGGACCGGTGGCCAGCGCGCAGAGATCCGTCCAGACGAGGGCATGTGCTCCATCCGCGTCGAGATCGATGACGGGCGCCAGAACGACGTGCTTGCCCGGCGCATCGGGCTGCATGCCCCCGATCTCCCGTTGGATGGCCGCGCGTCCCTCGTGCACTTTGCCCCAGACCCGGAACACTGCGTCCTCGCAGAAGAGTCGCCCCCAATCCTCGAAGCGCTTCGAATCGAGGAGCTGTCCATAGATCGCGATCAAGCGTCGGATCGCTTCGTAGTCGTCCATTCGAATCCCCCACCCGCGGAACCGGGGCCGCCCGCACGCCGCGCCCGGACGCGCTCGAGTATCGTGAATCGTCCTGCGCTCGGCTATGGCGAGCGTTTGCAAGCGCGCGATGATCCGATCCAGCTCTGCTGAAACCCCGTCGTGAAAGGAAAGCCCGTGAAGCCCTCAGCCAAGAGATTCGAAGGACGCCGGGCCTTGTTGACCGGAGGCGGCTCCGGCATCGGACGCGCCAGCGCGCTCCGGCTCGCTCAGGAGGGCGCGGCGGTCTATCTGGTGGACGTCAACGAGGCGGGTGTGCGCGAGACCGTCGAATCGATCCGCTCGGCGGGGGGCAAGGCCGAAGCGAGCGTCTGCGATGTACGCGATGGGGAAAGTTGCCGCGAGGCGGTGGACGCGGCCATCCGATTCCTGGGAGGCCTCGATGTGCTCTGCAACATCGCCGGCGTTCTCCACTACGGCGTCTCGAGCGAGACGGACGACGCAGACTGGGATCGCGTGATCGGCGTCAATCTCACCGGCACGTTCTTCATGACCCGCGCCGCGCTCCCCCATCTGCGAAAGCCGGATTGCGCCGTCGTGAATCTCGCCTCGGCGGCGGGTGTCCAGGCCGTCCCCTACGCCGCGGCCTACTGCGCCTCCAAGGGCGGGGTCGTGATGCTGACGAAATCCCTCGCGATCGAGCACGCCAAGACGGGGCCCCGCGTCAATTGCATCTGCCCGGGTGGCGTCGCCACGCCGCTCGTGGCGAATTTCGAACTGCCGGAGGGCGCGGACGCGAGTCTGTTCGGACACATCTCGTCGCGCATGCCCACAATGGGGCAACCGGAGGAGATCGCCGCGATGGTCGCCTATCTCGCGTCCTACGAAGCGCGATTCGTGACGGGTTCGGCTTTCACGATCGACGGCGGGCAGGTCGCCTGAGCGCGCCGCCGTTCCGCTCCAGGTCTCCGCGCCGTCCTCGAGAAACGCGCGCATCGACGGGCTGAACCGCGGAGCGTTGCGCTCCCAGTAGCGCCGGCCCCCGGGCGAGAACACCACGCCCCGGTACGAGCGCAGGCTCGCCTCAAGCCCTTCCTCGTCCATCGGCAGGCTCCGGTGCGGGTCCACGACCGTCTCCCGTCAGCCCATGGCCTCACCCGAACACGATCTCCGCCAGCCCGTCGAGATGGACGATGTCCGGCGTCGTCGGGACGAAGATGAACTCGTCGCAGCCGATGTCCTCGAACCGTTTGACCGTGTCGCGGATCGCTTCCGGCGTGACCGTGCGGACGGCGGCCAACAGCTGCTCGACCTGGCCCGGGAGGACGTTCGGGTAGTACTCCCGGAAGTACGCCTCGAGGTCCTCCGCGGTGCGCGGGCCGGCTGAGTAGTAGCAGCCGCAGACGAGGCGGGGCTTGCCTTCGCGCTCGGCCTCGCGCCAGGAATCTTCGGCGACGTCGAACATGCCGCGCGCTTCGACCGGGTCCGCGCCGAAGCTCCAGGTCACGACGCCGTCGCAGAAGGGACCCGTACGACGGAGCGCCTTCGGGCCGTTCGATCCGAGCAGGATCTCGGGTCCACCCGGGCGGACCGGTGCGGGGCCGATCGCGCGCGTGCCTTCGATCAGGGACTCGCCCTTGAAGAGCTCGCGGATCGTCCGGAGGCTCTCCTCGAAGCGCTGGCCCCGTCCTTCGCGCGGGCTCGGCGCGACGTCGTAGTCGTCGAGGGGGGTGCCGAGACCGACGCCGAGGGAGAAACGTCCGCCCGAGTAGTCGTCCAGGCTGAGCGCCTGCTTCGCGACGACGCCCGGTGGATGGATCGGAAGGATGATCACGTTGGAGAGCAGGCGGATCGTGCTCGTCACGCTCGCCGCGGCGGTCAGCGAGAGGACCCAGTCGTACCCGGAGTAGGTCAGGCGCTCGCCCATGCAGAGCGAGGCGAAGCCCGCCTGCTCGGCGCGCCTCGACCACTCGAGGACCAGGTCCCGGCTCGTGCCGCGCAGGTTCGTGGGTAGACCGACTCCGACTTCCATTGCTTCCCCTGTCTCGTTCGAGGTCCGGCGAACGCTAGCGCTCGAGCGCCGGCGTGCCTCGCTCGGCCTCTTCGATCGGGCGTGCGTCGTAGTCCCAGAGCCAGCCGGGCATCTCCGGCGGCGGCGCGCCCACGACTTCGATCGTGGCGCCGGAGTAGCGGGCGGCGATCGTCGCCTTGTAGAGGCGCGGGTTCGGGAGATAGGAGACGATGCGGAGGTCGGCCATCTCGCTAGCCGGCCTCGGCCGCGTCGAGCTCCGCCGCGATCCGCTGGAACGTCGTGTAGAGCTGGGTCGCGATCGGGAAGCCGGCGTAGTGGGCGAAGTGAGCTGCGAACTCGCCCATCTCCTCGCGCGAGAGGTCGCCGCTCGTGAGGGCCGAGCGGACGTGGACCTCCATCGCGGTCGCGGCTCCCGTCATCGCGATCGTGGTCAGCGTGACGAGGCGCCGCTCCTTTCGCGTCAGCCCCGGTCGCGTCCACACGTCTCCGAAGACGTGGTCGAGGGCCGTCTCCTGGAAGAAGTCCGGCGGGTTCTCCGGGGCGGGGAACCCGTTCACTTCCTCGTACTTGGCCCTTGCTCTCGACCGCCGCGCGTCGTCGCCCATCGTCATCGCCTCCTCGACCGGAGACGGTAGGGGGACCCGGGACGGCGGGGCAATCCCGCCCGCCGCCCCCCGCGCGCCGCTAGGCGGCGTCGGTGACCACGCGCCCGACCCGACCGCTGCGGCGGCTGCGGACCGACGCGGCGAGCTCGCGGAGCAGGCCGTCGGTCTCTTCGAAGCCGATGCAGGCGTCGGTGATCGAGACGCCCGGCCGGAGCGCCGCGCCGGGCTTCCAGTCCTGGCGTCCCTCCTCGAGGTGGCTCTCGAGCATGACCCCGAGGACGTCGTTCGATCCGTTCCGGACCTGCCGCGCGACGTCGCGGAGCGCCTCGCCCTGGAGCGCGGGGTCCTTCTTCGAGTTGCCGTGGGAGCAGTCGACCATGACGCCGCGCTTGTCGAGCCTATCGGCGACGGCCTGGACGCTCTCCCGGTCGTAGTTCGTGCGGCCGCCGCCGCCGCGCAGGACGACGTGGGTGTCGGGGTTGCCGGCGGTCTTGACGACGGCCGCGGTCCCGTCCGCGCGGACGCCCAGGAAGGAGTGGGGCGCGCTCGCCGCGGTCATCGCGTCGATCGCGACCTGATGTCCGCCGTCCGTTCCGTTCTTGAACCCGACGGGCATGGACAGGCCGCTCGCCATCTCGCGGTGGGTCTGGCTCTCGGTCGTGCGTGCGCCGATCGCGGCCCAGGCGATCGCGTCCGCCAGGAACTGCGGGGCGAAGGGGTCGAGGAACTCCGTCGCGCAGGGCAGGCCCAGGTCGTTCACCTCGACGAGCAGCTGGCGGGCGAGGGCGAGTCCTTCGTCGACGTGACACGAGCCGTCGAGGCGCGGGTCGTTCACGAGCCCCTTCCAGCCGACCGTCGTTCGCGGCTTCTCGAAGTAGGTGCGCATCACGACGATCAGCTCGCCTTCGAGCTCCCTTGCGAGCGGCACGAGGCGCTTCGCGTACTCGATCGCCGCATCGGGATCGTGGAGCGAGCACGGCCCCACGATCGCCACGAGGCGCCTCGGGTCGCGCCCGTGCATCGCGTCGCGGATCGCCGTCCGCGCGCGCAGGACCGTCCGCGCGCCGTTCGTCGAAATCGGATGGGTCGTCTTCAGCTCTGCCGGCGCCGGCAGGGGGTCGATTGCCGTCAGGTTGCGGTCTTCCAGGGAACTCATCGGAATCTCCGTGCTGGGGGTCGGCCGCGCCGCCCGCGCTTCGAGGCGGTTGGCGAGGCCCGGAAAAGAAACGGCCCCGAGAGGTCTGTCCTCTCGGGGCCGTGAAAGCTTCGGTGGCCGTCTTCTTTCGGTCTGTTCGTCTCTCTCGGAGTCTAGACCTCGGCGCACCCTTCCACGGCCCCCGAGGCATACCAGCCCCGGGCGTCCATAAAGAAGGGATACGAAAAGAAGGTCGCCGCCATGGCCGGTTTTATACACCCGGCCGACGGGGCGGGCAAGCAAGCGTGTGCAGGCGCGCCTGAGCGCGGTCTCACCCGGCCGCCGCCGCGTTCCAGCCCTCGACGAGCTGGGCGCTCTCGTGGATCGCGCCCTCCTTGACGGCATCGGCGATCGGGAAGGGCTCCGGTCCCTTCGACTGGACGTCGCGCCAGGACTTGGTGAGCTGCGTGCCGCCGTCCTTCGCCTCGAGCGCCCAGTCCTCGACCATCGTGAAGACCGTGTTCTCCTCGATCCGCTCCCGGGTGAAGGGCGCCTCGAGACCGAAGGCCGTCGAGACCTTCACGACGATGACGTCGTCCGTCGTCTCCGCTTCCACGACCTCGAGCATCGACACGCCCATCTCCCCCCGGCACCAGATCGCGCGGCCCGGCTCGAGGACGCCGCCCTCCACGGGCTGGGGGAAGTAGTCGAGAATCCGGTCGGGCGTCATGATGAATCCGCGGACCTGCTCGGGGGTGGCGTTCAGCTGCATGACTTCGGTGTGGACGAGACTCATCGGGTTCCTCGGCGGACAGGGTTGATACGAGGCGAACGAGCGTAGCCGGTCGGGCTTCCCTGTCGCACACTCGCGCGATGCCCCTCGACCCTTCGATCTGGTCCGATCGCCCCTTCGGCCCGGCCGCCTTCTCGCTGGAGGGGCGCGTCGCCCTCGTGACGGGCGCGGCCGCGGGGCTCGGGCGCGCGACGGCTCTCGGGCTCGCGCGGTGTGGCGCCGCGGTCTCGATCTGCGATCGCGACGAAGCGGGACTGGCTGCGTGCGCGAAGTCGATCGAGGCCCTGGGACGCGCCACCCACTCGGCGACCATCGACGTGCGGGAAGAGGACGCCGTCCGCGCGTGGGTCGAAGCGACGGCGGACGCGCTCGGCGCGATCGACGTACTCGTCAACAACGCGGGCGGTGGCTTCTGGTCTCCCTTCCTCGACGTGAGCGCGAAGGGGGAGCACGCCCTCGTGCGCGAGAATTTCGGGACGGTGACCGCGTGCATTCGGGCGGCCGTGCCGCACATGCGCGCGGGGGGATCGATCGTGAACGTGACGAGCGTCGAGGCCCACCGCGCCGGGCCGGGATTCGCCGTCTACTCCGCCATGAAATCCGCGGTCGCGAGCCTGACCAAGAGCCTCGCCCTCGAGCTCGCGCCGCGGCGGATCCGGATCAACTGCGTCGCCCCCGACATGATTCCGACCGGCGGGATCGACGCGGTGGGCGAGGACGCGGATCCGGGGATCCCGGGGATCGCGGAGACGCCGTGGCCCGAAGCCGGACACCCCGACGACTGCGCCGCCGCGGTCGCGTTCCTCGCCAGCGACGCGTCGCGCTTCGTCACGGGCTCGACGATCCACCTCGACGGCGGGACCTGGGCGGCCGGCGGCTGGAAGCGACGGGACGACGACGGCTTCGCCCTCTAGACGATCGAAACAAGGAGAACACGATGCACGCCTTCCTGACCCACATGCGCGCCAAGCCGGGGCAGCGCGACGAGGTGATCCGCCTGACGACGATCATGCTCGAGCAGACCCAGAGCGAGGACGGCATCCCCGTCTACGTCTTCTCGACGGCCCAGGACAGCCCCGACGACTTCTACTTCTACGACATCTACGAGTCGGAGGCCGCGCGCAAGGCGCACGAGTCGACGGACAAGTTCCGGGAGACGATGCCGGCGCTCATGCAGGTCGCGGACTTCGTCTCGGTCACGGTCCTCGATCCCTACGGACCGATGAAGATCACGCCGCCCGGGAGCTGACGCGCCGCGCCGGCACCCGGCTAGACCACGAAATCCGCGATCCAGCGCTCGAGGGAGACGTGGAAGCCGGCCGCGTTCTTGTGGCCCCCGCCGCCGTACGACACGGCGACCTTCGAGACGTCGACGTCGCCGATCGAGTAGAGGGTCGCGAAGACCTCGGATCCCTCGACGCGATAGACGAGCCCCCACTCCTTGCCGAAGGCGGCGCGCTTGGCGATCTCGTGACCGATCTGCGAGCGGTTGATCGAGGCGTTCACCGCTTCGACCCGCTCGGTCCCGAGGACGACGGGGCGCACGTGCTCGAGCCGTCGCGCGACCTCCATCCGGTTGGCGCGCAGGATCGGCTTGCCCTCTTCGACGAGCTTCTCGATCGGCTCGGCGGCGAGGCGATCCCAGGTGGCCCAGTCCCGCGGATACGAAGCGATTGCCGCGTTGACCGCATCCGAGTCGGGCAGGGCCCAGTTCCAGAGGTCCTGGTCCTCGACGTAGCGGAGCAGGTCCGGCGTCTCGGTCTCCGGATGGAAGGCCTGCCAAGCGAGCACCGAGCCCGAGTGGCCGAGGTCGAAGTGGAGGACGTGGCCGTCCGCTTCGTATTCGTTGACGACGCTCGGGTCGCTCGCGAGTCGGTCGCGGGCCGTCACGTGGTGGTCGAGGATCAGGACCTGCGCGGCGACGTCGGCGAGCGAGCGGAGCTCCTGCCGGGCGGGCGCGATGTCGACGAAGGCGACGAGGGCGTCCTCGCAGTCTTCGAGCCGGACGCGGTCGTCGTGGCTGCGCGCGACGTACCAGGCGTCGTCGCCCCAGGCCTGCCGGACGGCCCACGCCGCCCCGAATCCGTCCGGGCAGCCCGCGTGATAGAAGCAGCGTTTCTTCAAGGTCGGTGTTTCCGCCGAGTCCGGTCGGGGCTTCGTCGCGGGGGGTCGGAAGAGTGTAGCGGCCCGGAATCGCAGGGGAATCGCCGGGATTCGATGACGTGGGGGAGGGGGCGGGCTAGCTTCCGCCCGCCCTCGGAGTCCGGATGTTCCACCCCATCGAACGCATCGCCCTCGCGGCCCTCGACCGTCCCGCCCGGGCCGCCGAGTGGCTGCGAATCGTCGACGGACTGCACTCGGATCCCGGATTCTGGTGGCTGGACAGCGCGCTCGAGACGGGGCGGCTGGGTCGCCACTCGTTCGCCGGCAGCGATCCCTATCTGCGGCTCTCCGCCCGCGTGACCGGGGGCGGCGAATCGCTGGTCGAGATCGACGTCCAGCGCGGCGTCCGGGCGGGGCTCGATCGCGGGTATCACCGCGTCGAGGCCGATCCGATCGAGACCGCCCGCGCGCTCCTCCCGCGCGCCGACTCCCTCGTCTACTCGACGCGGACGTCGAGCCGCTCGGGCAATCGACGATGGCACGAGGTGGCGGGGCTCTCCGCTGGCCTCGATCTGCCCTTCCTGGGCGGGGCCGTCGGCTATTTCGGCTACGAGCTCGGCGGCGCACTCGAAGCCCGCATGCAGTTCGGGAACACCGACGATCTCGGGCTGCCGGACCTCTCCCTCGCCTTCGTCGACCGCGTGCTCGGTTACGACCACGAGGCGGAACGGCTCTGGGTCTTCGGCCTCGGCTTCGGGGATGCCCGCTCGAGCGACGGCGCCGGTCCGAGAGAGACCGCGATCGCGCGGTCGCGGCACGTCGTCGACGAGGTCGCCGCCCGCGTCGAGTGGGTCCTGTCCGAAGGGCCGACACCGCGGCGTGTCGCCCAGGCCTCGCCGCCGCGCCCGCTCGAGATCGATTCGACCGTCGACGCGAGCGGCTACGTGAAGGCCGTCGACACCGTCCTGCAGGAGATCGAGAAGGGAAACGTCTATCAGGCGAACTTCAGCCAGCGACTCTCCGTGCCCGTCTCGGAGCCGCCCTTCGATCTCTACGGGCGGCTGCGCGAACACAACGCGGCGCCCTTCGGCGCGTACCTCTCGCTGCCGGAGGCCACGATCCTCTCGAGCTCGCCCGAGCGCTTCCTGCGCGTCGACGCGGCCCGACGGGTCGAGAGTCGGCCGATCAAGGGAACCCGCGCGCGCGGCGCCGACCCGGAAGAGGACGACCGGCTCGCCCGGGACCTCGCGGCGAGTCTGAAGGACCGGGCCGAGAACCTGATGATCGTCGATCTCGTCCGGAACGATCTCGGGCGGGTCTGCACTCCGGGCTCGATCTCCGTTCCCGAGCTCATGAAGATCGAGACCTATGCCGCGGTCTTCCAGATGGTCTCGACGGTCGTGGGCGAGCTGGCGACGGGGCGCGATGCGTTCGATCTCGTGCGCGCGACGTTTCCGCCGGGCTCGATGACGGGGGCGCCCAAGCTCGCGGCCGTGCAGCTCCTCGAGGAGCTCGAGTCCGTCCGCCGGGGGGTGTACGCCGGTGCGCTCGGCTACTTCGACGTGCGCGGCGGGATCGATCTCTCGGTCGTCATCCGGACGATCGTCCACGACGGCCGGCAGGCCCATCTCCACGTGGGCGGCGGGATCGTCGCCGACTCGAAGCCCGAGGCCGAGTACGTCGAATCCCTCGACAAGGCGAAGGCGCCGCTCGCTGCGCTCGCGGCGGGTCCCGGCGCGCGGTGAGGATCTACGTCGACATCGACGACGTCCTCGCGCGCACGATCGAGTCCCTGATCGACCTGCTCGACGAGACCCACGGTCGACGCGTCGCCGTCGACGAGGTCCGCCACTTCGACCTCGAGAAATCCTTCGCGCTCAGCGACGAAGAAATCCTCGCGTTCATGGCGCGCGCCCACGAGGACGAGGTCCTCGAGCGGATCGAGCCGGTCGGGGACGGGGTCCGGACGGTGACCGACTGGCACGCCGAGGGACACGAGGTCCACCTCGTGACCGGGCGACCGCCCGCCTCGAACGCGGCCTCGCGGCGCTGGCTCGCCCGGCACGACGTCGCGCACACCGCGCTCCACCACCTCGACAAGTGGTCGCGACCGACCTGGAACGACGAAGGGTTGCCGGCCCTCCGCTTCGACGAGCTCGAGACGATGGACTTCGACTTCGCGGTCGAGGACAGCCTCGACACGGCCGTCCGTCTCGTCGAGGAGTTCGAGCTGCCGGTCCTGCTGATGGACCGGCCCTGGAATCGCGATCTCTCCGCCGTGTCGCGCTCGACCCGTTCCCGGCTCACCCGATGTGCCGGATGGGGCGCCGTCGCCGGCGTGATGACGTCGCTTCGTTAGGCGAGCGGACTCAGCTTCCGCGCTCGGCCGCGCGCACGAGGGCCGCGAGGCTCGAGACGACGGGCGTCGCGACCTCGACCTCCCGCCCGAGCCGCTCGACCGCGCCGCAGAGCGCCTCGATCTCCGTCCGCCGTCCGGCCCGGAGATCCTGGAGCATCGACGACTCGTGGCGCGCGGTCGGCGGGATCAGGTCGGCGTGGAAGTGGCGCACGTAGGTCTCGGCGTCGGGCCAGCCGACCGGGATCGCCGCGGCCTCGAGCACGGCGAAGATCTCCCGGATCACGCCGTCGACCAGGCGTCGCGTGGCGGGATCCTCCGTCAGCTCGCCGTAGCGTCGGCCGGTCAGTGCGCCGATCGGGTTGAGGGCGCAGTTGTAGAGCATCTTCTCCCAGAGGACGGCGCGCATGTCCGACGTGGTCTCGGCCGGGATCCCGCCCTCCGCGACGCGCGCAGCGAGCGCTTCGAGGGCGGCGACGGAACCCGGATCGACGTCGAAGACACTCCCGAAGGCGATGGGGGCGGCATGGGCAGTGACTTCGACCCGGTTCGGGCTGCGGCGGTGGAAGCCCGTGATCACCCGCGCGTGGAAGAGGCGCTCCTTCGGCCAGAAGGGGAGGAAGGGCGCCTCGTTGCCCCAGCCGTTCTGGCAGAGGACGAGCCGCGTCGAAGCGGGCAGGGTCGGCTGGATCGGCGCGAGCGCCGCGGCGACGTCGTCGGCGGCGAAGGCCTTCGTGCAGACGAGGATCCAGTCCGGGGCAGCGTCGGCGAGGACGGCCGGCTCGTTCGTCAGCGAGAGGTCCTCGGCGGGCACGCGGCGATCGCCGAAGATCCCGCTTCGGGAGAGACCTTCCCGTTCGATGCGCGCGATCGTCTGCGGATCACGCCCGACGATCCAGAGCGGTTCGCCCGCCCGCGCGAGGCACGTCGCGAGGCCGAGTCCGACGGCGCCTGCTCCCCAGATCGCGATGCCCACGCTCGTTTCGCCTCCCCACCCGGTCCGTTCCTCGGCGCATCGGGCGGGCTAGTCTTGCACGTACGATCGAGGCGGGGGAGTCGGGAGTCGATGCGCGGAGCAGGTTGGGCAGATCGGGGGCGGAGCCGTTTCGCCTGGCTCGCGAGTCTCGTGCTCTGGTTGCTCGCTTTCGGCGCGAGCGCCGGCCCGCTCCACGAGGGGCCCGGCGCGACGGACCCGCTGGCGTCGCTCACGCCGGCCCAGCGCGCGGGCGCGAAGGCGCTCGGCATGGCGCGGACCCATCTCGAGGCGGGTCGGATCGCGAGAGCGCGTTCGACCCTCGCGCACGTGCGCCCCGCGGAAGCGCTCGCCGGCTACGCGGAGCTGCTTCGCGTCCGGATCCTGCTCGCCGAAGGACGCGGGGACGAGGCCGTGCAGGTCGCTTCGGCGGCCCTCGACGACCCGACGACGTCCCGGAGCGATGCCCTGCGCGCGGCGCTCGGCGTGCTTCGCGGGGAAGCCCTCGCCCTGGCGGGGAACACGGGCGGCGCCGAGCTCGCCTGGAAGACGGTCCTCGAGACCGCCGGCCCGGAAGAACGCGCCGTGCGCGAGTCGATCCAGCTCGCGATCGTCGAATCGCGCCAGCGGACGGGCAGCCTCGAGTCGGGCGTCGACCCGCTCGTGCTCCTCGATCGGAACATCGGGGACGTCGCCGTCGCGACCGAGCAGGTCCCGGCGTCGTTGCTCGCCGGGACCGTCGTCCTCGAGCGAGCGGAGGCGGCGCTCGCTGCGGGCCATCCGGAGGAGGCGCGTCGCCTCTACGACACCGCAATCGCGAAGCCGCTCGATCCCGGTCAGGTAAGGCTCGCGAAGATGGGAAGGGCCCGCGCGCTCTTCCGCGAGCGCAAGTACAAGGGGGCGGCGAAGGCGTTCGGGTCGCTGCTGCCCGACCTCGAGGCGCGCTTCTGGCGCGCGCGCAGCCTCGCGCGGAGCGGCGACGTCGACGGGTCGCTCGAGGAGTTCGCCCGGGTCGCGGAGGGGGACGACGGTGAGTTCGCAAGCTGGGCGCTCTACCTCGCGGGGACGCTCTACGAGGATCGCGCCGAGATGGATCGCGCGATCGACGCTTTCCGTCGTGCGGCGACCTACGAGGCCTACCCGCAGCGGATGCGTCAGGCGCTCTGGCGCGAGGGCTGGGCCCAGTTCCAGACGCAGGCCTGGAGCGACGCGCGCTCGACGTTCACGGCGCTCGCCGAGAAGACGGACGATCCAGTCGCCGCGCTCCGGCCGACCTACTGGCGCGCCCGCGCGGCGGGCAGAGCGGGCGACGCCGCGACCGAGCGCCGCGAGCTCGAAGCCCTCGCCCGCGACTTCCCGCTCACCTACTACGGCTGGCGCGCCCGCGAACGCCTGGGAGGCCGGGCCGAAGGCCTCGCCGCGCCGGACCGCTCGCTCGCCGAAGGGACTCGCCGGGTCGACGAGGAGACGATCGAACGCGCCGCGCTGCTCATCGAGGCGGGACTCGACGACCTCGCGCGAGACGAGCTCCGCTTCGCCGCGCGAAAGGTCCGGGGCTTCCACGACCGGACGCAGGTCGGCGTCCTGCTCGCTCGCGTCGGCGACTACCACCGAGCGAACGAGCTCGTGGTGATCGCCTACGCGGATTCCCTCGCCCGGGGCCTGCAGCCCGGCCGCGAGGCCCTCTGGTGGCTCGCCTGGCCCCCGGCCCATCGAGAGACGATCGACGCCGTGTTTCCCGAGGAGGCCTCGATCGAGCCCGCGCTCGTCCAGGCGATCATGCGGGAGGAGAGCCACTACCGGGTCGATGCGCGTTCGTCGGTCGGGGCGCTCGGCCTGCTCCAGCTGATGCCGTCGACCGCGGCGCAGCTCGCACGCGAAAACGGGCGGCCGGAGTTCGTCGCCGAGGACCCCTCCGCCCCCGAGACCAACATCGCCCTCGGCGCCCGCTACCTCGATCAGCTCGCGCGTCGCTTCGACGGGCGGCTGTCCGCCGCGATCGCGAGCTACAACGCCGGGCCGCGTCGCGTCTCGACCTGGTTGCGGGGCGACGCTGCCGAGCTCGACGACGACGTCTGGGTCGAGAGCATCCCCTACGACCAGACCCGCGCCTACGTGAAGCGCGTCCAGCGCAGTCTCCACGTCTACGAGCGCTTCTATCGCTAGCCCGGCGGCATGGTCGCTTCCCGACCCAGCGTCTACCGTTGGACGACGAGGAGATCCGTCATGTCCGAGCTGACCTACGAGGAAGCCGTCGCGCGAATCACCGGCCCCGGGAGCCCCTTCGAGCTCGTCCTCGAGGACGTGCGCGGGATCCGGATGCCGGTGTTCAAGAACCGACCGAAGAACCTGCGCGAGGTGCTCGAGAACTCGCTCGAGTACGGGGACGCGGAGCTGGCCGTCTGGGACACCGGCGAGCGCTGGACCTTCGCGTCGCACGAACGCAGCGTCGCCTCGGTCGCCGCGGCGCTCGCGGAGAAGCACGGGATCGGGAAGGGCAGCCGCGTCGCGATCCTCGCCGCCAACCGACCCGAGTGGATCCTGACCGCCTGGGGGACGCTCGTGCTCGGCGGCACGGTCGTCGCGATGAACGGCTGGTGGCAGGGGGACGAGATCGAGTACGGCGTCGAGCTCGCGGAGCCCGACGTCCTCTTCGCGGACCGCGGCCGGCTGGCACGGGTCGGGGGCAAGGACCTCGGGGTCCCGACGGTCGTGTTCGAGGACGCGTTCGATGCCTACCTGGACCACGACCGCGAGGCGGCCCTGCCGCAGACGCCGATCGACGAGGACGATTGCGCGGCGCTCATGTTCACGAGCGGGACGACCGGGCGGCCGAAGGCGGCGATGATCTCGCACCGCAACTTCATCGCCTTCCTTCAGATCAACTTCTGCAACGGCGCGCTCAAGTTCATGATGAACCCGCCCGGGCCGGAGGCGCAGAACCTGCCGCCGCTCGTCGGGATCGCCTCGAATCCGCTCTTCCACGTCTCGGGCTTCCAGAGCGGCGCGCTCATGGGGCCGGCCAGCGGGATGAAGTCCATCTGGACCACCGGGCGGTTCGACGAGGAGAAGATCTTCCGCCTGACCGAGGAAGAGGGCGTCACGCGCTGGGGCGGGATCACGACCCAGCTCTGGCGACTGCTGGAACATCCGTCGTTCGATCCGAAGCGGTTCGAGCACGTGCGTTCGGTCGGCGGTGGCGGCTCCGCGTTCTCCCCGGACCTCCAGCGCACGATCCGCGAGAAGCTCCCGAACGCCGCGAAGGACTTCAACATCGGGTACGGCCTGACCGAGTGCGGCGGGCTCTGCTCGATGGCGCTCGGCCCGACCCTCGCCGAACACCCGGACACGGCCGGACGGACGCTGCCGGGCAACGACGTCGCGATCTTCGACGACGAGGGCAAGCGCCTGCCGGACGGGGTCGACGGCAACATCTGCGTCCGCGGTCCGAACGTGATGCTCGGCTACTGGCGGAACGAAGAGGCGACGAAGGACACCTTCTTCGACGACGGCTGGCTGCGCACCGGAGAAATCGGGCAGATGCGCGAAGGCTTGCTCTTCCTCGCCTCGCGCAAGCGCGACATGATCATTCGCGGCGGCGAGAACGTGTACCCGCTCGAGATCGAGAACCGGATCGACGACCACCCGGCCGTCGAGGAGGTGGCCGTCGTCGGGGTCGACCACCGGACCCTCGGGCAGGAGGTCAAGGCGATCGTCCGTCTGCGCGACGGGCATACGCTCGACGAGCAGACGCTCAAGGACTTCGTCGCCGAGACCCTCGCCTACTACAAGGTGCCGACCTACGTGGAGTTCCGGGACGAGCCGCTTCCGCGCAACGCGACGGGGAAGGTCCTGAAGGCGGTGCTCACGGGCGAGGCCGAGAACACGTTCGAGGAGTAGGGACGCTCGGGGGTCCGTTCGATCCCGTGGAATCGGGTATGCTCCGCGGCCCATCCCATCCACGCACGGAGAAACGATCGATGTCCACAGGCCCCCTCGCTGGCGTGAAAGTCCTCGAAATCCAGGGGATCGGCCCCGGTCCCTTCTGCTGCATGATGCTCGCCGACATGGGCGCGGACGTCGTGCGAATCGATCGTGCGGGCAACGTGCGCGAGATGAGCGGCCCCTCGAAGGACGTGCTCGCCCGCGGTCGCCGGAGCGTCGCGGTCGACCTCAAGTCGCCCGACGGGATCGAGACCGTGCTCAAGATGGTCGAACAGGCCGACGTGATCGTGGAAGGCTTCCGGCCGGGGGTGATGGAGCGGCTCGGGCTCGGTCCCGACGTCTGCCTCGAGCGCAACCCGAAGATCGTCTTCGGCCGCATGACGGGCTGGGGACAGGAAGGTCCGATGGCGCAGGCCGCGGGCCACGACATCAACTACATCGCGCTCGCCGGCGCACTCGAAGGCATCGGTCGACAGGGCGAGAAGCCGGTCCCCCCCCTCAATCTGGTCGGCGACTTCGGGGGTGGCGGGATGCTCCTGGCTTTCGGCGTCGCGTGCGCGCTCGTCGAGCGGGCGAGCTCCGGAAAGGGGCAGGTCGTCGACGCGGCGATGGTCGACGGAGCGTCGACGCTGATGGCGTTCTTCGCAGGCATGAAGGCGATGGGTGCCTGGGGCGGCGGTGGACGCGGGACGAACCTGCTCGACACGGGCGCCCACTTCTACGAGACCTACGAGACGAGCGACGGCAAGTTCATCTCGCTCGGTTCGATCGAGCCCCAGTTCTACGCGGAGCTGATCGACAAGCTCGGCCTCGCCGACGACCCGAACGTCCCCGCCCAGATGGATCGGTCCGGCTGGCCACTGCTCAAGGCGCGCTTCGAAACCCTCTTCAAGACGCGGACCCGCGACCAGTGGTGCGAGCTGATGGAGGGCACGGACATCTGCTTCGCCCCCGTCCTCTCGATGGACGAGGCGCCCGAGCATCCGCACATCAAGGCGCGCGAGACCTACGTCGACTTCGCCGGCGTCGTCCAGCCCGCGCCGTCTCCGCGCTTCAGCCGGACCGGGCCGACGCTCGACCGTGTGCCTCCCCACGCGGGTGCGCAGACCGACGAGGTGCTCGCGGACTTCGGCTTCTCGAGCGACGAGATCGCGAAGCTTCGGGACGGCAAGGCGATCGCCTGAGGCGAGCCTAGCCGCCCGACTCGTCTCGCCTAGCTCCTTCCGGTCTCGGACGGCCCTACCCGGATCTGATAGAGTCCGCCTCCACCGGCCGGTCCGAGCCGATCCCTGGAGGAGTCCCCGTGAATCCGAAGTTCGCCATCATTCTGCTCGCCGCGCTGCTCGGGCTGATGTTCGGCCAGCGTTTCCTGCACGCCGTGCCCGCCGGCCACGTCGGTGTCGCGATCCTCTTCGGCGAGGTCCAGGACGAGTCCTATCCCGAAGGCCTGCACGTCGTGAATCCGCTCCTGTCGTGGAAGGATCTCGATGCGCGGCAGGATACGTACAAGATCACGCAGCTCGAAATGCCGACCCAGGACCAGCTGCTCTCGAAGGTCGATCTCTCGATCCAGTGGCGCCTCGACCAGGCGCGTGCTGCCGCGATCATCCGCGACACCGGCGACAAGGACCGGATCGTCGACGTCCACCTGAAGCCGACGGCCCGCTCCCTGGTGCGCGAGCTCGGGACGACGATCCAGCGGGCGGAAGATCTCTTCAAGGACGAGGTCCGGAACCAGCTCGCGGGAGAGATCGAAGAAAAGCTCAAGGCGTACGTCGCGGACAAGGGCATGATCGTCGACTCGGTCCTGCTTCGGAACATCAATCTCCCGCCCGTGCTCGCGGAGGCGATCGGCCGGAAGAAGGAGCGCGAGCAGGAGGTCGAGCGCCAGCGCGCCGAGCTCGAGCGCGTCAAGCTCGAGCAGGAGCAGCAGGTGGCCCAGTCGGTCGCGTCCCGTCGTGCCGCCGAGGAAGACGCCAAGCGGCTGCGGATCCTCGCCGACGCGAAGGCCTACGAGATCGCGACGATCAACAAGGCCGCCTCGGGCAACCCGGCCTACATCCAGCTCCAGAGTCTCGAGGCGCTGAAGAAGATGGCCGAGGACCCGGCGGCGAAGCTCTACTTCATGGACTCGAACTCGCCGTCGCCGCTGCCGCTGCTGAACCTGGGCGGAGCGGGCAAGTAGGCCGCTCCGCGATCGAGCGCAGACTCGAGGATCAGAGCAGGGCGGACTTCGGGTCGAGGCCCATGAACGCACGCCCGATCTCGCCGAAGGCGTTCTCGTTCGCGAAGGCGTGCTGGGAGATCGTGGCGGAGTCGCGGAAGTACCGGTCGAGGGCGCTCTTCCGGTAGAGCGCCGTGCCGCCGCCGGACTGGTACATGTCGGCGACGATCCGCTGCCCCGTCTTGAACGCGTGCACGCCGGCGACCCGGAAGTGGGCGCGCTCTTCGAGTGTCGGCTCCCGCCCTTCGCAGAGGCGGGCCCACATCGTGGACGTCGCGTCGTAGATGTAGGCGCGGGCCGCGGCGAGCTCGGCTTCGGCGCGGCCGACCCGGGTCTGGACGAGGAGGTCGTTCTCTAGGCGGCCTCCGCCGACCGTGGTCTTCTCGTGCGCGAGCTCGACGAGGGCATCGATGGACGCGCGGGCGAGGCCGAGGGCCACGCCGGGTGTGTTCGAGATCAACAGCCAGGGGAAGGCGTAGAGGGGGCGGTCGATCCGCGCCGGCTCGAAGATCGAGAGCGTCCTGTCGGCGGGAACGAATACGTCGTCCACGCTCCAGTCGTTGCTGCAGCTGCCGGTGAGCCCCGTCGTGTGCCAGTTGTCGTGGATCGTCACGTCGCTCGCGGGGAAGAAGAAGGTGCGGATGTTCGGCGGCCCGCCTTCGGCGGGCTTCCCATCGGGATCGGCGATCATGCAGCTCCCGCCGAACCAGGCGGCGTGCAGGCTGCTGCTGCCGAAGCCCCAGTGGCCGGACACGCGATAGCCGCCCTCGACCGGGCGGGCGATGCCTTTCGGTACGAGGACGCTCGCGGTGATCGTCTGGCGATCGGCGAACATCTCTTCCGCCGTCGCCTCCGGGAGCCGAGCCGCGTAGAAGCCGGTGTCCGAGGCGATCGTGACGATCCAGCCGACGGACGCGTCCGCCCGCGCGAGCGTCTCGGAGACCTCGAACTGGGTGATCGGATCCGATTCCGGGCCCCCCATCGCCTCGGGCATCGCCATGCCGAAGACGCCGGCCTCGCGGAGCGCGTCGACGACGCCGTCGGTCATGCGCCCGAGCTTCTCGATCTCGTCGGCGGCGTCGCGGATCGGCTGGTGGAGCGCGCGGACGGCTTCGACGATGTGCTGGCCGCTGCGCGGGACGGAGTCGAGGGGCATGAGGGCGGGCTCCTGCGTCTTGCCTACTTCCAGGCGAAGAGCGGTTGTTCGTAGTGGGCGACGCGGGTGTCCCGGCCGTTCAGCACGACCTCGCGCATCTGATAGAGGACGGCCGCGGTCGGGCTGTGGATCAGCGTCCCGAGCATCGGGATCGAGAGGACCGGCCGATCGCTCTCGGGGATCTCGCGCAGGACGGGGACGCTCGGCTTCTCGAGCTCGTCGAGGGGGACGACGTGGAGCCGCTCGACCTCCTCGGGATTCGGGCGTAGGGGCTGGCCGGGCTCGGACCAGCAGACGATCGGCGTCATCCGGAACCCGGAGCGCGTCGGGAAGTCGTCGAGCCGGCCGAGTACGTTCTCTTCGGAGAGCGAGAGGCCGACCTCCTCGTGGGTTTCCCGGAGCGCCGCCTGGATCGCGGTCTCGCCTTCGTCGAGGCGGCCTCCCGGCAGCGCCCACTGGCCGGCGTGGCGACGGAGGTTGCCGGGGCGGCGGGTGATCAGGAAGCAGGCGCGCCCGTCGGCGTCGGCGGTGATCACGAGGGCGACGGCGGCGGGGCGGAGCTCGGGGCGCGCGTCGGCGAGGCAACGGGGCTCGAAGCCGGCGAGATGCGCGTCGACGCGGGCGCGAAGAGACGAATCGAAGACGTGGAGAGGGCTCGGCACGGAGCCAGCATAGGCCGTTCCGAGGGGCTTCGGGCCCGCGGCCGGGAGGGGCGCGGACTTTGTTCGTCCACGCCCGGCGCGGTAATTTCGCGGCTGCGACCTACGAAGCGATCGCTTCCCGGATGAGCGACGCGCGGGTGGAGAGCCGGGACCTCGGCCATCTCTTCCCGCTCGAGGAGCCGGAAGCGGCGCTCTCGCTCGCCCACGAACTGCTGCGCGACGGCTGACGCCGTCGCCCCGAACGGAAGAGACGATGCCCGATCTGCCCGAACATCCGGATACCCTGCGCCCCGAAGCCTTCGCCGTGTGGAAGGACGAGAAGATGGGCAAGTCGACGCTCTTCGAGTCCGAGCGGATCCTCGTCGGGCTGAACTGCTTCGAGCCCGGACAGGAGCACGCGCTCCACGCGCACGAGGGCATGGACAAGGTCTACCAGGTGCTGGAAGGGACGGGCACGTTCCTGCTCGAGGATCGCGAGCTCCCCATGGAGCCCGGCATCATGCTGATCGCCCCGTCCGGCGTCCCGCACGGCATCCGGAACGACGGCGGTCAGCGCCTCGTCGTCTCGGCGATTCTCGCGCCGGGACCGGGCAAGAAGTAGCGCCGAGCCGGCCGTGCGCGACGCCTAGCCCGGTGTCGGCCGCGGCCGTCGCTTGCCGGGCCGGAATGCCGAGACCCAGGCAGACGGCTTCGCGTCCTCGTCCGTCTCGAAGTAGCGATAGGGCAGGTCGGCCGCCTTCGTGATCCCGACCCGGGGGCCGCTCCCGACCCGTGCGCCGGGGGCCTCGGGCGGATGGAGTGTGAGCGCTCCGGTGAGCAGCGTGCGCCCATCGTCTTCGAGGCCGAGTCCGAGGGCCTGCCCGAGGCGCCCCGGTCCGACCGTGAGCGCGGTCGCGCGCGCCGTCTCGGGCAGGCCCCGGCGGCGGCGCATCGCGTCCAGGCCCGCGAGGGGCTCGGCGGCCCGGAGCAGGACCGCCGCCGCGCGGCCCTCCGTCTCGCAGACGACGTTCAGGCAGATGTGGAGGCCATAGCTTCGATAGGCGTACAGACGCCCAGCTGGGCCGAACATCGTGGCGTTCCGCGGGGTCGGTCCCGGATGGGCGTGGGAGGCGGGGTCGGAGCCATCGCCGAGATAGGCCTCGACCTCCGTCAGGCGCACGACGAGCCGTTCGCCGCCCGGAACGCGGTGGACCAGGCGGCAGCCGATCAACGCGGGCGCGACGTCGCGGGCGTCGCGGGCGTAGAAGGAGCGGCGGAGGGGCGGACCGAGGGGCACGGCTCCAGTATCGGCCGCTCGGGCCCGGCCCGGCCAGCGGAATGCGGGCTTTCCCGGGGTTGAGAGTCGCGCCGCCTTCGCCGATGACTTGTATGCTCCCCGTGTTCCCGAGGCGGCGAATCGCCCCCCGCGAAAGCCCGCGAACGAAGAGGCCCCGATGGCAGAGTCCGACGCGAATCCGACCGATCCCGACCGCGAAGCCGAGCTCGACGAGCCGACGCCGCCCGACTCCCCGTATCTGGAGCGATTCGGGATCAACGCGGGCTGGGTCGAGGAGATCCAGGACCAGTACCGTGTCGACGCGCGCTCCGTCGACGAGAGCTGGAGCGCCGAGTTCGGGGGCGTCGTCGATCCGCGACGCGTCCACGACGAGATCCGGCGCGGGGCAGCCGCGCCGGCTCCGCCCGCACCGTCCACCGCGTCGCCCGCACCGCCGGCGGTGGCGCCCTCCGAGCCGGGCCCGGCCGCCCCGATCGCGATGCCGCCCTCGATGGGCGATGCCACGTCCGCGGCGGAAGGCCTCGGCGACAGCTTCCTCGATTCGCTCGTTCGCGCGTCGGGCGCCGACGGCAGCCCGCCGGACCACACGAGTCTCCTCCACCTCGCGGACAAGCACGCGCGGGTGCTCCGCATGATCCACTCCTATCGCGCGCGCGGTCATCGCATCGCCCAGAGCGATCCGCTCGGCGGTCAGTCCACCTACTTCCCCGAGCTCGACCCGGCGCACTACGGCTTCGGCAACGACGACCTCGACGAGCCCTTCATCGCGGGTGACCTGCCCGGCGGCTCCGTCCAGACCCTGCGGCAGATCCTCACGCGGCTCGGTAAGACCTACTGCGGGCCGATCGGCGTCGAGTTCACCCACGTCCAGGACCCCGGCCGCAAGGCCTGGCTGCGCGAGGTCATGGAGGAGGGGCAGAACCATCCGAACCTCGACGACGGCGAGCGGCGACGGATCCTCGAGCAGCTCGCGGCGGCGGAGCTCTTCGAGGAGTTCCTCCACACCAAGTTCCTCGGTCAGAAGCGCTTCTCCCTCGAAGGGGGCGAGTCGCTGATCCCGCTCCTCGACCACATCGTCGAGAACGCCCCCGCCTTCGGCGTGCGCGAGATCGTGATCGGCATGGCGCATCGTGGCCGCCTGAACGTCCTCGCGAACACCCTCGGCAAGAGCTACGAGCAGATCTTCTCCGAGTTCGAGGATTCGCCCGACGTCGACGCGCCCTTCGGCTCCGGCGACGTGAAGTACCACAAGGGCTTCTCGAGCGATCGCCGGACCCAGAGCGGAGAGCGCGTCCACCTGACGCTCACCTCGAACCCCTCCCACCTCGAAGCGGTCGACCCCGTCGTCGAGGGGCGCGCGAAGGCCAAGCAGGTGCGCGCCGGCGACGCGGACGGCGAGACGATCGTTCCCGTGATCCTCCACGGCGACGCCGCCTTCGCCGGCCAGGGCATCGTGGCCGAGACCCTCAACCTCTCGCAGCTCGTCGGCTACTGCACGGGCGGCACGATCCACGTGATTGTGAACAACCAGATCGGCTACACGACGACGCCTGCGGAGGCGCGCTCGACGCTCTACTGCACCGACGTCGCCAAGATGATCCAGGTCCCGATCTTCCACGTGAACGGGGACCATCCCGAAGCCGTGATCCACGTGACGAAGCTCGCGATGGCCTACCGCCAGCGCTTCGGCGACGACGTCGTGATCGATCTCGTCTGCTACCGGAAGCACGGCCACAACGAGGGCGACGAGCCCGCGTTCACCCAGCCCCGGCTCTACCGCAAGATCCGCGGGAAGAAGTCGGTCGAGCGCCTCTATCGGGAGAAGCTCGTCGCCGGGGGCCGCGTCTCCCAGGAAGAGGCCCAGCAGATCGAGCAGCAGCGCAAGGAGGCGCTCCAGGAGGCGCTGCAGTCGATCCATTCCCGGCCGCCGGGACCCGACGAGCCCTACGAGCCGAGAGGCCCCTGGTCGGGCTTCTCGCGGACACGTCCCGACGACCAGATCGAGACCGCCGTGCCCGCCGAACGCCTCGCGGAGATCGCGGCCGGGACGGCACGGGTCCCCTCCTACTTCAACGTGCACAAGAAGCTGCAGGCGATCCTCGACGCGCGGGCCAAGTGCGTGAGCGAAGGCCTCGGGATCGACTGGGGGCTCGGCGAAGCGCTCGCCTTCGGCTCGCTCCTGCTCGAAGGCACGCCCGTCCGGCTCTCCGGTCAGGACTCGTCGCGAGGCACCTTCGCCCATCGCCACGCGGTGCTCGTCGACCAGGACTCGGGCGAGGAGTACGCCCCCCTCGATCACATCGCCGACAACCAGGCGCGCTTCGAGGTCTACGACAGTCTGCTCTCGGAGGCTGCCGTGCTGGGCTTCGAGTACGGCTACAGCCTCGCGGATCCCTCTTCCCTGGTTCTCTGGGAAGCGCAGTTCGGCGACTTCGTGAACGGCGCCCAGGTGATCATCGACCAGTTCATCACGTCCGCGCACGTGAAGTGGGGCCGGATGAGCGGGCTCGTGATGCTCCTGCCGCACGGCTACGAAGGCCAGGGGCCGGAGCATTCGAGCGCCCGGATGGAGCGCTTCCTCCAGACCTGCGCGGAGGATTCGATGCAGGTCGTGAACTGCACCTGTCCGGCCCAGTACTTCCACGTGCTGCGACGCCAGATGCGCCGCGGCTACCGCGCACCGCTCGTCATCTTCACGCCGAAGAGTCTCCTGCGTCACCCGAAGGCGGCGTCGCAGCTCGACGAGTTCACCAGCGGTCGCTTCCAGGAGGTGATCGACGATCCGATCGCGGCCGAGCGCGCGGACGAGGTCCGCCGCGTCATCGCCTGCACGGGCAAGGTCTACTACGACCTCGTCGAATCCCGGGCGAAGCGCCTCGCGGGCCGCGAGCACGAGGTCGCGATCGTGCGGATCGAGCAGCTCTACCCCTGGCCCGAGGAGAAGCTCGCGGGTGTCTACGGGCGGTACGCGAACGCCGAGACGCGCGTCTGGGCCCAGGAAGAGCCCAAGAACATGGGGGCCTGGACCTTCGTCCGGGATCGGCTCCAGGCGATCATCGGCGACAAGCGACACCTCGAAGTCGCCGGACGGCCCGAGGCCGCGAGCCCGGCGGTCGGCTCTCCCCGGATCCACCGCGCCCAGCTCGCCCGGCTGCTCGACGAGGCGTTCGGCGAGGCCTGAGCCCCGCTCGGGACGGCCCTCCGCCGCCATTGACGGCGTACCCGCCAACCCCGAGACTCCGAGATCCGCCGCCGCGGCGCATCGCCGCGGTCGGCGAGAGACCCGCCCCCCGGTCGACCCGGCCCGGGGTGCGCGAGCACGGAGTCGACCCATGGATCTCAGCTACGGCGAAGAACTCGAATCGTTCCGGAAGGAAGTCCAGGCCTTCCTGGCGGAGAACTGGCCGCCGAAAGGCGACGGCAGCCGCGACGACCAGACGCGCGCCTTCCGACGCACGGCGACGGAGGCGGGCTACCTGAACCGCCACATTCCCAAGCAGTACGGCGGCTCGGAGCAGCCCCCGGACTCCATGAAGGGCGCCGTGATCTCGGAAGAGTTCGCGAAGGCGCGCGCACCGATGGAGCCGCGCGGGATCGGGACGATGATGCTCGTCCCGACGCTCCTCGAGCGCGGCGAGGAGTGGATGAAGGAGAAGTGGGTCCAGGCGACGATCGAAGGCGACGTCACCTGGTGCCAGGGCTACAGCGAGCCCGGCTCCGGCTCGGACCTCGCGAGCCTGAAGACCAAGGGCGAGCTCGTGAACGGCGAGTGGGTCATCAACGGTCAGAAGATCTGGACGAGCTCGGCGATGGAGGCGGACTTCATGTTCTGCCTCGTGCGGACCGAGCCCGACGCGCCCAAGCACGCGGGCATCTCGTACCTGCTGATCGACATGAAACAGCCCGGGATCGACGTGCGGCCCCTCAAGCAGATGACCGGCTCCTCCGAGTTCAACGAGGTCTTCTTCAACGACGTGAAGACGCCGGAAGACTGGATCGTGGGGAATCGCGGCGAAGGCTGGCTCGTCTCCCGGACGACGCTCAAGCACGAGCGCAACGGGATCGGGGCCGCCGGCCAGGTCGTGGGCCTCTTCAACGGCCTGGTGAGTCTGGCCCGCGAGAAGAAGATCGACGGCAAGCCGGCGATCGAGGACCCGAGCATCCGACGCGGGCTCGCGGAGCTCGAGGGCTACGTGAAGTCCCACCAGTACTCGGGCTACCTCCAGATGACCAAGGACCTGAAGGGCGAGTCCGCCGGCGTGATCCAGCTCATGAACAAGGTCAACTCGACCAACATGGGCAACATGGCCGCCAAGCTCGCGATGGAGATCCTGGGCGACGACGGAATCGCCGCCCCCGACGGCCGGGGCCTCGTCGGCCTGGCCTCGGGGACCAGCGACGTCGACGGCCTCTGGACCTCGCAGTACATGTCGAGCCTCGGCGTCGCGATCGCCGGCGGCACGGCCAACATCCAGAAGAACGTGATCGCCGAGCGCGGCTTCGGCCTGCCCCGCGACGCCGCGGCACAGCGCTCGAAGTAGCGGCGAAAGGAATCCCTCATGGACTTCGATCTCTCCGAAGAACAGCAGCTCCTCCAGGAAACCGTCGCACAGTTCATCGAGAACGAGTGCCCGATGGCGCGTCTCCGAGAGCTCTTCGACGACGACTCGGGCTTCGACCCGGTCCTCTGGAAGGGCCTGGCCGAGATGGGTCTCGCCGGGATCCACCTGCCCGGCGATCTCGGGGGCAGCGAGCTCGAGATCCTCGACCTCGCCGTCGTCGCCGAGACGCTCGGCGCCTACGCGGCCCCGGTCCCCTTCCTGGGCCATGCGCTCGCGACCGAGGCGATCAACCGCGCCGGGAGCGACGAGCAGCGGTCGCGCATGCTCCCCTCCCTCGCGAGCGGAGAGCACCTCGCGACGGTCGCGTTCGCGGAGGACGGCGGCGTCTGGCTGCCGGAGCAGTGGACGATCGCGGCCCCCGACGGCGCGACCGGGACGATCTCGGGAACCAAGGAGATCGTCGAGTTCGGCGAGCAGGCCGACTACTTCGTGGTCGGTCTCGCCGGTGGCCGGATGGCGGTCGTCGATCGCAACGCCGCGGGCATCGAGATCCAGCGCTACGAAGGCGCGGACCGGACCCGTCGACTGGCGATCGTGACCTTCGAGAACGCCGAGTGCGAAGTCCTCGAGAACAGCGATCTCGAGACCGCCGGCCGGGTGCGGGACGTCGGCCTCGTGCTGGTTGCCGCCGACGCCTTCGGCGGCGCGCGCAAGCTCGTCGACATGAGCGTCGAGTACGCGAAGAGCCGCGAGCAGTTCGGCGTCACGATCGGCCACTTCCAGGGGCTCAAGCACCAGCTCGCCGACATGGCGATCGACATCGAGCCCGCCCGCGCGCTCTACTGGTTCGCGGCCCACGCCCTCGACCACGCTCCGGACGAGGCCGTGCGGACGGCGGCGATCGCGAAGAGCCATCTCTGCGACCGCTACTCCCAGATCGCGCGCGACGCGACCGAGGCCCACGGCGGGATCGGGTACACCTGGGAAGGCGACACCCAGATCTGGTTCAAGCGGGCCATGCAGGACCGCGTGTTCCTCGGCACGCCGCGACTCCACCGGGATCGCGCGGCCGAGCTCGCGGGCTGGTAGACGCCCGGCGGCGCGGCGCTTCTCCGCGCTCGCTCCCCCTCCTCGAGGCAGGTCGAGCCACCGGAAACGGCGGCGGGCCTGCCTCGATGCGTTTCAGGCCCCCGCGACGCGGAGGGAGCGCATCCGGTTGATCGCGCTCGCGATCTCGAAGCGCCGGGGGCGGGCGAGGGCGCCCGGGTGCCGGCCGGGTCGGTGGAAGGGGTCGAGCGGATCGAGCCCTGCCTCGTCGAAGAAGGCGTCGAGCGCATCGAGGATCTCGGCGAGGCTCCGCTCTCCGTCGACGAAGCGCTCCGCGGCGAGGTGGATCGCGCCGGCGATCGCGCGGGTCTGACTCGCGTCGAAGATCTGGGGAACGGCCCGGAGATCGATCCCGGTCGTGCCGTAGACGATCTCCTCGCGGTCGCGGGACTGGAACTTCACGTCCTTTCGGCCGCGCCGGGCGTCGAAGCTCTCGCGGAGCGGGATGCGATCCGCCGGGCGGCGGAGCGGCGTCGCCGGCTCGGGGCGAGGAGGAGACGACGCGTCGTTCGCGATGGCGTGCGCGCGGTCGGTCACGTCGTAGGGGCGATACGCCTTGAGCTCGATGACCGCGTCGGCGAGGCCGAAATAGTCGCCGGATCCGCCCATCACGAGCACCGTCGACAGATCGAGCGCGTCATGCAGGGCGCGGACCCGGTCGACGAAGGGGGTGATCGGCTCGTCGTCCGGATGGATCAGCGCCTGCATCCGCGCGTCGCGCACCATGAAGTTCGTGGCGGAGGTGTCCTCGTCGAGGAGCAGCCCCGTCGCGCCGGCCTCCACGGCCTCGGCGATGTTCGCGGCCTGGCTGGTGCTTCCACTCGCGTCCGGGGTCGAGAAGGAAGCGGTGTCGCGGGGCTTCGCACCGCTTCGACCGGTCGGGAGGCGGTCGATGAAGGACTGGATGTCGACGCCGGTCACCGCGCGCCCGTCTTCGGCCCGGACCTTCACCATTCCGGCATCGGTGACGACGGTCTCCCGGCCATCGCCGGGCGCGTGCGGCACGACGCCGTGCTCGAGCGCCCGCAGGAGCGTCGACTTGCCGTGGTAGCCCCCGCCGACGAGGAGGACGACGCCGCGGGGAATGCCCATGCCCCGCCAGGTGCGTCCGGGCATGCCCGCGTCGGCGTGGGGCACGTCGAGCTCGACGGCGAAGGCGTCGGGCGTCGTGAAGGGCAGCGCCTCGTCCGCCGGCATCGGGCGTTCGCTCGCGCCACTCTCGCGCGGCAGGATCGCGCCGTCGCCGACGAAGGCGACCAGCCCGCGTTCGGCGAGCTGCGCCCGGACCGCTTCCTGGTTCGAGACGCAGTCCACGAAGTGCACGAGCGCGGCGTCGTCCTGCTCCGATCGGTCGATCCAGGCCCGGGTCACGATCTCGGGGAGGGCGTGCGTCAGGAGCTCCGCGGCCTCGCGCCCCAGCGCCCGCCGTCCCGCGGCGGGCAGCCCGACCTCGATCCGCGCTTCGATCCAGCCGTCGCCGAACACGACGGCGGTCCGCTCGAGGACTTCGGGGCCGCCCGCGTCGATCGAGACGAGACCGCCCTTGCCGGTACCCGCGCGTCGCGGCCCCACGGCGCGGATCGCGCTCCGGAACGCGCGCGCCAGCCAGGCGGCACTCGCGATCTCCCGGGTCCGGTCGTCGAGGACGCGCTCGGGCAGGCCGGCGACGTCCGCTTCGACGCGGAGGCGGAGCTTCGACGGTGCCGCGAAAGGGTCGCTCTGGACGCGGTCCACGAAGAGGGTGGACTCCGCGAAGCGCCAGACGCCCTCGATGTCGCGATAGGCCTTGTAGCCGCGCCCGTCGAGGCGTTCGAGGGTGGCAGCGAGTCGGGCGGCGTCCGCCAAGGTCGATTCTCCGGGAAGCGGCGCCCGGGGGCGCGGCGCGCCTCAGTCTACGCCGCCGCGCGCCACCCGCCGCCCGCCGACGCGAGGTCCGATTCCAGCGCGCCGCCGTCGTGCTATCCGTCGAAGGCTCAGCCCGCGCCGCGGGCCGCGGCTGAGCCCGAACGGATCTGCAACGCGCCGCCAGGAGTCCCCGATGAGCACCTTCTGCGAGGATCGCATCTGCATCGTGACCGGCGCCGGCCGTGGCATCGGCCGCGAGTACGCCCTCATGCTCGCCTCCCACGGCGCGAAGGTCGTCGTCAACGACTTCGGCGGGGCGCGGGACGGCACCGGCAGCGACATGGGGCCGGCCGACGAGGTCGTCGCCGAGATCGAGGCGGCGGGCGGCCAGGCCGTCGCGAACGGAGCCGACGTCTCCGACTTCCAGCAGGCGAAGCAGATGATCGAGCAGGCGGTCGACACCTACGGCGGGCTCGACGTGGTCGTGAACAACGCGGGGATCCTGCGCGACCGCATGCTCGTGAACATGAAGGAAGAGGAGTGGGACGCGGTGATCCAGGTGCACATGAAGGGCACCTTCGCCCCCGCCCACCACGCCGGCGCGTACTGGCGCAACCAGAGCAAGGCGGGCCAGCCCGTCGACGCGCGCCTCATCAACACCGCGAGCGTCTCCGGCATCTACGGCAACGTCGGGCAGACGAACTACGGCGCGGCGAAGGCGGGGATCGCGTCCTTCTCGATCATCGCGAGCCGGGAGCTCAAGCGGTACGGCGTGACCGTCAACTGCATCGCGCCGGGGGCGCTCACCCGACTGACCGAGGATCTCCATCCGGGCGAGATCACCGACGAGATGCGCGAGCGCCAGAGCCCGCGCTGGGTCGCGCCGATCGTGACCTGGCTGGCGAGCCGGGAGTCGAGCGACGTGACGGGGCGCGTCTTCGAGTCGAGCGGCAACGTGCTCGCGGTCGCCGAAGGCTGGCACCGCGGCCCCGCCACCGAGCCCGTCGACGATCCCACGACCCTCGGACCGATCGTACGCGACCTCGTCTCGCGGGCCCGGCTGAACGCCGACATGCAGGGCAAGGACGCGGACGGCGGTCTCGGCTGATCGCGCGTCCGTCCGTCCCGCCCCTTTCTCGCTTCGAACCCAAGGAGTCCCGGATGTCCACGCCCCGAATTCTCGAGCCCCTGTGTGCCTGGCGAGCGGCCGACGTCGCCGACGAGTCGACCTGGACCGAGCGGCTCTCGCGCGAAGAGCTCGAGGAGCTCGATTCGGCGCTGCGCGCCGCACTCGAGAAGTCGACCGACGTCCTCGAGATCACGCGGGACGACTTCCCGCTGCCGGGGCTCGCGAAGCGCCTGGCGGAGATCGAGCGCGAGCTGATCGACGGCCGCGGCTTCGTGCGGATCCGCGGGATCGAGCGGGATCGCTACGACCAGGCGGAGATGGAGATGCTCTACTGGGGGATCGGCATGCACCTCGGGTCCCCCTGGCCCCAGAACAAATACGGACACGTGCTCGGCGACGTCACCGACCAGGGCAAGGCCGCCGACGACCCGACGGCCCGGGGCAACGAGATCGGGGGGTCGGCGCTGCCCTTCCACTGTGACGGCTCGGACCTCGTCGGACTGATGTGCCTACAGGACGGACGCGAGGGCGGGCTCTCGGCCGTCGCGAACTCCGTCTCGATCCACAACGTGCTCGTCGAGGAGAGTCCCGAGCTCGCCGAGGCCCTCTACGGTCCGTTGCCCTACGACTACCGCGGGGAGCAGGCCGAGGGCGGCAAGCCCTACTACACCGTGCCATGCTTCACCGAGTGGAAGGGCCGGCTCTTCGTCCGCTGCATCCCGCCCTACATCCTGGCCTCCCAGCGCCACGCCGAGGCCCCGCGGCTGTCCGACGCGGAGAAGGCGGGACTCGCCCGGGTCGTCGAGCTCGCGGACGACCCGGACTTCCACGTCCACATGAAGCTCGAGCCGGGCGACATCCAGTTCATCAACAACTTCCACGTCATGCACGGGCGGACGGCCTACGAGGACGCACCGGGCGAGGGCCGCGTGCGCCACCTCAAGCGTCTGTGGCTCGAGACCTCGGTCCTCGCCGATCGGCCGCCTCAGTTCCAGGGCGCCGGCGGCATGTCCCACTGGAACGACAAGCGAAGCGCCAGCCGCATGCAGGTCAACTGAGGCGGCGGGAGGCGCGGCGGCTCATTCGAGCGCGAGGTCGAGCTGGGTTCCACCGGGCTTCCGGAACGCGGCGGCGGACAGCGCCGGCGCGGGCTGGTCCAGCCCGTAGCGTCGCTTCATCACGTCGAAGAGCCCGCCGATCTGCTCCGCGAACCGGCCTTCGCCCCGGAGTCGGGTCCCGAAGCGCGGGTCGTTGAGTCGACCGCCGCGGAGCGACTCCAGCCGGTGGAGGACCTTCTCGCGCCGCATCGGGCGATGGGTCAGCAGCCAGTCGTCGAAGAGCTCGCGCAGGCCGTGGGGCAGGCGCAGGACGATGTGGCCGGCCCGCCGGGCGCCGGCGTTCGCGGCCGCCTGCAGGAGGGCGGGCGTCTCGGCATCGGTCAGCCCCGGAATGATCGGAGCGACGTTCACGCCGACGGGGATGCCCGCCTTCGCGAGCTTCTCGACGGCGCGCAGTCGCTCGTGGGGTGCGGAGGCGCGCGGCTCGAGGGCGCGCTGGAGACGCGCGTCGAGGGTCGTGATGCTGACGTCGACGGAGACGGCGTTCACTTCGGCGAGCGGCCGGAAGAGGTCGAGGTCCCGCGTGACGAGCGCGTTCTTCGTCACGATCGAGATCGGGTTCAGGAACTCCGCGAAGACCTCGACGCACCGCCGCGTGATCTCGAGCTTCCGTTCGAGGGGCTGGTAGGCATCCGTCACGCCCGAGAGGGCGACGACCTGGGGCTTCCATCGCGGCGCCGAGAGCTCCTTGCGAAGCAGCTCCGGGGCGCGCTCCTTCACCAGGATCTTGGTCTCGAAGTCGAGGCCGGCGGAGTAGCCGAGGTACTCGTGGGTCGGCCGCGCATAGCAGTAGGCGCAGCCGTGTTCGCACCCGCGATAGGGGTTCAGGCTCGTGTCGAAGGGAATGTCCGGGCTGTCGTTCGTCGTGAGCGCGGTCCGTGATGGATCGGGGATCGCCTGGGTCGACGGCCGGCGATCGGCGCCTTCGCGCGGATCCGCCGGATCCGAGATCCCGGCCGGGTCGTCGCCGGACAGCCAGTCCGCGAGGGCCTCGAGGTCGGGCTCGATCCGCGCCCGCTCGAAGCGGCCGGTGGGGTTCGCTCGGGCCCCGCGGCCCTTGCGCGCGGGGCGGAGTCCCAGGGGCTCGGACTCCTGGAGCGCGGCGCGGCGGGGACCGGACGGGCCAGAGGGCACCGGCGCGCGCGGGCTTCGCGCGGGACGCCGGGACGAGGCACCGGGCTCGGGGAGGGGTTGCGGGGAGGACGTTCTCTTCGTCGCCGGCGGCCGGGGGGAGCGCATGAAGGCGAAAGTAAGGCGAAATTCTCTCGTTGGCAACGCCGCCGCTCAGGTTCCCCCCAGTGCCTCCCGCAGCGCACGACCGGCGTGTCGCCGTGTGGCGCGGGCGAGGGCCAGCTCCTCGTGGATCTGACGCAGCACGCGGTCGCCCGCGGCGAGGGGATGCGCCTCGAAGAAGGGGCGGATTCCGCGCGCCTCGTCGAGGGGCAGCGCGCTCGCGGTCTCGCCGGCGAGGCGCGCCAGCAGGATCGGAGGCATCTCGCGCTCGAGCCGCGGCCAGCTCGTCTGGAGATGCGACCAGGTGGCGCTCGCGGTCTCGGGGGAGGCGAGCAGCTGCATGAGCAGCGTCGCCCGATCGACCGCGGGGGCGAGCCGTCGATCGAGAGTCGCCTTCAAGGTCCGACGGAGTCGAGCCGGGCCGGTGAAGCCGGCGAGGGCGAAGAGCGGTCGCCGGCGGGCCTGCGGGCTCCGGGCAGTTCGGGCCGCCTCGAGGAGCGCCGTCTGCAGCGCGGGCTCGTTCGCGCCCGCGGCGATCGTGAGCACGATCTGCTCGGCACCGCGCGTGAGCGGAAGCCCCCGGTCGAGATGGGCCCGCGCCTGGTCGAGGCAGCGCGTCGCGAGCCACTCGCTCGCCGCGAGCTCCCCGACGATCGAGAGCACACGCGCGCGCCGCCGCGTCGTGGCGAAGGGCTCGTTCCGCTTCGCGCGCAGCCCGAGCTCGCCGATCTGGTCGCCGAACTGGAGCGCGATCCAGCCCCGCAGTCGCTCCGCCGTGCCGTCGCCGGCCTCCGGCGCCAGTCGGCGGAGCAGGGCGCCCAGGACGCGCTCGATCGCGAGAAGGACTTCGGGCTCGTGCTCGTCGCGATGGGCCGCGATCAGATCGAGCAGGGACGCGACGTCGGCGCGTCCGGTTCGCACCATCGCCCACTGGTGTCCGACCCAACCGATCCGTTCGGTCGCCGCGAGCGCGCCCACCCGGTCGAGCAGGGCCTCCGTTCCCTCGTTCCCGTGGTCGATCCGGAAGAAGCCCGCCTCGTCGGCGTTGGCATAGAGCCAGTCGACGGTCGGGGCCGGGGCGAGCACCGCCGTTCGTCGGCGGGTCAGGACCGCTCGTTCGAGGCGACCCTTCCGTCCCCGCCCGACGCGCCCGATCCACGGCACGGTCCACGCGGGCTCCTCTGCCCAGCGCTTGCGCGGCAGCAGGCCGAAGCGCGTCTGCTCGAGCGAGACGCGCCCGTCGCGCCCGTCGCGCCCGGTGCGAACGGAGAGCAATGGATAGCCGGTTCGCTGCGTCCACGGCCCGACGATCTTTCCGACCGGGACGCCGGAAGCGTCTTCGAGCGCCTGCCACAGGTCCGCGGCGACCGCGGCGCCCTCGCGATGGCGGCGGATGTAGCGCCGGACGCCGTCGCGGAAGGCGCGCCGTCCGAGGAAGCGCTCGAGCATCCGCAGGACGGCGGCGCCCTTGGTGTAGGTGATCGCGTCGAAGTTCTCCTGGGCCTCGTCGGCGGTCTCGACCGGCGGCGCGATCGGATGGCTGCTGGGGAGCGCGTCGAGCTCGAGCGCCGTCTCGCGCCGGTTCACGAACTCGTGCCAGATCGACCACTCGGGCTGCCAGTCGTCGACGATCTCGTAGGCCATCCAGGTCGCGAAGGACTCGTTCAGCCAGAGATCGTTCCACCAGGCCATCGTGACCAGGTTGCCGAACCACATGTGGGCGAGCTCGTGGGCGATCGTCTCCGCGGCCCGCAGCCGATCCTCGGCGCTCGCGGTCTTCTCGTCGAGCAGGAGCACCGAGTCCCGGAAGAACACCGCGCCGGCGTTCTCCATCGCGCCGAAGGCGAAGTCCGGCAGGGCCAGGAGGTCGAGCTTGGCGTAGGGATGCCGCATCCCGAACCACTTCTCGAGCCGGACGAGGCTCTCGACCGCCACTTCCCGAGCGAATCGGCCGAGCTTCCGGCTCCCCGGCAGGGTGATGACACGGATCGGTGTCGCGCCGGCCACGGCGACCCGAGACACCTCGAAGGGGCCGACGGCGATCGCGACGAGGTAGGCGGAGAGCGGCGGCGTCTCTTCGAAGCGCCAGGTCCGGACGCCGTCGCGCGGGCGGCTGCGCGAGGCGACGGGGGCGTTCGAGAGTACGAACTGATCCGCCGGGGCCGTGACCTCGATCGCGTAGCGCGCTTTCGTGCCGGGCTCGTCGAGGCTCGGAAAGAGCCGGCGCGCATCGGTCGGGCAGAGCTGGGTCGCGAGGTAGGGCGTGTCCGGATCGCTGCCGCGATAGAGGCCGCGAAGGTCGTCCCGGACGCGCCCCGCGAAGTCGAGATCGACACGGACGTCGCCGGCGGGCAGCCGCGAAGCGAAGCGGAGCACGATCGTCTCGCACTCGGGATGCGGCTCGACGGTGGCTTCCACGGAGTGCCCGTCGATGCGCGCGCGGACGTTCCGAACGTCCAGCTCGACCACGTGGAGCTCGATCCAGCTCGAGGCGTCGTCGAGCACGAGGTCGTACCGCGCCCGACCGCGGAAGCGGCGCTTGCCCGGGTCCAGATCGAGGTGGAGCTCGATGCGTTCGGCGCGGACGCCGTCCGGGAGCCGGAGGGTCCTGCGCTTCTTCGTTCGCGTCGTATTTCGCGCAGCCAAGGGCATTCCGTGCTCAGCGAGCGACTGCGGGGGGCGAGTCGGAGCATGCCACAGGTCGTGCCGTGGCAGGTCGGGCTACGCACCCGCGGTGTCGACGACCGCCCGAAGCCACGCCAGGTGCTCGCGGGCGCGGGCCCGCGGGCCTCCAATGCCCCCCTCTGCAGTGAGCCCCCGCGCGTCGACGCCGAGCCGCTCGGCCAGCCAGAGCGAGCGGGCCAGGTGGAAGGCCTGGGTGACCAGGACGATCGGCCGGTCCTCCGCACCGTCGCGAGCGAGTAATTCGATCGTTCGGATCGTGCGCTCCCCGTCCGGGTCGAGCTCGATCGCCTCGTCGGGGACTCCTGCGGCGATCAGCTGCGCCCGAAGGGCCTGCGTCTCGCCGAGCCGCCCGAACCCGCTCGCGAGGACCTTCGCGCGGGCGTCGTCCCCGCGTGCGGCGAGAGCGTGATACGCCGCGGCCCCCGCGGCGACCCGGGCCGTGAACAAGCGGTTCGGGCGACCGGCCGCGTCGGCCACGTGGCAGCCGAGCACGACGAGGCGCGCGCGGTCGGGGAGCGCGGACAAGGACGGGATCCGGCGTGAACGGAGCGACGGACGCCGTCGCAGGACGACGGGCAGACAGAGCGCCGCGAACACGACGAAGGAAAGCAGAGATACGAGCGCGACGGCCAGGATGGTTCTCGAAGGGCGGAGCGAAGCGGGCCTCGCGCGAAGGCGCGGACCGGCCGATGCGAAAGCACGCCCACCGGACTTCGGCGTGGCGCTGGCAGGAGGGTATGCTCCTGCCGGAGCGTGCGCCCCTCGGTGCGCGCGGGTTCTGGATCTGGGGGGAACCATGGCCAACGCATCCGCTTCCCGTGAACAGTGGCAGACGAGGTGGGGCTTCCTGCTCGCGGCGGTCGGCTCCGCCGTCGGTCTCGGCAACATGTGGCGCTTCTCCTATCTCGCGGCGGAGAAGGGGGGCGCCGGATTCGTCGGGCTCTACCTGCTCTTCACCCTTCTGCTCGGGCTGCCCGTCATGCTCGCGGAGCTCACGATCGGACGCGGCGCACGCCGGGGGCCGATCTCGGCCCTCGCTCACTTCGGTGGGGAGGCCTGGCGTTGGCTCGGGGTGGTCTTCGTCGCGGCGGGCTTCGTGATCCTGTCCTACTACGGGGTGATCGGCGGCTGGACGCTCCGCTACGCGTTCGAGGCCTTCTTCGTCGGCTTCGCGGACGACGCAGGGGCCCACTTCGGCGCCGTCTCGGAAGGCCACGGCAGTCTCGCGATGCAGGTCTTCTTCATGCTCGTGACGATCGCGATCGTCTCCGGCGGGATCGGCGCCGGAATCGAGCGCGTGGCGAAGGTCGCGATGCCCGGCCTCTTCCTGATCATGCTCGGCATCGTCGTCTACGCCGCGACCCTCGACGGGTCCGGGGCGGGCTACGCCTACTACCTGAACTTCGATCTCGAGAAGGCGCTCGCCCTCGACGTGATCGTCGCGGCGGCCGGGCAGGCCTTCTTCAGTCTGAGCCTCGGGATGGGCGCGATCCTCACCTTCGCCAGCTATCTCCCCCGAGACAGCAACCTCGCCCAGGAGACCGTGGTGATCTCCTTCGCGGACTTCGGGGTCGCGTTCGTGGCGGGACTCATGGTCTTCCCGCTGATCTTCGCGCTCGGGATGGAGAGCGAGATCTCCGGCGGGACGATCGGAGCGCTCTTCGTCGCCCTGCCGAAGGCCTTCGCCTCGATGGGGGCGATCGGTCGCGTCGTCGGCGGCGCGTTCTTCGTGGCGCTCGTCGTGGGGGCGCTCACGAGCGCGATCTCGCTCCTCGAGGTCGTCGTCTCGGCGGCGATGGACGCCTTCGGCTGGGAGCGGCGCCGCGCGTCGATCGTCGGCGGTCTCGCCGTCACGCTCTGCGGCGTGTGGTCCGCCTACGACATCGCGATCCTCGACCTCGCCGACAGCGTCGCGACCAACCTCTTCCTGGTCGGCGGCGGCCTCGCGATCGCGATCTTCGTCGGCTGGGGCATGGACGATCCCATCGCCGTGGCGAGCGAAGGGGCCGAGCCTTCGATCGTGCACGACGTGTGGCGGATCCTGCTCCGCTTCGTCGTGCCGGTCGCCCTCGTCTTCATCCTGTGGAACTCGCTCCCCGAGACGTGGGCGAAGGTCGTGGGCGTGCTCGGCGGCTAGGCCTCCGGGCTGCCTTCGGGCCGAGCTGCCCGCGTCGTCGCGTGGATGCGCCGCGGCGGCGTAGGCCGACGTGCACGGTGACGCTACGCTCCGCGCTCCGCCAGCGACAGGAGCGCAGTCCATGCCCAGCATCTTCACTCAGATCATGAACGGCGACATGCCCGGACACATCGTCTGGAGCGACGACGTCTGCATGGCGTTCCTGACCATCGCGCCGCTCAAGCCAGGACACACCCTCGTGGTTCCGCGTGAGGAGGTGGATGCCTGGACGGATCTCGAGCCCGGGGTCATGCAGCACCTGACCGGCGTCGCCCACTCGATCGGCCGCGCCCTCGACCAGGCCTACCAGCCCGAGAAGGTGGGGCTCACGATCCTCGGCCTCGAGGTGCGCCACGTGCACCTCCACGTGTCCTGCATCTGGAAGCCGACCGATCTCGACTTCGGCAACGCCGACGGCAACGCCTCGCCGGAGTCGATCGCGGAGGCGGCCGAGACCGTTCGCGGGGCGCTGCGGGACCTCGGCTTCGGGGACCACGTCGTCGACGCGGCCTAGCGCCGCGGGCTAGACCCCGTAGTGATCCCGGATCGTCTTGAGCGAGAGTCGGTCCGAGAGCAGGCGCTTGCCCAGCCCGACGAGCAGCGCTTCGCGCCCGACCGGGTAGCGGAGCTTCGGTCGACGCGCGGTGAGCGCCTTCTCGACGACGTCCGCGACGACCTCGGGGCCGGGGCTCTTCGGGAACGATTCCCGGATCGTCTTCTCCGACGTCGCCATGCGTTCCGCGTAGGGCGAGTCGGGCGCGACGTCGCCCCAGTCCATCACGTCGTTGAAGTTCGTGTTGATGTCACCCGGCTCGATCAGGGAGACGTGGACGTCGTAGGGCGCGACCTCGTTCGCGAGGGCGAAGGCGACGCTCTCGATCGCAGCCTTGGTCGCGGAGTAGTGGGCCTGGAAGGGAATCGGCGCCCGCCCGGCGAGCGAGCCCACGAGCAGGATCCGGCCCGCGTTCCGCGCGCGCATGCGGGCGAGCACGGGCGTCAGGACCCGGAGCACGCCGAAGAAATTCGTCTCGAACTGCGCGCGGGCGCGTTCGAGGCTCGTCTCTTCGACGGAGCCGTAGATCCCGAAGCCCGCGTTGCAGACGAGTCCGTCGAGGTCCTCGACGCGCGCGTGGATCGCCGCGAGGCCGGCCGCGACCGAGTCGTCGTCGCACACGTCCATCGCGATCCACTCGATCCCGTTCGCGTCCGGGCCTTCTCCGGAGGCGGGCTTCCGGCTCGTGCCGAAAACACGCCAGCCGCTCGCGGCCATCCGCTCCGCCATCGCCGCCCCGAGGCCCGAGGAGGCGCCCGTCACGAGCACGCTCTTCCGCTCGCCCATCTCGCTCTCTTCCTCTCCGGGGCCTCGGACGCTCAGGCGTCCCGCCGCAGTTTCTCGTGCCGCGGCCCCTCAGGCGTCCCGCCGCAGCGTCTCGTGCCGCTGCCGCTCAGGCGTCCCGCCGCAGGTTCCGACGCATCAGGAGCGGCAGGATGATCGGCCAGGCGAAGACCAACGGATGCCGACGCTGCCGCTCGGTCAGCTCGATCTCGTGCCCCGCGTGGCGCTCGAGCTTCCAGAGAACGTAGGGGACCCAGTCGCCGAAGGTGAACGCGGTCTTGAAGAGCCGCGCCAGGCCGAGGGTGCGGGAGACGCCGCGCATCGCGCGCCAGCGCAGCCGCATGCGTCGCAGGCGTGTGGGGGCGACGGTGATCGAGAACGACCGCGGATGCTCCATCACCTCGTCCAGGAAGCGGGTCCGGGCGAGGGCGTGGAAGGCGAGGCGGCCCGCTTCGTCATAGCGGGCTTCGTCCGCGCGGTAGTTCCCGACGATCGTCTCGTCGGCCTCGGGGCGTCGCTCGCTGTCGTAGGTGGTTCGGAAGGCGGTCTGCCAGAACGCGGAGAGTGAGAAGCGCAGCAGCCCCGCCTGGTCGGGCAGGTGGCAGAAGAGCCGGGCGACGAACGTGACGATCGCCTGCGCGACCGCGCCCTCGAAGAAGGCGCGCGCTTCGTCGTCCCGACAGGCGAGCAGGCGTGCGGGCTGCGCGAAGCGGGCCCACACGTAGGGGTGGCGCGCGCGGAGACCCGTGCCGCGTTCGAAGGCCCGGCGGTCGAGGACGCCGTACTTGGTGCGCAGCGTCTGGCCTTCGTACTCACGCTCGAGGTAGTAGACGCTCGGTGGGGCGAGCCGGTTGAGGGTCGCGTGCCCGAGCTTCGGATGGGCCGCGCCGTAGTCGTCCACGACGACCCAGTAGTCCAGCACGCCTTCATCGGTCTCGTTGCGCAGGCACGATCCGTAGAAGAGCACCCCGGCGACGGCGTCGCCGTGCCGCGCCGCGACCTCGCGCGCCAGCCACTCGACGGAGGGCCGCACCGGCGTGGCCAGCTCCCCCGCGACGAGCGCGCGGAGGGCGGCGAAGGGGGCCTCGGGCTCGCTCACGCCCTGACGAAATGGACCACGCGTTCGGCGGACAGCGCGATGCTTCGATCCGGGTCGGGCTGCCAGAGCTCGCCGTCGACGGTGAAGCCGCAGCTCATGCGGAGCTCGGCGCGATCGACGTTGCGACTCGTGTAGCCCGTCTTCGGGTTCACCCAGGCCGGCGGGTTGCCGCGCAGGATGCCCGGGGCGGCCTTGCCGAAGGACTGGCAGGGCGCAGCGAGCGCGGTGAAGCGGACGCCGCCGGGGCCCTGGCCCCAGAACGGGCGCATCCGCGAGAAGAGGCGGGACAGCGTCGAGGCCATGACCAGATGGAACTCGCCCTGGTCCACTTCTTCGCCGTCCAGCAGGATCTGGACCTTGTCCGGGGTCAGGATGCCCGTGTGGTCGCCGGTGATCATCCGGCCGATCAGGCCCGCCGTCACGAGAGTCGCGCCGGGCACGCCCTCGAGGGTGTTGCGCTGGCCTTCCTTGTCGAAGAGGCGGTGGTTCAGCTCGATGGCGCGCTTGATGATCCCGGCGCCGAAGAACATGCCGTACTGCGCGGCGCGCTGGATGCCGTAGCCGTAGGACACGCGGAGCACGCGGCGGGGCTCGACGCGTTCGGCGATTCTGCCGTCCTCGGCACACTCGAGCAGGGCCTGCAGGCCGCGGAGCGGGTCCTTGTCCGCGGCCAGGTCCATCGCGCTCATGTTCGTGCGGCCGGCGCGGAGCGGCGCCACGAGCGGGACGCGGTCACCGAAGACGCCGGCGCCGAGGAGCTCGGTCAGGACGTACTGGAGCGTGCCGTCGCCACCGTTCACGACGAGGAGGTCGACTTCCTGCCGCGCGAGCTCCGCGAGGGCCTCGGGCATCACGCCCGCGTGCTCGGTCTCCACGTGGAGCACGTCGGGATGGCTCCGGAGGAAGCCGAGCATCCGGCTGACCTGCTCCTGGCTCTTGCCCGCACGCAGATTGTTGACGACACCGATTCGCAAGTTGAGTCCGACCTGTTTCGTGAGCGGATGGAGGAGACCGTGGCGCCCTTCCGGGTCCCGGTTCCGAACGCCTGCTGCGAGCCCCGCGGCCCCTCGGCGTTCCGGGCGTTTCGCTTAGCGGCGCCCGACCGGGTTGAGGAATGTGATGGAAGCCACGCCGTTCGAGCTGCCAGAGGCAGGGAGCAGCGATGTCTCTTCGTCCGTCTCCCGTTTCGCGCGTGACGTTTCCGTGGCGCTCGCGCTCGTCGTTTCGTCGGGGAAGGGGAGGGACGGGGTTCCCGACGCGGAGGAAAGGCTAACCCCGATCCGCGCATCCGCCCAGACCTCCTGGGGTCGCGATCTTCTTCGGATGAACCAGCGGAAGGGCTGAGGAATGACCTCCAGCGGGTCGAATCGCAGCCATTCGCGGTCGAGGGTGATCGGCCCCACGAAGCGTTCGTCGTCGACGTCGAAGCCCGCGGGTGTGGGGTAGTTGCCCCCTTGCGGAGCTGTGCGCTCCCTCCAGGCGCCGCGCACATTGATCGGAGATTCAATCATCTGGCCAGCACCGTTGGCCGCGACCGACCAGGCGCCGGTCCAATCCCCATTCCCGCGGAGCTGGATTCCGTAAAACGACGTCTCGGCATTGGCTCCGAAGACTTCGAGTCGCCGGGAGAGGAGCCGCGCCTCCTCGCGAGACGTCCAGGTGTGGACGAGCCAGGCGCGACCGCGCGTCTCGACGGGAGACGTCATCCACGGCGCCAGGATCGAGCCCGTCGTGGCGGCGCCGAGGGCCAGCACGTCGACGTGGTAGTCGGGGGGCAGCAGCGCCTCGGGCACGCTCCCGCTCGGTCCCTGCGGCGGGAAGTCGAAGAACATCCGGATCTCGATGTCGTCCTTCGTGATGCGAAGCTCGCCCTTCGGACGGTGCAGGTCGAGGTGGCTCGCCGCGATGTCGAAGAAGAGCCGGTCGTCCGAGAGCGTCCAGCGCGCGCGTCGGCGTCCGTTCTCGTAGCGGTAGGGCGCACGTCCGGGCTCGACGAGGTGGCCGACCGCGACGGCGCTGTGCTCGCCCGGGCCGACGTTCGTGAGCAGGAATCGCTGGGTGATGCGATGACCGCTCTCGAGCTCGAGGAAGAGGGTCCAGGCCTCGCTCGCGTCGTCCTCCGAGAGGAGCCGGGCCGATGGATCCAGGACGGGTCGCGTGGCGACGACCGGGTCGGGGTCGCGCGCGACGTGGCTCGTGACGGGAAGCGCGTCCGCCGGGGCTTCCGCCGTCGGGACCATCGGGACGGCCTGGCTCGTCGTCGCCGGCGGGCCATCGTCCTCGGGGCCGGGCGCGCCTGCGCCGGAGACGCCCGAAGCGATCAGGGTCGTGACGAAGAGCACGACGCCGGCACGGCGTGCGAAGGCACGCAGGGGAGCGGCGCGGTCGTCCGTGGACCGGTCGAGTGGAGCATGCGGCTGCAAGGGGAATCCTTCGTGCGCGGCGGGGGGCGCGCGGATCGAGGCTCCGGTCGGAGGCGATCCAGGGGAATCGAGGCTATCACAAGGCCGCGAGGGCCCTCCGGGTCCGCGGCGGGTCCTGCCCGAGGTCGCTGTAGTAGGGGCCCGGAAGGCGGCCCCGGTTCCAGGAGTTTCGATTGAACGGCGGGTTCCGTTTCGCGCACCTCTCGGACTGGCACGCGACCTCCCTCGCGGGGGGCGGTCTCGATCGATTCCGCGGCAAGCGACTCTCGGGGTGGGCCTCCTGGGCGCTGAACCGAAGGCGCTACCACGATCCGGCCATCCTCGACGCGGCGATCCGGGACGTCCACGCCCAGGCGGTCGACCGGGTGCTCGTGACCGGGGATCTGACGCACATCTCGCTCGAGCACGAGTTCCGGGTCGCGGCGTCGCAGCTCGCGAAGCTGGGGTCGCCCGAGGAGGTCTTCCTCATCCCCGGGAACCACGACTGCTACGTGCGGACCGATCCCGCCCGCTCGTGGGATCACTGGGCGTCCTATCTGCGGGGCGCGGAGGCGGCCGACCTGCCGCCGAGTCTGGCTCCCCTCGCATCTCCCGCGCCCGCCGAGGGCGCGGCGCCCGCCTGGGCCGACTACCCGACGCTCCGGGTCCACGGCCGACTCGCGGTCGTCGGGCTCTGCTCCTCGATCCCGACGCCGATCTTCGTCGCGGGGGGCGAGCTCGGGCAGGTCCAGCTCGAACGCCTCGAGCGGCTGCTCTCCGGCCTCGGTGACGAGGGCTACTTCCGCGTCGTGCTCATCCATCATCCGATCGCGAAGGGGAGCGAGCCCGCGCGTCGCGCGCTCTGGGACGGCGAAGCGCTTTGCGACGTCCTCGGGCGCGTGGGGGCGGAGCTCGTGCTGCACGGCCACAAACATCGCCGCCGACTCCACCGCGTCCCTGGGCCGAGGGACGACGTCCCGATCGTCGGGGTGCCGTCCTCGTCCGAGGTCGGCAGCAAGCCCGGCAAGCGCGCCCAGTACCATCTCTACAGCGTGCGGGAGGAGACCGCGGGCTTCCGGCTCGAGGCGGAGATCCGCGGCTACGACGCGGCGAGCGGGGTGTTCTCGTCCGTGGCGGAGTCGCTCTTCGACTAGCGTGGGCTCGCGCGGCGGGCACCGTCTCCCGCGCCGAAGCGCGGCAGCTCCGTTCGCCTAACGCGCCGCGAGAATGGAACGCACGAGCTCGAGGTCTTCGAGCTTGTCGACGTCGACCGCCGCCTCGGCGATGGGAAGCGGAACGGCGGAGACGCGGGCCCCGATCACCTTCGAGGCGCGCGCCATGGCGCCCGGCAGGTCGAGCCGACGGGCGAGGAAGAGGGCGAGGTTCGCGAGGCCGAAGGCCCGGGCGAGCTTCCAGGGCTGCTTGCGGTCGTTCTCGACGCGCTGCCAGAACCGCGCGGCCGCCTGGCTGGCCGGCGTACGGAAGTAGAAGAGGTTCGCGCCCGAGTAGCGCTCGTCGCGAAAGGGCAGGTAGGTCCGCTTCGCTTCGGGGAAGCGCGCCCGGATCGTCGCGCTCGGTACGAGCCCGACACACAGGTCGGCGTCGGTCGGACAGCCCGCGAAGAACGCGTCGAGCATCGGATCGTCGAGCAGCGCGTGATCCGCCGTCGTCACCAGGACGGGCCCGTCGTCGAGGCCGGCGGCTTCGAGGCTCTCGAGGACGCTCCGGCTCGGCGAGTCGGTGCTCCGCAGCAGGGAGACGCGGCCCGAGGAGACGAGGGGAGCCCAGCCGGGCAGGGCCTCGACGAGATCGGGCCGGTCGATGTTCACCAGGACGCGATCGAGCCCGGGCCGCGACAGCAGCCGCCGGACCACCCGCAGGAGCATCGGCTCTCCCTCGATCTCGAGGAGCGCGCGATGGGCCGCCCCGGTCGCCTCGGCGAGCGGATCCGCTCCGCCGCGTCGACCGGCGAGGACCACGGCCCGGCTCGGTCCCGGGGCGTCCGGCGCCTCGGGGTGGCCCGCGGCTCCGGCGGTCACGTGGCTCAGCCCAGGTCGCGGAGGGCGGAGTCGATCGCGCGGACTTCGGCGAGCAGCCGGTCGAGCTCCTCGAAGCTGATCTGGCTCGGGCCGTCGCAGGGCGCGGCATCGATGTCCGGGTGCGTCTCGAGGAAGAGCGCGTCGATCCCCGCCGCGACGGCTGCCCGGGCCAGCGGGGCGACGAAGCGTCGGTCACCGCCGGAGGAGCCACCGTTCGCGCCCGGGTACTGGACCGCGTGGGTCGCGTCGAAGCAGACCGGCGCGAACTCGCGCATGCCCACGAGGCCCTGCATGTCGGTCACGAGGTTGTTGTACCCGAAGCAGGTCCCGCGGTCGGTCACGAGGACGTCGTCGCAGCCGAAGTGCTTCAGCTTGTCGACCGCGTGGCACATGTCGTGCGGCGCGATGAACTGGCCCTTCTTCAGGTTCACGGCGACCCCTGACGCGGCGCAGGCCGCGATCAGGTCGGTCTGGCGCATCAGGAACGCGGGCACCTGGATGATGTCCGCGACCTCGGCGGCGGCCTTCGGCTGCTCCGGACCGTGGACGTCCGTGAGGATCGGGAGTCCGGTCTCCTTCTTGACCGACTTCAGGATGCGAAGACCCTCGTCGATGCCCGGGCCCCGGAAGGAGTCGTGCCGCGATCGGTTGGCCTTGTCGAAGGACGCCTTGAAGACGAGCGGGAAGTCGTACTTGTCCGCCAGCTGCTCGATCGTGCGCGCGACCTCGATCGCGTCGGCTTCGTTCTCGAGCACGTTCAGGCCACAGATCAGGACGAGCGGTGCACCGTCTCCGACCGGAATCTTGCCAATCCGCATTCGCGTTCTCTCCTGGACCGTTTGCGAGGATTGCGGCCTCGCTCCTGCCCCGTTCGTCTCTTCGAGCGTCGTACGTGGTCTCGTCGTACGCGTCGTGTGTCGAGCCGAACGTCTCCGGCGCTGCCGGAGTATCCCTCAATCGGGACGGCTGTGTTTGAATCGAAATCGAACCCGCATCGCGACAATCTTTCGACGCCATGTCGCGTTTGGTCGCCGTCGAGCGAGCGCGTTTCCTCTCCTCCGCCCTGGCTTCGCGTTCGAAGCGTCGGGCGAACCGGAATCAGACTCTCTTGCGGCCGTGGTTCGAGTGGTGAGCCGATCGTCACTGCGGGTTCCCGACGCGGAGTCGGGCCCGGTTCCAAGCTGCGTCACACCCCCGAGACGGCCCTTCAGCGATCCGGCACCGTCTAAGTATGCCCGGATCCCGCGCGCCGTCGAGGACCTGACACGGGACTGGGAGCCCACCGACCCACTTGTTTTCGAGGTTGTGGCCAAAAAGCCCCTGAAATCCGCCCCGCACGCCGGGTTTCCGGGGCAGGAGAGGCTCTGGGCGCGTGTTGTAGACTCCGGCGCCCCCGCTGCCCGTCCGGAGCCGGGACGCTGCGATCGCGGCGGTCCACCCGATGCCCGGCCGAGAGAACCAAGATGGCTGCCTCGAACCCGCCCGAACCCTCCGCGTCTCCGACCGATGCCCGATCCGAGTACGCCACGGCGCGGGGGATCCGGGAGGCGATGGAGACGATCGTGCTGCCGGCGCGACCGGGCGCCACGCGGTCCGAACGCCCGCCGGTCGAGATCTACCTCGGAACCGAGCCGGCCCAGTACCGCGCCAATCGCGTCTTCGTCTGGTCGATCGAGAAGGTGCGTGATCCCGGTCGCGAAGTGCGGATCCACGTGATGTCCGAGCTTCCGGGCTTCGATCGCAAGGGTTGGACCACTGGCTTCACCAACTACCGCTTCGCGATCCCGGCCTTCCAGGAGGGCCAGGGGCGCGCGATCTACAACGACGAGGACCAGATCTACCTGACCGATCCGGGCGTCCTCTTCGATCTCGACCTCGGGCGCGCGGCCCACCTCTCGATCTCCGACACCGAATCCTCCGTCATGCTCATCGACTGCGAGCGCGTGGCGCCGGTCTGGACTCTCGAAGAAGCGCAGCACGGATGGAAGCGATCGCTGCTCCGCAAGGCCTCGAAGGAGACGGGGCTGCGGGGCGACCTCGATCCGGGTTGGAACGCGCGGGACGAGGAGTTCGAGCCGGGCCGGAGCCACCTCCTCCACTACACGACGCTCCACACACAGCCGTGGCGCCCCTTCCCGGAGCGCTTCGTCTACCAGCGCGGGTCCTACACACAGCTGTGGCACGACCTCGAGCGGGAGGCGATCGCGGCCGGCTTCGAACTCTTCCGTCGCGATGCCCCGAGCCGTTCCTTCGAAGAACATCTCGAACGTCTGCGCGCGCTGCCGGTGAGCGACCTGGGGAGCGGCATCGGCGTCGCCGGGGAGCTGTCCCACGCGGTCGAACGCCTCACGCGACGCACGAAGTCCCGCAGCCTCGTGGAGGTGCAGCCGGACCTTCGTGGGGACGACGCCCAGAACCCCGGTCGCTTCGGTCTCGATACGGAGCGCCGCGTCGGCCTGCTCGAGTTCCTCGCGAGCGACGCGAGCGAGGACCGCTTCGACGGCGTCCTCTGCGTCGACGGGCTCGAGGCGATCCCGGTCTGGGACATGCCCTGGGTCGTCGAAGCCCTCTTCCAGCGGGCCCGCCGCTTCGTCTACGTGGCGGTGCGGACCCCCGAGAGCGCTCCGCGGCGGCGCTTCCTGCTTCCGCCCCAGGGCACGACGCATACGCTCGGCTGGTGGCAGAGCCACTTCGAGGCCGCCTCGAAGCGCCATCCCGGGATCGCCTGGGAGCTGATGACCGCGCGCGGCAATGCCTTCGATGCCGACCGGATCGAGGTTCGGACCGGCGGGCCGCGCCCGGACGCGACGTCGCCGCTCGTCTGGACGATCTCGGACGGAGCGCCAGGCAACGACGTCCAGGTCGACGCGCTCGCCTCCGCGCTCGGGGTGCCGCACCGAAAGGTCGTCCCGCGCCTCGGTGCGCGATCGCGCTGGCCCTTCGCGGGGCGGGGGGCCCATCTGCGCGGGCTCGACGGGGAGGCCCGCGCCGCGGGGCTCGAAGGGCCGTGGCCGGATCTCGCGATCGTGGCGGGGCGCCGCGCGGCCCCGATCGCGCGCTGGCTGCGGGCGCGTGCGCGAGGACGCACGAAGGTCGTCGCCCTCGGTCCGAAGGCGGCGACCCCGATCGACGCGGTCGATCTCGGGATCACGCCGCGAGGGGCGAACCTGTTCCCCCATCCGAACCGGATCGAGGTGGATCGTCCCTTCGTGCCCGGGTGCGCGACGGTGGAGACCTCCTCCCGTTGGCAGGCGCGCCTCGACGAGCTGCCCGGTCGCAAGCTGCTGGTCTCGATCGGGAGCGGCACGCGCCGCCTCGGCCTCGCGCGGGACTCGGCGGAAGCGCTCGGTCGCCTCGTCGCCGAGAGCGCGAGCGATCTCGGCGCGGCGGTCCTCGTCTCCGCCAGTCGCCATGCGGACGCGGAGATCTTCGAGGGACTGCTGCAGGGGCTCGGCCGGCCGGCCTTCGTCCACCGCGAGACGCCGGACCAGCGCCCCGAGGAGCGGCCGTGGCGCGCGCTGCTCGGGGCCGCGGACGTGCACGTCCACGTCGGGCTCGGTGAGACCAGCCTCGCCGAACTCTGCGCGACGAGACGCCCGGTCTTCCTCGCTCCGCAGCTGCGGGGCGGCCGGACGCTCTGGGCACGGCTGCGGGACGCGGTCACGCGGGTCGTCGTCGAGCGGGCCCAGGCCCGCCCCAGCAACGACCGGGGCACGACGCGGCCTCAGGAGGGCCTCGAGCTGCTGGCGGCGAAGACGATCGACCGCGGCTGGCTCCGCCCGCGTCGGGACGCGGAGGCGCTTCGCGGCCGCCTCGTGCGCGCGGGACACGCTCGACTGCTTCGCGCGCCGATCCGGGCCACGGACCTCGAGGGATTCGCGGGGCCGCCCGAAGAAGAGATGACCGAGGCGCTCGATCGCATCCGTGCGATGCTGGGCCTCTCGAACGACCCGGAGGTGAATCCGGTCGACGACGGAAGCGAGACCAGATGAAGCGGACGATCTTCAGCGAAGAGCACGACCTGTTCCGGGCCGAGTTCCGGCGATTCGCGGAAACCGAGCTCCTCCCGCACGGCGAGGAGTGGCACGAGGCGGGGATCTCGCCGCGCTGGGCCTGGGAGAAGATGGGGGAGAACGGCTTCCTCGGGGCCAACCAGCCCGAGGAGTACGGAGGCGCCGGAGGCGACTTCCTCTACGACGCGATCATCATGGAGGAGCTGGCGGACCTGCGGCTCCACTCGCTCCAGGCCTCGCTCCACACGAACATCTGCATGCCCTACCTGACGACCTACGCGACCGAGGAGCAGAGGCAGAAGTGGCTCGTGCCCGCGATCGAGGGGAAGTGCCTGCTCGCGATCGCGATGACCGAGCCTTCGACCGGATCGGACCTCGCCGGCATCCAGACCCGCGCGATCCGCGACGGAGACCACTACGTCCTGAACGGTTCGAAGACCTTCATCTCGTGCGGACAGAACGCCGATCTCGTGATCGTCGTCTGCAAGACGGACCCGGACGTCTCGCCGCCCCACGACGGGATGAGCCTGCTGCTCGTCGAGGCCGGCACGCCGGGCTTCGAGAAGGGACGCAATCTCAAGAAGCTCGGCCTCAAGGGCCAGGATACGAGCGAGCTCTCCTTCAGTGACTGCCGCGTCCCCGTCGAGAACCTGCTCGGCGGCGAGGGGCGCGGCTTCAAGATGCTGATGGAGAAGCTCCAGCAGGAACGGCTGTGCATCGGGATCGCCTCGATCGCCTCCTGCAAGCGCTCGCTCCAGGACACGCTCGACTACGTGAAGGAACGCACCGCCTTCGGCAAGCCGATCGGGACGTTCCAGAACACGCAGTTCAAGCTCGCCGAGATGAAGACGGAGATCGAGATCGGTCAGGCGTTCGTCGACAAGCTGCTCGTCGCCCACGTGAACGGGGAGGACATCGTCGAGGAGGTCTCGATGGCGAAGTGGTGGACCAGCGAGCTCCAGAAGAAGGTCTCGAGCGAATGCCTCCAGCTCTTCGGGGGCTACGGGTTCATGGACGAGTACCCGATCAGCCGCGACTACGCGGACGCGGCCGTCCAGACGATCTACGCCGGCAGCAACGAGATCATGAAGGTGATCATCGCCAAGCGGATGGGCCTCGGCTGATCGCCCACGACGAGATCCGCGGGCTCGAGCGGTTGGGGCGGCTGGGCTGGCCCGCCCTCGAGGTCGAGGTGCGCGGAGGCTTCGTCCTCGGTGCGAGCGGGCGCCATACGCGACGGGCGAACTCCGTGGCGCCCGACCCCGGCGGCGGAGGCGATCTCGACGCCCGCCTCGACGAGGTCGAGGCGTGGTACGCCGGGCGAGGGCAGCCCGCGGTCTTCAAGCTCACCGCGGCGGCGGATCCGCCCGGGCTCGACGAGGCCCTGGCGATGCGGGGCTACGCGAGGGAGGGCGAGACCCTCGGCATGACGGTCGCCCTCGAGGGCGCGCTCTCGCGCTCGCCCGCGGCCATGGGGGGGCGGGGATCGATCGAGCTCCTCGCCGGTCGCGTCGACCAGCGCTGGTTCGAGGCCTCGTGCGTGCTGTCCGGGATCGCGGCCGAAGCGCGCGACGACTATCGCGCGATCCTCGATCGCTGCGTCGAGACCCAGCGAGCGGTGATCTTCGGCAGCCTGGAGCGGGAAGGGCGGCTCGTGTCGGTCGCCATGGGGTCGGTGGTCGAGGACGTCGTGTCGTTCGTCGCGGTTGCGACCGATCGCGAGCATCGCGGCCAGGGACTGGCGGAAACCGTGCTCCGCGCGATCGGCTTCGTGGCGCGCGAGCACGAGGCCGAGCGCGCGCTGCTGAGCGTCGAGCGCGAGAACGGGTCTGCGAGACGCCTCTACACGCGCATGGGGTTCGAGGAGCGCTACCGCTACTGGTATCGCGTACAGCGCGGGCGTCGGGGGCCTCGGGGGCGTCGGAGCGGCCTTCGCTAGAAGCGGTAGCTCCCGCCGACGCTGAAGACGCCGACGCCGTCCAGGTCGTCGTCGTCGAACGCGAAGCCACCGCCCTCGACGAAGACGCCGAGGTGGTCGTCGAGCCAGTAGTCGAACCCGAGGATGAAGCGTCCGATGAAGGCGCTGTCCTCGCCGGCGCCGTCGACGTCGATCTCGCCCCCGCCGATGCCGACGAAGGCGTAGGGCTGGAGCGCGTCGGGGAGTCCCGAATCCTCGATCACCGCGAAGGGATAGATCTTCGGGCCGAAGGTGAAGCCCCAGAAGAGGCTGTCGCGGTCGCTGGGCCCGACGTCGGTGTTGTCGACGCCGCCGAGCAGCTGGAAATGCGCTTCGCCCGAGATCCACGGCAGGGCGCGATAGCCGGCCGTCAGCCCGAACCCGCCGCTGGCCTCGCTGTCGATGCCGCCGTCGAAGTCGATGCGGCCGATCGAGAGGGCGCCCTGGATGTAGGGGCCGACGTACCCGTACTCGTCGTTCCGCGCATCGTTCGTCGACTGTGCCGCGGCGGCGTGGGCGAGGAGCAGGGAGAAGACCATCAGGCTCGAGGGCAGCCACTTCGCCCTCACGGTCGCAGACATTCCGGTTCCCTTCTTCATCGATTCCGAGGCTCCTTTGGACGGGGATCCGACCGCGAAGAGAGGGCTCGCCGCCATCGGACGATGCTCACGGTAGACGCGAACGCAGTCTCGGTCGACGACGACCCTCCGTCGCGTCGGGCGCGCGCGTCGTGCGAAAAGCGTTCCCGGTGGCGCAGGACGTGACCCGCGTCACCGTCGCGGGGTCGCGTCTGCGTGTCGGGCCGGCCTAGAAGCTCTTCGTGATCCGCTCGATGGCCTCTTCGACCTTCTCGCGGATCCCGAACGCGGAGAGCCGGAAGTAGCCCTCGCCGCAGGCGCCGAAGCCCGAGCCGGGGGTCCCGACGACGTTCGCCTGCGAGAGCAGGGCGTCGAAGAACTGCCAGGAGTCCTGGCCGTCCGGCGTCTTCAGCCAGACGTAGGGAGCGTTCACGCCGCCGAAGGTGGTGAAGCCCGCCTTCGACAGACCCTCCTTGATGAGGGTCGCGTTCGCCATGTAGTAGTCGACGTTCGCCTGGACTTCCTTCGCGCCCTCGGCGGAGTAGATCGCCTCCGCGCCCCGCTGGACCGGGTAGGAGATGCCGTTGAACTTGGTGTTCGTGCGGCGGCTCCAGAGGGTCGAGACGGGAACCTGCTCGCCGTTCGCGTCCCGGCCCTTCAGCTCCTCGGGGATCACGATGTAGGCGCATCGGATGCCCGTGAAGCCCGCGGTCTTCGAGAAGCTCCGGAACTCGATCGCGCACTCCCGGGCGCCGTCGATCTCGTAGATCGAGTGGGGCAGGTGGTCCTCGGTGATGAAGCGCTCGTAGGCGGCATCGAAGAGGAGGATCGCCTCGTTCGCGCGTGCCCACTCGACCCACTTCGCGAGCTCTTCCTTCGTCGCGACGGTGCCCGTCGGGTTGTTGGGGGAGCAGAGGTAGACGAGGTCGACGGGCGCGTCGGGGAGCGCGGGCATGAACCCGGACTCTTCCGTGCAGGGCAGGTAGGTGATGCCCGCATACCGTCCGCCCTCGTCGGGCGCGCCGGTCCGGCCGGCCATCACGTTCGTGTCGACGTAGACCGGATAGACCGGGTCGGACACGGCCAGGGAGCAGTCGTCCGCGAAGATCTCCTGGATGTTCGCGGAATCGCACTTGGAGCCGTCCGAGGCGTAGATCTCGCTCGGGTCGATCTTCACGCCCCGCGAGCCGAAGTCGTTCTCGGCGATCGCTTCGCGAAGGAAGTCGTAGCCCTCGCTCGGGCCGTAGCCGCGGAAGCCGTCCGCCGTCGCCATCTCGTCGATCGCGTCGTGCATTGCCTGGCGGACCGCTTCGCCGAGGGGCAGCACCACGTCGCCGATGCCGAGCTTGATCACATCGGCGTCCGGGTTCGCGGAGGTGAAGACGTCCATGCGGCGGGAGATCTCGGGGAAGAGGTAGCCGGCGGCCAGCTTCAGGTAGTTGTCGTTGACTCGTGCCATGTCGTGGGTCGATTCCGGATGGGGCTTGCGCCGGGTTGCGGGAGGGCAGCGCGCGCCGGGCTGCGCCTCTCGGAAGGAGGCGCAAGCCTATCCGAATCGGGCCCCGGGTCCACGAGACACGGCGAACCGAGCGGGCCCGAGGGACGGGGCGGGTCCGGTCGCTCTGGGGGGTGGGGCGAGCCGAGGGCGGCTCGGGTCAGCCGATCGAGAGCTCGATCTGGCCGCTCTCGACGAGGCCGCCGACGAGGTCGTCGAGCTCCTGCTCGTCCTCGGTCCAGGCCGAAGCGGCCGCGATCAGCGAGCCCAGCTCGCACTCGACGACGGGCGTGTCGTGGAGCTCGGATTCGAGCCAGGTGGCGGTGTCGTTCGCGAAATCTTCCATCGGTTCCCCCAGATGGGGACCGGAAGAGCAGGATGCATGCCAGACCCCCGAACGCGCGGGGCCGAATCGAAAAACGTCGCAATTCCAGAGGTTTGAGGAGCAAGCCCCGCCGGCCGCCGCCACACGGGGCGGCGCCTCGGAACGCGGGGCGTCGGATTTCCGTCAGGTCCGGGCGGGATCCGCACGAATCGGTACGAAGCGAGCGACCGGCGGTCGGGCAGATCGAGCCGCAGCCGGCGGACGGAAGCTAGTATCCGGCGCGATCGGTCGGGAGGAGGCGAGACGTGACGACGGCGCAGGAATCGGGTTCGGGCGGTAAGCAGGCAGCGCTTTCTCTCTATGGCTATCCGCAATGTCCGTTCTGCGCGCGGGTCCTTCGCGCGATCGAGGAGCTCGACCTCGACGTCCCGCTCCGGAACACGATGCAGGACCCGAGCTTCCGCGCGGCCGTCGTCGAGGCGACGGGGCGGGGCACGGTCCCGGTCCTGCGGATCGACGGCGCCGACGGCGACGTCGAGTGGCTCCCCGAATCGGCGGACATCATCCGCTACCTCGTCGACCACTACGCCTGACCGAGGCCTGACCGAGGCCTGAGCGAGGCGGGATCGCGCCGCGGATCGTCCCGGTCAGTCGAGCGCGACCGGGGCCGCACCGAGGGCAGCGAGCCCGTCCGTGATCGCGTCGAGAAGTTCGGCGTCCGGGGCCGCGACCCGCAGCCGGGCGACGGAGGCCTGGTCCTTGCGTTCGGCCAGGTCGAGGGCTTCGACGCGGAAGCTGCCTCCGGCATCGGTGACGACGTCCAGCGCGCGCCGCAGGAGACCGTCGTCCAGCAGGTCGCCGCGAAGCTCGACACTCGCCGCTCGGACGGCACACGGCGGCACGTCCGCGCTCGCTTCGATGGGGGCTTGTTCCAGCAGCAACGACAGACATTTGACGCCGCCCCCGGCCCGCAGGAATTCCGCGACGGAGTGGATTCTCGTTTCGAAGCCCCACTCCGCCAGGGCCTCGCGCAGCGCATCGCTCGCGGCGTTCAGGAAGAGCCGGTCGCCGATCCGAAGCGCGTTGCACGCGAAGCCCATCGCGTCCGCGTCGCCGACCGCGAGTCGTCGGGCCGCCGGGATCCGTCGCTCGATCTCCCGTCGCGAGCGCGCATCGAAGGCGGGCGGGTAGTAGAGGATCCGACCGCCAGGGAGCGGCGCGAAGCAGGTGTCCAGGTGGTAGAAGCGGGCGTCGACGAGACGCAGGCTGACGACTTCGACGCCGAAGCGTTCCGCCAGACCGACGTGGGATTCGAGCGCGGTCCGGACGCCGTACCCGGCCCAGAGGAGCGGCTCCCCGGGCTGGAAGAGCGCGTCCCCTTCTCCCTCGAAGGGGGCGTCGTCCGCGAGAGGCGCGAGATGGTGCCCGTCGTCCGTGAGCCATTCGGCGAAGGGGCCCTCTTCGGCGCGGCGCTCGGCGTTCCGGAAGCGGGCGGGGACGGCGCGGTCGCCGAGGACGAGCGCCGCGTTCGCGGTGAAGCACATATCCGGGGTTCGCGGATGCGGTTCGACCTGCTCGACCGAAGCGAAGCGGGCGACGTCTTCGATCAGCGCGGCCCACTGGGCGTAGGCCTGCTCGCGGTCGACGCGACCGACCTGACCCTCCATCCAGGGATTGATCACGTAGTCGACGCCGAAATGGGCCGGCGGGCAGGTCAGGATGCGCATCGCTCCCTGCCGATCGTCGCGGTGTCGGAGCCGCTTGAGGGGGGAGGCGTGGGATCCGGGCGGGTATGATGGCGGGATGGCGAGTGGAGGCAGCGCAGCGGCAGGCGAGATGCGGGCGATGCGATACCACGGCGACGGCCGCGGTCTTCGCGAGGAGCGCATCCCGATCCCCGAGCCCGGTGAGGGCGAGGTCCGCGTGCGCGTGCGCGCGTGCGGCGTGTGCCGGACCGACCTGCACGTGATCGACGACGAGCTGCCGGAGCCCGTGCTGCCGATCGTTCCCGGGCACGAGATCGTGGGTGAGGTCGATGCCCTCGGACCCGCGCGTCCGGGAGACGCGCCGCTGTCGGTGGGTGATCGGGTCGGCGTGCCCTGGCTCGGCTGGACGTGCGGGGCGTGTCCGGACTGCGGACGGGGTCGCGAGAATCTCTGCCCGTCCGCGCGATTCACCGGGTGCCAGCGGGACGGCGGCTACGCGGAGTACGCGATCGCGGATGCGCGTTACTGCTTCCCGCTCCCCGAGGCGTACGACGACGTCGCGGCCGCGCCCCTCCTGTGTGCGGGTCTGATCGGTCACCGCGCCTACCGGATGACCGGCGATGCGACGCAGCTCGGCATCTACGGGTTCGGTGCGGCCGCCCACCTGATCGCGCAGGTCGCGATCCACGAGGGTCGCGCCGTGCATGCCTTCACGCGTCCCGGGGACACCGAAGCGCAGGCCTTCGCGCGGCGGCTCGGCGCGGTCTGGGCCGGAGGCTCCGACGAGCCGCCCGTGGTGCCGCTCGATGCAGCGATCCTCTTCGCGCCGGTCGGAGCCCTCGTGCCGGCGGCGCTCGAGGCGGTTCGGCCCGGCGGCGTGGTCGTCTGTGCCGGCATCCACATGTCGGATCTGCCGAGCTTTCCCTACCGCCTCCTGTGGGAGGAGCGGGTCGTCCGGTCGGTGGCGAACCTGACGCGGGAGGACGCGGTCGAGTTCCTCGCGATCGCGCCGGAGGTGCCGGTCCGCGCGGAGACGCGATGTTATGCGTTGACCGACGCCAACGAGGCGCTCGAGGACCTGCGGTCGGGTCGACTCACGGGCGCAGCGGTCCTCGTGCCCTGAGGCGCCACGCGCACCGCTCCGACCTGGACCTCGGCGGTCTCGCCCGCCTGCAGATCGAGCCACCAGGCCGGCGGCTTCGCGGCGCCGCCGTTGCTCGCGACCACGACGAGCTCGCCTCGATCCTCGACGCAGGCGAGGGGCAGCGTGCGAGGGCGGCCGGTCTTCCGGCCGCGGGTCGTCAGCAGCAGCATCCGGATCCCGATCGGGTTGCCGCCGATCCAGCCACGGGTTCCGCGATGGACCGCGCCATGGGCGCGGGTGAACGCCAGCCAATTCGCCATGCCAGGGCTCCTCTCTGCGGGGGAGTTGCCGGTCGATGGGGGTGGCCCGGCGGCTCCTGGAAGCCGGGCGGCGCCGCGCGAGGCGTCTCCGAGGGGACCGGTCCGGGGCGCTCTGGGCGATTCGGTTCCGATGCGGATGGAAACCGGGGGAGAGGGGACGGGGAGGGGTTCAGCCACGATCCGGGGCGGCCGATGAATGCCTGGACTCGCATTTTGGAGGACAGTCCATGTCCACTCGCATTCGTCGAATCCTGGCCGTGATGGCGGCCACGCTGATGTTCCAGGCCGCTTTCGTGCAGAGCGCCGCCGCGCAGACCGTCGCGCAGACCGTCGCCCAGGGCGATGCCGCGAACGCGTCGCCGGTCGTCGATGTGATGCTCCTCCGCCCGGCGGGCTTCGTGAGCCTCGTCGTGGGGAGTGGGCTCTTCCTGGTGACGGCGCCGATCGTCCTGGTGACGCGCCCCCACGAGATCGGCAAGCCCTTCAAGCAGCTCGTCCTCCGCCCGGCCAAGTACGTCTGGGTGGATCCGCTCGGCGGTCACTAGACCGTCGGCGTGCGGGCCGTGAGGCCCGGACGCGATCAAGGCTTCCCACGCCTCGGTACGCCGCTCGAGCGGTTCGTGCCGGGGCGTTCGTGCGTCTGGCGTTCGGGGTGCACGGATTCCCGGACGGAACGCGGTGCTCGGGGCGAGCTAGAAGTGGCGCAGCGTCTGGCGCGCGACGATGATCGCGATCGAGACCGCGGCGCTGTAGAGCAGCCAGAGCAGGACCGTCTCGACGGAGTGCGAGAAGCGCGGGACGCCCCAGCGATCGTCGACGGCCCAGCGACGGAAGCGGATCCCGCCGAAGACGTAGAGCGCGAGACCCAGCGAGAGGCTGAGCGCGGTCCAGAGCGATGTGGTCTCGATCGGCATGTCCTACGCAGATCGGCAGGTGGGGCGGGGCGCTCGATCCGGCCGACACCCGGGCCGGGCTCGGGACTTCGCCGGATTCAGCCTTCATCCCGGTGTGGCGCGCGCGACGGGGGACCCGCTTCCGCCTGCGCGACGTCCTCCGGATGCACGTCGGGGGACCGAGGCTTCTCGTCGTCCGGACCGGTCGCGAAGGTTTCCCGTTCGGCGAGCTTGGCGATCCAGGCTCTCAGGGCCCGTCGATCTTCCGGCTCGCTCCCCAGGCCGGCGCTTCGCACGATCACGTGCCCGGCCAGGGCCTCGCCCAGGAGCGTGCAGGCCATCATGGCGACGATCCGCCGGGTCTCCTCGGCCTCCGGCTCCGGCTCCGGCTCGCCCGCGGCGGCGGCCCGCGCGGCTCGGTTCTTCAGGAGCTGTCCCGCCAGGCCGTCGAGAAGCCCTCCCGAGCCGTCGGGGCCGGTCACGGCACGGTCGCCGGCGCCGGGCGATCCGCCGGACATCATCTGCCAGGCCAGCAGGCGCCCGTATCCCTCTTCACCGAGGGTCCGAGCGATCTTCTCGAAGAAGTCGATGGCGGCATCGCCCTCGGCGGGCGTCGCCATCCGCGCTGCCAGATCCCGCGCGAGCGCACCGAACGCGTCGCTTCGCAGCGCCTCCATGAGCCCATCCCGGCTCCCGAAGTGGTGCAGGATCGACGAATGCGAGAGACCGACGTCCTCGCCGATCTGCTTCAGCCGGACCCGGTCGGGCCCCCCCTCCATCAGCCGCTTGCGGGCGGCGTCGAGGATCTCCCTGCGTGCGACCTCGGCGGTTCGTCTTCGCCTCCGAGGGGGCGGCCCGGGTTCTTCTCGTTTCTGGCCCATGGTGATGCCTTGGCACTGTTGACAGTGTTGTCAGTAGTGTATTCTCGCAAGCGTTCGGAGGAAGGGAAAGAGTCCGCCCCCGGAATGCCGCTCGTTTTCTCGCGAATCGCGGGCGAGCGATCCCGCGCAGACTCTTCCCGTCCGTTCCCGGAAGCGTGACCTGCGGATCGCGGGGGCCGGCTGGATGTCGGTCTTCGATGGGCAGGGCGCGTCACGCCAGGAGTTCCCATGCCGCCTCGCCGCAATCCGATCCTCTTTCGTGAAGCCTGGGACGCGATCCGCGCCTTGATCCGCGATCCCGACGACACGGCGCAGGTCTTCCGGATCATCCGGGCCTTGTCCGGGGACTCCCAGGAGCGCGCCTTCCAGCGCTTCGTCCGGTCCGAGCACGGACCGACGATCCTCGCGGACAAGCGGGTGCTGCTGGAGACGCTGACCGATCGGGCCTACCTGGCGTCGCTGCCGGAGGGGACCCTCGGCCGCGTGTACGCCGACTTCACGGCCCGCGAACAGATCAGCGCCGACGGACTCGTCGAAGCGAGCGACTCCGTGGAGCGACCGGAGGACGAGGAGGTCGACGAGCGGCGCACGCTCTTCGGTCAGCGCCTGCGCGACAGCCACGATCTCTGGCACGTCGTGACGGGCTACGGCCGTGATCTCTTCGGCGAAGTTGCGCTCCTCACGTTCACGTATCGCCAGATCCGCAACCGCGGCATCGGCTTCATCGTCCTCGTGGCGTATCTGAAGGCGCGCGGTCCGATGGCGGGCGAGCGCGTGCTGATCCGAGACGGCTTCCGTCGCGCCGGGCGCGCGGAATGGCTGCCCGGCGCCGACTGGGAGGCGCTCCTCGAGCGCCCGCTCGACGAGGTCCGCCGGACGCTCGGCGTCGTCCCCATCGAAGACTACGAAGGATTGCGCTCCGAAGGCGCCCCCGCCCTCGCTTGACACACTCGCCCATCGTGTCCCGCGCAAGTCGCGTAGGCCGCGAGGCTGCGGGTGCCCTCGGAACGTAGACGCCCCCCGGAAGGAAGCTTCGGGGGGCGTTCCCTTTGGCGGGATCGACGGCCCGGAACGGCGCGCGGGCGCGGCGCCCCGCGCGGTGCTCGGCAAGAGGCCGCCCGCGCAGCGGACATGCCGACCCTCGGACGAGCCCCGCCCGCTCCGAGTCTCGTCTCGCGCACGGCGCCGCCGAAGCAAGCGCCCCGCGACCCTGCACCCGGCATTCGCCGAGGGCGCTCCGATCGGCTCTCGCAGGGACCCCGCGACGGGCACACGGCCCGAATGAATGGGGCGGGCGACCGGGATCGAACCGGCGACTTCCAGAATCACAATCTGGCGCTCTAACCAACTGAGCTACGCCCGCCGTCGGAGAGCCGCGCAAATTACCGGGAGGGGGGTGGGGTGTCAAACGGGCGGGGCGGACCGCCCGACGGGCCGTCGGATCCGCGTGTCCGGGAACCGCGGACGGGCGGGGGTCGTCCCACGGGCCAGATCGCGTGCGTTCGCGGGACCCGCCGCTTCGAACGGACGCCGCTGCCTGAGGAGATCCGCATGCGAACGCGCCCCGAACCCGGATCGACCGGTCCGGTTCTCTTCGTCTCGTTCTCGGCCTCGATGACCCTGCTGCTCGGCCTGCTGTTCCTGGCCGCCTGCTCGACGGACGACGCCCCGATCGAGGAGCCCCCGGTCGACCTCGTCGTCGTCCGGCCCCCGCCGCTCCCGGCGACCGTGGTGCCTCCGGAGCAGGGCGATCCAGCCGGGGTCCCGAGCGAGGATCCCTTCGCCGGCCAGGAGGAGGTCGTGGTGACCGGATCCGCTGCGTCCTCTCGGCCGCTGCCCGGCGAGGGTGAGGCCGTGGCTTTCGACGTCGCGGAGCTCCAGGCGCTGGGGGCGGCGGACCTCGACGCGATCGCGCAGTACACGCCGAACCTCGAGGTCGCTCGACGACGCACCGTGAGCGGCGAGGGCGGTCCCCGCAAACGCCCGCGGGCCGAGCGGCGCGAGCGGGATTCGATCTCTCTCGGCGCGCTGAAGGCGCAGGGGCTCGCTCAACCGCCCGTCGACTGGAACACCGAGCGCTACGACGAGAGCGAGGAGCAGGGCTTCCTGCGTCCCGGCGACGCGCCCCTCTCGACCTTCTCCGTCGACGTCGACACGGCGTCCTACGCCAACGTGCGTCGCTTCCTCCGCGAACGGACCCGCCCGCCGGCCGGAGCCGTTCGGATCGAGGAGCTCGTGAACTACTTCCGCTATCCGCGACGGGTGGCCTCGGGAGAGGCGCCCTTCGCGGTCGACATGGAGATCTTCGAAGCGCCCTGGCGCGAGGAGCACCGCGTCGTCCGGATCGCGATCGAGGGCAAGGAGCTGCCTCGCAAGGCCGTGCCGCCGCGCAACCTCGTCTTCCTGCTCGACGTGTCCGGCTCGATGCGCGGTGCCGATCGACTGGGCCTCGTGAAGTACGGCATGGAGCGGCTGGTCGAGACCCTGCGCCCGACCGATCGCGTCTCGATCGTCGTGTACGCGGGGGCGAGCGGTCTCGTGCTGCCGCCGACGCCGGGCAACGAGGAAGCGAAGATCATCGATGCCCTCGCGCGGCTCGAAGCCGGCGGCTCGACCGCCGGGGCCGCCGGGCTCGAGCTCGCCTACCGGACGGCCCGCGAGCACTTCGACGACGAAGGCATCAACCGGGTGATCCTGGCGACCGACGGCGACTTCAACGTCGGGGTGTCGAATCGTTCCGAGCTGCTCCGGATGATCGAGCGCGAGCGGGAGAGCGGCGTCGAGCTGACGGTGCTCGGGGTCGGACGGGGGAACCTGAACGACGCGACGATGGAGCAGCTCGCGGACCACGGAAACGGCAACTACGCCTACATGGATTCGCGACGGGAGGCGCGCAAGGTCCTCGTCGAGCAGGCCGACGCGACCCTCGTGACGATCGCGAAGGACGTGAAGATCCAGGTCGAGTTCAACCCGCAGAAGGTCCGTGCCTATCGCCTGATCGGCTACGAAAACCGGCGCCTCGCGGATCAGGACTTCAACGACGACACGAAGGACGCCGGCGAGATCGGTGCGGGCCACTTCGTGACCGCGCTCTACGAGATCGTGCCGGTCGAAGCCCGCGGCGGGGTCCGGGGCGCGGAGGTCGATCCGCTCCGCTATCAGGCGCCGCCCGATCTGACCGAGGCTGCGGCCACCGGCGAGTGGCTCACGCTCAAGCTCCGGTACAAGGATCCGGGCGAGGACGAGAGCCAGCTCCTCACGGCGGCACTCGCCGGGCAGCCCGGTCGCGTGAAGTCCGCGAGCGAGAACGCCCGCTTCTCGACCGCTGTCGCCCTCTTCGGAATGCTGCTGCGCGAGAGCGAGTTCAAGGGGGCCGGGAGCTATCGCCTGGTCGAGCGCCTCGCCGAGGGCGCGATCGGCGACGACGAGCACGGCGAGCGCCGGGAGTTCCTCGAGCTGGTCTCCCTCGCGCGCAAGCTGTAGTCGAGGGGAGGCGCGAGCGCTCCCCGCGAAAGACCGCGCCCCGGCGAGCGCGTCGCGGCGCGGTCTCGTTCGTTCGGGGAACGCCCCGCCGCATCCGGGGCGGGGCGCGGGTGTTACCCTCGGCCGATGTCTCCCGGAAGCAAAGGTACCTTCGGCGCCCTCCGCATCCCCGAGTTCCGGATCCTCTTCCTCGGGACGGTCCTCTCCTTCACCGCGTTCTTCATGTCGACCCTCGTCCAGGGCTACGTCGCCTTCGAGCTCGAGGGCCTGAACGTCGCGGTGGGCACCGCCGTCTTCGGCCAGGGGCTCGGGATGACGCTGATCGGCCCGCTCGGCGGTGCCTACGCCGACCGCTTGCCGAAGCGCCTCGTGATCGCGATCGGACAGGTCGTCTCGGCGGGCTCCCTGGCCGTGCTCGCCGTCCGCTACACGAACGGCACCATCACGGTCCCCAACCTCGCACTCAACTCCTTCGTGATGGGGAGCGCTTTCGCGTTCATCGGCCCCGCCCGGCAGGCGCTGGTCGTCGACCTGGTACCGGACACCCTGCGCGGGAACGCCATGACCCTGACGAACGTGTCGAACACGACGTCGCGGCTGCTCGGTCCCGCGGTCGCCGGATCGTTCCTGCGCTTCGAGTCCATGGGACCCGCGGCGGCCTACTGGTCGATGGCGGGGCTCTATCTGTGCTCGGCGATGTTGCTCGGGTTCCTGCCGCGATCCATCGTCCGCGCGAACGCGGGAGACACCCACGTGCTCCACGACCTTCGCGAGGGACTCCTCTACGCGTGGCGCCACGTCGAGCTCCGCCATCTCCTGATGTTCTTCGTGAGCGTGATGCTCGTCGGCTTCCCGCACGTCGCGCTCCTCAACGGCTGGCTCGAGACCGAGGTCGGGCGGCCGCGGGAAGACGTCGCGATCGTCGCGATCTTCTCGGCGATCGGGGCCTTCGCCGCGAGCCTCTCCCTCGCGCGCTTCGCGGACGCCGCGGTGGCGACCCGCATCTATTCGTGGATGGCCGTCGGCTTCGGCGTGACCCTGATCCTCTTCGCGCTCGCGCCCACCTACGAGACCGGACTCGCCGCGATCGTCCTGGTCGGGGCGACGAGCGGCGGCTTCCACGCGCTGAACGGGGCGGTGACGGCGCGGGTGACCGAGGTCGCGTTCATGGGGCGAGTGATGTCGCTGAACTTCCTGGCCTTCGCGGGCTTCAGCCTGATCTCCCCGATCACGGGCGGGCTCGGGGACCGTTTCGGTGTGAACAACGTGCTCCTCTCGATGGGGGCGATCGTATTGGTCCTATCCCTCTGCATGTCGCTCGTCGTCGCCCGGGACGCGCGACGGATCGCGGCGGTCTGACGTGGCGCGAGCGTCACGGGATCCGGACCGTCGATGACCGTCGGGAGCGGGCTCGTGAAGGCGGCGGACGTCCTGACGGACGTGGCCGATCGTGTCGGGAGCTGCCTCGCAGGGCGTCGTCAGCCTCTGCTCCTCGACGCGGATCCGGAGAGCTGGCTGTCCTTCGACGAGCCGGCGCGAGAGCGGCTCGCCGAGCTCGTCCGCTTCGCGTCCCGACATGCGCCCGTCGGTTGCGAGCTCCTGCTGGCGGCCGCCCGGCCCGACGGGCGGGTGGCCGTCGCGGGCGCCGGACGGATCGTCCTTCGCTGGCAGCTGGACCTGGGCGCCCGATCGCGGGCGAAGGGGGACAACGTGATTCCGATGCGTGCCGAGCCGCGCACGGCCGAGGCACTCCTCTCGATGCCCGAGGTGCGGGATCTCGTCGGCGCCTTCTCCGAGGCTCGGGGCGCGCTCGTCTTCGACGTCCTCGGGGAAGACGACGAGATCCGCGCGACGCTCTCGATGCCCGGGACCTGACCGCCGGTCGCGCGATCTTTTTCACCGTCCCCCGTACCCGAACGGCTCCGGACGGCGTACCACCCCCCAACGGGCCCGGGACGCGTCGAGCCCGGCCACCACGCGAACGGGAGGATCGAGGATGACAGCGCCGACCGGCACTCGGGAAGAGCCCGGCAAGGAAGCGGAAGAGGCGTCCGGCGGAGGCGGCCTGCTCCTCAAGATCGTCCTCGGTCTCGGGCTGCTCGCCCTGGTGATCTTCCTCGGTCGGAGCGCGGGGGCCTACGTCCCGCGCTTCGCGGAGTGGGTCGGGGGCCTCGGGCCGCTCGGTCCGATCGTCTTCATCCTCGGCTACGCGGCCGCCGTCGTGGGCTTCGTCCCGGGCTCCGTCCTGACCCTGGCTTCCGGAGCGATCTTCGGACTCGCGGAGGGCACGCTCTACGTGTTCGTCGCCGCTGTGCTCGGTTCGACCGGCGCGTTCCTCATCGCGCGACACGGCGCGCGCGCCGCGGTCGAGCGGCGCATCGAAGGCGACGCACGCTTCGCCGCGATCGATCGCGCGGTCGGTCGCGAGGGACGCAAGATCGTGTTCCTGCTCCGGCTGTCGCCGATCTTTCCCTTCAACCTGCTGAACTACGCCCTCGGGCTCACGCAGGTCCGACTGGTCGACTACGTGATCGCGTCGATCGGCATGCTGCCGGGAACGCTCCTCTACGTCTACACGGGCAAGCTGATCGGGGACGTCGCCGCGGTGGCCGGCGGGGTCCAGACCGAGACGGGGACGGCGGACTGGGTCGTGCGCGGCGTCGGCCTGCTCGCGACCGCCGTCGTCACGCTCTACATCACGCGCATCGCCCGCCGCGCCCTCGATGCGGCGACGGACGAAGACGCCGCCGGCTGATCTCCGCCCGATCCCTTCCCACGCCCCGACACGAAAGAGAGTCCGCACGATGGCCGAACCCATCCAGGTCCTTCCCGCCGACGAGTGGAACACCCGCCTCGTCGAAAACGTGCACCCGCCGACCTGGCGCAATCCGACGCCGGAGGGCCGCTACAACCTCGTCGTCCTCGGAGCCGGGACGGGCGGTCTGATCACGGCCCTGATCGCGTCGAGCCTCGGCGCGAAGGTCGCCCTGATCGAGCGCCACCTGATGGGGGGCGACTGCCTGAACGTCGGCTGCGTCCCCTCGAAGGCGGTGATCCGCGGCGCCCAGGTCGTCCACGAGGCGCGCGAGGCCGCGCGTTTCGGCATGCCCGCCGGTGCGGACGACGTCGGCGACTTCGACGCCGTGATGCGGCGCATGCGCGAGATCCGGGCGCGGATCAGCCACGAGGACTCGGCCGAGCGCTACTCCGAGGAGTTCGGGATCGACGTCTACCTGGGCGAGGCGCGCTTCGTCGGCGAAGGCCGCGTCGAGGTCGAGGGGCAGGTGCTCGAGTACAAGAAGGCGGTGATCGCGACTGGCGCCCGCGCGGTCGCCCCGCCGATCGAAGGACTCGCGGAGGCGGGCTACCTCGACAACGAGACGGTCTTCTCGCTGACCGACCGGCCCGCGCGGATCGCCGTGATCGGGGCGGGGCCGATCGGGTGCGAGCTCGCGCAGTCCTTCCAGCGTCTCGGATCCGAGGTCCACATCCTCGAACGCATGGACCAGATCCTCACGCGCGAGGATCCCGACGCGGCGAAGATCGTGCAGGACGTGCTGGTCCGGGAAGGCGTCGAGATGATCTTCGGCTGCGCGATCGAGCGCGTCGAACGTCGCGGGGACGAGCGGGTGCTCCACCTGACCTGTCCCGAGAAGGGGGCCCGGGAGCTCGTCGTCGACGAGATCCTGGTCGGCGCGGGCCGGGCGCCGAACGTCGAAGGGATGGGCCTCGAGACGGTCGGTGTGCGCTTCGATCCGAAGGCCGGGGTCGAGGTCGACGACACGTTGCGCACGTCCAACCCGCGCATCTGGGCGGTCGGCGACGTGTGCATGCAGTGGAAGTTCACGCACGCCGCGGATGCCGCCGCGAAGATCGCCGTCCAGAACGCGCTCTTCGCGGTCGGTCCCTTCGGGCGGAAGAAGCTCTCGGACCTGATCATGCCTTGGTGTACCTACACGGAGCCGGAGATCGCGCACGCCGGCCTCTACGAGCGGGATGCGGCCGAGCAGGGCCTCGAGATCGACACCTACCAGGTGGGCATCGCCGAATCGAACCGCGCCGTGACCGACGGCCAGGAAGAAGGCCTGGTGAAGGTGCACGTGAAGAAGGGCACCGACACGATCGTCGGGGCGACGGTGGTCGCGGCCCATGCGGGGGACCTGATCACGCAGCTCACGATGGCCATCCAGCACGGCATCGGCCTGGGCGCGTTCACCGGCGTGATCTACCCCTATCCGACCCAGGGCGAGGCGATCAAGCGCGTGGCGGGGGCGTACACGCGAACGCGACTCACGCCGACCGTGAAGCGTCTTTTCGAGACATTCCTGGCCTGGACGCGATGACGAGGCGGGCGCCCGCCCGGCGCTAGCCTTCGGGAGCGACTTTCGGGATCATGAGCGCCGGCCGAGCCCGGCCCCAGCCCGGAGTCCGCGTTGCCCCGAAGTCCCCGATCCCTGAGGCGTTCCCTCGTTCGCGCGGTCGCGTCGACGTCCGCGATCGCTGGCGTCTGCCTGGGCTGCTCGCCGAACGAACGCACGATCGTCTCGGAGGTCGTCTACGAGCCGCCGATGGAGCGCTCCGTCGTCGTCGAGACCGTCGTCGATCTCGACTTCGAGACGACGTGGAACGCGCTGATCCGGAGACTCTCGGAGAGCCCCTACCGGGTCGCCGCCCTCGAGAAGGCCTCGCGCTTCGTCCGGGTGGATCTCGTGCGGTCGAGCGACCTGGCCGCCGCCTTCAACAAGCCGGCCCGTTTCGTCGACTGCGGTCGCACGACGCGTACGTTCATCGCGGACGGTGGAGCGGCGCCGGAGCGCTTCGAGTACGTCGTGGCCGAGTCGAGCCGCTACACCGAGGCGGATGTCGTCGAGGATGGCTTTCGCGTGAGCGAGGTCGAACGTCGGGTCGACCTCGAGGCCAGCGCGACGATCTTCCTCCAGCCGGAGGGCAAGCGGCGGACCCGGGTCACGGTCAAGAGTCGCTATCAGGTCGAGATCGAGGTCAGCGGCCGCGCCACGTTCCACCCGCTCGATGCGGACGAGCCCGTCGCCGCGCCCCGGTCCTTCGGGCCCCGGACCGAGTCGATCCGCTTCACGACCTTCCAGCCCGGCAAGGACACGCGGCGGGGCGGACTCACGTGTCGCGCCACGGGCGACTTCGAACACGCGCTCGTGGCCCTCGCGAATCCGGCGGCGGCGATCTGACCAGCGGCCGACGCAGGCCGGACCGGCGGAAAACGCCTAGCGGAGATCGTTGAGCGTCCAGTCGTAGTCGAGGTAGCGGATGCGAGCGTCCCGACCCGGACCACGAAGCCAGGTGGCGTCTTCGTCGTCGACGTATCGCGCGATCGTCGCGAGGACACCGCCCTCCCGCTCGAAGTCCTCTTCGAACCAGTCGAAGATCGCCGAGACGCGGACCGTCCGGCGGGCGCGGTCGATCGAGACGCCCTTGGCGGGACTCGCGAGCCAGCGTCGCATCGCGCCGTCGAGCTGTTCGCCGAGGCGCTCGGCCCGGAACGCGCGCCGCGCGAGGGGAGGGCAGGACGTCGAGGCGCAGACGATCGCCGCATGGATCCGCGGCTCGTCCATCTTGCGCAGGATCTCGTGCTCGATGTCGCCGAGGGAGACGTCCCGGCCTTCCACGGTGGCGACGGTCTCGTTCCAGACGGGGAAGAGGAAGGAGCCGATGTCTCGGATGCTCTCGACGGGATGGTGCTCGACGATCAGGTCGATCGTGAACACGTTGTAGGCGTTGATCCAGTAGGCGAGCTTCCCGTCGCGATCCAGGCGACTCGGGCGTGCCGCGCGGAGCTGGGCCGAGAGCTGCTTCCATTCGGAGGAGCGCGCGATCGCTCGGTAGTCGACGCGGGTGCCCACGACGTCGGGGACGGCCCGGGTGTGTCGTTCCAGGAGCCGGTCGTAGAGGTCGAGGTCGACCTGGGCCCCGGCGGCGGTGGCGCTCGAGAGCGCGAGCAGGGTCAGGGCCAGGGAGAGAACGGAGCGACGCTTCATGATGACGGGACTTCCTCGGATGGATCTGGAGGAGTCTACGTTGCGTCCCGGCCTCCGGTTTCGCGCGGTGCAGCCAATGGTTTCGGGCCCGTCCGATTGGCGGGTCGGAGGGCCGCGGATAGACTCCGGGCGCCCGAGAATCGAAGGAGTGAGCCTTGTCCGTCCGGATTTCCCCCTCGAAGCGAACGCGCCCCGTGACCCTCTCCCGCGGATGGCGGTTGGGCCTCGTTCTGGCCGGCGTCGGTCTCGCGCTCGGCTGCGGAGACGATCCGGCCCCGGCCCCCACGCCTTCCCCGGAGGCGCCGAAGCCGCCGCCGCGTCCGGCGCCCGGCGAGACCGCCGTCGATACGCGCACGCCGGAAGAGCTCGTCGCGGCGGGCCGCGCGACCTACATGGCGAACTGCATCGCCTGCCACGCGATGGACCCGACGATCGACGGCGCCCTCGGCCCGGCGGTCTCCGGCTCGTCCCTCGAGCTGCTCGAGGCGCGGATCATGCGCGGCGAGTACCCGGAAGGCTACACGCCGAAGCGGCCGAGCCGGGTGATGGTGCCGCTGCCGCATCTCCAGCCGCGGCTTCCCGAGCTCGCTGCCTATCTGCAGTCGCTCTGAACGATCGTCGCTTGCCGGGGAGACCCGGGCGCTGAAAGCACGAACGCCCCGCCCGGCTCGGCCGGACGGGGCGTTCGTCGTTTCGAAGCGCCGCGCTAGCTGTTGAGCAGCGCGCCGACCGCGTAGAGAACGAGCCACAGCGCGAGGCCGAAGTGGATCGTGCCCGAGACGCTCGTGAGCGGCTTCTGCGTTCCTTCGGTTCCGGCGAGGGCGTTGACCTCGACCGCGAGGATGATCGCGCCGGCGACGAGCCAGTAGGTCAGATCGTTCGTGCCCGACAGGAAGCCCGGCAGGTTGGCCGCCGAGATCATGAAGAAGAGCATCGGGATCGAGAAGAGGGTGTTCGTGCGGGACGCCATGCCGGCGACCTTCGCGCGCGCGGCCGCCTCGGGGATCGGATCCCCGCCGCCGGCCACCTGCTCCGCGTTCGCGATCACGACCTGCTGCGCCGGCCAGATCACGAACCACACGTTGGCCCACATGAACGTGCCCATGATTCCGCCGGTCAGGATCTTGGTCATGTAGCCGTCGGTCAGCGGGATGCCGAGGTGGCCCCAGCGGTAGGCGACGATCGTCCAGCCGGAGAGGAAGGTGAACATCGCGCCCCAGCGGAACCACCAGAGGGCGTTCGGCACGAGGCCGCGGGTCATCGCGCTCTTCGCCGTCCCGCCGAGCTCCGAGCCGAAGAACGGGGTCTGGATGAAGTTGAAGTAGTAGAGGACGCCGATCCAGGTCACCCCAGCGAACACGTGCATCCAGCGGAGAAGGACTTCGATCCCGTTTCCGGTCGTGAAGAGATCCATGGGCGATTTCCCTTTCTGAGTTTCGGGGTCGCTCGGAGAGCCGCCCGTCCAGCGGGGGACGGGCCCCACCGAGGATGCGTGCTCCGAATGGCACGGCCGCACGGCGGCCGATCCCGAAGGCAATTCGTACGCGCCTGATTCTATCCGGCCGTGGGGCGGAATCTAGGGGGTTTTCGGGATCCTGGGGTCGAAAGCTGCGGGTCGGACGCCGCCCACGGACCGGGTCGGGGGTAGGGAAACAGGCCCGATTCGCCCGGGGGCAGGCGAATCGGCACGATCGTCTATTCTCCCGCGCTCGCCGGGCCGCTGGGGCTCGCGCACCCCCCGAGACATCCGCAGGAAGAGACACGGACGCGCGACGCGGCCGGTGAGGTGGGAACGTTGTTGGATCGCAGGAAGATCCTGGTCACGAGCGCGCTGCCCTACGTCAACCACGGACTCCATCTGGGGCACATGGTCGAGCACATCCAGACCGACGTCTGGGTGCGCTTCCAGCGCCTGCGCGGACACGACGTCCGGTTCTTCTGCGCGGACGACACGCACGGCACGGCGACGATGCTCCGTGCCCAGCGGGAGGGCTGCGCGCCGGAAGCGATCCTCGATGCGATGCGCGAAGAGCACGTCGACGATCTCGGTCGCTTCGGCGTCGTGCACGACAACTACGGCAGCACCCACTCGCCCGAGAACGAAGCCCTCGTCGGCGAGTTCTGGGCGGCCCTGCGCGCCGCCGGTCACATCGACCAGCGCGAGGTCAGCCAGCTCTACGATCCCGAGGCCGGCATCTTCCTGGCGGATCGCTTCGTGACCGGCGGGTGTCCGAAGTGCGGCGCCGAAGGGCAGTACGGCGACAACTGCGAGGTCTGCGGCGCGACCTACGAGCCCTCGGAGCTGATCGACCCGAAGAGCACGATCACGGGCGCCGTTCCGGAAGTGCGCAGTCACGAGCACCTCTTCGTGAAGCTCGAGCCCTTCCACGCCTTCCTCGACGAATGGACCCAGAGCGACGGGCACGTGCCGGCGGAGACGGCCAATTGGCTGAAGGGGACGTTCCTCTCGGACGAGCTCCGGGACTGGGACGTTTCGCGGCCCGCTCCCTACTTCGGCTTCGAGATCCCGGACGCCCCCGGCAACTACTTCTACGTGTGGCTCGACGCGCCGATCGGCTACATCGCGTCCACGAGGCAGTGGTGCGACCGGAACGGCGAGCGTCTCGAGGATTGGTGGAAGAATCCGGAGACGGAGATCCATCACTTCATCGGCAAGGACATCGCCTACTTCCACACGCTCTTCTGGCCCGCCATGCTGAAGACCGTCGGCTACAACCTGCCCACCGCGGTCCACGTCCACGGCTTCCTGACCGTGAACGGCGAGAAGATGAGCAAGCGCAAGGGCACGTTCGTCCTCGCGAGCACCTATCTCGATCACCTCTCCCCGGAGTACCTCCGCTACTACTACGCGAGCAAGCTCTCGTCCCGGGTCGATGACATCGATCTCTCCCTCGAGGAGTTCGTCCAGAAGGTGAACTCGGACCTCGTGGGCAAGGTCGTCAACCTGGCGAGCCGGACCGCGCGCTTCGTGAAGGGGCAGGCGCTCCCGGACTATCCGACGGAGCTCGACGAGGGGCTCTTCGCGGCCGCCGCCGAAGCGGGCGAGGAGATCGCCGCCGCCTACGAGGCGCTCGACACCGGCAAGGCCATGCGGTTGATCATGGCCCTCGCGGATCGCGCGAACGAGTTCGTCGAGTCGAAGGCGCCCTGGGCCCTCAAGAAAGACGAGTCGAAGCAGGAGGAGCTCGCGCAGGTCTGCGCGGTCGCGCTCAACCTCTTTCGGCAGATCACCCTCTACCTGGCGCCGGTCGTGCCGCGTTTCGCGGAAGAGTCGGGGAAGCTGCTCGGGCTCGAGGGCGCGGGAGTGTGGAGCGATGCGGCGACGCCGGTCGTCGGCACGACGGTCGGCAAGTTCAAGCACCTGATGGAGCGGGTGGACCCCGAGAAGGTGGAGGCGATGGTCGAAGCGAGCCGAGAGGCGGCGGAAGCGTCCGAAGCGGAGGCGGCGGTCGCTGCCTCCGGTGGCGAGGCGCTCGACGGCGAGCCCCTCGAAGCCGAGATCACGATCGACGATTTCACGAAGGTCGATCTGCGCGTGGCCGAGATCGTCGAGGCGAAGGCGGTCCCGAAGGCGAACAAGCTGCTCGAGCTGACGCTGTCGCTCGGCGGTGGCGAACGGCGCACGGTGTTCGCCGGGATCAAGAAGGCCTACGAGCCGGAACGGCTCGTGGGGCGCCTGACCGTGGTCGTCGCGAACCTCGCGCCGCGGAAGATGAAGTTCGGGGTGAGCGAGGGCATGGTGCTCGCGGCGGGGCCCGGTGACGCGGACCTCTTCATCCTCTCCCCGGATTCGGGGGCTCGCGCGGGCCAGCGCATCCGGTAGACCGCGTCCGGGACGCAGGCGCGCTACCCTCGCGCGGCGCCCCGGGAGCCCGATCGATGGCCGAATTCTTCGACGCCCTGACCGAAGAGCACCAGCGCTTCATCTCGCGCCAGCACGTGTTCTTCGTCGCGACCGCGGCGGCCAACGGCCGGGTCAATCTCTCGCCGAAGGGCGGCCCCTCCGTCGTCCCGCTCGGACCCGACCGGCTGCTCTGGCTGAACCTCACCGGCAGCGGGAACGAGACTGCGGCCCACGTCCTCGAGCAGAATCGCATCACGCTGATGTGGACCGCGTTCGAGGGACCGCCGCTCATCCTGCGCGTCTACGGCCTGGCTCGCGCGATCCATCCCGAGGAGCCGGACTGGGACGCGTGCGTCGCGCGCATCCCCGCCTCCGTCGGCGCCCGTCAGTACTTCGAGGTCGCGGTCGAGTCCGTGCAGACGACTTGCGGCTACCAGACGCCGCTCATGGACTACCGCGAGGATCGCAAGGCCCTCGACAAGTGGGCCGAGAAGAAGGGCGAGGACGGGATTCGCGCCTACTGGGCCGAGAAGAACGCCGAGAGCATCGACGGGCTGCCGACGCGACGTCCGAGCTGACCCGCGTCGTCAGGCGCCGTCGTCTCCATCGCCTGCATCGGGTCCGTCCTGGGCCGGAACCTCGATCGCCGCTCTTCCCCGCCTGCGGCGGATCCAGTTGATCGCCCCGTGCACGGCTTCCTGCCGCACGAGCTTGCGTTCGAGCGCGAACTTGCCCGGGAAGTCGATGAGCGAGACGCCGAGCAGGATCGTCAGGATCCCCTGGCCCGGGAGGACGAGCATCGCGAGTCCGCCCGCGATCAAGACGCCGCCGAGCAGGTTCTTCGCCACGATCAGGGGCGCCCGGAGAAGCGGGGGGACGCCCTCGAGCACCGTCGGCTCCCGGGACTCGCGCACGAAGTAGTCGCTCGGGATCCGGACCAGGATCCACGGCACCGCGATGAGGGAGCCTATGAACGTCGCGATCCCGACGACGAAGAGGATCGTGAGGGCGTGGGCCATGGCGTGCCGGTCTTTCCCTTCGGCGGGTGGGCCGTCTAGCGCCGAAGCCCCAGGCTCAGGATCCGCTGGATCAGGTTCTCGTAGGAGATGCCCGCCTTCGCGGCCGCGTGCGCGAGCTCCTCGTAGTTCGCGAGCTCCGGGTTCGGGTTCGCCTCGAGAAAGTAGAGCTTGCCGTCTTCGGAGAGGCGGTAGTCGATCCGCGCGTAGCCTTCGAGGGAGAGCATGCGGTAGATGCGCTTGCTGACGCGCTCGAGGGCGGCGGCGATCCCGTCGGGCAGCTTCTTGGCGCTCTGGATCCGGACCCCGTGCTTCTTCTGGTAGTGCACGTTGTGCTTGAGGCTCTCGGTCGCGATCAGGTCCTCGCCCGGCTCGAGCTCGTCGACGATCAGCTCGCGCGGGGGGAGGGCGATCAGACGATCGTTGCCGAGCACGCCTACGTAGATCTCGCGGCCGGGGATGAACTCCTCGACGATCGCGTCGGTGCCGATCCGTTCGTGCATGAAGGCCACGCGCGTCTCGAGCGCCTGCTGGTCGCGGACGATCGAGGCTTTCGAGATGCCCATCGAGGCTTCCTCGACGAGGGACTTCACGATCAGCGGGAAGTCCATCCGCTTGGGGCGTCGGACGTTGCGATTCCGTCGGACCGTGAAGAAGCGGGGCACCGTGATCCGGTGGTACATCGCGACCTTCTTCGAGAGCGCCTTGTCCCGCGCGAGCACGAGGCCGCGGGGGTTGTTGCCCGTGTATGGGACCCGCAGCAGCTCCAGGAAGGCGACGACGTGCTGGTCGTAGATCGCCTCGCCCTGGAATTCGTCGAGCAGGTTGAAGACGATGTCCGGCTCCCACTCCTCGACCGCGTGCCGGATCGGAAGCACGGCGTCCCGCACGCCGAGCGGGCGCACCTCGTGACCGAGCTTGCGCAGCGCGTCCAGGATGTCGCTCTCGGTCTTGATGCGGTGGAACTCGGATTCGCTCAGGTCCGAAACGTCGTCGGGCGGGACGAGGTCCTCGTGCATGAGGACGAGGACGCGGAGCTTCTTGCGCCGCGTCTTTCGCCGCCGGTCGGGCCGTTTGCGGCCCGCGCTCTTCTTGTCTTCGCTCATAGCGCGTGCCAGTCCCTTCCGCGGTAGAGGAACTCGACGCTGCGCGCGGCGAGCAGGATCGAGAAGTCGACGATCAGCTGGCGCTTCGGGCCGACCGCACGGAGCTTGAGCTCCCGGGAGCGCGCGATCATCTCGCCGAGCACGACGTCGAGGGAGAGCTCGTGCTTGCCCGTCGAGCGCGCCACCATCCGGCGGATCTCGGCCCGGTGGCTCCGCAGGAACGCGGCGGCCGAGGGCGAACGCGCGCTGCTCTCCTCGATCGGCGTGAAGAGACGGAGCAGGTCCTGGTCGTAGGCCCGGGTCGCCAGGGCGCGGTAGCGCTGGCGCTTGGCGCGATAGTGGTCGCCGAGAGTCGTCTTGATCCGGTGAACGGGGTCGGGGCGCGCCTTGGAGCGCACCGGCGGCTTCTGGCCCGCGAGCTCGTGCATCAGCTGATCGACGTAACGGAGCTTGCGCAGCGCCGGCCAGCCCAGGTATTTCCGCCGCCAGCGCGATCCCGGCGTCAGCCAGACGGCGAAGGTCTCGGCGAAGTCCTCGTCGGGGTGGCTCTGGGCGTACCAGTTCGGGAGGTGGACGACGTAGCGCCGGCTGCCCGGGTTCGGGCGGTAGTAGTCGGGGTAGGGCTCCGTCGTCGAGCCGAAGAGCTCGCGCCAGCGCTTGCGCCGATGGAGGCGGAAGGCGTGCTGGATCGCGTGACCGGCTTCGTGGCGAAGGAGGCGCAGGCACTCGGCGTTGGTACCGCCCTCGACCTCGAGGATCTGCGCTCGCTCGAGGCGCTTCAG
>Ga0180435_10000028_pt1 | contig 130364 bp, 113 predicted proteins | sample SS_ome_3_FD_132467 | JGI IMG/M metagenome (GOLD analysis project Ga0180435, IMG submission 132467) | Hypersaline lake sediment archaeal communities from the Salton Sea, California, USA - SS_3_S_1 metaG | ecosystem: Environmental > Aquatic > Non-marine Saline and Alkaline > Hypersaline >... | reverse complement strand
CTCCTCCGTGGACTCGGTCTCGTCGGATGTCTCCGGAGTCTCAGCAGTCTCAGCGGCTTCGGTTGCACCCTCGGCCGCTTCGGCTGCCACGGCCTCAGGCTTCTCCTCGTCGCCGGACTTCTCCTCCTCTTCAGGCTCGAGCAGTTCCGGACGAATGCCGTGCTCGTTCAGATACTCCTGGTGTACGTCCGCAGGCTGCTTCTCCATGTATGTCCGAACGGACAGGACGATCCTGCGGTTCTCCGAAGAGACCTCGATGACCTCGAGCGGGAGCGCGTCCCCTGGTGCGAACCTCGCCTCGATACGGTTGATCTCGTTGAGGGCGAGATGCGACATGGGCACGAATCCCTCCACATCACCGGGCAGGTCCACCACGATCCCCGACTTGTGGATCCGGCTGACGCTTCCGGTGACCTCGGTCCCGACGGCGTACTGCTCGGCCAGCTCGTTCCACGGGTTCTCCGTGCACTGCTTGATGCCCAGCGAGATACGATGTCGGTCCTTGTCGATGCCGAGCACCATGACCTCGACCTTCTGGCCTCGGTGCAGGACCTCGCTCGGGTGCTTGATACGCTTCGTCCAGGACATATCGGAGATGTGGACGAGTCCGTCCATTCCCTCCTCGAGCTGAACGAATGCGCCGAAGTCGGTCAGGTTCCGGACGCGTCCCTCGATCTTGGTGCCGACCGGGTACTTCGTGTCCAGGTCCTGCCACGGGTCGCTCTCGGTGCGCTTCAGCGAGAGGGATATCTTCTCCTCCGCCTTGTTCACATTGAGGACCTTCACCTCGACGATGTCGCCGATCCCCAGGATCTTTGAGGGGTGACGGATGTGCTGCGTCCAGGACATCTCGGAGATGTGTATGAGTCCCTCAACACCCTCCTTGAGTTCGATGAACGCGCCGTAGTCCGTGATCGACACGACCTTGCCGCGCACGCGCGAGCCGACGGAGAACTCCTCCTCAACATTCTCCCACGGGTACTCGGCAAGCTGCTTGAGGCCGAGCGAGATACGCTCTCTCTCCGGATCGAAGTTGAGGACCTTGACCGTCAGCTCGTCACCGATCGCCACGAGTTCCGAGGGATGGCGAATGCGTCCCCAGCTCATGTCGGTGATGTGCAGGAGCCCGTCGATACCGCCGAGGTCGACGAATGCGCCGAAATCGGTGATGTTCTTGACGCCGCCCTGTCTGATCTGTCCGACCTCGAGCTCCTTGAGGAGAGCTTCCTTCTTGATCTGCCGCTCCTCTTCAAGCACGACGCGTCTTGAGATGACGATGTTCCTCCGGCGCTTGTTGACCTTGAGGATACGGAACTCGAGCTTCTGTCCGAGCAACTCCTCGAGGTTCGGAATGCGCCTGAGCGCAACCTGCGAACCGGGCAGGAACGCCTCCACGCCGAAGAGGTCGACCTTGAGTCCGCCCTTGATCCGGCGCTTCGGGATACCCTCGACGACCTGCTGGTCATCGTGGGCTTCCTTGATCTTATCCCAGACCTGGAGGAAGTCGGCCTTGCGCTTCGAGACCTTGACCTCGCCGTCTGCGTCCTCCGTAGCCTCAAGCAGTACGCTGATCTCGTCACCCACGGACAGCGTCTCGGGCTCGGGGAACTCATCTATCGCGATTCGTCCTTCCGACTTGAAACCGATGTCGACCATGACGTCGGAGTCGCTGATGGAGAGGATCGTACCCTTGACCAACTCTCCCTCGTCGATCGACTTGAGGGTCGAGTCGTACATCTCGGCCATCTCGGTGTACTGCTCGAGCGTATAGCCGAGCTCCTCGAGATCCTCTTCGCTCGGGATCGGCAGAGCGATCTGTTTCCGCCCCTCGGGCTCGTCGTCGTCGCGCGACGGTTTGGCCTCATCTCCCTCGACCGCGGTCTCGGTCTCGGTGGTCTCCTCCGACGTACCGGCCTCGTCCGTGGGCTTATCAGCCTTGACCGCCGGAGTGTCCGCCGGCGTCTCGGGGGTCTCATCCTGCGAAACAGCCTCGGGCTCTGTCGTTGTCTGCGTGTCGGTGGACGGCGTTGCGTCCTTGCTCACGACTGCGTCCGTTCCCTCCAGCTCGTTCGAAGGGTCGGAGTTCGGGTTTGCTGTCTTGTCTTCGAACATCCGTCTCTCTTTCTCCTCTCTGGATCTGCTGCTACTACCATGCCGGCTGAGGGCGGCTTTCCTCTCCCTCTCGGGAGCCTCTACATGGCTCCGACGGCCCGGACCACCTCGTCGATGATCCACTGCGGCGTCGAAGCCCCTCCTGTGACACCAACCTGCTTCTTCCCCTCGAACCACGTGGGCTCGAGTTCATCCGCTGTCTCTATGTGGTAGGCGTCGCTCCCCGCCTCGCGGCAGAGCTCCCACAGACGCCTGGTGTTCGCGCTGTTCCTGCCCCCGACGATCAGCATTACGTCGACCGCGTCCGCGAGCTCGAGCGCGTTGACCTGGCGCTCGGACGTCGCGTTGCAGATGGTGTTGTAGACCTTCACCTCCTGCGCCGTTTCGAGCAGTCTCGCCACGACGGCCTTGAGCCGTTCGATCGGCTGCGTCGTCTGACAGACGATGCCGATCCGTTCCGCGAGAGACCGTACGGGCAGGTCGTCCGGGCCCGTCACGACGGTCGCGCCGGTCGTGAGACTGCCGGTGATCGAGAGCACCTCCGGGTGGTCCTGCTCTCCGACCACAACGACCGCGTACCCGTCCTCCTCAAGCTGCGCTGCGCGGTCCTGCGCCATCTTCACGAACGGACAGGTCGCATCAACGATCTCGACCCCGCGTTCCCTGGCGGCTTTGAGCACCGTGCGGGGAAGCCCGTGCGAACGGACGACGAGCGTCCCGGATTCGATGTCCGAGAGGTCGTCCACGACCCGCAGCCCTTCGTCCTCAAGCCTGGCGACGACCTGCGGGTTGTGGATGATCGGTCCCAGCGTCACCATGGGACCGTCCCCTTCGTGCGCGGCGTCAAACGCGAGCTTGAGCGCACGCTTCACGCCGAAACAGAATCCTGCGCACGGGGCGACCATCACGTTCATCCGGTGACCGCCTCCCCCCTGAGCGCGGCGATCGACGACATGATACGGTCCGTGGTCTGGGCGTACGCCTCGGTCGACGCCGGGCCGTCGTGCACGATCGGTTCCGCGAACGAGACCCGGATCGAACCGCGCTTCCGAAACGCTCCGCGAGGATCGTTCGAGCCGGTGATGCAGGTCGGTATGATCGCGGACCGCGCGCTCGCCGCGATGAAGGCCACGCCGGGTCGCCCCTCTCCGAGCTCTCCGGTGCGGCTCCTGGTTCCCTCCGGGAACATCAGGAGCGCTCCGCCGTCTCCCAGTACGCGACGTGCCGTCCTCAGAGCCTTCCGGTCGCCGCCCGACCGGTCAAGCGGAATGGCGTTGTATGCCGTTATCAACCACGCGAATGCCCGGTTCTCGAACAGCTCCTGCTTCGCCATGAAGAACATCTCGCGCGGACATCCCAGGCCGACCAGCAGCGGATCCCAGTTCGAGATGTGATTCGACGCGATGACGACCGGCCCCTCCTCCGGGATGTGCTCACGGCCCGTCACGCGGAAGCCCCAGAGGAGCTTCAGCACCCCGGTCGCCAGGAGCCAGCCGAGCCGGTAGTTGAGCTTCATCCGCGGCATCCCGTCTCGCAGTCGTCCGGCAGGACGGCTCCGCGATCCGTCGCGAGGCGGATGACCTCGGCGACCTGGTCGTTGATGGAAAGCCCGGTCGTGTCGAGTTCGATGGCATCGACGGCCCGTTTGAGCGGACTGTCCTCGCGTGTTGAGTCGCGACGGTCGCGCTCGGCGATCTCGTCTCGTACTTCTCTCGCATCAGCGGAGCGGCCAAGGGCGTCGAGATCCGCCAGGCGGCGACGCGTGCGCTCTTCGAGTGTCGCAATGAGAAAGATCTTGAGCTCCGCGTCGGGGAACACGACCGTGCCGATGTCGCGACCCTCCATGACGCAGTCCACGCTGTGGCCGACGCGGCGCTGTTGTTCGACCATGGCGCGGCGGACCCCTGAGACGGTCGACATCACCGACGCGCCCCTCGTGACCTCGGGCGAGCGTATAGCCTCGCTGACATCCTCTCCATCGAGTAGCACGGGGCCGTGACCGACCAGTTCTATCTCGACCGACTCGGCGACGTTCGTCAGCGCCTCGTCGTCGTCCATGGACACGCCCATGCGGATCGCCGCAAGAGCTCCGGCACGGTACATCGCGCCGCTGTCTATGTAAACATAGCCAAGCCGCTCGGCTACGAGCCGCGCAGTTGTACTCTTGCCCGAGGCAGCGGGGCCATCGATGGCGATGATCAGCCGTGTACCCTCATGGATAAGAGGATGGAGGTTAGAGGCCTGTTCGGGAGTATCCCCTGCCTATCACTCGAAACAAGAAAGTATAAACCAGACAGCGCCGCCCTGCAAGCCCCATCGCGACGACGCCTCACCTATCCCCGCGCCGCCCCGCCCTCATTGGAGAGCCCCACGGCACTGCGGAGGGCGGCGAGCTCCTCCGGCGTCAGGTGGCGCCAGCGGCCCAGACGGATGTTGCCGAGTTCAATGGGACCGACCCTCGTTCGACTGAGGCGCTTGACCGGGTGGCCGACCGCCTCGAACATCCTGCGGATCTGTCGCTTGCGGCCCTCGTGGATCGTGATGAGCGCGTGCGTCTCGTTCCGGTCTGTTCCGAGGACCTCAACGATCGCGGGGGCCGTGCGCTGGTCATCGAGGACGATGCCCATCTCGAGAGCGTCCACGTCTTCTTCCTTGAGAACGCCCCGGGCGATGACCCGATACACCTTGTCGATCTCAAAGGATGGGTGGGCGATCCGGTGAGCAAGCGCGCCGTCGTCGGTCAGCAGCAGCAGCCCCTCGGTCGGCGCATCGAGTCGCCCCACAGGGACGACGGCTTTCGGTGCATCCCTGATGAGCTCCGCGACGGTCTTGCGGCCCTGCGGGTCGCTCATCGTCACGACGTATCCGGCGGGTTTGTTCAGAGCGATGCAGGTGAGTTGATCGGGAAGACGAAGGATGCTGCCGTCGAATTCGACGACGTCGACCTGTGGATCGACACGGACGCCGACCTCGTTGATGACCACGCCGTTGATGCGGATTTTGCCGTCCGCGATCAGGCGGTCCGCGCCGCGTCTGGAGGCGGCGCCGCAGCGTGCGATGTATCTGTTAAGCCTCATCAACAGGCTGGATGATGGCGGCATCGCCGAGAGCGTGCGCGCCCTCGGTCTCATCGACCACGGTGGTCGTGTCGGATTCACCGACGGGTTCATCCGGCGTCTGCTCCGGCGCTGCGGGAGACGGCTCCCCCGGCGTCCGCGGATTGAGCACCGGCGCGTCGATCCCCGGGCGCGTGACCCTATCGACATCGGCCAGCGGCGCACCGGCCTCGAGCATGGCCTCGGCCTCTGCGATCGCGCCGTTTTCGGGCGCCGACTGCGTCTCGGCTGCCACCTCGACTCCGGCCATGACTTCCTCGCCGGTCGCCTCTTCGGTGGTTGATTCGGCGCCCACCGTCGCGTCACCAACGGTTCTCTCCGGAGTCTCCGACATGAGGTTGGACATGTGCTCCGCGCCCTCGACCGTCATCTGGAGTTCGCCCGGCTGCAGGCCGAGAACCTCCGCGAACTCCTCGAGCCGCGGCAGGTCGGTGATCGTGTTGAGACCGAAGTAGCGCAGGAACTCCTTCGTCGTACGGTACATCAGTGCGCGTCCCATGCCGGGAGCGCGTCCTGCGATCGTCACGAGGTTGCGCTTGAGAAGGGTTGCCAGCACGCCGCTCGAGTCGACCCCTCGGATCCCCTCGATCTCAGCGCGGACGAGAGGCTGCTTGTATGCGACGATAGCGAGCGTCTCCAGCGCGGCCTGGCTCAGTCGCGGCGGGATGCGGCCCTTGTGGAGATCGCGCGCGTACTTCAGGTACTCCGGTCGGCAGTAGAGCTGCCAGCCGCCGGCGAGCTTCGAGATCGTGATGGCTCTCTCGGTCTGTTCGTACTCCGCCGAGAGCTCATCCAGGGCCTCGTTCACCCTGCCGCGACCGGCGTTGAGCGGCCCGTCCGAACCCCCCGTGATCTCAACGATGCGCTCCGTCGACACGGGAGCGTCCGATGCGTAGAGTATCGCTTCGATGATGTGCTTCAACTCCAGCTCAGCCACGCTCACACCTCCGTCCGTGCCTGGATCGCGATGTCTCCGAAGCTCGAGTCCTGCACAGCCATGATAGCGCCGAGGCGGACGAGTTCGAGAAGCGCGATGAATGTGGTGACGACCTCCACCTTGGTGACGGCGCCGGCGAAGAGCCTTCGAAATGTCGTGGCTCCGCGGGTGATCTCGGAGCGGATGTGTTCCATGCGATCCTCGACCGACACAACCTCCATGTCGACCTCATGTACGTCGATGCGGCTCGGCACGCGTTCCAGCACCTCACGCAGGCAGTCGACGAGGTCGAAGAGCGTTACGTCACGGAGAAACTCCTCGGTGTCGACCTCCTCATCATCGACGGCCCGGTACGGTCTGGTATCGACCGAGTGCCGGACGAAGCTCTTGCGCTCCTCCTCGTGAGTCGAGAGGACGCCTGCGGCCTCCTTAAACTGCTTGTACTCGACAAGCTTGCGGACCAGCTGCTCGCGCGGGTCCTCATCGTCCTCGGTCTCGTCGATGGCCGGAGGCAACAGCATCTGGACCTTGATTCGGATGAGCGTTGCCGCCATCTCGAGGAACTCGCCGGCCAGCGAGAGATCCAGCGACTCCATGAAGCTGATGTATTCGAGGTACTGTGACGTGATGGTCGCGATCGGTATGTCGTAGATGTCGATCTCATGCTCGCGGATGAGATGGAGGAGAAGATCGAGCGGTCCCTCGAATGCGTCGAGTCGGACCTCGTAGACAGGGCGGCGGACGAGCGGCACGCCCTCCTCCGATGCACGCACATCGGGTCGCGCCGTGGGCGTGTCAGCCGACGCACGTTCGACCGACGGTGCGGTCTGCACTGCCGACGCATCGGGCACACCGGTCTGCGCTTCCGGGGCTTCCGCCTTTTCAAACTCCGTTCGCTCGTTCACACGTCGCCTTCGACAAAGGAGATCTCTCTACGAATGTCACAGGACGCTAACAACTCTTTCTATCCTCGTCAAGTACCGGCTTCGTCCCCTTCGGGGGGGGGGCGTCGCCTTCGTGGCTGCCGGGCCAGCGCGATCTCGTCGTCGCGGGACGTCACGCGGCCATCGAGCCGGGCTCGACGGAGCGCGTCGAGCATACGACCGACTTCCAAACCCTCGGTGTAGCCGAGGCTGAGGAGGTCCGCACCGGAGAGCAGCGTCCGGACCCGCGAGAGTTCGTCGGTGTAGAGGCGGATTCGCTCCGCGGCGCGACCGAGGGGTGCGTCGGCGGTTGCCAGCTCAAGCACCTCGAGCGCATGGTGGTGGAGCAGGTCGTGAATCTCGCTCCGTCTGAGCTCTCGCTCCGACGCGAGCGCACCGGCCGTCTGCGTTCGGTAGCGCTCCAGGTCCAGAGCCGCTTCACGCAGATGCCTCCCGGCCTTGAGGCGGTCCATCACGCTCTCCCGACACGCGGGCTCGACCGGTGCGAGAAGCGCGAGAAGCGGCGTCGTGCGCGCAGTTTCGGCACACGGCGGTCCGAGGCCGGCCAGCAGTCGCTCGGCCTCCCCGACGACCGGCGTCCAGCACGGGTGAATGGCAGCAGTGAGGCCCCATGCGAGCAATCGCAGAAGCGCCGGACGCGGGTCCGCCTCGGCGAGCATAAGCGTGAGCTCGTTCATGATCCGCTCACCGCTGACGGTGTCGAGCGCACCCGAGCCGGCGGCCTCGTGAAGCAGCGTCTCCGTGGCTGGCTCGATCGAGAATCCGAATCGCGCCTGGAATCGCACGGCCCGGAGGACACGGGTCGGATCGTCCGTGAAACTGCTCTCGTGGAGCACGCGGAGCACTCCGTTGCGAAGGTCCTCTCGACCGTGATGCAGGTCCACAAGACGCCCGAAGTCGTCAGGCATGATGCTTGCGGCCATGGCGTTGAGTGTGAAGTCACGCCGGATGAGGTCCTCGGAGATGAGTCCGGGCTCGACATCGGGGAGCGCTCCGGGCGCGGCATAGGTCTCGGAGCGTGCCGTCGCGACATCGATCTTGACTCCCCCGCCTGGGAGCAGCAGCGCCGTGCCGAATCTCGCATAGTGCTTGTACGTCCCGCCTAGCTCCCTCGTCACCGCCTCAACGAAGTCCTGCGCCCGCTCCTCCACGACGATGTCGACGTCTCCGATGTCGCCGCCGAGCAGAAGGTCCCGCACGACGCCGCCGACGACGTACGCGCCGACTCCGCGGGTGCGTGCGATCTCGCCGAGTCTGCGGAGCAGCTCGACATACTCGGGCGCGAGGTTGGACATGGACAGGACGGTCGCCGGTTCCGGGGTCACGGATCGTCTCCAGGGCGCTACGCGCGCGGGTGGCAGGTTCTGTGGATCTCCTTGAGGTACTCGCGATCGACGTTCGTGTAGATCTGCGTTGTGGCGATGTCGGCGTGACCGAGCATCTCCTGCACGGTCCGGAGGTCGGCGCCCGCCTCGAGCAGATGTGTCGCGAACGAGTGCCGGAGCGAGTGCGGCTTGACGCGGTCGCGGATGCCGGAGCGCGCGACCGTCTTCTGGAGGATCTTCCAGTAGCCCATGCGCGTCAGCGGACGTCCCCGCGCGTTGAGAAAGAGCACACCGGTCGGCGGCGCTTTCGCCGCGAGCGTTGGCCGGACGCTCTCACGGTATCTGCCGATCCACTCAAGCGCGTACCTGCCGATCGGGACGACGCGCTCCTTCGATCCCTTTCCCAGGACGCGGATGAAATGGTCGTCCGCGAAGATGTTCGTCACCTCGAGAGTGATGATCTCGCTGACACGGAGTCCCGCTCCATAGGCGGTCTCGAACATGGCTCGATCCCTGACCCCGAGCGACGCGGTCGAATCGACCGCCTCAAGCAGGCGCTCGACCTCGTGAACAGCGAGGACGTCGGGAAGCCGCCGCACGTGCTCGCGCGCGTGCTGGTGGAGCGTCGGGTTCTTCGGGGGCCGAGGGTCATCGGCCGAGTTGAGGAGATACGTGTGGAAGCCACGGAGGCACGACAGTCGCCTGTTGGCGCTCCGTGCCGAGAGTCCGGTGATGACGACGTCCCCGAGGTAGCGCTCCACGTGTTTCGCGGACACCTCTCGGGGAGCGCTGACGCCCTCCTTCGCGAGGTAGCGCGTGTAGTCGGCGAGGTCGCAGCGATACGAAGCAACGGTGTTCTCGGAGAGTCCGCGCTCCGTCACGAGGTGGTCGAGATAGTCCTCGACGGCCTCGTCGAGCAGCGTGGAGGGGTCACTCGGCATCGTCGTTGCCCTGCGCGTCTCCCTCGAGCTGGAAGAGCACCTGTCTCTTCGCCTCGTTGCCACCGTGCTCGAAGGCGAGACCGATCTGTCCATTCTCGATCTCGATGAGGCGGCGCTTCATGTCCGTGCCGCCGCCGGAATAGCCGCCGAGGGTCCCGTCGCTGTTCACGACGCGGTGGCACGGTATGACGATCGGGAGCGGATTGCGTGCGAGCGTCTGGCCGACCGGGCGCGTGGCGCGCGGCGAACCTATCTGTTTCGCCACCCACTTGTACGAACGAAGCGTGCCGTACGGGATGCTGTTGACCGCGCCGAGAACGCGTCTCGAGAAGTCCGAGAGTTCGTCGAGTTCGAGCTCGTGGTCGAACACGGGCCGGCGGCCTTTGAGATAGTCGCGGATATCGTCGACGACGCGCTTGAGTGTGATCCGGTCCTCCACCGCGAGCACCCGGCCGCCGCGCGTCAGCAGCGAGAGCTCCCGCTCGACGTCGAGCTCTCCAGAGAACCGCACGGCTCTCAGGCCGTGGCCGCCGCGGACCACGAGGAATCGGCCGATGTCGGCCTCGAAGGTCGCATACTTGAGGACCGTTGTTTGCGCTCTGGGCTCGCTATCCTGCTTGAGGATCACGACCTTCGGCTTCCGAGAGCGCTTCGACGATCCTTCGGGCTGTTGCGATGCCAATGCCGGGTACCTCCGCGATACGCTCAGGAGAGCTCTTGCGAATGGCCGCCACCGATCCGAACTCCTCGAGAAGCACCGCCTTGCGGGTGTCGCCGACTCCCAAGATGCCGTCGAGAAGGGAGCGGCGAGCCTCCTTGTCGCGGAGGCTCCGATGGTACGTGACGCTGAAACGATGGACCTCATCGCGAGCCCTGACGAGGATCCTCTTCGCCGGGGTCATGCCGGGATCCGGGAGCGGACTCTGCCGGCCGGGGACGAAGACCTCCTCGTTCTGCTTCGCGAGCGAGATGAATGTGACGCCCCGGACGCCCTCCTCGCGACCGGCTTCGATGGCCGACGCGAGCTGTCCCTTGCCCCCGTCCACGAGGAAGAGGTCCGGGAGCTCGGCGTCCTTCTTGATGAGCGATGCGAGGTGACGTCGGACCACCTCACGAATCATAGCATAGTCGTCCGAGCCTTTCACGGTCCGGATGCGGTATCTGCGGTAGAGGGATCTGTCCGGACGTCCGTCACGGAATGAGACGACCGTGCCCACTGCATTGGTACCCTGGACGTTCGAGATGTCGACGGCCGAGAGAAGTCGTGGTGGCCGGCTCATCTTGAGATACTCCCCGAGTTCGACGATGGCGCGCGGTGCCCGGCGGGATTCGAACGCTCGTCGGAGTGCCGTTCGCGCGTTCTGGTCGGCGAAGTCGCCGAGCTGGCGCCTCTCTCCGCGCACGGGTGTTGCGACAGCCACCTTGTGACCGTGTGTCGCCGTCAGCCACTCCGCGACCTCACCCAGCCCGGGTGTCTCACCGTGGACGAGGACCTCGGGTGGGACGTCCGTCGCAACAGCGTAGAACTGCTTGAGCACAGCTTCGCGGATCTCCCCGTCGGTCGTCTCGGGCGAGAACTCCAGAGGGACGTTCTCGCACCCGACCAGCTTGCCGCGGCGAATGCGGACGATCGACGCGATGCCATACCCGGCATGGCGTGCGGTGGCGACGACGTCCCGGTCGACCAGCTTGGCTGAGAGGACGCGCTGCCGCTGTGTGATCTTCTCGATGTCGCTGAGCCGGTCGCGGAGCGCCGCCGCCTCCTCGAACTGCTTCGCGGTCGCGGCCAGGTTCATCCGTGCCGTGAGCCGCTTCGAGAGTTCGTCGCCGCGACCGCTGAGGAAGAGCACGAGCTCCGAGACGACCTCTCCGTACTCCTCAGCGGAGACGGCGTCGATGCATGGGCCGAGACACCGACCGATCTGGTAGTTGAGGCACGGTCTCGGGCGTCTCCTGAAGGTCTTGCATGTTCTGAGCGGAAAGCTCTGCTGGACGAGACGGAGCGTCCGACGCATCGCTTTGGCGTCGGTGTACGGACCGAAGTACCGGGAGCCGTCCTGACGGACCACACGCGTGACGTGCGCCCTCGGGAAGGTATCAGCCGTGGTGACCTTGATGAACGGGTATCGCTTGTCGTCGCGGAGCTTGACGTTGTACCGCGGCCTGTGTTCCTTGATGAGGTTCGATTCAAGGACCAGGGCCTCGGTCTCCGATCCGGTCACGATCGTGTCAAAGGAGGCGAGCTTGGAGCGGATGATGGCGAGTTTCGGGTCCGGCGAGCCGCCGGACGACGTATAGGTCCTCAGGCGGTTTCTGAGATTCAGGGCCTTGCCGACATAGAAGATCTTCCCCGAGGCGTCCTTGAGAAGGTAGACACCGGGGCTCTCCGGCACTGGTGGGTGCTTTCGGGGACCTCTGGCCACGCTTTCCTCCTGCCGAGAGCCTATAGCTCCACGAGGCCGGCGTCAACCGGCCCTTGCGAAGGCCGCTTGACTGTGAGGGTTCTGACTGGTATATTCGTCTGGTTACAGAGGAACGGTGTCCGCCCCGGGCGGACCTGGGGCCAGACCGGAGGAATCCATTTGCCGCACAAGAAGTCCACGATCAAGCGACTCAGGCAGTCGAAGAAGCTCAACGAGCGCAACCGCGCCGTGAAGTCGAAGGTCGCCACGGCGATCAAGCGTGCCGAGACGGCGCCGCCCGAGGAGCGCGAGGCCCGCGTCCGCGAGGCCACCTCGGTCATCGACAAGGCCGTGAAGTCGAACGTCATCAAGAAGAACACGGCCTCACGCCGCAAGTCGCGCATCATGAAGAGCGGCGACGCCTAGCCGTGCGCCGGTCGATGCCTCGGCGGCGTTCGATCGCTCGATGAGACGATGAAGCCCCCCCAGGCTCGCCTGGAGGGGCTTTCGTTCATTCGTCTTCCTACTGATTCCGCCTGCGCATCCGCGATGCCGCGACGGGTCTCTCGCCGGGCCGCTCGCCGAGCGGCCGCGGTCACGCGGCCGCCTATCCCCGCAGCTCAGTGACTATCCGGAGGATCTCGGCGCCCGCCCTCTCCCTCGGTACCTCGGACTTCTCTCCCGACTTCCGGAGCCTGATCTCCATGATGCCTTTGTCGAGCCCTCGATCACCGATCGTCACGCGAACGGGGATGCCGATGAGATCGGCGTCCTTGAACTTGACTCCGGCGGAATCGGCGCGATCGTCGAGGAGAACATCGATCCCCTGCCCCTTCAGCTCCTCGTAGAGCGCCTCGGCCGCCTCGCGGACCGCGTCGCTCTTGAGATTGTTGAGGGCGACGATGAGAACCTCGTATGGCGCCACGCTCATGGGCCAAGCGATACCGTCGTCGTCGGAGTGCTGCTCGATGACGGCGGCCACCGTTCGTGAGACTCCGAGTCCGTAGCACCCCATCACGAACGGCCTCGCCTTCCCGTTCTCATCGAGGAACGTGGCGTTCATGCTGTCGGAGTACTTCGTCCCGAGCTTGAACACCTGGCTGACCTCGATGCCCCGAAACGAGTCCATCGCCTTGCCGCAGCCGGCGCAGGCGTCGTCCTTGCCTATCTGCGCGATGTCCTCGAACGACGAGACAGTGAAGTCGCGGCCGTGGTTGACGTTCCGGATGTGCGAGTCGGTCTTGTTGCCGCCCACGACAATATTGCGAAGCGGTTCGACCGAACGGTCGACGACCCGACGGACCCCGTTGAGTCCGACCGGTCCTGCGAATCCGACCGGCGCGCCGGTTGTCTTCTCTATCACGCCGGGCGGCGCGGCCTCGATGACGCCGGCGCCGAGAACTCGTGCCAGCTTCTCCTCATTGACCTCGCGGTCGCCACGGATGACGGCGAGCACCGGCGCTCCGTCAGCCACGTAGACGATCGTCTTGACGAGCCGCCATGGCTCGATCTTGAGAAACGCCGCGACCTCGTCGATGGTCTTCATCCCCGGTGTGGCGACCTCCTCCATCGCAAGCGGCTCCTCGACCGGCATGACGTTCGCAATGAGACCCTCGGCCTGCTCGCTCGTCGCGGCGTAGCCGCACTCGCAGACGATGACCTCGGATTCACCCGTGTCCGAGAGCACCATGAACTCGTGCGAACTGCTCCCGCCGATGGCGCCCGTGGCGGCCTCGACAGGTCGGTAGACGAGGTCGCAGCGATCGAAGATCCTGCTGTACACGTCGTAGATGGCGCGATAGGTCTCGTCGAGTGACTCCTCGTCGCAGTGGAAGCTGTACGCGTCCTTCATCGTGAACTCTCTTGCGCGCACAACGCCGAACCGGGGCCGAATCTCGTCGCGGAACTTCGTCTGGATCTGGTAGACCGTGAACGGCAGCTGCTTGTACGAGTTGATCTCGTTCCGGACGATGTCCGTGACGACCTCCTCGTGGGTCGGACCGAGCGCGAACTCGCGCCCGTTGCGGTCCCTGACCCGCCACAGCTCCTTTCCGTAGACGCCCCACCTCCCCGTCTCCTCCCAGAGCTCCGCCGGACTGATGACGGGCATGAGAATCTCCTGGCATCCTGCAGCGTCCAGCTCCTCGCGCACGATGCTCTCGATTTTCCGCAGCACGCGCCAGCCGAGGGGGAGATAGCTGTAGACGCCCGATGTGAGCTTGCGGATGAGACCGGCCCTGAGCATCAGCTTGTGACTCGTCGTCTCAGCGTGCGACGGGTCTTCCTTATGAGTGGGTATGAGAGCCTTGCTCCAGCGCATCCTGTCTCCCGTCTCCTTTGAGTGGGCTTACGCCTCGTCGTTCCGGGACCGTCCGGCCCAGCCGATAGGGCGTTCCCTTCTGAGTGCCTTGAGTTCCTCGTAGATCGCGCGCACCTCCGGGAACTCGAAGTCCCGCACGTTGTGCGGCCAGTCCCAGAAGTCCGCGAGCATTCTGTTGCCTTCCTGCTCATACAGATAGGCTTGCGTGAACATCTCGAGCTTGTCGATCGCGCGGACGAATCGTCCTTCAGCCGACGAACGCTCGGCGAACTCCTTCCAGAGCGTGACCGCCTCCTCCGCGGACTCGTCGTCACCAAACAGATCCAGCATGATCCTCAGTTCGGCAGCCTCTTTCACATCCTCGCCAAGAAGCCGCGACGCCGGAGCGTGGATATCGCCCAGCATGTGCTCCGAGAGATCGTGCACGAGCGCGATCCTCACCGCGCGGCTGACGTCGATCCTCTCGGAGAGCCGCGGCCCGAGCAGTGTGACGATGAGTGCCACCGCGTAGGAGTGCTCGGCCACGCTCTCGCCGTCGCGGACGCCGCGGACACGCCACCCCATCCGCGGGATGTTCTTCAGTTCGTTGGCTCTGAGAATGATGTCGAGGAGGCTTCGGTCGCTCGCCATCGCGAGGCTCCAATCGTTCTCTGCCGCTGGTGCAGCAGACGTGCAGCGGTCGATGTGTGTATCAGAGATCCAGTACGTCCTGCATGTCATAGAGCCCGGGCGGTCGTCCGTGCACGAACCGGATGGCATGGGCGGCGCCGCGCGCGAACGCGGAGCGATCGAAGGCCTCATGCGTGAGCACGAGCTCTTCGGCATCCGATGTCAGGCTGACGGCGTGTCGCCCCACGATGCTCCCGGCTCGGATCGAGTGCACCCCGACCTCGCCGACCACGCGCGGCTCATCCAGTCCCGACCTGCCCAGCCGTGCCACATCGGAGCTCCTCACGCCGCGAGCGTCGGCGACGGCTTCAAGCAGGCGGACTGCCGTACCGCTCGGCGCGTCACGTTTGCCGCGGTGGTGCGCCTCGACGATCTCGATATCGAAATCCTCATCGAGGCGACCCGCCGCCTGCCTGACGAGGCCGAAGAGGAGATTCACGCCAAGGCTCATGTTCGGGGCCACGACGACGGGAGAGCGCTTCGACGCCTCCTGGACCGTTGCGAGCTCGAGCTCCGAGAGCCCGGTCGTTCCGATGACGAGCCCCGCCGTATCGCGACTGGCGTGTGCGGCGCAGGCCACCGCCTGCGGCGGTGCGGAGAAGTCCACGATGACGTCATAGCTCCCGCGCGTGAGGTCCCCCAGCCTTTCGGTCACAACGAGTTCGACGGCCCCCTCGGCCCAGTGATCGCAGAGGCGACGGCCCACGCCCGGGTGTCCGGGCATCTCGAGTCCGCCGACCAGCGCGAGGTCACCGGTCTTCTCGACGGTCCGCGCGACCATGCCGCCCATACGACCACAGATACCGCTGACGACAACTCGTATCACTGAGACACCCTCGATTCGGGGGCAGGATAGCCCCGGGAAGCGTACCTTCGTCGGAACGCAACCATACGATAGCACGAAGCCGTTGCCGGGGGCAACGGCCTCAGAATCGAGCCGAGTGTGTCGGTGGGGCGTTTCCGGTCAGTTGATCCCGGCGTCGCTCAGCGTCCTGCCGTCGGGGTGATCGGCGTCAAGCGTGTGACGGACGGCCTCAGCGATCTCCTTGGGGCCGAACGGCTTCTGAAGATACGTCGAGGCCTGGTCGAGGAAGCCGCCCTCCTCCTCACCCTTGGGATAGCCGCTCATGACGATGAGAGGAATGTCGTAGCCCCGGTCCGAGAACGAGTTCCACAGCTCCCGGCCGTTCATCTCGGGCATGACGACATCGGTCATCAGCAGCGCCACATCACTGGCCGACTCATCCATGCGCTCGAGCGCCTCGCGGCCGTTGGTGGCCGTGATGACGTTGTACCCGCTCTCCTGCAGAACACTGACGATGAGTCCTCGGACGTTGTCATCATCCTCGACGAGCAGAATGGTCTCGTGGCCGTGCATGGTCTCCGCGGACTGGTCGCCTACGCCCTCCTCGGCCTCCGGGGTCTTGACCGGCAGATACACGCTGAAGGTCGTTCCCTTTCCAACCTCGCTCTCGATGTCCACGAACCCGCCGTGTCGGCGGATGACACTGAAGACGATCGACAGTCCCAGACCGGTGCCCTTCCCGGCCTCCTTGGTCGTGAAGAACGGCTCGAAGATCCGCTCCTGCGTCTCCTCGTCCATGCCGGTACCGGTGTCCGAGACCTCGATGACTTGACAGCGCTCGACGCCGGGCATGGTGAATCGCTGCGCAAGCGGTCCGATGCTCTCATACTCGCGGGTCGCGATCTTGAGGTCGCCCTCTCCCGACATCGCATCCCGCGCATTGATCGCGAGGTTCATCACGATCTGCGAGAGCTGCTGCTTGTCTCCGGTCGTGATGGAGAGGTCCTCGGCGAGGTCGAGTTCGACGTTCACGCCGTCACCGAGCATGCGCCGGAGGAGCTTCATCATCTCCTCGATGCTCGCATTGAGGTTGAGCGCCGAGGTCTGCGCCGTGTCCTTGCGGCTGAAGGTCAGCAGCTGGCGCGTCAGCCCGGCGGCCCGCTCGCTCGCCATGATGATCTCCTTGAGACCGCCCGACTCGCGAAACTCCTCGGGCAGACGTGACATCAGGAGCTGAGCGTAGCCCTGGATCGTTGTGAGCAGATTGTTGAAGTCGTGAGCGACTCCGCCCGCAAGCTGACCGACGGCCTCCATCTTCTTCGCATGGTTGTACTCGGCCTCAAGGTGTGCTCGCTCCTCGAGATCGGTGTGGCGTCCGATGGCTCGCGCAATGAGAGAGGCGATGACCTCGAGGATCTTGATGTCCTCTTCACCCCACGTCCCGCGTCGAGAACACTGCTCGAAGCTCATCCAGGCCACGACCGCCTCGTTGACGGTGACCGGTAGCAGCAGCAGCGATCTGATGCCCTGCTCCCGGAGCGCCGCGGACTCGTCGGGTGCCAGCTCGTGCGTATCGTCGATCCTGACGGTCTGTCCGGACGCCATCGCCTCGCGCCACTCCGACGTGAACTCGAGGGGATGCGGTGAGCCTTCCCCGGCGACCTCGGTGCCGCGGGTCGTCCACTCGTGCCGGACCGAGCTCAGGTCTCCACCGGTCCCGCGGTCGATGAGTCGCACCCTGTCGAACGACCAGGCACGCCCGACACGACGGATAACGTCGTCGAAGTGGCTCGTGGGTGCGTCGTAGTCCTTGAGCAGAACCTCGGAGATGCGATGCAGCAGAGCCTCGTAGCGGACCTGGAGCCTGAGCCGGTCACGGGCGAGCAGGTTCATCCGTCCGACCCAGAGGATGGCGCCGACGGATACGAGCAGGCCGAGATCGTGGTCCGTCAGGCGAGGCTCCTGTGCGCTGTCCTCGGCGAGCGTCCCGGCGACAAGGATGGTCTCATGACCCTCGTTTGCCACACTCGGGACCCAGGTGAAGAACGGCAGAGAGAGCGCCGTTGTGATGGTCTCGGTCCATGGTGTCTGCTCGGTCGCCCCGTTGACGATCGATGCCGACTTCCACAACTCGGGGTCGATACCGCGAACCGGAATGACGTCGGGGCGCTGATCGCCCTGGTAGCCCAGAGCCGCCACGGGACGGAGGACGTGTTCCTCCTCGACATACTCGAGGACGACGGCGCGCTTCATCCAGAGCTCCGCAATGATCGACTTGAGGGCCACGTCGTAGAGCGCGCCGATGGACCCGGCCGCTCCGATCTTGCGCTGGAAACCGGTGAGGAACCCGAAGGCCTCGCGCGATCGCCGGACCTCCTGCGTGAGGTGAAGGACCTTGTACTCGGCGCGCATTGATTCGCCGCCGAGCTTCTCCACGCGCTTGCGGAGGCCCGCAACATGGCGTTCGAGTTCCTCGATCCGAGCATCCTTCTCGGACGCCTGTGCATGCGAATCCGCCGTCGTCGGCACAGAGGCGTCCGTTGACGCGTCCGCGTCGGGCGAGGCCGCAGCCCCACCCGGCGCTTTCGCGTTGGCCGTTTCGGACGAGTGGTCCGTCCGCTTGTCGTTGCTCAGGTCTTCGGACACAGTGCCTCTCCTGCCGTGACGCGTGCCTCCGGGGAAGTCTTACTCGGACAGAACGACCAGTACGCCAGTCCAGTCCAGAGCGCGCGAACCACCCATGAACGGAGCGATCTCGACGCCCGAGTAGAAGCCCAGCAGCGGCATCTGTGTCCCGATGGTCTCCTGGACGATGGCGCCCTCCTCGGCCCCCGCTCCGCAGAACCCGCTGGTTCTGCCGGCGCAGTCGATGTAGATGCCGAGGAACGGGTCCTCGCTCTTGACCTCCTGGAGCAGGTCCCGCGACACGTCCCTGGCGGAATTGAGCATCTGCTCGTTGCTTCTGCGCATAACCTGAATCTGCTCGCCGGGACCGAAGTCCGACTCGAACAGAATGAGCGATCCGTCCTCGGGGTTGACACCGGCGATCAGGCGGCTGAGATACTCATTCTCATTGAAGTCGCCGTACGGATCGTTGCCGTAGTTGGCACCCAGGGTCACGAGCAGTGAATACTGCTGCCAGTCCTGGCCCGCGCCGGCGCCGATGATGTCCTCGATGACATCCAGTGCCCGCCTGCCGTCCAGCTCGCGCACCACCGGACCGTCGATGCTCGTGATCGTGTGATAGTCGCTTGCGGGTTCGCAGCCGTGCGTGATCGCGTGGTGCACCTTGCAGTCGCCCTTGATCAGGACACCCGACGCGTGCTGGCTCAGCGCCTCGGCACCGGCGAAGACGGGTGACCCGCGCCACTGGTAGTCCTTCATGACGCCGCCACCCACGATCGGCACGTGCGGTCCGTCGAACGCGCGTTCGACCCCCTTGATCAGCTGGCTCCCGAGGTTGACTGCGAAAGGATCCTCGCTCTTGATCGAGTCGTAGAAGAACAGAGCACCCTTCGTCTGATCATCACTCTGCTCGGACATCATCTGTCCGAACTCAACGCCGGCATTCATCTCGCCGTCGTTGAGGCGCCCGACGGCGATCGGATCGAAGCTGATGGTGTTCGAGGAGACGACCGCGACGCCGGCTTCATAGCCGCCGTATCCAGCCTTCTCGTTCGTGATAACGCCAACGGTCATCCCTCCGATCAGCGTGCCGTCACCGACGACCTCTCTGACCGAGCGAAGGAAGGCGAACGGGTCGTGGTTGCCGCCGCAGAACGCCATCGTGAAATCACTCGACGCGGCTGAGGCGTACGTCATCGCCTTCTCGGCGGCCTGGCGACCGGCCGCAACAGAGTCCGTCGTGTCGGAGTACCCGACTCCCGACTTCACTGTCCTCATCTTCTCCTCCTTGCCGGCGCTCATGGCCGGCGGTGCAGAGTTCGGCGCCGGACTCCTCCGGTCGCGTCCTCGTTGAATTCGTCGTGATGGTCCATTTGATGAGCATTCGAGAAGCCCATGATGCTCGGATGCACATCCGACAGACCTGAATTCAGCAAGACTCATACCAGCGGACTCACCGAAAAGGTGGTTTCCGGCGTACGGGGGGGGCCAGATGGGAGGGGAATCGTTCAGACAGTGAACAAACCGGGAGCCGCGGGTGGCGGAGCGTTCCCGTCACCGCGCACCCGTGGCAAGCTGCAATTGAATCGCTCGTCAACGGCCGGATGGTGTTCAGAGGATGAACAGGCGTGAAAACACGGAACGGCGGCCATGGCGCCCGTGTTCCGGCGCACGCCGCCGTTCGTGCGTAGGGGTCTATCTCGCCGAAGGTGGACCCGCTACTTGTGGGGAGCACCGTGCATGAGACCGATGCTCGAGGGAGTGCTGCTCTCCTCACGCGGACGGTTCTTCAGATGCGCCGCCGCCTTGTCCGGCGACCAGCCCATCATCCGCACCTTGTCCCCGCGTGCGATCGTGATCAGATGTGGTACGCAGAACCCGGATGTCTGGTTCTCGAGCGCTCCGATGACTGCGCTCGCCGTCTGGCCGTCCACGATGAAGTGCTCTGCGCCCGGTGCGTGGATACCCCAGATCGCGTAGTACGGCATGACCTGGAGGGTGACGAGCTTCTCGTAGAGCTCCTTGAGGACCCTCGGATCGTCGTTGACGCCTCGGAGTAGCGGTCCCTGCTGGAGCATGACGATGCCGGCGTCGGCCATCATTCGGATACCCTGTTCCAGCTCCGGCGTGATCTCACGCGGGTGAACGAACGAGAACGTCATGTAGATCGGGCGGTACTGCCTGAGCATTGCGACGAGCTTCTCGGTGATCCGTGAGGGGACATAGATGGCCGCTCGGCTCGTGACCCGGATGATCTCAACATGCTCGATGGCGTGGATCGATGAGATCCAGTGCTCGAGCTCATCATCGTCAAGGTAGAGAGGCTCACCCCCCGTCACGATGACGTCGCGAATCTCCTCGTGTTCCCTGATGTAGTTGAGCGCCGCCTTCCCCTCGTCCTCGCTGAGGTGCTTGACCTTGCGTCCTTTGCGGAAGCAGAACCGGCAGTGCGACGGACAGCCGAGCGCCGGGATGAAGAGGAGCTTGCCCGGGTACCTGTGAATGATCCCGGGGACCGGCTGGTACTTCGATTCATCCTCATGGACGTCATCGTCCGTCTCGCCGGGACGACTCGACAGCTCCGCCATCGAGGGGACGACGACCTTGCGGATCGGATCGTCCGGATCGCCCGGGTCGATCAGATCCAGGTAGTGTCTGGAGATCTTGAGCGGGTACGCCGTCTTCAGCGCGTCGCTCGCCTTCTTCTCCTCGTCGGTCAGCTTGAGAATGCGATCGAGCTCGGCACGGGTCGTGATGAGTCGCTCGTAGTCGAGCTGCCATTGTTCTCGGTGGTTCATCTGTCCTCCAGAGTTGCTTTGGGATGCGCGGGGTCTTCTCGTGGTGTCAGAGCCACCGGTCTTCCCAAAAATAAACCGCGACACGTTCCGGGGGTCTCCCGGAAAGCGTTCGCGGTAGCCGTCATCTACAACAGGGCACGGTCACACTATGCGACCGTGCCCTGCATGTCTAGTCCTAAATACTGCGTTGTGGCAAGCGGTTGAGGCCGGAGTGTCCGCTGCCCGACCCGATTCTATTCGTAGATCACCGTGCCCACGCCCGTGACCGTGATGTCGTTCCCGATGTCGCCCATCGTGCCGACAACCGGGGGGTCGCTCCCCCACGTGTTGCCGATGGCGTAGACCGTCAGCTCACCCTGGTGATAGAGCCCGTCGTCGTTGTCGAGGAACGTGTTGCCGCCCATGCTTCCCCGTGCGCCCCCTCCCAGGTCCGGGAGAGTCGACTCCTGATAGACGATCACGCCGCGAGTGCAGTTACGGAACGTACACCCCTCGATGAGCGGGTCGCTCTCGGTGTTGACGAAGACACCGAGGCTGTATCCATCGACGATCGTGTTGCGGAGCGTGACGTGCGCGTCATCAACGATTTCGATCCCTCGATCGTCAACAACACCGGTCGTGTTGATAAGGCTGCAGTCCTCAATGAGCGAGGCGTTCTCCGGGAAGCGGAAATACAGGACCGAGTTCGTGAACCGCGCGTTCGTGTGGATGTCCCGAATCGTCGCTGTGTTGGTCGTGCCGACGCCCCGCGAAGGTGTGGCGCCGGCCTCGATGTCGAGCGTGAAGTGCTCGAAGGTCGCGCCGTTGTTCGCCCAGACGCCGTAGCTTGTCTCGCCGACGACGATGAGGCAGGACTCGGCAGCGGCGCCACGCAGAGTCGAGTCCAGGGGGATGGTCAGTGAGAAATTCTCACCGAGCGCCTCATCATACGTTCCCGGGTGTACGTAGACCGTGTCGCCCTGGTCGACGACCGCCAGCGCACGAGTGATGGTCTTGTATGGATTCGAGAAGATGCCGCTCCCTGTGTCGTTGTCCCCCGACGCTGCATTGACGTGGAAGATCGTGTGGACGAGCGGTAGCACTTCGCTCGCGGTGATGAGCGTATCGTACCGCGCTTCGATCGTGACGCTGGCCGCGTCGGGGATCTCGAGAGGCGCGGTGTAGGTTGCCGGGTTGGCACTCGTGATGGTTCCGACGGCCGAATCGCCGCCGGCGATACCGTCGACGTACCAGTCGACATCGACAGCGCGGTCGCCGCGATAGGCTGCGTTTGCCCGCACCGTCACGGCCTGGCCGGGCTGCGCCTGGTCACGCGACACCGTCATGCTGATCCCTGTGACGACCTCCGGGTCGGATCCGCCGCTGGAGCTGCTGCAGCCGGTGACGGTCAACGCTGCGATCCCGAGTAGTGCCAGGGCGGTGACCATGGCCAGCGCGATTCCGCCGGTCCGTCGGTGATTTCGAAGAGCTGTCCTCATCGGCGACCTCCATCACTCGATGATACCGCGCGCGTGCGGTCAAGCATGGCTATTTCTTCGAATACGGAACACCTGCCTGCGCCCAGTCGGTGCGCGGCACGTCACGGATGATGACGGTCACGGCATCCGGTGGCGCGCCCGACGTTCGGACGACGGCGTCGGTCACCTCTCGTATGATGTCTTCCTTCATCCGGGCATCTCTGCCCGCAAGCATCGAGATCTCTACCAGTGGCATCGCTCGCCTCCCCTGTCATCGACCGCGGGTCCCCGTCCGGTTGAGCTGACCTTCCTGTCCCGGCTCTCTCGTTCTTCGTATCAACTCGATGGCATCGGTCATGGCCGTTCTGTTGTTCTGCGTCATCGTCGTCAGCGGCGCGCGCAGCTCATCGCTCCGGATCAGTCCGAGCTGCTTCATTGCGAACTTGACGGGTCCCGGGTTGGTCTCGATGAACAGAGACTTTGAGATGCGTCGGAGAACATGATGGAGTTCCGCCGCGCGAGGGATATCGTCGGGCCAGGCGGCGGTCATGGCTGCAACAGTCATGGGAACAACGTTGGCGGCGACGGAGACGACGCCCTTCGCACCGACCGACAGCATCGGGAGGGTCTGCGGGTCGTCGCCTGAGAGCACCGCGATGTCGCAGAGTTCGACGATCTCGCTGACCTGGTCGACCGATCCCGCGGCCTCCTTGACCGCGACGATGTTCGGGATTTCCGCCAGGCGCGAGATCGTGTCCGGAAGCATGTTGACGCCGGTCCTCCCGGGCACGTTGTAGAGCATGATGGGAATGTCGACCGCTTCGGCGACGGCCTTGTAGTGGAGGTACTGTCCTTCTGGTGTCGGCTTGTTGTAGTACGGGGTGATGATGAGAGCGCCTTGAGCGCCCGCGGTCTTCGCCTCGGCCGTGAGTCTGATCGTCTCGGCGGTCGAGTTCGAGCCGGTGCCCGGGATGACCGGCATCGTGTCGCCGACCTCCTCGAGACAGATGTTGATGAGGCGGCCGCGCTCCTCACCCGTGAGGGTCGCCGCTTCTCCGGTACAGCCCGCGGGAACGATGCCGCTCGTCCCGGCGGCCTTGTGCATGCGGAGGAGCTGTCTGAGCGAGTCCTCGTCTAGCTCCCCATTGAGCATGGGTGTGACGATGGCGACGATCGAGCCCCCGAACATGGCATCCCCCTCCGGCGGTTCCCGGTGGAATCCCGGACCGCCACATAGATGCGGCTACTCCTCGCTGAGATCCAGCTCTGCCCAGTAGATGACGCGAGCATCGCCCGAAAGGGAGACGTCGCAATAGCCGCTGTCGCTCATGAAGAATCCGATCGTGAGAGCCTCTCCGCCCCTGGTCGTGATGGTAACCGGCGGCTTCACTTTCGCGAGTGACGCCAGGACGACGGCCGCCGCAACGGCCCCCGTTCCGCATGCGAGTGTCTCGTCCTCAACGCCGCGCTCGTACGTCCGCAGCCGGACACTGTGCTCACCGTCTACCGCCACGAAGTCAGCGTTCGTTCCCTCAGGTGCGTAGCGGTTGTGTTCGCGCACCGCGCGTCCGATTTCAACGACCGGGTAGTTGTCGAGGTCGTCCACCTCGATGACGGCGTGAGGTACGCCCGTGTTGATCCGGTGGACCTCGTAGGTCTCGCCTGCGATGTAGAGCGGGTCCGCGAGCAACATGGCTCTCGGCTCCGTCATCATGAGCTTGACGTGGTTCTCATCGAGGATCTCGGCGCTGTGGGTTCCGGACTGGCTCTGGAAGCGCATCGTCTCACCCGCGATGCCGCGCTCATGCGCGAATCTGGCGACGCAGCGTCCTCCGTTGCCGCACATGTCGGCCTCGCTGCCGTCCGCGTTGAAGTAGCGCATCCTGAAATCGTGCGACGCACTCGCCACGACCAGTATGAGCCCGTCCGCACCGACGGAGACGCGGCGTCTGCACAGCTGTTTGGCGAGCTCGCCGGCGTCCTCCGCCACGAAGCCCTTGCGGTCGTCGACGACGATGAAGTCGTTTCCGGCGCCGCTCATCTTTGCGAATTCAAGCTTCACTCCTGCTCCTCCGGCTCCGCAGGTGGCGGGTCAAGGCCGGGGTCATCCCCGGGCTGTGGCGTTACATCGTCTATGGATGTCGGCTCACCGGCCGGTGGCTCAGCGGTCGTCGGCTCGGTGACCGGTGACGTCGATGCGTCCGTTGGTGGTTCGAGTGCCAGGGCGACTCCACGCATCGTGTCGCCCGGTGCCGCGAAGGTGACGGCATCGAAAGTGACCGTGCCTGCTTCCTCCCATGGCGAATAGGCGCCGTCGCCATCCGAGTCGAGGAAGGCAACGAGCGAGTACGGTGAGCGCGACGGGTTCAGGTAGCCGATGTCAAAGGACCCACCGGCCGCCGTCATCGCGGAGGAGCCGCAACGGCCGATCACGCCAAGCGAATCCGGCTTCGGTGACGTCGAACAGACCCACACCGTTGCCCCCACGGCCGGCTCGCCGTCAGCCGTGACGGTGCCGGTCACGGCGCAGTCGTCGATCGCACCGCCGGTCGAGAACGCCAGTGTCACGGTTGTGTCCGTCGCGACACCGTGGTAGTCGCGCATGCCGTCACCGAGCGTGACGACGTACGTCGTCGAGTCGGACAGCTCCTCGGCGGTTCTGATCTCGAGCCGCGGACCGCGCCATCCTGCGCGGCGGAGCACCGTCTCCGGAGTGATGTCTACCGCCCGTTCAACGGATGCCCTGTCCATCTCCTCGCTGAAGAGCACGAACACGCCGGAGTCGACCGCCACGTCGACCGCACCATCGAGCGGTTCCGTCGAGACGACCCAGGGTGGGTCCTCGTCGATCGGACCGCCAGGTGGTGGTCCGGGCTTCGCACACCCGGCGAGCGCCGTCAGCGCTCCCAGCGCGATGAAGAGTGAACAGCGGAGCATGCTACGCCCCCATCAGGTCGACCATGACGGCCTTCTGAGCGTGCAGACGGTTCTCCGCCTGATCGAACACGACCGAGTGGTGTCCGTCCATGACGTCATCCGTGATCTCGTCGCCCCGGTGGGCCGGGAGACAGTGGAGAACGATCGCGTCGTCCTTCGCACGCGCGACCAGGTCGGCGTTGAGCTGGTAGGGCATGAAGAGCTTCCGGCGCTCGCTCGCCTCGTCCTCCTGCCCCATGCTCGCCCAGACATCGGTGTAGACGACGTCGGCGCCGCTGACGGCCTCGGACGGGTCGTTGATGATCTTGACCGTCGCACCCTTGGCGCGAGCGGCTGCGAGAAGATCGGCGTTCGGTTCGTAGCCGGACGGCCCGCCGATCCTGAGCTCGAATCCCAGGTTGCCGGCGGCGTTGACCCATGAGTTGGCGACGTTGTTGCCGTCGCCGATGAATGCCACGACCATGCTGGACGGGTCCTTGCCGTGCTCGATACACGTGAGGATGTCGCCCATGATCTGACACGGATGGTTGAGGTCGGTCAGTCCGTTGATGATGGGCACGTCGGCGGCGTCGGCCAGCTCTGTGCAGTTCGAGTGCGCGAAAGTCCTGATCATGATGCCGTGGACGTAGCGGGAGAGCACCTTGCCGATGTCGTAGATCGACTCGCGCTGTCCCATCTTGATCTCAGCGTCGGTGACATACATCGGGTGTGCGCCGAGTTCGTGGATGCCCACCTCGAAACTCACGCGGGTGCGTAGCGACGGCTTGTGGAAGATCATCGCCACGGTCTTGCCGGCCAGCGGCCGGCTCGCGAAGCGGTCCTTCTTGAGTTCCGCCGCCAGCTTGAAGAGCTCCTCCATCTTCGCGCGGTCGATGTCGGCGATCGAGATGAAGTCCTGCATGCGCGCCTCCGTCCTTGTTCGCATGGTCCATGTGTGGTGTCTCATGCGGTCGTTGGGGTGTACTGCCTGACGCTCCGTCTCGCGCAGCTACGCGCGTGGATGTGCCTTCTCGTAGACCTGCTTGAGTCGTTCCGTGGTCACGTGCGTGTAGATCTGTGTCGTCGACAGGCTCGCGTGTCCAAGGAGCTCCTGGACCGCCCTGAGATCCGCGCCGGCATTGAGCATGTGCGTGGCGAAGGTGTGCCGGAGCACGTGCGGACTCAGCTTCCGCGCCTCGGAGACCTCGGCGAGTTTCCTTCGGACGATGCGCTGGACGGTGCGCCGCGAGAGGGCGCCCCCTCGTCCATTGGTGAAGAGCGATCCGTCTGCGGCCTCGCCGTCGGACTGGACCGTCTGGTAGGCCGAGAGGGCATCGAGCGCCGCGCGCCCGACCGGGACGATGCGTTCCTTCCGTCCCTTCCCGAGTACGCGCACCGTCTGTCCGAGCCGGTCGAGTGACGTCCGCTTCAGCTCGACGAGCTCCGAGAGACGGATGCCCGTGCTGTAGAACAGCTCGAGGATGGCGCGGTTCCGGAGCTCGCGTACGGACGCCTCCGGCGGGACGATGAACAGCAGCGCGACCTCGCGCTCGGTCAGGAAGGTCGGGAGCCGTTTCTCCACCTTCGGAGCAGACACGCCGGCGGCGGGATTGGCCGGTACGACCGACTGCTCCTCCAGCCACGTGCCGAGCGACTTCACCGCGGCGAGCTTCCTCTGGATGGAGCGGCGCGCGAAGCGGGACGCGGTGAGTGACGAGACGAAGCGGCGGACGGCTCTGATGGTGAGATCGCCCGTCGTGACCTCGTCGGTGGTTTCGTGGCGCGCGAAGTCGGCGACGAACCCGACGAACTGGTCGAGGTCCCGGCGATAGGCATCGGTCGTGTGCGGTGAGTAGCCCCGCCCCTCGATCGATTCGAGGAACTTCGCGACGAGTGGTGTGAGTTGTCTTGGCTTCGCGGTGCTACTGCGGCTCATCGGCGCTGGTCTCCGTCTCGGGGGTGACCCGCTCCCCGCAATCGAGGCAGACGAGCTCCTTGTCCCCGCCCTTCGGTTTCTTCTCGACCATGAACGATGCCTCGCAGGACGGACACGCCTTCGGAACCGGCTTGTCCCAGATGGCGAAGCCGCACTCAGGGTACGCGCTGCATCCGTAGAACGTCCGGCCCTTCTTCGTTCGCCGCTTCACAAGATAGCCCGAGCACTTCTCCTCGGGGCAGTTGACGCCCGTCGGGAGCGCCATCGTGTGCTTGCATTCCGGGTAGTTCGAGCAGCCGAGGAACTCACCGAATCTCCCGTGCTTGACCTTCATCTTCCCGCCGCACTTCTCGCACGTGATGTCGAACTCCGGGAGCTCCTCCCCCTCGACGGGTCTGGTGGCCTTGCACTTCGGATAGGTTGAGCATGCGAGGAATCTGCCGTTGCGTCCCCACTTCTCGACCATCATCGAACCGCACTTCTCGCACCTCTCCTCGGTCTCCTTGATGAGCGATTGCTTGAGCTCCTTGACCTGTCCCTCGACCTCGTCGAGCCGTTCCTTGAACGGTCGGTAGAAGTCGCCGACGACGTCGACCCACTCGTCGTCACCCGACTCGATGCGGTCGAGCTCCGACTCCATGTCTGCGGTGAACTGGACCTCGAAGATGTGCGGGAACGCCTGAGCGAGAAGGCTCCAGACGGTACGGCCGAGCTCGGTCGGCGTGAACACGCGCTTCTCGAACAGAACGTACCGGCGCCTCTTGAGCGTATCGACGATCGCCGCGTATGTGCTCGGTCGACCGATCCCCTGCGCCTCGAGTTCCTTGATGAGCGTCGCCTCCGAGTATCTCGGCGGCGGCTTCGTGAAACGCTGGTTCGGCGTGACCGAGACCGCCTTCATCGGGTCGTCGACCTCGAGCGCCGGGAGTTCCTTGACGTCCTTGCGCACGTGAGGATAGACCGCGGTCCAGCCGGCGAAACGGACGACCGAGCCCGAGGCGCGGAAGTCGTACGGACCGGTGGAGATGACGACGGCCGTGTTCTCGTAGAGGGCACGCTGCATCTGGGTCGCGACGAACCGACGCCAGATGAGCTGGTAGAGTCGGAACTGGTCGGCCGAGAGCTGATCCTTCATCGATTCGGGAGTCCGCTCGATGGCTGTCGGCCGGATCGCCTCGTGCGCGTCCTGAGCGCCCTTCTTCGTCTTGAACCGGCGCTCTGAAGGCTCCAGGTACTCCTCGCCGAAGTGCTCGAAGATGTACGAACGCGATGATGCGACGGCCTCGTCGGACATCCGGGTCGAGTCGGTACGCATGTACGTGATCAGACCGACGTTCTCCCCCTCGATCGGCAGCCCTTCGTAGAGCTGCTGCGCGAGGACCATCGTCTTCTTCGATGAGAAGCGGAGGCGGTTCGATGCCTCGCGCTGGAGGGTGCTCGTGATGAACGGAGGGTTCGGCTGGAGCCGCTTCTCCTTCTTCGTGAGGTTGCTGACTCTGAAGGAGGCTCCCTCGAGCGCCCGGATGACAGCGTCGGCCGCGTCGCTCTCGCTGATCCCCATCTCGACCTTCTTGCCGTCGATGCGGTCGAGTCGCGCCTCGACGGTGTCACCCTTGTCGGTCTCGAAGATCGCGTCGATCGTCCAGAACTCGATCGGGTCGAACGCGTCGATCTCGTCCTCTCGCTCGCAGATCAGCCGGAGCGCGACGCTCTGGACGCGTCCCGCGGAGAGACCGTAGTAGATCGTCTTCCAGAGGATCGGGCTGACCTCATACCCGACTAGGCGGTCGAGAATGCGTCGCGCCTGCTGTGCGTTGACCTTGCGTATGTCGATCTCGCGCGGATGCTCCATCGCCTCGAGGATGGCGTTCTTCGTTATCTCGTTGAAGACGACGCGTTTGGTCTTGTCGGGACCGACCTTGAGAAGCTCCGCGACGTGCCAGGCGATGGCCTCGCCCTCACGGTCGAGATCTGACGCGAGGTAGATGGTGTCAGCCGTCTTCGCGGCGGCTCGAAGCTCCTTGAGGACCTTGCCCTTGCCGCGAATCGTGACGTAAGTCGGCTCGAAGTCGTGGTCGACATCGATGGCCAGGTCCTTTTTCGGCAGATCGCGGACGTGTCCCATGGACGCCTTGACCGTGTAGCCGCGGCCCAGGTACTTGTTGATGGTCTCGGCCTTCGCCTTGGACTCGACGATGACGAGTGACTTCCCCATTACTGGTCCTTCCCGCAGCACTTCTTGTACTTCTTGCCGCTACCGCACGGGCACGGGTCGTTGCGCCCGACCTTCTCGGTTCGCTTGACCGGCTCCCGTCTCTGACGCTCTCCCGGCTCGGCCGCCCGCGTTCTGCCCGCGAGCCCGGGTGTGGCGCCCGCGCGCCCGCCGCCCGGTGACGCGGGTGCGCCGAACTCGGGCACCGGTGTCGACGATGACGTTGCTCCGCCGGGCGCGGGTCTGGGGGCCGTCTGGGCCGCGGTCGGCGCCTGGGCATGCATGGCCTGCTGGCCGCTGACGCGCTGCTCCGGCTGCGGCGGCGCCTGGATGTGAGCTCTGAAGAGGAGCTGAACCGACTCCTCCTGGATCGTCTCGATCGCCCCCATGAAGAGATCGAACGCCTCTCGCTTGTACTCGAGGAGCGGCTCCTTCTGTCCATACGCGCGCAGGCCGATGCCCTCGCGCAAACGGTCCAGTTCGTAGAGATGATCGCGCCATCCCTTGTCGAGGACCTGGAGGAACACAAGTCGCTCGATCCTCCTCATGACCTCCGGTGTGAGCTGCTCTTCCCGGCGCTCGTAGGAACTCCACGCCGCGCGGCCGAGGTTCTCGATGAGCCCCTCGCGTGTGAGTCCCGCGACGTCGGTCTTCGAGAAATCGACATCGACGAGGAAGATGCGGAGCATCGTCTGCCTGAGACCACCGAGATCCCACTTCTCCTGGATGTCGCCGGGGTCGATGTGCCGGTCGACGAGCCGCTCGACGATGTCGGCGAAGATCTCCGCCATCTCATCGCGAAGGTCGCCGCCCTCGAGGATATTGAGTCGCTGGGCGTAGATGACCTCGCGTTGCTGGTTCATCACGTCGTCGTAGTCGAGAAGGTGCTTCCGGATGTCGAAGTTGTGTCCTTCGACCCGCGTCTGCGCGCGGCCGATCGCCCGCGTCACGAGCGGGTGCTGGATAACCTCTCCCTCCGGAACACCAAGGGTGGTCATCACCTTGGCGATCCGCTCCGGAGCGAAGAGCCTCATGAGATCGTCCTCAAGCGAGATGAAGAACTCCGACGCGCCCGGATCGCCCTGCCGACCACTTCGCCCTCGGAGCTGGCGGTCGATACGCCGCGACTCGTGACGCTCTGTTCCGATGATACGGAGTCCGCACGGAACGTCCGCCAGGCATTCCTCGGTCATGTCGTGGTCATTCTCGCAGGCGCCGCAGTCCTTGTCCGTACACTTCAGACAGCATTTTCTGCAGTGCAGTACGCCCTCGCCGAGTTTGATGTCGGTGCCGCGCCCCGCCATGTTCGTGGCGATGGTGACCGCGCCGAGCTGTCCGGCTCCGCGGACGATCTCCGCCTCGCTCTGATGGTGCTTGGCGTTGAGGACGTTGTGAGGGATCTTGCGCGCCTTGAGCAGGCGCGAGATGACTTCGGAGACCTCGACGGTGACCGTGCCGACGAGCACCGGCTGCTTCCGCGCGTGGAGGCGTTCGATCTCGGCGATGACCGCGTTGAACTTCTCGCGGCGCGTCTTGTAGATCCGGTCGTCGTAGTCCTGTCGCTGGATCGGCTCGTTCGTCGGTATGACGTGGACGTGGAGCTTGTAGATCTCCTGAAACTCGTCCTCCTAGGTCTCAGCCGTGCCGGTCATGCCGGCGAGCTTCGTGTACATCCGGAAGTAGTTCTGGAGCGTAATCGTGGCGAGCGTCTGTGTCTCACGCTCGATCTCGACGCCCTCTTTCGCCTCGACCGCCTGGTGGAGCCCGTCGGACCAGCGGCGTCCCGCCATCAGCCTCCCCGTGAACTCGTCGACGATGACGACCTTGCCGTCCTGGACGACGTAGTCGACGTTCTTCTCGAAGAGCGCATACGCCTTCAGGAGCGCGTGGACGTTGTGGATCCGCTCGCTCGTCTTGGCGTAGTCGAGATGGAGCGCGTTCTTCTGTTCCGTTTTCGCCGCATCCGCGAGGTTCACGTCCGCGTCGACACCGACGAGCTGCTCGGACAGATCCGGGAGGACGAGCAGGCTTCGTTCCTCGGGAAGCAGCGCGTCCCGCCCGCGCTCCGTGAGCGACACGCTTCGCCCTCGCTCATCCATAGCGTAGAGGAGGTCCTCATCGAGTTCAGGGAGGACCTTGTCGCGTGAGAGCTCGCCCTCGACCCTCTGCATCTCGGCCTTGAGCGATGGATCCTCGAAGAGCTTCATCACGCGCCGGTGCTTCGGCGCGCCTCGGGTCGCCTGGACCAGCTTGACGATCCCTTCATATCGCGTCTGGTCGTCGGCGAGCAGGCGTTCGACCTCGTCGAGCAGCTCGTTGAGCAGCTTCGACTGTTTCCTGACGAGGCGCTCGACCGGAGCCTTCAGCGTGTCGAACATGTGCGTCGAGTGCTCGACCTGGCCGGAGATGATCAGCGGAGTGCGTGCCTCGTCGACGAGTACGCTGTCGACCTCGTCGACGATCGCGTAGTGATGCTCACGCTGAACGCGATCCTCGATGCGGATGGCCATGTTATCGCGCAGGTAGTCGAAGCCGAACTCGTTGTTGGTGCCGTACGTGATGTCGGCGGCGTACTGCTCCCGGCGCTCGGCCGGCGTCATCCCCGTCTGGATGCAGCCGATCGAGAGGCCGAGGGTCTCGTAGACCTTGCCCATCCACTGCGCGTCGCGGAGAGCGAGATAGTCGTTGACGGTAACGAGGTGCGCGCCCTTGCCGGGGAGCGCATTGAGATAGAGCGGCAGCGTGGCGACGAGGGTCTTGCCCTCACCCGTCGCCATCTCGGCGATGCCGCCGCGGTGGAGCTCGATAGCGCCCATCAGCTGCGTGTCGAACGGCACCATCTCCCAGGTCGTCTCGTGTCCGACGAGGGGCCAGCTCCTGCCGACGAGTCGCCGGCAGGCCTCCTTCACGGTCGCGAAGGCCTCGTACATGATGTCATCGACGGTCTCGCCGGCTGTGAGGCGCTCCCTGAAGTCGACCGTCCTCCCGGCCAGCTCCTCGTCGGAGAGCCGGCTGAGACCATCATAGATGTCATTGATGCGCGCTACTTCAGGCAGGAGGCGCTTGACGTCCCGCTCCTGTCGGGTGCCGATGAACCGTGTGATGAGCTTTGAGAACACGTGATGTCTCCGATGCTGAGGCGACGCTCGTCAAGCCGAACAGGTCGAACAGACAACTTAGCAGACCGCCCCGAGCGACGCAAGAGCGCGACGAGCCAGCCTCATCGCGCCACTCTGAGCGGAAGCTCTGCGATATCCTGGAAGTAGGCCCTCGACGAGTAGACCGGTCGGGCCGTGACAACGAGTGTGTACTCCCCGGGAGGGAGCGTGCGCCCGTCCTCGAGGATCCCATTCCACCGCTCGACATTCGGCCCGATGGCGCGGCGCCGTTCCTCGGCCAGCGTGTGGACCGTCGTGCCCGATGCGTCCCTGAGAAGGACGCTCACGCGGGAGACCTCTGTGAGATCGTAGGAGATCCGAAGAGGATCGCGGCCGGGTGCGAACGACTCGGACTCCGCGGAGAGAGCACGGATCTCGGTCCCCATCCAGAAGTATCGGGCGCCCTGTCGCTCCGTGATGAAGACCTGGCCGAAGCGTCGCCAGATGGCGATTCCCCGCGGTTCGTCGAGCGCTCTCGCCCCGCCGCCGCGACGGTCAGCGCCGCCGCCGTCGGTGCCCGGGCGGCCGAAGGACGTGACGTATCTGAGGTGTCGGTCGAACTTGTGGATGACCGAGGCCCGCGTGTCGGTCGCGTACACGCTTCCGTGGTAGTCGATGGCAAGATAGTCGAAGCGGGCGGTCTCGACCGTCCCCTCGCCCGCCTCGGTGGCGTTGCGGAGCGTGCCCTCGGTGTCGAAGCTCAGAAGCCTGGACCCGCCGCGGTCCGCTATGACGATCCGGCCGGCGCGTCGATCAAGCCACGGATCCTCGTCCTCGACGACGGCCAGTCCGACAGGTGATTCGAGGCGCGCTCCGGAGGCCTCATCCCCGAGGAGCTCCAGCGTCACCGCCCCGGCCGTATCAATGGCCAGAAGTCGATCGTTCCCCGTGTCCGTCACGTAGACGGCGCCGGATGCTCCGAGGGCGACCCGGGACGGAGACGAGAGGCTGGAGCGTCCGGCCGCAACGGTCTCGATGGTGCCTGTGAAGCGCAGCGCGTCGTCGATGTAGCGGAGCCGAACGATGCGGTCGTTCCCGGTGTCCGCGACCACCACGCCGCCCCACTCGTCGGCCGCGATCCCGAGCGGGTGGTCGAACCTTCCGTCGCCGCTTCCGTACCCGCCGAAGATCTCCACGTTCGTCAGAGAGGTGTTGTAGAGGATCTCACTCCTGCCGGAGTTCAGTCCGAAGACGGTCAGTTCATCGTCGTCGCGTCCTGTGTCGGGATCATCCTTGGAGCGGAGCTTGACAGCCGCCAGCCCGGCCGGCTCGTCGAAGCTGGTCCGCGAGCCGAGGTAGAGGAACAGATGAACCGGCGTGGCTCTATTGATGCCCATGCAGTGACCGAAGGGCGGACGCACGAGCGTCGTCCCGGCGCCTGTGGAACCGGAGTCGGCTGCCGAAGCGATCGCCGGCGGCAGGGGTGTCAGGCCGACCACGAGGGCGAGGATGCATGCGAGGACTCTCACGAGTCGCTCCCCGCGTCCGACTCGAGCAGAACGCGGCGACCGCTGATCCGGAGCCTCCGGTGAGCGACAAGCTGGAGTGCTGCGGGGTAGATGCGGTGTTCCTCGACGAGAATGCGGGCGGCCAGCGTCTCAGGTGTGTCGTCATCGAGAACGGGGACCGCGGCCTGGAGGATGATCGGTCCCGAATCGACGCCGACATCGACGAAGTGGACCGTTGCTCCGGACCACTTGACGCCGTGCTCGATCGCCTTCCTCTGAACGTCGCGACCGGGGAACGACGGGAGCAGGGATGGATGTATGTTGACGACGGCGCCGGGGAAAGCGCCCAGGAAGTCGTCGTGCAGAATCCGCATGAATCCGGCGAGCGCCACGACCTCGACGCCGTGGTTCTTGAGCGTCTCGACATACCGGCGCTCCGCGGCCGGCTCAAGCCTCGTTCGGAACCGCCCCGGTGGTATATGGAGTGCGGGGACCCCGGCTGCGCGAGCACGGTCGAGTGCGACGGCGTCTTCGACATCGCTGAGGACGACCGCGACCTCGACCTCGATGTCCCCGGCGATGGACCTGTCGAGGATGGCGCCCAGGTTGGACCCACGTCCCGATGCCAGGACACCGACCTTGAGTCTGTTCACGTGGCCCTCCAGACGTGGTGGCTGCGGTGTGGATACGCCTCTGCGGTGTAGATACGCCCCTGCCGTGCGGTTATCCCGTCTGTATCGTGTGGACTGTCGACCGTGAGACACAGAGGCATCTTGACGGGCGACTCCCGGGGAGCATAGTCTCGTGCCTGTGACGAGTCAAGCACGCCCGCGGGATGCGCTCCGCGGGCGCCTCAGGATAGGGCCGGCGACCGGTGCATGTACGGTCGTAGCGATGGGACCATGATGGTGCGAGGGGCGTGGAACACGAACGCGATGGCGACCGCGGAGGAGACTGTTCTCGGCAACGGGCTGAGGGTGGTCGTTCTCCCCTTCCGCGACTGGCCTGTGACGGCGACACTCGTGAGCTATCGGGCCGGCTCGCTCCACGAGCCGGACGGATGCGCCGGCATCGCGCACCTGATGGAGCACATGATGTTCCGCGGGACAGAGCGCTTTCCCGGCGGGGCGATCGACGCGCTGACGGCCAGACTCGGCGGCATCAACAACGCGGTGACGACCACCGACTACGCCGCGTACTACTTCGCACTTCCGGGCGCGGGATGGCGCACGGCTCTTGAGATCGAAGCCGACCGGATGGAACACTGCCGGATCGACCGTGACCTCCTGGAGATCGAGCGCAAGGTCGCTCTCGAGGAACGACGCATGGCGGCCGACGATCCGGAGTCGATGCTGGATGAAGCTCTCGACACGTTCATGTTCGGCGACCACGCGTACGGACGTCCGGTCATAGGCGTGATGGAGGACATCGCGCGGCTGACCGCTGAGGACCTGCGGTCGTTCTACCGCAAGCGCTACGTTCCGAGCAACGCGTCGGTCATCGTCGTCGGTGGTGCCGTTGCGAATGATGTGTTCGATGCGTGCAGCATGTTCTTCGAATCGGTCTCCAGCGGCCCCGAGCAGGCGCCCGCATCCGTACGGGCCCTCCCCTGTCGCGATGGTCAATGCGAGCGAGTCGTCGTCGACCGAAGCACACCCCGCGTCGCTCTGGGATTCGCGACACCGGAGGCGACACACGAGGACAGTCCCGCGCTCGAGCTGCTTGTCTCGCTTCTTGCGTCGGGAAGGAGCTCGAGACTCTACGACCGCCTTGTCAGGCGCGGCCGGCTCGCTACGGAGGTATCGTGCTCGCGTCTGCTCCAGCGAGAGCCGGGTATCTTCACGCTCTCGGCTGCCCTGCACCCGGGGGGTCCGCCGGAGTCGGCGACAGACGCCATGCTCGAGGTGCTTGCCGACCTCGCGACCAGGACCGTGAGCGACGATGAGTTCGAGAAGGCCAGACGACTGGCGCGAGCGGACCTCGCCGCCGCGCACGACACGGCACTGGGTGCTGCCGCGACCTTCGGTCTCTGGGAGGCGATCGAGACGTGGCGTGAGGGGCTGAGGTTTGAGGAACTGCTTGAGCGGGTCGAGGCGGAGGATCTGCGGCATGTGGCCGCGACCTATCTTGACCGCAAGGCGATGGCGTCGGTGGAGCTGCATCCGAACGCATGCGTCGCGGATGCGGGAACGGAGGGCGGCGCGTGAGTTGCAGCGACTATCCGGGTGGACCGCCGAGACGCGAGGTGCTCGCGAACGGGATGCGCGTGCTGTCGACAAGGCACGGGCAGAGCCCGCTGGTCTCCATCGCCCTCTCCCTCGAGGCCGGATCGAGATTCGAGTCGGACGCCGAGGCCGGCCTCGCGGCATTGACCGCCGCGACGGTGATCGAGGGATCAACGGTTCGCGCCGGGGCGGAACTGGCCCGCGCGATCGACTCCACGGGGTCCGTGCTTGATGTATCCGCCGGATACGAAACGGCCGCCTTCACGGTGACGGGGCTCTCGGAGACCCTGGAGGAATCGCTTGCGCTTCTTCGTGAGATCGTCAGCACTCCGATGTTCGAACCTGTCGAGTTCGAGGAGTCGCGCCGTGCGCAACTCGCGGAGCTCGCGGATGACGACGACGACCCCGGACTCGTCTGTCGCCGTGAGCTCTTCGGCGCACTCTATGAGGGGCACCCTCGTCATCGTCCCTCGAACGGTACGCCACAGAGCATCCGTTCGCTCGTTCGGGATGATCTGCTGCGCTTTCACGCCGCCGCGTATCGGCCGGAACGGGCCGTGCTCGCCGTTGCCGGTGACTGCGAACCCGCGGAGGTGACGCGCCTGGCAACCGGGCTCTTCTCCAGCTGGATCAGCGAAGCATCCCCCGCCCCCTCTCCCCCGGGTGCGGTGCCGCTGGTCAGACCGAGCCGTCGACGCATCACGATGGACCGCGAGCAGTCGCACGTCGCGCTCGGACACCTGAGCGTCTCGCGGTCGGACCCCAGGCTCTACGCCCTGAGAGCGCTCGACGTCATTCTCGGAGACGGCGCCGGATTCGCGTCGCGGCTTCCGACACGGCTTCGCGAGACGGAGGGACTGGCATACATCGTTGAGTGCGACTCTTCGTCGACAGCCGGTCTCGACCCGGGACTCTTCTGGTCGTACGTGGCGACCGCGCCGGGGCAGGTGGACCGCGTGGTGAGCATCATTATCGATGAGATCGAGCGCATCAGAACCGTCCCGCCGACGGACGAGGAGCGGGATACCGCGGTCTCCTTCCTTCTCGGCCACCATCTGCTCGACCGGGAGTCGGCCGAGTCGTACGCCATGCGTCTGACCGCCATCGAGCGATACGGTCTTGGTCTCGACTACGATTCGAGATACGCCGACATCATCTCGTCGATCGAGGCGACGGACGTTCGCCGGGCCGCCGCGGAGATCATCAGGCCGGACGACCTCACGGTCGTCGTCGTCGGTCCCCCTGCGTAGACCGTCCACCGCCTCCCACTGAGGACCGTTCCGGCACGGAAGCGCGGCTCCCACACGGCGCATCCGCACCTCTTCGCCGTTCCGTCTGCAGCACGCCGGCGTGTACGGTGTCTCACCGATACAGCAGGCCGCTCGATCTCCACAACGACCGCCCCGTCCCGGTCCGTTCTCATGACACACTCCGACGCTCTCTCCAGGCGGTCGATCACCTCCGGATCCGGATGACCGAATCGATTGTTCCTTCCCACCGGGATCATCGCCAGCTTCGGGCATGCAGCCGCGAGGAATCCCGCGGTGCTCGACGTCGATGATCCGTGATGCGCCACCTTGAGGATGTCGATGCGGCCGATCTCGCCACGAGCACAGAGTCTCATCTCAGCAGGAACCTCGATGTCACCTCCGGCCAGGATGCGAACGCCGTCGATGCGCGCCTCCAGTACGATGGAACGGTCGTTCTCACTGTCCGCGTCCGCTGAGATCGTGGCCGGCGGCCAGAGAACCAGCAGCGTGCACGCCGGCTCCGCGAGAAGCGTCTCTCCCGCCGCGACCTCGCGAACCGCCACGCCGGCCGATGATGCCGACCGGACGAGCTCCGTGACGGGACGCCCCCGAGCCGCCGGTCGCGGCGCGACAAGTGTGCCGACCGCGCGTCTCGAGAGGAGCGTAGGAAACCCGCCGACATGATCGGAGTGTCCGTGCGTCAGAACCACGAGGTCGAGCTTCCTGACTCCCATGCGCCTCAGGTGCGGAAGCACGATGCCTCCCCCCGCGTCCCACGCATCCGAGGACGGACCGGTATCGATGAGAACGGTTCTTCCGCCCGCGATCTCGAGGAGGACGGAGTCACCCTGGCCGACGTCGAAGAGCACGACTCGGGAGTACGACCGGCCGGGCCCCGTGGTATACGCGAGACAGGCTGCGACGAACGAGACGATCAGAAGGACCGCGGCGAGGGCGCGAGTGCGACGCGTCCGTCCTCCGAGGAACACGGCGAGCCCCACGACGCCCACCAGAGAAGCGGGCCAGAGTGCGGCCGGGACAGGGACACCCCCACCGGTGCAGCGGGCCGCTGTCTCGACGCACAGGATCAGCAACCGGAGCCCTCCTGCGGTCGCCGCAGCCACCAGATGCGCTCCGGCGGGCAGAACCTGGTGGAGCGCGCAGAGCGCCGCGCCGGTGGATACGGCGAACGCCGCGAGCGGGACGACGAGGATATTCGTGATCGTCGCCAGGGGCGCAACCGGTGTCCCCATCGACAGGAGCACGGGAAGCGTTCCGAGCTGCGCCCCCAGACTCACGGCGACCGTCGAACCGAGCGTTCTCACCCACGCAGGCAGGGCCGTCCGGGGTTCAGGCCCGACCCTGGCTTCGCGCAGGCGTGTGATGAGCGGCTGTCCTATGACGAGAATGCCCGAGACCGCTCCGAACGAGAGCTGGAATCCGATATCGAAGAGCACACCCGGACGCGAGAGCAGAAGCGCGGTTGCCGCCACTCCGAGCGCGTTGGCGGTCGCCGTGCGACGGCGGAGCAGCCGCGCACATGAGAGCACCGCGGCCATGGTTACGGCTCGCACGACCGACGGCCGCGGCCCCACGACCGCGGCGAACGCCAGCGCGAACGCCAGCGCGACCAGTATTGCACCTCGTGGCGACGCCCCAAGGACGCGAGCGAGCGCGGCTGCGATGAGGATGACGAACCCGACGTGCAGTCCGGAGACCGCGAGCACGTGCACCGTCCCGGTCGAACGGAAGTCCAGGAGGAGATCCGGGGCGAGTTCGTCGGTTCGCCCGAGCAGCAGAGCGCGCATCAGCGCTGCGCTTCTGCCGTTCAGATAGGATGAAACGGCTCGATCGACGTGCGCCGCCACGGTCTCCGGGCCGGTGCCGCGGTGGAGCAGGCTCACCGACGATGCGCGCATCGTTCGGTTGATACCGCGCCAGCGAAGATAGCCGGCGAAGTCGAACGCTCCGGGGTTCCTCCGCCCAGGCGGGATGCCGGCCATCCCATGGACGTGCACGACATCACCTCGACGCGTGTCAGCCGTGCCTCGTGAGGTGACCCACAGCGTGCCCCCAGGTCTCCGGGTCTCGAGTTCCAGTGTGGATCGTCCGCCGGTGTGCTTCGCCCGCTTCACCACGCCGACGACCTCGATGTGCCCCTCGGGCGCGAGGTCGACGGAGCCCGGCGCCACGAGCAGATGCTCGGATGCCAGGAGTCCCCCGGCGGCAAGTGACAGCGCGCTCAGAGCAAGGACGTCGTGGAGAGGCGAGAGCATGGCCCGGCTGCTCCGGTCTCGCAGGGAGAGAACGGCCGATGCGAGCAGCAGGACCAGAGCGAGGCTCGATGCGGCCAGCGCGAGCAGACGCGGCGGCGCACTGGTCAGCGAGGCTGACCAGATCCCGATTCCGCATGCAGCCGCCGTCATGCAGGCGGGCAGACGCGTACATCCGGCGGGTGTTCGCACGGCGGTCGTCGGTCACCAATGGGGATCATGCGGAGATGCAGGGGTGTCAGGTCCGTGAGTGATGCAGGAGGTGTGCCGACATCAGCGAGCGCGGTCCGACCTCTTGACCACGACGACCGTCATGTCATCGGGGGCCGCCCCGCTCCCGGAGAAGGAGTCGGCCTCCGTGATGAGCGTTGAAGCCGTGACGCGGGCCGGAGCGTCCGTCAGTCCGCGCACTACGTCGACGATTCGCTCCTCGCCGAAGAGCTCGCCTTTGCGCTCGGACTCGGAGAGTCCGTCCGTGTAGATGACGAGGACATCGCCGCGCTGGAGTCCGGTTCTTCCCTCGGTGTAGTGGATACCCGGGAACATCCCGAGGACCGTGCCTCCAACCTCCAGCGACTCGACCGACCCGGAGGCACGGATGAGAAGCGGCGGATTGTGCCCGGAGTTGACATACGTCAGTTCACCGGCCGGATCGAGGACGCCGTAGAACAGCGTCGCGAAGCTCTCCGGTGCCGTGATGCGACAGAAGGCGCTGTTGGCGCGCTCCATGATCATCGAGATCGAATACAGGTTCTGTACGTGCGACTCGAGCGTGGCCTGGAGGGAGGCCGCGAGCAGCGCCGCCGGGACGCCCTTGCCGGATACGTCCGCGACGGCGACCCCGAGATGTCCGTTCGGCAGCTCCATGTAGTCGAAGTAGTCGCCGCTCAGCCTGCGCCCGGGGAGATTCATACCGGCGATGTCGTATCCATCGACGATCGGGTCGCTCTCCGGAAGAAGGCGTTCCTGGAACGTACGCCCCAGCGTGATCTCTCGTTCAAGCGCCCGCCGCTTGAGCTCCTCATCGCGGGCGCGGAGCGCCGCCCTGTGTGCACGCGCGTTGGAGATGGCGACGCCGGCGATGTCCGCGAGTACCTGCAGAAGCTCGGTGTCCCGGTCGTTGAAGACATCGAGCTTCGGGCTCTGAACGTCGAACACACCGATGACCCGCCCCCCGGCCTTCAGCGGCACCACGAGTTCCGAGCGTGCACCCTTCAGACCGGCCAGATATCGTTCCTCCCGCCCGACATCTGGTACGTTGAGGGGCTGCCCCGTCTGCGCCACCCGTCCCGTCACGCCGCGGCCCACGGCGAGTTCCACCTGCTGAACGATGCTCTCCGCGTATCCGTAGCGTGCAGCAACACTCATGTGCTCGCCGTCGTCGTCGATGAGGAGGATCGTGCAGTACTCGAAGCCGAGCATCCGATTCGTCAAGTAGAGCAGGCGCTTCAGGACCGTCTCGACGCTGAGCGTCGAAGCGATGGTCCTGAGTGCCTCGACGACCGCACGGTGCTCGTGGAGCAGAGCGTGGTCGACACAGGATGAATCATCCTCAGTCTGGTCCATCGGGACCGGATCGATTTCGTCGCTCATACTCTTGACACCGTAATGACTATTGTGCTAGTCTGAGAGTAGTTGAGAGATATGTGGCGGCGGGGAACCGAGGCCGCCGGGAGCCGTTCTTCGCCCGACATCACGTGTCCGGGTCGGGCGCATGAGGAGAGACAAGCGGAAGACTGCTAAGGAGCCATTGTGAGTCCCATCGCCAGGCTGCTCGGGATCGTCATCCCCGTTTTCGTGAGCAGCGCCTTCTGCCTCTCTGTTCCATTCATCATTCTCATCGCGGATGCCGCGGTGCTGACCGCCACGCTGTTCCTCTACTTCTCGGAGCGTCGGAGGGTTCGTGAGGGGGGAGCCGTCCCCGCTCCCGGCATTGCGAAGGCCGCCTAGAGCGTCACCCGGGTTCCGCCTGCCCCGCCTCCGCCTGCCCAGCCCGGAACGACATCATCCGAACGAAGCCCCCCTCGGAGCGACCGACGGGGGCTCTGCGCGTTCTGGGGCAGCCTCTACTTCTCGCGATGTCGTCTCACGGCGGCCAGTTTGCCGTCCATCGTCAGTTCCTTATCGCGTCGGTCGTCGACCTTGATAGTCGTCAGCACCCGAACGACATCGCCGCCGAATGTGCCGTCATGCATGGCCCGGATGGCATCGAGCACGCATGTGAGGTCACCTTCGATGACCGTGCCCATCGGACAGAGCTCGTAGGCGAGTCCACTCTCCTCGAGGATGTCAAGGCAATGGGCGACGTGCTTGCTGATACTCGCCCCCGCGGGCCCGACGGGAACGATCGATACCTCAACGACCGCCATGGCGCACGCACTCCTTCCGGACCATCCCCGGCGCTCCGGGAGTCCTCTCGTCATCTGGGACTGGTTCCGACACCAACGAGGTGGCTACTCGTCGTCCTTGTCGATAATGAGGTTCGTCACGGTACCGGTCACACCGTCGATGGTCCGCAGCTGATTGAGCGTGAGGTCGAGAAGCTCGTCGAAGCTCTCCGAGCAGACCAGAGCGATGATGTCCTGATCGCCGCTGGTGAGATCCGCCGAGTGAACCTCGGGACGCTCCATGAGCGCGTCTCTGACGGCGCGCTCCTTCCCCGCGGCGGCGTTGATCTTGACGTAGGCCCTTGCCACGATGAGCCCTCCTTAATGGGGTTCGTGCCTGGAGGCGAGACACTCTCGGGGCCGCACCTCCTTCATACGCAGTTTCGCGAATAGAATGACGGATACGGACCCCGTTGTCAACTCCGGAAGGGTCCGGAGGGCCGTCGTTCGGCGGAGCGGGTCCCGCCTCTGAGGAAAACCCGAAATCCCCCGGCCTGAACATCGCCGCAGATGACCCGGTCCAGTGCGGCCGGCGCCGAGGTCAGCAGCTCCCGCGCGATGAGGTCCGCGCGGTCTCCACCGGGCAGCCCGGTCTTGTTGAGGAGTGGACGTACCGACGCCGCGGCGGGTATCGACTTCATACCGCCGCTCTCGGAGCCGAGCAGTGAGACGACCACCTCCTGTGTCACCGCGCCGCCGGCGTTGAGAGAGGCGAAGAGGTCAGGTCTGTGCACGGCGCCCTCTGCGATCGGTCGGTCGAGGGCGTCCATGCCGACGACCGGCACGACAAGTCCCGTCGCACGCGGGATCACGGGCTCGTGCGCGTCCGGCATCTTGATCGGGAGTCCGCGAGCTCCGTCTCCCTCGACGAGAATGCAGTCGGCGGCACCGGTCTCGACGAGACCGGTGAGCAGTTCGGCGGCGACTCCCCCGTACTTGCCGTCGCACCGGCGACCGCTGTGGAGAAAGACCGTCCCGGACGAAGCGAGCGCCGCGTGTACGGCGTCGTCACCGTCCGATGCCAGTACCGGCTCGCCGCATGCCGCGAGCCGTTCACCGACGAGCGTGGTCGTTGTTGCGATCACCGAGCGTCCGATCGAGGACATCTCAGCCGCCGCACGGACTATCGCACTGGTCTTCCCGCCGGCGCCGACGAACGTCACCATTCGAACACTTGATGCCGCGAGTGCATCGATGAGGCTCTCGGTCTTGATCATGTGCGGTGGGTGTCCTGCCAGAAGATGACGCGGTTCTTGCCGCCGCGCTTGGCTTCATACAGACTGATGCGGTCGGCTCGGTCCATCAGCTCACTCTTCGTGCTGGCATCGAGCGGATACAGCGCGCCGCCGATGCTGAGAGTCATACCCTGCAGCGGTTCCGTGGTGACGCCCGTGATGAACTCGTGGACAGCCACGCTCTCGCGCATACGTTCCGCAACCGTCAACGCGCTGTCGCGCGTGATCCTCGGGAGGATCACGGCGAACTCCTCGCCGCCGTACCGCGCCACGATATCGACCGTTCGCGCGTTCTCGAGCAGCACATGACCGACCTGACGAAGAACGCTGTCGCCGGCTGCGTGTCCATACGTGTCGTTGACCTCCTTGAAGTCGTCGATGTCGATCATCAGGAGCGCCATCGGGTGCGCGGTACGTTTGCTTCGCTCGAGCTCGCGAGTCAGCTGCTCGTCGAAGTAGCGCCTGTTGTGAATCTGGGTCGTCTGGTCCACGAAAATCAACTCTTCGATATCGAGTCGCCGCCTGATCAGCCCGCCGGCGAACTCCGCGACGAACGAGGTTGTCGAGACGTCGCCGAGTGAGAAGGCGTCCTTCCGGCCGCTCCAGACCTCGAGTGTGCCGTAGACATACGCTTCCGCGGCGAGCGGCGCGACGATGATGGATCCTGACGAGGGAACGCCCCGTCTCCTGATAAAACGTTCATCCGCTGAGATATCCCCGACGGCCAGAGGGGTCGCGTCGCTCTCCACCAGCTCTCTGAGCTCTGGTGGACAGACCAGCTCATCGTCGGAGGTCGCCATGATGTCCTCGACGTCGACGAGGCTGTTCGCCTGCGACGCCAGGAGGTTGTCAGACAGCCGCAGCTTGACGTGGTCGCAGTGCAGCGTCTCGTCGAGAAACTCGTGGAGATAGCTGAGCGGACCGGCGAGGTCGACCCGACGGCTGGATGCGGAGATGGCGTTGAGAATCGACCACGGCACACTGGCGCCGCTGGTTGAGTCCGCGCTGCGGCGCGTCTCACGCGGCCGCGCGTCGTTCGTCCGGTCGGCACCCCCGGCCCGCGAGACGTCTCCATCGGTCCCGGTCTCGAGCGCGTTGCCGGTGGCCCCGCGGGCACTTGGCGCCATCGCGGGGTCCGGCAGTGGAGCGCAGGCGTCGTTCGGCTCGGCAATTGCAGGACTACAGAGGACGAGTGTATCGAGTGAGACGAGATTGCGGTACGTGGAGCGGACCTCGCCGCCGACCTCTTCGCGACTCGTCAGTCTCATGTAGCCGAGTTCGCAGAGACGGTCCAGCAGCGCGGCCGCCGCCCTGCGGCGCTCCTCGGCGCTCCGACTTGCCGCCAGCTGCCGGTAGAACGCGAGCCCCGTCTCGTCGAGATACCGCACGGGTATCAGACGATGCACGAGTTCATCATAGGATAGCTTTGCCCGTCGCATCATCGCCGTCCCTGAGTCTGAGCAGAGAGATCCCGAACATCAAAATAGTAAACTATAGTCAAGGAACAGTCAATGACAGTTGGAGACCGAGAGAAGAGGCGCCGCGTCGGTTTCTGCTTGCGTGAATCGGGGCGCTGAGGATATCCTGTCCGACTATGAGACGACTGACTCCGATCTTCATAGGTCTCCTCCTCGTGGCGTCCGGCTGTGCCTTCTCCTCGCCGGATGCCGGGACGGATCCGCGCCGGTCCTCCTCCGCCGGACCTTTCTCGGCCGACTCGCTGGCCGTCGCCGAGGGGCTCTACCGTGAGGCCCTCTCCCATTACGTCGAGGACGAATGGCAGGAGGCCGGAGCGCTCCTCGAACGGACTGCGGCCGTACTCGACAACGGCACCAGAGCCGAGTCGGACGAAATCGAATCCTGGCGTTCCTCACTGGCCTCCCGAGCCGACCATTTCCTGGGGATCCTCAGTCGGGGCGGATACGTGCAGGAGCCGGTTGCGGAGGTCACACCGCCGGCGCCCACATCGAACGCGCACCGTGACACGATGGTCGTCAGGCGAACACTGAGCGCGTCACGGCGCACACCGAGCGATCCACGAGAGTCGACCGTCGTCAATGAGATCCCGGTCGTGGTCAACAGCCGCGTCCAGAAGTGGCTCGACTACTTCCAGGGTCGCGGACGTCCCGTGATGGCTCGCTGGCTCTCACGCGAGCCGAAGTACCGGCCGATGGTGGAGCGCATTCTCGCCGAACACGACCTTCCGAGCGAGCTCTTCTGTCTCGCGATGATCGAGAGCGGTCTCAGCCCGACGGCGTACTCGCGCGCCCATGCGGTCGGCATGTGGCAGTTCATATCGAGCAGAGCGCGCATCCACGATCTTCGCGTGGACTGGTGGGTCGACGAACGGCGTGATCCTGAGAAGGCCACCTACGCCGCAGCGGACTACCTTAGCATGCTCTACGAGATGTTCGGGTCGTGGGAGCTGGCTCTTGCAGGCTACAATTCCGGCGAGGGCCGTGTCTCCAGAGCGCAGCGAAAGGACCCCTCCTGCCCCGACTACTGGTGTCTCGACCTTCCGCGTGAGACCGAGAATTTCGTTCCGAAGTTCATGGCGGCTGTTCTCATCGTGCGCGACCCGCAGGCGTACGGGTTCGAACGCTGTTCCGGCGAGCAGCTGACATACGACAGCATCGAGGTGACGGATGCGACGGACCTTGGCGTGATCGCTGCGGCCGCCGGTGTGAGCACGGAGACGATCCGAGAGATGAACCCGGCCATTCGCCGCTGGTGCACGCCGCCATCGGCAGATCCGACGACGGTGCGTATCCCGGTCGGAACGGCTGCGGCGTGTGTCGCTGCTATCGAGAGCATCCCTCCCGAGGAGCGCGTGACATGGACGCGTCACAAGGTGACCCGCGGCGAGACGCTCTCCGGGATCGCGCGTGCCTACGGTACGAGCGTGAGTGCGGTGATGGGCGTCAACGACATCACGAATGTGCACCGCATCTACCCCGGTGACTATGTCATCATCCCCATCGGTCCGGAGGATGCGATCGGCGACTATGCCACGTCCGGGAACTTCAGTTACTACAAGGTGCGGCGCGGTGACACGGTCTCTTCGATCGCGCGCCGGCACGGCAGAAGCACGAGGTCGGTTCTGAGAGCGAATGGTCTCGGATGGCACTCGCGGATCTATCCCGGCGATACCATCAAGGTCCCGATGTAGTACCCGGTACCTCTCCCGCAGCCTGATCGCACGTACTCCATCTCACATGTCTCGCGAGTCGAGCCGGCGGCGGTTCTCACAGCATTCGCCTGCCCATGGCAATGAGAAGCCCCCCGATCCATCGGATCGGGGGGCTTCTTCGGACACGCGGTCCGCACAGCGGGCCATGTGGTGTGCCTGTCGTCGCTACCGGGAGCTGACCGTGGTCTCACCCACGCGGATGGTCATCGTACGGGCACCCTCGGTGACGGTCGGGATGTCAGAGACGATCGCCTCGATCATCAGGTCCGACGTGTCGAGCAGCTCCCACGGCGGATACCACGGGAGCCTCCACGAGTTGTAGTCGACCTCCCCAACGGTCGCGTCGAGTCCGATAGGCGGGTTGTTCCGATTCTCCCACTCCAGTCCGACGAAGAACACCTTGTCCGGGAAATGGTCGTTGTTGCTTATGTCGACGGGGTTCGGGAGATCAAGCTGCAGCCACTCCATCTCCGGGTACTGCGAGCCCGAGTTCATACCGTCGTTGGCCTGGACTCCAGGCCTCGGCGTCGAGTCGTTGTTCGGACGCCACACCCAGGCTGTGAACGGCCTGGTCGTCGGAGTCTGCGGGTTCTGCGGGTCCGTCTCGCCATCGTTGCCGATGAAGTATCGGATGCCGATGACGTAATTGGCCCAGACCGGCGCCTGATATCCGGCGGCGATCATCATGCCCGACTGGCCCGTCACATAGTCCTGGAAGGTGATGGGCTCGTCGATGAGCACATGCGTCAGGACCGTGTCCTTGCCCTCAGCGTTCCAGTAGAGCTCCACCGGGACCGAGGACGTATTGCCCGCATAGTCGTAGGCCTCGACGAAATACGTGATCTGGCTGTCCGGATTCGCAGACGTCAGCTGGGGAACCGTCATCGGGACCCAGAAGCGTAGAGAGTCAGGAAGCCCGGCGCCCGCCGGGAACACATATGTGGAGTCCGGCGAGAACGTGTTGATGCCGTTGTAGCGAACGCGGGCCCCGGCCGCCAGCGTGTCGGTCCGGCCCACAAGACGTACTCGCGGCACACCCGTCTCCCACCGCAGTTCGTCGATGTTGTACGTGACGTCCTCGGGCGGGTTGATCGTCTCGAACGCCACCGGAGGCGGCGTCATGTCGAGGTCGATGGACAGGACGATCGGGTCCTCCGCGACATTGCCGTAGAGATCTGTTGCCACGACGCGGATCGTCTTCTCACCCTCAACCCCGAGGTCCACATTCTCGACGGTGTAGCGTCCCTGGTTGCCGTCGTACGGTATGGCGGGAGCGGCCACCGCTGTCCCCGACAGCACATCGTTGACGTAGACCTTGATCTCTGCGCCGACCTCCGCACGTCCTCGGACGTTGATTATCTCGCTGTTCACGGCAGAACCGTCCTCGGGATTCGACACGGTCGTGCCCGTCGGTGGGTTCTCGTCCGGTCCCATGTTCTCAACGGTATCGCAACCTGTCGCAAGTCCGAGAGTCAGCAGTGCGAGAGCTGTCAGAGCAATGGGCCACGCCCGTCTGCTCGTTCTCAGCATCTGTCGCTTCTCCTTTCCGAGGGGCTTCCTCGATCGGCCGCCGCGTGATCGGTCCGGCACGCCAGACAGCGGCTCATCGTCCCGGTCCGGGATGCCGCGTCCCTAGAACGCATAGGACGCGGATACCCTGTGACTCGAGTCCAGATACTCATGTCTTCCGTATGCATAATCGATGACGAACCCGCTGAAGCCGATACCAGCACCGGCCGTCAGCTCTCCCATCGCAAGCCCTGCCCGCACCGCGACCGCGTCGTGGTAGACGAACTCGAGCCCGTAGTGCGTATCGGCCGTGACGTCGCCGATGTGGTACTCGTCAGCCATCCACCGCTTCTCGAATCGGACGTCAGCGTCCGCCGCGGCGATGACCCTGCCACCGAGGGAGGCGATGTCGCGCGTCCAGGCGAGGCCGATCTTCGCCGTCGGCCAGATGCGCTCCTTCTCCTTGGTGTCCCAGGCAAGATACGTCGTCGTGGCGTCCTGGACATTCGCTCCAAGGGTGATGCCGCTGCCGATGTCGTACTTCGCGCCGAGATCGAACCCCAGACCGTAGCAGGAGTACTCCCCGATGCTCTTGCGGACGAGCTTGAGGCTCGCACCCAATCGGAGATCGGGCGAGACTCGCTTTCCGTACGTCATGAAGAGGGCGGATTCGGAGTCGCTTTCCCACGAGATCCGCGCGAGATCGTAGTAGATGCGGTCCTCGTCCTCTTCGAAGTCCGTGAACGGGATGTCGTCGACGGCGAGCCGCACGAACGTCAGAGCGACCGCCGCGCCCTCCGTGAGCGGATGCACATAGGCGCCCGTGTCGTAGTTGACGACGTCGCCGAACGTCTCAGAGTGCATGAACTGGACAGCCCGTGACTCGGCATCGGCGACTCCCGCCGGATTCCAGTAGCCGGCTGTCACTCCATCCGCGACCGCGACATACGCGCTGCCCATACCAAGCGCGCGCGCGCCCACGCCGTGCGTGAGGAACTCACCGGCGTACTTGTCGGCGGCATGCGTATCATCGGTCGGCACGATGCAGAGAAGCGCGATCGCCGTGACCGCGAGTGCCGACTTCACAAAGCGGAGCATGTCCCTCCCGTGCGGATAGACGAATCCGACTTGCCCGCCGGTCGACTGTCCGGGGAGCGCGTCCGAGTCCATTCGTTTCACTTCTAGCACGCTCCCTCCAGCTTGTAAAGCGAAATCCTGCGGGCCTTTGCGGCGTCAGCCGTCATGCAGGGCCCGCGAGAGGAGTTCCGTGCGGATCCGCTCGTTCTCCGAGAGAACCCTGCCGACGTTCCGGTCTACCTTGTTTAGACGCTCCGAGAGCCGCAGAGCTTCATAGAGGTCCGCCTCCTCCTCTGCCTCCCCCAGAAGGTAGCCGTGCTGCCAGCGAAGTCGGGACTCGTGGGATATGCCGTACTCAAGCATGTATCGGAGAGTGGCAGTCGAGACCCGCTCATACCGGCACTGCTCCTGTGCCGGGCGGACCTCGGCGTGCGGGGGCCTCTTCAGGATCTCCACCACCGCGCCTCCCCCCCGCACTCACCTGACGAGGATCATCTTCCTTGTCTCCTCCGACTCGCCGGTCGCGAGCCGATAGAGATAGACGCCGGCGGCCACTTCGGTGCCGGCCGCGTCACGTCCGTCCCATTCGACGATGTGGTCACCCGGTGTTCGGACGTCGGCGACCAGGGTACGGATCAGGCGCCCCTGGATGCTGTAGATGGACAGGCTCACCGGCATGGGTGCTGACAGAGCGAACCGGATCGTCGTCGATGGCGTGAATGGATTCGGACTGTTCTGATACAGCCGGATGAGTGAGGGCGGCTCGGTGTCATCTGCGACACCAGTCCCGCTGGGCTCGGTCAGCGACGAGATGCTCACATCGTCGATGTAGACACCCTCCGCGGCATCGGCGGAGTCGCTGACGAACAGGAACCTGACATGGACGGTGTCACCGGGCTCACCGTTGAGGGAATAGGTATACTCGAGCCAGTCGTTCCCGATCGATCCGAGCGTCTCAAGTGCACCGCCGCTTCCGATGAAATCGAGGGTGTCGACGGCGGTCCCGTTCGACATCAGCTGGATATAGAGGCCGTCCACACCGTAGATGGTCACGTCATACCAGCACCAGAAGGAGAGCTCGGTCTCAGCGCCGAGAATGAACTCGGGCGAGTCGAAGAAGGCGTCCATATCGTCTCCGTAGACCCAGCTCGACTCCTGTCCACAGTACCAGCTCGTGTCGCCGGAGTGCGATTGATGGTCGGTGGCCTTCCACATGTCGTTCGCTCCACCGTGAGACCAGCCGATGGCGGGTCCTTCGAAGTCGGTCGAGAACCCCGTGGTGCCGACCGACACGACGAGCGCGTCACTGTCGGTGAGCCCGTTCTGAGTCACCGTGTCGAGTGTCAGCTCCGGGAAGTGCGGCACGGGACAGCCGGCTGCGATCACGATCTCGAAGACGGCGTGCGCCGTCCCCCCCGCCGGGATCGACAGGAGCGAGGCGGTCCCCTCGGTGACGCCGATCCACGCATCGGCCGTCCACAGCACAACGTCCGGCGAGCCCGCGACCGCCATGCCGCTGTTGGAGAGTTCGAGCATCAGGCTGACGCGCTCGCCCGGTTCAGAGATGCCGTTCCCGTTGCCTCCGGCCGTGTCATCGAAGGAGTAGGATGTGATGTCGAGCTCGGCGGCTGCCACCGTGATCGGAAGCACTGTGGTCCACGTCTGTCCCGTTCCCGCCGCCGAGATCGTCGCGTCGAGCAGCGCCACGTGCCCATCCGGACATCCACTGAGGACCTCGAGCGAGAACGGCGCAGCTGCCGCGACCTGCGCGCCCCCGGGAACATCACCGTAGCTCCCCGAATCGTCCAGCAGTGTGACCCATGGGTCGGTCGTGGTCAGGAGCACGCTCACACCGAGCGCTGTGTCACCGCCGAGGTTGTGTATGCTGAGTTCGAGATCCAGCGTCTCTCCCGGACCGGGGAGACCGTCCCCGTTGCCGCCGGACGCATCGTCGAAGGTGATGCCGGCGGTCCCGAGATATGCTCCCGCCATTCGGACGGCGATCAGCGATTCGTATGGCAGACAGTCCGCCGCCGTGACGGTGACGAACAGGTCATGTGGTTCGCTCGTGGAGATGTTGAACGACGCGGTCCCGTCGTCGCTTGTGAGCGCGCGTTCGTAGACATCCGACCCGTTCGTGATGCAGACGAGCGCACCCGCACTCGTCCCCTGCGCCGTCCAGACGACCACGCTCACCGGCGCGCCGGATGCCGGGATGGAGTCGGGATGCGAGACGCTCAGGATCGCCGGCTCGTCGGTCCAGACGGGTAGCTCCGGATCGCCGAGCAGATTGACCTCGTATTGATGCCAGCGATAGACGTTCTCCGATTGTGAGAGTGGGACGAACTCCGCCTTGGCCGCGGCCAGTGCGCTCCCCGCGTGGTGCCGACCCTCGAGGAAGAGCTGACGGTAGAAGGCCGCCATGAACCTGTCGGAGTAGCCGTACCCAGGATTTCCTGGTGACCCCCAACCGTAGCGGCTGTTGCCGATGAACGCCGCTGCGCCGCCGGTTGGATTCTCAAGGAGCCGCTCTGCGATGCAGTCCTTGTCGAACGAAGCCGGCCAGCAGCCGATGGAGTAGACCAGTGGCTGACGGTCGAGATTGGTGAGCCCCGAGGCATCCGCGCGGTCGAGATAGCCGTCCCCGCAGCCGAGCACCGTGAACCAGGCGTGACCGTCATGAAGGAAGTGACACTTCCCGTCGTTGAGCGAGGCGATGACGCTCTCGCGGGACTCATTGCCCTGGGCCTGATACTGCTTCTCAATGGGGTCGTAGCGCGGCGGGATCGATTCGCGGTCGATCATGTCCAGTCCGAGACCGGAGTCGGTGTACGGGTTCGACCAGAGGATCTCACCGGCGAGCAGCATGTCAAGCTGGTAGTCCGTGGTCAGTCCTCGCTCCCAGGCGAGGGTCTTGGCGACGTACGCAGACGCGTCTTGGACGTACTGCACGGAGGCGCGTCCGACGAGGACGTCCGGGATGAGATCGACGTCGTCGGTGACCTCACCGTATATGTCGTCACCGTCGGCGTTCCAGTCGCCGTCGAGGTCTGCGTAATAGAGGTCACAAGGGATGTCGTTGTCGTCCGGCTGGCTGTTCGCCTCACAGTCCATCGCGAAGCAGTAGCGGACAGGCACGATGCCGCTGTCGCCGCCCAGGAGCACCCAGGACGTTCCCCACGTGTCGTGCGCGTCCATGATGAAGGCTCGAAGACGAGCGGGAGCGTCGACGCCGGCGTACGTCGTCTCGATCCACTCGATCGTTACGACCGTCGCGGGCACGCCCTTCCGAGTCTTCCAGTCGGCAAGAGGCAGAAACTCAGGCTTGAGGGCGGCCGATGTGACGACGACGTACTCGAAGTCGTCGGGATCGAGGCGCGTCGCCTGCTGCGAAACGGTCCGGCGTCCGAGACCGGCGGCCTCCGGGTTGGAGAGCACCGATGACAGCGCGTTGGCTGCGCGGGGCGCGCTGAATCTCCGCATGGCCGGCGGTTCGCCGGATTCGTATTCGATGGCAAAGGTGATGGTTCGGAAGAACCGCAGCCGCTCGCGTTCGGGCAGGTATTGGACCGGGTGGACCACCAGCCCCGCGACCGTGTTCGCAGGGAACTCCGCTCGCGAGCTGAGACGAACGAGTTCCGGCGGATACGGCTCCACGGTCTGGTAGCGGGCGGGACTGGGGCTCGCGAAGGGCTTCGCCGGGAACTCGATTCCCGGGACAGGGAGCAGTTGCGGCGCTTGAGCCGGATAGGGATGGAACGTGCCGACGATCTCCGTGCTCTCGGTGTTCAGCACCGACAGCCCCGTGATGATCGATCCGGGTGGAAGGGCCAGCTGGAGCGGGACGACGGGCAGCTGTGGGGCCCCGATCTCGTCGGTCAGAAGGTGCGCGCCGAGTCGGATGTGATCGTATCCATCGCGCGCCTCGATGACGAAGTCCTGCTCAGTGAAGCTCAGCGTGTGTTCGAGCGTCGCTGCCTGCGCAGTGGAGCCGAGGAGCAGCACGGCCGAGAGCACGGCCGAGAGTACGGCGACCCGAATCCTCCTGGTGTCGTTCATCAGAGTGGACTCCTCCCGAGGGGCAGCATCCACTCACCAGCATGGACTCCGATGGGCGGGCTGTCAAGAGGCCAACGGCGAGATGATGGTTGTCAGGAATCGCGGCTCGTGCCGTCAACTGATAGTGGCTGGGGCTGTTGGGAGTACCCCGTCGCGAAAGGGGCAGGGCCGTTTCCGGCCCTGCCCCGCTGTTGTTCTGGTGCCCGGAGCGAGACTCGAACTCGCACAGGCGTGCGCCCACCACCCCCTCAAGATGGCGTGTCTACCAGTTCCACCATCCGGGCACTTCGTATGCTCGTCACGGAGCCCGTCCCCCGCTCCGCAGACTGCATTCTACTCGTCGGTACCGTCCGTCGCAACCGGATTCTCCGCCGCAGCGTCACCCGGTGCGGCAGCCTCGCCGCCACCGTCGGACGTGGCAGGCTGCGGGATTCCCTCGGGCAGCCCTTCACCCGGGATGACCTCACCGGTCGCGCTCGCAGGGGCGGCCTGCTGACCCTGGAGTCCCTCGAGCACGGCGCTGGTGTTCCGAGACCGTACTACGAAGGCCAGTGTGAGCGAGGTGAGCATGAAGACGACCGCGAGATAGCGTGTGGCCTTCGTGAGGAAGCCGGCAGCCGTCTGCCCGCCGAACACCGCCCCGGCTCCGCCGCCGCCGCCGAATGCTCCGGCCAGTCCCCCGCCCTTGCCGGACTGCAGAAGGACGGTGACAACAAGGCCCAGCGAGACGAGAATGTGTATCGCGAGTATCGCTCCGTACATGAATCCTCCCAAGGGTGCTCCGCTGGTGCGCTCAGGGCGCTGCGCGGATGATCTCGGCGAAGCTTCCCGGGTCCAGGCTGGCCCCGCCGACGAGTACACCGTCGATGTCGCTCTCCGCCATGAGCGTTTGAGCGTTGTCTGGCTTGACGCTGCCGCCGTAGAGGATCCGTATCCCCTCGGCGGCAGAGTCTTCAAATATACCACGCAGAACCCGGCGAATCAAGACGTGAACGTCGTTCGCCATCTCCGGCGACGCCGTGCGCCCCGTCCCGATGGCCCAGACGGGCTCGTAGGCGAGCACCAGGCGCACCGCGTGCTCGGGCGCGGTGCCCTGAAGCGCGGCCGTCACCTGGCGCGTGATGACCTCCTCGGTACGCTCATTCTCGCGGTCATCCAGCGTCTCTCCGACGCAGACTACTGGCGTGAGGGCGCTTCCAAGCACCTTCCGGAGCTTCCGGGCGACCATCTCGTCCGTCTCGCCGAACAGCGCGCGGCGTTCCGAGTGGCCGATTAATGTATGCGTCACGCCGAGTGACTCGAGCATCCCCGTCGAGGTCTCGCCCGTGTACGCACCGCTGTCCTCCCAGTAGATGTTCTGGGAGCCGACGAGGATCGGCGTGTTGCGCGTTGCGTCAACGGCGGCGTCGAGTGAAACGTGCGGCGGGCAGACCAGGATCTCCGCGCGCGTGTCGATGCCGGCGATCTTGTTTCGGAGTGCGATCAGAAACTGCCGCGCCTCCGCCGGCGGCTTGTTGAGCTTCCAGTTCCCTGCGACCATCGGTATGCGTGTCACGCGGTCTCCTCTCCGACCGGAGCGTCGGTCAGCGCCTCAACGGCCGGCAGCGGTTTGCCCTCGAGGAACGCGAGCGATGCTCCGCCTCCCGTCGAGATGTGGCTGACGCGTCCGTCGAGACCGGACTGGACGAGTGCCGCCGCGGAGTCACCGCCGCCGACGATGCTCACCGCGCCGGCATCGGTCGCCTCGGCCACGGCGCGAGCCACGGCCACGGTCCCCTCGTCGAACGGCTTGACCTCGAATACCCCGAGCGGTCCGTTCCAGACGATCGTGCGAGCCGTCGCGATCTGCTCGGAGAACAGCTTCACGGTCTTCGGACCGATGTCGACACCCTTCCACCCGGGTTCGATCGTGTGCGCGTCAACCGTGCGAGCGCGCGCGCCGGCCGCGATCTCCTCGGTGGCGACGACGTCGGTCGGCAGGAGCAGCGACGTCGAGGTCTCGGCCGCTGACTCGAGTATCGACCTGGCCGTCTCGACCCGGTCCTCCTCGACCAGCGAGTCTCCAATGGCGGCGCCCTGTGCCTTCAGGAAGGTGAATGCCATGCCGCCGCCGATCAGGAAGACATCGACAGTCGGCATGAGATTCTGGATGACACCGATCTTATCGGAGACCTTCGCGCCGCCGAGAATCGCCACATACGGTGACTCCGGTGAGTCTGTCGCGCGAGCGAGATTCGTCAGCTCGTTCTCGATGAGAAAACCCATCGCACAAAGCTCGATCGACTCGGTGACGCCGGCCGTCGACGCGTGGGCGCGATGCGCCGTTCCGAAGGCGTCGTTGACATAGACGTCCCCCATCCGTGCGAGCCGTCGTGCGAAGTCCGGTTCGTTCTTCGTCTCCCCCTCGTGGAATCGGAGATTCTCAAGCAAGACGATGTCACCGTCACGCATGCGCGCGACCACGCCCTCGGTGGAATCGCCGACGGAGTCGGGCGCCATCGTGACACCGCGGCCCAGCAGCTGCGAGAGTCGCTCTGCGGCGGGTCGGAGTGTCATCTCGGGAACGACCTTTCCCTTCGGACGACCGAGATGCGACATGAGAATCGCCTTGCCATCGTGTTCGACGACGTATTCGATCGTCGGGAGCGCTCTGCGGATCCGGGTGTCATCTCCGACGCGACCGTCCTCCGCGAGCGGAACGTTGAAGTCGACGCGAATGAGAACGCGTTTCCCCGCGACGTCGAGATCTCTCAGGCTCATCTTGCCCATGCCGGGCTCCTCTGTATCGGTTCATCGTGCAGAAGGGCGCTGTAGGCAGCCCACCTCCGCCGAGCTGCCGGGAGAGCCACGCTCCCCCGACAGCCGGTTATTTGTTCGCGACGAGGTCCATCATGTCGACCATCCGCGATGCATACCCGGCCTCGTTGTCATACCAGCCGAGGATCTTCACAAGCGTGCCGTGCATGACCGTCGTCAGTCCGCTGTCGAAGATGCAGCTGTGGCGGTTGCCCACGATGTCGATCGACACCAGCGGCTCGTCCGAGTACTCGAGGTACGGACTCAGCGGCCCTTCGGTCGCGGCCTTGAGCATCGCCGCGTTGACGGCCTCGGCTGTCGTCTCCTTCTCGACGTTCAGCACGAAGTCGACCAGCGAGCCGTCGGGTGTCGGAACACGGACGGCCATCCCATCGAGTTTGCCCTTGAGATGCGGCATGACGCCGGTGATCGCCTTGGCCGCGCCGGTGGTCGTCGGAATCATGCTGACCGCCGCGGCGCGGGCGCGCCGCAGATCCTTGTGCGGCAGGTCGAGGCTCTTCTGGTCATTGGTATAGGCGTGGATGGTCGTCATCACACCGTTGACGACTCCGAAGGCGTCGTCGATGACCTTGATCATCGGTGCAGCGCAGTTCGTCGTGCAGGACGCTGTCGATATGATGTGGTGATCGGCCTGGACGTAGTCGCCGTCGTTGACGCCCATGACGATCGAGATGTCGACGTTCTTGCCGGGCGCCGAGATCATGACCTTGCGCGCGCCGGCGGCCAGGTGCTTGGACGCACCCTCGCGCGTGCGGAACGCTCCCGTCGCCTCGATGACCACATCGACGCCGAGGTCGCCCCACGGGAGTCCCTCGGGATCACGCTGCGAGAAGATCTTGATCCGCTTGCCGTCCACCGTGATCGACTCGTCATCGTGCGAGATCTCGCCGTCGAAACGGCCGTGAACCGAGTCGTACTTGAGCAGATGGGCCAGCGTGGCGGCGTCCGTGAGATCGTTGATCGCCATGATCTCGAAGTCCGAGTCGAGACGGGCGAACCTGAGGACGAGCCTGCCGATGCGGCCGAAACCGTTGATCGCGTACTTGAGCGCCATGTCTACCTCCTACGCCTTGCCGGCGGATCCGAACAGGTCCATCTTCGCCTTGATGACTTCAGCCATTCCATCACGAGCTGCTGCGAGGATCTTCCGCGGGTCGAACACCTTCGGGCTCTCGGTCAGGATCTGCCTGACATGGCCCGTGAATGCGAGTCTGAGATCCGTGTCGATATTGACCTTGGCCACGCCGTGCTTGAGCGCCGCGCGAATGCTGTCCGCCGGGACCCCCTTTGCGCCGGGAAGGTCCGCGCCGTAGCGCTGCGCGAGCTCCAGGACCTCGGGAGGGACCGCGGAGGCGCCGTGGAGCACGAGCGGGATGCTGACGAGCGCAGCGATCTTCTGGAGGCGCTCGATATCCAGCCTGGGCTCGCCCTTGAACTTGTATGCGCCGTGCGACGTTCCGATGGCGACCGCCAGCGAATCGACGCCCGTGCGCTCGACGAACTGCGCGGCCTCCTCCGGGTTCGTCATCGAGGCGTCTTTCGAGTCGACCGATATCTCGTCCTCGACACCTTCGAGTCGTCCCAGCTCCGCCTCGACGCTGATGCCGTGCGGGTGAGCGAGGTCGACGACCGCCTTCGTCGCGGAGATGTTCTCATCGAACGGGAAGTGCGATCCGTCGATCATCAGGGACGTCCAGCCGTGCTCGATGCAACCCTTGATGATCTCCATGTCGGTCCCGTGGTCGAGATGGAGCGACGCAGGGATGTCGGCCTCGCGGGACATGTTGTCGACCATCATGCGGATATTGTCGTACCCGGCATACGCGATGGCCGATTGCGAGGTCGCCACGATGACGGGCGAACGTCTCTCCGCGGCCGCCTGGAAGATGGCCGCGGTGATCTCAAGATTGCTCGTATTGAATCCCCCGACCGCATAGCCGTCGCGGCGTCCCGGGATCATCAGATCATTGTTGTTGACCAGTGCCATAGTGTCTCCCTAGCCGAAGAAGGTCCGTGCGACCTCATAGAGTTCCGAGTCGACGCGCTTGAGGCATTCGGTTGCGTGCGACATCTCCACGGGGACGATTCTGTCGCCCTGGAGGCTGACCATCTTGCCGAACTGCCCGGCGTGAACGAGGTCGGCCGCCATCACACCGAAACGTGTCCCGAGGACGCGGTCGAACGCCGTCGGCGTTCCGCCGCGCTGCGTGTATCCGAGCACCGTCACGCGCGTCTCATAGCCCGTGCCGTGCTCGATGGCGCGCGCCAGCTTGTTGCCGATCCCGCCAAGCCTGACGTGACCGAACGCGTCGGTCTCCTGTTCGGCGAGAACGAGCTCGCCGGAGTCATCGTTCTGTTCCACCGGGTACTCTGCGCCCTCGCCCACGACGACGATACTGAAGTTCTTGCCGCGGGAGTGACGCTTCCGGATGACGTCACAGACCTCCTCGATCGTGAAGGGGACCTCCGGGATCAGAATGAGGTCGGCCCCGCCGGCGATGCCGGATTTGACCGCGATCCAGCCCGTGTGTCGCCCCATGACCTCGACGACCACGACGCGGTTATGCGACTCGGCCGTTGTGTGCAGGCGGTCGATCGCCTCGGTCGCGATGTGGACGGCCGTGTCGAACCCGAAGGTGAAATCCGTGCCGTTGATGTCGTTGTCGATCGTCTTCGGAACGCCGACGACGCGGAGTCCCTCCTTATACAGCTGCGCTCCGACGCCGAGCGTGTCCTCGCCGCCGATGGCCACGAGACCGTCGAGCTCGAGCTTCTCGAAGGTCTCCTTGACGCGCTCGACGCCGCGATCCTCGTGCCCGACATTGGTTCGCGAAGTGCCGAGAATGGTCCCCCCCCTCGGCAGGATCCCTGAGACCTCGTTGATGCCGAGCGTCTGGTAGTTCCCTTCAAGGATGCCGGCCCATCCGTACTTGAACCCGAGGACCTCGCCGCCGTACTTCCCGATGGTGCGACGAACCACGGCGCGGATGACCGCGTTGAGCCCGGGACAGTCGCCCCCGCCAGTGAGGATGCCGACTTTCATGAATGCCTCCATAGGAACTGTCGGTATGTTGACCGCATCTGCGTATCCGAACTCAACATACTACGCTCGGGTCATGCGAGTGTCAACCCGATTCGCGTTAGAAATGCCCTAGTAGTGGGCCGTTCCTCCCCACGATGTCTGATGGTCGTGGTCATGAGGACGGGAACCCGCCGCGGCTACGGCGAGACGCACGGGGAACCCAGCCAGCTCCAGCGCTGCGCGTGCGGCCCCGAGCGTGGCGCCCGTCGTCGCGACATCGTCGAGCAGGACGAGCAGTCCGCCTCCCGGCGTGGCCTGAGCGACGCGGAAACAGCCGATGACGTTCGCGAGGCGCTGCTCCCGGGCAAGCAGGGTCTGGGGGCGAGTCGCGCGGACGCGTCTGAGGACTCCGTGGGCGACCGGGTAGCCGCCACATGATGCGACCGACTCACACAGAAGGCGTGTCTGGTCGTATCCCCGCTCCCTGCGCCTCGTGCGGTGCAGGGGCAGCGGGATGAGGATGACCCGCTCGCGCTCCCTCCGTGTCAGGAGGCTCTCCAGCAGCGAGCAGACGAGGCCGCCCAGGAGCCCGGAGGCATCGGGGCGATCGCCGAACTTGAGCGCGCGGATGAGCGTCGCCGCGGCTCCGGCGTATGGCGTGGCGTAGAGGACGGGTGTCGGCTCGAGTCGGAGCAGCCCGGGTTCCGGACGGAGGCTTCGCCGACAGACAGGACACAGACACGCCTCACCGCCGGTGAGCGGTGCGTGGCAGTGCAGACAGGAGTCCGGGAGCGCGAAGCTCAGCAGCGCGCGTTTCGCACCGGCAAGAAGCCCCCGGATGTACCTCGAGTGAACGAGTCTCGACATTCGCCAGGTTCTCTCGGAGGGGCGGTGGGTGCTCCGACGTGGGGTGGCCGCCGGAGGGCCGTATGGGGGTCAGAGCGGGCCGCTCTGCTCCGCTCGTCTGGACAGTATGAGAAGGAAGACGACCGAGACCACGGCGAGAATGATACCGATCAGCTGGTTGCTCGTGAGGTTGAAGGTGGTGCTCTCGACCACCATCGAGGTCGACTCGTAGAACCGGAGCGGGTCGATCAGGAACCGGTAGATCGACAGCAGCAGCATGAAGGTCCAGAGCAGGAACCCAGGGAAGCGCCTCTTCCGATCGAGGAGAAGCAGGATGGCCATGACGGCGAACGCCGCCGCGGATTCGTAGAGCTGGGTCGGGTGAAGCGGTACGTCGGGGAACCAGGCTCCGGCCCCGGATACCCCAGGGAACGTGACCGCCCATGGAAGCTCGCAGTGCCTCCCGAAGCAGCATCCGTTGAGGAAGCACCCGATGCGACCGATCCCGATGCCGAGCGCGAGTGACGGTGCCGTGATGTCCGCGCCGACCCAGGGTCGGATGCCGCGCTTTCTGAAGAACCAGAGACCGCAGAGCATGCCGAGGACCATACCGCCGTAGAGTGCCAGACCCCCATCCCAGATCCTGAACGCGCGGAGCGGATCGCCGGCGTAGTTCTCCCAGTGGACGATGACGTACGTGATCCGCGCGCCGATGATCGAGGCGATGATGACGAAGAAGGCCAGATCGATGATGGCGTCGGGATCGACGTTCCGTGCCGGGGCACGTCTGCGCGCCAGCCAGATGGCTCCCGCGAATGCGAGGGCGACCATCAGACCATAGCTGCGGATGGGCAGTGAACCGATGTGGAAGAGGATGGGATGCACCTCAGTACTCCATTCTCCGAAGCCCCATCCCCAGCACGATGCCGATCGACGTCATCGTCACGAGGAGTGAGGACCCTCCGTAGCTGAGAAGCGGCAGTGTCATGCCCGTGACCGGCGACAGCCCCAGCGTGACGCCGATGTTGATGGCGGACTGGACGAAGAGCGCTCCTGCTATCCCGACGATCGTCAGGGCAGCGAAGCGGTTGCGTACCTGTGACGCCAGTCTGAGCATGCGGATGACCAGATACAGATAGAGCGCGATGACGATCGCGCACCCGGCGAAACCGAACTCCTCCGCGAGCACCGAGAAGATGAAGTCCGTATGCTGCTCGGGCAGGAATGCGAAGTTCTTCTGCGTCCCCTGAAGGAATCCCTTGCCGAACACCGACCCGGACCCGATCGCGATCTTCGACTGGATCAGCTGATACCCTGTACTGAAACGGTACTTCTCGGGATTGAGGAAGGCAAGGACTCTGTGTCGCTGGTAGTCCTCGAGGTGGTTCCACAGGAACGGACTCAGCCGCCCCATGACGACGGTCGTGATGAAGACGAGCAGCTTGTCCGCGACGAAGAAGCGTGATACGTAGAGCAGCCACGCGAGGACCGCCACGAACAGCAGCCATGCGACCATGTTGAACGCGATGATCATGCTGACGACGGGCGCGAGCATGACGAGCAGCAGAGCCGGGCGCATCCCCGCCCAGTAGAGCATGGGTGGGAGCATCAGCAGGAAGATGATGGATGTCCCGAGGTCCGGTTCGCGAAGCACGAGCAGCGTCGGCACGAGTACGATCGCGAGCGGGAGCGCGAGGTGGATCGGCCGGTCCAGGCGCGTCTTCTTCCTTGCGAGATACTTCGCGAGGATGAAGATGGTGGCGTACTTCGCCAGCTCGCTCGGTTGGAGCCTCATCGGCCCGAGATCGAACCAACGCCTCTCTCCCGTCTTCCCGACACCAACGAGAAGCACCGCGACGAGCAGGAGCAACGCCACCGCGTAGAAGAACGGCGCGAGCGCATCGATCGTGTCCTGTGAGATGAACATGGCTACAGTGAGGCCGATGATACCCAGGCCGGCCCACAGGAACTGTCGTTTGACGAGCGATGACGCACCGCCGTCCGGGGCGTGTGTTGCGCTGTGGATCATCACGACACCGATGATGACGATGATGAGCATCGTGACGAAGAGTCCGACGTCGAAATCGCGCAGCTGACGGCGATCGATCATTCGTCTGCCCTCCCGTCATCGGTCTCGGCGCCGACACCGACCCCATCTCCTGACTCCTCAAGAGCGTCGCCGATCTCAACAGGAACATCTGCTGTTTCGGGCAACAGCACGGTATCGTCTCCCGGCGGTGCGTCCTCGAGAAACACAGGCACGGGTTCGGGCAGTTCGATGCCGAGGTACGCACGGATGACCTCGCCCGCGACCGGTGCTGCGATGGCCCCGCCGCCACCCCCGTGTTCGATGAGCACGGCGACAGCGATCCGCGGGTCGTCGGCAGGTGCGTACGAGACGAACCATGCGTGGTCCTCGCCGTGTGGATTCTGCGCGGTTCCCGTCTTGCCGGCGACCTCGATCCCCGGCACGCGTGCGAGCTTCCCGGTTCCGTTCGATGCTTCGACGACGTTGACCATCGACTCCCTGATGAAGGCGAAGGTGCTTCGCGAGAACGGGATATCGTACGACGTCGTGGTCCGCGCCGTCCCGATGACGCGTCCGGAGTGGGTCTCGACACGCTTGAGAATGTGCGGAGCGTGGACGGGCCCCTCGTTGACGATCCCGCATACGAGGCACGCTGCCTGGAGTGGCGTCACAAGGAGCTCTCCCTGGCCGATGGCGAGGTTGAGGACGACGCCGCGGCTCCAGCGGCGCGCTCCGTAGATCCTGTCGTACCACGACGGTGTCGGAACATTGCCGCTCACCTCACCTGCTATGTCGATGCCCGTCCGTCGTCCGATCCCGGCTCGCTCCGCCCAGTCCATGAGCTGTGCCACACCGAGGCGCGCGCCGAGCTGATAGAAGTATACATCGCACGATTCGACCACGCCCTTCATCACGTCGACGATTCCGTGGCCCTCGCGTTTCCAGCAGCGGAAGGTCCGAATGCCGTACTTGTGCGCGCCCGTGCAGGTGACGGTCTCATAGTGATTGGCGAGACCGGTCTCCAGACCCGCTCCGACCGTGATAAGCTTGAACGGGCTCCCCGGCGGGTAGGTCGCCTGGATGGATCGGTTGAGCAGCGGGTGTCCGTCCGATCCCGTCAGCGCGTCCCACTCCTCTCTCGTGATGCCGTCGACGATCTCATTCGGGTTCGGGGCCGGTTGCGAGGCCAGGACGAGGATCTCACCGGTGGACGGCTCGATGGCCACGACCGACCCGCCGTCGTGGCGCGCGAGAGCCTCCTCAGCCGCGCGCTGCGCGTTGAGATCGAGCGTCAACACGAGGTTGTGGCCGGGACGGACCTCGCGCGACGGACCGCCTTCGAACGGATACAGCTCGTGGCCGACGGCGTCACAGACCCAGTACTCTGCCCCGTCTCTGCCTCTGAGCACGAGTTCGTAGCGTTCCTCTACGCCTGTCTTTCCGACGACGTCGCGCGCGGCGTAGCCGAGTGGGCCCATGGAGGCGAGCTCCCGGTCGTTGACCTCGCCGACGTACCCGATACCGTGCGTGGCCAGCGCGTCATGAAGATACCTCCGCACCGCAGTGACCTCGACCTTGACACCCGGCAGGTCGGATCGGTGTTCCTCGATCCTGGCGATCTGTTCGAAACTGGCATCTGTGACGAGCACGACGTTTCCGTAGAAGCGGTTCGCGGCCTCCTCCAGCTTCTCCGCGACGAGCGCCTCGTCCAGCTCGAGGAGCTGTGAAAGAAGCACGGCGACCGAGAGGTCGTCCCGTCGTTTCAGACGCGAGAGTGTGACGGAGAGCGAGGCGCGGTTGTCGGCGAGTATCTCGCCATGTCGGTCGAGAATGAGCCCGCGTGGTGCGCGAACCTCGAATCCCTGAACGTAGTTGTCCTCGGAGAGGTTGCGGTAGAACTCACCGCGGATGAGCTGAAGCCAGCCGAGGCGTCCCACAATGATGATGCACACAACGACCGCCGCGAGCCGGAGCACACGGGAGCGCAGCCTCCGCTCGTCGATGATCGCGGTATCTCTACCAGTGAGAGGCACTGGTCACACCCCTCCAGTTCGCGGCTCGGGCCACAGCGTAGATGACGGCGCCGAGCATGGCCGTGTAGACGGCTCCGAGAAGCGCCTGATGGACGAAGAAACGGCCGAACAGATCGAGGTGATTACGGTAGTACACGACGTAGTAGATCGCATCGTGCAGGAGCGTTGCGCCGGCGATGACCGTGCACTGAACGAAGATGTTCGCCTTGACGAGGTGATCGAGCAGCTTTGAGGCGAGATACCCGGTGATCGCCAGCGCCAGCGCGTTGAGACCGAGATACTCGGGCAGTTCGGAGTCCGCGACCAGGCCCATGAGGAAGCCGGAGATGATCGGCGTGCGTCCACCCATGAGCAGCGCGCCGTACACGATAACGAGCACGGCGAAATCCGGTCGTGCCCCGAGTATCTCGATCTCGGGCGCGAGCGTAGCGTCGAGGACGACGGCGAGCACGCACGTGGCGATGTAGGGCCCCATCCTCATCGTTCCGCCTCCCCCGGGTCGAGGGCCGTGCTCTCGCCGAGCGAGTCGGGCTCGTCACCGGAGAGGTTGCCGGGGAGTTCGAGCTCATCGCCGGGCGTGTTGCGTAGCAGCGTGCGGGCAAGCTCCTCGAGGCGGTCTCCCCTGCCGGGCTCACGGTCGGCGCGGCCGGTCACGATGAACACCTGCTCCGTCGTCGCGAACTCGACAGCGAGCTTCACGGCAACAGTCATCGTCAGCGGACCCTCGGACGCCAGCGTCACCTCTCCCACGACGAGCCCCGGTGGGTAGACGCCTCCGAGACCCGAGGTCACGACGCGGTCTCCCGCCTGGATGTCGGATCTGGCCGGAACGTAGTCCATCTCCCAGCTGAGCAGTTCGGCGGCGGAGCGATACCTCGGACGGACGATCCCGCGCACGCGGCTCCGCTCGACCGTGACCGCGACCGCCGATGAGGCGCTTGTCAGTGGCTCGATGAGCGACCTGCCGGGGAAAGCAGTCGAGATCTTCCCGACCAGGCCTTCGGAGACGATGACGGGCATTCCCGCCGTGATCCCGTGTTCAAGGCCGCGGTCGATCTCGATTCCCTCGAGGACACGCCCTCCGGGCATCCCGATGACGCTCGCCGGGATCATCTCGAAACGCTCCTCCTCCTCGAACGCGATGAGGAAGCTCGTGAGCTCCCGCAGCCGGTCGTTCTCGTGCCGGCAGGCCAGCAGACCGGAGCGCTCCTCCATGAGCTCGATCGTGAGTCGCCTGAGCGCGGTGTTCTCGCGCCGCACGCGCAGGAGCTCCGTGGCGCCGCTCGTGACGCGCTTGACCGGGCCGAGCGTGGGCGTGGACACGATGAACGACACCGCGTTCTTGACGGCCGGAGGCAGCGCCAGAAGCGTCAGTGAGATGAGGGCACAGATGATGAGTGTGGACAATTCGCGGTTCTCACGAAGGAACCGCGCAAGCAGCGAGACCATCCGCTCTCCTACCTCTTGGCGGAGCGCATGAGGACGGGTTCGTAGTGCGATATGTTCTCGAGGATCTTCCCGGTGCCGAGCACGACGCAGACCAGCGGGTTCTCAACGACGTTGATCGGGAGCTTCGTCTCCTCACGGAGCAGCACATCGAGCCCCCGGAGGAGCGACCCACCGCCGGTCATCACGATACCCCGGTCGACCAGATCGGCCGCCAGTTCGGGCGGCGTCTCCTCAAGGGAGAGCTTGAGCCCCTCGACGATCGCGGAGATCGGCTCCTGGAGCGCCTCGCGGATCTCCTCTGAGGTGATCCTGAGCGTGCGCGGGACGCCGCCCACGAGATCACGCCCCTTCACCTCAGCCTCCATCTCCTCGTCGAGTGGATAGGCGGACCCGATCTCGATCTTGATCTTCTCCGCCGTCTGTTCGCCGATGAGCAGGTTGTAGCTCCGCCGGAGATGGTTCATGATCGCCTCGTCCATCTCGTCTCCGCCGACACGCACCGATGTGTGGTTGACGATACCCGAAAGCGCGATGACGGCGATCTCGGTGGTTCCTCCGCCGATGTCGACGACCATGTTGCCTGCCGGCTTCTCCACGGGAAGGCCGACACCGATCGCCGCGGCTACCGGTTCCGCCACGAGAAAGACCTCACGTGCGCCCGCGTGTTCAGCGGAGTCCTGCACGGCTCTGCGCTCGACCTCCGTAATGCCGGAGGGCACGCAGATGACCATCCGAGGCCTCACGAGCAGGCGGCGGCGCTGCACCTGGAGAATGAACTCCCGGAGCAGGTCCTCCGTTCCCTCGAAGTCCGCGATCACGCCGTCCTTCAGAGGGCGGAGGGCCTTGATCCCGTCCGGTGTGCGTCCGAGCATCTCCTTGGCCCTGGTTCCGACTGCGACGACGTTGCCGGTGGCCTTCTCGACGGCGATGACGGAGGGTTCGTTGAGCACGACCCCTCGCCCCTTCACATAGACGAGTGTGTTCGCCGTTCCGAGGTCGATGGCGACGTCGTTGACGATTCCGAGAATGGAGTCCAAGAACATGGCGTCTTCCCGTCGTGTGTCAGATGTGTCCCAGCTCCTTGAGACTCACGTACTCGCGGTTGCCGAGTATGACGTGGTCCAGAATCTCTATGCCGAGGATGCGTCCCGCGTGAACGAGACGATCCGTTACGGCGAGGTCCTCGGGACTCGGTTCGGGCTGCCCCGATGGATGGTTGTGCACCAGCACGATCGCCTGAGCGCTCTCGGTGACGGCCGCTTTGAAGACCTCACGGGCGTGAACGACCGACGCGTTGAGCGAACCGATGGAGATCGTTCGAACACCGAGGATCCTGTTCTTGGTGTTGAGGAGGATTGCCCGGAAATGCTCTCGGTCGAGCGCGCGCATCTCATCCAGGAGGAGGTCTGCGACATCCTCGGGACCAGAGACGTGCAATCTCGGCGCGGTCCTCTCGAGCCGCGCGAAGCGCTGTCCGATCTCACGGACCGCCCGGATCCTCGCGGCGAGCGAGCGTCCCACTCCCCGCACTCTCGACAGACTCGAAGACGACTCCCTGAGCACGGCGGACAGCGAGCCGAACTCCGCCAGCAGGCAGTCTGATACCACAGCGGGCGGCACCGGCCCCGTTGCACCGGACGCGAGGAGCGTCAGCAGATCGGCGTCCGTCGGCTGCACCGGCGGTATCGCCCCGGACATCTCGTTTCTCACCCCACACCTCCACCCCGGTTCCCGGATACGCTAGCACAGCGCCCGTTTCATCTACAAGCGGTTTCTATCGGAGAGCGCGATACTGCCCTCGAGATCGAAGCCGGCCGGTCCCGTGATATCGACCTCGATCAGGTCCCCGCGGCGCGCGTCCGGCGTGTGCGGGATCCGGACGACCCCGTCGAGCTCCCACGCCTGTCCGGCGTGCCGCCCGGTGACCTCATCGGGCGTGACCTCATCGATGAGCACGGTGAGTCTGCGTCCGGCCAGCGTCGTGCCGCGCTCCACCGCGAGTGCCTCGGTGAGCTCGATGAGCTCACAGGCACGTGCTGAGGCAACCTCCCGGGGGATCTGCTCGCCGAGGAGGGCGGCCCTCGTTCCCTCCTCCGGAGAGAACTCGAAGACCCCGAGATGGTCGATCGCACCGGATGCGACGAGGTCTCTGAGCTCGTCGAAGTCCCGATCCGTCTCGCCCGGAAATCCGACCATGACGGAGCTCCGGATCCAGACGCCCGGGACACGTTCGCGAACCCGTCTCAGGAGACCGCGGATGTGGTCCCCGTCCGTACCGCGCCCCATCGCGTTCAGGATGTGGTTCGAAACGTGCTGGATCGGGATGTCCAGGTACGGAACGACCGAATCGAGTGACGCCACCGCGTCGATGATCCCGTCCGTCAGGTGAGCCGGGTGCGTATAGAGGATCCTGATCCACTCGATGTCCGCGCGGTCGAGCTCCAGGAGGAGTCCCGCAAGGGACTCAGCAGAAGCAATGTCCGTGCCGTAGGCTGTCGTGTCCTGTGCGATGAGATTGACCTCACGAACGCCCGCCCGGGCGAGGTCGTCGATCTCGCAGCGGACCGATATCGCGTCACGGCTTCTGAGGCGTCCCCGGATCGACGGTATCATGCAGTAGGCGCATCGGTTGTCGCATCCTTCGGAGACCTTCACGTACGCGATGTGATCCGGTGTGCCGAGTACGCGAGGTGTCGTGTGATCGTAGAGGAAGATCGGCTCGTGCACCGCGGTGACGGATCCGCCGGTATGAATCGCCTCGACGGCTCCGGCGATCTTGTCGATATCGGAGCATCCGACAACTCCGTCGACACCCGGCAGCATCGCGAAGACGTCCTCTCCGTAACGCTGAGGAAGACAGCCGGTTACGAGGACACGTCCGAGGCGCCCTCGCTGCTTGAGATCGAGGCACCCGGCCACTACATCGGTCGATTCCTGCACGGCCGAGGCGATGAAGGAGCACGTGTTGATGATGGCCAGGTCGGCGCCGTCGGGGCTGGCGACGAGCGTGTGTCCGGCCTCGTCGAGCAGACCGAGCATGACCTCGGCATCGACGAGGTTCTTCGGGCATCCGAGCGTTATGAGGGCTATCTTCATGCCGGATCGGGGCGCGGCGGTCACGAGCCGAGGTCGCCGTGATCGTACGGTGACCCGCTCTGAACGCTGGCACCGGGAGGAGCCGCCAGTCGGAACTCACCATCGGGGATGGCCGGGCCGAGTTCGGTGCGCTCGATGACGTAGGTCGACCGGTCCCCGGATAATGCGTGGGCGGCGAGACGAACGACGATGTGACGTGTGCGATCGATGGTCACATCGACCCTGGAGGGATCCATGAACCTGTTGTCGGGAACGAGATGGACACGCAGATGCGTCTCGTCACAGGAGATGATCGGTTCCGATGAGTGAAGACGGTAGCTCCGAAGGATGGACGCCGGGTCGATCGTGAGTCCCGTTGAGTCGATGCGGGAGACGAAGAACTGGTTCGTCTGAGGGATGAAGACACGGAGCGTGCCGCCGGATGCCACGATGCGCCCGCCGTCGTCGTAGCTGATGGCGAGTGCGTCAGGCGGTCTTGCCGAGAGCACGGCGCGCGTGATGAAACTCGAATCGGCGAGGGCCCAGTAGTTCTCCTGGGAGAACGTGAGCCGGTAGCTCTCCTCATCGAGATAGGCGGCCGCGGTCTGCTCGATCTCGCGTTCAACATCGGTGAGGCTCAGTCCATCGGCCGATGCGGTACCCGATGCAAGGCAGAGAGCGAGCGCCGCGAGAAGCACACGGGTCAGAAGCGGCCGCGCGAGCCCGTGGCTACTCATCCTCTTCCTCCTCCTCGTCATCATCATCGTCATCATCATCGTCATCGTCCTCGTCATCGTCCTCTTCATCGTCCTCCGTCTGGTACTCCTCGTCGTCTCCCTCGTCGTCCTCTACATCCTCGTACTCCTCGTCATCGTCTCCGTCGTCATCTTCGTCGCTCTCATCCTCCTCGAATTCATCGCCGTCATCCTCATACTCGTCCTCGGTCTCATCGACGGGCTCGTGTTCGGGCTCATCGTAGACGACATCCTCGATGGGCGCCTCGGCGGTTGCGACCGCCACCCCGGGGCCGTGCTCGAGGTACTCCGGTCCCACCAGAACGTCGCGGGCCTTGCTGCCCTGGAACGGCCCGACGATCCCGTTGGCCTCAAGAAGATCCATGAGTCGCCCTGCGCGAGCGTAGCCGACCGAGAGCCGTCGTTGGAGGAGCGACGTCGATCCCATCTGGGTCCCGACGACCACCTGGAGGGCCTTCTCGTAGTACTCGTCCGATTTCACCGCCGACATCCGTGCGACGCTCTTGGCGTCCTCGAAATCAAACAGGTAGTCAGGCTTGCCCTGCGTCCGCCAGTACGAGACGATGCGGGCCGTCTCGGCCGTGGACATGAAGGCGCCGTGAACACGGATCGGCTCCGGCTTGCCCGTCGGCAGGAAGAGCATGTCGCCGTTTCCGAGCAGCGACTGCGCGCCGTTCCGGTCGAGGACGGTTCGCGAGTCCGTCATCGAGATCACCCGGAACGAGATTCTCGAGGCGAAGTTCGCCTTGATGACACCGGTGATGACGTCGACTGACGGGCGCTGAGTTGCGAAGACCAGATGGATGCCGACCGCGCGAGCCATCTGGGCAAGTCGCTGCACAGGGGCCTCGACCTCACGCGGCGCACGGACCATCAGATCGGCGAACTCATCAACGATGACTATGACGTGAGGAAGTCGGTGACGATCGTTCTCCTTGAGCGCGTCGATGTCGTCTCTGTCGGCGATACGCTTGTTGAAACCGTAGATATCGCGGACGCCGAGCAGGGAGAGCGTGTCGTACCGGCGATCCATCTCGCCGACGAGCCATTGAAGCGCCATGGCCGCCGACTTGGCCTCGGTGACGACGGGTGAGAGCAGATGCGGGATGTCGGCGTAGCGCGTCAGTTCGAGCCGCTTCGGATCGATCATCAGGAAGCGGACCTCATCAGGCGTGGACCGAAAGAGAATGCCGCCGATCAGCGTGTTGAGACAGACACTCTTGCCCGAGCCCGTTGCGCCCGCCACGAGAAGGTGCGGCATCTTGGCGATGTCGGAGCAGTAGACCTTCCCCGTCGTGTCCTTCCCGAGCGCGAGCGGGATCTCGGTTGTGAGATTCTGGAATGCGTCGGACGCGAGCGTATCCTTCAGATAGACAACGGCGGGATTCGCGTTCGGGATCTCGATGCCGACCGCTCCCTTGCCCGGGATCGGCGCGATGATCCGGATCGCCGTGGCGCGCATCGCCAGCGCCAGATCGTCCTGCAGATTCGCGATCTGGCTGACCTTGACGCCGCGCGCCGGCTCGACCTCGAATCGCGTGATGATCGGACCCGGCTGAACCTGTGCGACCGTCGCCGCGACCCCGAAGTCCGAGAGTTTCTCCTCGAGCATCTTCGAACGCATGAGGAGCTCGTCGCGCGAGACCTCGTTGTGCGCGTTGGCGGGCGGGTCGTCAAGGAGCGAGATCGACGGGAGCTTGTAGCTGGCGGTCTTCCTGACCTTCGGAGCGGCGGCCGCCTTTCGGGCACGCGCCTGCTGCACGATCGTCGGAGCCTTGGGCCGCCTCCGGCGTGCCGGCTGTTCGCGGACCGGCGCCGCGGCGACCGGAACATCCTCCTCCTCTTCTTCTTCTTCCTCGTCGAAGGCATCGCGCTTGCGCCGCGCCTTCGCCGGACGGGGAGTCTTTTCCTTGCTCCGCGCGGGCTTGCCGGCGCGTCGCCGTCTGGGCTTCGATGGGGCGCGTTCCTCCCTGTCGAAGAGGTTCTCGAGGAACGAGCGGAACCACTCCGCGAACGAACTTGCCCACTCGGCCAGTGTCTCACCGAGCCGGACGAACGGATAGGTCAGCGCGTCGATATCGAACTCCGTGGTCAGAAGGGCGATCAGCACGATGCCGCCGAGCCCCGCGATGAAGGTCCAGACCCGACCGATGCTCTCGCCCCCGAGCACGGCGAGCTTCTCACCGACCAGCCCGGAGATCCTGACCATCGGCGGTCCGCCGACCACGCGCACGAGAGTGACGACGAGAATCCCGGCCGCTGAGAGGAAGACGCTTCGCAGGGCGAGCGTCTCCACTTCGCCGTCGACGAGACGGTTCCATCCCCATGCGACGAGGAGGACGGGGAGCACCCAGGCCATGACACCGAGCGTCTCGAACAGATACAGCGAGACGGCGCGGCTGGCATTCGGGACGTCCGGGCCGATGTTGTCGGTGAGTGCGAGATAGAGGTGAGTGCCGAGGCTTGCCGTCAGCAGCAACCCGAGGAACAGCAGGAGCACGCCGATGAACTGGCGGCGCCTGTCATCGTCCATGTGATCAAAGAGCCCCATTTCGAGTGCCTCCCGCAAGCGTGTCGTGTGTGCGTCCTCTCGCGCGGCCAGGAAGCCGGAGGTCAGCGAGAGTTGGGATCATGACCGGAGATCCTGCCGTCGACGACGACGGGAACGCCGGAATACCTGTCCATTCGCGCGCAGAACTCTAGGTCCTGCTCGAATCCGAGTTCGGCGAGCCGGCGGCCGTGCAGTGATGATCGGATTACGGTCTCGGGGTCCGGCATGCAGCCGGCGATGACCCGCGCTGCCTCAGCTCCATCGTTCAACGCAGCGGCTGTCCCAAGACGAGCCTGTATTCGGGCAGCCATGTGACCGCCGCAGACGAAGTCCTCGAGGGACAGAACCCCCGAGTTGCCCGAGCAGAGGATGGCTGCGCGCTCGGGCGCGGCCTCGAGGAGGCGATCAACCACGGCCGAGAGGTTGAGGAAGCAGCCGATGGCGATGTCCGCCGCGGGCGCGCTTCGGGTGATGGCTACCGTCCCGTTGGTCGTACAGAAGATGATCGTCTTCCCCTCGACGACTCGTCTCGTGTACTCGATCGGCGAGTTCCCGAGATCGAAGCCATCGATGGTGTGACCGTCCTGCTCGCCGCCGAGAAGCGACTCGGAGCGATCCAGCGTCGGGATCAGCTTCGTGGCATCTTCGACATCGGCTACGGGGATGATCCGCTCGACGCCGTTCTCGCAGGACTGCACGATCGTGCTCGAAGCACGGAGGACGTCGATAACGATGACATGCGCGCCCTTGGCGAGCGCTTCGGTGAAGTCCCTCGGTGCGGCGTAGAGATTCAGCTTCATCGTGGTGCCTGCCCCCTCGGATGTCTCGTCGCGGTGCCTGGCAGCGGGCGCATCAGCGCACGTCGTTCTCTGTGGACGGCGCACGGCGGCGTTCGAGCGTTCCTGTGTCGAAAACACCGGACACGAAATCGGGGTCGTCCATCATCTCAATGTGGAACGGGATGGTCGTCGTGACACCCTCGATGACGAACTCGCTCAGCGCTCTCCGCATACGCGCGAGCGCCTCCTCACGGGTGCTGCCGTGCGTCAGGAGCTTCGCGATCATTGAATCGTAGTACGGGGGGATCGCGTATCCGCTGAACACGTGCGTGTCGACTCTCACCCCAGGCCCGCCGGGAACGTAGAGTTCTCTGACGGTTCCCGGGCGGGGCGCGAAATTCCGGGACGGGTCCTCGGCGTTGATGCGGCACTCGATAGCATGGCCGCGGAGGTGGAGCTTGTCCTGTGTCAGCGTGAGCTTCTCTCCCGCCGCAATGCGGATCTGCTCCTTGACCAGATCGATGCCCGTCACGAGCTCTGTCACGGGATGCTCGACCTGGATACGCGTGTTCATCTCCATGAAGTAGAATCCGCCTCGCGCATCCAGCAGGAACTCGACGGTCCCTGCGCTGGCGTATCCGATGCCGCGTGCCCCCTCGACGGCCGCCCTGCCCATGCGCTCCCGCAGATCGTCCGTCACCGCGGGTGACGGCGACTCCTCGATGAGCTTCTGGTGACGCCGCTGGATCGAGCAGTCACGCTCGCCGAGATGCACGACGTTTCCGTGGCTGTCTCCGAGGATCTGAAACTCGATGTGCCGCGGCTCGATCAGGAGCTTCTCGAGATAGATCTCTCCGTCTCCGAAGGCCGCCTCCGCCTCACCGCTGGCGACCGCGAAATTCGTCACGAGATTCTCAGGGTCGACGGCGATCCGCATACCCTTCCCGCCGCCACCGGCTGACGCCTTGATCATGACCGGGTACCCGATCCGCTCTGCCTCGAGCCTCGCCTCCTCGATGTCCTGAACCGCGCCGTCCGTGCCGGGCACCACGGGCACGCCGGCCTTCTGCATCATGGTGCGGGCGGTCGCCTTGTTGCCCATCAGGCGCATCATCTCACCGGTCGGACCGATGAAGGTGATGTCATGAACCGCGCAGATCTCGGCGAACTCCGCGTTCTCCGCGAGGAATCCGTACCCGGGATGGAGCGCGTCAGCTCCCGTGAGCTCGGCGGCACTGAGGATGGCCCGGACGTTGAGGTAGCTCTCCGCCCCGGGTGGAGGGCCGATGCACACGCTCTCGTCCGCGAATTTGACGTGGAGCGCGTCCTCGTCGGCCTCGGAGTGGACAGCGACCGTGGGGATGCCGAGTTCCTTGCAGGCTCGCATCACGCGGAGCGCGATCTCACCGCGATTGGCGACCAGGATCTTGCTGAACACGGAGGAACGCCTCCTGGATCAGAAGTGGATCAGTCGGGTTGCACCATGAAGAGCGGTGAACCGAACTCGACGGGCATGCCGTTCTCAGCGACGATTCGCACGATGGTTCCGGCGACCTCGGACTCGATCTCGTTCATCAGCTTCATGGCCTCGACGATACCGACGACCTGTCCCTTGTTGATGTGGTCGCCCTGAGCTATGTAGGGCGCCGAATCGGGCGAGGAGGCCGCGTAGTACGTTCCGACCATGGGTGAGGTGACCGGTACGAGCCCGGCATCGGCGTTCGTCTCCAACGATGGAGCTTCCTCAGCGGCGTCTGCGGCTGAGGCCGCGGGAGCGGTGACGGGAGCGGACGTTGCGGGCGGGGCCTCCGCTGCGGCATGCGCGGTGAGTTCGTGCGGCTGTGCCTTCACGATTCTCACGGAGGTCAGCAGATTCCGGACGTGCAGCTCCTGGACATCGCTGTCCTCGACAAGCCTGATGAGCTCTTCAAGTTCCTTTCTGTCCATCTCGTCTCCTCCACAGTGCGCTGCGCGTCGTCGCGCAGACGTCAGACGCGGGAAACGTACTGTCCGGTCCGGGTGTCGACCTTCACGACGTCGCCCTCCGAGAGGAAGAGGGGCACCTGTACGACTGCGCCGGTCTCGAGCGTGGCGGGCTTGGTGCCGCCGGAGACCGTGTCACCCTTGACACCGGGGTCAGTCTGTGTGATCTCGAGCTCGACGAACGTCGGGAGCTCGACAGAGACGGCCTCGTCCCCATCGAACAGCATCTCGACCTCCGTGCCGTCCTTGAGAAGGAGCGCGTTGCTCTCCCCCACGGCCTCGATCGACAACGCGATCTGGTCGAAGTTGTCCATCTTCATGAAGTTGAGTTGGTCGTCCTTGTAGAGGAACTGCGCCGTGATGCGGTCGAGCCGGACGCTCTCGACCTTCTCACCCGCGCGCCACGTGACGTCAAGCACCTTGCCGGACTTGACGTCCTTGAGCTTGCTGCGGACGAACGCGCCGCCCTTGCCGGGCTTGACGTGCAGAAACTCGACGATCGCGTAGAGCTTGCCGTCCTTCCGGATGACCATTCCGTTGCGAAAATCGTTGCTTGTCGTTGCCATCTGCTCACCTGTGAGAGAGGTAATCGTTCTGCCTGTCGGCTGTTATCCGCTGGCTCCTATGGAACCCATGCAGAATACAACCGCCGACATCACCCGTCAACCGGTATGTTTCTGACCGCAAGTTCCCTGCTACAGGCCAGTTGTGCGTGTCCCGGCGAGTTCGTCGCCGGGATGCGGGGTGTTCGTCACGAGGCGTGTGTGCCGCCGCCTAGCGCGATTCGGCCAGCGCGCGCTCGTACTCCTCCAACCGGCTGGACGCGTCAGCGTTCTCCGGATCCTTCGCCAGGATCTGCTGGCAGACCTCGACGGCCTTGTCGGGAAGTCCCTGTCTCGCGTAGATCTCCGCGAGGGTCAGTGTCGCGATACCGGTCAGCTCTCCAGCCCCGTCCCGGTCTGCAGGGCTTCCGGGCGACGGGCCGAAGAGATCGGAGAGATGTGCCAGTTCGCTCGTCAGGGAGACCGCCTCCGACGGCGCTTCGATGGCCGGTGTCGGATCCTCCGCCGATGGTTCAGCGGCCTCGGTCGGGGCGTCCCATGCTGCGTCGCGCGGCTGGTCTGCCCGCGCGTTGTCCGCTGGTGGTTCTGCGGCCCTCGGCGTCTCTGCGGGCTGCAGAGGAGTCTCCCACCTCGGGTCCGGCGTGGATTCCACGAAGACGAGCGCCTCCATGTTCTCAGGGTCCAGATGCATGACCTCCCGGAAAGCCTCTCGGGCATCCGCGTCTCGTCCCTGGTCGCGAAGCGAACGGGCCAGCACGACGCGGATGGAGATGCTGTTCGGGTAGTCGCGGACGCCGTCGCGGGCGGTCGCCTCCGCCTCGCCGAGACGCCGCTCCAGCCGATACGCCTCGGCGAGCGGCGCGACGATACGGACGCTGCGTCGGGTGGCGAACACGCGCTCAAGTCGGGAGATCGCGTCCTCGAGGGGTCGCAACTCTCTCATGGTGCAAACCTCGTCTGCCGCCTGAGAACGTCTGGGACGGTTCGAGTCACTCGGTTCATCTGACGCGGGAACGCTACCAGAGCCTCCCCGCCCTGTCAACCCCACCGGAGCGTGACCGCTACGGGCGGAACGTCATGAGCACGCCGTCGAGGTGACGCATCAGCGGTGTCTTGTCCAGCCCGGGCGCGAAGAGACTGGCATCGATGAAGTAGACGCGTCCCTCGTCCGGCGAATGCAGACAATACGAGATGAACGGGCCGCCGCCCGTGAGCTCCCTGTTTCCCCACCACCCTCGCAGCCTCAGCGCCGGTTCGCCCGCAAGCCTCACCGTGTCGGCGAACATCGGCCGACGGTCCTGGATCGTGTCCCCGTTGTGGTAGAGCGAGCAGAGACGGTCGCGTTCTGAGATTGCGTAGTCGCGTGTGATGGACTCGGGAGACCCTTCCCGCCACGAGACGAACAGATATCTGTCTGGTTGTCGCCGGTCGAACCGGATGAAGCCATCACGCTCGGCGCCCGTATCGAGTTCGTAGTCCTCGGGGACGCAGATGGTCCATCCGAACCGGTCGTCGAGCGCGCGCCCGCGTCCCGAGGACCGGGCGTCCCGGCAGAGCGCTGTGACGAGCCGCTCGCGAATGTCGAACGTCAGCTCCGATCTGAGGGCCGCACCCTCCGTCCGGAGGAGCGTGACGAGTTCCTCCTCGGAGCGTCCCATGAGCGTGGCGACCACCTGACGGCCGGCCCAGACGTCCGATGTCGTCGAGAGGTCGGGCTCACCAGAGAGCGGGACGCCGGGAATCCTGCTCCGGACGATGTCGCCGACCTCGCCCTCTCCCCAGGTGCCGCACAGCAGGATGTTGCGCCAGCTCGTGTAGTCGCTGAGGCGCCGGGGCGTTGCGAACACGACGTCAAACGCGGGTTCGCGGACGAGCCACGCATCGACTGCCTCGAAAACGGACGAGAGCTCGGCTCGGAGCGACTCGCTCGCGGAGGGATCGATGATGATCACCAGATCGTCGGTCTCGCCAAACGCCGGCATCGTTGGGCCCGTGCAGCCGGTGACGAGCGTAGCGAGCGCAGCGAGCGTGCAGAGAAGCGTTCGCATCAGCTACCTCCAGAGTGTGAGGTCTCCCCAGGTGGAGACCGTTGTGCCGGGGGGCACGACCAGATCGAGCGTGCTCCGGTCGACGGGATCACTCACGCGCAGCCGGTCGAAATCGAATCGGAGTCTTGCTTGCGTCCGTCCTTTGCGTCCAATCCTGATGACCGTCGTCCGCGGAAGCGGTATGGAGTCCTTCCACCCGTGGCCCTCGTAGTCAAGGGTCAGCCACGATTCGTCATCGGTGCGGACCTCGACCCGTGTGAGCAGGCTCGTCCCCCGGGCGAGCGCGATGCTGATCTGCTGTTCGCCACATCGTCCCGTGAGACTGATGGCATCGTCGTTCTCAGACGCCCGAGCGTCTTCCAGCCTCCTGAGATCATCGCCTAAGAACGCACCGAAGAACAGAAGCGCTGGATCCGAGAACGGGGTCCCATCGAGACAGTCTGTGACCATGACGAGACTCGATGGGAACAGCAGATCCGCGCACGCCCCTTCGACCCGCAGGTGCGCCGCGAACCCGCTCGGAGCCGCCGGCGACGTGGGTCGAAGATCGGCGCGGAGCCAGCCGGGGGTGTCGTAGACGGCAGCGAAGGCGAACGGGGACCTCTGCTCCTGCGTCGAGAGCAGACCGCTGCCGCTCCCGCGGAGCGCCGTGAACTCGCGCGCCGTGGCGTCGACCGCGGAGGCGATACGATCGAGTTCGGACGAGGTCAGCGGTTCGGTTGCGAGAGGAGGACCGGCGCAGCAGCCTGCGAGCGACAGGACGATCAGCGCGGCGGCGGTGCGGGTCACGACGTGTGTCGCTCTATCAATCCTCATTCGGCGCTCCGGAGCGAAGTCTCTGCTGCGTCGTGTTCCGTTGCGGGTCGAGCTCCAGTGCGCGTCTCCAGGCGCTCCTGGCATCCTCGATACGGCCGAGAGCGTCATACGCGTCCCCGAGATGCTCGAGTATGACCGCGCTCTCGGCCCCCAGGGAGACGGCCAGCTCGAGTTCCCGGACGGCGTCCTCGTACCGCGCGAGCCGGAAGTAGGCCCAGCCAAGCGTGTCGCGGACGAGCGAACTCTCGGGCGACAGCTCGGCCGCCCGACGGGCAAGATCGAGCGCCTCCTCGAGGTTCTCCCCTCTCTCCGCAAGCTCGTACGCCAGGAAGTTGAGCGATGTCACGGCCATCTGATCCTGCTCGAGTATTCTCCTGTGGACGGCGACCGCACTGTCGGTCCGTCCCGCCGCGAAGTAGATGGACGCCCGGGCCGTCAGCAGCGGCGGGGTCTCGCCCCAGATGCGAGTTGCGTCATCAAGCGTGGCGTGTGCGAGATCGAGATCGCCGCTGAGCGCGCGGGCACGAGCCAGCGCGAGGTACTCGGCCATCGTCGCATCCCCACGCTGAACGAGTCTCGCGAGGACCGGGACGGACTCCTCATGCCGACCGAGCGAGCCAAGGAGCCGGGCGAGCGTCGCCGCTGCGGTTCTGTTGTCGGGCTGGAGCGTGTGAGAACGCCACAGCTCGCGCAGCGCGGTCTCCATCTGTCCCAGCACCATGCTTGCGCGGGCGTGGAGATACGCGATCTCCGGGTCGAGCGTGTCGGCCGCAGCCACACCCGCGTAGAGCGTGCGCGCGTCCTCCATACGGCCCTGCGCCTCCAGCGAGCGCCCCAGGAGGACGACGAGGCGCGTCGGCAGACCGACGGCGTGCTCGATGTCGACACCGGCCTCGTGGAGCGCCCGTGTAAGAACCGTTTCAGCCTCATCCGGCCTCTCAAGGAGAAGCAGGGCGTCGGCCTCGACAACGAGCGGTTCTACCGCGTCCGGGCAGCCCTCGCGAGCGATCCGCGCACCCTCGAGCGCCTCCTCCAGTCTCCCCATTGCGAAAAGGACTCGGGCGGTAGCCGTCGGGAGCTCGCAGTCCGCGGGATTGAGAGAGTGAGCGCGCCGGTACTGAACCAGAGCCTCGGCCAGGAGTCCCTCGAGCTCCATCAGGCGCCCAAGGCTGTAGTGGAGATATCCCTCGGCCGCCGCATCGATCTCACGAACGGTCGTCGGAGCGAAGGCGAAGACAGAGGTGGAGAGAAGAGAGACGAGAGTGACGGTCACGGCGACTGTGCATCTGTGAATGCGCATCAGCAAGGCTCCAGGAAAGGTCCACGAGCAGTTTAGCACGGGCCTGAGACCATCACAAGTGGACCGGGTCCGGGACTGAGCGGCCGAGGTCGCCGAGCGTGCGAGGTCGACCGCGCGCCACTGGAAGCCTGATTGCCCGATGGGTGTTCCTGTGCTACCTTGAATGACAGGACGCACAGGGCGTCGAATCGTTCGATGCTCTCAACGATTGTCCGCGGCCGCGATGCCTTCGCGATCAGCGCGAACGCGTCGGGCCGGGATGCTGGCGTCCCGGAGGAGCGACGATCATGACCGGAACAAGATTGGTTTCTATCGCTGTAGCAGCCGCGCTTCTGGTATCGCTGGCCGGGTGCTACACGGTGCTCAGACACCCGACAGGGAACGACCTGATGGCGGGCAGCGGTCTCGGCCACGGTGGCGCGGGGTACGACTCCTACGGCTACAGAAGCTGCGCCGATTGTCACGCGGATGCAGCATACTACCATCCGTACTACCGCTACGGGTCGAGCCACTACCGCTGGAACGACTACTACGGTTCGCCCTGGTGGTACGACGACGACTGGTGGTGGCATGATGACGACCACTACGAGGACCCCGGTGAGCCCGGTCCCGGTCCGGAGACCGGTGTTCGCCACCTCTGGGGTTCCGGCGGATGGCCGACCAAGGGATGGGGATTCGGCGCATCGGACGCGCCGGAGAGCGGGTCACGAACACCGCCGCCCCCCTCATCACAACCGAGTCAGCCCTCGACGAGCAACAAGCAGGAGCCACCGAGCAAACCTGACACGGACGACGACGAGGACAGCGGCAGCGACGACGGCGGGCTCTGGAAAGAGCGGAAGAAGGGATTCTGATGATGACTCTCACGGACCGAACGATGCGCACGGCCCTGACTGCTCTCATCGTCACGGCCGCACTGGGAGCGGGTGCGATGCCGGCGGCCGCCTACGACGGCTACGTCGCGCCGCTCGCAGAGATCCCGTTCGCGAACACCACGATGACGGGCGCCCGGTCGCTCGGGATGGGTGGAGTAGCGCTGGCGACGGCGGACGACGGTTCGGCGATGCTTACGAACCCGGCCGCCCTTGCTCGACTCCGACGCGTTGAGCTCTCCGGCGGCTTCGCGTTCGACGGCCGCGGCATGGCCGGTGACGCCCTCGGGAGTGAGTACGAGACCGATATCACGAGCACGAGCCTCTCGGCGCTCCGATTCGCGTATCCGTTTCCCACGTTCCGCGGCTCGCTCGTCGTCGGATTGGGATTCGAGCGGGTGTACGGACTCGATGCCGACTTCCTGGCGACCTATGATGACTCGCTGACCTGGTACGAACCGTCCGCCGATGAGGACCGAACCGACATCTGGCGGCAGACCGAGGACCTGCTCTCGAACGGAGACATGTACGCGGGGACACTTGCCGCGGCGTTCGACGCATCGGAGAACGTCTCGATCGGTGCCTCCGTCTCCATCGTCGGTGGCACATACGAGCGGACCTTCCTCTACACGGCTCGCGATCAGCACGATGTCTCGTCCGACTACGAGACCTACAACCTGGAGATCGACAGCGAGGCGGATGTCGCGGGTCTCGGTTTCAAGCTTGGCGCTCTCTTCTATCTGACCGAGCAGCTCGCGGCGGGCGCGACGGTCGCGCTTCCGACGACGCTTACGTTCTCGGGCACAGAGTCGGAGCGACAGATGACGACGGGCGACGAGGAGTACGATGAGATACTCGTGACCAGCTTCGAGGACAAGCTGACGCTCCCGTTCGCATTCGGGGTTGGCGCAAGCTGGTCGCCTCTGGACCTGGTGATCGTAGGCTGTGATTATCAGTACACGAACTGGTCCGAGATGGAGTACGAGGGACGCGTCTATCTGGGCGACCAGGCGGAACGTCGCGACGCCTACGAGGCGACGCACGACATCAAGGCGGGCGTTGAGGTAACGATCCCCGAGATGCCGGTCCGTGTCCGCGCCGGGTACATGACCCGCCCGGTTTCGTATCGCGGGCTCACCGTTGATGAGGACCGGGCGTACTGGACGGTCGGTGCGGGCATCCTCATCGACACCGTGCTCGCCATTGACGTGGCCTGGCTGTCAGCGGCCTATGAGCGTTCGGCCGACGATTATGACTACACCGAGTCCGTCGACGAGACGGCGCTGATCATCGAGGCCGCATATCGCTTCTAACATCTCGGTCGTGAGAGCGGCAGCCGTTCTGCCGACGATCGTCCAGCGACGGAAGAAGCCCGGCAGTCTCCTGCCGGGCTTCTTCGTTGATCTTCCCACGGTGTTCCGTGCGCGACGTTGCCTGTGCGGCCGAGGTCTGGATCCCTAGGCGGGGGCCACATGCTGCCGTACGTACTCCTGCAGAACCTCGCGCGCCGCGGGCTCGAGGCCCGTGAAGAAACACGCGATCCGGTACCCGCTGCTCTCACTTCCTGCGGGCTGACAGCGGACGACCACGGCATCCGACTTGAGGACCTCGTTGCGTGACTGTCCCTTCTTGTCCCTGATCGGGAGGACCATCGTCAGCTGGAGCTTCGTCAGCGGTGCGATGAAGTGACTGACGTGACAGTACACACCTTCTGCGCCGACATTGATGCTCTCGGTCGTCAGTGACTCACCCGGGATCGAATCGTCAAGCCCGCCGAGCTGCAGTGCGACCTGGGCACTGACGCGCGCCGACTGCCTGCGTTCCCGCCCCTCCCAGCTGCCTTGCTTCTTGTCAGTCATGGAACCTCCAGACGGTGTCTACCGCCGGCAGGAACTAGCGCACACGCTTCTTGTGACGGTCCTTGCGACGCCTCTTCTTGAGCTTGTGCTTGGCCATCTTCTTGCGGCGCTTCTTCTTTAGACTCGGCATACTCCTCCTCAGGCCGGTGGATTGCTATCCGCGGCCGGTTTCGGGGACTCGACTCCCCCCTCAGGGGATGTGATCCCCGGTTCGTCAGACCAGTTGACCTTCTCCTTCAAAAACTTGCTCGGCTTGAACACCGGGACCATCTTCGCGGGAACGACGACCTTCTGCGAGCGGTCTCTCGGGTTGTACTTCATGCTGGCCTTGCGCTGCTTCACCTTGAACGTGCCGAACTCCCGAATCTCGATGTGCCTGTGATCTGCGAGCGCATCCTTGATGGCCTCAAGGAGCGCCTCAACAACCACGGCGACATCGCGTTTCGTCAGCCCGGTCCTGCTGGCAACGCGATCGACAAGGTCCGCTTTCGTCATAGCCCACAACCTCCGTCGTGGAGCCCGCGCTCGATCGCCTTCGGCATCTCCCCTGCGCCGTTGCGCGTCGTCGCGGTGCTTCGCGTCATCGGTTGCTCTCCGTACGGAGCCTCCTCGCCTGCATGCGGGGGGCCGCTCAGGTTTCCCCGGCTCTTCGCTCCTGGAGAGCTGTCGGATTGCAGAATCTCGCCTCGTTCTTCCGCACGGACGCCTCTCCCGGTGCCGATCGGGTAATGCATCGGCCGAAGTCGGTAGCCGCGCGTACCTTACCGGGTACGGCGACTGTCTTGGGCGTCAAAGCGGACACTACCGTGCCAGCGGGAGGCCGACAGCCTCAAGACACATCCTAACAAGACGCCCCAAGGCTGTCAAATGCTTTTCTGAAGGTCACTTGGAAGGTCTGTAGAGGTACAGGGCGCCGCTGGGGACCGCTGTCTCCGGGAGTATCCGATGCAGACCTCCTGTCAGCAGGTCGATGAGCGTCAATCGTTCACGCTTGACCGGCTCCAGAATGCGCGGCTCACCCTCGATCCCGCCCATTCTCCCAGCGGTCTTCACAGCGTCGTCGAGCGTTCCGAGGTCGTCCACGAGGCCTCGCGACAGGGCCTGCCGGCCTGAGAAGATGCGGCCATCGGCGAAGCCTCTGACGTCATCAATCGAGAGACCTCGACCCATGGAGACGGCCTCGACGAACTGCGCGTGGATGTCGTCCACCGTAGCCTGCAGCAGAGCTCGCTCTGCAGGCGTCATCTCGCGGCTCCACGAGCCGATGTCCTTGTACTCCCCGCTCTTGACGACGTCGAACGACATCCCGAGCTTCTCGAAGAGGTCCTCGAGATTCGTGAAACTCATGATAACGCCGATGCTGCCCGTCAGGGTCCCGGCGTTGGCGATGATGCTGTCGGCTGAGCAGGCGACGTAGTATCCGCCCGACGCCGCGACGGAACCCATCGAGGCGACGACGGGCAGTCCGGTGTCGCGGATGCGGTCGATTTCAGCGACGATCTCCTGTGTGGCGGCTACTCCGCCACCGGGAGTGTCGATGCGGATCACGAGCGCTTCGATGCCGCCGGTCTCCTCGAAGAAGCGGAGATCCTCGATCACGCTTCTCGAATCGGCGATGACTCCTTCGATCCGAACAAGTCCGACGTGGGCGCCGTACGCGGGGAGCCGCACCCCCCTTCCGCCGAGGAGCGACTCGATCATGATCATCGTAACGAGGAACAGCAGAAGCAGCGCCGCCGCGCCCGCCAGCCAGCCCCAGAGACATCCGCGTCTTGTCATTCGTCATCCTCCCAGGCCCGGCGTGGCCGAGCAGTATCTCAGCCGGAGCGGCGTCTGGCGATCTCGGCCAGAACCTCCTGAACCAGCGACTCGTCTAGATCTCCCGCGGTCGCCTCGGACGGTGCGGTCGTCGCACCGGTGGCACGAGGATCCGTCCCCGTGCAGGCGCCGCAGCTCAGGCAGCTGTCCTCCGGCACCCGCACACCGAGCTTCTCCCTGATGGCTGCGAGGTCCTCTATCTCACCAGGCGTCAGCGGCGATGCACCGCCGAGCTGGCGCGCCGTGAGGGCGATACGGGCGAAGTGCTCGATGGTCTCCATCCTGAAGTACGCCTCATCGAGCGTTCGACCGAGCGCGAGCGCCCCGTGGTTTGCCAGCAGGATGGCGCTGTAGTCGTCGACATATCGCGCGATGCTTGCGGCGACCGCCGACGTCGACGGCGTTGCGTACTCCGCAGTCGGTACGGAACCGAGCGTGAGAACGACCTCGGGCAGGATGCACTGCGCCAGAGGGACCCGTGCCACGGCGTATCCGGTCGCAACGGGCGGGTGTGCATGAACGATCGCAGCGACGTCCCGACGCCGCGAGTAGACCGACAGATGGAGCGGAAGCTCCGATGTCGGCTCACGCTCTCCGGAGAGCTTCCGCCCGTCCGGCGCGACCACAACGAGGTCGGCCGTCGCGAGGAATCCCTTCGAGAGTCCCGAGGGCGTCACGAGAATCCGGTCGCCGTCCAGGCGCGCGCTGATGTTGCCGTCGTTCGATGCGACGTATCCCCGCTGCCAGAGGCGTCTCCCGATCTCCACGATGTCGCGGCGAGCTTCGAACTCACTCAGCAAGGCGTCACACCTCCACGTCGAACTGGTCGACGATGCCGACGATGACTGTTCTGATGGGCGGTTCGGCGAGCCCGGTGACGATCGAGGCGGAGCCCCCCTCGTCCACGACGAGAACGGTGTCCCCCACTCCGGCGGAAATCGCATCCACGGCGATCATCGTGACTCCCGTCCCACGATCATCGAGGTCGATGCGGTCGATGATCAGGAGCGTCTGCGCGTGAAGCGACCTGTGCTTCATCGTCGAGACGAGCTCTCCTATGACGCGCGCGAGGAACATGTCAGGCGTCTCTCCCGGCGGCGGTCGCATCGGTAAGCGAGATCTCATCGACGATGCCCACGATCGCTGCGTCGACCGGGTTGAAGGACTCATCCATGGCCTTGCAGGCCTCGCGCGACATGACGAAGTAGATGATCTGTCCCGGAGAGGCCTCGACGGTATCGACGGCCACGAGAGGACGTCCCCTCTCCTCGAGTGCGTGTGTCAGAGGCTGGACGATGAGCATCCGGACGCCGTCGAGCGTCGGGACCTTCTGAGTCGCCCAAACCGTGCCGATGACCCTGCCGAAGTGCACTGCTCCCCCCGTGCCGCCGTCGCGGCGGCGCTACAGAACGGTCGACCCCAGACTCGGGTGCGGCCGCGGGATGACGACGCTCCGAACGAGCGTCCCGGACTGCTTCGTGACCTGGAGTGCCGCCTCCATGGCGGCCTCGACCTCGTGGATCTCGCCGGTCATCGTGAAGAAGCCCTTGCCTCCAAGCCCCTTCGCGAGGCGAACCTCGAGGATGCGAACGCGCGCGGTCTTCGCCGCGGTATCGGCGGCGAGGATCGATGCCGCCACCGTGAACGTCTCGACGATGCCGAGCGCGCCGAGTTCACCGATGTCCACGGCTCCGAGGATCGCCGGGAAGATGTCCGCGTGAACATGGGGTATCAGCAGTGTATCGGCAACGACATCGCCGCCGATCTCGACACCTCGCCTGAGCGATGCTTCAACGTCCGAAACCCCGCCGGCGACGAGGACCATGTACTTGCCGGGGCAGATCGCCGTCGATTCGAGGATATCGACATCGGCCATTTTCGCCATAGCATCGGTGATCTCGATCCCGACCGCGATACTGATCGTCTCGATGATCGCTATCGCCTCGAGTCGTCCGCGGATGCGTGTCACCGTCTGGGGGCTCTTCTTCGCCAATCGTACATCCTCTCCGTGACCGTGGCTCTATAATGTCCTGTTCTCTGCGCGGTTGCGCCCTCTCCGGGGTCGCGGCGCGCGGGGTTCGCTAGCGGCGCTCGATTACGACCTCCGATGTACTGACGCGTGTCACCTCGCCGCTGATACTGGCGTGGACGCGAGCGCCCAGAGCTCCCGCCGGGATCTCCCCCACGACGTCGCCGGCCAGCACGGCCGCCCCCTCCTCGACGACGGGGACCGCAGGCGCGCCGATGTGCTGACGCATCAGCAGGCGGACCCGGGCCGCGCTGAGCGTGTCGGCGGCCGTTTCGGCGGGTTCGTCATACCGCGACAGGCCGAGGCGCTGGACCAGCCGTGACGAGGGGATCTGCCGGTACTGCCGGACCGCGTCAGCGTCCAGTGCGTCTCTCCGGTGCGGGTTCTCGACGCCTCGCCGCTTGAGCTCGGCCTTGAGCTCCGAGAGGATCCGCCGCGGCCTGATCTCGAGCGGGCAGGCGAAGAGTTCGCACATACCACACTCGCAGCAGAGATAGGCCGATGTCACATGTGCGTGGTCCGATGCCTCCATCGAGTACTGGATCGCGCGGACCGTCCGGTGCGGCTGGAGCTCGTGGCCGAGAAGCGCCCTGGGACAGAGTTCCGTGCAGGCCATGCACTGGCAGCACGCGGCTCGGGCGATCTTGAGGGCGTGCGCCACGGACTCGGTACGTGCTGAAACGAGGTGATGCGAGTTGGGCAGTACGATGACTCCCGCAAGCATCTTGTCGGTCGGTTCCGTGAGATCGGCGAGGCGCCCCATCATCGGACCGCCCGCTACGACCGAGAACTCGTCAAGCGTCGGTCCGCCGGCTGCTTCGATCAACACCGAGAGCTGGGTGCCGATGGGCGCCCGCACCGTGACCGGCCTCTGCACCTCGCCCTGGATCGTGACGAACCGATGCGTCACGGGACGTCCCTCGCGAGCGTCGGCCACCTGCGCGAGTGTCGTGACGTTGCTGACCACGACGCCGACGTCGAGCGGGAGTCCGGCCTCGGGAACAACGCGTCCCGTCGCCTCGTACACGAGCAGGAACTCGTCGCCCGCAGGATAGACGTTGTCCAGAACGAGGAACTCCATCCCGTCCGAACTCGAGACCGCCTCGCGGAGCTCGGGGAGAGCGTCGAGATTCCTCCGCTTCACGGCGAGTACCACACGTTTCGCACCGACGGAGTCACGCATCAGCGAGAGCCCCTCGACGACTCGACCGGGCTCCGTCTTCATGATGGCGCTGTCGGACCGGAGAAGCGGCTCGCACTCGGCTCCGTTGCCGAGCAGCGTGTCGGCGCTGCCGTCGGCCTTGACGTGGGTCGGGAAGCCGCCGCCTCCCGCTCCCACGACGCCTGCCGCCCGTATCGCATCGCTGAGGTTGGCGCTCACGGTCACGTGTCCCCTAGACGATCCGGAAATAGTCGACGAGTGTGCACCGGCGCTCGCGCGTGAATGTCCGAGCCGATGTCAGTCCCTCGCCGGTCGGACTTGCGATGGTGAAGGTCGTGAAGCCCTCACCGCCGAACCCGAGACCGGCGTACGAGGGTCCGTTCTTCACGAAGATCGAGCAGTCCATGAGCCGCGCCATGATCGACATGTGCTCGACGTTCTTCGAGTGCATCACCGCCGTGTGGCGGCAGTCGCGCTCGAAGCGTCTGGCCATCTCGATGGCCGACTTCGCGTCCCGGGCGGTGACGAGCGGGAGGACCGGGAGCATCTGCTCGGTCCAGACCAGCGGGTGGTCCTCGTCTGCTTCGAAGAACGCCATCCTCGCGCCGTGCGGACACGAGAGCCCGGCGGCGTCGAGGATGATCTCCAGGTTCTTCCCGATGAACGCCCTGTTCATCGTCGCGGGCTGACGTGGTCCATGTTCCTCCGCGATCAGGACGTCCATGAGGCGTGCGAGAGACTGTCCCTTGATCTCGACAGCGCCTGCTCCCGCGAGCGACCGTTTGAGAAGCGCGACGATGTCGCGCTCGGCGACGATCTCCTTCTCAGCGATACAGACGATGTTGTTGTCGAGCGTTGCTCCCGCGACGATGTCACGTCCCGCCTTCTCGATGTCGGCCGTCGAATCGACGACCACTGGTGGATTGCCAGGCCCGGCGGCGACGACACGCTTCCCGGACTGCATGGCCGCCCGCACGACGCCCGGACCGCCCGTCACGACGAGCAACCGGATGTCCCGGTGTGCCATAAGCGTCTGAGCCGATGCCACCGATGGGTCGACCGGCGCGAACAGGAGCGCTCTCGGGCCTCCCGCGCCGGCGATGGCACGGTTCAGGAGATCGATCGTCGTCAGCGAGACCACGCGCGCGCTGGGATGCGGGTTGAATACGATCGCGTTGCCGGCCGCCACCATTCCGATGGCGTTGTTGACGATCGTCTCCGACGGGTTGGTGGACGGGGTGATCGACCCGATGACGCCGTAGGGCGCTCGCTCGACAAGCGTCAGGCCGTGGTCGCCCGAGAAGGCATGCGGTCTCAGATCCTCAACACCCGGCGTCGCTCGGGCCGCGAGCCGGTTCTTTCGCAGTTTGTCCTCAACACGCCCGAGCCCGGTCTCCTGGACGGCGAGCTCCGAGAGCCGGTCTACATGCTCGAGGATCGTCGCCCGCATGGCGGAGATGAAGTCCCGTCGTTCCTCGAGCGATATCTCCGCAAGTTCGCGGAACGCGCTCTGAGCCGCCTGCGTCGCCGCATCGATGTCCGGCAGGATGCCCCGTCCATCGAACGCCTTCGGCGGGGGCGTCGCCGCGCGCTCCCCCTCAAGCTCCCCGAGGACGCGTTCGACGATCGACTCGATCCCTGTCCTGTCGATGGGCATGAGCGAAGAACTCCCCGAGGAGGCGTGGGTGGTTCCCGAGCGTGTCGTGCGCTACTTCTTCTCGTACGTCGTGGCGCCTTCGACCTCGATCGAGTCCACGATAGCCATGATCACGGCATCGGCGGGACGGTCCTTCGTGATGGGCGTCTGCCGGGCGGAGCTTCCGCTGGCGTAGAGCACCACCTCACCCTGTCCCGCGCCGACAGCGTCGATCGCGACGACGAACGACCCCGTCTCGCCGCAGTCGAGCCCGAGTTGCTTCACGATCTGAAGCTTCGTCCCGACCAGTTTCTCGTCCTTCTGTGTCGAGACGACGGTCCCGACAACGCGACCGATGTTCATGCTACTTCGACTTTCCCGTCTTGCCGATCGGCAGGACGTCGTCAAGGCTCGTGTGGGGGCTGGGGATGACGTGCGTGGAGATGAGTTCCCCGACCTTGCTCGCCGCCGCGGTTCCCGCGTCGACGGCCGCGCGCACAGCGGCCACATCGCCGCGCACCATCGCGGTCACGTAACCGCCGCCGACCTTCTCGTATCCCACCAGCTTGACCTTGGCGGCTTTGACCATTGCGTCGGATGCTTCGACCATCCCGACGAAACCTCTGGTCTCGATCATTCCGAGGGCCTCGCCCATGTTCTCCTCCCGTGTCTCGCGTTCGTCACCTCGAGCTCCGTTGCGGACCCGGTGGTGACATGCGTCGAAAGTACGACCGACTTCCGTCGAGCTACAGCAGAATCTCCTCGAGTGACCCATGAGGGGCCGGGATGATGTGCTGCGACACCAGCTCCCCGACCTTGCTCGCCGCCGCGACGCCGGCGGCGACCGCGGCCTTTACGGCGCCCACGTCGCCGCGGACGAAGATGGCGACGTAGCCGCCGCCCGTTCGCTCATAGCGCGTGAGGGTCACGTTGGCGGTCTTCACCATCGCGTCAGCTGCCTCGACGAGCCCGATCACACCGCGGGTCTCGACCATTCCAAGTGCCGTACCCGGCAATTGCGCACCCCCTCGTCCGGCCCCGTTGAGGACCTCTGGTTACGTCTGAATGCTAGACATCACTTCAGGATACTCACCATCATCGGGCCGCGAACGTCCGCCGCACCCGCATTGTCCGTGTCAAGATGGAGTTCGAGGGCCCCGTCCTCGGAGATATTGACCATCACGTTCTCGAGGACCAGCGCGGCCGGCCCGCTGAAGCGGACGCGGACCAACTCGCCGTTGGCCACGTGGTGCACCTCCGCATCGCGCGGGGTCATGTGCAGGTGTCGTGTCGCCCGGATCCCGCCCTCCTTGAGGGTCACGGCGCCATGTGGCCCGACCAGCGTCAGCGGCGCGCTGCCCGCGAGATCCCCAGAACGTCGGATGGGCGGGTCGATGCCCAGACGGACCGCATCCGCTCGCGACATCTCGACCTGCGTGTACGTTCGTACCGGCCCGAGGATGCGGACTCCCTCGATCGCACGGAGCGAACGACCGACGACCGTGACCGTCTCCTCGGCGGCGAACTGGCCGGGCTGTCTCAGATCGCTCTTCTTCGAGAGGGCATATCCCTCGCCGTACAGTCTGTCGAGCACGGTCCGGGATACATGGGCATGCCGAGCGCTGACCGCGACGGGGATCGAGACACCCGCCTCACCGAGACGCCCCTGCGCACGAGGCGGATTGCCGGCCTCGCGCTGAAGCCGCCTCAACACCTCGTCCGCGATGCGTGTCACGTCGCTCAAAGCATGCCTCCGTGGCGCCGGAACCACCCTGCCGGGATACGCGTAAACACCGCCGGCATGGGCACCTGCCGCGAACTCGGGCAGTCTATCAGAGGGGTGCGAGAACTGTCAATGGAAAGGGCCGCCCCCGACTCTCGGAGAGAGCCGGGGGCGGCTTCGAAAAGCGTTCCCCGCTGAGGCGTGCAGACAGGTGGCGTACGACTCATGACCTGGGTATTGGGGATCAGCCCACGACCTGGCGACTGCTCACGCGCACCGCAGGGAACGAATAGCATCGTCTACCGTGCAGTTCCCTGTATGAAGCATGAAGCGTGCCATTGGTGGTGTTACAAACGGCGTTGACGCGAACATGTGCCACGCGAGGATGACCCGCGTCACCGCGGGTGTGCGTGTGGCGGTGCGTGGAAAGCGTCGATTCTAGGGATGTTTGCGGGGATTCGAGGTTCGTGCGAGCCCCTCGCGGTACTGGCAGGCTATCAGATACGTCATGACTGTGCGTGAGAGTCCGCGGAGCCAGACGGCTCGGGCGACGGCACGGACCCCTCGGTAGAAGAGCCGGTTCGTCGCCAGTGCGACAAGGTGCTTCCTCAGGCGCAGTCCGGCGGCGTCACCGGGGGCCGGCGGGAGCAGGACGTCGACCATCATCTCCCCCGCCCGACCCGGGTGCTTCGAGAGCAGGAGTCGGAGCGGCAGAGCGTTCTCGATCCTCTTGTCGAGAATCTCGTCGAACGACTGCGCGTGGACGTGAAGCGCCCGTGCATCAGCGCAGTACCAGGTCGAGAGTCCCGCATCATCCTCAAGGCGAAATGCGATCTCCGTGTCCTCGAACCCGTAGTTTCGGAAGCTCTCGTCGAAGAGGCCGACATCGAGCATCGGCTGGCGGGCGACCGAACTGTTGTTCGTCACGAAGTACCTCGCCGGCACACGAGAGCCCGGCGCGTGTTTGTGGACGCCCATCTCATCGAGATAGGTCAGCGCGGTCGAGTGGCCGAGCTCGGGCGCCTGGACCGCGTCACCGATCACGATGGACCGTGGGTGTGTCGCGTGGAACAGCACGTGCTGTTCGATCAGATCGGATTCGCAGAGCATGTCGTCGTCGACGAAGACCACCAGTTCACCCGCGGCCGTTCGTATGCCGGTGTTGCGTGCAGCCGCCCGTCCACGGTTCTCATCATGCCGGACAGCGACCAGTCGCTGCGGGAGCTTGAGGTTCCTGAGATACTCGGGGGTATCGTCGCCCGAGTGATCGTCGACGACGACGATCTCGGTCTGCTCAGGTGGGTACGTCTGGACCCGAAGCGACTCCAGCGTGCGGGCGAGAACCGGCCGCTTGCCGTAGGTCGGGATGACCACGGTCACCGTCGTCACGATGTCTCCCCCCCGGCGCGACCGCCGCCGGCGACGAGTTCCTCGCACAACCGTTCCATGCGCTGCATGTGCTTCGAGTGGTCGGCGCCCTCGCGCACCTTTCGGACCCCGATGGCGGCGAAACGCTCGCGCGTTCCCGGGTCGCCGATGAGCGTGAGTATCGCTCTCTCGAGTTCCTCCCTCTCGGCGGGCCGGACGACGAGTCCGTTCTCGCCGTCGGTGACCCACTCCATGGCGGACTCGAGATTCGAGATGATCACCGGAACACCACACGCCATCGCCTCGAGAAGCGAGACCGGCGTGGCATCGACCGACGGCACCGTCAGGAACACGTCGGACGTAGCGAGGTATCCGGGGAGCTCCGCGTGCGGGATGCGTCCCACGAAATGGACGCGGTCGTCGAGACCGAGGGAGTCGGCGAGCGCCCTCAGTTCGGAGTCGTCTCCCTCGTTCCCCGCGATGATGTAGTGCGTGTCGGGCCGCACTGCGAGGACCCCGGGAACCGTGCGGACGATCGTGTCGATGTTGTAGTACGCCTGGGTGAAGCTCCTGATGCTGATGACGACCGGCGCGTCCCCGGGGATGTCGAGCTCTCTCCTGACGTTGCCGTCAGCGTCGGGTCTGAAGCGGTCGAGATCGACGCCCCACTGGACCACATGGCAGATGTCGGGGTTCGCCCCCATCCCCACAACGTGGGTCAGGATATCCTCGGAGTCGCCGGTGATGAGGTCGGCACGATCGAGGACGGTCCTCGCCAGCGAGCCCTTGAGTCTCGTCTCGTGCGGGGTGACGTATACGTCATCACCCCACACGGTCATGATGAACGGATGGAACCCCGAGAAGGCTCCCCAGTATCCGTAGCCCGTCAGGAAGTGTGTGTGGAGCAGGTCGGGCTTGATCGTCCGGAGGATCCGTTTGACCTTCGCCAGCGCGACCGCGTAGTGGAGTGGTTTGAGGGGGATCCCCGTCCGGATGTCGTGGACGGTCACCCCCGCTATCGGAGCGGGCTGCACCGTCAGCAAATGGACATCGTGCCCGGCCCCGACGAAGTGTCTCAGCCACCTCTCGGTGTGGATGTGTCCCCCGATTGAGAGATAGGCGATCCGCATCAGGTGTCTCCGATCACGGCGTCGGACGCCCTCGAAGGCGCCCGAGCGACATCTTAGAGGACGACCGCGAGATCGTTGGTCGCTCCCCGCTCAGCCTTGGTGACGTGTCGCCGATAGAAGCCCCACGCGACCCACACGAACAGCCAGACCAGCGGTACGACCTTCATCCCGTGATTGAGGATGTGTTCCCACGTGCTCCAGTGTACCTCGGGGCTCCTGGCCGTCGGGACGTCGTAGAACACGAACATCGTCGGTAGAGCCGCGAGCGCGTAGATCCACCAGAGAACACGCGCGCGCGTCTTCATGTACAGCAGAACGAAGATCGGCATCAGCAGCACGTAGTGGTACTCCCAGATCTCACGGAACACGAAGAAGTAGACCATCGTCCAGAGGCTCACCGACTCCACGATGTCAAAAGGCCTCCTCCGAAATGTAGCCCACAGGGCGGCCAGCGTCGGAACGGCCATCGTCCCGAGTATGAGGCACCGCGTGATCGTCATCCGGAGCGGTCCCAGCTGGAAGCCGATCTCCGATGCCATCGGGAAGAGACGGGCCTTGAGCACCATCACGAGCGCGAGCGCGCCCATGTTCCCGGAGTACGGGTAGAGCGTCAGATTGAAGTTGTCATGTGTGAATTCGCCGACCCCGCTCTCGCGGAGCATCAGGTACGGCACCGTCGTCAGTCCGAGCAGCAGCCCGGCGAGTACCACGGTCCGCAACCGTTTGAGTCGGAGCATGATCGGGATGAAGAGGACGGTCATGTGCTTGATGACGACGCTCGCGATCCAGAGCCAGTCGAAGCGCGTCGTCCGACCGCGTCCGTGGGCAAGGACCATAGCGAAGATGAGCGCCCCCATGACGAACGAGAGCTGCCCCATGTACTGTTCCATGTAGAACGGCGTGAAGACGAGCCACATCGTGGCGAGCAGCGCGAACAGCCAGCCGTCCCGCACGGCCCGGTAGGTCATGAGAACGCACCAGAGAAGCACCAGCTCGACGATGAACACCCACAGCCAGTACGCAGTCCACGGGGAGACCGCGTTCGATGCAACGCCGAGCGTGTACGCGACGAACGGCAGATAGCGATAGAAGTATCCATACGGAACGATGCGGTCCGGGTCGTCCATCGGTCGACGGTAGATGTCGTCGCCGTCGAGAACGTACCTGCCGGCCTGGTAGAACGCGAAGAAGTCCGCACCGAGACCGCCGCCCTCGAGCGCGCCGGCCGCCTCGCCGCCCTCGTATACGATCGCGATCGTGTGTACGGCCTCCGGGAAGAGCGGATTGAGGAAGTGACTCGGATGGATGAGCGAGAACAGCATGACCGCATGGACGACGATCGCGACGACGAGGAGCGCTCTGGCACGACTGCTCACGATGTGTCTCCTCTCCCTCGACCTTGCAGGCGCTTGCCAAGTCGCATCCAGCCCTTCTCAAGCACGTACTCGGTGTACGGAACGGGTCTGGTCCCGAAGGCGGACTTGAACCGTGCGACCGCGTCGATCCCGCCGCTGCCTCCCAGATTGTAGGTCACAAGTCCCCGGCGGCAGCCGTCCTCCAAGGCATGAGCGTGCAGCAACGGGACCGTTCCGAGACTGACCGACTCCCGGTGCGAGACGTTGCCCCAGTTGAAGACCGTGGTCGCCGAGAGGAAGTTGAGATCCCCGCCGATGATCGTCCCCTCGTGGGCGGCGAGCCACATCTGGATCGCTCCGTTGCCGGTCTCGGCGAGCGCGGTGAAGAACGCCTCGCCGAACGGGTTGGATGTCCCCCAGCGCTCGGAACACTCCTCGAGCAGTCCATGATATGCGAGGAAATCGTCCGTCCCCCGGGCCTCACGGACCGTCACGCCGGCTTTCTCGGCCTTGCGGACCTTGTTGCGCACTGAGGGGCGGAACCCGCCCCAGATCTCCTCATACGGGCGGTCGAGGTCGATCACCTGGGCCTCACTCGCGATCGGCGTGAAGCCCTCGCAGGCTCGCTCCAGCCGGCCGACGGAGTCCACGATGCGGATCTGCCCGAGCGTGGGCCCCGCGACCGCGTCGACCAGGGTTCGGACCAGCTCCCGCGGCGCCTCGGACGGCGCCCGGTCGGTGGCGAGCACGCCGCCATAGGTTCCGAACGGCATCGACTCCACGAAGGTCAGGGGACCACGGCTCCGCCGGATCACGGGCAGACCGGCGACGAGCGCTTCTTCGAGCCGCGCAGCCGTGAAGAGCGGCTCATGGTCCGGAAGTGTGCCCGAGAGCAGGTCGGACCAGATTCGCGTCTGGAAGAAGCTCGCGGAGCGGTCCCCGGCGACGAGGTCATCCCATGACTTCGGGGCGATGTCGGAGGTGACCGTGTACTCCACGACGGCTACCTCCCGTAGTATGAGGTCAACGTGTCAACCGCATCGATGACGTCGTTCACGTCGCTCCGGTTCATCGATGGATAGATGGGGAGCGAGACAGCGCGCTCGAAGTAGCGCTCGGCCACGGGGAAGCTCCCGGGGCCGTGACCGAGGAGTCTGCGGTAGTACGGATGGTAGTGGAGCGGGATGAAATGCACGCTCACACCGATCCCCTCCTCGAGCAGATGTCTGATGAACTGGTCGCGGTCTATCGTGAGCGCGTCGACATCGATCTGGATCGGATAGAGGTGCCAGGCATGGTGACCGTCGGCATACGCGGCAGGTGGCGTCACGCAGGGGTTCGGCGTGAAGGCCTCCGTGAACGCATCGGCGATCTCGCGGCGTCGTTCACGGAACGTGTCGACGCGGTCGATCTGCGACAGGCCGAGAGCCGCCTGCATGTCACTCATGTTGTACTTGTAGCCCGCGTCGAGCACCTCGTAGTACCAGGGTCCCCGGTCGCTGTAGCGCTTCCACGCGTCGCTGCTCATTCCGTGGAGCCCGAGCAGCGCTATGCGCGCGGTGAGGTCCGGATCGGTCGAAGTGACCGCGCCGCCCTCGCCGGTCGTGATCCCCTTGGTGACGTAGAAGCTGAACGAGGTGACATCAGCCATGCTGCCGATCCTGCGACCGCCGATGTCCGCGCCTATGGCGTGCGCGGCGTCACCGAGCACCTTGACACCTCGGGCGCGCGCCAGTTCCATGATGCCGTCCATGTCGCACGGGCGACCCGCGAAGTGAACGGGCATGAGCAACCGCGTGCGGTCCGTGAGCGCGGCTTCGAGGATCTCAGGGGTCACGCAGATGGTCTCGGGGTCCACGTCCACGAGCACGGGCGTTGCACCGAGATGACAGATCGTGTTCGCACCGGAGGCGAAATCGATGGTCGGGAGGATGACCTCATCACCCGGTCCGACTCCGAGCGCCACCATCGCGAGATGAAGGCCGGCCGTGCACGAATTCAGCGCCGCCGCGGACTCGACGCCTACGTACTCGGCCACCCGACGCTGGAAGTCGTGCGTCTTCGGTCCGACGGTGAGCCAGCCCGAGCGCAACGTCTCGACGACGCGGTCGATGTCGGCCGCCTCGATGCATGGTCTCGCGAACGGCAGGAAGCTACTTCTGACAGGAGTGCCGCCCTCAGCAGCCGGTGTTCTCGTCGTCATGGCCCGTCCTTACCTTCATGTCGGGGAAGATGTCGGCAAGCTCCCTCATGACCCCGTCCCGGTCACAGTGTTCCGCCAGCTCCTCGAGCCGCTTGACGCGGTCCCAGAGGTCCGGGACGACGGCGTCCGTTGGAGACTGGACGACCATCACCTTCTTTCTACCTGTCTCAAGGAGGGTCTCGTCCGAGTACCAGAGCTCCTCATGGAGCTTCTCCCCCGGTCGGAGACCCGAGAACTCAATAGCAATATCCCTGCCGGGCTCGAGCCCGGAGAGACGTATCAGGTGCGTGGCGAGGTCCGCGATACGCATGGGCTCGCCCATGTCGAGCACGAAGATCTCGCCGCCGTGCCCCGTGAGCCCGGCCTCCAGGACGAGCATCGCCGCCTCGCGGATGGTCATGAAGTAGCGAGTAACATCCGGATGCGTGACGGTCACAGGACCACCGTGGCTGATCTGCTGGCGGAAGAGCGGCACCACGCTCCCGCGACTGCCGAGGACGTTGCCGAAGCGGACGGCGATGAGCTTCGTGGCGCTCCCGCGCGACGCGCGTTCGATCATGATCGATTCCGCGACACGCTTCGATGCGCCCATGACCCCTCTGGGACGCACGGCCTTGTCGGTCGAGAGCATCACGACGCGGTCCGCGCCGTAGCGGACGGCGGCGTCGATGAGAATGCGTGTTCCCATCACGTTGTTCTTCACGGCCTCGTCCGGGTACGCCTCCATCAGGTGCACGTGCTTGTGCGCCGCCGCGTGGAGGACGATCTCGGGGCGCTCGTCGCGGAAGAGGACCTCGACGGACATCGGGTCGGAGATGCTGCTGATGACGAGATGGCGCGGGACATCCGGGTAGTCCTGTCCGATCTCCTGGTCGATCTCGTAGATGCTGTTCTCGCCTCGCCCCATCATGATGAGTTTGGCCGGACCGAAGGATGCGACCTGGCGCGCCAGCTCGGAGCCGATGGAGCCGCCCGCGCCTGTGATGAGCACGGTGCGATCCCTCAAATATCCGGTCATCTCCTGGGTGTCGAGGACGACCGTCTCGCGGCCGAGGAGATCCTCGGGCACGACCTGGCGGAGCTGGCTGATCGTGACATCGCCGAGGATGATCTCCCAGACCCCGGGCACGATCTTCGCCGGCGTCTCGGCCTCCTCACAGAGCTCCACGACGCTCCGGATGGACGCGCCGGATGCCGACGGGATCGCGATGACAATCTGGTCGATACTCGACTCGCGCGCGATCCGGACAAGCTCGGAGATCCTCCCAAGCACGGGGATGCCCGCTATCTTCGCGCCGACCTTCGCGGTGTCGTCGTCCAGAAACCCGACCACGGTATAGCCCTGCTCGGGCCTGAGGCGCATCTCCTCGGCGACCATGCCACCGGCCGCTCCCGCGCCGACGATCAGTGTCCGTGTCTTGTCAGACTGGTCGTTCATGGATCATCCTTGTGTTGTCGCTCCGGGTGCCGGCGCTCGGTCGATCGATCGTCTCAGGTCCGTCGCTACCTGATGATGGCGAGCTTCACGATCTCAGCCTCACCGCCGGGCACCTCCACGCGGATCAGATACACCCCGCTGGGGACCTCGTTGAGCGAGTCGTCCAGCGAGTCCCAGATGTACGGCTCGGAAGGCGGGAGCTCGGCCAGCTTCTCACCGGTGATATCGAACACCTCGATGAGAGATCCATCGGGCGCGCCGTAGATCTGGATTCGTTCCTCCGAGACACCCTCGCGCCAGGGGTTCGGGTAGACGAAGAGCTTGCCGGTGCCTTCGACGATCCCCGAGCGGAAGCGGTGGAGCGTGGTCGCTCCGGATACGATGTCCCTGGTGACCGCCCAGATGTCGCCGGAGTCGACGTCGATCGAGATATGGTCGACCTGCTCGTCCGTCAGGCCGTCGTCCGTCGTGTAGGTGAAGGCGACCGTCCTGTTCGCGTAGAGCATGGCGATGCCCGCGCTGGTCGCGACCCAGATGTGCCCCTGGGCGTCCTCGGAGATCCCACGGGCCTGGTTCCCGGGAAGCCCCGCCACCGTTGTCCAGGTGCCGCTCTGTTCATCATAGGCGGCCAGCCCGCCGAGCGTCCCCGCCCAGATCGTTCCGTCACTCCCCTGCCAGAAGGAGTGGATGTCGTCCTCGGGGAGACCGTCCTCCTCGGCGAAGTGGGTCCAGGCGTCATCGGCGAAGACGCGTGGATCGCCGTACTCCCAGAGATCGATTCCTGAACCGTAGTAGCCGATCCAGAGCCGGTCCTGATCATCGACCATCACGGCACGGACGTCGTCACCCACGAAACTCGTCGAGTCAGGCGTCCACACGTTGTCGTAGTGGAACCACTCGTCATCGAGAACGGTCGTGTCGGAGTTGTCTATGAACAGCTCGAGAACACCGACACGGTTGAGGTTCTCGTCGCGCATCCCGAACCACACACGGCCCTGCGAGTCCTCCGTCGAGGAGAAGGGCCGGCTGTTGGCAAGCTGGTCGGGATAGCTGTAGAAGCTCCAGACGTCGTCATCCTTGTAGGAGAAGGTCCCGTTGTCGTCAAGCCGGTCCACGGTCGACCCTCCGTCCCGCGTCACCCATTTGTCGCCATCGCTCGTGACGAGAATGCTGTTGTTCCACTTGTTGTTCCGGATGCCACCATCGGCCTGGACGTGAGTCACGAAGGTGCTCCCGTCGTAGCCGACGATCCCCAGCCCCTGCGTCGAGAACCAGAGCGTTCCGTCATCGATGGTCATGTCCCAGATGTACTCAACCGCCGGGAACTCGACCGTCTCCCAGTCCGCGGAGAGCGCACCTCCGGGGGCGCAGAGAAGCACGACCACCAGTGCGACGATTCCCCGTGACATTCAGTGCCTCCTATCGGATTCCGCCGTGATCGGCGTTGACTGCACAGCGGCCGCCGAGACAGAGCAGCCACCATCGCATGATGATGCGCAGATCGCCGCCGAGCGACCAGTTCTGGACGTAGTAGGCGTCGAGCGCCATTCCCCGGTCGCGGACCGCGTGCGCGGCCGACGCAACCTGTGAGAGCCCCGTGATGCCCGGACGCGCGTCGAACCTCACGCGATCGCGCGCGGAGCATTCGTCCGCCTCGGCCTGACCGAGAGGCGCGGGTCCTACGAGACTCATATCGCCGGTGACGACGTTGAGAAGCTCCGGCACCCTTGTGAGGCCGTGCCGCTCGGCGTACCGTCGGAGCGCCCCCGGAGGCCGCTGTTCGTGGAGTCCCCACTTGGCGAACGTGCGCTCGCCGCGCCCCACCCGCTCCGCGCGGGTGAACAGCGCTCTCCTCTGCGTCGCAGCGCCCAGCGCCGCGATGGCGAGCACGGGACTCGACACGGCCAGCAGAGCGCTGGCTCCGAGAAGGTCCGCCGCGCGTTTGAACCCCGCCTGCACCCCGAGAAGCGCCTCCCGCTCGAAGGCGACGATGGGAACATCCAGGAACTCCTCGACGCGAGCGCGCTGTGTCAGCAGATTCGTCAGATCGGAGACCATCTTCACGTCGACCGTGCTCCGACGGGCGCGAATGAGGAAGTCGGCGATCTCCGTGCTCGAGAGCTCCGGCTCCGCGAAGATCACCTCCTCGAGCCGTTGCCGCTCGATGAGCTCCGGCAGCTCCTCGAGATGTCCTATCACCGGGACGGCCAGTCCTTCGTTCGTCCGGGCATCCCGCGGACGCTCCGAGACGAGCCCGGCGAGGTCGTAGCCGAGCTCCGGTGCCGCCGCGATCCGTTCCGCAAGGAGCATCGCGGTCGAGCCCGTGCCGACGACGGCCACACGTGTCAGGTCGAAGCGTCCGGCCCGCGCCTGGTTCTGGATCCACCTGAGGACACCACGGAGCGCGACATCCAGCACGACAACGATCACACAGAATGCGCCCACGAGCAGCCGGGAGTAGACGGTGGTCGATGCCAGAAAGGTGCTCGCCATCAGCACGACGCCGGCAACGATCGCGGCTCGTCCCACGCGAACGGCGACGTCCGCGCTGCTCTCGCGGTCTCGGCGACCGCTGTACAGACCGAAGAACGCGAAGACCAGAATGAACACAATGTTCGCGAAGATGATGAACGTGTCGTACACCCCGAGTCCGAAGAGCGGCTTCGTCAGGAGGCCGCGCAGGCTCGAGCGCAGCGCATACGCGAGGACGAAACCGGCGTTGACCGCTACGAGGTCGGCCGCGAGGCTCAGCGTCGTCAGGAGTATCCGTCGGTGTTTCTTCATCCGGTAGATGACTCCTCCCCACTTCTCGTAGAAGTGTAGGAGCGAAATGAGGTGCGCGATGAGGAGCCGGTTCAGTCCCGGTCGGGCGCTCTCCCGGGCGTGTCGGTGGTCCATCACCGAGCCCGGGACGTACCAGACCGTCCATCCTCCGCGCCACATCCGGTAGCACCAGTCGACGTCCTCGAAGTACAGGAAGAACCGCTCGTCCATCGCGCCGACATCAGCCATGGCGGCACGCCGAACGAGCATGCAGGCACCGAGGACCCAGTCCACCTTTCGGGGCGACTCGTGGTCGTAATCGAGCATCAGATGGCGGCGGATCGCCCCGCTCTTCCGAAACAGCTTCCCGAGGAACGTGCGCCTGAGCAGGAGCGTCCAGAACGTGTAGAAGCTCCTGCAGGAGAGCTGAAGCGTCCCGTCGGTGTTGATGAGCTTCGCGCCGGCCAGTCCGGCCTCAGGTGTGGCGTCCATGAAGGCCACGAGTTCGTCAAGCGAGCCGGGCCGAGCCTCGATGTCCGGGTTCAGAACGAGGATGTGCCGCCCGCGCGATGCCCGGATCCCGCGATTGACCGCGCGCGACAGGCCGACGTTGGCCGTGTTCTCGTGGAACTCGACCAGGGGGAAGTCGCGACGGACCATCTCCGCCGTGTTGTCGCTCGATGCGTTGTCGACGACGAGCACTTCACGCGACACGGCATCAGGACAGGCGGCGAGGGATCGGAGACACGCAGCCAGCGGTTCGGCGCTGTTGTACCCGACGATGATGATCGAGAGATCGAGCTCCGCCCCGCTTCCCGCTACTTCCTTCTCAGGATTCGCTCGAGTCTCAGGCGCCACACCAGCCACGTCGCCTCCCAGACGATTCGTCGGGACATTTTGGATGTGCCGGAGTGACGGTCGACGAACACGATGGGGATCTCGCGGATCGAGAAACCCCTTCTCCAGCACCTGAAGTTGACCTCGATCTGGAACGAGTAGCCGTCCGAGCGGATCGTGTCGAGATCGATCGCCTCGAGGACCTCCCGTTGGAAGCACTTGAACCCGCCCGTCGAGTCCCGCAGCGGCAGTCCAGTGATCAGATGCGTATATACGTTCGCGAAATAGCTCAGGAACAGCCTCTGGAGCGGCCAGTTGACGACGTTCGCACCCGTGATGTAGCGCGATCCCAGGACGACATCATACCTCTCGGATTCACGAAGGAGGTTCGGAACCTCGGCGGGATCGTGAGAGAAGTCCGCATCCATCTGGACGATCCGGTCGGCGTCCGTGGTCAGCGCGAGCTTGAAGCCCGCGACGTAGGCCGACCCGAGCCCCATCTTCGAGGGTCTGTGAAGAACGCGGACCCGCGGATTCGAAGCAGCAAGCTCATCGGCGTACTCGCCGGTGCCGTCCGGCGACCCGTCATCCACGACGAGCAGGCTGACCTGCTCACCATGGGCAAGGAGCTTCGGAACGAGATTCGAGAGGTTCTCACGCTCGTTGTAGGTCGGGACGACGACCATCACCTTCATGCAGCGGCTCCTTGCGGCTCTCTCCCCCTGCGCCTCGGGAGAACGATCAACAGAATGACGGCCGCGAGACCGATGAGCGTGACGATGAGGCCCGTACGAACCGAGACCGGCTCATAGACGAACTCCACCGTGTGCTCGCCGGACGCGAGATAGACTGACCGGAAGGCATAGTTGGTGCGGTAAATGGTGGTCTCCTCGCCATCTACGTAGGCCTTCCAGCCGTGCGGATAGTATACCTCCGAGAGATACAGAAGACAAGGTCGCGGGGCGCTCGCCTCGATCACGATCCGCTCCGGCTCGTACGTGACGATCCTCGTCGCACCACCCTCGGGCGACTCCACCGGCCCGGGCAGCTCACCCTGGACGATGGCGTACACGCCCGGGTTGAACCCGTCGGTCCGCATCTCGCCGAGAACGCGGCCGTCGTGCATGACCTCACGGGCCTCGCCGAGCAGGAACGCGCGCGGCAGCACGCCGAGGAACTCGTGGACCCCGGGCGACACCATCCGGAACGCGGGGTGTTCCAGGTCCTGGTCAGGCCCCACGATGTAGCGCACGTTTGCGAGCGCCATGAACCGCAGATCGGCGATCGTGAGAACCTCAAGGAGCGAGTTGTACGTCGCGAGCTTCGCGGGGTGATACCCTCCCATCGACTGGATACGGTGGTACATCCACGCGTTCGAACCGAAGTCGCTCCCGAGCGGGGCGATACGGAAGTGGCCCTCCTGCTGCTTCAGAAATCGGACCGCCTCCGTCTGCGGGTAGTAGTTGTCGAGCGGTTGCATCCGCTCCGGGTTCATGAAGCGCGCATCGACGAGCCAGACGTCCCAGACCAGAATGCCGATGAGAAGGAGTGCCCCGATCCACCCGGCGAGCTTCCGAGTTGACGCCACGAAGACCGCCACGCCGGTGGCCGCCGCGAACGCAATGAGGATCCCGGCGTCCCGGACCGCCATACGCGCGGCCTGTGCCGCGACGGGTCGGATAGCGCCGGGCGCCACACCGGCGTGCTTCGAGAGGAGCGCGCCGGTCGCACTCTGCTCCAGACCCGTTCGACCGGTCATCACGATGATGCCGACCAGGATGCCGGCTCCCGCCAGGGCGGCGGCCCATACCCTCCACTTCCCCGCCCTCGCGCGGGTCTCGCCGAGTATCGCGGAGACGCCGTGTCCGGCAAGCGCCGCCACGGCGAACTGCGCGAAGAGCAGGAACAGCGCCGGTACCCGGAAGCGACTGAAGCCCGGGAGCACCGTGTAGAGAACCCGGTAGAGCGGGGTGATGTACCTGCCGAGGCTCAGGACGAGGCAGACCGCGGCGAGGATGCCCAGATAGCGAACGCTCCTCGTGCGGCGCGTGCCGAGAGCCAGCGCCGCAAGGGCGAGCGCCACGTATCCCGCGTAGTGCGAGACCTGATTGAACGGCATCGGCCCCCAGTACGTCTGGTTCGCCAGTCCGAACGCCGAAGGGACGAGGAACGTCAGAAGTTCCTTGGGATGGAACGACCACATCGTGGCCTGCTCGAACCCCATGCCGCCTGATTCCGCGACCCTCGTCGAGAGCAGCGAGTAGCTCTGGAGCGGGATGAGGAGGATCCCCGCGATCGCCGCGGCCAGAACGCCGCCGCCGACGACCATCGCAGCCCTGCTTCCGATGACTCCCCAGCCGCGTTTGTCCCGCGCCGCCGAGACCGCGAAATAGACGATGAGTATCCCGACCGCGAGCCACGTGTAGTAGCTGACCTGAACGTGCCTCGCCAGGAACTGCAGCCCTCCGAAGAGCCCCAGCAGTCCAAGCCAGCGGCGTTCACCGGTCTCCAGCACTCGGTGGGCCGCCATCAGGACGAGCGGAATGTACGCTCCGGTGAGGATCTTGCCGCCGTGACCGATGCCGGCCAGCCCGATGAGGTGCGGTGTGAGCATGAAGGCCAGTCCGCCCGCGAGCGCTCCGACGTGTCCCACACGTCGCGACCTCAGATAGGCGAATGTCCCGACGCCCGCGAGCATGTAGTGCAGGACGATGAAGGTGAGTCTCGGCAGTTCAACGCCTGGGACAGTCTCGATGACGCGCCGGATCCAGTAGCTCGGGTAGACGATGCCGTTCCAGGTCATGCTCTCGAAGAACGGCATCCCGGAGAAGATGTACGGGTTCCAGAACGGGAGATGCCCCGCCGCGATGCGGCTCTGCGCGTACTCCTCGAAGATGGCGGCGCCTGCGAGAACGTCACCTCCCGTGAGTATCTCGCCGGCGAAGATGACGCGCTGGAACATCAGGAGGGCGACCGCGAGGATCACCGCGATGCAGATGGGTGTGGCGTGACGTCCCAGGATCAGGGAGCCGTCACCAGACCGGTCGCCGGCGACATCCGGCGTGCTCCCCCGATGTGTCGCCGGGGGCATCGCCCTCTTCTCGTTACGCTTCTTCCTTTCGCGTGCTGTCATTCGCCCCGTCCTTGTGAATATGCATGATGATGAGGCCGCCGAGCAGACGAAGCCCCCAGGCCACCGCGGTCGCCACGGCCGCCCCCAGAAGTCCCATCCTGAGGATGAGAACGATGTCGAGCGTGACGTTGAGGAACATCGTAGCCAGATTGACGAGCATGAACTGCCTGACCGCTCGTATCGGCGCCCGTCCGCCTATGAAACTGGACGGAATAGAGTAGAACAGCTTCAACACGCCGGACAAGACGAAAGCGGGGATGAGGTAGCTGCCGGCGTCGTAGCGTCCCTTGAACAGCAGGTGAACCACATCGTCGCCGAGTGTGAGATACCCTATCGTTGCGAGGACGGCCAGACCGGCGATGGCGAGGGTCGGCCGTCTGAGGTCCACCCTCTCGACGCGGCTGAGCACCGGCATCAGCACATACCCGATGGCGTAGAACAGGAAGTCGAAGCCCTTGGTGATGGAGAAGATGGTCGAGTAGACGGCGACGTCGGCAAGCGTCATCAGCTTCGTGATAACGAGCCGGTCCATGCTCACCATGACCGACAGGGAGACACTCAGTCCGAGGAAGAGGAACCCCTCGCGGAAGAACCGTCCCGGGACGGGCTCCGCTCCCCCCGAGTGGACGCCGCCGGGGAACGGCCGCCGCGCGAGCAGAACGAGCGCGCTGACGGCGTACGAGAGAAGGAGTATCCAGAGCGCCGTTCCCTGTGTCAGTCTCCCGGTTCCGTAGGCGACCGTGAGTGCGATTGCGGCAGCGATGACCGGAAGGCGTGTTCCGAAGATCGCGGATTCGTAGCGATGGGCCGCGCGTTGGAACGCCGTGACCACGGTCACCACGTTCAATGAGGCGACGAGCACGATCATCGTGGCGAGCGCGATGCCGGCGAGCGCGTAGTAGATGCCCCCGATGACCGCCAGGAGAGCTCCGAGGGTCGTAACGATGAGGACGACGCGACGCGCGTGAGCGGTGAGTTCGTATCGTGACGAGCTGTCGCGCGACAGGTGTCGCACGATCGAGGAATCCTGCCCGAGGAGGCTCAGCGTCGAGACGAGCGGGAGCGCCCCGATAATCAGAGAGATCAGCCCGACCTCAGGCTTCGGAAGACCCCGCGCGAGGACCGTCTGTGTGAGGACCTGAAGCAGCGCTCCGACCACGATGACGGCGAACACGTTGCCGACGCGTGTGTGCGCTCCCGATCCCGGCAGTCTACCGCGTGGCGTCAATCTCCCTCCAGTGGGATGGCGGGTTGCGTCAGCCCGGTCACTGGATGTACCCGAGCGACCTCAGCTGTTCCCTGATGGACTCGTCCATGCTGGAGCCCGACTCGACCTCGGTCGATCGGCTCAGGGCGGTGCCGTAGCCCTCGACGATCCGGGTTGGATAGCGCTCCAGGTGGGCAGGCTCCAGAAGCTCGGACAGGACCCGACCGTCCATCGTCCCGGTCACGGGAAGCCCGAGCACGGCCAGCGACGTGGGAGCCACGTCGAGTATGGTCGCTCCCTCGATGTAGCCCGATCTCCTGAAGACCGGCCCCGCAGCGATGATGACGCCACGGCGGTCGTGCGTCCCCGTCAGCTCCGGCATGTTCGGATCCAGCATGAGGCGCGCCGTGAAACCGTGGTCGGAGACCAGGAGAACGCTGACCTCGTCGCCGAGATCGTCCAGAAGGCGTCCCAGGAGTCCGTCCTGGTAGCGGTAGTAGTTCGCGATGACCTCGCCGTATTCCTGCGCCTGCCGGTCTGTGACATGCGGAAACGCGCCGCGGTCAGTGTACTGCCAGAAGAAGTGCTGAACGAAGTCGATGCCGCGGAAGTAGACCATCGCGAGATCCGGCTCATACCGCGGCAGCAGCTCGTGCGAGAGCTTTCCGTAGATCGTGTCGCGAAGGTAGCCCCAACGAAGCGGTTCGTCGACTATCCGGTTCTGCTGGTAGGCGTCCTCCGTCTTCGGAAACCGCTTGTAGGCGCTGTCGAAATCGAACTCGCCGAACCGTGCGAGCCGCTCGTTCGTGGGCTCTCCCTCGATCGAGTGCCAGACCTGGGTGGCTCCGCGGAGCAGACTGTGAACGCGGTCGGACACCATGTAGCCGCGCACATCGTCTGTCGGCCACGTCACGTACCATCCGTTGACCGCAGTCACACCCCCGTATGCCGAGACGATCTCCCACAACGCCGGCGACCTTCGCATCCGGGCGTTGACCGGGGTCCCTGCGGCATTCGTGAAGCCGACGATCCCGTGCTCCTCCGGCATCTCCCCGGTCGCGATCGTTGTCCATATCCTCGGAGAGATCATCGGGTCCATCGAAAGGAGCGGACCGTACGAACCGCGCTCCATCAGGCGCGCGAAGTTCGGGAGCTCACCCGCGTCGACGAGCGGTCCGAGCATATCCCAGTCGCACCCATCCACGCCGATCACAGCGAGCCTGGGGCGACCGTCCCACGTCCCGCCATCCGGGAGCGACAGGTGCGAGAAGCCACGCGCCCGAAGCGTGGGACCGACGACGAGCGCTATGACGGCGAGTACGGCGAGCCCGAGTCCGAGAGACAGCATCGACTTCCGCGTCAGTGCCGCACGGAGGGCGTGCAGGAGTCTGGTCACGAGTGACGATACGAGCCATCCGGCCAGGAGGCCTGCGACGAGGACCGCTGCGAGTCCCAGCATGTTCAGTTGGAACGTCGTCAGGGTTCCGGCGCGCACGAACGTCTCCGAGCCCTTCACGGGGAGGAAGCTCACCGTGAGATAAACCCAGAGCGTAACCGTTGTCATCGCGAAGATGAGTCGGGAGTGTCTGCCGGTGGCCGTATGGCCTCGGCGGCGCAGTGCTCCAAGGGCTACGACGATGAGACCGAGAACGAGGTACGCCGCGAAGCTCAGCAGGACGAGAGGCAGAAGCTGGGGGATCGCGAGCGAGAACGCGAAACCGCTCGTGCGCAGTCCAAGTGAGCCGAGCACCGCGGCCACGAGAAGCGCATAGGCTGCGGCGAAGAGGACCACATCGAGCGCGGCGTTCCTCCTCAGTTTGACAGGTGTCCGTGAGATCCTGGTCATCAGACTCTCCCCGCCCGAACTCTCCAACTCGACTTCGCGTTCCGCACGACTCCTACGCGTCCTCCGTCAGAACCTCTCGCAGTGCATCCATGACGGTGTTCACCGGGAGCTGGTCCATGCAGCTGGGGCTGCGGTCACACGCACGCAGATAGCATGGGGCGCATTCGGCCGGTGAGACCAGTTTCCGTCCACGGCCGAACACCTCTATCTCCTGCGCGACCGTCGGGCCGAAGAGCGCGACGACCGGGACTCCGACGGCGACCGCGACATGGAGAGCCATTGTGTCACCCGTGACCACGGCATCCATGTGTGCGAGGATCGCGGCAAAGTCCAGCAGTGAGTGTGTGCCGCCGTCGAGCGCTGCGCCCCCGGCGAGCTCGACGACGCGGGACATCCGATCACGGTCGTCGGGACCACCCAGCGCAACACAGACGCCGCCAAGCTCCGCTGAGACCTGCTTTGCGAGCTCGGCATACCGTTCCGGCGTCCACGCCTTGTTCGCGAACACTCCACCGGCCCCCACGTTGAGTCCGACGAGTGGTTCTCTGAGATCGAGCTCGCTGAGAAATCCGCGAGCGTATGCGACGGAGTCCTCAGGAAGCACGAGAAGATAGGGTTCTCCCTCGTACCTGACGCCGGCCGCCTCGCAGTAGATGTCCGGAGCGCTTCGGGTGTTCTCGTGGAACTTCCTCTCGTTTGACAGTCCGAGCTCGAAATCGTAGCGAGCACCTTCGTCCACCGGCGAGACCGTGCCCCACTTCGTAAGCCCGTAGCCCAGACGACGCTCTGCGGTCAGTGTCGCTGCGAACGCCGCGGCCCGGGGTTCCTTATCGAGGCAGATAACCTCGTCAAACCGCTGTGCCGCCAGTTCGACGTGTGATGCGAACCCGAAGGGCATGACCCGGTCGATGAACGGGTTGTGTTCAAGGAACGGGACCGCGATGGGATCGGTGACCCAGACGATGTATGACTCCGGGTGCCTGCGCTTCAGCGGCGGCAGCACGGCCGCCGTGCGTAGGACGTCGCCGGCCGCGGCCAGCTTGACGATGAGAAGTCGCGTTCCCATGGCGCTGTAGTGCGAGCACCCCTTGCAGGGCCCGCCCCACTCGCAGGGCCGGTCGCCAATGTAGAATCTACAATCCAATCGCGCGCTCGTGTCCATGTCTCTCCCGGGTTCGGAGATGGTCACTCGATGTAGCCAAGCGACCGAAGCTTCTCCTTGATGCCCTCATCCATCGGCGAAGCCATCGGAATGTCATCACCTCGTGCCTCGCCCGTCTCGTATGACGCGACCCACTCGACCGGATGGGCGCTGAGATAGTCTTCCTCGAAGAGTGACAGCGCGGGACGGCCATCGAGATCCTCCGCCACCGGCTGACCGAGGTAGGCCATCAGCGTCGGCATGATATCCACGACCGAGAGGTCACCGGTCCGATGGCCGCTCTTGATGCCGGGTCCGGCGAAGATGATGGCGCCGTCGGTCCCGTGATCCCACGGGACGTCCTTGTTTCCCTCGAGGGTGCGGATGGCCTCTCCACGCTCCCAGCGCACCTTCAGGTCACGCTTGGTCTCGAATCCGTGGTCCGAGATGAGAAGCGCCGCGGTTCCCTCGGGGGCTGCGTCGAGAAACGAACCGATGACCCCGTCCACGAAAGCGTAGTAGCTGCGCACGACACGGCCGTACATGCGCTCGTCCTCAGCCGACACCGTGAACCCCTCGCTCGTCTGGTAGCCCCAGTAGTAGTGTGAGACCACGTCGGTTCCCTGGAGGTAGATCGCGAAGACCTCCGGCTTCTCCTGCGTGTAGTAGTGGAGGCCCGCGTCCGCGAAGGTTCGGTCCTTGGCGTAGACCCACCGAGCATGGAACTCCTTCCGGTGGTCGGTGAAACGGGAGTCCGCGAAGAACCGGTTGAGCTCATCCAGTGTGACGTCCTCTTCGGTCATGACGAACCGTTCGAAGTCCTCGTACAGATCCTCCGGGTACGTTCGGCCCGGGAAGGCCTGAACGATGAGCCGTCCGCTCCGGTCGCGAGCTGCTCCGAAGGGAATGCCGTGGAGCGACCAGTTCATCGGCCACGCGCGCTGTGCTATCATGAAGCCGTTGACCTCGTCGACCGGCCAGCTCGGCCACCAGCCCACGATCCCCACCGTGACATCCTCGTCGCTCAGGACGTTCCAGAACGCCTTGACCTTGCGCATGTTATTGGTCACCGGGAGTTCGTTGTCGCTCCCCGGAATCTCCGCCGTGAACCCGGTGATGCCGTGCCGCTCAGGCACGACGCCGGTGGCGATCGAGGTCCACATCTGCGGAGACTGGATCGGGACGCCGCTCTTGAGCACTCCGTACGAGCCGTCGCGGACGAGGCGCGCGATGTTGGGCAGCTCTCCCGCCTCGAGCATCGGGGTCAGCACGTTCCAGTTCGCCGCATCGATGCCGAAGATGATGACCCGGGGCCGCCCGCTCCCGGCGGAGTCCGCGGCACACCCCGACATCATTCCCGCGGTCGCGAGGGTGGCCGCCAGTACGAGCGCGGAAGCTGCGAGCATTCTCATTCGTCTAGTCATTTGTAACCCCTCCGCCTCCCCACGGCACCGTCCACGATCCCCCGCATGAGCGCGGTCACCCGTCCGCCTTCGCCGCGAACTGCCTGCGCGGCCGCGAACGCGAGCGTTCGCCCCGCCGTCGCGGGGAGGATGCCGAACCATTGATACCATGCCGCGTAGCGTCTGAAGTACGTCAGTGTGCTGCGTATCCGGTGATAGATCTTGTAGCCCGTCAGGCCGCCCCCTGAGCTCGACGACACCTTGTGCCAGAGCCGGGCGGAGGGTACATACACGACCTTCCCGCCGGAACGAGTGACGCGCGTCGACCAGTCCGTGTCCTCATTGTACATATAGTACGTCTCGTCGAGCTCGCCCACCGTATCGAGCATCCCAGCCGGGAGAAGCACGGCGCACCCCGTCAGGTAGTCGACCTCACGAAGCTCGTCGTACTGCCCGAGGTCCTTCTCACGGATCCCGAGGTGCCGAATGTGACCGGTCCAGAACGATACAGCACCTCCGGCCGACCAGATGACGTCCGGCTCGTCCGCGTAGTAGATCTTCGGTCCGAGCAGCATCGCGTCCGAGTGCTCGGCCGCGGCGTGAACAAGCTCGCTCACCGCGTCGGGGGCGACCTCGACGTCGTTGTTCATCAGAAGGATATACTCGGCTCCGGAGGCGCGCGCGGCTCTCAGTCCGTGATTGGCGCCGCCGGCGAAGCCGACATTGGATCCTGTCTGTTCGATGCGCACGGTCGGATAACGGTCGCAGATGAACCGGACCGAATCGTCATCGGAGGCGTTATCGACCACCATCACCGTGAGCCGCTGGTACGTCGATGCGAGCAGGGACTCAAGGCATGCCCCGACCACGGAGGTCCCGTTCCAGTTGATGACCACCGCTGTGACCGTCGGGAGCGACACGCTACCCCCTCCCGAGTTCGAGGAAATCGGCGATCGAACGACGCATCAGCTCTCCCGCGTGGTCGGCTCGCGCCTCCCTGGCGACGCCCTGCTCGAGGTTCGTCCGATCGCCCCCCTCGAAGAACCTGTTGATGGCCCTCGCGAGCGCCTCGGCGCTCCCCGACTCCACAATATAGCCCGTCTCACCGTCCTTGACCACCTCGGGAAGCCCTCCGACGTCGGTACTGATAACGGGTAACCCGAACGCGTACGCTATCTGCGTAATCCCGCTCTGTGTAGCGGACAGATACGGCAGAACGACGACATCGGAGGCCACGAAGTACTCGCCCACCGACTCATCGGGAACGTGCTCCGCCACAACCGTCACCGAGTCCTCGATGCCGAGGGAACTGATCAGCCGCTCGTATCGCTGCCGCTCGTCGTAGAATTCTCCTACGATGAGCAGCTGCACCTCGTGGTTCTCAAGAACCGCCGGCATGGCGTTGAGCAGATACGTGAGCCCCTTGTAGGCGCGGACGTAGCCGAAGAACAGGACCGTCGGCCTGGTCAGCCCGAGTCTGGCCCGTACGGCGTCCCGGTCGAGAGCGTCGGGACGATAGCAGTCGTAGATCGGGAGTGCAGCCTGCCGCAGCGGCACTCCCGGGAAGAGCGACTGGATCCGCCGTGCCACGACCCCGGAGAGCACGAGGAAGTAGTCGGCGGCCGCCAGCGCGTAGCGCGTGAGGAAGCGGTCGATGAAACGGTTCTCATGCGAGACGACATTCTCTGCGACGAACACGACTCCCGCGCCGCACCGGCGCTTCACGAGCCTCGCGATCGCGCCGAGCGCCGGCCCGAAGAACGGGTTCCACCACGTGAACACGACCAGGTCCGGCCGTCTTTTCGGCTCGCATATCCATGACGCGGTCCGAAACCAGCTGACGGGGTTGATGGAGTCGACCAGCTGTCGTGATGGTGTTGTCTTCACCGGGTCGTGGCTGACGTTCATCTGGGTCTTGCCCGGGAACAGCAGCTTCGGATAGAGACGGCTGTAGGACACGACGTAGACATCGTGGTCCTGCCGGAGCGCGTCGAGCAGGTGTGCCACGAAGAGCGCGTTCCCGCCGCGCAGCGGATAGGCCGGCCCGACAATAGCGATGCGGGCGGCCTCGCCGGCCAGAGCCCTGGTCTCCGTCATGGATGCATCAGCCACGATTCCCTCCGCGCGGCCTGAGATGTTCGAGGACCGGATAGGTCATTCCCGTGCTTCTCAGATTGGCGATCATCTCGCCGAGTAGTCCGAGTGAAACGAACTGCACGCCCACGACGATAAGCAGGATGCCGAGGGTGAGCAGCGGCCGCCTGCCGATAGCGCCGCCCATGATCTTCACGGCCGTAAGATAGACGCCGATGCCGAAACCGCCAAGGAACAGGACCGAGCCCATCATCCCGAAGAGGTGGAGCGGGCGCGTGAGATAACGTCGGAGAAAGAGGACGGTGAGCAGGTCGAAGCCGCCGCGGGCGAAGCGTTCGATCCCGTACTTCGACTGCCCGAACTTCCTCGCGTGATGGCGCACGACGGTCTCCGTCACCCGGAACCCCGCGAAGTGCGCGAGCACCGGTGTGTAGCGGTGCAGTTCGCCGTAGACTCTGATGGTCTTGACGACGGCACTTCGATACACCTTGAGACCGCAGTTCATATCGTGAAGCGTCAGACCACTGACCATCCGTGTGACACCGTTGAAGAGCCTCGAGGGGATGCGCTTCGAGAGCGGGTCGTGCCGCTCCTTCTTCCATCCGGAGACGAGATCGTATCCCTCGTCGAGCATCCGGATCATACCCGGGATCTCCGCCGGATCGTCCTGCAGGTCGGCGTCCATCGTGACCACCACGTCGCCACGTGCCTCGGCGAAGCCGACCGCGAGCCCCGCCGCCTTGCCGCTGTTCCTGCCGAAGGAGATGACCTCGACGTTGTCCCACGCGCCGTGGATCTCGCGGAGGATCTGGAGCGACCCGTCCGTGCTCCCGTCGTTGATGAACAGGATCTCCCATGCCCAGCCGGTCGGCGACATCGCCGCCGACACGGCGTCGATGAGTTCGCGGAGACTCTCCTCCTCGTTGTACAGCGGGATGAGTATCGTCACCGTCATGTGTCTCGCTCCTTCGTCAGGTCGACTGGTTCTCATAGAGTTCGGCAACCCATGCGAACTCACTCGCGAGTCCGTCCTCGAGCCTGGTTGCGGGATTGAATCCGAGGATCTCACGAGCCTTCGAGTTGTCGGCACGCGTATCGCTGACATCCCCCATCTGCCGGTCGCCGTACATCCTCTTGAGCTTTCCGCCGACCAGCTTCTCGATGACATCGACGGCCTCGTTGAGCGTGACGCTTCCACCGCCTCCGAGATTGAAGACCTCACCCGGCGTTCCATGTTCGAGGGCCGCTATGATGCCGCTGACCGTATCGTCTATGTAGGTGAAGTCCCTGGTCTGGCTGCCGTCGCCGAATATGTCCAGGGGCTCTCCGAGCACGGCGGCCTTCAGGAATCGGTGGAACGCCATGTCGGGACGCTGGCGCGGGCCGTAGACCGTGAAGAAGCGGAGCGAGACGGTCGGGAGTCCGTAGTTTCGGTGATAGAGTACGGCCAGATGCTCCCCGGCCAGCTTGGTCACCCCGTACGGGGATACCGGACAGGTCAGACCGCGCTCACGCATCGGAAGATCGTCCGTCTGACCGTAGACGGATGAGGAGGAGGCATAGACGAAACGGTCGATGCGGCGGTCCTTCGCCGCCTCCAGGAGCCGCTGTGTCGCGCGGACGTTGCAGTCGAGGTAGGTCTGGAAGCTCTTGCCCCAGCTCGCACGGACGCCGGCCTGAGCCGCCAGGTGGAGTATGCCGTCGACGCCGTCGAGGAGCGGCCCGAGCTCCGCGGTCGCCAGATCCGCGTTGAGGAGATCGAAGCGATCCGAGGCCCTGAGCTGCCGGAGGTTCGACTCCTTGATGTCCCTTGCGTAGTAGTCGGTGAAGCAGTCGACGCCGACAACCTCCGCCCCGCCGCCGATGAGCCGCTCGGCGACGTGTGAGCCGATGAAGCCCGCCGCTCCGGTCACGAGATACCGCTTCACTCGTTCCTCCCCTCGAATTCGCTGCGTGGTGCATCCGGTGCGGGACATGCCGCCGGTGCCGCGCCCGCGAGGGCACCCTCTTCCTCGATTCGACGGAAACTCTCCGTCACGCGGATGCTCATCGATGAGAACGACCAGAGCCCGACCACCGTGATGAGGATCCCGGTCAACGGGTGAGCGAGGAGCATCACCGACATGGCATCCAGACGCGACATCCCGAGACCGGCCGCGAAGATGAGCTCCATGATCATCTGGTTGTAGCCGATCTGCGCCGGCGGTGTCGGGAGAATGTACGACAAGGATATCAGTGTATAGCCGAAGAGCACGATCGGGAAGCTCACGGGGATGTCGAAAGCCAGGAAGATCAGCCGGAAGTAGACGGCGTCGAGCAGAACCGCGCAGCCGGTAAGAGCGAGCAGCCCCCAGAGCCCACGCACCGTCGAGGCAGACAGGGACAGCCCGTTGATGAACAGGCCCATCCACGACGAAATGCGATCGTAGGCGCGGCGCGGCAGCCACGAGAAGAGACGGCAGACGATCCGCACCGTGTTCTCGCGCTTGCGGATCGCCAGGAGCAGCAGTCCCGTCGCCATCACGAAGATGACGAGGACCGCGACGATCAGTGACGCCAGTGATCCCGAGAGTTTCACGGACAGAACCGGCACCATCACGATCACGAGGAGGATCGAGAAGAGCTCGAGCAGCTTGTCGACGAAGACGGTCGGGAGACTTGTTGCGATCGGAACGCCCTTCGTGCGCTTGAGGAAGAACGACTTCGCGATCTCACCCGCACGGATGGGGATGAGGTAGTTGAGGAAGTACCCGGCCATGAGCATCACGAAGCCCTCGCGGACGGTCACTCGCGCGATGGGTCTCAGTATCAGGCGCCACCTCAGACTCCGAACGAAGTAGGCCGACAGGTAGACCACGGCTGCGAGCCCGAGCCACCGCGGGTCGGCGCTCCCGATCCGCGCGCCGATGCTCCCGAGGTCGAGACCGCGCAGAGCGACCGCGAGCAGAATGCACCCTGCCGCTAGAGCCAGCGCTATGCGGGTTCGACGACTCACAGAGGGTTCCTCTCGGCCAGGACGCCCCGGTGATGCGCGAACAGCAGCTTCAACGCGCCCGGGGCCGAGCGCTCGATGATGAAGTGCTTGCCGATCTCCTTCATGAGACGTTCCCGCTTCGAGACGTCGAAGTACGGGAGGTCGTCCCACGCCCAGGTGTAGTGCTCGAGCCGCTTCGAACCCGAGACCCGGCTCTTGAGGAACGGCAGAAAAGTGGCGACGACCTCCTCGATCGGCGAGTCGATATCAGGCCACCACGGCGTGTCCACGACCAGTCTCTCCCGAGGCTCGAATCCATGCTCGCGGAGCATGCGCTCTATCATCGAGATGTTCATCGACGCGATGGCGCCGTGGCTCCAGTCCTCACCCGCCGCGCGGTGATGCAGACGGTGAATCGGGAATCCGTAGTTCCACGTGTTGGAGACGAATATCATCACGTAGCGGCTGCTCGCCTCGCACATCTGGCGGACCAGTTGAGCCGGATCACCGGATTGCGGGAGTGCGTTGAAGTTCCACACGAGGTCGTACGCCTGATTCGTCGACGCCAGCATGCCGTCCTCGCTGACCCCTATCTGCGAGCGGTCGCTGAGACCGAGCGCGTCCCAGATGCGAACGGCGAGGTCGCTCTGCCCGCTTTCCTGGAGAAGAAGGTCGACATGGGCCCCGCGCTGCGCAAGCGGGATGCTGTTGAGTCCGGCTATGCCCGTGATCCCGTCCACGGGCCCTTCGAGCACACGCGACACGTCATGCCGAGTCGCGAAGCGCTCCAGCATCAGGGCAACCGCGATGCGCTCGTACGTGGTCCCGAGACCGGTGTCACGATCGACCACAGCCATCTATCAGAGTCCTTTCCTGAGAGCCTCGGCCACCTCGCGCGCCGTCGGCGGACAGCCCGCCACGTGCGTCAGTCCCTCCCGGTCGGCGAGCGTGCTCGTGCACTTCCCGAAGCAGATCACCTTGCCGGATCTGTCGGGGAGACGGCCTTCGCGCCCCTGGACGATGTGCAGTCCGCCGACAAGCCCCCACCATGCCAGCTTCGGCACCAGTGTGAACCAGTATCGCGGCTCCCTGATCGCCATCGAGACGGCGCCGCTGAATGAATCGATGCACATCGAGCACGCCGTGCAGTCGCGCCACGAGTAGATGTTGCCGACCCGGCCGTACTCCTCGTTCGCCCTGACGAAGCGGCGTATCGGTGCCTCTCCTACGACCTCCGGCTCCAGCGTTCCGAGTCCCTTCTCTGATGCGAACACGAGGTGCTTCACCTCGGTCGGTTCGATGCCCATGTGCCGTGCTGCGGTCGCATCCACGGCCAGCATGTTGGTCCCGATCGCGAGCAGGTTCGAGCGGACGCGTTTCCCGTTGAGAGGGCCGTCTCCCTCAAGCCCGACGATTCCGTCGAGTATGATGAGATCCGGTGGACGCAGCCGGGCCTGTTCGGCCAGCGGTTCGTGGAGGCCGAGGTGATGGTCGAGCTTCTTGTCCGCCTGCGACAGCATGCCTTTGTGGTTCTTCATCGAGAGTGTCACGGTCGTGTAGCCGTGCGTCTTCATCTTCGGCACGTTGATGTAGAGGTCCGCATCTTCGAGGATCTCGGGGACGCCGACCCTGCCGTACTTCCACTCGCGTTGTCTGCGGGCGGCACCGTTAAACGTCACGAGTTCGACGCCCAGTCGGTCCGCCAGCGCGCGGTAGCCCGACCTCTCGAAGACCCAGTCACAGTCGAGTCCGACCCCGGGACCGTCGGCGATCGTGATGCGGGTAACCCCCGCGTCTCGGAGCAGCAGTACCAGTGCCTCGACCACCGCCGGATGCGTCACGACCCCCGACCTCGGTGAACGCCCCGTCACGATGTTCGGCTTCACGATCGCCGTTCGCGCCCCGGCGAACGACAGATCGAGGTCGGCGAGCGAGCGTTCGATCGCTCCACGGATGACGGCCACATCATATGTCCTGACCTCGGCCAGTGCGACGCTCATCGCTCGTCTCCCTCATGCGCGGCGCGATGCGGAACCGCCAAACGCGCAGCTACCGACGCCATGGTCGGCGCGTGCATGAGCATGTTGGTGTATCCGGCGTTCGCAAGCGGACAGGAGCAGAGCCCGTCATGAACGCGCTTCCTCAGATCGGTCGCTGCCTCGCCGAACCAGACGGCCCCGAAGTCGTATCCGGTCTCCCGCAGGTTGCCGACCGGCTTTGCCTCGATGCAGCAGAACCAGACATCGCCGTCCGGCGCGATCTGCGCCGACGCGACGCCCGCGTAGCACGGGATGATCTGCCGCCGCTCACGGAGATAGCGTTTCACCATGTCGTAGTACCTGATGCGGAACGACTGCGTGATCCGACTGATCCCGTGAAAGCTCTCCTCCTTCAGACGCGCCGAGAGGAAGTCCACCGCGGCCCCGTAGTCGCCGGGCGCCGGGGTGACACCACCGTCCATCGTACCAAGCTCGACCCGCTCCTCAGCGATCTCCGTGATGAAGGAGTCCGGCGCGAGTTCACGCATCACGTGGCGGTAGATGTCAGGAATGCGGGATACATTGTGGACCGAGATGACCGTGTGGACACCGACCGTCAGATTCCGCGCGTCAAGCGCCCGGAGGCCCTCATAGGTTGTCATCGCACGCTCGAAATTCCCCGGTACGCCGCGGATCTCGTCGTGCCGCTCCCCGATCTCGTCGAGCGACAGGTTGATGATGATCTGACTCGACGAGCACGAGCGTGTGATCTCCCGGACCATGTCCGGAATGCGGTCGCTCAGGATGCCGTTCGTCGGGATGTTGATGATTCCCGGAGCCCCCGCCTCGCACGCGCTCGCGCAGATGCGCGGGAGGTCGCGCCGCAGGAAGGGCTCGCCGCCGCTCATCGTGTACCAGTACGGCGCCCGCCCGAGCGAGCGGAAGACCCGGGCGAACTCATCGGCCGTGAACTCCTCCGCGTGCCGCTCGTACACGTTGCAGGTGCGGCAGCGCGAGTTGCACCGATACGTGACACTTACCGTCAGGTTCAACGGGAGCATCCGCGGTCGGCCGAACGCGCGCATCGCCCCGTAGAGCGGTATCCGAGTGAGGACGCCCAGCATCATGAGTCTCCGGAGACACGCGGTCGGTTGCTGTCCGCGGGCGCATCGCTCAGGTCCTTCGTGCTCTCGGAGACGTCCCAGGTGAACGGATTCCGTCCCAGGACGTGGAAGTCGATCAGTCCGAGGAGTCGGCCGACGAACTCGAGCCAGACACCGCCCGCCGTCCACAGCAGGTTCCTCGGGGTGAACTCGAGATCGGCCAGCAGGACCGACAGGATGCCGCCCACGTTTTTCGTCGAGACCTCGTACGACTGCTCACGCTCGAGCCAGAGGTGTCCCGCGTAGATCCGCCGACGCTGCTTGAGGAAGTCCCCGACGGTCGCCGCGCCCTTGTTGTACACGATGGCCTCCGGGGCGTAGAGCAGTCGCTTGCCGTGCTCGGCCACGATCGCCTCGATCGACGCCTCGTCGACCGCGCTCTCCGACGGGATACTCGTGACGAACGAACGGAAAGCGACCATCTCGCCGAGCTTCGGCGTCCTGAGCGCCAGGCGGTGATGGAGACGCCAGAGCATGTGTACTACGAATCCCATGAAGGTATTCGGATCGTCGATCGGTGTCGGTCGTCCGCCGGTCATCCCGACGGTCTGGTCCGCGAACGGCGCGACCATGTTCTCGACGCAATCCGGGTGTGGTACGGTGTCGCCGCTCTCGAGCACGAACACATCGGCGCTGCTTCGGGCCTCCGCGAGGAAGAGGTTGATGGCGGACGACTTCCCGCGACGCTCCTCCTGCCGGATCAGACGCACGCGACGGTCGCGGGCGGACCAGCGTCTCACGATCGCGTCGGTTCCGTCGGTCGAGCCGCTCGAGACGACGATGATCTCGCAGATCTCGACCGTCTCGAGATTCTGCGCGGAGAGGGCCTCGAGCAACCGCTCGATGTTCTTCTCCTCGTTGTACGCCATCACTCCGGCGCTGACTCGGATCATTGAACCTCCGTGAGATGACGGGATCGACATCGCAGGATGTCAAGAGTTTCCCGCCTCGCACTTTGACGCGTCAATCAGACCCCGTCGAGGAGACGCTCCCCGAGAAACTCCGGAAGCCCCGCTTCGAGGATCTTGCGTCGGGCTCGTTTCGCAGGGTATCTCACACGCCGCAGCTCGAGACTGCCCGCCTCGAGGTCCAGTACGCCGTACGCCGCTCTCGGATCGTCGTCGCGCGGCTGGCCGACGCTCCCCACATTGATCATGTAGCGCATATTCGGTCGAAGCCGGACGAGGGTGTCGGTCTCCTCGCGTACCGTTCCGCCCGCGAGGGAAACCACCAGAGGCACATGCGTGTGCCCGATGAGACATATCTGCTCGTCGAACGCCTCGAACTGGTATGAGGCGCCCATCGTATCCTTGATGTAGTGCCACCCGGCCGGGTCATCGGGACTTCCGTGGACGAGCCGGACGCCGTCGACGTGCTCGGTCACTGAGAGCGAGCTGATGTAGCGGAGTTCGCCCGGATTGAGTCTGTCACGTGTCCAGTCGATGGCCGCGCGCGCGTACTCGTTGAACCGGAAGCTCTCGGCCTCATCGATCGCGGCCGCGTCGTGGTTTCCCCGTACGACCACATCAAATCGTTCACGGACCACAGCGAGGGTCTCTCGTGGACTCGCGCCATACCCGACGACGTCGCCGAGACAGAGGTACGTATCACATCCGAGATCCGAGGCATCCTCGAGAACGGCCTCGAGCGCTTCGATATTGCTGTGGATGTCCGTCGCGATGAGACAGCGCACGATGCCTCCTGGCCATGCCGGTGCTCAGTCGGTTCCCAGACCCTCGGCCGCCGGCTTGTCCGCTCCGGAGGCATCCCGCGCGTCGCGCGCAACGTGGTCGAGCACGCCATTGACGAACCGCGCGCCCTCATTCGATGAGTACTTCCTGGCGATCTCGACTGCCTCGTTGATCACGACTCCGACAGGGTTGTCGGGGATACAGAGGAGTTCGTACGCGCCGATGCGCAGCACTGTCCTGTCGACAGCTCCCATCCGCGGCAACTCCCAGTGCTCGCTGGCGGCGCCGATGAGACGATCGATCTCGTCGCGGTGCTCTCGCACCCCGATGACGATCTCGTCGGCGAACGCGAGGGCCTCCGAGCGTGCCTCGTCGATCTCGGGGATCGGGCCATCCGTGACGCCGGTCACCTCCTCGCGGTAGAGCAGTTTGAGCGCAAGCTCCCTGCCCTCCCGCCGGGTGCCGGTTCCACCCTTCCTGTCGTGCGGCAAGCTACCCCATCCTTGCGTAGAGATCGGCGAGCTCCATGCCGGCCATGGCGGCATCCCAGCCCCGGTTTCCGGCCTTGGTGCCGGCCCGTTCGACAGCCTGCTCGATGCTGTCGGCGGTCAGGACTCCGAAGACCGTTGGGACACCGGTCTCCATACCTGCATGTGCAACACCCTTCGCGACTTCCGCCGCTACGTAGTCGAAGTGCGGCGTCCCGCCACGGATGACCGCACCGAGGCATAGTACCGCATCGTACGAGCCGGAGTCACCCATTCTCTTGGCCAGAAGCGGTACATCAAAGGCGCCCGGCACCCAGACTATCGTGATATCGGAGTCGTCGACGCCGTGGCGTCTGAGACAGTCCATCGCTCCCTCGAGAAGCTTCAGTGAGATGAACTCGTTGAACCGCGAGACCACGATCCCGAAGGAGCGTCCCTCACCGGTGATGTGTCCTTCATACACCTTGCTCATCGCTGTCCTCCCTGCGTATTGGTGACCTCGTCCTTCGATGGCGTGTCCGGCGACCCTCCGTCCTCCGCGGAGTCGACGTCGCACGGTTCCAGATCGAGATAGTGTCCCAGTTTGTCTCGCTTGGTTGCCAGATAGTGCTTGTTACGCTCGTTCGGGGCGATCTGGATGGGCACTCGCTCGACGATCTCCAGACCGTGTCCCTCGAGGCCGACGATCTTCCGGGGGTTGTTAGTCAGCAGCCGGATGCGACGCACTCCGAGGTCGGCGAGCATCTGCGCTCCCACCCCGTAGTCGCGAAGGTCCGCCTCGAAGCCGAGGTCCTCGTTCGCCTGAACCGTGTCGCGTCCGCCGTCCTGAAGAGCGTAGGCCTTGAGCTTGTTCCCGAGGCCGATTCCGCGGCCCTCCTGACGCATGTAGAGAAACACGCCGGTGCCCTCGCGGTCGATCGTCGACAGCGCGTCTGCCAGCTGCGTCCCGCAGTCGCAGCGACGGGAGCCGAACACGTCACCGGTCAGACACTCGGAGTGAACGCGCACGAGCACATCCTCGTCGGGTTTCGGGTGGCCCTTGACGAGAGCCAGGTGCTCCTGATCGTCGACATCGTTCTCGTACAGATACAGCCGAAACTCGCCCCAGCGGGTCGGCAATCGCGTCTCCGCGACGCGCCTGACGAGCCGCTCGTTGCGCTGGCGGTACGCGATAAGGTCCTTGATGCTGACGAGCGTCAACCCGTGCAGCTCGGACAGACTCCGGAGTTCCGGCAGACGCGCCATGCTTCCGTCATCGCTCATGATCTCACAGAGAACCCCCGCCGGCTGGAGCCCGGCGAGCCGCGCGAGGTCGACCGCCGCCTCGGTGTGGCCGGCGCGACGGAGCACGCCTCCCTCCGCGGCGCGCAGTGGGAAGATGTGGCCGGGCCTCGCGAGATCTCGGGCACGCGTTCCGGGGGCGACCAGGGCCCGTATGGTTGTCGAACGGTCATGCGCGGATATCCCCGTTGTCGTCCCCTCGACGGCGTCGACGGAGACCGCGAAGGCCGTGCTCATACGCGAGGTGTTGTCTGCAACCATGGGATGGAGGTCCAGCGCGTCAAGATCCTCGCCGGTCATGGACACGCAGATCAGCCCTCGCCCCTCCTTCGTAATGAAATTGACAGCCTCCGGAGTGATCTTCTCAGCGCCCATGATGAGGTCGCCCTCGTTCTCTCGCGTCTCGTCGTCGACGACGATCACCATCCGACCATCGCGGATGTCCTGGATCGCGCGCTCGACGTTGTGTCCCGTCATGATGTCCCGCTCCGTGTCAGAATCCCAGTTCACGAAGCCGCTCGAGCGTCAGTCCACTTCGAGCAGCACACTCATCGGCCCCGTCCGCCTCTCCCGATTCGGGGCGGGCGGCCCCGCGTACGGGGCTGGCGGCGCCGCGTTCGCTGAGGAGCTTCCTCAGGTGTTTGGCCAGCACGTCTGTCTCAACGTTGACCCTCGTTCCACGCCGGTATTCGCCTGCGCGAGTTGCGGCCAGCGTCTCCGGGATGAAGGCGACCGTGACGCGACGTCCCTCCACGGCTGCCACGGTCAGACTCGTTCCGTCCAGAGCCACCGATCCCTTGGGCACGACCTCCGTCGCGAGAGCCGCGGGAATCTCGAAGGTCATCTCGACGCTCCGTCCCCGATCGCGTCTCTCGAGGACGACGGCGACCGCGTCCACGTGTCCGGTGACGATGTGTCCACCGAGACGGTCACCCAGACGGAGCGCGCGCTCCAGATTGACGCGATCGCCGGACGCGAGCGCCCCGAGCGTCGAGGTCCGCAGCGTCTCGGCGACGACGTCGGCCTCGAAGCGCTCACCATTGTTCGACGTGACCGTGAGGCAGACACCGTTGACACTGATGCTCTCGCCGGCTGCGAGTTCGCGTGCCAGCACCGTTCGGATCGCGAGCTTCGCACCCTCCACCGTGCGGGTCATCGTCCCCACCCGCCCCGCTGTCTCTATCAGCCCTGTGAACACGTTGTCGCGTCCTTGGTCTGAGGAGCCTCTCGGCTCGATGTCTCTCTGTCTCTCTCTCTGGGTTGGTCCTGCGTCGATGCGCCAGGGCGCACCGACGCCATGAGGAGCATGTCGTCACCGACCCGCTCCCAGACGATCGTTTCAAGCCGCGTGTTCCCGCGCAGGTCTCCGAGCGCCGGGACCCCGCCGGCTCCGGACAGCTTCGGCGCAACGAAGACGGCGAGACGCGTGGCGAGCTGCTGGTCGAGCAGCGCCGTCCCAAGCGTCGCCCCCCCCTCGCAGAGGATGTCTGTGATACCCTCGCGCGCCGCTCGTCGCATCATGGCAAGTGCGTCCAGACGTCCATCCCCTGCCGGCGGAAGCCGCCAGACCACCACGCCTCTGCTCTCGAGCGCGGCCGCTCTCGTCGCGAGCGTCTCGTCGTCCAGGCACGCGACGACCGTGTGCTCCACACGTGCGGTCGAGACCAGGCGTCCCTCAACGGGAATCCGAAGTTGTGAGTCCGCCACGATGCGCGCCGGCTGCCGGCTCGCTCGTTCCGTCCGTCTGTCCGTCAGTTCCGGATCGTCGGCGAGCACCGTCTCGATGCCGACGAGAACGGCATCGCTCCCGCCGCGCATCGCGTGCACCCGCAAGCGCGACTGCTCGCTGCTTATCCAGCGGTCATCTGAGCGCGCTGTCGTGATCCGTCCGTCGAGCGTCACCGCCAGCTTCAGCGTCACCAACGGGAGTCCCGTCTCGCGGAACCGAAGGTACGGCGCGTTGAGATGCCGCGCCTCATCTGCCAGGCATCCGATCTCGACGACGACTCCGGCCTCGCGTAGGACCGCGATGCCACGCCCGGCGACATCCGGGTTCGGGTCGTTGATCGGTATGACGACTCGCCTGATGCCGGCACGGAGTATCGTGTCGGTGCACGGCGGAGTGTTTCCCCAGACGCAGCAGGGCTCAAGGGTGACGAACAGATCGGCGCCTCGGGCGTCCTCCCCCGCGTCGGCTATGGCGTTGACCTCTGCATGCGGAGCTCCGTATCTCTCATGATATCCGCGCCCGACGATCTTGCCGTCGCGAACGATCACGGCGCCTACGCGTGGGTTCGGGCTGGTGTGCCCGCGCCCGCGTTCGGCCAGTGAGATAGCCTCGCGCATGAGTTGCACGTCCTGGGTCACGTCGTCCTCCAAAAGAAAACGCCCCGCGATTTCGGGGCGTACGGGAACGAGGCGTCGGCGGCCCCGCTCGCGGTTCCTTCTTCCATCCAGACTCTCACTGTCGGCGCCTGGATTCCACAGGCTCTGCGGGAGGACCCGCTCGCGGACTTTGACCGCCGGTGGGGAATTGCACCCCGCCCCGAAGGAACGACTGTCTGTGTATGAATCTACCACGCATGGGGCCGACTGTCAATGCGCAGTGAATGATAACTCAGAAAGGTCGAGAGGTCGTCTCACAGCCTCTCCCGGCCCCTCCGGAGAGGAGGTGTTTCGGGGCACCCTCAAGAGGCGTCGCTCTCCGTCGGGAAGAGCCCCCGTGCGAACTCCTCGGCGTCGAAGCGCGCTATGTCCTCAAGCCCCTCACCCACGCCTACGAATCGCACCGGGATCGCCAGCTCCCTTGCGATTGCGACAACGATACCGCCGCGCGCGGTCCCGTCGAGCTTGGTGAGCACGATCCCCGACAGGCCGACGGCCTCATCGAAGAGGCGGGCCTGTGAGAGCGCGTTCTGACCCGTATTCGCGTCGACCACGAGGAGTACGTCGTCCGGAGCTCCCGGCACGCGCTTCTCGACGACGCGGCGTATCTTTGCGAGTTCCGCTATCAGGTTCTTCTGGGTATGGAGTCGTCCGGCGGTGTCGATGAGAAGATGATCGGCGCCTCGGGAGACGGCGGCCTCTGCCGCGTCGTACGCTACCGACGCCGGGTCACCACCCTGCTGACCGAAGATGAAGTCGGCGCCCGTCCGCTCGGCCCAGACCTGGAGCTGTTCCCCGGCCGCCGCCCGGAACGTGTCCGCCGCGGCAAGGAGGACACTCTCCCCCTCGCGCCGGAACAACCCCGCGAGTTTCCCAATGGTCGTCGTCTTCCCGGTGCCGTTGACACCGACGACCATGGTCACCCGTGGCCGGTGGCTCTCCTCGGTGCCGGGATCCATGGTCAGACCCGCGCTCACGGATGTCTCGCCCCCAGCAGCGGTCGCGATACCGCCCGTGAAGAGACTCCGTATCTCGCCGGCGAGAAACGCGACGATCGTGTCCGGATCGGTCGTCTCCATGTCACGCGCAGCGTCGCGGAGACGTTCCACGAGATAGAGAGACGTCTCGACTCCCACATCGGCGGCGATCAGCGTCTCCTCGATGCCGGCCAGGGCCTCATCGTCAAGCGCGCGCCCACCATGGAGCGCGCGCTGAATCCCATCGACGATCGCTTCGCGTGTCCTGGACAGACCGCTAAACAGCTTCGTAAGCGATCTCCTCACGATCTACCTCGTTCCCCATTGCGTCCAGTCGGACGGAGACGACCTTCGATACCCCCGACTCCTCCATTGTGACACCGTAGAGCCGGTCCGTGGCCGCCATCGTGACCTTGTTATGCGTGATGATGATGAACTGCGTACGCTCCGAGAACTCCTTGAGCATCTTGATGAAGCGGCGCACGTTCGCGTCGTCGAGTGGCGCGTCGACCTCATCGAGGATGCAGAACGGCGAGGGCTTCACCAGATAGATGGCGAAGAGGAGCGCGATCGCCGTCAGCGCTCGCTCACCGCCCGACAGAAGACTGAGACGGCCGAGCTTCTTCTCGCGCGGACTGGCTACGATCTCGATCGGTGATTCGAGAGGATCGTCAGGATCGAGAAGTCGCAGGTCCGCCTCGCCACCCTCGAACAGGCGCTGGAACATGTTGACGAAGTTCTGCCGAACCAGTTCGAACGTCTCGACGAACATGCGTCTCGCTGCCTTGTTGATCTCGTCGATCGCCTCAATAAGCGAGGCTTTCGACCTCTCCAGATCCTCGAACTGCGCCTCGAGGAACTCGAGCCGCTTGCTCTCCTCGTCGTACTCGTCGAGCGCCAGAAGGTTCACCGGCCCCATGGAGCGCAACCGCGCCTTGAGACGCTCAACCTCCTGTCGCGTGTGGTCCCAGTCGACGGGCTCATCGCTCTCGTCCATCATCAGAGCGACCGAATGGTGACCGGAGCGTCCGTCATCGGTCGCGTCCTCGGGAGCGTCAGTCGCGTCCTCGGGAGCGTCGACGGTCCCCGTCGTCTCAGGCCTCTCATCTGAGGGGTCATCGCGATGAACCGGCGCTGCCTCCTCGGCGATATCGACCGAGTAGTCCTCGAGAATCCTGTCGCGCAACGCCTCGGAGCGGCCTCTGATCTCGGTATCTCGGAGTTCTATCTCGTGCAGCTCGCGCTGTATCGCGTCTCGCTCCTCGCGGACTGTCCGACTTGTCCCCTCGACCTCGTCGAGCTGCGTCCGGAGCCTTCGCGTCTCCTCACGGACTGAATCGCGTCGGTTCTTGAGCTCGCTCATCCGCGTGGTCACACTCTCAAGCCTGCGGCCGTCCTCTTCGAGCTTCGCGGTGAGTTCGGCTATAGCCTCTCCGTGGTCGGTGTTCTCGGCAGTCTTGCGCTCGATGGCGGCCTCCGCAGCGGCCGCACGCTCGGTGAGCTGCGCGTGTTCCGTCTGAACCTGCTTGAGAGTCGCGCCGGCCGATGCGGCCTCGAGCTCGGCCACCCGCTGTGCCTCGATGGCGGCCTCGCGGGCCGTCTCGAGTTCCGTGTAGCGGCGCTGGAGATCCTCAAGCCGCTCACCGATCTCGTCTTCGCCCTTCGACAGCTGAGCGAGGCGGGATGCGAGCGCCTCGATCTCGGTGCGGGCGTCACGCATCCTGATGCCGAGCGCATCACGACGACCGGCGAGCTCATCGACACGGTCACCCGCGCTCGACTTGGCCAGCTCGAGCTCTGTCAGTCTCCGTTTGGCCTCCCAGAGATCGGCTTCGGCCTGCTCGGTCCGCTCCCCGCGCTCCCGGGACTCCACGGTCAGTCGCCCGAGAGCTTCCCGGGCCTCACCTTCCAGCCGTGTTGTGTCGATGAGCAGCTGCTGAAGTCTGCCCACCTCGCGCTCCGCCTCGGCGACTCGCTCCTTGCGGCGCAACAGGCCGGCCTCGGCGTTCCCGCCGCCCCCTCCGGTAATGAGCCCCTCCGCGCTGACTGCCTCACCGGCGTTCGTGACATAGGTCACGCCGCGGTCGGGGTGTCGCCCGGCCATCTCAACGGCCGTGTCGAGGTCGCGGACCACGACGGCTCCCTCGAGCAGCAGCTCCACCATCGGACGGAGCGCCTCCTCACACGTTACGAATGAGGCCGCGCTCCCCAGAACGGCGGGCGACGCGAGGATCGTCTCAGGGATCCGGCGGACGTGTACCATCGAGATCTCGTTGATCGGCACGAATGTCGCGCGCCCGCGCTCATGCGTTCCCAGATGATCGAGCGCTCTGCGCGCGTCCGCCCTGCTGTCCGCAACTACGTACTGCGCCGCGCCGGCCAGCGCCGATTCGACCGCGGCTGCAGCCGTTGGATCAACATCGATGACATCAGCCACCGTTCCTCGGAGTCCCGGTAGGTCATGCGATCGATCGGTCAGGAGTGCGCGGACCCCGGCTGCGAACCCGCCGTAGCCGTCGCGCATCTCCTTGAGCAGGATCAGCTTGTGCTGCGCCGCCTCCAGTTCACCCTCTGCGCGCGTCTTGCCCTCGCGCGACGTGAGGAGAGCCTCGCGCGCCATGTCGAGGTCGCTCTCGGTCGATTTCTCGGCGGCACGCGACTGCTGCGCGGCGCCGGAGAAGCGCTTCTCCTCCTCAAGCGCCTCGAGAATCCTCGATTCCCTGTTCGACAGCTCGCTCCGCGCCTCCGACAGAGCAGACTCTATCTCCGAATGCTCCTCGATCAGGTCATTCAACCGGGTCCGGTAGCTCTCGAGTTCACCCTTGAGACCGGCCGAACTCTCCAGTCCCTCGAGACGCGTCTGCTTGTGACCGGCGAGCGACTTCTTGACATCCCAGTACTCTCGGTCGATACGCTTGAGCGCCGCGCGCTTCTCCGAGAGCCCGGCGTCTCTCTCCTCGGCGGCGGTGCCTGCCCCGGCGAGCGATTCATCGAGCCGATGGATCTGCTCCTTGGCGCGGTCGAGCTCCTCGCGAAGTGCGGTGATCTCCGGAACAAGTTCCTGCACTCGGCGCTGCGCCGCGCGGCTTCGTTCACGCGCAACGAGGAGCCCGTCGGCGAGACCGCGGGCCTCACCGTCGATCGCCGCGACCTCCTCATCCAGACCAGCGAGCGTCTCTTCGTGTGATGTCAGCGCCGCGCGTGCCTCCCGCGTGGCAGAGTCGTCACGATCGAGAAGCTCGCCGAAAGCCGAAATGCGAGATCGAAGGTCGCCTGCGTGCTCGAGCGCCGTGGCCCGCTCGGAGTCCCACTCTCCATAGTCGCGTCTGGCCAGTCCCACCTCGAGACGCGTGAGATCATCGGTGTACCGTCGATGCCGCCTCGCCTGTGCAAGCTGACGCTTGAGCGAGCGTACCTGCTTCTCGACCTCACTGATGATGTCCGCGACACGCTGCATGTCCGCCTCGGTCGCGGCAAGTTTGTTGAGCGTCGAGCGCTTTCGCACCTTGTACTTCATGATCCCGGCGGCCTCTTCGAACATGAACCGCCGGTGGCCCGCGGAGTCAGAGAGGACGGAGTCGACCATCTTGCGCTCGATGAGCGAGTACGTCCTCGTCCCGATGCCCGTATCGAGGAAGAGATCGTTGATATCGCGCAGCCGGCACGGGGTCTTGTTGATCAGGTACTCGCTCTCTCCGGAGCGGTAGACCTTCCGCCCGATCACGACGCTCGAGTAGTCGGTCGGGAGGTAGCCGCCCGAGTTGTCGATGGTGAGGTTCACCTCGGCGCGGCCCAGGCGGCGGCGCTTCTTAGTGCCGTTGAAGACCACGTCGGCCATGCTGGACCCTCTGAGCTCGGACGCGCTCTGCTCGCCAAGAACCCAGCGGATAGCGTCCGCCACGTTCGTTTTTCCGCAGCCGTTGGGTCCGACGACGCCGGTGATCCCGGGGCCGAACTCCAGCGTCAGCTTGTGCGCGAACGATTTGAAACCGTAGATCTCGAGCTTGTCGAGGTACACTGCTCCCCCTGGCTCTGTTCGATAGGATCGTTGCTATTGTGGTATGGTGTCCTCGTCCATCCAGCGTTCGGACGTGTCCGGAGGGGCGACCACCGGAAGCTCCGGCTTCCGAAGGCGCTCTATCCAGGCCCCTTCGTAACCGACTTCCTTCATGATGTCAAGCAGTTCTCGCGTATCGTCAAGCGTTCTGAACCCGGCGTCCACCGCGACGCGGTGCCACATGCCGCGTTCCGGAATCTCCACATCCACCACTCTCGAAGGGAATCCTCTTCGCTCCAGCGTGTCGGCATCACGTTCCGCCGCGCTGATGAGCCGGTGTGAGCTCGTGAAGACGACGTATCGTCCCGGCACCGCCTCCGAGACCGCCAGGGCGCGCCAGTCCCGCGTCTGCGCCTCCGGAGTCACTGCCTCCGGAGTCCCTGCCGTCGGCAGCTCCGAGTCGTCGGCCGAGACCGTTGACGAGTCCAGCAGCGCCGGCTCCATGACCGCCTCCGCCTCCGTCTCAGCCTCCTCGGGTGTCACCACCGCGACCGGGGCACTGTCGTCGTCGGTCAGAACGGCATCGAGGATTCCCGTTCGCCAGGCCACACCGGCGATGAGAAGAACCACGATGACGGTGATCAGAGCGCCCCACCTGCGTCCGGTCGGCCTCCCCCCGTTGGGGGCGGGATCGTCCGGGGGTTGGGAAGCAGAGTCGGGAACGAACGCCGTGTTCGCCGTGACGAGCGCCGGTCTCCGCGCTACGTCATCAACGGGAACCCCGTCGTCGGGAACCGGTTTGCTCACCACCTCCTCGGCTCCTCCCGCCTCGCCGTCCGCGCTCGCCGCCTCGCTCGGCACCGCTCCATCGACGTCCTCCTCGGCATCCGAGGACGACACCTCGGGCGTGTGAACCTCCTGGTCGGGCGTATGCGGCGGGGGCGCCTCATCCAGCGGAGCCGGCTCGGGCGCCGAGAGCACGGCCACGAAGCGGACATCACGAAGATCTGCGGTGGATCG
>Ga0180435_10000024_pt1 | contig 143716 bp, 100 predicted proteins | sample SS_ome_3_FD_132467 | JGI IMG/M metagenome (GOLD analysis project Ga0180435, IMG submission 132467) | Hypersaline lake sediment archaeal communities from the Salton Sea, California, USA - SS_3_S_1 metaG | ecosystem: Environmental > Aquatic > Non-marine Saline and Alkaline > Hypersaline >... | reverse complement strand
TCGACTTGCGTCAGTGTCACAATATATTTCTTCTTCATAGCAGGCCTCCTTGCCTGGGTTATGTCTATCCCATCGGCAAAGAAACCCGCAATTGTCCATCAATTCACGATTGACAGAGCACTACTTCTTGTCTTTCGACGCGGCGGGCAGGGCGCAGACTGCGCGGAAACCGACATAGCTCTTCCTGAACCTGTGGGACGAGCCCTTGAGGCGACAGGCCGAGCGGCAGGCGCCCGGATAGCTGCGCCACGAGCCGCCGCGTATCACATGGTCCCTTCTGAGGGGCATTTTCTCCGGACCTATGGGATTGGTTTGCGCTTCACCGGCATAGGGGGCGTACCAGTCGCTGCACCACTCGGCGACATTCCCGTGCATCTCGTGGAGGCTCCACTCATTGGCGGGCAGACTTCCGACGGGCACAGTCGCCCCCCGGGCCTTGCCCTTGGCGCCATCGCCATAAGCGGCTCGGCCGTCGTAGTTCGCCTGGTCGGTCGACAGGGTCTGGCCGAAGGAAAACGGCTTCGTTCCGCCCGCCCTGCAGGCGTACTCCCACTGCGCTTCGGTCGGCAGGGAGTACCTGCGCCCCGCCTTCGCTTCCCGCTGGTTCAGAGTCTTGCAGAACGCCTCCGCGTCATTCCAACTGACAAAGACGACCGGCTTGTCCGGGGCAAGAAGGTCCACGGGACATCTCATGATCTCCCAGTTTGTCCAGCGCGGATCGCGTTTCGGCTTGGCGGCGGCGTATTGCCCGTGCGTGATTTCATGGATTGACATGTAGAAGGCGGCCAGCGTCACCTCGTGGCGCGGGTGTTCATCGGTAAACCAGCCGATCTGCGCCTGCGGCATGTTGCAGCGGCGTCTGACTTCTTCGGCCGGTTCCGCCGACCCCATCTTGAAACTGCCCGAAGGTACGAGTACGAACGTCATACCGATACTATTGGTGAACGAGACCGGAACCCCCAGCTTCTTAGCTTCGGCAACCTGCGCTTTGGACACCTTTGCCGCTGGCGGAGTCTTTCCCGATGCGGAGACCGGGAGGCTCAGCATCTGTGTCCACAGCGCGCAGCGATGCCTGGAGATTCTCTGGAGATGCCCAAGAGGGTGACTGTAACGGGCGCTGAGGCACACGGCGTACAGTTCGGCGTACTCGGCAATGTCGTCTTTGCATGACATATCTCCGCGGGCGGAAACCGACACCTTGTCCGACTTGACGGCCTGGGTCCACTGTTTCAGGATCGCCTCATCTTCAGCGCCGACTGTATCGAGCAGCGCAGGACCCATCGCACGCGCTGCTGCCAGAGCACCGGCGGCAGGAACAATATCGACATATCCCAGGCCGCCGCTGGCCGGCGCACCTCCAAGATCAGCATAGACCGCCACGCCGTCCTTCCCGTCGCCCGACACCGCCGCACAAACACTCATATAGGAGGCCGGCAGCTTCTCGAGAACGCCAACCAGTTTCTCGATTTTGCATTCAGCCTTGTTTTCAATGGTGAGCTTTAATCGGTAAAGACCGCTCGCCGCCGTCCATTGCTTCCCGGGCGCGGCGCCTCTGCGCATCTTGACCGCCTTGGGTCCCGAGAGGATTCTCACCTTCCCTGCGGCCTTCTGTCCGAACCGCTCGTACAGTCCCCGGAAACTCTCTTTCAGCGTCTGGGTCTCGGCGGCATGAACACCGACCGTCACGGAAACGACCACGGCGATAAGAATACATGTCCCGATAGTGGAGACACGCTTGAGACGTCGGTTCTTCGCAACTTCTATCACGGCAAATACCTTTACGTAGTGGTCACTGGCTGACGACAGCGTCGCCGCATCGAGGGAAAAGAGGTCGCTACTGCTTCATCTTCACCGCAAGCGGCAGGAGGCGGAAGTCAGGGCGGTCCTTCTCGTATTCCTGCCATGGTCCCCGATAGCTGCCCCAGTACGGAACATTGGCGTCGATCCAAGTGGCGACCCGGATCAATTCCTCCCTGGAAAGCTTCACCCTGACCTTGCCCTTCTCGCCCGAAGCGCTTGGCGAATCCGGATGCCCCTTTTCGAGCATTCCGATCAGTTGGCTCACGCGCGAGCCGTGCGTCAGGGGCGGTACGGCCTTGTTGCCCGCGACGCCTCTGTTCCTGTAGCGGATAAGGTCTGTAGCAATGAGGTTGTTGTATGAACGTCCGAACTTCCCGTCCGGCACGTTCAAGAGATCGATACGGCCTTTGGCGTTCCTGCCTTTGTGACAATCCATGCAGTGCTTGTCGATGATTGACTGAATGTCCGCGGTGAAGTCTACCACGCGCACGGCGGTGTCGCCTGGTTGAGGCACGAGCTCTTGGGCGGGATGGGCCAGCGCCAGCGGTTGACCGACCGTCCTTGCGGGCGTCTTGCGGCGCTGTTCGTGGCAGCCTACGCAGGATCGGGTCTCGCCCGGCATCAGGTTGATGTAGGTCGCCATTTCCTGCACGGCCATGTAATCCTTGTCGAGCGCCTGGAAGAAGATGTTCTCGTCGGCCGGCGCCGTGAAGTGGGCTGATCCGTCCTTATGTATTTTGGCGACCCCGTAGATCACCTTGCGATGGGGATCAACACCGAGACTCCATGACATGCCTGTCTCGCTCCAGGGCCACTCCAGATTACCCATGACCCGGACATATTTGACCCGTCCGCGTTCTATACCCGTCATTCCCTCGTATATGTCCTGGATAAGCATCGTGCCGGTCTTCTTGCCTCCAACGGCCGCGTAGATTTCTGGAGATGCAACGACTTCCGGTGGTTTCCGGCGAGGCCGAAGCGGCATGGGCTCAAAACAGGACATCTCCGGATCCCGAAGGATCTCGGCCCGATTGCCCCAGGCGTCCAACAGGCAGAGCCCGAATTCCGCTCCCGGCTTGTACTTCTCGCCGCCGGCGCGATAGGAACCCAGGAAGAACTGCTCGGAAAGCGGGTATGGATCCGTAAAGGCGCCGGTCGGCAATCTGTTGTCATAGGTTGGCCTGAACGGGATCTCGGGCGTGATGCACTTCATGGGCGTGGTCGTGCGTCGAGTGCGGCGCACGTCCAGGAGCACCACCGAGCCCATTGATGGTTGGTAGTGATTTCCCGCAACAGTCACCACCTTCTGACTTCCGGGAATCGGACGGCTGGCGCCCATTCCGGCCGGCCAGACATTGTTCAGCTTGTAGAAGTGATCGACATTACTGCCGTCGGGACGAATCGTCCATAGATTCTGGACACTGCCCAGCCCCTTGTCGAGGTACTCCCATCGCGTGTAGATCACACGTCCGTCGTTCATAACGACAGGCAAGGATTCGCTGATGGGGTTCTCTGACAGCCGCCGAATATTCTTACCGTCAGCATCCATAACGTACAGCGTCGTGACCGCGCTTGGCGCGCAGAAAACGATCCGTTTTGCTCGCGTGCTCGCAAAGATAATCTTGCCGCTGGGCAGGTAGGACGGGTACATATCGCAGAAACCGCCCTTCAGCCAGTCGGCGACCTGGCGGCGCCGGGCCTCTTCTTCGGCCTTGCCTCCGAAGGTAAGCTGGCGCAGACTGCCCGGGATCATCTTCCCCGCAGCGGGATCAATATCGATTTCGTAGATACGGAAGGCGCCCCTGGGCGTCTTCTTGTGGGCAAAAACCACTTTCTTTGCGTCGTAGGACAGGTCGAACCGGTCGAACAGCCCGCCGCGGAGTTCCGGCACCAGCTCGGTGACCTTCCCATCCGGACGGACCGGTGAGAGGACACAAAGACTGCCTCCCACATCTGTGGTATGCGGACCGGCGTAGGTATGGCTGTAACGGAGGGATGTCCGCTTGAGGAACAGGAGCTTGTCGAAATCCAGAAGCGGATGGGCCAGCATGATCTCGCGACGCAGCGCCGTCGAGGCGTCGCGGGGCGCCTGCTGGGCGGCGGCTGCATCGTCAACCTTGGCCTGGGTCGCCAATTGCGACAATTGCTTCAGGTGCTGCGGCCCCTTGGGATACCGCGGGCCATAGGTCTTGATCGTATCCTCAACGGCCAGTCGCAAAGCTGCGGTGTTCACCGCGTCCAACGGCAAAAAGGCCGCACGCTGCGGGACGGGGATTCTACTGAGATCAACCGTGCGTTTCGGCTGGCGCCAGTCCTTGCCGAACGGCTTGTCAGAGTCGAGATGCAGCGAAACCATGTGCGGCAGCGGTCCGCTCCGAACAAGCTTAAGCGTATGCTTTCCCTTGGTGACCGGGAGCCTTACCAGGGCCCCCTTGTCACGGTCGAGCATGCCTTCTGTCTTCGTGGTCATGCTGTTGACCGGGAACTTGTGAGGCCGCACGTAGTCCGCCGTATGGTGCGAGATGCCGGTGCAAATTCTGCCGAGTTTCTTTCCGTCCAGGAAGACATCCGTCGGTCGCGAATCGACCGCCGCGTAGCAAATCTTCAGGGTGTACCCGGCGGTGACGGGGAAATCGATGTCGTATTCGACCGCGGCTTCTTTTCCTCCCTGGGGCCCGTCGCCGGTCAACGCGCCGTTCACCGCGTATCGATCGGGACTGGCGTAGATGCGCGCATTGCCGCGATCGAACGTGTAGGCGGGGATCTCCATCGATCCGGCGCTCTTTGTTTTCGAAAGCGTCAGTGCAGGCGGAAGGGTCCGCTGGACGTTCTTGACGCCACGCGCCTTGAACTGCGGCGCCCGCCAGCGGTCGGGGAATTCCGCGTCGGTCTCCAGGCGCAGCGCCACCAGGTGCGGTAGTGGTTGACGCCGTGTGAGCTTCACCGTGTGCTTCCCCTTGGACAGCTTCGATTTTTGCCAGACAGTGGCGACCTTCCCCCGATTCGTGACGAAATCCCACGTCGCACCGCTGCTCTTGGACGTGGGCGCGGTCGCGTCGGCCGAGCCGAAGGTTACCCCGTCGCACGCTCTGCCCACCGGTCGGGAATCCACGTGGACATTGACCGACCGTGAATCAGCCGACGCGTAGCATATCTGAATCCTGTAACTTGCCTCGACCGGAATGTCGATGTCGTACTCGACCGTCCATCCCCAGTGTTCGGCCGGGCCGCTGGCCACGACCGGCCCGGCGTCGGCGTACTTGTCCGGGTCAGTGTGGATCACCACGTTACCGCGCGCAAACGACCATGCCGGAATCACCAGCGATCCGGCATCGACCCTGCCCGCGGCGGGCACGGTAATCACAGCAGCGGTCAACAAGAACAGATATAGCTTCATTTTCATCAGTGCATTCCTTTAATCCGGAATCTCCCGGATGGCCTCCAACCGACGACCGCCGTCGGCCTTTCCCTTTCTGGCGATTCTACCGCCAATCCCGAGATCGTCAAAGACCTTTTTCACCAGGCGATGAGCCAATCACGCCGTCTCGGAGTATACGGCAAGACGATTCCGTCCGCGTATGGCCTCAGAACTCAGACAAAGCCCAATTCTTGCCGCGGCAGGCGGTGCGTTTTTCACATCCGCCAGTTTCTCAGATCGATGCAAAATGGGAGAAACGACGCGACCGCGATGTTGGCCTTTGCTCTTGCGGCGACACCCGGCGCGCTCACTCTTTGATCCCTTTTCCGGCGGGAGGGCCTGTCATGAGCGGGACATGGCGCCCAGCGGACTCTACTGGAAAGCGGCATTCCGGCATATCCGCCGCCGGATCCGACTCATTCGGCCTCCAAACAGCGTATCGAACAATCCGTAATACCCTTGCAGCAGCTCCGAGATGGCCCGACAATGGCTCCACCCGGGACGGTCCCGGGCGGCGGTTCGAGATGCGTCGGCGAACCGGTCCTCTATCGTTCCTCGACAGGAGTGCTGATGCTTCAGATCGACGGCGTGCACAAGACCTATCGTTCCGGCCCGCAGCGTCTGGAGGCCCTGCGCGGCGTCGACCTGACTATCGCCGAGCCCGGCTTCTTGGCGGTGATGGGCCGTTCGGGCAGCGGCAAGAGCACGCTGCTCCACCTGATCGCCGGACTGGACGGAGCCGACAGCGGCACGATCGTCGTCGACGGCGACGAAGTAACGTCCATGAGCGAACGCCGCCTGACCGAGTTTCGCCGCCGCAAGATCGGAATCGTCTTCCAGCAGCTCAATCTTATCCCCACGTTGACAGCCGCCCAGAACATCGCCCTGCCGGGCGTGATCGACGGGCGGGACAGTTCATGGATTAACAATCGCGTCGGCGAACTGTTGGAGCGATTCGGCCTGTCGCCACGCGCCGAACATCGACCCGAAGCAATGTCCGGCGGCGAGCAGCAGCGTGTGGCGATCGCCAGGGCGGCGCTGTTTGGCCCGAGACTGCTGCTGGCCGACGAACCGACCGGCAACCTCGATTCTCAAAGCGCCGAGCAACTCTGGCGGCTGCTGAACGACCTGGCCGAGCAGCAGAGCATGACGGTGCTCATGGTCACGCACGAACCGGCGGCGGTGGTGCACTGCTCGAAGGTATACGTCCTTGGCGACGGGCGGGTGCTTGGAGACTTCGAAGTGGAGGGACTCGATGCGAGCGCTGTGGCGTCTCACTATCAAGACCTTAGCCGGTAGACGGGGTCGCACGGCCCTGCTGGTGCTGGCGGTGGCGCTGGCGACGGTGTTGACCGTCGCGGTCGCCTCGGCTATCGGCACGATAGGTCGGTCCGTAGAGCACATCGCCGGCAGCGTAGCGGGGCTGGCCGACGTGTCCGTTCGGCAGCGGTTCGGCGGACGCCTGCGGCAGTCATTGCTCGACGACATTCGCTCCTGGCCGGAGGTCGAACTTGCCTGCGGGCGTGTCGAGGGCGGCGCGACATTGCGGGTCAAAGGTACGGACCGGAAATTCACAGCAACGCTGCGAGGCGTCGAGCCGCACGTCGATTCGCAACTCGTGCCGCGTGACTTTGTCGTCGGACGAACCGTCAGTTCCGACAGCGAGGTCATGATCTGCCCGAAGCTCCAGAGGGAGCTCAAAGCCGATCTCGGCGACGTCCTGGAGGTCATTGTCCTCGGGAGGAACGTCGAGTTGACCGTCGTGGGCGTCTTCAAGCGTCCGAAGCTGGCCGTGATACAGCGCCCAACAGCCGTAACGCAACTCGCTCAGGCCCGGACACTGGTCGATCAACCCGGCCAACTCGACAGTATCTTCATCAAGCTTCGTCCGGGGGTCGACGTTGAGGGGTGGGTCGAGTCCCGCACCGACGGTTCGCCGGCCAATGTCGCGTTCCGCACGTCGGCGTCGGTCCGGGTTGGCGTTAACCGCTACATGCGTTTCTCGAAATTGCTGCTCTATGTGCTGACAGTGTTGGCGTCGCTTTCGTCGGGCTTTCTGATTTTGGCGAGTTTGACAACGGCCGTAACGCAGCAGACGCGAGAGATGGCCATTTTCCGCTGTCTGGGCGCCAGTCGCCTGCAACTGGGCGGAGCCCAATTGGGGGCCGGGTCACTGATCGCCCTGAGCGGCGCGGCGATCGGCGCCCCGCTGGGACTGCTGGCGGCCTACGCGCTGTTCCACAAATTCCAGGACGCCCTTCCCGGCGGCTTTTCGGTGAATCCCGCGGGCGTAGGCGTGGCGATTTCGGGCTGTCTGGCGGCGGGTCTCCTGGGTGCGTCGTATCCGGCGTTCCTGGCGGCGACGGCCCGGCCTCTGGAGGCATTGACGCTCCGTGCCCGCCGCCCGAAGAATCGACACGTAGTGCTGTGCGCCGCCGCCGGAATTGCGCTGGCGTCGATGCAGCCGGTGGCGATGGTCCTGCCGATACCGGGAGAATGGGTTGTCTGGTTCTGGGTGTACTTCGGTTTGCCTGCGAACTTTGTGGGGTGCTTCCTGCTCGGCGCGCCATTGCTGGTGTTGATCGCGCGCGGCGCAGCTCCGGCATTGAGCAAGTTGCTGCGCCTGCCCCGGACGCTGCTTGGCCAGTCCGTGCTCGCCACGCCCATTCGCCACGGCTTCACCGGCGGCACGCTGATGATCAGCCTGGGACTGCTGGTGGCTGTCTGGACCATGGGACGCAGCCTGACTACGGGATGGCTCGGGGCCGTCAAAATGCCCGACGCATTCGCGTACAAACTCCAGTCATTCACCGACGAGCAGCGACAAGCCGTCGGAAACACTCAGGCGGCGGTGCAGGTCTGCCCGACTGCGATGTTCCCCGTCCGCATTGAGGGCATGCAGTTCGGACTCAAGAAGATCTCGCCGCAGAAGACGCTGTTTGTCGGTACCGACATGGAGTCCTTCGTCCGAATGGCGGACCTCGACTGGCGTGAGGGCGACCCGAAGACCGCGCTGCGCCGCCTGGCGGCGGGTCGGGCGCTGCTGGTGACCCGGGAATGGTCCGTAGCCCACGGCGTGGGCGTTGGGACTACACTGTCGGTGGAGACGCTGAAAGGGCCGGTCGACTTCCAGGTCGTCGGCGTGACCGGCTCTACGGGCATGGACGCGGCTGTCCACTTCTTCGGCATCCGGAGGCCGTTCACCAACGCATCGGTCAGTAGCGTTTTCGGAACGCTGGACGACGCCAAACGCTACTTTGGCGTCAAGGACGTCAACCTACTGTTGATTTCTCTGCGTGATGACATCGGCGACGACGAGGCCGTCGAACAATTGAGGGACGCCGCCCCCGGCAGCCTGGTCGGCACGAGCCGGGCGATGCGCCAACGCGGGGACAAGGGGTTTGCCAGGATGATGACTGTCGCCAGTGTGCTGGCGGTGGGCAACCTGATCCTGGCGTGCCTCGGCGTGGGCAACCTGATCGTAGCCGAGGTGATGTCCCGACGGTTCGAGTTTGGAGTGCTTCGCGCAATCGGAGGACGGCGGGGCCTGCTCGGTCGCCTTGTCGCCGGCCAGACGATAGTCATCGCCCTGGTCGGATGCACGGCGGGCACGATTCTGGGCCTGGAGTTCGCACTGATCGAGCGAGGCTTCCATCGACGGCTCATCGGCATCGAGTATGCTCCGCATCCGCCGTGGGACGTGATCGCCTGGGGCTCGCTGGTCGTAATCGGTGCGGCGTTGACTGCGGCCCTGCCGGCAATATGGTGGCTGACGCGGCAGCGCCCGCGATCTCTTTTGGCCAGACAAGAGTAGTTCAGAAACCCCGGCCCGCCGCCCAGACCCCAGATTCAGCTTGTCCAGCACACCGCATCGTATACAATCACCGTAGAATCCCCGCGATGGCCGCGGGAGAAACACTATTTGCCTTCCGGTAGGCAGTTCCACGACACTGAAGACGCCGCGACGCGGAATCTCGGCTTGAAGGAATCACACTGATGTTAAGACAAACGCTGAATCCTGCAGTCTCACTCCTGCTGCTGTTATCGATGACAACGACCCTGGCGACGGCCGATCAGAAACTGGAATTAGCGGCGCCGTTTACCGACAACATGATCCTGCAAAGACAGGTTGACGCGCCGGTATGGGGATTCGATGCGCCAAACGCCAGGATCACAGTCGAATTTGCAGGTCAGAAAAAGACCGCCGTCGCCGACAAGAACGGCGACTGGATGGTTAAGCTCAATCCGCTTAAGGCGTCGCTGACGGAACGCGGTTTTAAGGTGGCCAACAATAAGGGCGAATCGATCGTCCTTAAAGGCGTGTTGGTTGGTGAAGTGTGGTTCTCATCGGGCCAGTCCAACATGGTCTGGACCGCCGGCAGGAGCATGTGCAGCGGGATCGCACGCGAAATCTCCGGGGCAAAGGAAGACATTCCAGTAAGAGAAATCAGCATCAATACGGTATCGGCTCTGTATCCGCAGAAAAAAGCCGCTTCAGACGGCGGATGGAGGAAAGGCAAAGACGCAAGCAATTTCTCGGCCTTGTCATTGTCGTTTGCGTATGAGCTGTACAAGGAACTGAAAGTGCCGATCGGCATTCTGCTCAGCGCACACAGCAACACCAGAGTAGAAGCCTTCACCCAGCGCCAGGCTTTCGAGGCGCATCCGAAGCTCAAGGGCGACGTTGATCTGATGCACAAGGCCGATCCCCTGACGCAGCAGGGCCGAAACGCATTTGAACAGTACTACAAAGACCTGAGAGCATGGCAAAAGGAAGCAGGCGACGCCGCCGTAGCCGGCGGCAGGCTGCCGCAAAGGCCGAATCTGCCCGGAATCGCCGGGATGTGGAGAGGTCCTTCACAGTTCTTCAATGGCAAGATCGCCCCGGTAATTCCTTATGCCGTCCGCGGAGCGATCTGGTGCCAGGGCACAAGCAACGCCGGAGACGGTCGCGTCTATGCGGCGAGAATGGAAGCCCTCGTAAGAGGCTGGCGAGACGCCTGGGGCATGCCGGATATGCCGTTCTACTTCACTCAAATGCAGTGTTACGGAAGTCCGGGGCCTGATTCAGTGGGATTCGCGGACATCCGCCAGGTGCAGCACATGTTCTTCATGAACAACCGCAGGAATGTCGGTATGGTTGTCCAGTCGGACCTTAACTCGGCCAGGCCGGGCGGGATCCACTACTACAACAAGCTCCACCCGGGCATGAGAATGGCTCGCTGGGCCCTGGCCAAGCAGTACGGCAAGAAGATCGCGTACACCGGTCCCATCTACACCGGCTACAAAGTACAAGGCGCCAGGGTCGTCGTGTCGTTCGAAAAAGAGAGCCTCTTCGGCGGTTTGATGATCGGCAACAAGGGCATGGCCAAGGATTACAGGGAGCCCGGCAAGTTCGTCGAGCCGGCGAAACCGACCCCGAACGATAAGTTGAATCACTTCCGCCTGTGCGGCGAAGACAAGAAATGGCACGCGGCCGAGGCCGTTATCGTCGGCGACAACGTAGTTGTAACTTCAAAGAAGGTGTCCGAGCCGATCGGCGTTCAATACGCATACAACGCCGTGCCGGAAAACTCGAATCTCTATAACAAAGCCGGTCTGCCGGCCACTCCGTTCGCCTGCGTCAACGGCAAGTTCATCTTCGAAGAAGACGACCTGGCGAAAGCGGCGGCCCTGAAGGCGAGATACGCACGCTACACCGATCCGAACTATCCGGTCCTTCAGGTTGTCGAGTACTTCCGCGACGGAGCCGTCATTCAACGCGATAAGACTATCCCGGTTTGGGGTCACGCCAACAAGGGCGTCAAAGTCACAGTTACGCTCGGCGACATGACCAAAACGGCCGTAGCAAACGAGCTGCAACAGTGGTCAGTAGCATTCCCGGCGTTGAAGGCGTCGACCAAACCGATAACTCTGACAGTCAAATCGAGCCACGACCGCAGCAGGACCGTAAGGAACATCCTCGTTGGCGATGTTTGGTACCTGACAGGCTCTGAGCTGCTCAGAGGCCAATGGGGTTACGATCAGCGCGACAAGAACGCGAAGATCCCGGCCGCCATGCCGCTTGTTCGCGAGTTCAGGATGAAGACCAAAGCCAGCACGTCGGCCACTCCGAGAAAACGCCGCTTCGAAACCGGCGGCGGCAGGTACCGTTCATCATGGATAGCCGCCGACTTCTCGGCCCGGGAAAAAGGCGTCACGATGTTCGCCTATCAGTTTGCAAAGACTCTAAACCGACCGGGCGTTCCGCAGGGCTTTATAACGATGTCTTCCGGTCGGGGCGGACGCGGCCGGCAACTGGCATCCCCGCTGTCATGGACGTCGTTCAACGGCGTCAAGGACATCAAGAATCCAGCATTCAAAGCTCGTCTTGACGAACTGTTCCTGCAGTTTCCCAACTCTGACGTCGCCAAAAAGGCCGCCGACAAGCATGTCGGAGAAGTCAAAGCCTGCGTTAAGACTATTGTCGACACCGGCAAGAGCGGCGCCCCGCTGCGGTTCCCGGAATTCCCGCAGGCCGGTAAGAACAGTACGGTCAAGACAGACATGATTCCGACTTACGCTTACAACTGGTGCGTCAGCCCGATGACCCCGATGGCCGTCGCCGGCGTTATCTGGGTCCCTTCAGAGCACAATATCGGATACACCCCGGCGAACTACGCCGCTGAGTTGGAAATCTACGCCAAGAGCCTGGCGGACACCTACGGCCAGGACAAGGTGCAGTTCATCTACGCCCAACCCGCAAGCTCGCTGGCCGAAGGCCTCACAGTGCCCAAAATCCCGGGCGCAAAGAGCATCGCATTTGACAAATGGCCCAAGAGCTTGAAAGACATTGCTATTCAGATGGCGAAGCTGGCCGAGTAATTGGCTGCAGTTTTCGATTAGCACCAGGAAAGGGGCGGCTCTTATCGCCATATGAGGCGAGGAGCCATGGAGTAACCAGCATATTGTGCAGGTGCGATGATACGCCGGCAGCCGTAATTCCGATCGCAAATATGAACAGAGCCAGCGGACCAAGAAGCGGTTCGAGCATTGGAATCATCTCCTTGATGTGATTCATCCTGTGCCCCTCAGCGTGCGGGGCGGCCGCTGCGGTCAGCATGACCGCAGCGCTTGGATCGCATCCACGCTAAAGACCCGTCCGGTGGAATATGCGTTGATCGTGAGTTGCTCGACATCGAAGCCCTGAGTATCCACGTCGGAGTCGATAACGAGCATACGGGCTGCAGGTCGGTTGCGATCTTGTCTCGGCCGCCGGCGATTACGAATCGCCAAACAGATTCAAAGGCGTGATAAGAAATGTTACAGTAACGCTGGACATCAAGTAGCGGACGCCCGGATTGAACGCCGAATGAACGAGGCGGGAAGTCGGCGTATTGCGCAAATCCGGATTGACAACGGAGCCTTGGGATTCTACCGTGGATGGCGAAGGGCAAATCAATGAAAGACAAGCATCGAACAACAACTACTCTGTCAGCCATATCAATCGGGTGCATCCTGGCAACCATCTTGTCGGTCGGAGGTTGCGGAGATCGGACGCCTGATGAGCCGCCCGTCGCGGATACTCAACCAAAACGTGATCCGAAGATCTACGCGGCATTGGCCAGGTTCAATCAGGGCTCGGCACTGATGGAGCAGTACAAGTACTCTGAAGCGGCGAAAGCGTTTGAAGACGTCTTGAAACAGCAACCCGACTGGTCCGCGGCGCGTTTCAACCTCGGCCTGGCGTATTTCAACATGCACGGACAGCGTCGCGCCGAAGAGAACCTCGGCAAGGCCCGCGACATATTCCATAAGGTGCTGGCCTCTGATCCGAAGCACATACACGCACGATTCTGCCTTGGGCTGTATCACCAGCACCTGGGTCAAACCAAGAAGGCCCTGGAATGCTTCCGAAGCGTCTGCGAACTCGACAGCAAAGATCCGCACGCAGTCTACAAGTACGCCGAAGCCCTGATGGCCGACGGACATAAAGACCAGAGCATCAAGCAGCTCGAGAAAGTCGTGGCGATGGATCCCGGCTTCATATCGGCAGTGTACCGCCTTGCACTGCAGTACCAGCGCAGCGGGCGCCGGGCCGAGGCGGCGCCCCTGTTTAAGCGATTTCAAGAGCTCAATTCAGCCGAACTCAGCGGCGGTAGTTTCATCGTCCAGAAAGTCTACGGAACCGCCGGCAAGTACTATCAGGTTCTGGGCGCCGACAACTTGCCCGTACCGCGACCTGCAGCCTCTTCGGCAAAGCGGATTGTGTTGTCCCCGAAGGTCACTCGCTTCAAGGGCGCGATCGCATCGGCGGTCTGGCCCGGAGTCGCCGCCGGCGATATCGACGGCGACGGGGATATAGACCTGTGCCTATCGGACTCAAGCGAGAATCGCGGCGGTACGACACTGTGGCTCAACGACGGGACCGGACAGTTCAAGGCCCAGCCGAAACTGACTGATCGGGGCCTGTCGCCCTGTCTCGGCGATATCGATAACGACGGCGACCTCGATCTCTGGTTGGGATGCGACGGAAAGGACCTGGTCTTCATAAACGACGGCAAGGGCGGATTGACCGTCGGCGAATTCCCGGCCCTTGCCGGAACGGACGCCAATACTCTCTCGGCCCGGCTGGTCGACATCGACAGCGACGGCGATCTGGATTTCATGGCGTTTCGCACGGGCAAAGCCTCTGACAAGGCGGCCAACAGCGTCTACAACAACAACGGTGACGGCTCTTATACCGACGTGGCCAAGGCGCTGGGGCTGGCGCGGTGGGACAGAGGTCCTGCCGAGGGTGTTCTGTACGACGATTTCGACAACGATCGCGATATGGACCTGGTGGTGTTTCCCGGGGGCGTTCCGACGGCGTGGGTCAACGATCGGGTCGGCAAGTTTCGCATACTCGGCGCCGAGGCTACAGGCCTGACGATAAACACTGTGAGCAACGCCATTTCCGGAGATCCTGACAAGGACGGAGACCGGGACATCCTGATGTTCACTGAAAAAGGACTGAAACTGCACCTCAATCAGGGGACGTTCACCTTCGCGCCGGACAAGGGGTTCGCCGACCAGCACGGACGACTCGCCGGCTCGGGGGGACAGTTCGCCGACATGGACAATGACGGCGACCTGGACATTGTTATCGTCGACGCGCACCGACGCGACGGTAGCCGGGGACCCGCCCTGCTGATCAATGACTGGCCTCGCAGGAGGTTCCTCGACGCCTCAGAGATCGATCCGGGCAACCTGCTCGGCGCGATCAAGATCGACGGAAACACCAGTTGCGTTGTCGCCGACTTCACCGGCGACGGAAAATGCGACATATTCCTGGCTCCGACACAGCAGGAGCCGATGCTTATCGCCAACGCGACACCCGGGGGACACTGGCTTGAACTGGACTTGAGCGGAACCCGACAGCGCGGCAGGAAAGCCCGATCGAACAGGTCGGCGATCGGAGCCAAAGTCGAAATCAAGACCGGCATGATCTCCCAGCAGTTCACCGTCGGAGGCTCGACCGGACCGATGTCGATGAAACCGACGAGAATACACATCGGCCTGGGCGATAATCCCAAGATCGACTGGCTGCGGATCGTCTGGCCCGATGCGGTGGTGCAGGCCGAGGTTGAAGTCGCCGCCGACAGGAGGCTGAAAATCTCCCAAGTGCAGCGCAAGACGTCGTCGTGTCCGTATCTGTTCGCGTGGAACGGATCGCGGTTTGAATTCGTCGCCGACTTCGGAGGGGTCGGCGGCCTGGGATATCTAGTTGCGCCAGGGGTCTACGCAAAACCCGACCCGACGGAGTATCTTCGCATCCCTCGCCTTGAACCGCGCAACGGCGAGTATGTCCTGCAGTGCATGACGCCGCTGGAGGAGATAACGTACTTCGATGAGGCCAAGCTTATCGCGGTGGACCATCCCGACGGAACGGACGTCTGGCCCAACGAGATGATGGCGATCAACGCCCCGCCCCCGGCGGCCGAGATATTCTGTTACCGAAAGCCGATCGACCCGGCAGGCGCCGTCAACGAGAAAGGCCAAGACGTCACCGACAAACTGCTGAAGATCGATCGGCGTTACGCGGGAGCTACGCGTGTCAGCGGAAAATTCATGGGCCTGGCGGACAATCACTTTGTCGAACTCGACTTCGGCGATCGCCTGGCGAAGCTCGCCAAGGGCGCCAGGCTGGTGATGTTCCTCCACGGCTGGGTGGAATACGGTTACTCATCGACAAACTACGCGGCTCACCAGGCCTGCAAGACCGCCAAAGCGCCGAGCATAAGCGTATTCCGCAACGGCGAATGGGTCGAAGTATTCACTGAAGTCGGTTATCCAGCAGGAGTCATGCACATGATGACCCTTGACGTAACCGGCAAGATCCGCCCCGGCGACAGGAAGATCCGAATCTCCAGCAACATGGAGCTGTACTGGGACCGCATATTCCTTGGCGAGCATATCGGCGCGTCGGCGCTGAAGACCAGGGAGGCTCCTGTAAGCGGCGCGGATCTGCATTTCCGCGGATATCCCCGCGAGTATTCTCCCGACGGACATCACCCCGTCCTCAGCGACTACGACAACCTCGATCACGCCCTGCCGTGGAAGCTGATGTCGGGAAGCTACACTCGTTACGGCGATGTCTCGGAGATACTCGATCGTGCCGACGACTGCTATGTGATCATGGGACACGGAGAGGAAATCACGCTCCGCTTCGACGCAAAGGCGTTCGGACCGGTCCCCAAAGGAATGCGACGGAGCTTCATTCTCAAGACCGACAGTTTCTGCAAGGACATGGACCTGTACACCGCATTTCCCGACACCGTGGGACCGCTGCCGTTCCACTCGATGAGCAGCTATCCGTACGGTCCGAAAGAGAAGTACCCCGACACCGAGAAGACCAGGGCCTATCGGCGCAAATTCAACACGCGCAAGGTTCAGTCGCGATAGTCCCGACCGACACCAGTGGCAATTGACATTTCAGCCACATGCGGCTATAGTCAATACCATACCCATAAGCACCTATTGAGACAATATTTACCAGCATAAACTCTCTACTGCCTTGGACCCGTCAGAATCAATGAAGACACTAGATAATCCTGAGCGGAGCCAGCCGATCAGCCGTTCGGCCTCCAGCAACTACGTCCGTCTCAGCAGGGAAGGAAATGGCAGGATCGTTCTTCTCTGCGTGCTTGTGTTGGTCGCAATCGTGGGGGTTGCGATTGTAGTAATGCTCCCAGAGGTGTCGAAAGCTCCGCCAAATCCCGAGCCGGCGACTCAGCCGGACACGCAGACTGCCGACGTTCCGTCAACAGAAGAGGAGTTGGAGGCCGAAACGTTCGATGTCGCTGAGAAACTGCTGGAGGCTTTTCCCATAAGCGCTGATGCTCTGAACCTCATGGCCAACGTGCACAACCAGTACGATAAGACCAAAGAGGCGGCCAAGTGGTGGCGGGAGTCTATCAAATGGGCGCCCGGACGAGTCAACGCACACCGCGGTCTGGCCATGATCGCGATGAAGGAAGGCGACTACGGCAAGGCCGCGGGAATATGGGAGAGGATTCGCAAGGGAAATCCGAAGCATCCGGACGCCAACGGCCGCTACGGCGAGGCGATGCTGGAGATGGGCAAGCCGGAGGAAGCTGTGGAGCCTTTGGAGAAAGAGGTCCGAATCTCTCCTAAGAACGCGGACTATCATTTCCTTCTGGGGCGGGCGCACCTGCAACTTGGCCAATACGCCAAGGCGGTCGAATGCTACATGAAGGCCTACGAGATCAGTCCGAGTGACTCCAGGACCTGCTACGGTCTGTCCGCGGCCTACGCCAGACTGGGCCAGCCGGGCAAGGCCGCCGAGATGCGGAAGAAGTTCCAGGCCCTTCGATCCGAAGAAAACGCCTCGGTGTCCGAGCGGAGAAGGACCACCTTTAATCGGGAGTGGACGATCCAGACGCTGACCAGAACACTCACCGGGGCCGGCATCGTTTACAGGCGCAACAGGAAGTTCAAGAAAGCCGAGAACCACTGGCTGAGAGCGGCGGTGCTCGACCCGAAAACCAGAATCTGCCGCCACGAACTTGCGGCCCTCTACGTTCAGCAGGGGCGGAAAGACAAAGCCGTTGAAATCTGCAGGCAACTGCAGAAGGCGCACCCGAAAGTCGCCGATTACCATAAACGGGCCGGATTATTGCACGAAGAACTCAAGCAATGGGATCTCGCCGAGGCGGCGTTGAAGAAGGCTCTTGAACTGGCCCCAGACGACGAGAAGACAAGAGAAGCATACAGGCGGGTTCGGGAAAGGCGATAGAGCATGACTTCGCACAATGGTCAAAACCGTCGAATCATACGCACGGTTGTTCTGGGAGTGGTGGTTCTAACCGGCGTTGTCGGAGCCGAAATAACCCGTTGTCCGATCCAATTCCGCAACGTCACCGCACAAACGGGAATCAAGTTCAAGCACTTCGACGGCCACTCCGGGCGGCGCTACATCATGGAGCCGATGTCAGCCGGTGTGGCGATCTTAGACTATGACTCCGACGGAGACATGGATATCTACTTCCTCAACGGGGCTCCGTTCAAGGGCGACAAGGCGGCGGCATCGCCGAAAAACGCCCTGTACCGAAATGACGGTAAGCTCAAATTCACCGACGTGACGCAGAAGGCCGGCGTGGGCGACACAGGATACGGACTTGGCGTCGCCGTCGGCGACTACGACAACGATGGCTACCCGGACATCTACGTGAACAACTACGGCCCAAACGTCCTTTACCGCAACAACGGCGACGGCACATTCGCCAACGTGACGGCCAAGGCCGGAGTATCCGCCGGGCGCCAAGTTGGAGCTGGAGCGAATTTCCTCGATATCGACGCCGACGGTGACCTGGATCTTTTTGTAGCAAACTACGTCGTATTCTCCGAAGAACGACTCGTAGCTCACAAGGTCAGCGGATACCCCATTTACCCTGGGCCAATGGATTACCCGCCGACGGCCAACACTCTATATCGCAATGAGGGAGACGGCACATTCAAGGATATAACCGCCGAGTCGGGCATAGGCGAACACAAGGGTAAGGGAATGGGAACGGTTTGCGCCGATTACGACAATGACGGCGACACCGACATCATTGTCGCAAATGACGAATGGGCCAATTTCCTGTTTGAAAATGACGGGAAAGGCAAGTTCAAGGAAGTGGGCCTGACCGCCGGGCTCGCCTACGACCTGGACGGCAAGGCCCAGTCGAGCATGGGATTCGCATGCGGAGATTATAACAATGACGGTCGGCTGGATCTTCACGCGACCTCCTATCAGCAGGAACTGGCGACACTCTACAAGAACTCCGACGGTGGATTCTTCGATGACGTCACCCGCGTAACCAAGGCCGGCTCAGGCACGCTGTCATACGTAACGTGGGGAAACGGATTCGCTGATTTCGACAACGACGGAGACAGGGACATCTTCATCGCCTGCGGACACATTCAGCCCAATGTGGAGAAATTCGACGACATCGGGTCGTATAACGCCAGGAACATCGTCATGATGAATACGGGAAAGGGCGAATTCACCAATGTGTCCGCTCAGTGCGGCGACGGGCTGGCGGTGAAGCTTCCCAGCCGCGGCGCGGCGCTGGGCGATATGGACAACGACGGCGACATGGACGCGGTGATCGTAAACTCCCGGCGTGAACCCACGATCCTGAGGAACGACTCGGCCGGCGGCAATCACTGGATACAGATCCGCCTCAGAGGCGTCAAGAGCAATCGAGACGGAGTCGGCGCACGGGTGAAGGTGGTCTCAGGCGATTTGACGCAGGTCGAAGAAGTTCACAGCGGACAGGGCTACCAGAGCCACTACGGCATGCGCCTGCATTTCGGCCTGGGCAAGCTCGACAAGATCGACCGCGTTGAGGTGCGATGGATCGGCGGCGGGACGGACGTCCTGAAAAACGTCCGCGTCGATCAGATCCTGAAGATCACCGAGGCCAGTTCGAAAGCAAAGCAATGAGCCGAATCGACGCGGATTGGACGACAGGCTCTGGAAGACGCATCAGGCCGCGGGAGCTGATCGTCCCAAGCGGCGGGATCCGGGTGTTGCTCCCCCTCCTGTCCCAACGCACCTGGCCGGTGACGCCGTTCCAGGGAGGAAGATCAGCCAGGGCATTGCGAATCGCAGCACGATTCGGTCCGGCTTTGCGAATGGCGGCTATCAGTAGACGCAGCGAATCGTAGGTATATGCGGCGGTGTAGTCAGGACGGTGTCCGAATTGGCGATCGAAGGCCTCGTTGAATTCAGAGGCCGCCTTCGAACTGTTTGAAGAGTCCTGCAGCAACGGGAAGACAACTCCGCCGGCGGCATCTCCGGCCAGCGTTCTGAATCGCGTGCGACCCATTGCCGGCCCTCCGAAAACCTCGCCTTGGTATTTCCCGGCCCGCAGGGCTCGGATCAGCCGGGCCGAGTCCTCGGGGCCCGCGGAGATAATCAATCCCGCCGGATCCGCGTCAACCAGTTCAACGACGAGCCGCGCCATATCCTTAGCGCCCTTGCGGAATTCAAGCTTACGCTTGACCCCGGCGCGGCGTGCGGTCAACGCCTTACGCAGTTGCTGAGTGAAGATACGTGAATCGTGATCGTCAGCCGACACTATCGCCAGACCGCCTGAGCCGGTTCGCCGGAGAATCTCATCGACCAGCGGACCGGCGGTCAGATGATCGCCGGGAGTTGATGAGAACATCCACGGCACGTTAACGTAATTGGTCGTCGGATCGGAGCTAACGGGGCTTATCAGAGTCAATCTCGCTTTGGCGACAACCTGCTCGGCCAGATGAGTGCTCGGTCCGTCGATACCGCCCACAATCGCGCAAACACGCTGCTTGTAGACCAGCGAAAACAGGTCCTTGGTCCCATTGGCCCAGGGGCTCTCGGACCAGACCGGCATGAGCTTGAACGGTTTTCCTCTATAGCCTCCGGCCTGGTTGGCCTGACGAACCGCCCAGTTCGCCGCCAGCCACATATCGCCGCCGAGCGGGTCTTTCGGATCGCTTGGACCGAAGTAGCCGATGCGGACTTCCTTTGCATCCTCGTCGGAATCCTTGCCTGGCGAAGGAATCTTGAGATCCTCCCGCGAGTGGTACGTCCACCGTCCGTTCTCGCGTTTGGCCAGGAACACCTCTCCCATGTCGTCGAGCACGGCACTGAGCTGTATGTCGCCGGTCACGCCGGGCCAGGGCCTGGGGCGATGGGCCAGCACATCGCGAATCTTGGCGCGATTCAGCCCGGCGGCCTGTATAGCGTCGATCAGCATGTTCATGCCGTCGTAAGCGTGAGAGGCGTAGGTTTCGGGAGCCTCTTTGAAACGCTTGACGAACGCTGTTCGAAATGCATCGAGCTTCTTGTCCTTGCGATCGGGATTCCACGGAAACGTGCAGATCACCCCCGAGGCGTTTTCGCCGGCGATCTTGACAAACTCGTCAGACACGCAACGATCGCAGGCGAAGTACGGGTGCTTCATGCCCATCTTCCGCATCTGGTTTAGAACATTCGCCCCGTCGGCCGCAGCGCCCCAGTGGATGATCGCCTCGACCCTGGCCTGCTTGAGACGCTCCAATTGCAACGAGAAATCCTCACCCCCCACCTCATAAGCCATCTCCAGCGGGATAGGATTGCCCATCCGTCGGCTTGCGTCAATGATCTCGCGTACGCCGAATCGGCCGTAGCGATTGCTGGCGCGAATCACGCCGACACGCTTGAGTCCGAGCTTACGGTAGAGGTAGCTGACCAGCAGGTAGCCCTGTTTGCGATCGTCACCCACGCATCGTGCTATCCACGGTATGTTCGTTTCGACCAGAGTCGGGTCCAGGTCGCCTGAGTTCATCATCGGCACTTCGGCCTTCAAGGCCACGCGGATAGCGATGTGCGTGTTGGCGCCGTCGATCGTGCCGAGGATGGCCCAGACCTTGTCCTTGTAGGCCATCGTTACAATCTCGTTGCCCGAAGCGCCCCAGAGCCCGTTGTCATTGGCGACGATCAGTTCGAACGGGATCTTCCGCTTCAGGTATCCGCCGCGGGCGTTGGCATGCTCGATCGCCAGGCGTGCGCCCTTGAGCATTTTGCGTCCGAGTTCCTCCTCATGGCTCTTGCCGCCGGTGGCGACGGAAACCGTCGATTCGATCGGGCCGATGAATCCGATCTTGATCGACTTGAGGTCTTTGGGTTCGGCGATGGCGCGTCCGGGGCCGGTATATTCCATCTGTCGCAGGAAGTGAGTCTTGTAAGGCTTGACGTGACGGAACGGATTGACTTCGCCGGCGCCCTCGGCGTAGGTTTCATGCTGTCTCAGCTCCAGATCGGGAACGCGGTGCGGACCGGCGGAGTTGATCTTGTCCAGAACGTCGCGCATCTTCGGATTTGCGACGCTATGGGCTGCGGGCCGCGGCGGAGCGTTTTCGACGCAAGCCGGAACGATCGCCAGGGCCGCCAGACAGAATACAGTAATCGTTAGTCTCATTTTGAATCCTCCGCAATCGCTCGTCCAAGGCCCTTGGACGTACCCACCCACACATCGTCGCCGTCGAACTCCACGCACTGAGTGTAGTTGTGCGGAATAGACGTTGGAATCTTCATCGTACGGATTGCTTTTCCGCCGCGCGTGATCACCGCGGTTCCGGATTTGCTGTCGGGATCTCTGGTATAGGTCACCCAGGTGTCGCTGGCGAAATCCACTACAGCCGCCAAGCCCTTGTCCGTGGCGAACCAGGCTTCGTTGGCGCTCCGCCCGGCGACCCCGTTTCCGAAATCGCTTGGAAGACCGGTTTCGCCGGCGTAGTACCCCCGCCAATGGCGTCCGTCGTAGCGGCTCATTCCAAAGTAGGTCGACACCCAGAGGATGTCGTCGACATGGCTCACGTCGGTTGTGATCACGTGGACCAGGCCGTCATCGCGGTACAGGTCTATCTCCATTTCACCGTCGGGGTCGATATAGTGTTTCCATCGCTCGGCGGCTACGTCGAACTCCAGCACGCCGCTGCCCCAGACAGCTATATAGACCTTGCCGTCGTCAAAGCAGACGCCGTAATTCCATATCTCCTCCATCGGAGCGTTTTTCTCGGTGTAGATCGTCCACTGCTTGGTGACGGTGTTGTATCGGCTTGCCCCGGCGGTCGTCGCCGCCCAGACGTTATCGTTTTCCACCGTGACGCCGTAGACCACGTCGTTGACCAGTCCGCTGTTTAGCTGGTGGAAGTGATCGAACCTCCCGCCGCTGAACCGAGCGATCCCCCCGCCGAAAAAGCCTATCCACAATTCGCCGGTTTTCGGGTTAACTTCGAGCGACGAGATCACGCGCCACGGCAGTCCGTCGGCTTCGCGCCAACTTTGCATCTTTCGGGTCTTCTTGTTGTAGCGCGCCAGCCCGTCTTCGGTCCCGATCCAGACGAGGTCTCCGTCGACTTCTACAGCAAAGATGTGATCGTTGGGCAGTCCGTCGGCAACGGTGAAATGCTCCCAGTTCGCGTAGACTTTCGGCAAAGACTTGTCGTCCAGCTTTGCTTTTCCGCCCGGAGTGTCGGCCTGAGGGGCGCAGTTCAGAGATCCGCCGACCAGACAAGCGATCGCCAGGACTATCGCGGCCGTATTGAGAAGCTTCATTTGCTTTGTCCCTCTCATCACAAGGATCGGATCAGAGCGTCTTGAGGTACTCGACCAGATCGTTGAGTTGATCTTTGGTCATATCGTTAGTAACGCCGTGTTTATCGTAAGGATTGTACTTGGTCCATATTTCTTCAAGGGTCTCGGCGATTCCATTATGCAGGTACGGCGCAGAATCGTAGATGTTGTTCAGGTGCGGCGTGTCGAAACTCGATTTGGTGTCGAGGGCCATCTTGGTCCCGACGTCGTGACTGCTCCGGTCGGTGAAGAGCGGAGGGCGGTGGCAGGTGACGCACCGTTCGTTCTCGGCGAGAATCCGCCCGTCGTTGGTCCTCGTGCGATCGAACATCTTCTTTCCGCGGCGCTGGGGACCGGTAAGTTCGGCTCCGAGCGGACGGTATCGGTTCAGCGGGCGGGGGATGCTGCAGATGTACTCGGTAAGCGCCGAAAGCTCGTCGGGCTCGAACGGTTGGATTCGCGTGAAGAACACCGCCAGGCGCGGGCCGCACTGGCGCGACAGGCTCGGGTTCAGACCCGACCACTTGAACGGAGCGGTGTCGAGAATTCCGCGGAGCGTGCGATTGTCGACCGGATCGCTTCCGAGTCCGTCGGGCTCGATATCGTAGCTCAACCCGTCGACGTGTCCGTCGGGATGGCAGGAATGGCAGGAGAACTGGCGCTGGAAAGTTATGTTGGCGCTGTGGAACAGGCGCTCGCCCCAGCGGGTCTTGGTGATGATCTTCGGTCCGCCCAGATCGATACGTCCGGCGGCCCGGAGCTTCTTGATGTCGATCACGGTCAGTGAATCGTCAAGCGAGTTGGCGACAAACGCCGTCGATCCGTCGGCGGTGACAACAACACCTCGCGGAGAGTTGCGGGTCGGTATGTGCTTGATTACAAACTCCGTCGGTTTGCCGAGATGATTGGGGAGCACATGCTTCCTATCGTGATCCGAGGCAGTTTCGATCGTCTTGATGAGTTTGGGAACCGAGACTACCGCCACGCGATCCGAACCGGAGCTGGTGACCAGAGCGAGCTTTCCGTCGGGAGTGATCGCAACGTCCGCCGGATCGGGGAAGCACATGTTCGGTTCATCCAGAAGCACCTGATCGGTTTGTCCCGACCGCCAGGCGACCCCCAGGCCGTTGGTGATCGTCCAGCCCTGAAGCAGGCGCGTCATCGGCACGAGATTCTTGGTGCGGTTCAGCGTAACCAGCGCGAACTTCCCGCTCGGATGCCAGTCGACTCCCTGGACCAGATTCGCCGCCGGAAGCGTCAGACGATTGGTCACAACGCCGCGTCGTGCATCGACGGCGGTGACTTCCGACAGCGGCGGTTTGCGGAACTTGACGAAACGCGACAGGGCGTTAGTCACGCAGATCTGCGATCCGTCGGGAGACATCGCCAGCGACCAGGGGCTGCGGCTGGCTTCCAGCCTCTTGATCTCCTTCAGCGATGCGGTGTCAATCACTGAAATGCTGTCGGACGACGTGTTCAGCACGTAGAGTCGCTTGCCCGATCGATCGGTCAGCACGCCGTGCGGTTCGTCGCCGACCTTGATCGTACCGGTGACTTTTCGCCCCGCAACATCAATGACCGAAACGCTGTCGTCCAGACGATTGCTGACGTAGGCGAGTTTTCCGTCGGGACTGAACGTAACGTCGGTTGGATGGTGTCCCGCGGGGATCTCGCCGACTTTGGTTCGCGTTTCGGCGTCAATCACGATCACCGTGTGCGACGCCTCGCACGCTACGTAAAGCTCCTTGCCGTCGGGCCTGATAGCCAGATTCAGCGGTGTCTTGTATCGGGGCGGCTCGGGGCGTTTGGGCGGCTTTGTCGGGTGGGCGATGCGTTTGACCGCCTTGTCGTAATCAAAGGGCTTGCCGTGAGCCTTCTCGTGGCAGGCCAGGCAGGTCTTGCGGGTCGGGGCGATCAGGCCGGCGGCCCTGGAGGCCTTCTTGTCCTTCATAATATCCGCGTCGGAGTACTTCCCTCCCGGCCCGTGGCATGCTTCGCAACCAACCCCGTCACTGGCGGCGTACGACTCGCCCGTGCCGCCGGCGGGATCGAGGTGGCCCGTGGCGTGACACTTCAAACACGCCGGAGAATCGCTCGGAGAGCCCTTGACGCCCATTTTCCCGGCAATATCGTCGGCCTTGGAAGTCGCCAGAATCGCATGCGCCCTTGCGTGGTCGCTCATACGCCACTTGGAGGACTGATATCCCATGGCCCGACCGTGATGGCACGAACCGCACGCGGCCACGCCGACGTACTTCGGGCGCTTGGCTGCATCCGCCGCTTGAAGCGGCGTGAGCTTCCCAGGCAATTTGGCGTTGGCCGGGCCGAGATGGGAGATTTCGTCCCAAGCTTTTTCGATATCGAAAGCGGGAGCCCGCAGCACCGCCGCGTGCGACCCCTTGGGGATGTGGCATCCCATGCAGTCCTTCTTTTCGGGCATGATCAGCCCCGCAGCCCGGGCGGCTTTGCCGTTGCGCATGACCTCGGCGTCGGCGTATTCGCTTCCCGGCCCGTGGCACATCTCGCACTGCACGCCGTCGGCCGGCCGGAAATCGGGATCCTTCTCCCAGTCTTCAGCTTGCGACGCCGTGGCGTGACACCCCAGGCAAACCGCCGACGACTGGGGTTTGTGCGGAATACCGCTCAGGCGGGCGATGTCGAGCGATCTCGGATCGGCAAGCGAGGCGTACGCCCGGGAATGCTTCGACAAGAGCCATTTGGCGTGCTGCCGCCCCATCGTCTCGCTCCGGTGGCATTGGGCGCACGCTCTGGCGCCTATGTACACCGGATGCTTCTGCTCTTCGATCCGCCCCAGGGCGTCGAGGACGACCGAACCGAGGCCGACAACTGCAAGCAGTCCAGCCAATCGTGTCAGTATTATTTTCCGCATTGCATGCTCGTCATCGCTATTTTGTTTTCGGCTCCTGGACCACCTTGAGCATCTGTCCGGCGGCCACGTTCTTCAGCGTTGTCTTTCGCTGGTCGGGCCAGCGTATTTCCACGTCGGCGGTTTTGGCCTCTCCCAGTCCGAAATGCGCCCTGGTGTCGGACTGCGACAGATAGCCGGTGACCGGGATCACATCACGGATCTGCGTTAGCGAACCGGCCTTGACCGAAACTCTCGCTCCGATTGCGTCGGATTTTCCGCCCGGCAGCTTGCAGACTACGGTCAGCCAACTGTTCTTCGCGCCGCCGTCGTTTCGCAGAAGCTTCGGCGATGCGTTCAGATTCACCACCAGCAGATCGATGTCGCCGTCGTTGTCGAAGTCGCCGCAGGCCGAACCGCGACCGACGTGCTTCTGTCGGAAATAGGCGCCCGACCTGGCGGCCACGTCCACAAAACCGCCCTTTCCGTTGTTCCGCATGAGCACGTCTTCTTCGCTGTACTCATGGTGGGCGTTCCCGTTGGCGATGAACACGTCGAGGTATCCGTCGTTGTCGTAGTCCAGCAGCAATCCGCCCCACCCGGTGTACTGCCCGCAGACCACCGCCAGTCTGGACTGTGCGGTGCGGTCCTCAAAATACTTGCCCCGGTTCATCTGAAGGCATCCGTAGCCCATGTCAGGCACGTAGATATCGAGTCTCCCATCACGGTCGACGTCGCCTATAGTGGGCCCCATCGAAGAGACTCCCTGCCCGCCTTCGCCGAACGCGAGCCCCCACACAAGCGCTTCGTTCTTGAACTTGCCGCCCCCCAGGTTGCGGTGAAAATAGTTCTCCATCGCATCGTTGGCTACGTATATGTCGATCAGCCCGTCGTTGTCAATGTCCCCGGCCGTGGCGCTCATGCCGCGGCCGCCGGGATTGTACAGTCCGGCGGCCTTAGTCACGTCGGTGAACGTCCCGTCGCCGTTGTTGCGGTACATCGCGTCGGGCTGGCCCTTATAGCTCAGCGGTCCGGGATAGCCCGCTGCGGGATAGAACGAGCGGAATTCGCCCTTGTCGTATTCGAGATAGTTCGTCACGTAGACGTCGAGGTCTCCGTCGTTGTCGTAGTCGAACCACGGGGACGACAGGCTCCAGCGTGAGTCGTCGAGTCCCGACTTCTTCGAGATGTCCGTGAATGTCCCATCACCGTTGTTTCGATACAGCACGTTGGCGCCGTAGTTCAAAACATACAGGTCAACGTCGCCGTCCCCGTCGAAGTCCGCCGCCGAACAGCCGGCTCCGTATCCCTTGTCGCCGACTCCGGCTTTCTTCGTGACATCGGTGAACGTGCCGTCGCCTTTATTCCGATACAGTCGATTGGTCAGATTTCCCCGCAGCTTCCGGCCGCGATTGTCGCTAATGTCCTTCAGCCAGCATCCGTTGACCAGATAGATGTCGAGCCATCCGTCCGAATCGTAGTCGAAGAACATAGCCCCGGAGCCGGTGCCCTCGACGATATTATTCAGCTTGGAATCGCCGTAACTGTGTTTGGCGTCGATGCCCGCTTTCTCCGTAACGTCGGTGAAAGTCGGCAGGGCCGCGCCGGCAGTGCAATAGGCCAGCACGAGCAAAAGTACTGTCGTCGTAACATGCGTCAGCTTCACTTGGATTCTCCGCTCCACATCGCTCCCAAGTCGACCCACTCGACAAACGTCCGGATCTCAGCGTCGGTCAACGGTTTGACCTTGCCGCGAGGTATCGGCTTGGCGCGTCTGTTCACTATATCGCCGTCCCAGCCGCGCGCCGTGTTCCGGCCGTAAATGTGCCATATCAACGGGCTGGTTCGAGCTTGTCCGGGCTGAACGTACTTGCCCGCGAACTCCTGAGCTGAACCGGTCTTCCTCCGGGCCAGCAGGTTCTCATAATCGCGGCTGAACGAGCGTTTCCCCGGCGGCTTGCTCTTTCCGTCGAGTTGCGGTTCGGCGCCGCGCGGGCCATGGCAGGCGACGCACTTGGCCTTAATTATCGGGGTAACGTCGCGGCTAAAATCGATAGAGTTTCGTTTCGGGGCCGTCAGCGAAACACTCTTGTCCTCGAGTGCTTTATGGAAATAGTTCTCCGGAGTCAGTTCGCCGTCTTCGTGGCATCCGATGCATCCGCGAGGCTCGTGGTTCCTAACCCATATCCAACCGCAAGCTCGAAGCGCCATGCCGTCGGAATCGAGGATCTGCAGTTCGATCGGCGTGTTCGCGGGGACTTCGACATTGAACGAACCGTCGGCCGCGATCGGGGTCCGCCCGAGGATCCTCCGCCTGAGAAGCGGCGGGATTCCGCCAACTCCAGAGGCTCCGCGGGCGACTCCCGCCAGGACGCGCAGGTCCTTTACCGTCCCGGGAGCCATCTTCCTGAACTCTTTCAGATCCGACGTGTAAACGTTCAGGCAGTAGAGCTTCCCGTTGGGGTCTTTGTCGCTGACGACAGTGGACCGTCCGTCCGGCTCAGGTCTGCCGACGACAGCGACCGCGTGAATGTCGTGGTGTTTTGGGTCGTCGAAAACAAGTTCGCTCCGGCCGGAAACCGGATCAAAGCGGAACACTCCGTGCGTCTTCGAATCGTCTGAAGGACGGCGAGACACAAGTATCGTCCCGTCCGGCAACGGCGAGGGCGAATGAAACAGGCCGTCGTCGGCTTTGGTGATCTGCCGGTACGAATGGAGAGGACGACGAAGTTTGACCCGCGACAGCCGCCCGGCCCCGTCCCACCCCACCCGGTCGGCTTCGACGAAGACCGCCAGCCCGCCGGTTGTAGTACAGGGCATGTGTTTGATCCGCAGGCCCTGATCGCCGCAAAACGCCGCGTAGTCTGTCCCGTCGATCCCCATGCCGAACAGGCTCACTGTTCCCAAGACGCCTCGGCCCAGCCCCGCACGCCGCCAACTGGCCAACAGCAGGCGCCCGTCAGGCATTATGTACGGGTCGGTATCGCTGGAAGGATTGAACGTGATCCTTTGGACGTTCGATCCGTCAAGTCTGCACGAATAGATGTCAGTTGACCCGGCCGATCCGTATTCGTTCGTCCCGCCCGCGGCGTCGCTGACGAATGCGATCTGGTACCACGGCTGGGGCGACACGATCGTGTACAGCTTGGGCTGATACGCCGGTCGGCGGCAGTTTCCCGCGTTTCGCGTGATACGCCTGATCCCTGTCCCGTCAATCGCCGCTTCGTAGACATCCCACGAGTCCGACGCCTTCTTCTTGCCCGAGAACAGGAAACGCTTTGCGTCAAAGGAAACTGACGCTTCGCACGCACTGTGAAACGCTTCGGTCAGAATGCGAGTCTTCTTGTCCGCGGCGACGAGGCACAACCTCGCCCCGGAGCCGTATTCGGCCCGAAGCATGCCCCGGGCTTTAGACGCCGGTTTGGAGGGAGCCGAGCTTGTCGGAAGTTGCGTAACGACGATACGAACCGACAAGCCTGAATCGGATTTCGGCTGGCCGGCGGACAACCCGCTTACAAACGACATGCTCAGCAACACGACAATGAACAAACGTCGTAGAGCAGACAGACAGTCTTGACGAAAGCCAACAGCACTCACTTGACCACCTTCTCTTGCCCTGTGCTCGCCAATTGGCCTTGGCTCGCACAAAGCAACAAAAAACAGAGCTAGAATGTCCGGCAAATCCGACATGCAAACATAAACCAGCCGCGGGCGCGGGTTCGGACCGGCACGCCGCCCGACGATACTCTATATCGGTTCAAATTTACCTTAACTGTGGCGGCAAGTCCAGATAAATCCGCAGAACTGCACCCTGTAACCGACTGTCACAAAGTCTGTTCGAGCCTGTATCAGCCTCTTACGAAACAGAAACCGGGGCCGATCGCTTGAGATGTCAAATCCGCATCCGAAACATCACCACACAGACTCAAGAAACTCGGGGATTCTCCGGTTGAGCCAGAATTTCGCCGTCCAGGGCCAGCGGCCGTAGACGAAACCCAGGTGCCCGCCGGTATCGCTTATCTCGAGAGTGACCTGATCGGATACCTCACTCTTGTCCGGAATGAGTTCGACCGGCACGAGCGGATCGTTGCGCGCGTTGATGATCAAAGTCGGAACGGATACATACTTCATGAGCCTGTCGCTGCGGGTCCGGGTATAGTAGTCTTCGGCGTCAGCAAAACCGTTCAGCGGCGCGCTTACGCAGTCGTCGAATTTGCGGAAGGTGTTGAGTTGGGGCAACTGTCCGAGCGTCAGATCGAGTCCCACGTCAATCGCCTCCATTTTCATCCTGAGATCGCCCTGGAGGCTCTTGAGCAGATGTCGCTGATAGACCCGTGAGAAACCGTTTTCGATGCGCCTGGCGACGTCCCCGAGATAAAACGGAACGGATACTCCTACCGCAGCGCTGATCGACGGGGTGTTTCCGTCACGTCCGCACTGGCCTAGCCATCGCATGCAGATGTTGGCGCCGACAGAATATCCCACCACGGCGATCGGGGCGTCAGGCTCGCGCCGGCGCAGCAGGTCGACCAGGTAGTCCAGATCGCAGGTCATGCCGCAGTGGTAACTGTGCGCCAGCCGATTCGGTTCGCCGCGACCGCGGTAGTTCAGGAGCACTCCTCGCCACTTTCGCTTTGCGCACCGGGCCAGCAGCCGGCGCACGTATGAGGACTGCAAGTCGCCCTGGAGCCCAGGCAAAATGATAACAATCGGACCATCGTCGCCGGACCAGTCGAGGTCGGCGAAATCGCCGTCGGGCAGTTCGATTCTCTCCCGTCGCGTCTCGAGGCGGCCCTTGCGGGCGATGGAGGCCCAGAGCGTCTGTGCATGTCCGCCGCGAAGCCACCAGGGAGCTTTGAAGCCGACCGACGGCTCATCGGGTATGTCCAGTCGGTCAATCAAATAGTACTCTTCAGTTCGCGGTCACCGCGTCGAGTTCTATCTCAAAGAGCAGATCGTCGCGGCAGACGTCATTTTCGGTGACGATTACCGGCATGTCGGGCAAACCGTTGTCCCGGCAGTAATCCTCGTAATCACGATAATACCGCTCATCCTTGAAATACGCAATCCCGCGCATCACGTCGGCCCAAGTCATGTCCCGCTGTGCGAGAATCGCTTCGACTACCCGCATCGTAAGCTCGATCTGTTTTGGCGCGTTGTCCAGAAAGACCGTCTTGCCGCCAGGCTCGATACTCGCTGTTCCTGACACGGTGATGCGATTGCTGCCGGGCTGGGTCAATTCGACCGCGCGGCTGAACGAACTGCCGTAATCCAGCGCAGGGCACTGCAGCGGAGACGGCAGCATCGCCGCACGAACTGATCCGTTAAGCGGCTGAACTCCTGTCGCCATCGCCACCACCGCGGCGCCGGCGGGATTGGCGCCGCTGATTCCCGTAGAAGCGGGAACCAGTTCGTCGAAGACGCCTCGCTGACGGAAGAAGTCGTCCCGAACCCTGTTGAACGGATCGTACCACTGAAGCAACCGGTCAAGGTACAGCCAGGTCCTGATGATATTGGAAAAATCCATACCCGCCGACTCCAGCACAGACTCGATCATGTCGAACGTCCGTCGGGCCTGCTGATCGCGGTCGGCAGACACATCGTCGGCCCGGATATCCCCCAGACAGCAGAATCTGGCCGAATCGTCCTGGAAGACGCTCGCCACTGTGCGTCCTGCCATTTCTACCCGCTCGACGTCGACGCCGCTGACGGCGTAGATATGCATTCCGCCCAGATTCGAGCCTTTGCGATGGCCGCTGTCGACCCAGGTCACGGGCCAGTCGCAGTCGCCGAGGGCCTCAGTCATTGCGGCGACGGATTCATTTTTCGCGCCCAGAGGGGCGAATACGGTTTGCGCAACCACCGCGGCGCCTCTGGCCTTGACGGCGTCCATCGCCTCGGCTGCGACTGGGGCGATGTCCCCGCCCTGCAGATCGGCGGTGATGAATGTCTCTTCAATGGCTGAGGACTTCAGACTGACGATATGTATTCCGGATTCAACTTCCCTGTTGACGGTGGAGGTCATTGGCTTTCCTTTTCTCGATGATTACTGCGACAGGACATACTCGGCCAGATCGCTCTTTTCGTCCGCTGTCAGTTTGGTCGTACTGCCGTGAAGATCCTTGGGATTGTGTTTGGCTTCGAGCAGTTCTTGTATAGTCACGGCGCGTCCGTCGTAGAGGTACGGCGCGGTTCGCCACACTTCTATCAGCGTCGGCGTGTCGAATTCCTTCTTGGCCTCGCTGTCCTTGCCGGTTCCGACGTCGTACTTCTCGCCGTCAGTCATGAGTTTTCCACTGTGGCAACCGGAGCACCCGGCCTTCCCGACAAACAACGCCTTGCCGCGCTTGGCTGACGGGCTCAACTGACCGTCAACCAGGAAGGGACTTGGGATTATCGTCAATGACTTGAGGTACTCGTCGATCGCCCGGGCGTCTTCCTCCGGACGCACCGCAAACTGTATGAATCGGATTCCGGCGCGCACGGCGACTTCGGCTTTCGCCCGGATTCCGGTGATCATCGACGGCGGAGTCTTGTGCGCCAGAAGCATCGACTTGCTGGACTTGGGGTTGCCCATTCCGTCGTTCATGAGATCCCAGTTCAGACCGTCGCTCCTGGCGTCGGGATGGCACGTGGCGCAGCACTGCCACATCTGGAAGCACAGCGAGGCGTCGTTGAAGAACATCTCGCCTTTACGCACGATCGTCATTTCCTGCTTTGGTCCCAGCGCGATCGGCTTTGCCGCCGCACGGGAATCCGGCGAGATGTCCATAACGCTGATACTGTCGGTGAAGTACTCTCCCACGTAGGCTTTGGCGCCTATTATCGCCATACAGCGAGGACCGTTGCCGGCGAGTTTCAGACGCCTTCGAATGCCGACCAGGAACGAAAGATCATTCTGCACTTCCTGGTCCTTTTTCTCGGCGACGGCCTTGTCGAGCTTGGCCCGAAGAGCCGGCATGTCGATAACGCTGATCTCGTGACTGCCGGCGTGGCTTATGCAGAGCGTTTCACAGTCGGCCGACCAGCCGATCGCCCAGGGGTTGGCCGCACCGTGATCTACGTCGTCCAACAGGATGGTGTTTATCACCTTCTTGCCGGCGACGTCGATCAGAGTGACCGCGTTGGTGTTCATCCATCCGCGTTCGAGTTGGGTTGTCGGCAGGTGAAAACGGGCCAACATGTGAGTAACCGCCGCGGTCTTGCCGTCCGGAGACACCTTCAACCCGCGGAGCGCCATTGCGCCGTTGGGGAGTTTGATCCGGACGGGAGCCGCTTTGCCGGCAGTGTCGAGAACTGAAACTTCCGCCGCGGCGTAGTCCTTATCCGATGCGGTCGCCGGGAGGTGATTGGCGACAAACAGCGTCGAACCGTCCTTCGAAATGTCGCAGGCAGTCGGCTCACGAGGCACAACAATCGTCTTGATCTCCTTACCGGCCTCGAGGTCTACGACGCTTATTGTTCCTATCGACTTGCCGCTGGCATGACGACCGAAACGATTGCACAGATACGCCTTCTTGCCGTCAGGGCTCAAGACCGGAGACATTGGCGTGTGCCCGACAGGTATCTTGGCGGTCACCTTTGCCGTTTTTGGGTCTATCACGCACAAACGCCCCTGAGGTGACGCCTGGGTCACGTAGAGCTTACTCTCGTCATTAGACAGGATCAGGCCGCTGACCGGCTGACCGATATCTATACTCTTTGCAACCTTCTCCGAGGCGACGTCGAATATGTCAATCCGGTCGGCGGTCGCCTGGACGACATAGAGCGTCTTCCCGGCCTTGTCGGCGACCATGGCGATCGGAGACAGGTAGACTGGTCCGGATTTCGTCGCGGGAGCCGCGACCGCAGAGAAGAAACCACCCCAGGAAACGATGATCGCAACCAGACTCCCGAACACTAACAGTACTTTCAATGATCTATTCACGGCGGTACCCTTTCACAGTCAACTCATGTCGCTGGTCTCGTGGCGAACGAACGCCAGCGGGCGACGTACGTCCAGCCCCCCGCCGATCGCAGGACCCGGGCTTTCGACTCCGGGTCCTGCGATCTGTTGTCGGCCCGCATACGCATAGGCCGCTCCCTCCTGTCGCGTGACGGACGGCGTTACAGTTTCTTGGCCTGCATGTCCACAAACATCTGCGCGTACGGTTTTCCTATGATCTTCTTGCACTTCGTGAACATCTTGCAGTCGCCGCAGTAGTCAATCTTCTTACCGGCGGCGCATTTCAGGACTTTACAGCCCTTCTTTTCGATCATGGCGGCGCTTGCCTGCTTGCCCGAGGCGCAACCCTTGCACTTTCCGGCTTTCATCACCGGGCAGGCGGTGCACGCAAGTCCGCATGCGCCGATCATCGCCGCAGCGGCCGCGGAAGGCTTGTCTTCTTTCTTGATCCTGCAGCAACCGGGCGAACCCTTATGCAGACCGCACTTGCTGCAGAGGGCCACGCCGCACTTGCAGCACTTCGGCGAACCTTTGATCTCGCCGCAATAAGTGCAGAGACAAACGTCCTTCTTGGCTCCGTCAAGCCTGCAGCAGCCCGGCGATCCCTTGTGCAGTCCGCACTTTGAACATTTCTTAGCTCCCTTTTTGCAGCACAGATCCGATCCCTTTATCTGTCCGCATTTGAAGCACAGCACGCACACGCCGGGCTTTTTGCCGACCGGTGCGCCCACTGCTCTTGCGCCTATCGACACGGCCACTACGCCGACCGCGGCGGCAGCGGCCCCGCCGACGAGGAATTCACGTCTTGAGTTGTTCATTACCCTATTCCTTTTGATGGATATTCAAACGACAACTGGCTACATCGCCGGCTTGTCTTCCTTCTTGATCCTGCAGCATCCGGGAGATTTCATGTTCAGCCCGCATTTCTCGCATTTCATCGCATTGGGCTTGCAACACTTTTCGGATCCCTTGATTTCGCCGCAGTAAGTGCAGAGGCATACGTCTGCTTTGGCCCCATTAAGGCGACAGCAGCCCGGCGAACCTTTGTGCAGTCCGCACTTGGAGCATTTTTCAGCCCCTGGCTTGCAGCACAGATCCGAACCCTTTACCTGTCCGCACTTGAAGCAGATCACGCACTTGCCGGTGGCGGCGGAAGCCTTTTCTTCGCTCCCGCAGCCGACCAGCAACGCCGCCGGAACTGCTGCTGCCGCCATTTTCAGTAACTCACGTCTCGAACTTTCCATTATCTTGCTCCTTTCTGTAAGCAATCATCAGGATGGGATCTCAAGAGGCGTCGCCGTCACGCCGGTCGACGCCTTCGAAGGATCCCGTACGATTTGGTCTGATTCTGTTCCCGAGCCGCAACCGCTCCGCTTGACCACCAGCGATCCGACGGGACACTTGAGTTTGTCGGCAATCACGGGGCACTTGGCCTGGAGCAGGAGGAACAAGTCTCGGTCAGCGTCATTCAGCGATTCGTAATTCCCCTGCCCCTTGGCGATGACCATGTCGGCCTGATTGAAGCGCCTGACGAACTCGTCGCTGCAGTCGTCAATGAGCGTACCGGGGGCGTCGGATCCGTTGTCGATCACTTCGACCAGATCGGTCAGGCCGGCGATCGCGGCATCCGGACGCCGGGCGTCGTTGAGAACAGGCGCGCCCCGAACCGCCAGCACTATGCGCCGTGGATCAAGCTGTTCGATCAGAAGGCGATCGAATACTATCTCGCCAGCGTTGTCGGCCAGATATAGTATCGAGCCGGCGCGTGCCGCTGCCTCGGCAAAACCGGCGAAATCGCCGTTCAACGGCGAGTCGGCGGCATGTGTGATCGCACGCTCTATTTGCTCCAGATCGACTTGCTGGTAAGGGCCGAGATCGATTGCGTTTCCGGCGATAGCCATTCGAAGGGCCGTCTCCAGCGGTCGACTCGACTCGCGCACCAGCCGGGCGGCTTTGGGATACAACCCCAGCGCCATGCGATTGCACCGGTCCTTTGCGTCACTATACGGATCGACATCCCCCCCCAGACGCCTGACAAGCCGATGAATTCGCTGAGCCATCACAACCGGCGACTGCTCGGTTGACATCTGGCTCATCTCCCATAGAACATCTCGCAGAATTTGCCCGGCGGCCTCAGTGTCGTCGGTGACCATTCGCACGGCGCTCAACGCCTGGCGAACGAAGCACGGCATGCAGTCCAATGTGGTTTCCATCTTATTTATGACAGCCTTTCAACGATGCACCTAAGGCGACACAGTCCGCGATCCGCATATCAGGCGGAGAACACGAGCATCCGCAATACACTGAGCAATCCTTGTGCCACGAATGCACGACCCGCCCCCGTAAGTTGGAAATGTCTGTCTTGCAGGAACTTACCCGCACATACTGAAAGATGAGAAAGCACACGACCACCGCAACGGGCCAAGATCCCCCCTTCACAGTTGCATTCTGCAATATTACTCCTACTTCCCGCCGGGTCTGCCGACGAGTTTTGTCTTTCTCGTGCCGGCCGACTTAAGGTCGATAATCGGCGTGTCATCGAAAGCGTCAATTCCTTCGATCGTGATCACATTGCCTTTGACCGAGACTATCTTGCAGGTGGTTACGGCGATCAGATTCGGGCGCACAGGAGAATGAGTCGCAAAGACCCCGGTCAGCGGATTCTTCCTGTTTCCACGCGGGTGAACTTTGAGGATGCTTCTCTTGGCCGGCGTGTCGTTCTTGTGGAACCACCAGAGCACCATAACGTGCGAACAGTCGGCCATACGCTCCAGCCCGGGAAGATACTTGTCGTATATCTCGAGTCGGACAGGGTGGCCCTTCTTGTTGCGGACCCTGCCTATCGGCGAGATCTTGTAGACTGTCTCGGCGGTGTGGCTGAACTTGTCCTGGCCACGAGTTCCGTCGGCAAACGTCCCGAAAGTTCCGCAGGCCGCCAAGGCCGCGCCGGCGGTCATGAAATCGCGTCGTGAAGCACCCATGAGTATTCCTTTTGATCGTCGTTGTCCCGGCTATCGGGCGTCAGTATTGATTCGCTGGCGACTATCCCGCCACGTGTCCCCCGCCGCGGAATCTCGTCCGCTGGCGGCAACACCCGGGCATGAGATAGACGTCATTATCCAATCGACCGCAAACGAAGGCGTCCAGCACTTCGTCAACCTGGCCGCATATGTGAGCTATAACCTCCACGCCGGCGGACTGCAAGGCGAACTCCAACGAACGTGAAACGGCGCCGCAGATCACAATATCGGCGCCCAGACCCACTATATGCTGCGCCCGTCGACGAGGAGTGCCGCCTTCTATCGTAACCTCCCGGCGATCTGTCGGGTTATTGCGATCTACGGTAACCAGAATCGCCCTGCTGGCGACGTCCAGAACCGGCGATACCCGACCGTGCCAACATGTAATGGCTATCTTCATCACACTGACGAGGATCAATATGCGTGCCAAAACATGCAAGCAACGCCAATAGCCGCATAATAAGGACAAAATGCCGGATCAGGACAAACGGATCATCGGTGTACGGCGCATACCCATTGCATATTGCAGACACGCACACTTGCAATTATTGCAACTTGCACTATTATTGAGTATGGTAATTGTGGCCCGGACTGAAGGTCACACAGATGGAGACAGGAATCATGAATCGTCAAGATGGCATACTGGATTCGATTAACGAAGGCGTGTTCACCGTTGATCTGGACTGGCGGATCACGGATTTCAACCTCGCCGCCGAGCGGATAACCGGCGTGAAGCGGCGGGAAGCCCTGGGCCAGCCGTGCTGCGAGGTATTCCGAGCCAGCATCTGTGAGAACGCATGCGTACTGAAGCAGACCCTGGGCACGGGCAAACCCGTGGTCAACGCCACGGCTCACATAATCACCAACGGCGGCGCGCGGATTCCGATTCGTATCTCCACCGCCGAGTTGAAGGACTCCGACGGACGGGTCATAGGGGGCGTTGAAACATTCCAGGACCTCAGCCAGATTGAGCAACTGCAAAAGGAGCTCACCAAGCAGTACACGTTCGAAGACATCGTCGGGCGAAGCAGTGCGATGATGCAACTGTTCGATGTGCTCCCGCAGATCGCCGAGTCCAGCAGCACCGTTCTGATCCAGGGTCCCAGCGGAACCGGCAAGGAGCTGTTCGCCCGCGCGATTCACAATCTCTCGCCGCGCAACGACAAACCTCTTGTAGCCGTCAACTGCGGAGCCCTGCCCGATACGCTCCTGGAAAGCGAACTGTTCGGGCACGAAGCCGGCGCGTTCACCGACGCCAAGCGAGACAAGCCCGGGAGATTCGCCCTGGCTGACGGCGGTACGATATTCCTTGACGAGATCGGCGACATATCACAGGCGATGCAGGTGCGGCTGCTGCGAGTGCTCCAGGAACGGGTCGTCGAACCGCTGGGGTCGGTGGAGCCGATCCCGGTGGATGTTCGCGTAGTTACGGCGACAAACAGGGATCTGTCGGAATTAGTCGCCAAGGGTCAGTTTCGCGAGGATCTTTACTACCGCATAATGGTCATCCGCCTGGATCTGCCCGGCCTGAAGCAACGCCGTGAGGACATCCCGCTGCTCGTCGAACACGTCATATCCCGCTTCAACCGGCTCCAGGACAAGGACATCGCAGGCGTGACCGATGAGGTCATGTCACGCCTTATGGATCACGACTACCCGGGAAACGTCCGGGAGTTGGAGAACATAATCGAACAGGCTTTCGTCCTGTGTCGCGGGGGATTGATCCAACTGCACCATCTTCCCCCCGAACTCCGCCCGTCTGCAACGCCGGGCGGATCGGAATCCGGCCCGATGAGCCTGAAGGCGATGGAAAAACATCTGATCAGCGAGGCCTTGCGGCGGCATGGCGGCAGCCGCAAACGAGCGTCGGCTGATCTGGGCATAGACGCCAGCACGCTCTATCGCAAAATCAAGAGCTTCGAAATACAGACTCCCGAAACCGACGGACGCCGTCGGCGGCGATAACGCGCCAGGGGCCTGATTGGGGGTTGACAGACGCCGGGTTCGTCAGCAAGTCGAGCAACGAGAGCGGCGGCCAATCCGATTCCTGAGACGAACCGCGTTGTCCTGGTCGTTTAGAGCAACGCCGTACTGAAGTACCTTTCCGCCCGATCGGGCAGAACTGTCGCCACCGGCCCGTCGATGCGCTGGGACAGTTGTCGGGCTGCCCAGACGTTTGCGCCGGACGATATCCCCACCAACAGTCCCAGATCGCCGCCGAGTTGGCGGGTGGTTGCGATAGCGTCTTCGTCGGTCACTTCGATAACGTCGTCGACCAGAGAAACATCCAGCACGCCAGGGATGAATCCGTCTCCGATACCCTGTATCTGGTGCAGACCCGGCTCGTGTCCCAGCAGGGCCGAGACGTTCTTCGGCTCAACGGCCACAATCTTAACGCCGGGGCGATGCTCCTTGAGGAACTTTCCAACGCCCTGGAGCGTTCCGCCGGAACCTACTCCCGCTACGAAACATGCGACATCCCCGCTGGTCTGGCGCCACAACTCGTGGGCTGTCTCTTCGTAATGGATGCGGGGATTGTCGGGATTCTCGAACTGATCGGGTATGAACACGCGATGATCTTCATCGGCCAGTCGCCGCGCCTCGGCGACCGCGCCTGGTATCGACTCCTCATCGGGCGTCAGCACAAGCTCGGCGCCAAGAGCGGTTATGAGCTTCTTGCGCTCCTCGGACATCCCCGCCGGCATCACGATCTTGACCGAATACCCCTTCAATCGCCCGACAAGAGCCAGGCCGATGCCGGTATTGCCCGAAGTCGGCTCGACGATAATCGAGTCGGGTTTCAGCCGCCCGTCGCGCTCGGCGCCTTCCAGCATCGCCAGGGCCACGCGGTCCTTGATCGAACCGCCTGGGTTGAGGAATTCGGCTTTCGCGTAGATGTTCTCGCCTTTGAGCTTCAGCAGCGGAGTGTTTCCGATAAGATCGAGTATGTTGTCTGTGAGCATCGTTCTGTGTTTCCTGTTGTAGTGTCTCGACTGGCGGAGATTGTAAGTCGATATGCCGCGATTTGGAAGTTCAGACAGACGATATCTGCGATTTTCATACGTCGGCGACATATCCGCGCGGCGCACTGGGCAGGTTCCCGTGATATGGCGAACAGTAATGCCGAGTATTGTCATGGACTTTGTCCGCCTACAGGTTAGAATCGCCGCATGGACAGAAGACAGTTCCTGAAAGCTGTCGGAGGAGGAGGCGCCGTCGCCGGTTCGACGGGCCTGTGGTTCTTCGGTCTACAGGTCGGGCGCGATCCAGGCTCCTACACCGGCACGAGGAACCGCGAAGGCGGATACCAGACTTTCGATCGTAGAAGGTGGTCGGTCAGCACGCCCACTTACGAGGATGTACGCCAACCCTCCGTACGGAACGTCGAATGACGCCTACTCCCTATCCAGAATCGTAGCCCACCGTCTGACGGCGTTCATCAAGAATCTCGGTTACGCCGCTCGCCCTCACACGCCGGGGGCGTCGTACGATCTGATGGTCCCGCCGATCCTCGTCGACGCCGGCCTGGGAGAACAGGGCAGGCACTCGATCGTCATAACCCCGGAGTTGGGCTGCAATTTCCGTCCTTCGATCATCACGACCAATATCCCGATGGAGCCCGACAAGCCGATCGACATCGGCATCGAAACCCACGACCAGGAGCGGCAAGTAACATGTGGTTTTTCACCAGCGGAGCATTCTGGTTCGCCGAAGGAGTACTGTTCGTACTGGCGTTGATCGGACTGAAGATCCGGATGGAGGACCGCGGAATCCCGATGCCGCTATGGAAATGGATCGCGGCGATGTTGTGGATGCTGATGTTCGGATTCACCATCGCGTTCATCGGCACCAGCGTCGGCGAGAACGAACTCGTCGCCGCACAGAAAGGCGGGATCATGTTCTCGGTGGCCTGCGTTGTCGTCGGCGTCGTGGTCTGGCGACTGCTTCAGACAGGCGGGATGAAAGCGAATCCAGACAGGACGGACGTACGCGGCGATGAAGATGAAGTCATTTGAACGCATCGCGGGCGTCGTTGCGCTGATCGCGGTCGTGGCGGCCTGGATAATCGGCGGACTGGGGTCCCGGGAAGACCTGTCGGCCTCACTGAAGCAGGCCCTGCCGGCGGCGTCCGAGTTCCGACCGGTCGGGGACGGAATATACGCCGGATACGCCGACTGGATTGAGGGCATTGACCTGGTGGTCGGATACGTCACGATCGCTCGGGCAAGCGGCTACGGAGGCCCAATGCGTGTTGCGGTGGGACTCAACACGTCCGGAAAGCTGGCCGGGGCGTCAGTCGTGGATCACAAGGAGACCCTTCCGTTCTATGACAGAATCAAAGTCGACGACTACATAGAGAACCTCGTTGGAAAGAAATACAGTGACAACTTCATTCCGGGCGACGACATAGACGCCGTATCGGGGGCCAGTGTGTCGCTGACTGCATTGACCACGTCGGTGCGCCATGGCGCAGATCGGCTGGCGTCTGAATCGCTGGAGCTCGAAGTCAGCCGCAGCGAGATCGGCAAGACGTACGTCGGTTTCCCGGAAATCATCCTGATACTGCTGTTCGGAGCCGGTCTTCTGACATACTCAAAGCCGCTGAACCGCAGACCCAAAGCCCGAACAGTTCTTCGCTGGATCACCCGCCTGGCCGCCCTGGCGATAATAGGCTTCGTACTGACTATCCCGTTGTCGATCATAAACATAAACTCGCTTCTGATCGGATACGCGCCGGACTGGGGAGTCAGTGACTACGTGCGAATGGGGCGTCTATGGGTCCTTGAACTCACAGGAAGATCCGCCGGCGACACTAAGGCTTGATCGATGCGGCCCAAAGCTCCCGCTGGGAGGCCACATAGAGCGTTCGGTTAGCGGCGATCGGCGTCGAGTAGATCGCCGATCCCAGCCGTATTTTGCTCAGCAGTTTGACTTCGGCGCCCTGGGCGAAAACATACAGGTATTTCTTGGTGCACATGTAGGCCTTCCCGTCGGCCAGCAACGCTCCGCCCCAGGTCTCTGTGTGGGTTTCGCAGACCCAGCGGATCTTGCCGGTGTCGGCGTCGAGGCAGTGCAGCCGGCCGGCTACGTCGGAGACGTACAGCAGCCCGCCCGCGATCGAAACGGTGGCCATACTGCGATCGAGTCCGTCGTACGTCCAGACACAGCCATTTTTGGTTATGTCGCCTTTGCCTGTCGGGTCGACGCAGTGGAGCATGCCCTTGCCGCGCCCGTGCATGGGATCCTGTCCGATCGCCACGTACACGCTGTTCTTGTAGAGCACCGGCGTTCCGATGATCTGGCTTGGCCCGACGAACTTGCCGTCGTGCTTGTTTGTGCTCCATCTCTTGCGCTTGTCGCCCTCGTAGTACGGAATCTCCTTGCCCTTGCGGAATCGGTAGTGCTTGGGATTGCCGTACGCCGCGTTGCCGATCTTGCGGACCCATCTCACGTTCGCATCGTCGCCGGCTCGGCCCTTTTGCGGATCGAACCCGGTCGGCAGATTCTTCTCCGGCGAAACGAGATTACGACTGTCGGTCCCGCCCCATTGAGGCCAGTCGGCCGCCATTGCGGCTCGGACCGGCGCTGCGCAGATAAGAACCGTAACGATCGTTCGAATTGGCTTGCCGTTCATTTTCGTCTCTTGTCAGGGCGAATCATTCTGCGCCGGCTTTGGCGCTGTCGAACTGCTTCTTGATCCAGGCGTCTCTCTTGGGGCGAATGGTCTCATCCAGCTTGGCGTCTATCGCAAAAACCAGCTTGTTCGGCAGGATGACCCTTTCGGTCTTGAACACGGTCTTGTCGGCGACCCGCGCAAAAGACCTGATAGCCTCCCGCATGGTGCGGTCTTCGGCGATTGTCCACGGGGTGTTTCGGTTGAAGGCCATTTTGAAGTGCTGCCCGAGCTTCTCTTCGGCCTTCTCGGCGTTGAGCTGCTTGGGAAGCTTGATACTCGGATAACGTTTGGGATCCTTGAGAATTTCGCACATGACCATGGCGCATGCGGCCCGGCGGGCTCCGCTGGTTTCGCTCTTGCCCCAGTTATCGTAATAGAATGCAGCGAAGAATATGTGCAGGAAGTATCGCCGCGAAGAGGGAGTAGTGTAGTACAGGGCCGCGAGGTTCGCGCGGAAACTCATGTATCGGTTCAGACGCAGCTTGTCGCGGTCGCTCATCTTGGAGATAGTCTTCCGCGGCAGTGACGACCAGAGCCGGGCCATCGCCAGATTTGACCAGATGCCCCCGCAGGTCAAGTCGCCTTTGGGGAATCCGTACTTGCCAGGTTCGGTCGACTCCATCGACCTGGGATCCCAGGAGACGCTCATGCTCGTGATCTTTCCCCCCGGATCGGTCTTCATCTGCATACCGTCCTTGCCCGCAGGATCGTAGATCGTCCGAACGGGTTTTCCAAAAATCGTCTGCCTGATGAGCGTTTTTCTCCCAGCCATGCAGGCGAACCACCATTTCGGGCGGCACTCGGCGATGGCCTTGCGAACGTAGAGAATATCGGCCTTCTGCTCAGGCGTAAACTCTCTCATCCGCCTGGTCGCCTGGGCCAGATGAGCGTTGAGTTGGGTGAACTTGCCTGTCATGTAGGCGTCGGTGATCTTGGAGTAAAGCTCGCCGGCGTCCGCGCTGGGCTCCGCTCCTCGAGCGACGGAAACAAGCAGACATAAACACGCCGGAAAAAGCGCACAGTGTTTCATGGTATTCTCCCGGAAGCGGGTTTCAGAAACTTGTATTCGGATTTCCACAATCTCTACTGAAGCTGTCTCGGACACAGGACAGTCATCTTACCCCGCCTGCGAGCGTATTCAAAGCCGTTTGGCGCAATTTCGCTGAAGCGCGGGGCTGAGCGAATGCAATTCGCCCCGTGTGATTACACCAGGGTCTTTCGCACGACGGCGCAGTGTTCACCCACGAGAAACCCGCGCCCGGTGATCGTGCGCATTCGCGGAAAACCTCCCGGCGTATTCGCCGGGAGCCAATTGGGGTCGCCAAACTCAATGCAAGTACATCAGTTGCTCTTCAGGTACCTGTCGATAGCCTTGGCGGCGCATTTTCCGTCGCCCATCGCGAGAATAACCGTTGCGCCGCCGCGGACTATGTCGCCGCCGGCGAACACGCCGGGTATCGAGGTCATCTGGTTTTCGTCGGTCTCGATGTTACCCCACTTGTTGAGCTTCAGTTCGGAGCACTCGGCCGTCAGCAGCGGATTGGCCCGCGTGCCTATGGCGACTACGATTATGTCGACCGGCAGTTCAAACTCGCTGCCTTCGATCGGGACCGGGCGGCGCCGGCCTGATGCGTCCGGCTCGCCAAGCTCCATCTTCTGCAGCCGGACGGATTTGACCCATCCGTCTTCGCCGCCGATTATCTCCAACGGGCTGACCAGAAGCATGAATTCGATGCCCTCTTGCTCGGCGTGATGCACTTCTTCGATTCTCGCGGGCATCTCGGCCCGGCTGCGGCGGTAGGCTATCACCGCACGCTTGGATCCGAGCCGCTTGGCCGTTCGAACAGAGTCCATCGCGGTGTTGCCGCCGCCGAATACTACGGCGGTGTCGCCGCGCGCGATCGGGGTGGTGCTGTCGGACTTGTAGGCGCCCATCAGGTTCACTCGCGTCAGGTACTCATTGGACGAGTAGACGCCCTTGAGTTGCTCGCCGGGCACGTTGAGGAACATCGGCAGACCAGCTCCGTTTCCGATAAAGCAGGCGTCAAACTCTTCGGTTATCTGCTGGACAGTGATCGTCTTGCCGACGATCACGTTGAACTCGAACTTCACGCCGAGCGATTCGAGGCAGGCCACTTCGGCGTCGACTATTTTTTTCGGCAGGCGGAACTCAGGGATACCGTACCGCAGCACGCCGCCGGAATCGTGCAGAGCTTCGAACACCGTAACGTCATGCCCCATGCGGGCCAGTTCGCCCGCGGCGGTCAGGCCCGAAGGACCCGACCCCACGATAGCGACAGTCCGACCGGTCTTGTCCTCCGGCTCTGCGGGATTGGCGAGATTCTCAGCCGCCCAGTCGGCGACAAAGCGCTCGAGCCAACCGATGGCGACCGGGTCGCCCTTCTTGCCGCGCACGCAGACCTTCTCGCACTGAACTTCCTGCGGGCAGACGCGTCCGGTTGTCGCGGGCAGCGCGTTGTCAACGCGGAGAACCTCCGCCGCCGTCGCCACGTCTCCATCGGCGAGAGCCGACAGGAACTCGGGTATCCTGACTGCAACGGGGCAACCCTCCACGCACGAGCGCGACTTGCAGACCAGGCATCGCTGCGCTTCCCGCACCGCGGCGTCGCGGTCCAGGCCGAAGTTCACTTCCTCGAAATTCGTAGCGCGGACGACGGGGTCCTGCTCGGGCATCGTGGTCCGCTCGATCGCCATTCGCTCTTTGGGCGTAAGTTTCTGATCGCTCATGACTGGTCCTCAATCGCATCGGTCAGTCGGCAGTGCTGGTCGTCGCAGTACGCCTGTTGACGGGTCGACAGTTCGCGGAAGTCCACGAGATGTCCGTCGAATTCCGGCCCGTCAACGCAGGCGAATTTCACCTCGCCGTCAACAGTAACTCTACAGCCGCCGCACATGCCGGTGCCGTCGACCATTATCGGATTGAGGCTGACGATGGTGTGTATTCCCTCGGGTCTGGTCTGTTCGGTGATAGCGGCCATCATCGGCACCGGGCCGACGGCGTATATCGCGTCGGGTCGCCGATCGGGGTCCGCTATCATCTCGCCGAGCGGGATTGTGACGAAGCCCTTTGTCCCCAGCGACCCGTCCTCGGTCGTCACGAGAACTTCATCGCAGAACTCCGCCAATTCGTCTCGGAGTATCACGAATTCGGCGCTGCGGCCGCCGATTATCGTAGTGACGTGATTGCCCGCATCGGCCAGGGCCTTGGCCAGCGGAAACAGCACCGCAGTCCCGACTCCGCCGCCTACGCAGGCGACCTTGCCGCGATTCTCGATCTCGGTGGCCATTCCCAGCGGGCCGGCCACGTCGCGTATGCCGCCTGGCGGCTGGATCTCGGCTAGTTTCGCCGTCCCTTCGCCGATAGTCTGTATCATCAGCGTAATCGTGCCGGCTTCGGTGTCCGCGTCGGCTATGGTAAGGGGGATTCGCTCGCCGCCTTCGCCGCAGCGGACTATCACAAACTGACCGGGCCGCCGAGCGGCGGCTATGCGAGGCGCACGGACTTCCAGCCGGTGGATGCCGGGCGCCATGATCACGTTTGACACAACTTCATACATGTTCGATTATCCTGCGATTGGGCGTAAATAGAGGCATTGCGCTCAACCACTATAGGGGAATTTGACCGTTTTTCAAGATGCGCCAAGCATACCGGGCCGCTCAGCGGGTCGATTCCATGATCGTCTTTAGCTTGCGTCTGCCTTCGGTTGTCGCCGGGGCGCGGAAGATCGTCCAGGACATTTCCGGCCCGCAGGCGCGGCAGTAACAGTCGCGGCGGGGCTTGCGCGCTATGAACATAACGCCGCAATCGCTGCACCTGTGGAGATATGCGTACCGCCGGCGCCGCAGACCGACTCGCTCGGTGTCGAGCTTGTGAGTCGACGCAGCGCTCATGCCGGCGGCCCGCATCAGGGCCTTGAACTCGCGTCCGTGCGGCGGAGCAGAACCGTATCTCATGCGGACCGCCAGGTGCGCCAGTTCGTGGACTACCGTCGCCAGCAGTTCGTCGGGATACGCGCGCAGGAGGCGAATGTTGAGTTCTACGCGATTGTAGTCCAGGATCGCACGACCGAGGGTTGTCCGCAGACGCGGATTGTAGACTATCGTCACGCGCTGCGCCAGATCGGGCAACTCCCAAAGGATTCCGCAACGCTCGGCTATAGACGCCAGAGTCGGACCAGAAGGCAGCGGATCGCCCGGATTCCAGAGATCCGAAACATCAAGGCGTGTCGGCGGTCTTCTCATTTGGCGACACCCACAAAGTATCTCGAGAGCCACAAGCCGGCAAACGCAAGCAGCAGCCCGCCGACGCAATTGGCCAGAACGTTCGCTCCGGCGAGGGCTAATCTGTCATTCCGGATCAGCGAGAGGCTCTCAAGACTGAACGCTGAAAACGTGGTGAACGCCCCGAGGAAACCGGTTATTGAAAGGGCCGTGAGAAGTCGAATTCGAGGCGAGTCGGTCAGGTGCATCTGCACGCCGGCCAGCAATCCGATCAGAAGCGACCCGCCGAGATTCACGCACAGCGTACCCCAGGGGAATCCCGCTCCCAGCCGTCTCATAGCCCGACCGACGCCGTATCGACTTAGCGTCCCGCAGGCTCCCCCCGCAGCTATCAGTAACAGTTTCACCATGACTTCCTCGACACAGAGTCAGTTTCAGGCTCGCATCAATCCAACCCCAGCATTCCCTTGAAAGCGTTGGCGATTTCGGGGTGCAGGTTTTCGTTGATTCCGTTTTCGTCGTACTCCACGTCCATCGCGTCGAGGTCCTTCTTGAGTTGTACGATCTCCTGTTCGGGGCTGACTCGGGGGGGGAGTTCGCGCCCGAGCGGAACTAGCCATGCGTTCAGCGTGTGTCCGCCGTCGACGAGTAGATCGTGGCCGGTCACGTAGTTCGACGCCGACGACGCCAGGAAGATGATCGTGCCGTACAGGTCTTCGGGCCTCTGCATGTAGCCCATAGGCGTGAGATCGCGAATGCACTGACGGGCCTCAAGCGGAGTCGAGGCGTGCATCGGCGTCAGCAGATAGCTCGGGCTGAAGCAGTTTACGTTGATGTTGAACCTCCCCCACTCGGCGGCCAGCGTCTTGGTCATGTGTACGATGCCGGCCTTGGACGCATCGTACGATGCGTTGCAGTTTGCGATCCTCGCCGACATCGAGGCGGTGTTTATGATCTTGCCGCCGTGGCCCTGCTTGATCATCTGCTGGGCCTGCGCCTGGGCGCAAAGATATGCGCCTGTGAGGTTGACGGCGATGACCTTGTCCCAGTCGGCCTGGTCGAGATCCTCGTCGCCGCCGAGAATAGCGATCCCGGCGTTGTTGACGCCTATGTCGAGCCGACCGAACTCCTCGACGACCTTGGCGGTCATTGCCTGCACCTGGTCCTTCGACGTGACGTCGCACTTGACAAAAATGCTCTTCATGCCGAACTCCTCGCCGATCGCTTCGGCGGTCTTGGGTCCGGTCTGATCGTCGATATCCACGATCGCCACGTCGGCGCCCGCCATCGCCAGTCCGATCGCACACGCCTTGCCGATTCCAACCGCCGCACCGGTCACCAGAGCCTTCTTTCCGGCAAGCGAGAACATGCCCAAATTATTGTCGCACATGGTGTTATCCTTTGTTTCTTTCTCTTATCCGCAGTAGCCGGGACATTTCGTCGCCGACATCGCACAGGTATCCGTTGAGTTTCTCGAAGATCGCCAGTTGCTTGTCGCAGGCGGCGGTATTTTCGGAGATCGGTTCGATAACCGAGCTGATCTTGTGTATCTCTCCGATCGGCGAGTAGTCGCCCCATAGTCCCAGCCCGACAAACGCAGCGGCCGCCGCTCCCAGGGCCGCCGCCTGCTGACCAACCTGGCTGCGTATCATGGACTTGCCGTACATGTCGGCGTAGATCTGCACCCAAAAGTCGCTCCGCGCCCCGCCGCCAACGGCGAGCATCTCGCTGCTGAGCGGAGAGAGCTTCTCCAACTGCTTCAGCGCCATCGCCTGGGCCATGGCGATACCCTCGATAGCCGCCCGGAGCATGTCGCCGCGCGTGGCGCCGAGGTCCAGGTGGACGAATCCGCCGCGAACGTTTTGACTCGGATCGAGCGAGGAGCCCCCAGCCATCGTCGGCAGGAACATCACCCCGCCGGCGCCCGGCGGAGACTCAGCGGCCTGGTCCAGCATCTGCTCGAAGCTGAGATCGGAGCACAACTGCTCCTTGATCCAGCGGAACGAAGAACCGGTGGAGAACACGCCGATAGCCGAGGTGAATTTCTCGGGAACTATGTGAGCGAACACGTAAGGCCGACTCGCGGCGTCAAGCAGCGGCTTGCTGTCGGTAACGGCGATCCAACTGCTGGAGCCCATCGAGTTGTAGACGTCGCCGTCGCGGAAGGCCCGTGCGCCGAGGGCCATACAACTGTTGTCGACCCCGCCGCAGACGACCTTGACCGATGCCGGAAGGCCCAGTTCGCCGGCGGCTTGTGCAGTCAGAGTTCCGATAACCTCACTTGATGGTCCGGCCTCAGGGAAGATATGAGGGTCCAGTCCGGCGGCCATCAGCAGCTTGCCCGAGTATTTCCAGTTGTTCAGGTCCCACACGCCGGAGCCCGAGGCGTATGAGTAGTCGGTCTTCATAACGCCGGTCATGCGGTAGTTGATGTAGTCCTTCGAGCCGAGCACCATGCCGAGTTTTGTGAAGACCTCCGGCTCGTTGTCGCGCAGCCACATGATCTTCAGCGCGGTGTAGAGCGACGCGGGGAACCCGTTGCCGGTAGTCATGTACCAGTCGTCTTCGCTGACGGCGGCGAAGAACTTCGCCGGCTGGGTGTCCGGGCGGGAGTCGGACCAGATGATCGCGTTTTCCCGCAGCAGTGCGCCATTTGCGTCCAATGCGACCAGCCCCAGGGAGTGTCCGGAGATGCCGATCCCCGCGATGGAGTCCGCTGCCCCGTCCCACTGGGCCAGCATCGCCCCCGTCGCCTCGACAGTCGCCCGCCACCAGTCGCCGGTGCTCTGCTCGTGCCAGCCCGGCCTGAGGTAGTGCGTGTCGTAAGTCGCAAAGTGCGAGACAAGACACTCCCCGTCAGGGCGGTAGACAGAAGCCTTAATCCCGCCGGTTCCGAAATCATACGCCAGAACATTACTCATGATCCGCTCACTCACTATCGCAGTTGAACTCCCAAAGCGGGTCCATAATAGCACATGAATGAAGCTTAGCAAGCGTTTTGACTCCGAGCCCATACGACTGCACAGAAGTGCTGAAGACAGAGTATTCCGCCGGCTGGGATTCAGGTTTCCGCTTGTTATCGGTGAAATCGGTTCTATAAATAGTGAAGCAGTGTCATGAGATTTGTAAGCCGAGGACAAACATGCGTAAGCGACTCAGGAAAAAAACCGTTTGGGCGAATTCGCGGCGCCGGTGTTTCCAGTCGCCTTCGGCACCATCGAACTGTCGCCCGAAAAGGAAAACGAACTCTGCGACCGTCTTCTGTCCGGTGCGATAGAGGCAAACTCGCTGCGGTGCGCCGTCGGACCGGGCGCTGTCGACCGCACGGTCTGGTCCGGTTTTGTCGAACCGTCCGACAAATGGGGTGGGATTTCCGAACAGCAGCGATTCGCTGTCGAAGCTTGGATGGAGTCGGAACCGGGCATCATCGAATGTGTCGCCGGAGAAGTCGCAACCAATAACGCCGAGATCATGAGAACAATGGATCGCGACCCGGACTACCCGGTTTACATACATGCAATCCCGTTTCTGTACTACGTACTCTATACGCTCCTTCTGCATAACGCCGTTTTGGACATAACCCACGCACAAGAAGACAGCAGCAGGCGGAAGCGCGTCGATATCGGATACGTCGTCGTATCGATCGCCATCTACTCCGCTATGTACTGCTTGGCGTGACCCCGCCGGGCGGCAGTGAACCGTACGAGAACCGAAAGGCCGCACGATGGAACTTGAAATCAAGCACGATTGCGACACAGTTGACTGGTTGGCGGCTCGCGAGATATTGAAATGCGTCGGAATGGCCCACCATGAGTTGGATCTGCACAAGCGGGCGTTCGAAGCCAGCCATACCGTCGTGTTCGTCTATCACGACGATCGGCTAATCGGTTTCGGGCGGGCAATCTGCGACGGAGCCTACCAGGCGGCGGTGTACGACTGCGCGGTGTCGCCTGAATTCCAGGGCAAAAGCGTCGGTCGGCGGATCATGGAGGCGATCGAGGCGAAGATCTCGCACTGCAACGTCATGCTGTACGCATCACCTGGAAAAGAAGGGTTTCACGAAACGCTCGGTTTCCGCAAAATAAAGACCGGTATGCCCCATGATTCGAATTCCAGATTCAGCTTGCTCGCCGCGCCGCAACTGATACGATTGACCGACGAGTCCCGCAGTGGTTGCGGGCGCAACACCATACGAGGAGCTCCTGTTTGAGCGGATTCGAAACAGAAAGAACTGAAAAGGAGATGTTCGATGAAAAAGTGGGCCATTAGTTGTGTCGCTATGGGATTGGTCGCGTGGATGTCTTATGCATCGCTTGCCCAGCCGGCCAGACGCCGCCGACCGGCGCCCGCCGGCGAGGTCAAGACCAAGATCCAGGCCAAAGACGCCTCGGAGAAGAAGATCCTCGACGTCCTGGACGATCTGGACAAGAACCAGCGCCGGGGCATGATGAACGTACCGGTTCAGGACGGCCGGCTGCTGCGAATGCTCGCCGAGACAACCGGCGCCAAGACGGTGGTCGAGATCGGCACGTCCAACGGATACTCAGGGATCTGGATCTGCCTGGCCCTGCGTAAGACCGGCGGGAAACTGATCACGCACGAGATCGACGAGGGCCGAGCCAAGCTGGCCCGCGAGAACTTCAAACGCGCCGGCGTGGAGAAGATGGTCAACCTCGTCTTCGGCGACGCTCACAAGGAAGTGGTCAAGATCAAGGACCAGATCGACATGGTCTTCCTCGACGCCGACAAGGCCGGCTACCTGGACTACCTGAAGAAGCTTCTGCCGAAGGTTAGGCCCGGCGGGCTGATCGTCGCACACAATGTCCGCACCCTGGCCGGCTCGATGAAGCCGTTCCTCGACGCGATCAACACCGACAAGAATCTCGAGACCATGTATCTCCACATGTACGGCACCGGCGTGTCGGTATCGATGAAGAAACGCTAACTAACACCGGAAACACCGGTCTTGTGGGGTCAGAGCCTCATTAGTCATTAAGGATCTTTAGAGAGCTAGCGAGCGTCTTTTCCCGGCCCCTTAATGACTAATGAGGCTCTGACCCCACAAGCAACCGTTCGAGTTCTTCGGCCGTTTTTCTGGTCGCCGCACCTGCGGATTCAATCCTTACGACAGCGTTGGCTACCGAACTACAGCTTCGGTACCCCAACGCATCAGCGATCCGGTTCACCGGATATCCGAATCGCCGCCTGGCCAGATAGGCCGCCAACGCACGGCTGGCGTCATTGACTCGTTTGCCCGCCCGCCACTCGACCGGATCATGCCCGAAGCGGTCGGCGACTACCTCGACGATTCGCTGGATTTTCGGCCGAGAATGCGGACCCGGCCGCATATCCCGTAACTGCGGCAGCCCCGAATCGCCGGGGCGGTCCTGAATCATGAGGCGGATTTTCGCCACAAACTCCGCCGATCCCACAAGCAGCCCGCCGACAGCTTCGACAAACGGTGACGAAGGCGGGACGTCAATCCCCTCTCGCACAAACCGGCAGTAAGCTCTCCGACCGTCGATCGGGGTTTGCCCAAATTCGGACAACACGCGATCGTAACAAACCCACGCCACGGCTCGCCGGGCCTGGGCGTATCCCGGATAGCTGCTCCACTGGTAATCCTGCGGTCGGGCCGCTAACCCGGCGCGAACCGGATTCAGGTGGATGTACCGGCTGACTTCGCGGAAATAGCCCTCGGACTGAACCAGATGGGCCTTGAACCGCCCCTGAAACAGATGCCCGCTGCGCTTGTAGCGCCAGTTGAAATACCCGGTGTAGCTGCCGCCGAGATATTGCATGCCGGCCGAAAGATTGGGCTCGGGCGTCTCGACGAACAGGTGCTCATGATTCGTCATAAGCGCAAAAGCATGAAGCCGCCAACCGTAGATTTCGACTGTCCGACGCAGCCAGTCGATTCGCTTGGCTCTATCGATATCGTCCAGAACAATCGCCCGCTGTTCATTGCCGCGCGACATCACATGATACAGAGCGCCGGGAAACTGAATTCGCAATGGCCTGGCCATACCGAAGAAATATCCGCTCATGGAAAAAGAGTCAACTCCAAAGTGTGGGGTCAGAGCCTCAATAGTCATTAAGGAATCGGGAGAAGCTGCTCGATGACTCCTTAATGACTATTGAGGCTCTGACCCCACACTCTTTATTCTCTTCTTCTTATCCAACAGGATCGGGGCGGATTTTTCCGTTTTGTCCGGTCGGCGGAAACCGTACTTGACCAGACGGCCCAAATTGAACCGGAACTTCTTCTGGCGGGAGATTTTGCCCGCCCGGCGTGCGACGGCGGCCTTGGTCAGCTTCGGCTTGTGCGGCAGGGCCAGAACGACCGCATTGCCCGAGTTTCGAATATCCACCGTGTGCACTTCGTCGAAAACGTCGATGTAAGTGCGGACCATCGAGTCGTAGAGGCGGTTCGAACCGCGAGTCATCAGATTGGTGACGACGGCGCCTTTGGGTGCGAGGGCCTTGCCAACGGCCTGCAGGAACTCGCGTGTCGCCAAGGCGTAAGGGATGTCTTCGGCCCCGTAGGCGTCCAGGAAGATGAGGTCGTACGGCTTTTTGCATTTTTCGATGAACGCCCGACCGTCGGCGACGTGGACTTTCAGCGTCTTGTCCTCACGGAACCCGAAGTACTTCCTGGCGACCTCGACCACCGCCGGATCGATATCGACTACGTCGATGTGCGTATCGGGGTAATGCTTGTGTAGGAAGTTCGGAATCGAGCCGCCGCCCAGTCCGACGACCAGGATCCGTTTCGGCTTCTCGACCGCGGCCAGCGCCACGAGCATGACGCGCGTGTAGCGCAGCTCCAACCGATCGGGGTCGCCAAGCTTGACGGTGCTCTGCTCATCGCCGTTGTGGTTGAAGATCAGCGTGCGCAGACCTTCGGCGTCTTCGACAACCGTGATCAGTTTGTTGAATTCGGATTTGCCCTCGAACAGCACCTTTCGAGGCGCCGCGGCGCCGGCCGCAACGCATAGCAGGCAGACGATGAGTCCAACGTAAGTGCGAGTGCGATCAATCATGGCTCGTCTCCTTAAGGCGGCGATCGGGCGGCTTCATGCAACTATCGGCAAGTATACTCTCCCACCGCGCCGACAGCCATGTTTTCCGCCTGTGGGGTCAGAGCCTCATTAGTCATTAAGGATCTGTCGAGCAGCTTCTCTCCACTCCTTAATGACTAATGAGGCTCTGACCCCACACGAGGGAGTTGGCGGCTACCAGAACGAACACTGCAATGCACCTTATTCTCATCTCACTGCCTTTCTCTGCAAATCTATGACAACGTACAAACAGTCAGCGATGGGAGCTCGGCCTATGCGGCCTGATGCAGAAAAGAAAACGTGTGAGCGAGAACGCTCCTGCCTCATTTTGGAATTCGACCCGTTCGTCCGGCTCAGGACGACGCGGTTCAGGTCGAATGCGGCCCGCTGTCCCTACAGAGCAGGCCAATCCACGGATCGCGTTATATCCCCGCCACTCGATATAGTCAAGGTAAATCCAGACCTCAAACCCATGCGTATCCGAAGCTCCGGATATGCACCGTTTGAGATTTGCAGCGTGTATAAGCCAATCCAGCTTGATTGCTTCCTACGACACGAACGCCGTCGCCTGGCCCGCTGAAGCGGCCAGACCGCACAGACCTCCGATTCTTGTCGTGGCTGACAGTTGACGGGTGAAAGCCGCCGTTCAATTGAACTGCTCTGAAAGCATCTCCAGGAGTCTCGATGCGAGCATGGATTTTGCGCCCATCGGCCCGGTCCATTTCAGTTCGCCGCCTTCGTCGAGGACCTTTTCCATCCTCTGGACGGCCAGGACCGCCGAGGAGTGGTTCTTTCCCATCGCCTGGGCGATCTCGGGGTAGCTCATCTGCGTGTGGCGGCGGGCCAGGAAGAAACAGAGCATCCGTGCGGTCGAAACCGTCCGCGTGCGGCGGGATGAGTGGAGGTCGGCCGGCGTGATGCCGAAAAACGCCGACACCGCCGCTTCAATGTGACCGAGCGTAACGGCGCTGTCGGTCCTGGCCAGGTGATCGGCGAGTATGCCGCGGGCCATGTCCAGCCCTATCGGAGAACCCTCCAGGGCCGAAAGAGCCGCCAGCTTGGTCAGCGCGCCTTCGAGTTCGCGGACCGAACCGTGCACGTGGTTGGCCACGTACTGCAGGACCTCGACGTCCGCCTGGAGCTTCATCTTGCGGGATTTCCGCATGAGTATCGACAGCCGCGTTTCGGTGTCGGGCGGTTCGACCTTGACGACCATTCCGGATACGAACCGGCTGACGAGCTGTTCGTTGAGCGCGCCGACCATGTGTGGGTGCGCGTCGGAGGCCAGCACGATCCGCCGCCCGGCGGTCTCGATGGCGTTGAACGTATGGAGAAACTCGTCCTGGGTGGCTTTCTTACCGCTGAGGAAGTGCACGTCGTCTATCGCCAGCAGGTCCAGTTTCCTGTATCGCTGGCGGAACTGCGCGACGTTCCTGGCCTTCAGCGACTGGATGAACTCGTTGGTGAACTGCTCGCAGGTCACGTATTTCCAGGTAAGCGGCGTCCCGCGTTTGTGGATTCTGGCCGCCTGCATGCAGACGCCCTGGAGCAGGTGGGTCTTGCCTACGCCGCAGGCTCCGTGCACGAACAGCGGGTTGAAAGGCGGCGCGGTTGGTCCGGCCATCGCCAGTGCGGCCGAGTAGGCCAGCTTGTTGCTCCGCCCGACCACGAAGTCGTCGAGCTTGTGCCCCAGCATCTGCGGTCGCCTGGCGCCAGCGGTCTTTCGGGTTCGCCCGGAGCCGGACTTCTTCACCAGGTCGGCTTGAGCGTCCAGGTCCTTGCGGTTGGTTTCCGCGGCCAGTGCGGCGTCTATAGTCACTATCACCGGTCTTTTGACCCCGGTGTGCGTCTCGGCGACTCTAGCTACGCTGCCGCGGTAATGGCCCTCGATCCAGTTGGCGACAAACGTATTTGGCACTGCTATCTTCACGTGCCCGTCTTCGATCGTCAGACGGGTCCCGTGCTTGAACCAGGCGTTGTATTTCCGGGCTCCTATCTCTTCCCGAAGCGTCTGGTAAATCCTCCGCGTCGCATGCTCCTGAGACAAAGTCTCGGCCGCAGTATCCATTGCAATGCCCTTGCTCATATATAAAATATCAATATAAAAAATATAATAATTATTAAGACGAATAAACGCCCGTGAAACTCGTCGAACGTCCCGAGAATCGCTCGAATCCAACCACTCAAACAGGCCGACTTGGCTTGCCCTGATAACACGCGCCCTCAGCAAGCACGAAGAATGTAAACCCTCCCGGCCAAGGGGTCAACGTCAATAAGCCCCCTTTGTTATCCACAACACCCAAGCCCTTCGGACCCATTGGGTTGGGTGCGAAAAAAAACTTCTCTCCACATCTTGTTAACAATTGCTTCAACAGCGGGCGTTTTCAGGAGCGGGACTTCAATTTGACGTACGCCAAACGACTGCGAATCTCGACGAATCGGCGCTGCTGATAGGCCCGCAGGGCCGGGTGGTTTCGCCTGTCGACGGCGACTGAGATCGCGTGCCGCTGTCGCTCGAAAGCCTGCGAGATCACCTTGTCAAGCATGACCGCCGCCAGCCGGCGCCAGCGGAATTCCGGCGCCAGCCCCATGTAGATTATGTCCGAATGCATCCCGTTTGCCGAATCGTTGACCAAGATGCATCCCGCCGCGGCGGTGTCGCAATCGACAATCCACCACGCTTCGGGTCGAAACATCCCGCTGGATTTGTGACCGGCGATGACGTCGGGCATCTCCCGCACGCCCCGCAGGGCCGGGCAATCCAGCGAATCAACGTAGCTCCGCGATATGACGTCGGCCAGTTCGGCTTCGGTGAACTGCTTGTAGTTCCGCCAGGTCAGTCGGTCTTCAGGCCGGTCGAGGGCCGAGGGGCGCTCCAGCAGATTGCGGCTCATGTAGATCAGATCGGCCAGCAGAATAAGACCGCTTTCGGTCAGGACCTCTGTCCGTGCCGCGTCATCGCGTTCAATCAGCGCCTGGACCAGCGGCGTTCCACCTTGAATCGCCTCGTCGCATATTCGGTCGATCAGACGGGAAAGCTGCACCCGATCGACTCCCGGCGCCTCAGGCGGGCTGAAAAACAGCATCGACATTCGCCCGGCTCCGGCGAAAACCACCGCCGCGGCGAGCGTTTGTCGCCCGGACCTGGCCCACCAGAGCCTCGAAGCGGCCGGGCCGAATCGCGTCAGCATCCGCCGCACCACCCGGCTGCGGTCTCGCAATCGGCGGCCTGTTGCGTCCCCGCCGACCAGGAACTTTATCGCCGCGGACCGGGCTCGTCTAGGAACCGGTTGTATCTCAACTTGATCCATCGCCACATACTATCACCATAACGCGCCAAAGCCAGACTTGACTTCGATTGCGAAAAGGCCTATATTTTTTTCATGTTTGTTCGCGCTGATTGTGGGCACTTGCGTCCAGCAGCGGTAAACCGGGAGTTAGAGCAATGAAACGTATCTTAGTCTGTGCAGCGCTGTTGGCCGGAATCGTCGCCGTTATTCCCCAGGCAATGACAGCCCCCGAACCGTACGAAGTCCCTACGACATGGGAACTTGAGTTTGAATCCAAGGCTCCGATGCCTATTACCGTGAAACTGCCCGGTCGGAAAAGACCGGTGACTTTCTGGTACATGCTCTACACCGTCACCAACCTCAGCCGGGACATGTCCACAGGCCGCGGAGCCGACCGGGACTTCATACCGGAGTTTGTGCTGTACACCGACGCCGGCGAATCGTCCGTGGCCAACCGCCGCCTTCCCACCGGCGTATACGATGCGATAAAGAAGCGTCACAACAATCCGCTGCTCAAGAGCCACACGCAAATCATAGGCAGGCTGCTGTACGGCAAGGACAACGCCAGAGACGGCGTGGCGATCTGGCCCGACTTCGCCGACAAGACAGGATCGATTGACGTGTTCGTCGGCGGACTCAGTGGCGAGACAGCCGAACTGAAACTGCCCAGCCCCGTCACGATTACGGAAACCGACGCAACCGGAGCAGTAACCACAAACGTCAAGAACAAGGTCATCCTCCACAAATCGCTGCGGTTGAGCTTCTCGATCAAAGGCCAGTCGGGAACCAGGGCCTATTCGACTGCAAAGCCCACCGGCAGGAAGTGGGTCCTGCGCTAGCCTGAGCAGGGGCGCGGCGACCGTTTACGGCGAAAAACTCAGCCAACACCCTCTTGACATCCGCCCCGCCGGGCGGTATCCTTCGGGGTTCGATCTATACTTAAAAAGCAATCGCCGCAGCCAGGCGGCAAGACTGGAGCAAAAAGATGGCGCATAAGAAGGGACAAGGTTCAACCCGAAACGGGCGTAATTCAAACCCGCAGTACCGCGGAGTGAAGCTCTACGGCGGTCAGTCGGTCAGGACCGGCGCGATTATCGTCCGCCAGTGCGGCACGCCTTTCAAGCCCGGACACAACGTCGGACGCGGACGCGACGACACGCTGTACGCCCTGAAAGAGGGCACCGTATCGTTCCGGGGCCGATTCGTAGATGTGGAAGTCGAAGCAAACTAGAGTCACTTCCAGGTCGACCGATCCCCCACCAGGGGTCCGACCGGAGCAAACTCGATAACCAGAGGATGGCCCGATCAGGCGTCATCCTCTTTTTGTTACCAACATGGATTCGGCGCCAGTAAGCAAAGCGATGTTCGTAGACCAGGCCGATATCGTTGTCACAGCAGGCAACGGCGGTCACGGATGCATGGCGTTCAGACGCGAAAAGTACATCCCCAAGGGCGGACCGGCCGGCGGAGACGGCGGAAAAGGCGGAAACGTATACCTCCAGGCCGACGACTCGTACAACACCCTGCAGCACCTGGCGGGGCATCATCACTGGTCGGCCGAAAACGGGCGACCCGGCGAAGGCAAGAACAAGCACGGACGCGGCGGAAAAGACATCACCGTGCCAGTGCCGCCCGGCACGATCATCTACGACGCCAACACCGGGATAATGCTCAAGGATCTGGCCGATTCGACCGAACCGGTCTGCATCGCACACGGCGGAAAAGGCGGACGCGGCAACACGCGCTTCAAGACCGCGACGAACCAGGCCCCGCGAGAGTGGGAGCCGGGAGAGCCGGGACAGGAGCGCAAGCTGCACCTCGAACTCAAGCTGATCGCCGACGCGGGGATGCTGGGGCTGCCCAATGCCGGCAAGAGCACGCTGACGTCGCGCATGTCGGCGGCTCGACCGAAGATCGCCGACTACCCCTTCACCACCCTGCATCCGTGCCTGGGCATCGTGGAGCTGTCGCGGTTCCGGCGGTTCGTGCTGGCCGACATACCCGGAATAATCGAAGGCGCGCACCACGGAGCCGGACTCGGCGACGACTTCCTGCGACACATCGAACGCACGCGGGTGCTCGTGCACATCGTCGACATCCGCCCGATGACCGGAGACCCCGTCGAGAACTACCGTTCGATCAGGCGCGAATTGGAGCAGTACTCGCCGACACTGGCGGCGAAGACGGAAATTGTCGTCGCAAACAAGATGGACCTGACCGGCAGCGGCGAGAAGCTCGCCGAGTTCCGCAAGGCGATCGACGCGCCGGTCATGCCGATCAGCGCCGTAACCGGCAAGGGCCTCGAAGCCCTCGGCGAACGGATCTGGGAGGAAGTCACCCGCAGCATCGAACTCGAAGCCGGCGGACCGCCGACCCCGCCGCCGCTGGGGCTTTCAAAGACATTCGATCCGCAGGAAGCAGACAATGATGACTGACGCCGAACAGCCCATACCAAGCATCCTGGCGTGCGACATAGGCAACACGAGCATTCAGATCGCGCGTGTTGACGCCGGGAAATGCGGCCCGCCGATGAGCTTCGCCAACGACGACCCGGCCGCCCTGGGCGAAGGCCTGGCGTCGATCTGGACGGACATGGGTTCGACGGGAAAAGTAGCCGCATGTTCGGTCGATCCCCAGGGGCTCGAAGCTCTCTGCGCCGCATCGGCCGAAGCGATCGGACAGGACGTGCTCGTCGTCGGGCGGGACCTGCCCCTTCCGATCGAAACGAACGTGCCGCATCCGGCGGGCATCGGAACCGATCGCCTCTGCGCCGCGGTCGCCGCATACGATCAGCTCGGTGTCGCGTGCGTCGTGGCCGACTTCGGTTCGGCGATCACGATCGACTGCGTGGACTCCGACGGCGTTTTTCAGGGCGGAGCGATACTCCCGGGCCTGCAGATGGGCGCCCGGGCGCTTGCGTCTCAGACGGCGCAACTGCCGGAAGTGAAAATCGCCGAGCCGGACTGGGTATACGGACGGGACACCGAGCAGGCGATTATCGGCGGGCTGGTGCGCGGCGCCCGCGGAGCTTTGCGGGAGCTGGTCGAAGCGTACGCCACGGAAATGGGCTCCTGGCCGCTGGTGATACTCACCGGCGGCGACGCACGCACGATCTGCCGCGACGTGAACGAATCGGAAATCGCACAGGCGATCGTCGACGATCTGGTCCTGCGGGGCGTGGCGATCTCGTACTACAAGTTCATGCTTCACAAGTAGCGTCCGTCGAATGCTGCTTCCATCATCGAGGTCAGCGGCGTGACTCAAGAGCCGACAACTGCAGCCCTCCGCACCGCGCCCGGACGAGGCGGAATCGCGGTGATCACGCTCGCCGGACCGCGGGCCGATGAAATACTCTCGGAAATATTCGCGCCGATCGGACAACGCGCCGACAACCCCGACAACCGCCTGCAGTTGGGACGCTTGACCGACGGGCGGACCGGGACGGCGCTGGACAAGTCCATCGTCTGCAGGACGCCGCGAGGCGTCGAGATCAACATTCACGGCGGGCCGCACATCGCAAGGCGATTGATGGAGCTGCTGGCCGATCTCGGCGCAGAACCGCACGCCAGCAGCGAAGATCCCGCGGGACCCCTGGACGCAACACACCCCAAATGGAACAACCCGGCGATTGGAGCCGAACTGCTGGCCGCCCTGCCCAAAGCGCCAAGCATGATGACTGTCGCGGCGCTGAGCGCCCAGTGGTCAGGCGGACTCAGCCGACTGGCGCGCCAAGGCGAGCCCCAAGCCGATAGACTGCGGGCCGCGGCCAACGGGCTTGCCGATATCGACAAGCTCCTTAACCCCGTCGAGGTCGTGCTCGCCGGCCCGCCCAACGCCGGAAAAAGCACATTGACGAATCTCCTCGTCGGGCGCCAGGTCAGCATCGTGCACCAGACCGCCGGCACCACGCGCGACTGGGTGCGCGAACCGGCTGTCGTAAACGGCGTGCCGATCCGGCTGACCGACACCGCCGGACTCTGGAAAGAAGCCCGGGGCGTGGACTCAGAAGCCGTCCGCCGAGCGCAACACTGCGCCGCGCGGGCCGACATACTCATCCTGCTGGACCCCGACGGCTCAGCCGGTCACCCCGACTGGCTCGACGCCGAAGCCAAGCATCCGACGATTCTGCACGTCATCAGCAAGTGCGATCAGGGCGGCGACAGAGCCTCGGACGAAGTGATCGAGGTTTCCGCAATGACCGGCCGCGGAATCGACGAACTCAAAGACGCGATAGTAGCCGCCGCCGGCCTGGCCCACTTCGATCCCAAGACGCCTCGAGCCTTCACCAATCGCCAGGCGAACATACTGTCACAAGCCGCCGACGCCGTGGAAGCAAGCGATTCAACGACAGCATACGAAGCACTGGACGAGCTTCTTCGAGGCCTGCTGAACCAATGAATACAGCGACCCGTCCGCGGGAGTCCGTTCCCGCGGACGAGTCGCTGCGTTGTTTCCATCACGCAGTCTGCGCGTGAGTTTACTCGTGGTTGATCTTGATCTTTCGCGGCTTGGCCTGCTCGCTCTTGAGCAGCGTAACAGTAAGCACTCCGTTTGCGAAAGCCGCTGTCACCTTGTCGGCGTCCACCGGCGTTGCGAAACGGACCTCGCGGCTGAACTTGCCCGAGCGCCGCTCGATGTGATGGCGCTTTGCGTCAGCGTGCTCCCCGATCGTCTTTTCGCCGCTGATTGTCAGCACGTCGTCCATCACCGACAGCTCGATATCCTCTTCGGTCATACCGGGCAGCTCGGCGACGACGGTGAATCCGTCGTCGGTCTCGATCAGATCGATCGCCGGGGCCGACATCTCCATGCGCCGCCCGCAGACGGGCAGATCGTCGAAGAAGCTCCCCAGCAGCGTGTCCATCGGTTCTGAGAACATGCCCAGGCGATTTCGTTTTCCATTTTCTTTTCTCACCAGAAACATAACTCTACTCCTTGTGCGTTGTTTTTCACGGTGTCATGTAATCCAGCAAACGTTTGCAGCTTTGTCAGTCTTGGCCGCCATTCAAAGTGCAAACCTCATGCCACAAATGCCGCAATAGCATTAAGTGACTTCATATCAAGCTGTTAGAAGAGGTGGGCGGATTAGCTGTGACATGGCCGAGCGTATCATAGTGGCAGACGACACTGCCCAAATGACCGGTCCGCGTCAATCCGACTCGCCGCTTTCGGTCTCGGAGAACTTGTCGAGAAACTTGACTATTCCGGGCCGGAGCCTGTCGTTCAGACGACGCCGCAGGGCCACCGATTCGACCACCTTGCGGACCTCATCCTTCACCCCGGCGGCCCGGGCCCTTTCACCGCTGAAGAATTTTCTCATATTGCCGAGCAGCTTGAGCGATCGTCCGTCGGCGATCCACGCATAGTACGGAAGGGCGCTTGGGGGGACTCGCTTCGTTATCGCGTCGTAATTGGCGACAACCTGCGGCGCGGGGTCGGCGTTGAACGATCCGACAATCGACAGGAACTCATCGGCCCCCATTTCGCCGGCGTAAAACAGCGCCGCGACGTTGCACAGGAATCCGAGCTTCATTCGCGTGTTGAACTCCGTACGCACGATTCGAGCGAGCCTTCTGATCTCGCCCCTTTCCAGCACCCATCGGTAGTAGCCTTTTTCGTCCGCGTTGGGATAGATCCATCCGGCCGACCTGCGCAGAATCGGGACCTGGAGCTTGACTGTCTGCGTGCGCTCGGTCATCAGGACCCTGTGGGTGTAGTCGTTTTCGCCCTCGGAGTATTTCAGCATCACCGGAATAGTCCACCGACCCGAAGCGGCGCCGACCTGGCCGCACAGACTGTAGCGGCTCTGGGTCAGCCGCACCGCATCGGCGGCGACGAATTCAACTTTGATCAGCGGGATCGCCTCGAAAGGCAGTGGTGTGCGACTGGTTTTCGCCGTGTTGCGGAGAATCCGACTTGAGCGGAACAGCTAAAGACCCCGCCACAGATAACGCCGAGGACGGCCAGCGGTAACGGCAAGAGACTCCCCGCATCCGTTCTCCGCGACCTGGCCGCAGTCGTTATCCTTGTCGCGACCGTAACTAGAAAACGCCGTTGTCTTCCTCTGTGATCTCTGCGACCTCTGCGGCAAGAGCCGTTGATGCCGCCGTCGGTCTTTCGCGGTGTCTCCGAGGCTCCGCCGCTAGAGTTTCCTGATCTCCTCGGCGCACGGATCGGTGATCATTCTGGGCTTCTTCTTGCCCGGCTGGGAGTTGAACTTTTCTTTGCCTTTGATGATCGCCGACATCGCCTGAGCCCATTTGCGCTTCTGGTCGGCGTCTTTTGCGCACCTGGCGGCGGCTTTGATCCTGCCGGCCAGGGTCAGGCAGGTCTTGTGATCGCGACGTCCGGCCACGGACGCCTTCAAATCGGCGGCCAGGCGGTCCAGGAGATTCTGCATCAACTCGGGCTCTTTGCCCAGGCGTTTTCGGGCAAGAGACGCAACTGTCGCAACCGCCGGGTCGGTCGAAATCCGCATCCAACGCCCGAAGTACTTCTCGCGCCCCTGCGACTGCTTCAGGAGCCTGGCGGCCCATTGGGTTCGCCGCTTCCTGTCCTTGATCACCGCGGCGGACGCCTTGACGGTGTCCGACATCAACCTGCACGCCCTGTCATTGGCCTCACCAGTCCGAGCCCACACGGATTTCAGATGCTCGGCGTACTGCGTTTCAGTTTGGGCCAGCAGTTTGGCCAGGCCTTCGACAGCCAGGCGGTACTTGACAGTGGCGGTCGGCGCGTCGCACTTCTCGGCCTGGAGAAACGCATAGATTTCCTTCGCCTCGGACTTGTCGCTAGCTGCGGGCATCTTCGCGATGCCGGCGAAGACCTGGGCCTTGACGGTTTCGGCGTAAAGTCCGTCGGGCTTGCATCCGGCGGCCTCGCCGGCGGCGGTCAGCAGCGTATCGAACGTCCGCCAGAAATCGACCTGTTCCATCGGCGTCGCCGCGGCGGCCCGGGCGGCCTCAACGACTACGAAGTTGTACGGATTGATCGCCAGGGCGCTGGTGAGCATCGCTCGACCGGGACCCTTGCGTTCGGGCTCATCCAGGAGTTGATAGACCGCGCAGGCGATCATCGAATCGCCGAACGCCTTTACGCCGTGGTTGATCGCCCAGGCGACCGACTGGTGATAGACCATCGGCCTTCGCGGATTGGGCTGGACGCCGAAACCCGGTCGGCGGGCGCACTTGAGGGCCTTGTCGCCAAAGTACCATCGTGCGAACGGGGTCGTCTTCTCGTCGCCGCCGGTGGCGTATTGCTGGCCCTTGCAGGCGAATCGTCTGGTCTTCGGGTCGTACTGGAAGGCGACCATGGCGCAGTGGCCCGGTTGGATCGCCTGGCAGGCGGGAATGCCCAGCGCGACGTGGCCGCGTGCGGAGATCGCGCCCATCGTCCCGCAGACGCCGCCGTCCTTGAGCATCATCTGGACGGTGTGATACGTGAACGGATGCGGCTTGAGCCGCCGGGCCGACTGCATGTCGAACTGCTGTGCGATCCCGCCGATGTACTCTCCGTATTTCTTGAACTCGCCGGTGTCGCGGAAGGCGACCCAGCGCTCCTCGCGCTCGCGCAGCGGCTGATCGTCGTCGACCAGCAGCGTCATGACCGGCCAGGGAGCGGTGATCGGAAACTTAGGCCACTTGCGCTTGGCCTTGACGTCAGTCGGCATCTCGTATTCGTAGTTGCGAATAATGTACGCCACGCGCTGGGCCAGCGACGGAATCGGGTCACGCCCCGCCGGCAGGAGACCCTTGGCCTCGTAGGCCGCAACGAACATCTTGTGCGCCTCGGCGATGCTCCTTCGCATCGGCCCGCGGACCGCCTCGCGGCTCTTCCAGTGAACGACCTTGTCGCCGCAGTCGATGTCCGTCGGGAAGCCCTTGGACTTCATGTACGCGTTGAACTTCGTCTGCAGATCCTTCGAGGCTATCACGTCGGCGGCGTAGAGCGAGCGTTTGCGCTTGGCGACAACCGGGATCTTCTTGCCCTTGCGCTTCCTGGCTGGAATGGCGATCCCGCGCTTGTCGTATTTCAGCTCGGCCGGCTGGTCCTTGTATCCGACGACAACTTCCTCTTCGAGCGTGTTGTCGTTGAGGAAGTTGATTATGTGATCGTTCTTGTCGAGCTTCCGCCCGGTTTCCCTGGTGTTAACCGGCTTTCGCGGATCGCCGCCGATAACGATCTCAATCGGCTTGCGCGGCGTGATGTCGAACTCATACATGCTCTTGGCGCCAACTATCGCCGCGGCCAGCGCGAGCTGGCGATACTTCTCGAACTTCTCGGCGCCCAGATCGAGCCGCATTGAATATAGCCCCAGCAGCACGTCGGCCGGCGTATCGTGCCCGGCGTAGACACCGGCCTGCACTTGCGGATCGGAATCGACCCAGGCCGGAAACTCCTTCGGCAGCGACTTGCCGCGAGCCTTCAGATCCTCCAGTGCGGAGGCCTTTGCGTAAGCCATAAAAGCAGTCCGCACCTTCGGCGTGAACTTGTACTTCTCGGCGGCGCATACCTTCAACAGACCGCTCTTGCCCGCATCAGCACAAGCGGCGCCGGCCAGGAAGCCCAGCACGATGACAAATAGAATGCATGCGGTCTTGCCGGCCCGGTCAAAAGCGTTGCTCATTTTCATTTCTACTCCGTATCCGTCAGCGGATGATAGTCCGCTATTCTCGCCCGTCGAGGGAATCATGCAAGCTATTTTGTCCGCTTGCGGTCCGACGGCGGCGTCCATCGCCAGTCGGTCCGCTGGGCGTGACAGAACACCTCGGCGACGAGTTTGGCCAGGTCCGGATCGTAAGACTCCAGCTTCTTCCGCGTGTCAACCTTCCCGACTCCGGCGTCGAACCAGGACTGCACGCCCCGGACCCAGTACTCGGCGTGACTTTGCGCTGCGCGGGTCTCTTTCCAAAGCCCCCTGCCTGTCGCCTTCTTGTGCATAGCCTTCAGTTCGGCGTCAAACCGCTTGTCGATCGGGCGGACCCCGATCTGCGAACGCAGCAAACGCACCGAAGCGCGATATTTGCGAGCCAGGGTCTTGTACCGCTCCAGATCCTTGTCCAACTTCTCGTCAACCTCCCTCAGCCCGGTAAGCTGGTGCATCGCCCGAGCAAGCTCACCGACAAGAACGCGGCCGTCCTTCCCGCCGAGAAGGCTCTCTGCGGTGCAGCTTATGACTCGCATGTCGCCGGAGCCCTTGGCTTTGGGGATAGTCGACGCCTTGTCGCCCTTGGCGAGCACAACTACGCGCAGGCCGCCCTTGAACATCGCCCGCAGCAGATCGTGGCGATAGGCGAACATTCGCCTGACGATATGATTCGCCTCGAGCAGCGCCGCGTCGGGCGCCTTGGCCGAACCGAGAATCGGCAGCCCGCGGGCACGCACGTGCTTGGTGTAAAACGGATCGCACTTCAGCGAATCGGCCGGCGGAGCAACGCAGGGGCGCTTGACCGGAGGTTTGTATCGCCAGTCGTTTTCCTTGTCCAGCCGCAGAGTCTCGGCTATGAGTCTCGCCAGGTCAGGATCGTAGGCCTTCAGCTCCTCGCGCGTGTTGACGTGGTTGTGCTTGAAATTGTCCTGATTGTTGGCGTCGAACCACGACTGCACGCCCTCGGCCCAGTATTCACGCACGTTGACCACGGCGTACATCTCCTTGTACGCGCACCGCCACAGGCCCTTTTTCAGCGCGTTTTCGTACGCGGCGGTCAGTTTCTTGTGGAACTTGAGCTCCTTGTCGGCCAGGTTCAGAGCCTCGTGGATCGTGTGGGCGAATTCGTGGATAAAGACGTTTTCCTCCTCGTACAGATCGTCGGGCAGGCAGAGCACGTTCTCCTCGGCACAACTGGTTCGCAGCTTGCCGTAGGCGCCGCCAAAGCCGCGGGCCCGTTCGTTCCAGAACTCCTTGGGCCTCATCCATTGATACTCGGGAAGATCCGTGATGCCCTCTTTGGCTCCGACGACCATGATGCAGGCCCCGCGCTTGACCATGTCGGCCATCAGGTCAGGCCGCCCGACCAGCATCATCTTCGTCAGCTTCGCCGTCTCGGCCAGTGCGGCGTCGGAGACCTTGTCCGAACTCATGATCAGCATCCCGCCGGCGACAACGTGCTTTGTGTAAAACTCGTTGCGTTTGGCCCACTGAGCCCCGGCCGCGGCGAGTTGTTCGGGAGTGTTGTCGGCCCCAAACCCCGGCCCAGCAGCAGCCAGCAGAAGCGATGAACACAAAACTGTTTGCAGAACTAATCGCATAAAAAACTCCGAAATCCGCCGTCACCCTCATTCTACTGGAGTCGCGCACACTTACCCCTGGAAAAACGAATCATCTCGCGTGATTATTGCTACGATGCCGCGCTGCGGCAAGTTACAATCATTGCAGGCAAATCTACAGCAACGAAGCCGTCAAGGAGATGTCAGTCATGAACAGATCAAACTCACGAGAATCGCGACGCGGGTTCCTGAAGACAGCCGGGTTGGGCGCGGCGGCGTTTTCTCTGGCGTCGACCGCTGATGGCGCGGCCAAGAAGATCCAGGGCTTCGACGAGACCGACGCCGGCAAGCTGAAAAACAAGGCGTGGCGTGCGGTCTCCGATCGCAAGATCCGCGTCGGGATCGTCGGATACGGCGTCTGCAGGTTCGGCGCGGCGTTCGGATTCCAGAATCATCCCAACGTGACGGTAGCCGCGGTCAGCGACCTGTTCCCCGATCGGTGTGCGAATCTCGCCAAGGCGTGCAAGTGCGCCAAGACCTATCCGTCGCTGGAGGAGATGGTCACCGACGATTCGATCGAAGCGATCTTCCTGGCCACTGACGCGCCGAGCCACGCCAGGCACGCGATGCTCTGCATGGAGCGCGGCAAGCACGTGGCCTGCGCCGTCCCGGCGGTCTTCGGCTCTATGGCCGACGCCGAGAAGCTCTACGCAACGGTCAAGAAGACCGGACGGAAGTACATGATGTTCGAAACGTCGGCGTACCGGGCCGACAACTATGCGATGCGAACGGCCTACCGGGCCGGAGCTTTCGGCAAACTGATCTACACCGAGGGGCAGTACTATCACTACTTCGCAACCCCTCTGGGAGCCTACAAGCGATGGCGCGACGGCCTGCCGCCGATGTGGTACCCCACCCACTCAACGGCGTACGACATCGCCGTCACAGGCGGGAGCTTCACAACCGTCTCCTGCCAGGGCTTCCGCGGCAAGCTCCCGCAATTCCAGGCCAAGGCCAACAGCTACAAGAATCCGTTCGACAGCGAGATCGCCCTGTTCGGAACATCCGACGGCGGCGCATCGCGGATGAGCGTCTGCTGGGGAATGCGCGGATCGCACGGCGAGACCGGACGCGTGCACGGAGAGTTGGGCCACATGGTGGGAACGAAATTCGAACCCGCAGGCGGCGGAAAGAAACTCCCCAACCTCAGCAAGCCCAAACTTCCGCCCGGCATGCCAGGCGGCGGGCACGGCGGCTCGCACGGCTACCTGACAGAGGAGTTCGTAACCGCCCTGCTGCTGAAACGCGAACCGTTGATCGACATCGCCTGGTCGCTGAACATGACGGTTCCGGGAGTAATCGCCCACCAGTCGGCGCTGAAGAACGGCCAGCAGTTGAAAGTCCCCCAATACGTCTGGCCGCCGAAGAAGCTCAAGACCTGAAAAAACGCATTCGCATAGTCCAATGCGGCCGGACGCGGCGTATACGTCTACGACCTGATCTTCTCGACGCTAACCGGCTTGGCGGCGAGTTCCTTTTTCGCCTGTTGAACCGCCTTCCAGGCGATCGGCTGGAGTTTCTTTGCATCCGCCGGCGGGATGCCCAGCACTGTCCGGTGATTGCCCTTTCGGGAAAGGATCACTTTCGCCGGCAGACCGACCGGCGACTTGTCGTAGATCGTCGAGTAGAACACCAGGGCCGCCAGGTACGTTCCCATCCTGGCGGGATGAGAGTTGTCTTTGGCGTACAGCGGCAGCTTCGGATTGGCGTCGTAGGCCGCCTTCCATGCGTAACCCACCGGGGCGACTGCTGCTTTCAACTTGCGGGCAACGGTCATGTAGGTCGTCGAATTCCGCTCGTGCATTTTGGGGAACTTCTTGAGCAGCTCGGGCGTAGGCTTGCGCCGCCAGGTCATGAAGAAGATCGTCCTGGCGCCGACCTTTCGTATCGCCGCGTCCAGAACACTGGCCCCCTGCCGCGTACGCTGCGGCCTCAGCGTCGGCGTGAGGCTCTGGTCCTGCAGGATCACGTAGTCCCACTTGCCCTTGGCGATCGCGTCGAGCGTCTTGGCGTTCTGCGAGTGCCATATCAGGTCCTTGCCGCCGGAGGCGACCATCTGGACCTCCATCGGCGCGACAGTCTTGTCCGAATTCGCCAGCCTCGCTACGACCTGCGGCAACTTGTTTCCGTACGTGTATGAATTGCCCACGAACAAGACACGGACCGGTTTCCTGCCAGTCGCCCCGGTCGCTGCGCCGCGTGCAGAGATTCCGCCGAATGTCGCGGCGAGGATAATCGCGCCGCACGCCGTTGAGAGCATCTTGTGAGTTTTCATAGCGACAGTGTCGGCGGGGCCTGGCAATTTGTCAACAACTCGTCACGGGGCTTGACTCAAACGGGCATAATCCGTATATTTACCCGTTCGCCTGGCCGTTTGCGAGCGAATTTGACAAGCGCGTGTAGCTCAATTGGATAGAGCACCGGTCTACGGAACCGGAGGTTGCAGGTTCGAATCCTGCCACGCGTGTTTTTGCAGGCCCTTGTCAATCAAGGGCCTTTCTTTTTCGGTTGGCGGCCTTGCCTGTCCGAAAATTGCCGTACTGATCGTAAATCTTATTCCGCGCACAGATGCGCGGCCGGCGTGCGTCGGGCCGTCTGCGCTCCCGGCGAAGCTGCACCGTGACAAGAATGCCCTGGCGTCTGCTACCTCATCGGCTTTAGCACGAACGACTTAACTGCCACGCCTTTCTGCGGCGGCTTGGTGCGCGAGACCTGCAGGGTGTTGGCGCCTTTGTTGAGGGTGAGCGTCACCGGCTTGCTGTCTTGCCACTTGCCTACCGTAAAGGGCATCGTCATGACGACCTCAGACTCCGAGCCGTTGGTCGAGACCATGATTTTCTGATCGTAGTTGGCCGTGACCACCCTGGCGGTCATAGAGTACTTGCCCGCTTTGGGTGCGTTGATCTTGTACTCCATGCACGACGCTCTGCCCTGGATCGGTCCGACCGGGTCGATCTTCGGGCTCTTTGCGTAGTAGTCCTTGGCGTACGTGTCGGCTGTTCGCTCGCAGACATTGCCGTAGATGTCGTAGAGGCCCCACGGGTTGGGCTTCTTCTTTCCGACCGGGTGCGACTTGCCGCCGGCATTGTCCTTGAACCAGGCGTACTGGCCGATCTTCGCCGGATCGTCGCCGAAGAACCACTTGGTGTCCCTGCCGGCGCGGCTGGCGTATTCCCACTCAGCCTCAGTGGGAAGCCTCACGCCCCTCCGGGTCTTGTGGGCCAGATCCGCACAGAATTTCAACGCTTCGGCCCAGGAGACTCTATCGACCGGGCAGTCGGGCGCCTTGGTCGACTGGCTGGGATTCGAGCCCATGACGGCCTGATACTGCGCCTGGGTCACTTCGTACTTGCCCAGGTAGAAACCCTTGCTGATCGTGACGGCGTGTTTCGGCGTTTCGACGCAGGTGAACCGACCGTCAGTCTTGTTTTCGCCTCCCATAATAAACGCACCGGGCTTGATGTAGACAAACTCCATCTTCACCCCGCCGCCGAGGTCGAGGGTGAGTTCACGCGGAGCCCGGCCGCCGGCATGGGTGACCGCCGCCCGGAAACCCCAGTTATTGTAGCGACCATACCCGCCGCTTTTCATGCGTATCCCTGACGTGCAGGCGTTGGCGTCGCCCTTCCAGGTGCCTCCGCGCAGAACAGTCACGCCTTTCCTGGAGAAACGGGGCAGGAACACCTGCAGCCCGCCGGCGAAGCTCTTCATGGGCTTGACATCCTTTGTGCTGCCCGACGGCTTGCTGTATGCGGCGGCCGGTATCGTTATTACGCCGTCCTTGCGGTAGACTATTTTTTTGTCCTCGGCGGTGTCCGGGCGTGCGGTGGCCTTTTCTCTTGCGTCAGCCTCACCCAGGTTTTCGCCGACGGCCTTGAGCGCCTCGGCCTTGGCTTCGGTTATGATCTTCCGCTGAGTTTTGAGCGCGACACTGCTCCAGAACTCGGGCGTCCCTCCCTCACCGTAGGTGGGCTTTTCGCCCAGGACGTCGCCGACCCAGTAGGCGCGTTTGACCTGTAGATACGCCTTGGCGTTGCTGCGCGCCTGTGTGGTGGCCAGGAAAGCTTTGTCGCTAGGGTACCGCCCGGCGTAATTCGAGCCCTTGCCGGCGCCCCATCCCGGTCCCAGGCAGACGACCCAGCCCTTGGGCGTCCATCGCGCAAGAGCCGCGTGGCCTCGACTTGGACGGGCGATCGTCGGAATCCCCCAGGCTCGCAGCATAAATCGCCCGAAGAACGCGCGCCGGCCGCACACGCCGCCGTTCATGAGAATGTTCTGGAAGAACTGGAGTTCCGGCCTGTCGTACTTGTTGTCTCCCGACCCGTATTTGACGTCACTCGAGACTATGCCCACATAGCGCCAGGCGTGGCTCGGTTGGTAGACATGGTCCGGACGAAAGTTGCGGAGTGTCTCTCGCCCCCAGGCGAGGGTCTCGTCCGGCTCGTGCCCGTTGACAACCATACGGAGGTCCCAAGTGGTCAGGCCTTTGAACGCCGGGTCCAACTCGCCGGCCAGGTAGGCCTTTTCGTAATGCAGGTAGCGTCTGGCCGGATCAATCATCTCAGGACCGTCGGTGCTGGCCTTGGGATTCTGCTGGCTGACGGGAACGGCATGCTCCAGGGCGATCGCCAGGGCCAGCCGCTGCAAAACGCCTTCGGAAGACTTGTCGCTGACCTTGCGGATGACGGTGTAGATCTTCATCGTCGGGCCGTACTGCGCCGGGCCATAACTGCGTCCCTCTCGTTTGCGCTTGGCCCCGTCGGCCACGAGAATCTGCTTCATGAGATCCGTATTCGCCAGCAACTGACTGATCAGGGCCTCCTCTTTGTTTCCCTGCCCGGCGAACTGGGCCAAGGCTTCAGGCGTGGCCTGGCGCAGGACAACGTACTTGACGAGTTTTGCGTCCAGCGCTTCGCTTGCCAGAAATGCTTTGACATTGAGAGTCTTCTGCATCTCAAGCATGCGGGCCTTTTCTCTGACAAGAACAGCCTCGGCCGCCTTGAGCCTGGCCCTGGCCGCCCTGATATTCTTACTCCTGGTCTTTGTCGCTTTCTCGACAGCCTTGGACGCCGCTTCGACGGCCCTGGCCGCCGCCTCGCAGGGCTGGCGCAGCTTCGGGGCCGGCTGCGGGACCTTGGCCGCCAGTTCGGTCCGCAGTTGGTTCAGCATACGGGTGTACCGCTTGAGCAACTGCTGCTCCGTCGCGGCGTCGGCGGCATGAACGCAAACGACCAACGAGGCAAGTAAGGTGAGTGTGAACAATTTGGATTTCATTTCGGACTCCTGATGATGAGGTATGTTCTCTTGATTAAGTTAAACGCTTGTCGGTTCGGTTTATGACTATTAACGTTCGTAGCAAGATATCTATTCGTGATTTTCCGTATGGCCTACCGCCGATGCCGACGGCCCCTAGCCAACTTATTCCTTTTTCTCAACCGCCTTAAGCGCTTTGATGGTATCGGGCGAAAGTCTGGCCTCTTCCATCCGCAGACTGACATGGCCGTTGGGAGGCACGGGCTTGGAGTAATAGTCCCTATGGGGCCCAAAGTATGTGGTTTTGTCCCTGAAATGCGTGTACCGCAGGAAGTTGATGATCGCGATAGTCACCTTCCGGCCCTTGAACTCGGGCAGTATGTCGTCAAATACGTACGCGCCTCGGATGCCCATTGACGATTCGATCATCAAAACCGGTTCTTCATGACAGGCGCCCATGACGCAGCCGAAGGGAACTTCCGGGCCGATGAACTTTCCGTTGGATGTCGTTGACAGCGGACCGCAGCAGCAGCGACGCCGATGGCGATGCGTGTTGTCGTGGTTGTTGTTTTCATTACGTTTCTCGTTTGAGGGCAGCTTAAACTCCTGCTTTGTCGTTTCAGGTTTCCGAGAGGCCCAAGGCCCCGCTGGAGGCGTCAGCGGGCGTTGCCCCATTCGATAACCAGGGTTGCGGGGTTGCCAGTGGTAACCTCGGTCGGGACGACGATCTCGAGGGCGTCACCTTCGGAACTGACCTGGACCTTCTTGAGCCGGACCGGTGACTCCGGCTTGCCGCCGGTCAGGAACTTGTCTTCACGCCAGGGTTTGCCCAGGTCGAGCTTACCTTCCAGCTTGCCGGCGATGGTCTTTTTTTCGCCTTGTAACACCATGCCGAAGGCGATCCGACCGTTGGCCATGCGGAAGCTCTTTGGGCCGGCGTCCTTGGGATCCTTGGGATTGCGCTTAAGAAGGCGGACGGTCAGTTTGCCCGGCCAGGTCTCGCCGGTGCGGGTCAGTTCGGCGCGGCCGGATTGGTAAGGATTGCGGATGGTGACTGACGCCGCCTTCCGGTCGAATTCGATGCGTGCGGTGTCCTGCCAGCCGCGGCGACGCCGCTTGAACTTGATCCGGAATGGCGGCTTGGTGTCCGGTTCGGCGAACTTGCCGTCGACCCACATAGCGTCGAGTGATACGCCGTGGTAGGCGCGGGCGAGCACCGCGATGTTCTGCGCGTCGCCCGACAGCTCGCAGACCTGGCGTGTGAGGATTTTATCCAGCCCAATGGCGCCATTGCCGCCCGGTTTGGCGAATCCGTACAGGCCGACACCGGCCTTAACCGCCTCGGGCACCGCACGGGTGGGATCCTGACCGTTCCACAGAGCCATGCAGGTGATCATGCGCGTGTGCTTGCCGACCATCTTCCTGGCGTTTTCGATGTGCTTGATGCGTCCGGCCTCTCCCATGAGCCAGTCGGCCTGGCGGTACATGTCCGAATCAGTCACGTGCGGATGATGCAGCGTGTTTGAAGTCAGCCAGATTATGCAGTCCGGGTTAGCGTCCTTGGCGGCCTTGCGGGTAGTCTTCCAGCATCGATCGATAGCCTTGCGGCTGTATTTCAGGTCCTGGGCGCGGGTCAGTTTGTCCTGGCCGGGGAACGGCTCGCCCATGAGTTGTCTGTAGAGTTTCTTCTCGGCTTCGATCCACTTGCCCTTGGTCGACAGGCGTCTGGGCTGCCAGACCCAGTCGAGCATGATGCCGTCAATACCGGTGGTCTTCACCGCATCACCGACGGCCGCCGAAAGGTAGGCCAGGTATTTATCGGTGTATGGGATGTGATAGGTGCTGGGAGTTCCGTAGCTGAGTTCTGGATTCTCCTTGCCCCATCGCGTGTTGGCGCCAATGCAGAAATAGCCGATGACGAGCATGCCTTCGGCGTGACCGAGCTTGACGACCTCGCGGAGGAAATCGTGCTTCAGGCCGGGCTGCTGGGGGACCGGGCCGCCTTTGTACCAGGCCCAGCCGTTGGACGAGACGGCAAACGTCTGGATAACGTTGCAGCCTACTGCCTTGTGCCAGGCGACGTGGGCCTTGGGGTCCGCATCCTTCCAGGTCCCGGCAGGAGCGAATCCTTTGCGGCCGGCCCAGTTGAAGTCGAGGCAGTAGGCCTTGATCGTCTCGGGCTGGGCGAGCCTGGCGCCGGTCTTCGGCGCCCCGCCGCCTGCGCAGACGGGTGTCAGCGAAAGCAGTATTACAACTGCGGACAGACACTTCGTTACGATGCTCGTGTCAATCTGTTTCATAGTCTGCTTTGTCCTTGTATTGGATGCTGTTAGTCATGGCCTTCTCCCGGCCATCCAGATTCAAGTCTGAGTAGACGGTGGGATGGCGGGACGGCAGGCAGGGCTGGGGCACATGACGCTTGCCCGATTGCGAGAGGTATTATACCATAGCAAAAGATCGCATTGACGAAAAATAACACCTGTTTCGCGACATGCCGCGGAAGACCCGAAAACCACGCGGCGCGGCCTTCGTGCTCGATTTGGAATGGCCCGGCAAACGCCACACCGGCATCTTCGCCGGAACACAGCAGTATTGGCGGGAACCGGCGGATGGAGCCCGAAACGTAAGATCCGACCGACGGCGGGAATGGTGTCGCATTTTGCCGCATCCTGCCGAACAGAGGCCTGACGCGGTTGTGAGTCTACGACCCGGCGCCCGGACCGGAGATTCGGCTTGCTCAAGGCGCCGCATCGGATAGAATCACTGCAAATGCCCGACAATGGCGGATGCGGCTGATCCGAGACGCGGATCGGGCCAACCGGCATATCAAGGAGTACAAAAATGCGCGCTCAAATCAATCGACGCAGATTCCTGCGGACATCGGCGGTCGGCGCCGCCGGACTGATCATCCACAGCGAAAGCTATCCGCGCCGCATCACGGCGCAGTTCGATATCCCCGCTCGCGGCAAGCGGCCGGCGCTGAAGATCCACTGGTACAACGGCGGACTGAAGCCGCCGAAAGAGATCCTGCGCGGCCACGTCATGACGTCGTGGGGCTGCCTGGTCGGCGGTAAGAAGGCCGCGATCCTGTCAAACTGCCCGTGGAACACTCGCTACAAGCTGTTGCCGGAAGCCGAGTTCAAGGACTTCAAGGGGCCAGAGCCGAGCATTCCCCGCTCGCCGGGCCACCATGCCGAATGGATCGGCGCGTGCAAAGGCGGCCCCAGGCCGTTTTCCAACTTCGACATCGGCGCGCCTATGAATGAACTCGTCCAGTTGGTCCACGTTGCGACCCTGGCCGGGACGCCGATCGAGTATGACCCGCAGGGCTGCAAGATCCTCAATGCCCCCAAGGCCAACGCACTACTGCACCGCAAATACCGCGATGGCTGGACGCTGTAGGCCCTCGTAGCGGAATAGATGAAAATAGTGAAGGAGAAGCGCACATGGAGCATTCGCCTAAAGACCCCGCATCGATGCACGACGCGGCCGATCCGGATCGGGAGCGTGCAGTCTTTGCGGAACTTCAAACGCGGCTGCCCGGGATCTATTCAGCTTTTGGCGACCGTGCGGTCGAGCAGACCGTTCTCATCGTCCCGAGCCTCTCTCTGGATGCTGAAGTACTGGCCAGGGTCACCGGCGTTCATCACTATGAAGAGAGGCTGCTGTGCCTGCTGATTCTCCTGCGGCTGCCGCGCGTTAACATCGTCTTCGTAACCAGCCAGCCGATCGACGATTCCATTATCGACTACTACCTGCATCTCCTGCCGGGAATACCGAGCAAGCACGCCAGAAGACGCCTGACGTTATTGAGCTGTCACGACGCCTCGCCGGCGCCGCTGACGCAGAAGATCCTGGAGCGTCCAAGATTGCTGAACCGGATCCGAGCGGCTCTGGTCAACCCGTCGGCCAGCCACATCACCTGCTTCAACGCAACGCCGCTGGAAAGAGAACTCGCCGTGGCGTTGGATCTCCCGCTATACGCCTGCGATCCGGATCGAATACACTACGGCTCCAAGAGCCACGGCCGCGAGGTTTTCCGGACCGCCGGAGTCGATATGCCAGACGGGATGGAAAACCTCCGCGATGAAACCCAACTGGTCAAAGCCCTTGCCGAAGTGAAGCTGCGCAACCCCGATCTGAGAAGAGTCGTCATCAAACTGAATGAAGGCGTTTCCGGCGAGGGCAACGCCCTGCTGGACTACGACGACGCCGAGTCGTCTGCTGCGCGAGAGGAACTCGAAAGCAGTATCGCCGCCGAATTACCCCATCGAATCCGCTTCGAGGCCGAGGACATGACATGGGACGCCTATCGGGACAAATTCAGGGAAATGGGCGGCATCGTCGAGTGCTGGATAGAGGGTCGCGAAAAGTTCTCGCCGTCGGTGCAGTGCCGGATAGACCCACTCGGCAAGGTCAGCGTCATCTCAACTCACGACCAGGTCCTCGGCGGACCGAACGGACAGATCTACCTTGGCTGCACGTTCCCGGCCGATGAGCGTTATCGGCTCGGCATTCAGGAAGCCGGTGTGAAGATCGCACACGTCCTCAAGGAAAAAGGCGTCCTTGGCATCTGGGGGGTCGACTTTGTTTCCGTAGAATCCGGCGGCGAGTGGAAACATTACGCCATCGAGATCAACTTGCGAAAAGGCGGGACGACATTCCCTTTCCTGGTGCTGCAGTTCCTCACCGACGGCGTCTACGATTCCGAAAGCGGCGTCTACCGGCTGCCCGGGGGCCAGAGTCGCTGCTACCACGCCTCGGACAATCTCCAGAAACCGAGGTACAAAGGTCTAAGCCCTGACGATCTGATCGATATAATGGTGTATCACCAACTGCACTTTGACAGCACCGCCCAGCAGGGCGTGGTGTTTCACCTGATGGGAGCGCTCTCGCAATTCGGGAAATTCGGCGTGACGTGCATTGCCCAAGACCCCGAGCAGGCCGAGGAGTTGCACCGCAGGACAATGCGCGTTCTCGATCAGGAAACAGGCCGGGAGGACGCTGCTTCTCAATCGGGCCGAAATGGGTGAGCAGTTCGGGAAACTCCGCCGCGGTGGGTGTTTTCGCCGGAAGTTCAGCCGCGGCGAAGCACAGAATCAGCACAGCCAAGAGCGCGCCGATGCATTGTAATCGAGCCGCTGATCGGTTGGCCGGATCCTCGTCGTCATGTCGAAATCTCCCGGGGGAGGCGAGTATTGTCTGCAACCAGGCGTGTTCTTATGGTCCACGCAGATCTTGCGGCCTTGTTCACTTGATGCGGCACGGAATGTCGGCGCTTTGAGCCCCGGGGCAACCATGGTATAAACACCCCTTGCATCGACCAAACGCTTACTTCTGGAGATCCGGCTATTCCGTATATCGGTGAACTATACGCACTGGGCGCGGCTGTCACCTGGGCCTTTTCCGTCATCCTCTTCAAGAAGAGCGGGGAATCGGTGCATCCGATCGCCCTGAATACGTTCAAGAACACACTGGCTATGGTGCTGGTGTTGCCCATCGTCTTCCTGCACTCGGGATCCCGCCCCCACTCGGCCTCGCAGGCTGATTACACCCTTCTCCTGTTCAGCGGCGCGGCCGGGATCGCCGTCGCAGACTCCCTTGTATTCAAGGGGCTCAACCTGTTGGGAGCCGGATTGTCTTCGATCGTGAACTGCACGTACAGCCCGTTTATCATTCTGTTCTCTGTGCTGTTCATTGGCGAATCCCTGGGGTGGGTGCAGATATTGGGGGTCTTGCTGATCATCTCGGCTGTACTGACGGCCACCAGCCTCAAGGGCAGAGGCCCCGTAAGCCGCCACGACCTGATCCTGGGCGTCATTTGCTGCGCAGCGGCTATGGCGATCATGGGAATCAGCATCGTGATGGTCAAACCGCTTCTGGACCGATCACCAGTTCTCTGGGCCACGGGAATCCGTCTAATCGGCGGCTGTGTGGGGCTGGGCGTCCTCCTCCTGATTCATCCCCGGAGACGCGCCATTATCGGGTCCATGATATGCGCCAGAAGTTGGAAGTACACGTTGTGGGGATCGTTCCTGGGGGGATACGTAGCCTTGATCCTGTGGATAGGCGGCATGAAATACACGCAGGCCTCCACCGCCGCGGCCCTCAACCAGACCAGCAACATCTTCGTATTTCTCCTGGCGGCCTGTTTTCTCAAGGAGCGCATCACCTGGCTGCGAGGGACAGCCATCTGTGCGGCCGTGCTGGGGGCGCTGTTGGTGACGTTCGGTTAACTGCCGTCGCCGTCCCATCCTTTTTTCCGGGATGGGAATGCCGTTCCATATCTCAAACACATTGTCGCCATTGTTGGAAACATGACAGGTCCTGGGCTCCGGCGCCCCTGAACAGTAAGCCGGAAACGCCAGCGCGACAAGAAACGCGGACAACAATACGGTTTTAGTCTTCATTTCGTTTGGATTCAGATCACAAACGGGGCGCGCATCGCGCGGGACCTCATGCGGTTTGTCTGGGGATCGTCGATGAAATCGGCCTTGCGCAAGTCGAGCGTAACGTCCCGCTTCAACTGCTCGCAGATGTCCACCGCCAGACATATGTTTCTCTTTCTGTTCAACCTTCCACCGCAAGGTGATTGCCTTGGCTCCAGATTTGAATCTCCAGTTTACGCCGTTGAGCTGATCTGAAGGTGACTATAGGATTATTCCAGGGTGACGCAAAGGCGTTTTCAACCGGGAGGCGTCGGAATCTGAACTGGGATTGTCAATTATCACATCATCGCTTGATATGCATTGTTGCGGTTGGATGCCGTATTCCCGTCGTGCGGTCATGCGGGTCCGCGGGAACTCGCTCGAACGTTGACCGAGGGCTCCGAAACCGCTACGATGGCTTGCGATGCGGCGACTCGGAGAATACCGAGGACAATAGCCAACTCCGGCGATTGGGACATGGCCTCAACAGCCGAACCCGACGCCGCCCCGCTGTCGCGTGTGCGCAGAATACGAGGAAAGGAAGACAAACCATGCAGAGAAGACAATTCATCCGGACGATGGGAGCGGGGATCGCCGGTTTGTGTGTAGGCGGCGCGAGAGCCGCGGCGACGGACAAACCCAGGACAGGCGCCCCGAACATCATCCTGGTCATGACCGACGACCAGGGGTACGGCGATCTCGGCTGTCACGGACACCCGTTCCTCAAGACGCCGAACCTCGACGCACTGCACGCCCAGTCGACCCGCTTCACCAGCTTCCACGTCAGCCCGACGTGCGCGCCGACGCGATCGGCCCTGATGTCCGGTCGGGCGCCGTTCAAAAACGGCGTAACGCACACGATCCTCGAACGCGATCGCATGACGCTCAAGGCTGTCACCATCGCACAGGTCCTCAAGACCGCCGGATACACTACCGGCATTTTCGGCAAGTGGCACCTCGGCGACGCCGATCCATATCAGCCGCACAACCGCGGGTTCGACGAGGCGTTCATCCACGGCGCCGGCGGCATAGGCCAGAGATTCCCCGGCGCCCAGGGCGACGCACCCGGCACCGGCTACTTCAACCCAATCATCAAGCACAACAATTCGTTCGTGAAGACCGAGGGCTACTGCACAGACGTCTTCTTCCGCCAGGCGCTGGGCTGGATCAAGAACTGCGGGGACAAGCCGTTCTTCGCCTATATCCCCACCAACGCCCCGCACGGGCCGTTCATCGTCGACAAGAAGTACAGCGACCCCTACGCCGACAAATGCAAAGGAAAGTCGGTTCCCTTCTACGGCATGATCGCCAACATCGACGAGAACATGGGCCTGCTGATGAAGAAGCTCGACGAATGGAGCCTGACCAGGAACACGCTGCTGATCTTCATGACCGACAACGGGTCGGCGGCCGGCACGTTTGGAGCCGGCATGAAGGGCAAGAAGGGCTCGGTCAGCGAAGGCGGCTCCCGCGTCCCCCTGTTCTTCCGGCTGCCGGGGGTGACAAAAGCCGGCGTCGACGTGGACCGCATGGCGCGGCACTACGACATGTTCCCCACGCTTGCGGAGTTCGCCGGCGCGACGATCCCCAAGGGGCTGGACCTCGACGGCCGCAGCCTCGTCCCACTGATCAAGGACCCAAAAGCCGACTGGGCCGACCGATACACCTTCTTCCACCAGGGACGATGGGGCAAGAAAGGCGGAGGTCGATGGGCGCGAGGGCACTGCGACCCGGACAAGGCCAAGTACGAACGCTTCGCCGTACGATCCCAGAAATGGCGGCTGGTCGGCAAGAACTCCCTGTACGACCTGGAGAAAGACCCCGGCGAGAAGACCAACGTCATCAAAGAACACCCCGATGTCGCCGAGAAGATGCTCAAGGCCTACGACGCATGGTGGAAGGAAGTCCGGACGCTGATGGTCAACGAAGAAGCCCCGCTGGACGCCGGCAAACCGTTCGTCGCTCAGTTCGAAAAGCAGAAGAAGGACAAAGGCATTCCCAACTGGAAACCGCCGAAGATCTGAGGCCTGAACGTTCACCGCAGGAGCCGCGCCTGGCGACTGCGGCATAAGATCGTGATCGACAGCGGCGCCAGGGTCGGCTCTCTTGATGTGAACCTTGCGTTATGTGCGACGAGTTCTTGCCAAAGGCTCCGCTCTGCGGTTTTATTCCCTCAATTCGGAAGCTGGCAAGTCTCGCCGTTTGACATTCTAAGGGCGCCCCGCAATGCATCCGGCCTTTTCCCCTTGCCAAAAGCTCATCCATTATAGACAATCCAATTCAGGTCCAAGACCCAAGTTCCTATTGGAAATAGGAGAGCAAATCGCTAATGGTTTAGCGAAATACCCTGGAGAGCGTGATATGACAAATTCAACTGCGAACACCAACGCTGAAGGCGGCGCCGTCGGAAGGCGTCAGTTTCTGAAGAATACAGTCGCCGCCGGCGGAATTCTCGCCGTTCCGTCAATTATCCCCGCCTCGGCACTGGGGCTCGACGGGGCCGCGGCTCCGAGCGAGCGGATCGTAATGGCTTCGATAGGAATCGGCGGTCGGGGAAACCACGATCTGAACTGGATGCTGGGCGAGAAGGACGCACAGTTCGCCGCGGTGTGCGACGTGCGGAAGACTCGCCGCAAGTACGCCAAAGCCGTGATCGACGACAGGTATAAAACAAAGGACTGCGCGGCCTACAGAGATATCCACACGCTCCTGGCCAGGAAGGATATCGATGGCGTGGTGATCGCCACTGGCGACCGCTGGCATGCCCTGGCGTCCATAATGGCGATGCGTGCGGGAAAAGACGTTTACTGCGAGAAACCGTCATGTTTCACGCTCGCCGAAGGCCAACAGGTGGTCGATGCGGCGCGCAGGTACGCTCGGGTCTATCAAACCGGAACGCAACGCCTCAGTGAGGCCAATCACGTGTTTGCGATCGAGATGGCCCGCACCGGCCGGCTCGGCAAGATCCGCACCGTTTACGCCGATATCCGATATCGCGGCGGCTCGCGGCACGACTGGCTGCCGGCCCAGCCGACCCCGCCGAAGGATGAGGTCGACTGGGACGCCTGGCTGGGTCCCTGCCCGCGGCGCCCCTACAACGCGAAATATGTAAATCACGGCTGGTACGATTTCTATGATTTCGCCACCGATGTGGCGATGTGGGGCGCCCACACTATCGCCCAGGCGCTGGCCGGTCTCGACATGTCCAACGTTACGCACATGGAGATGGAGTACGGATCGCCCGGCAATACCATTGTCACTCGCCTCTCGAACGGCATTAAGCTGGTTCTGTTTCGCGAAAACGGCGCCAATTGCTGGAAGCCGTGCAAGTACTGGCATGGTTCGTGCGGCGAGCGGTATGACGGGACCGATGGCTGGGCCGCGGCGGCCGACGGGTATTCAAAGCCTGACGTTTCATCGCCCGAATTGCTGTCTGAGTTCAAGCGAGTGCTCGGCGAATATACCGGCCGGACCCAGCGCCCAATGAGCCACGTGCGGGACTTCCTCAACTGCGTCAAGTCGCGTCAGGCCACAGTCGCCGGCCCTGAAATAATGCGCGATTCAATGAGCATTTCCCTGGCCGCCGACACCTGCAGCCACTTGAAACGCAACCTGAAGTTCGATCTGGTCAAACGCGAATTTGTAGGCGATGCTGAAGCCAATCGCTTCAGATCCCGCGCAATGCGCCCGCCATGGTGCATATGACCTCGACGCCTCCGTTGTCCGTTATTTTGCCTAGCGCCGTTGCTTAGCGCCGTTGCTCAGAGCCGTTGCTTAGGCCCGCAGGGCCGGCGCGATAGTAGCCGGGTCCCGTAAGGGTCCGGAATTCGTGGTCTATGAAAAAAGAGCCCGATAAGGGCGACAGAATCGCGAGTTTGCAGATCAACTGTTCTGTCGCCCTGTTCGGGCTCCGCGATATGCGGGTATGCTGACCGGAATTCGCTCTGTTTGAAACGCGGACCCCGATGCCCCGCCGATGTCTCGGGTCTCGAATCGGTCCTAACGGCGTCCCGATCAAGATGACGCCGTTGACCTGTCACTGAAGGGCGCCCTGAAATTGCGTTCAGGATCCGAGAATAAGGAGAGTCGTCGTGTTTAGATTTAGATACAGAGCTGTCCTGATCACAGTTGTCCTGCTGTCACTCCTCCACGGGCCGCGAGGCTCCTGGGCAATTCCGCCGAAGTTCCGTGTGACGGCCGACGGACTTAAGATCGATCGTGTCTCCGCCAAGTGCCCGATCATTTACGACAACGACTGGTGGTCCGACATTCCGGATGATGCGTATCTCTGGGCCAAAGCCAGTCTTGGCCAGTGCGATCTGCGGGCGAACATCGTATCGCGGGACATGTGGGAGTGACGCAAGGGTTACAAGTTTTCGATGGATGAATGCATGAAGCAGTGCCGCACCTTGCTCCGGCAGGCGCGGGCCAGCGGGCTGCGCAACATACCAGACCCGATCGCCGGGGCTTCGCTGGCGTTGCAGCGCCCGGTCAGCGGGCGCATTTCCGATACGAAATTCCATCGTACGCCCGGCAGCGACCGCATCGTGGCCGAAGCGAAGAAGGCCTCTCCGGCCAAGCCTCTCCTGGTCTTCTGCGGCGGGCCATGCACGACTGTCGCCTGCGCCTACCTTACCGATCCGTCCATCACCAAGCGCATGGTCGTCTTCCAGATCGACGGCGGCGGATACAACGGGAAAGACTCCTGGTCGTGGAAAATCGTACAAAAACAGTTCGTCTTCGCCAACTGGGCCCGCGGCTACTTCTGGCCGAAGGTGGGCAAGTGGGACCCAAAGCGGTTTGACTCTCTGCCGCGCAATGCCCTGTGCGACGCTCTGCGGAAGTACGCGCAGACGACTCTGGCCCGCGCAAATCAATGGGGTGACGGACCCTGGGTGATGTGGCTCTTCGATCGCCGCTGCCTGACGTCGGCCAAATTGTGGGACAAGACGGCCATCACCGTGCCGAGAGAGGCCACCGACCTCAAAGCCATGGCCGATGAGTTCTTCAAGACAATGGCCGATCCGGCGGTCTACCGCAGCGTCAAACAGGACAAGAAAGCCGCCGCGGCGCCGGCCCGTTCCTCGAACGATGCGGCGGCGACATCGAAGCGGCGCGGCGATGCTCTTTGGAGGCGTTCTTTACTCCTTGCCTGCTCCTCAGGAGTTTTGTGACCGTTGAGCAGGCTTCTTAGGCGATTTCAGGATCTCCAGCCTTTCCTGTTTAGTATATCCCACGCTCTGCGAATGTGCTCAGGTCGGAACATTCGCTTTCGGTCGTTCCACGCATATGTCTTGTCGATTGCTTCTTCAGGGGTTTTTGCGCCCTCTTGGTCGGCCACCCAGTGGACGGTCGCGAGCAGTTCCATTCCGTAAGGAGTCTCGAATCCTCCGATAAGATCACCTACCCGGTCGAATCGCTCTTGTGTGGTCCGGTGGGCCTTTAGAAACTCCTCGGCATCGGCGACGGCTTCCGGTTTAAGTTCAATTTGCCTTTCCGGAGCATCTTCAGCGTCACCATAGCCTGTGATGAAATGCCCTTCGATATGGTTCAGTACATGTCGGAGGTTGGCGGCATAGGGGCCATACGGGGCCTTTCTGTATGTCTCATCGCAGATCGCCCCTGTCTATCGCGATCAGTTGCTTTCGCGGTCTGGCTCCAACCCTGGCGGCTTACCGGCACTTCTACTTAATCGCCTTCAGCAACTGTTGGGCGGTCTTTTTTGTTCGGGCGGATTTGGCTTTTGCGGCCGCTGTTTCCAGGGCTGTGCGGCGCTGCTGTTTGGAGGCGTTCTTTACGCCTTGCCTGCTGCGGAGGAGTTTGACGATCGTCGAGCAGGCTTCCTCTGCGATTTCCTGATCGGCGGCCATCGTCGCCAGCATCTTCAGGGCGCCGCCGGTTCTGATCTCGCCGAGGGCCGAGATCACCAGCCACTTTTCTTCGCGCTTCTTGGCAAGCGGAAGGATCTCTTCGAGCTTGGCGAGCTTTTGGGCTGCGCTGAGCTTCTTGGCGCCTCGAACGTATTGCAGGTACCCGCGGAGTGCGAGTATGCGGTGGGATGCTTTCTTGCCGGTTTTGGCCAGCGTCAGCAGCGGTGCGGTGACTGCGGCGTCTTCGGGCCAGTTGTCCGGCCAGGTCGACAGCGTGCGCGCCGCGGCGTCGCGGACAGCCTCTTCCTTGTCGGTCAGGCCGGAGTTCACCGCCCTGAGCGCCTCGCCGCCGCCGGCGCACGCCAGCACGTGCATGCCGATGACGCGAATGTCCTTATCGCCGCTCTTGGCCAGCGGCATCAGATCGCCGGCGCAAGCGGAGCCCGCGCGGGTGCTGATTGTCCGCAGCGCCTTTTCAAGGCTCGCTCGCTCTTTGGCGTCGGATGTCTTTTGAAGGACCTTCACGAGGCCGGCCACGTGCTTCTGCCGTCCGATCGCGCCTACCGCTGCAGCGGCGGCAATGCGGCAGTCGGCATCGGCGTCGGCGGTGCATTTCACCAGTGCCGGCAGCGCCGCCTCTATCCGGCGCAGCTCCGCCAGGCGGATCAGGACGGCGCGCGTCTTGGGCTCGGCTTTGGGCAGCCGGGCGACGATGTCGTCGTTGACTTCGCCTCGGGGGAGTCTGGCCATTGTGGATTTGGCCTTCTGCGCGATCGCGGCGTCAGAATCCAGCGCTGCGGTCAGGAGGACCGGCATGCAGGACGCACTGCCGAACTTCCCCGCCGCTCCGATCGCCGTCAGCCGCACAGCGGTCGGTCCGCTCTTTGCGGCCGCCAGCACCGCCGGCAACGCTTTGGGGTCGCCTCGGTCGGCCAGGGCGCGGATCAGAAACGCCCGCCGTCCGGCCTCAAGATCGCCCATCTGGGCGACCAGACCGTCGGTGACTTCGCCGCCGGGCAACTCGCGAGCGACTCGCAGGCCGATGCCGAACATCTCCTTGTCGGCCGATTTCAGTTGCGCCGCCAGCAGCGACAGCCCGGCCGATCCCCTGGCGAGAATCGCTCCGCGGATGGCCTCTATTCGTCTCTGCTTGGGCAGATCCTCTATGTTGCGGACGGCGTCGTACAGTTTTACAGCCGCTGCGGACTTGTCCCCGGCCGCCAGCCTCTCTGCGCACAGGACGCACCCGTAGGCGACCGCGGACTTGACCGCGGGCGGCGCAGTCGGCAGGAAGCGTTCGAGCGCGTCGACGGCCTTGTCGCCTCCGATCCGCCCGAGTGCTTCGGCGGCGGCCGAGGCGACTTCCGCGTCGGAGTCCTTGAGCCTGGCCGCCAGCAGATCCGCCGCCTTGGCGTCACGCCTCACGCCGAGTGAGTTGATTGCGCCGATCAGCAGGTTTCCCTTGAGCGAGCCGCAGGCCTTGCGGAGCGCCGCGTCGGCTTCGGGGCCGGGAATCGCCTCTAAGGCGATCCGAGCCCACGACGCCAGGTCCTTGTCCGCCAGCAGCGGAGCCAGGGCCGGGACAGCGGCCTTCGAACCGAAAATGGCGAGCTTCTTGCACGTGATGGCCTTTTCCTGCGGCGGCGCTTTGGATGTCAGCACGCCGATAAGCTTGGCCTCGCTGTTGTCGGCCTCGGCGGCGGGGGAAATGTTCGCAACCGCAAAGATCACCGCGGCCGCCAGGATTACGCATGTAGTGATGGATCGAGTATTTCGCATCGTTATTCTCCTTGGAGTCGGACCTACAGCCGCCATGGTTCGCGAAGCGCTTCGGACCGCAGTCGATTGGCTTCCTTGTCGCCGATGAACTCGTTTTTCTTGGGATCGTAGGTCACCTTGCGTTTGAGGAAGATCGCGATGTTGGCCGCGTGGCAGGCGATGTGCGTCCAGCAACTGGCGAAGTGGTTGGCCCGCGGCAGTCCGCGAGTCTTGACGCAGTTGAAGAAGTCACGCAGGTGGTTGTTGGCCGGATACCCGCGCACCGTCGCGCCGCGCCCGACCAGCAGGTCCGGCGAGCTGACCCTTACGTCGCCGCTGTCGCCGGTCTCGACCCAACCCTTGGTTCCCTCGAACCGCGCCGGGCACGAGCCCAGCCGCCCCCATCCGCCTCCGCGGATCACCAGCTTCACGCCGTTGGCGTATTTTGCGGTGGCCTGTCCGTTCTCGATCGGCCAGTATTCCACCGGAGCGGTTCTGTCGGCCTGGTTGGCCCACTGGCACTGGTCGACGCAATGGCTGCCCCATTCGAGTATCCCTCCGCCGACGAGTCCGCCGCCTTTCTCGAAGTTGAACCCGTTCATGAGCCGCCGATTGTACGGCCGCCATGCCGCCGGGCCGAGATACAGGTCCCAGTCCACTTCCTCCTTGGGCGGTTCTTTCTCCGCCGGCATCCAGCCGCTGGTCGCCGTTTTCATCCCGCCGGGATGGGCGTGCACCTCGGTGAGTTTGCCCAGCCGACCGCTGTGGGCCAGTTCGACGGCGAACGAGAAGTGCGGCATGTTCCGCCGCTGCATGCCGCCCTGGAACACGCGTCCGGTCCGCTGGTACGTCGCGGCCAGTTCTAGACTCTGGGCGATGTTCTTGGTGCACGGCTTTTCGCAATAGACATCCTTGCCGGCCTTGGCGGCCAGTATCGAGGCCGTCACGTGCCAGTTCGGACCGGTGGCGATAAGCAGCGCGTCGATATCCTTCCGCGCGAACATCTCGCGGAAATCGCGATACGTGACGCACTTGGTGTCGCCGTATCGTTTGTCGACCATGCCCTTGGCTCGTCTGCGGCGTGCGGCCTGGACGTCGGCAATCGCCACGACGCGCACATCGGGCTCCTGCAGAATGCATCCCAGGTCATAGGAGCCCCGGTTCCCGACGCCCATGGCGCCCAGTATGATCCGATCGCTCGGCGCTACTGCGCCGTCTTTGCCCAGGACGGTTGAAGCTATGAACTGCGGCACTGCCGCCGCCGCGCCCGCCGCAGCCAGACTACGCCTCAAAAACTGCCGACGATGAATTGCCTTTCTCCCTGACATCGATAGCTCCTTTCTGCATGCCAAAATGGTGATGCGGAGTCCTTCAAGTTATTACTCGAATTCTAAAACGCTCCTGACGACATTACAAGCACCCTTCCGGCGAATATTGCTGATCAGGAATCCGATTCGTTTATTCGATCACGACTTCCTGTACGCCGGAAGCCCATTTCTCCTGTAGTACGATCTCCACCTTCAGCGACGAGGTCTTGATCGGATCGAACGTGACCTTGTTGAACGAGTCCTTTTTGACCAAGTACGGGCTGGAGTTCTTGACCGGTTTGAACTTACCGTCTGAGTCCTTGTAGACAACGCGCCAGGATTTCGGCACGCGGCACGCGCCGCGGCCGCTGTCGTCAAACCAGTAGACTTTCACGCTCGATATTTCGTGGTCCTTCCTCCAGTCAAACCGCAGCCACTCGGTGACGCCCTTGTGAGGCCAGAAATCCAGGTGCAGACCGGAAGTGTCGGCGGAGTTGGCCGGGATGTTCTGGTCCTTGATCGCGTCGAGAGAAACGTGCACAAACGATGCGGTTGTCTTGCTGATGTATGTTAGCGTGTCGGCCGGCCTGGGACGAGCCGCAGCCGGCGTGCGGGCCGGCCAGACGGTCATGTGCCCCCTGCCGCGATGGGCCCAGGCGTAGTATGGAATGGCGGTGAAGGCTTTCTTGGAAGCCGGCACGATCCGTCCGTCGAGCGTGCGCTTGGCTGTGCCGGCCTGACCGTTGATCGTGACGACTCCGCCGAGCAGATCCTTCCTGAATTGAGTCTTCAGTTCGGCGTCGTCGGGTATCACCAGGTCGAGGACCTTTCCGTTGTTGTCGGGGCCTTCGAGGCAATACACCACCGGCCCGCGCTGCAGGGCGACCTTGCCCTTGTTCGAAACGATCCTGGGGTTCGAAGTAATCCGCCTGACGGGCATGGGGAGATCCAGTTCGATCGTGTCGCCCTTTTTCCAGGTCCGCTCAATGCGCGCGTAGCCTTGCCGCATGCTGAAGGGGGTCTTCTCGCCGTTGACCTTGAGCGACGCCTGCCGGCTGACTTTCCCTACGAACGAGTACAGGTCGCTGGGGATCGGCTTGTTCCGCACCCAGCCGGGAATGCGGACGCAGACCGCCAGTTTGTCCGCCTTTTCCGGCGTGACGGTTATCTTCACGCCGCCTTGCCATGGATATCGCGTCTCCTGGACGAGCTTGACCTTGTTCCCATCGCAGTCGAGCGTGACGTTGCTTCCGAGGAACAGATTCACGTAGAGATCCTTGCCCCTGGAGGCGTACGCCAGTCCCGGCATGGAGGGGATGAACCTCGCGACATTGGACGGGCAGCACGCGCAGCCGAACCACGGGCTGCGTGCGTGCTGGCCGACCGACTCGAGCACGTTGGGGTAGAAGAAGCGATCGCCTTCCATCGAGATCCCCGACAGCGCCGCGTTGTACATGGTTCGCTCGAGTACGTCCATGTACTTCGCCTCGCCGTGCATCAGGAACATGCGATGGTTCCACAGGATGTTGGCGATCGAGGCGCAGGTCTCGCAATAAGCCGTCATGTTCGGCAGTTCGTACGCCCCGCCGAAGCCTTCGTGTCCCCCGGCGGCCCCGATCCCGCCGGTGATGTAGAGCTTGGCGTTGATCACGTCGTCCCAGATAGTGTTGATGGCCTTGACGTACTTCATGTCGCCGGTCAGGGCCGCCACGTCGGCCATACCGGTATAAAGGTAGGCCGCACGCACGCTGTGTCCGACGGCCTTGGTCTGTTCGACCACGGGGATGTGGTCCTGGCCGTACATGCCGTACAGGCCGCCCTTTCCGTCGGGTCCGCGCCGGCCTTTCCGCCCTCGCTGGTCGAGGAAGAACTTGGCCTGATTGAGGTACTTCTCATCGCCAGTGACGCGGTACAGCCTGCACAGACCGATCTCGATCTCCTGGTGGCCCGGAGGGTCGGTGCGCCCGGCGGCGTTGAAGACTTTGCAGATCAGGTCGGCGTTCTTCACCGCCACGTCAAGGAACGTCTTGTCGCCGGTTACTTCGTAGTGCGCGACGGCCGCTTCGTACATGTGGCCCATGCAGTACTGTTCATGAATCCACGGGATGTTGGTCCAGCGTTTCTTCGGCTGTCGTTTGGGCGTTGAGTAGAACGTAAACAGGTACCCGTCGGCCCACTGGGCCTTGGCCATGACCCTGATGAGCTGGTCGAGATAGAGCCTCATCATTCGGTCGGGATGCACCTGGAGACTGTACGCGGCGCCTTCCATGATCTTGTAGACGTCCGAATCGTTGAAATGGGCGCCCTTGTGCGGACCTTCCAGCAGGCCGGCGGACTTCTCGAAGTTGCTGATCCGATCTGTCGCATCACATTGCTCGAACGCGTAAGGGATCGTAACCGTTCGGCTGGTCTCAAGCCGCGGGCGCCAGAAGGCGTCGTCTACGTGGACCTTGCTGAACGACACCGGCTTGATGTTGTAGTCGCGCTGCAGCTTGTCGGATTTTTCGGCGGCGAAGCAGCAGGCGGTCATGAGCATGTGGGCCGCCAGGACCGACAAGAGAATCGTTGTCTGTGATTTCATCATGATCTTATTCCTTTCCCGGGGCGATCTCGCACTTGCGACCCTCGGCCCCAGTATTAGTTAGACGCCCGGCCCATATGCCGGACGATTGGAGGCAGTATGACACCGGTTCGGGCCTCGTACAAGGACGGAATTCGATAGTCAAACCGCCGGTATCGGTCACAACAGCGTGTCCAACTCATCGACCAGATCAGCGAAGTGGTCCATGGCGGTGTCGACGGGCTCGGGGCTTTCCATGTCCGCGCCGGCGTCGCGGAGCAGGTCGAGCGGATCTTTGGAGCATCCGCCGCCGGGAGAGCGTCCCTGCGGCGATCGGGCGCAATATAGCACGCGATCCCAGACCAGTCAAAGACGGGATTACGCAATCCGGCGGCCTGCCCCCGACCGGCCGTCATCCGCTGAGGAACCGGCAGATGTGGGCGCAGAGTATGCCGAGGTACGTGCCGACGATCGAGCCGAGCACCGCCAGCAGGAGCCCCACCGGAGCCAGTCCCTTGTGGTATATCTCGGCGACTACCGGAGCCGACGCCGTGCCGCCCATGTTGGCCTGGCTGGCGGCGGCCATCAGCGCCATCGGTGCGCGGAACAGCCGACCTGCGGCCAGGATGAACGCGCCATGGATCAGCACCCACACGATCCCCACGACGATCATCAGCGGCGCGTCGGCGAGGCTGGTCAGGCTGGTCCGCGCCCCGATCGACGCAAGCACGAAGTACAACAGCCCGTAGCCGATGGTCGAGGCTCCGAACCGCTCCAGCCGGCGAATCGGGGTCAGCGACAGCAGCAGGCCCAAAGCGGTCGCCAATATGATCGTCCAGGCGAATTGGCTGACGATTTGCGGCACAACAGGCAGGACACCGGCGAGTTGTATCGCCGCGTACGTCCCGACCGCCGCCACGGCGAACATCACCACTAAGTGCCGCAGCGTGATCGGCTCGCTCCTGGCCGCCGCCCCGCCGGCGGTGCGTCGCTTCAGGTCGTCGAGTATGTCGCTCCTGGCGCGGTTCCAGCGGTCGAACTTCGCCTGGTGGGCCGACAGGAGGATCAGCAGGCCCATCCACGCGTATGGGATGATCGTGTCAGCCACGATCATCGTGCCGTATATCTTCGAAGGCGTGCCTACGGACTCCGCCACGGCAATCATGTTGCTGGAGCCGCCCATCCACGAGGCGCTCAACGCGCCTATGCCCGACCAGATCTCCGGCGGCAGCCGGGAACCGAAGATCAGCATCACGATCGGCCCGCCGACCAGCGTTCCGAGGCTCCCGGCGAGCATGACCGCGATGGCGACCGCCCCAAGGCGGTAAATCGCACGCAGGTCCACGCTGATAAGCAACAGCACAAGGCATGCCGGAAGGCAGTACGTCGTGATGACGCCGTAAACCGGCGTGATGACCTCGCCTGCGAGATTCTCCTTCGGCGGGATCAGCCCGATCGTGTTGGCCAGCATCGGCAGGAAGTAGATCCAGAACATCGCCGGGACGTATTTGAAGAACCTCTCTGCGCGGCGGCGCCCGGCGGCGTAGAGGATCGCGCCCTCGATCACCAGCAGCACCATGATGATTCCCATCGGATCGTCAATCATGCGTCGGGCTCCAGGATGTACTCTCGCCCCGCTACGGTGATCGGACCGAATCGGCGGCGTGCGAACAGGAAGTGCACGCCGTCGAGATCCGCGTAATCGAACGCCCCTGTGCCCGCGGCGAGATATATGCCCGCCGACAGGCCGACCATCGTTTCGGTCATGCAGCCGATCATGAGTTTCAGACCCGCGGCTCGGGCCAACTTGCAGATCGCCTCCGAACCGGCTATGCCGCTCTTGGCGATCTTGATGTTAACTCCGTCGCCGAGGTCTTCGTCGATGATGCGTCGGCACACGTCGGCGTCGAAGACGGTCTCGTCCAGGATCAACGGAACGCCGCCATGGCGTCGAATACGCTTCAGACCCGCGAAGTCGTCCCATCGCAGCGGCTGCTCGAACAATTCGACGGCGATCTGCGCCTTGGCCAGTCCGTCCAGCATCCGGCGATAGGTCCGGTGAGTGTAGCCCTGGTTGCCGTCCAGCCGGATGGTGAACTGGCCAACCTTGCGATTAAGTTGTTCCGAGAGCCAACGAAGGAAGACCAGATCGGCCTCGACATCGCCGCTGACTTTGACCTTGAACGTCCTGAACCCCTTGCCCGCGGCACGGTCCAGCCACGGGGCCAATCCCGCCCCGCCCGGGGCGAACGGGATGGTGATGTCGGTTTCCAGCCGCCTGAGTCTTCCGCCCCAGTGAGCAAATTCGCTCTTGCCGCCCCGCGCCAGCGCCGCACGGAACAGGGCAACTTCCAGGCCGCTCAGCGTCATGTGAAACGCCGAATGACCCTCCCGCAGCTTCGCCAGGACGCCGGGGTAGTCCCCTATCGGCATGCCCCTCATCATCGAACGAGCTCGTCTAAGCACGCGCGTGATCGCATCGGGCGTTTCCAGCGGGAACGAGAAGCTGGTCGGGACCTCGCCGAGGCCCGAGACGCCGTCATCGAGCAAGACTTGCACCAGCAGACTGGTGATCGCTGACTTGCTGCCCAGCGATGTGGCGAAGACCGTCCGCGTCGGCCGGACGATCTTCCTGTAATGAATCTGCCTGACGCGGCGCATCCGTTCTGCCCGTTTTGCAGGTTCGTTGAGGCCCAGAGACTATCCCTGAGCTGAATGCAGACAATATAGCACCGATCCGAGCCAGTCAAGAACGCACCTGATCGATCCGGTAACCGCCGCGGCAAACCCTAAATTCGGCTTGTCCAGAAGGCTTCATCGGTTACAATCTTTGTAATAGTCTCGCGGCGTTCGCAGACGAAACGGCGCCTCTCGGCAGGCGGCAAATCCAAAAGGCTTAAGTTGAGGTGATGCGTAATGAGGACAAAGGCGATTACGCTGGTCTTATTCCTACTGGCGTGGTCGGGTTCGGTGTCTATTGGAGCCCCGCCCAAAGCGAGCGCAGGAGCCGGGACAGGCCCCGAAGCCAGGGCCAGAGCCGACTACGAGGCTGCCGGGAAAGCGGCACGAGCCGCAGAAGCCGCCGTCGGCCCTTTGAGATCCGCCTTGAGAAAGGCCGACACAGCCTACGCCAACGCCAGGAAAACAGCCAACGCAAAGCGACAGCACGCCGTAAGGACGAAGAATCTGGCGAGCCAAGCGGGGGTAACGGAGTTGAAACAGGCCGAAGCCGCCGTACCGGCGGCGATAAAGGCCCTGGACGCCGCCACGAAGGCCAAACCCCCATTGGACAAGGCGCTGGTTGCGGCTAGAGCCGCCGCCGCGCCGCTTCAGCAGGCCTACGATGCCGCCGAGAAGGCCTCCCGCCAGGCCCAGGCCGCCGCGAAGGGGGCCTACGACGCGGCCAACAGACTCTCCGCGGAAGCCAAGAGAGCCGCGACCCAGGCTATCATCAAGCGTAGAGCGGCCAATGCCGCCAAGACAGCCCTGACCCGGGTCCAGCAGACCCAGCGGAGGCTGCAGAAGCAGGTCGGCGAGGCGCCGAAAAAGCTCGCCGAAGCCCAGAGGCGGAAGACGACGGCCGATCAGGCGTTGGCTGTCGCCAAGAAACGGCTATCAGACGCCGCCGCTGCTGACAAGGTCGCCGCAAGGGCCGCGGCAATCGCCCAGGCCGGCGCAAAGGTCGTGTCAGAGGCTCAGAAGCAGCAGGCCGCGAGCGACGCGGTCGCCAAACGCAAGGTCGCCGACACCGCAAAGGCGGCTTTGGCCCGGGCGCGGCAAAACCAACTGCGGGCACGAGCCCGGGCGTCCGCCGCGGCGCGGAACGTGACCAGCGCCCCGGCGAGAAAGAAGGCGGCGGACTCGGCCCTGGCCAGCGCCAAGAAACGGGCCGTCACGGCCGCAGCCGCTTATAAGACCGCAGAGCAAACGGCGAAGAACGCCGCGACCAGAGCCGTTCAGGTCGCCGAGAACGCCGGCGCGACAGCAGCAGCAAAGAAACGGGCCGCCGATGAGGCCGCCGCCTGGCGAAAAGCCGCCGACGCGGCCGAGGCGGCGCTGAGGCAAACGCACCAGGGCTACAAGACCGCGCAGGCCGAGGTTGCGGCCGCCGCCAAGAACATCACCGCCGCGCCGGGTTGGAAGAAGTCCGCCGATGCGGCTCTTGTCAGCGCCAACAAACTGCTGACGGCGGTCGCCGCGACGGCGCAAACCGCCGAACAGGCCGCCAAGAGGGCCGATGCAGCCGCCGGGACAATGGCCCGGCTGGCCGGCAGGTCCAAGGAGCAGGTCCGGCAGGCCGCGGTCGACGCGGCGGCCAAACGCAAGAAGGCCGACGCGGCAAAGACTGCGCTGACCGTGGCGCAGGCGGCCCTGCAGGGTCCGCAGAATTCCGCCAACGCCGCGGCTGAGGAGCTTCTTCAGATTTCGACGCAGAAAAAACAGCTCGACGCGGTCGTAGCGAGTGTCAAGAGGCAACAAGTCGCGGCTGCGGCGCTGGAGAAGGCTGCTGCGGACTCAGAGAAGCTCGCCGCGCTGAAGAAGCAGGCCGCCGATCAGGCGGCGGCTAGACTCAAAGCGGCCCTCGACGCGGGAGCCGCACAGGCCCAGGCCGCTCAATCCCTCCGGAAAGCCCAGGCCCAGGCCGCTACGGCCGCCAAGGCGCTGACTGGCGCCGCGGCGAAGAAACAAGCCGCCGACAAAGCCCTGGCAAGCGCCGGGAAACAGTCGGCCTCAGCCGCTGAAGCCTCTCAGGCCGCCCAACAGGCCGCACAAAACGCCGCAGCTTTAGCCGGGACAATCGCCGCGGACAAGAGCAAATCGAAGACCGATAAGAAACAGGCCGCCGACAAAGCCGCCGCCTTACGCAGAGCCTCCGATGCGGCCAAGGCGGCGCTGGGGCGAGCCCAACAGAAAGTCAAAGCGGCCCAGGCGCCGGTTGCGGCGACCGGCAAAGAACTGGCCAAGGCGCAATCGCGGAAAAAGTCGACCGATGCGGCTCTGACCGCCGCAAGGACCAGAGCTGCCGCCGCGGACGCCGCAAACCAGGCGGCCCGGAAAGCGGCTGGAGAGTTGATCCAACTCGACACCGCCAGGAGACAGACCGCGGCGCAGGCCGCGGCCAAGCGGAGGTCCGCCAATGCCGCCAGGGTGGCCCTGAATCCCAAGCAGACAGTCCTGGAGCAGGCGACAGTCAGGGCCAACTCCGCGGCGCAAACTCTGACCAGAGCCCAGGCCAGGAAGAAATCCGCCGAAGCACACCTGGTTAATCTCAGGAAACAGATCGCCTCGGCCAAGAAGACGCACCTTGCCGACGAGAAGGCCGCCAAGGCAGCCGAAGCGGCAGCCGCTCCGTTGAAGGTCCAGGCCGACAAGGCGCGGGCGGCGTATATCGCCGCCAGCAGGGTGGCCGACAGCAAGCGCCAACTGACCGAGAAGGCCAAAGGCGCTCTGTATCGGCTGCTTGCGGCAGGTCGGGTGGCGAGTATCATGGATAGCCCCAATCCGCCGAAGCCTGCAAACGGCATCGACAAGATCGTATTCGCCAAGTTGAGTTCACTGGGCGTCAAACCGGCACTCTGCTCCGATGCAGTATTCGTTCGCCGCGCTTTTCTGGACCTGACCGGCAAGCTGCCTTCTGCAAAAGATGCCAGGGCGTTCATTCTGAGTTCGAACGAGCGCAAGCGCGTCGCCCTTATCGATCGTCTCCTCGATCGATCCGCCCATTTCGATTACCTGGCCATGAAATGGAGCGATATCCTGCGAGTCAAGGCCGAGTTCCCAGTCAAAGTCTGGCCCAACGCGGCGCAGGCGTACCACCGATGGATATGGAAATCGATCGCTCAGAACAAACCGTACGACAAGTTCGCCCGGGAACTGCTGACCTCCAGCGGCAGTAACTTCCGGGTCGGATCGGTGAACTTCTACCGCGCCATTCAGAGCAAGACTCCCGAGGGCATAGCCTCGTCGGTGGGATTGGCGTTGATGGGCGCAAGGACGCACTCCTGGCCGAAAGAACGCAGCGCCGCGATGGCGGTGTTCTTCTCGCAGGTCGGATACAAGCCCACCAGCGAGTGGAAGGAGGAGATCATCTTCTGGGATCCCCTCAAGTCGACCAAGACGCCGGGAAGCATCGCCCCGGGGATCAAGGCCGTCGCCCAGTCGATAACGGTGACCAACAACATACCAAAGGCGCTGGCCAAGCCTATGAGCGAAAACGGGCCGCTGAAGACCGTTTTCCCCGACGGGGCCAAGATAACGATCCCGCCAAACCGCGATCCGCGGGAAGTGTTCGCAGATTGGCTGATCAACCCGAAGAATCCCTGGTTCGCCAAGGCGATCGCCAACCGCACCTGGGCCTGGGCGATGGGGCGCGGCATTATCCACGAGCCGGACGACATTCGTGAGAATAACCCGCCCAGCAATCCCGAACTCCTGGCCTACCTGGAAAAGGAGCTGGTCTCCAGCGGCTACGATCTGAAGCGTCTCAAACGCCTGATCTTCACCTCGACGACGTACCAGTTCTCTTCGATACCGAGACACAAGGCTCCCCAGGCGAAAGCCAACTTCGCCAGCTACCTGATGCGGCGAGTGGAGGCCGAGGTGTTGATCGACGCGATAAACAACATCACCGGCAGTTCGGACCTCTACACCAGCGCCGTGCCTGAGCCTTTCACGTATATTCCCAAGGGCATGCCCGCGGTGTCGCTGGCCGACGGCAGCGTCACCAGCTCCTTCCTGAGCTTGTTCGGACGCTCGGCGAGAGCTACGGGAATGGAGAATGAACGCATCAACGAACTTGCGTCGACCCAGTGGCTGCATATGCTGAATTCGGCGACAATACAGGGCAAGCTTCGAAACAGTAAGAAGTTCGCGGCCATGATCTCGGCAGGCGGCAAACCGAAGGAAATCACCGAAAGACTCTACCTGACGATACTATCGAGATTCCCGACGGAAGCCGACGTAAGATCCGCCGAAGAGTACGCCAAGATCGCTGTGTCGAAGGGGCGTTACGTATGGATCGATCTTGCCTGGGCGCTGATCAACAGCCCGGAGTTTCTTCTGCGGCATTGATCGCCGCCGAAACGTTGAGTTCCCCGAAATGACAATCTAAGTCAAATCAAAGGACGGTTGAAATCATGAGTACAAACGGCAATTCAGACAATCAGGAACGCGTATCCCGGCGCGAGGTGATGCGGCGCGGCGCCATGGGCGCAGCGGGCGTGATCGTAACCGGCGGCTTGAGTTCCCGCGTCATTGCGGCCAAGGCCAAAGCCAAGAAAACGCCCCAGCAGATAGCCGCCGAGAAGAAGGCCGCCGCGGAGAAAGCCGCCGATCTGAAAGCTGCTCGGGACACCGCGGCGATAGCCAAAGCCAAGGGTAAGGGCAAGATCAAGTCGGTCATCCAGATATTCCTCTGGGGCGGCATGTCGCACAATGACGCATGGGATCCCAAACCCGGTACGGGCTACAACTACCTCGGACAGTTTGACAAGGCGATACCCACTAACGTTAAGGGAATCCAGCTCGGCGCGCTTTTCCCCTACTTGGCCAAGCAGGCCGACAAGTACTCCCTGATCCGCAGCATGACCCACGGCATCAACGGTCACGAGACCGCGGCGTACCTCATGCAAACCGGCCACAAGCCCGGCGGACGCCTGGCGTACCCCAGCGTGGGAGCCATATTCACCTACTTCAAGAGAAATCAGTACAAGGGCCTGCTTCCGCCTTACGTCGTGATGCTCAGGGCGGCGGGACGATTCTCCGAAGAGGGCTTCCTGGGTCCGGCGTACAAGCCTTTCGCCACCGGCGGCAACCCCAACTCCGAACGATTCGAGGTCCAGGGGATCGTCAATCGCGGAGTCAACGACGCCCGACAGAAGGCGCGCCGCGAACTGCTCGACAAGATAAACACCATGGGCTACGGTCTGGCCGACGTGCCTGAAATGGCCGAAGTCGAAGCCGCCAAGCAGAAAGCCTACGGGCTGATCCTGGGCCGCGGGAAGGAAGTGTTCAATCTCGCAAACGAACCTGCGGCGCTGCGGGATCGCTACGGGCGCAACACGTTCGGGCAGGAATGCCTGGCCGCCCGCCGAATGGTCCAGGCCGGCGTGCCCTACGTCACCATCAGTTTCCCCGGCGGATGGGACACGCACGGAAACCACTTCGCGACGATGAGGCGACAGTGTCCGTGGTTGGATCAGGGACTGGCGACGCTGCTTGCGGACCTGAGCGAGAAGAAACTGCTGGACAGCACCCTGGTCTGGTGCACCGGCGAGTTCGGAAGAACGCCGAAGGTCGCCTGGGAGCCGCCCTGGAACGGCGGTCGCCATCACTACGGCGCCGTCTTCACCGCGCTGGTCGCCGGCGGCGGGTTCAAGGGCGGTCGCGTCGTCGGAGCGTCCGACGCCTTGGGCGAAAAGGTCAAGGAACGACCGGTATATCCGGCGGACCTGCTGGGCAGCTTCTACCTGCTGGCCGGCATCGACGCCTCGGCCAAGCTGCCCCACCCCCTCGGGTTCGACGCGCACGTTCTGGACACCGAGAAGGAAGGCATGAAGTCGGCCGGACTCCTGGAAGAGATTATGTAGCCGTAGCGGCGGAAAGTACAGGAACTCAATGAGTACATTCAACAGATTCGCGATCCTGGCGACGATCGTGCTTACGGGCGCAGCGTCTTCGGCCCAGGCGCAGAACCAGTACATCGGCTACGTCTACCCGGCCGGCGGTCAGCGAGGCTCGACCTTCGCGATACGCCTGGGCGGACAGCGACTCACCTACGCCTGTGATGTAGTCGTCACCGGTGAGGGAGTTTCCGCCCGGCTGGTCGATTACCACCGAGTCATGAGCAACCAGGAACTCAGTTTGCTCAGGCGGCAACTCAGCGAGTTGAAGAAGAAGGGCGCAACGCTGGGCGACGCGATGGCCGCCAAGATGGCGTGGTACGAGTTCCCCGAGCGCGTCAAGCCGCCCGAGGTCCGCGGGATTGTCTGCCTGGCGTGCGGGCGGCTCAACCCGCTCGAAGCGACGGTCTGCAGCAACTGCAGCGCGAAACTCGAGAGGCCCAAGAGTCCGACATCCACCGAAACTCCCGCGAATAGCGCGGCGCCGAAGTCCGAGAAAGACATCGCCAAGCAGAATCTGATCGAGCGAATCGAAATAAAATTCGCCGAAGACGAGCGCACCCCGGCGGTCAGAGCCCACATGGAGATTGTCTTCGCAGAAATCACAATCGCCCCCGACGCGAAACCCGGACGCCGGGAGATCAGGGTGATCACCAAACTCGGCGTGTCCAACGCCCTGCCCTTCTACGTGGGCCAGGTTCCCGAAGTCGCCCGCAAGCCGATGAAGACCGCGAAGAAACCGGTTCTCGGCAAGGAGCATCTGGCCCAGCGCAAGCGGCCGAAGGAGGAAGAACTGGTGCGCATCACGCCGCCGTGCACGATGAACGGTCAGATCGCCGCAGGCGAGGTCAACCGGTACCGTTTTCAGGCGACCAAGGGCCAGCGCCTGGTGATATCCGCCAAAGCTCGGGAGTTGGTCCCGTACGTCGCCGACGGCGTGCCCGGTTGGTTTCAAGCGGTGCTGAGCATCCACGACGCGGCCGGCAGGGAACTGGCGTACAACGATGATTTCCGCTTCAATCCCGACCCGCTGATCTATTTCGAGGTCCCCGATGACGGCGACTACGTGCTGACGATCAATGAGGCGATCTTCCGCGGACGGGAGAGTTTCGTGTATCGAATCACCATTGGCCAGTTGCCGTTTGTGACCAGCATATTCCCGCTGGGCGGACGCGCAGGCGCGCCTGTCAAGATCGAGGTCAACGGATGGAATCTGGACAAGACCAGCCTGGCTCCGCCCTCGAAAGACGCCAAGCCGGGTCGCCATCTGCTTTGCGCGACTAACGGCAAGCACATCTCCAACTACGTGCCGTTCGCCCTGGACACGCTGCCGGAGTGCCTGGACAAGGAATCCAACGACGACCCGTCCAGGGCCCAGAAGGTCACTCTCCCCGTCATCGTCAACGGTCGAGCCGACCGCCCGGGCGACTGGGACGTTTTCGAGATCGCAGGGAAAGCCGGTCAGACGATCGTCGCCGAAGTGCTCGCGCGCCGGCTCGGATCACCGCTGGACTCCTTTGTCAAGATCACCGGCTCCGACGGCAGGATTATCGCACTGAACGACGATCATTACGACGCGGCGTCCGGGCTGAACACCGATCACGCCGATTCGTATCTCATGGTCAAACTGCCGTCCGACGGAAAATACTTCATTCACCTCGGCGACACGCGGCGACATGCAGGCAAGGAATACGCCTATCGGCTCCGAATCAGCCGCCCGCGCCCGGACTTCGTGCTGCGCCTGATCCCCTCCCGAATCTGCATTCGCAGCAGGTCGTCAGCTTCAGTGAAGGTTTTCGCTATTCGCAAGGACGGTTTCAACGGGCCGATCAAGCTGAGCTTCAAAGACCTGCCCAAAGGTCTCGTGTCGACCGGCTCGGCGATCGCCGCCGGCAAGGAATACGCGGGGCTGACTGTGAAAACGAGCCTCATCGCGATGGAGAAACCGGTCAACCTGACTGTCGTGGGCACTGCGTCAGTGGGGAGCCGCAAAATCGTCCATGACGCCGTAGCCGCCGAAGACAGAATGCAGGCTTTTCTATGGCGCCATCTGCTGCCGGCTGAAGATCTGCCCGCCCTGGTCTACAATCCGTCCTACAGGCCGCCGATCGAGCGCATCCGACCGCCGATCCTCGACGAGGACAGGCCCAAAGGCGTGAAGCGAGACCTGCGAAAGAGTTCGGTCGACTGGTATCTCAGACAGATCGGAAACCTCCACCAACAGTGGTTCATTACCGACAGTTTCGCCAACCGGCAGATCGCGCGCATAGAGGCCCGCTTGATCAGATAGAGTCCGACGCGCGTTATTGGGGCCAGGCGTTACTTCGCCGCGGAGCCTGCCTTGGCCACCTTCACCGATACTCTTATCGGCACGGTTCGTTTGTGGTCGTTGTCGAAAACGACCGCGTAGTGATGCAGGCCGGCGGCGAGTTCCGAGCGGTCGATATAGGCGCCCAGCTCCGTTCGAGCGATTTTCGTCTTGTCGCTGATTTCAAAGTCCGGCTTGTCGCCGCGATAGACATCGACCTTCAGGCCCCAGGTGCGGGACGTCAGGCCCCAGCGGACCGCCACTTCTCGACCGGGAATCTGCTCGGCGGTGACTTTGGGCATGGGGTCGGGCAGACGGACCGGGTAGATGTTGCGATGCCGCCCGGCGATGGCGTACACCTCGCCGCGAGGCATGTCGAGTCGCGGATTGGCCCGGGCCGCGGCTCCGGCTTTGGTGATGATATCGAGCATCTTCTGATAGTGCTTGTTCTTCGTGCTCTCAAACGAGATGACCGGCTTTCCGCTGGCCGCACCCTTGTCCCATTTCCGCCATACCTGCTTGGGGAAACTGTCCAGCGGCTTTACGGCGTGTTCGTATCGCCCGGTGCTGAAGATGCGGAGCCGCCTGAATCCGTCGACCTTCGCATCACGACACAACGCTGCTCCGTGTCCGTCTTCGCCTTTGGCCAACGGGGCCCGGAGGATGCGGCTGTGTTTCGGGTTTTCGAGATTGAACCAGTCCGGCTCGAACCGTCCGCCCCGACCGGTGTTGTGGCATTTGACACAACCGGCGGCCTTCATCTCGGCTATGAGCTGGTTCTTGGCGTTGCGCCACTCTCCCAGACGGAACGCTCTGGGCGTGTAGTTCCACGTACCGTGGTAGGGTCCATTGCCGTCGATCCACGCCAGTATCAGATCCTTCTGGGCTTTCGTCATTCTGAAACGGTCCTTGTGCCCCAGGGCGCCGTCGACAACAACCTCGGCCAAGGGCGCCGCCGGCGATCCGATCTCATAGGCCGGGAAGATCTGCGACGAGTAGTGGGCCGTGCCGTTCATCGAGCAGACCCCGGCGATCAGCGTGGACTTGTACTGGACTTCGCGCCGGGACACCAGGTTCTCGTAACTGTTGCTGAAATACTCAGTCCATCCGCCTGTCAGATCGAGTCCGGCGGCGAATCCCTTCTCGCCGCCGTGACATTTAACGCAATGTTCATCCAGGACCGGCTGCACCATTGTCGGGTAATCGAGCGGGCCGGAGCCCCAGGATTCGTCTTTCGGCGTCGCCGGAGCTTTGCGCTGGGCGATCGCGGGCTTCTTCAGAGGCGGGAAGGTGGCCTTCTTGTCTTCGTGGCAGCCGACGCAGCCGCGCGTGGCTCCAGGCGCGGCCTGGATGAACGTACGCATGGACCGCACGCAGCGCCCTTTGGCGTCGAGGGCCTGCAGGAAGATTATCTTGCCGGCGGGAACCTTGAAGTATGAGCTGCCGTCGGATTCAACGGGGACCTCGCCGAGGTAGTTCTTCGCCGTCCAGCAAAGCGCCGCGGAGATGGTGAACGTCTGGTTGAAGGGACCGCCGCCGGGCGTCTTGCTGACGCGCGAGGTCTCTTCAATTACTCGGAGCGACTTGATCGAGCCGCGCGGGACATTGGGCATTCCCTCGTAGACGTCCTGCACGGCGAAGAAACCGTAGTCCTTGCTGCGGTCAACCTGCGAGGGACGCATATTCGGAAGCGGACGCACCTTGACAGGTATCGGAGAATGACAGTCGATCGCCTTGTCGCTGATGAGGAGTTCGCGGGTGAGGGAGTCGTCGGCGTTGCGTTTGATCAGGAAGATCGCGTTCTTACCGCCATTGCGGTCGCTGAAGAGAATAAGATCCTTCGTGACCGGGTACGGATCGCATGCCTCTCCGGTGTCGCGAGTGGGATTCTTCGGGTCCGAGAAATTGAAGACGGCTTTGGGATCGTTCTTGCCCATCTTGGTGTCGATCAGTGCGATCGTGCCGCGCGGCGTGCTGTTGTGCTTGGAGAAAGTGCTTATGATGTACCGCGGGGCGGAGAAGACCTGGCGCGAATCGAGCACGGCTTCGGGGAACACCATGTTGTTGGCGTAAAGCGCGGTCTCCATCGTTCCGTCGGGGTAGACCGTCCAGAGGCTCTGGATAGTCAGCGCCGTCTTGTCGACATACTCCCATCTCCCGTAGAGGATCCGTCCGTCGAGCATGAGACTGGGGTCGAATTCCGTCTCGCTGTTGACCGAGATGGGATAAGTGTTCTCACCGTCGGCGTCCATTACGTGCAGAATCGCCACGCCGGTGTTGTTGCACGGGACCAGGCCGTTGTGACGCATCGTGGTGAAGACTATCTTCCCGTTGGGCAGATACGCCGGCGTCAGGTCCTGTGCGGCTCCGAGCGATCCGTGCCTGCCGCAGTAAACGCTCTTGATCTTGCCGTCCTTCTTGTCGGGCAGATAGTCCGCTCGCGGGTTGGTTATGCGCCGAAGTCCCTTCCCGTCGATCCCGATCTCGTAGATCGACGAACTGCCCTTGGGCTCGCCCTTGAAGCAGAACAGCACCTTCTTGGCGTCGTAGGACAGGTCCGGATCGAAGTACATCCCCCTGCCGAGAGTGTTACTGCTCTTTTCGTCGATGACAGCGCGGAGCTTATGCTTCTCCGGCGGATCGGCGGGGTTTTCCAGAACGTAGATGCCGCCGCCGGGATGCCACTGGTAGCAGGTGTCGTAAATGTGGATGCCGCGGTAATTGCCTCTCTTGGTGAACATGAGAGGGCTGTCGAGGTTCTTCCGGAGCGTCTGGGCCGCGGGCGCGGAGGCTGAAATAAGCGACAGCAGAGCCAGGACTGTTAACTGGTGGAATTTCTTCATTTGATTTCTCCGATTCGCTGAAGCCCCAGCGCTATGCTCGGGCCTGTCAAAGGCAATATAGCACCCAATCGAAGTTCAGTCAAAGACGGTATTCGGCAATCCGAGGTCTCTGCTTTCCAACTTCCCGGGCCGGCACGATCCACATTGAGTTGGTCTGTCAGGAAACAGCATCCCCTTTGGAGGTCCTTCGTCGAATCCGCGACCTGGTCAATGAAGTGCATGGACTTCGGCAAGACGTCGAACCTCCCGCATATGAATGCAGATTCGCCGCCCCTTTTAAGCACGCGAGCAGGAGGCTGGGGTTCGCTTCGCGGCGCCTTCGCTGCGCTTCGGCGTGAACCATCGAGGCGTCCTCGCCCGCGGCGCGTCCGCAGTCGCTGGTTCAGCCTCCGCACAGAAGGCACAGAAGGCCGGCCCTTAGGACCGACCTTCTGCGTATCGGGGTGACTGGATTTGAACCAGCGACTTCCTGCTCCCAAAGCAGGCGCGCTACCAAGCTGCGCCACACCCCGTCGAGTTCGGCGATTGTGTCAGGTTTGACCGGCAATGTCAAGCCGCACGCTTGACCGGCGGCCTGGGCGAGGTCGGTCGAGCGGTCGGGCGGGGCGCCGCAGGACGAGGAGCCAGCGATTTCAGGTCCGTTTTCCGGAAGTACCTGACCAGGTGCCTGAACACGCCGTGAAAACCGAAGCCGCCCTTTGTCCATTCGGCAATAGCCTGCTCTTTGGTCCATCCGTCATGGACTACTCGGTAGACCGCACACATCATCCCGGTTCGATCGGAGCCGTGAAGGCAGTGAACCATGACCGGCTGGTTGTCCGGATCAGCGATAAGCCTCAGAAATTCAGCGACCTCCTTGTCCTCAGGATGCAGCGTATTGAAAGTTATCCGCTTGTACTTCAGCGGAAGATCTCCGATTTCATCTCTGTCGCTGTGAAACTTGCGCAGGCTGATGATCATCCTGATCCCCATCCGCGACAGATTCTTCATGCCCTCTTCAGTCGGCTGGGCGCCGCGATACAGCGTCGGCGAGACGCGGTGGAAGTTGTCCACGCCATCGCACTTGAGCGGTGTGGCCCAGTGGCCGGTCGGACCGGTCGTCGGCACAGCCTTGACTTCGCGCTTACGATTCACTCCGCCAATGAGCGCATCGCCGAAGAAAAACCACGCCCCGTAAACTCCCAGCGCCGCAATGCACAACAGCACTATTCGTAACGATTTCTTCCTGGTCATTGCAACCGTTCCTGGCCGAGCTGCCATACGCATCTTCGGGGCGGCTTACAGCCGCAGCCCGTCCAGCAGTCCGCCGGCGGGGGCCTTGGGTTTCGTGGTGCTTGACGAATTCTTGCCGGGGACGACGTTTTTCAGGGCGTCCAGGGGGTTCTTCGAGGGTGTCTTGTCGCCGCCTTCGGAAGTCTTGCCCTTCAGCAGCGAACCGGGGTCCTTGATGATTGAGCCGGGATCCTTGATGATCCCACCGGGATCGATCGGCAGGCCGCCGGGCAGGACTTTCTTGAGGCGCTCGCCGGCCATATTGGCCAGTTGGGCCTTACCGGCCTCCATCAGCGCTCCCTTCAGGCTTGCGACTGTCTTGCCGACGTCGACCTTAACGTCCGGGCTGTCCACGGCGCCCTCGATCACCGCCACGAGATCCAGCCTGGTGATGCTCTTGAACATCTCTCCAGCGGTCTTCGCGTCGAAGCCGAGCACCTTGCCGTCGCCCTGCACAGCCGACTGCAGTTTACTAAGCTGCACCTGGAAAGGTAAGGCGAGCGTCTTGCTGTTGAACTTACCGTCCAGCCTCAATGTCGCCAGTGCTTCTTTGATGTCGATCGGGCACTTTTCGCTCAGTCCCATCGCGGCGACCTTCAGGTTCGGGGCGAGAACCTTGAGCTGGTGCATGGCGCCTTCGGTTATGAAGTCGATCACACCGGAGGCGTCGAATCCCTTGTCGCTCTTGGCCGCCAGGGTCATCGGCAGTTCGTTGAGGGCGAGATTGCTGGACAGTTCCTTTATGTCGATAACGCAGTCGCCGATTTGGGGGACCGGGAATTTTTCGATCCTGATCTTGCGAATGGTTATCATCGGCCGTTCGGCCAGGAGACCGGCGGCCGAGGCCTTCAGGTATCCCCGGTTGGCGGCCATCTCGTCAGCCCGACCCCTGGTCTCCTCAGAGGTGCGTTCTTTCTGTTCTTTCCGCTGCTGCTCCTGCTTCTCAAGATAGTCTTTGATCTTGGCCAGATAATCGAGAATCCTGTCCTTGTTCTCGAAGTAGTCGCTGAGCGAGAATTCGCCGTCGCCTTCCTCCACCGGAGGGGGCTGGCGATAGACTTTTCCCTCTTTGTCCCGTTTGACGTTGGGCAGCACTTCTCCGATCACCAATTCATCGATGACAGCCCGCCCGGTCAGCAGTTCGGCTATGCTGATCTTCGCATGCAGTTTGTTGGCATTGACGGTATTGTGCGTAGGCTGCCTGGCGTCGGTGACCTGGAGCCCGTCAAGTTTCAGCTCCCCGCCGGTCAGCGACAGACTGGCGGTCTTGAGATTCACCTCTGCGCCCGTGCCGGACTCTATGCCGCCGATGACCGCCGAGCGGGTCATATCGTTTATGAAGAACATCTCGAAGGCGACAACGAGACCGACAATGATCAGCAGAAGGATTATCCCCGACTTGCGGAGGATCGGATGCTTGAACGCGAGCATTTCGGCCAGCGACTTCTTCTGCTTGCCGAACAGAATCCGCATGGTGAGTCTGCTGAAGGTGTTCGAGGTGAGCTTCTGGATTCTGACGCTCTTGGCCGCGGCCGCCATCGAGCCGATTCGCAGGAGTTTGATTGTCCTTGCGATCATCCCGCCGATTATGAACCCGACGACCATCGCTATCGGAATACCGCCCACCAGGCAGTACAGATCCAGCCCCATCAACGCCACGAAAGGCGTTTGGTAGGCCTGGGCGAACAAACCCTCCAGACCCATATTGTGGATTATCACGTAGCCTATCTCATACGTATACGGCGCCAGGGCCAGGCACATCGCCTTGCCGACCACCACGCCGATCAGCATGAGCCCCAGTGAGAGGTTCACGATGGCGAACAGGACCAGTAGAGCGAAGGTCAGAGCATTGAAGCCCGGTATCATTCCGATCATGACGCCCAGCATACAACTGACAATAATCTGCCACGACGATGCGCCGCCGCGCACCATCTTGACGAATTTCCGGAATAACGTGAACATGCAATGCTCCTCTTGCCGTCAAGCCTGTGAATGGCGCCGCCCAGCGGTCGCCGGTGAGTCCGGAGCCCGGTCGGGGCGTCCCGAACCCGTATTGGTTCAGTAATTGTATCCGAGACGGACCCTTCGGTAAACGCGCTGTTTTCATTAGTCCCGCCTCGGTCGGCCCAGGAACTGCAAAGGGGCGCCTTCGGTGTCGAAGGCGCCCCTGTCGTGCAGCAGTCCTGGGGCTGGCGATTACTCGTCAGAGTATTGGTGCGTACTCTCGGTTTCACCGGCCGGCGATGTCATCTGATCGCTGGTCAGCGCCACCTTGAACCGCACGTCACCGGCCTTGACGCCCTTGACGACCACTTTGTAAGTCGTCTTGGCCTTAGGCGCCAGCTTCGCCAACGGCGCGAAGGTCACGGTCTTGCCTTCGGATACGCCCTTGGTCGGTCCGGTTCCCGATACGAACGTCTGCTCGTCAGGCAGCGTGCAGACAATGACGATGTTGGTGCCGACCGCCGAACCCTGGTTGGTTACGGTGATCACGTAGGTCTCGTTGGCTCCGACTTCGATCGGGTCCTCGAGGTCCACGCACTCAAGCAGAATCGCCGGGATGCCTCTGACGGTTGTGACCGTCTGTCCGCTGGCCTTGGAGCAGTACGCCGTGGCCGCGGCGCTGACTCGGACAACGCCCTGTTGGGTCATCTTGGTCGACACGGTGACCTTCTTGGCCGATCCGGCCTTGATGGTTCCGAGCTTCCATGTGATCTGACCGCCTGATGCGGCGCCCTGAGCGCTCGCCGTCAGCAGCGTAGCGCCGGCGGGTATCGAGCCTGTCAGCACGGTGTCGCGTGCGTCGGCGGTTCCGTTGTTGGCGACGGTGATCGTGTAAGTCGCGGTCCGCCCGGCGAAGCGGGTCTTGGGTCCGGTCACGTCGACGGCAAGTTGCGGCACCACCACAGTCGTCGTGGCGCTGGCCTGGGCGGTCAAGCCGCCGTCTCCGGTGACTCTGGCGGTGTTGGTGAACTCGCCGACCTTGGAGGCCTTGGTGGTGACGGTCACCTGGCGGGCCTGTCCCGGCGGGATGTCGCCGAAGTCGAACGCGGCGGCGGCCTTGCCGTCAACCGTCGTTACGCCGGCGGGCAAGGTGTCCTGAACGCGGATGTTGGTCGCTGTTCCAGTTCCAGTGTTGGTCACGATGATCTTGGAGACGATGTTCTCGCACAGCAGAACCGTCGCCGGTGCGATCTTCCGGATCTTAACCGCGGGCTGGACGGCCTTGATCGGCAGGCAGACCTGCGGCATGTCGAATTTCACGTCCGAGCAGCCGATCAATGTTCCGGTGGCCTTGGCGGCGCCCTGCATCGCAAACGTCTTGCTCTGCTTGGGGCCTAGAACGCCAACGGACCAGACCGAGTGGCTGCCGGTGATCTGTCCCTTGGGCGCCGTGCCGGTCAGGGTGACGTTGTCGGAAAGCTTCCCGGTCAGCGTCACGCCCTTGATTGCGGCGTTGGTGAGGTTGGTCAGCTTGATCTGGTAGGTGAAGGCTTTTCCGACGAGCACTTCCTTCGGAGCAGTCTTTTCAAGTGAAAGAACGCTGTTGGACAAGTCGCCTGTCGGCAGGGCCATCTTGACCATGGCCATTCCGGGCGCCGGGGTCGAGGTAGTCGCCGACGCCCTCGGTGCGGGGGTCCTTACCGTTGCTGTCGGAGCAGGCCTGGGCGCCGGCCTCGCTGTTGAAGCGGTCGGGGTTGGAGCCGGGGCGCCGATTTCCGGTTCTCCCCAGCTGCAGCCGCCAAGCGCCGCCGCGGCGATCGTCAGCATTATCAGTACGTTTGTTGTCCTTCTCATTGGTTGTCCCTTTAACAGTTAGTTGGGGGTAGTTGGGGGTTTTCTATCCTGGGCGCGTGTGAGGCGTGGCCTGTGAGTTGCGACTGGACTTGGGTGGGTCAAAACGTCAAACCGTAATCGACACAAAAAAAGCGAAGTCCGGTCAAGGGGACGCCGCGCTGGGCGGACGTCCCCTTGACCTTGTTCGCGATTCAGCTAGTCAATCAGTCCGAGTAGATGTGCGTACTCTCGGTTTCTTCGGCCGGTGAGGTCATCTGATCGCTTGTCAGTGAGACTTTGAAGCGAGTGTCGCCGGCCTTGAGGCCCTTGGTGACGACCTTGAAGACGGTCTTGGCCTTCGGAGCCAGCTTCGCCAGCGGGGCGAAGGTGACGACCTTGCCTTCGACGGCGGCCTTCGTGTCAGCAGTAGACGATACGTAACCCTGCTCGGCGGGCAGCGTGCACTTGATCTGGATGTTCGTGCCGTCGGCCGAACCCTGGTTCGTCACGGTGATCACGTAGGTTACCTGGCTTCCGGCCTCGATCGGGTCTTCGATGTCGACACATTCGAGGAGGATAGCCGGGATGCCCTTGACGATCGTCGTCGACTCGCCGGAAGCCTTTGCACAGTAGGCGGTCGCTGTCGCGTAGTTGCGAAGCTCGCCGAGTGCGACGGCCTTGAGCGTCACGGTCACTGTCGCCGAAGCCTTCGGAGCCAGCGTGCCGAGCTGCCAGGTGATTTTTCCGCCGGAAGCCTGTCCGCCGTTGGAGGCGCTGACAAACTGTGCGGTCGCCGGGAGAGTGTCAACCAGAACGGTGTTCTTGGCCGCCGCGTCTCCATTGTTGGTAACCGACAGGGTGTACTTGACGTTGCGGCCGACGAATCTCATCTTCGGAGCGGTCTTGGTCAGTACGAGGACCGGGACCTTAACAACCGTCGTCGATGAGGCGCTGGCCTTGAGTCCGCCGTCGCCTGTCACCGATGCGGTGTTGGTGTACGTTCCGACCTTCGAGGCCTTAACGGTCATCTTGCCGGCCTTGCTCACGCCGGGGGCCAGAGTGCCGATGTCGAACTCGGCCTTCTTGCGTCCGTCCAGCATAGTCATGCCTTCGGGCAGTACGTCCACGATTCGTACGTTCGTGGCGGGCGCATCGCCGGTGTTCTTGACGATGACGGTGAACGGGATCGTGTCGCACAGCAGAGCTTCCTTGGGCGCCTGCTTGGTCAGGACCAGAGCCGGCTGGATGATCTTCGTCGGGGCCGAAGCCTTGGCGCTGAGTCCGTCGTCAGCAACTACCGTAGCGGTGTTCAGGAAGTCGCCGGTGCGGGCGCCCTTAACTGTTACGGATACCGACTTGCTGGCTCCGGCTGCGAGGTCGCCGAGCTTCCAGGTCAGGTTCTGTCCGGCCACTGCGGCCTTGGGGGAGCTGTCAACATAGACGATTCCCTCGGGCAGCGGGTCGGTCAGGACCGCGTTGGTCGCGGTGACCTTGGACGGATTGCTGACAACGATGTTGTACAGGAAGTTCTTTCCGAGCACGGCCGTCCGAGGCGCGGTCTTGGTGATCGCGATCGCCGGGGCGACCCATGTCTTGGAGGTTTTGCCGATGTGAATCAACTGCGCCGGCTTGCAGCACTGCTTGTTCTCCGGACGCGTGATGCGGACTTCAACATTGTTCACGCCCTTGGTCGGCGTAGTCTGGTTCAGCGTGACGGTGGCGATTCCATCCTTGTCAGTCAAGACAGTGGCGATGGGCTTTCCGCCGGGAGCGAACGTGGCGGCCGGTCCGTCAAGAACCTTGTACTGCACTTCGTATCCGACCAGCGGGGAGCCGTCGGAGTGCTTGGTGACCTTGGTCTTGAACACGTGCGGCGTTCCGATGCGGTTGACCGCGGGAGCCGGAAGCTGCCAGGCCGCGTCGAGCCAGTGCTTGACGGCGAAGACTTTGTGCTTCGACCAGTCAAAGATGCCGGGCGCGTAGGCGATCACGTGGGTCGTGCCCTCGACCGGCGAGGTGATGACGGCCCATGTCTGACCGGGCTTGAGCACCACATCGTCGGACGGGTCGTCGTTGCCCCGCGTCAGAGTGTGGTTGAAGTTGTTTGTGTGCGTAACGGCGAACTTGTTTGTGATCTTGTGGCCTCTCGTGGAGCGCCATCCGCTTTCGTCAACTTCTACAAAAGTTCCGACGCTTCCGTCGGGGATCAGCCATTCGACTCGACGGTTCGGAAGAGTCTTGCCGTTCTTGTCTTTGACAGTGGCGACAAAAACATGCTGCGTCCGGACGGGATTCACATCCAGCAGGGGCGTGATTTCGATCGACGCGGCGTACGGATCCCAGTTGGTGTAGTAGCCGCCTTCAGCGGGTTCACCGTGCATGCGTTCGACATCGCCCGGGGCAAGGGTAAAGGAATGGGGGAAATGGGTCCTGCAACCGCCGACCATGGCTACGGTCGTGACTGCAACAGCCATCACGATACATCCGAACATCTTCTTGTTCATATGAAGCTCCTTTCGCTACCGGGCGCCCGAACTCGCGAACGTCCACGATACTCTAAATAACAACCTATTAATCCAAATACACCTAACCCCGACTACGACCCGAAGGCCGCATTTGCCGGAGAACTTATTATCCAAACGCACCTCGTCAGCAAATCTGACGGATATATTTCCCAAACACCGATAATTCGCTACACGATCATTATCGGGCAAAACACATGACGTCGCCAGAACAATCCCAAAATCAATTACTCCTGCGATTTCAATTCATTATAGGCCCCATAAATCAGGGCGTACAAGAATGTATAGAAAAAATCCCCGCGAATATCAAGTATAATAAGTTCTGTGCACGTGTTTTTCGGACGCTCAAAAACAGTGTTCGCAGAAGCTGTTGGATTGGCCAGGCCCACTGCAACTGAAGTCCGTCCCGCCCCGCCCTGCCGACAGACTGCTACTGGTTTGACCCTATTTTTCAGGCAGTTTGGCGCCCCTCTCGACCGCGGGGGCGCCGAACATCCTGACGTCCTTCAACTTGCCCAACCCCTTCAGAGGCTCAATATCGTCAACTTTCGTAAAGGAAAAATCCAAATACTCCAGGTTTTTTAGCCCTGAAAGGGGTTTTAGAGAAGACACCCCGGTTTTTCCGATACTCAGGCGCCGCAGGCGAATCAGCCCGGCCAGCGGGGAAATGTCGGTCACGGGCGTCTGAAAAAGATCCAGATTCTCCAGCCCCCTGCAACCCGACAGCGGCGTCAGGTCCGAGACCTGTGAGCCGAAAAGGTTCATTTCACGCAGCAGGGCCTTGTCTGAAAGCGGGCTGAGATCCGATATCTTCGTCTCCGACAGGCCGAGTTTCTCAAGTTTCTTCATGCCTGCCAGAGGCGCGATGCTGCTTACTTTCGTCCGATCGCACCAGAAGTACCACAGGTCGCTCAAGTTCGCCATAGGCGTCAGATCAGTTACGCCGGTCCCTTCGATCGACAGCGATCTGAGATGAACCAGGCCCTTGAGCGGAGCCAGATCCGACACGCCGGTGTCGGTCAAAAAAACCTTAGTCAACACGGGGATATCCTTGAGCGGCGATATGTCAGACACTTTGGTGCTTTCAACGCTCAGCCACCACAAACGCTGCAGCCCCGCAAGCGGCCTGAGGTCCCGAACGCGAGTAAAACGCAGATCAGCAATGCGAAGATTGGGCATGTGGGCGGCGAACGATATGTCCTCGATGTCGGCGCCCACCAGGTTCAGTTCGCGCACCGACTCCAGATCAGCCAGGGTCACTTCGGCCGGGGCCTTCTTCAAACTGCGCCCCACCGCCGTCCGAACAATCTGGGGAATCGTAGCCTTGATCGCCGGCGACGACGGACCGTCGGCAGGCGTCCTGCAACCCAAGCCGGAACACGCCGCAACGCACAAACACACGATCAAGCCGAATAAAACCGCAACATTTCGCATAAGCCCGCAATTCCTTATCCAAACCGCCCCCCGAAACCCGCTCCAATTCTAACCCTTTCCTGGATAAACGCAACTGTCGCACTGGTCCCGTGTCAAATATGGAAATGCGAGCAAACCCATGAACTACCGCTTGCCGCGGCGCCTGAGGACAAAACACCCGCCCAATATGAGAACGCCTATCGAACCCGGTTCAGGCGCCGGGCTGGCGAGTTCAACGCACGGCGCGGCCGCTGCGCCGAGCTCGAAGTACGCTCTCAAGACTGCGAAGTCCTCGAGATTCACGACACCGTCGCCGTTGAAATCCGCCGGTTCATCGCCGAGCGAGCCTCCGAACTGAGCGACTAGATTGTTGTAGTCCGAGTCGTCAACCATGGAATCGTCGTTTGTGTCACCCATTGAAGCCGGTGTCGTCGGGATAACCGTAAGCACGGTGTAGCCCGCCAGGTCGCCTGTTGTTTCATAGCTGAGGGCGTAATCGGCGTTACGTGCGCCATCGGTGATGTCCAACCAGTCCCGACTGGCCTCATCCCAGTATCGAATGTCATCACTACCGCCGATCAGGTTCAGGAACTCGCCTAACGAACCGTCGGCGTTCCCGTACAACGCCAGCATGCCGCCGGAGCCCATTTTGACGAATGACTCGCCGCTGTTTGTGTTGTCAATAATCATCCGGCCGCCAACGCTGACCAGACCCTCGCGGTAGATGTTCATGACGCCCGAGCCAAGGTGGCCGACATGCAGATCCGCCGTGTTGGTCCATTTCGACCCTACGCCGTTCACCGTAGCCTTGCCTTCGGAGCCCGCGCCGTATCCGACATAACCCTCCCCATTGTCGACTGCCCCGCCGCCGGCGATCACCAGGGATCCGACGCCGTCCCTGGCAACGCGAATACCTGTGCTGTTGCTCCAGGTCGAACCCGAGCCGCACACCGTCACCAGACCTGAAGAATCGGAGTAGTGACCTATCAGGCCGTAGACGCCGGTAACCAGACCGCGTCTTTCAATATTGAGTGTTCCCCGCCCGTGGAAACCGATATAAGCGTAGAGGGAGTTGTCCCAGTGGGCTCCGTCTCCCGTCACCGTCATCAACCCGACGGCCCCGACGGAGCCTCCAACGACACCGTGATTGTCGGCTACAACCCCGCGGTCGGAAATCTCCACGGCTCCCGAACCGTTGTAACCCACGTAGAAATCCCCGCTATTGCTCCAGGTTGATCCCTCTCCGCTGACCGTCACAGTTCCGGTCGCACGCGACTCGTAAGCCACTATTCCCGAGGAGGCGTTTACGACGCCGCCGTTGACTATCTCCAGTTCGCCCGCACTGTCGGAGCCTATCGTCAGAGACCCGCTGAATCCGACGGTGGGCCCGCCGACAACAAGCTCACCGCCAATTATGTCAACAACGCCGGAGTCCCAGATCTTCAGCCGCGAACCGGCCTTGACCATGGCGAGGTTTTCTACTGTAAGTCGTCCGGAGCCGCCGGACTCGGTGTCGCTTCCGCCGATATAGAGACCGAGCGTGTTTGTCCAGGTTGACCAGAAGCCGCTTACAGTCACCTCGCCCGAACCGTAGCTTGTATATCCGATAAACCCCTGCGTATTGCTGACAGACCCGCCGTTTGTTATCTCCATCAGACCGCTGTCGTAGCGTCCGATGTAAAGGGCGTCTGAATTCGTCCAGGTCGACCGAGGGCCGCTGACAACCGCCTGGCCCGTGGATTCGCCGCTGACGTAGGCAAAAGTATTGCTCACGCTGCCGCCGTCTAGGATTTCCAGCCTGCTTGTTCCGACGAAAAGGTGTTCGGAATTGGTCCGGGTCGACCCCAACCCGCTGACCGTCGCCAGGCCCGGGACCTGTCCGTTGTTGCTTAGCCAGCCTATGGTGTTGCTGACCGAACCTCCGTCGGTGATCAGCAGCGTACCGGAGTTGACAAAGAGCGTATCGGATACGGCCCACGTCGAGCCGGAGCCGCTAACAGTCACAGCCCCCGTCGAACCGGTCTCAAACGGATCGTTGGTCAATTGAGTGTAGCCGCTGGTGACGCTCCCGCCGTTGGTGATATCCAGCGTGCCTGCGCCGTAGTAACCGACATAGAGATCCCCATCATTGGTCCAGGTCGATCCGGCTCCCGTGACCGTTACCGAACCGGTCGAATCAAGGCCTCCGCCTATTATCCCATAGCTGCTGACGACATGCCCCGTATCGGCGATCCCCAGGGAGCCTTGCCCTTCGAAGCCGACAGCCAGACCGTCCTCATTGGTCCAGGTCGAACCGAAACCACTGACGTTGACCACACCGGTTGAATTGACGCTGTGGCCGATATAGCCTTCAAAACCCCTGACATCACCACCGCCGGTTATCTCCAACTCGCCGTCGCCGGCGTACCCGACCGAAACGCCGACTCCAACGTTCCATTCCGATCCGTCGCCGCTGACGGTCACCAAGCCGCTGGACGACGTAAAGCGGGCTATGTGACCGTATTCACTGCCGACGGCGCCGCCTTCGGAGATATCAAGATCGCCCTGACCGGTGCGGCCAATGTACATTTCGTTGTAGATCTGCAAGGTGGATCCTGCGCCGTCGATTGTCATGTCGCCGACGGACCCGAATCGGTCACCCAGGGTGAATTCCCCGCACACAACGTCGCTGTCGTCGTCAATTGCCAGTCCCCCCCATCCGGTAACGCCGACATAGACAAGCGTTGTCGCCGTCCATGAACCCGGATCGACAGGGTCGATCTCACCGCTTGGCGTAACACCGCCGTGAGCAGTACAGACCCACAGACCAATAGACACAGCCAGAATCGTCGCCTGTTTGGCCATAATCACCCTTTCTGTTCCCGAATCGACGAACCTCCCAAAGACCCTCCTTGCCCCCAAGGGCAAGCACCATACTCTCAAGAGGATGGCTCCAGAAATGGTATTATACCGCAAAAACCCCATACCACAAACATAAAACGCCATAACAACGGACAGTGACGCCGACCGCGGCGTCTTGCCTCAAGAGCCCCTTGTCCGACCGCGGCGTTCTACCGCCGTCCGACGGCGTCGAGCCAGGCCCTGGCTATCAACTGGTGTCCTGCCGGTGTGGGGTGCACTCCGTCTTCGGACCAGTATCCCGGCGATCTGTGCGAGACGCCCGCGGCGAACAGCGAATCGAGCGGGACGAGAATCGCGCCGAACTCATCAGCAAGCGAGCGGGTTATCTCGATTTTGGGATCGAGGTCCTCGCGGAAGGCGTCAATATGTGAAGAGACCGGCAGGACGAACGGTTCGAGGATTATCAGGCGTGCTCCGAGTTCGTCGCGGGTCCTGGTCAGGATATCGCGGTACGAATCGGCAAATGAGCCGCACGAAGTCGGATCGTCGCAGTCGTAGCGGCGCCAGGTGTCGTTGACTCCGACCATTATCGAGACCCAGTCCGGCCTGAGGGCCAGACAGTCGCGATCCCATCGCATTTTCAGGTCAATCACACGGTTCCCGCTTATCCCGCGATTCAGAAACCGCACGCCGGAGCCTTTGAATTCGCCTGCAACGATCTTCGCGTATCCGTAGCCCATGCTTGCCGGATCGGCGTAGTTGCGCCCGGCGTCGGTGATGCTGTCGCCCTGGAAAAGGACCAACGATCCGTCTTCGATTATGCGGGCCATCGGCGTGCTCCGATCAGGCGTATCTTGTGGGGTCCGCAACGCCGGCGGCCTCAAAGCCCGCGGCGCGGAGACGGCATGAGTCGCAGTGCCCGCACGCAGCAGCGTCGGGCGTCGGGGCGTAGCAACTGTGCGTTATCGAGTAGTCGACGCCCAGTGAGGCGCCGCGTGCGATAATCTCAGCCTTGGTCATCGCAACCAGCGGAGCGTGGACAACGAACCGATCGCCCCCCTCAACTCCCGCGGCGGTCGCCAGGTTCGCCAGTTTCTCGAACGCCTGGATAAACTCCGGCCGGCAGTCGGGGTATCCGCTGTAGTCAACGGCGTTAACGCCGATGAATATGTCGCGGGCGCCGATAATCTCGGCGAAACCAAGCGCTATGCTGAGGAAGATCGTGTTGCGGGCCGGCACGTAAGTATCCGGTATCCCGTCTTGGCCTTCGCGGTCCATCGGCACATCGATGTCGTCGGTCAGGGCGCTGCGTCCGAATCCTCCGGCCGCCGACAGATCGATCTTCACCACACGATGCTCGACTACGCCGATAGCCGACGCCACCGCTTCGGCCGCCGCGAGTTCGACATCGTGTCTCTGTCCGTAATCGAAGCTTATGGCGTGACATGCGAAACCCGTGTCGCGTGCGATCGCCAGCGTTGTCGCCGAGTCCAGCCCGCCCGACAGCAGTACGACCGCCTGTTTTTCTCCGGTTTCCATCATATTGTACAAGGTACAGCCCTTTGACTTTCGATGCAATGAGTGTAGGCTGTTCGCACGAAGAAACCTCCGCTTACAGCAAGGAAGATCATGATGCCGGACATGGAAACATTCGACAACCCGCACCCTAATCGAAGCTACATGATACGCCACGTGGCCCCGGAGTTCACTTCGGTGTGCCCCAAGACCGGACAGCCGGATTACGGGACTATCGAAATCGAGTACGTCGCCGACAAGCTGTGCATCGAACTCAAGAGCCTGAAGTTCTACCTCCAGGGCTTCCGCAACGAGGGCGTGTTTTACGAAGACGTGGTCAATCGCATTCTGGACGATATGGTCGAGGCGCTGTCGCCGAGAATGATGACGGTGACCGGAAGCTTCACGCCGCGCGGCGGAATGCACTCGGTGGTGATGGCGCGGCACCCCGACGACCCGTTCATTATGGAAGACTGAGACTTTGATGAACACAAACAGGCGTTTTGTCACAGGTGTCGTGTTGGTTTCGCTCATCATGGGCGCCGGCGGCTGCAAACAGCCGCCAGGCGACGATCAGCCGCGTGCGGTCACAAGTACGCCTATCGGCATCATGGGGACAGAGACGGCGCTGACCGCGGTGGTGATCGGGTCCGACGGGAAGAAGGCTCAAACCGCTCTCAGCGACGCCGAAAGAGCCCTGCGCGACGTTGAAGCCAAGATGAGTTCGTGGCTCGAGGCCTCGGAGTTGTCTCGGTTCAACAGCGCACCGCCCGGCAAGCCGGCCAGACTCTCCGAGACGACTCTCGGACTGCTGCGCCTGTCGAAGCAACTGGCCGAACAGACCGACGGAGCGTTCGACGTGACCTGCCGACCGATCCTGCAGTTATGGCGGAAGGCTCGAACCAGCAGGAAGCCGCCCACAGATCAGGAGATCGCCCTGGCGGTCGGCAAATGCGGCTGGGACAAGATCCGACTGCACTCCGAGGCGGTCGATAAGACAGTCGACGGCGCCGGCGCGGACCTCGGCGGAATAGCCAAGGGGTTCGGGATCGATCGGGCGACCGAAGCGCTGGAAGCCGCGGGCATGCTCGGCGGGATGGTGAATGTCGGGGGAGACGTTCGCTGCTTCGGACAACGCGAAGGCGGCGGCAAGTGGCGCATCGGCGTGCGGAGCCCGTTTGACGGCGATCCGACGTTCGCGATAATCGAACTGTCGTCAGGCTCGGTATGCACCAGCGGGAATTACGAGCGGTTCTTCGAGCTTGACGGCGAGCGATACAGTCACATCGTAGACCCCCGCACCGGTCGGCCCGTGGATCTGGCTCCGTCAGTTACGGTGGTGGCCCCGACCGCGACAGCCGCAGACGCCTGGGCAACCGCCCTGAGCGTGCTCGGCGAAGGCGGATTGGAGTTGATCAGCGAAAACAGCGGGCTGGAGGCGATGCTGATAATCGGAGGCCCAAAAGACTACCGCCTGGTAATGACGCCGGGTTTCGGGGAGTTGCTGTCAAAATCCCCGGCTCAATCGCCCTGATCCGCCGGCGACGTCGCTGATTCGAGAAACTTCTCCAGGCAGTCGGTGTAGACTCGTCCCGACCTGATGAATCCGTCGTTGTGTCCGCCGGTGATCTCCTGGAACTGCTTGGGCTCGTTAGCCGCTTCGAAGAGCTTCTGTCCGTGGCTGTACGGTATGATCTCGTCATCGGGCGAATGAATGATCAATACGCCGCAGCGCACCTGCTTGATCCGCTCGAGGGTGTTGTACTCGATCGTCGCCAGCAGCCGCACCGGGAGGAACGGATAGAGTTCGGAGCCCATGTCGGGTATCGAGGTGAACGGCGATTCGAGGATCAACCCGGCGGCCTGTTGTTCAGTGGCCAGTTGCGCAGCGACAGCCGAGCCGAGGGAGCGTCCGAATATTACGATGCCGCGAGGGTCGACCCGGCGATCTTCTGTCAGGTGCCTCCACGCCGCCTCGGCGTCGAGGTAAGTGCCCTGCTCGCCGGGCGATCCTTCGCTGCGACCGTATCCGCGGTAGTCTATGATCAGCGCGTGGTATCCCAGGTTGTGGAATATCGCAATAGTCTCAAGCCGGTGCGACACGTTGCCGCCGTTGCCGTGGAACATCAGAACGGCGCCTTTGGGCGATTCGGAGGGGATGAACCACCCGTGCAGTTTCACGCCGTCGGAGGCCTTGAGGGAAACATCCTCGTAGTCCATCGGCCTTTCGTGCTGCATTGGAGTGGCTATGAGATTCCCCGTCGGACGGTAGACGAGTTTGGCCTGCAAGAGGAACATCAACGCGGCCAGCAAGACGTATCCCCCCGCCAGTGCGATGAGCATGTGCCAGATCATTCGCTTCAATCGTTTAGCCGTGCCATTCGGTCTTGTCGACAGTGGTCTTGAACTCAGGTTTGATTATCGCCGGAACGTCCAGGGCCTCGGTGGCCTCGATGTCGCGGTCGCTTGGGTTTCCGACCATCATCAGGCGCTTCTGCGGGCATTTGTCCAACGCGACCAGCAGGTCGTCCATTTCAACGGGATTGTACTGATCGTAGTCCAGATGCGGAATGCTGGCGCCCTCGTCGAAGCTGATGGCCTTGCTTGCCCGTCCGCAGGCCTTGCAGCCGATGCAGCCGACTTTGCAGACGGCCTTGACGTCCTTGCCGAAATCGTTGTTGGCGCAGGTCACCGCCATCATCTGAGAGCGTTTGAACGGAGTCATGGAGATTATGTGCCGCGGGCAGATCTTTTCGCAGGCTCCGCATCCGACGCACTTGTCGTAGTCGACAGTCGCAAGTCCGTCGATCACGCGGATTGCATCGAAGTTGCAGACCGCTCCGCAGTCGCCGAAGCCCAGGCAGCCGTAGGTGCAGCCCTGCACTCCGGCGACCATGTTGGCCGCGGTGCAGGCCTGCTCGCCGCGATACTCATTTTGACCCAGGCGCAGGTCGCGCGTCGCGCCGCAGTGTATCACCGGCCTCGACGGCCAAGACTGTTCGACCTCGACGCCGAGGATCTCGGCCAGCGCGGCGGCGCATGCGTCGCCGCCCACCGGGCACATGTTGACAGGAACGCCGTCAACAACGACCGCCTCGGCGTATTCGCCACATCCGACATATCCGCACCCGCCGCAGTTGGCGCCGGGCAGGGCTTCAATGCACGCTTCAATTCGCGGATCTACGTCAACGTGGAACGCGACGTTCGCCCAGCCCAGCACATAGGCCATGAACATCGCCAGCACAAGCATAGTCGCCGCGGCCAGAATGATAATCATTGCACTGCACCTCGCTGGGTCTTCATCGTGATCTCCGCACCGGCGTCCCCGTCGGCGGGTTTCGCCGCCGGCATTGTCGTCGGGGCTCCGATATATTCTTCGTCGTCATCGACGGCGACGGCTGCGGCTTTGGCGGGGCTCATAACTTCCTTCAGGCTGCGGTCAACGCCCCCGAAGCCCATGAACGCCAGCGACAGTATGCCGGCGACTATCAGCGTGATTCCGGCGCCCCGGAGCGACCTGGGCACGTCGCAGTAGTCCAGTTCTTCGCGGATGCCGGCCATTATTACGATGGCGATCGTGAAGCCGACGCCTCCGAATATCGCCAGCACAAGGGCGGTGTCCAGTCCCCAGGGATCGGCGCCCTTGCCGACCGCGACGTACTTCATGATCTCCAGGCAGGCGAACAGGATCGCACAGTTAGTCGTGATCAGCGGCAGGAACACGCCGAACGACTTGTACAGCGGCGGGAAGAACTTGCGAACGTACATCTCGACAAGCTGCACCGACGAGGCGATCACGAAGATATATACGATGTAGCTGAGAATGCTCAGGTCGGCGCCCTCGCCGATGACAAGCACCGCAAGCGGCGCGCCCGGACGGAGAATGTAGTACGTGAATATCCAACTCAGCAGCCCCGCTATCGTTATCACGAAAGTCACCGCGCAGCCCATGCCGAAGGCCATGTCCACGCGACGCGACACGCCGATGAACGGGCATATGCCGACAAAGTAGTGCAGGACGAAGTTGTTTATTATCGCCGCACTGACAGCCACCAGAATCAGTTCGCTGATGTGTTCCATTGTCATACCAATCGTAAGCTGTTGCCGCTTAAGGCCTGGGTTCGCCGATTACGCCGCGGTCCCGGATTTTTTCTCTCTAATGGCGCCTATCCAGTTGGCCAGGCCCAGGAGCAGACCAAGGGTCAGAAACGCTCCGGGAGGCATGACCATTATGCCCCACTCGGGCCAGGCTTCGGGCATCACCCGCAGGCCGAAGAACGTGCCGGATCCGAGTATCTCACGCACCGAAGCGACTGACGCCAGGGCCAGCGCGAATCCGAGCGACTGTCCGACCGCGTCGGAAGCCGCGATCGCGACCGACTGCTTCGACGCACACACTTCGCAGCGGCAGATAATCACGCAGTTGACGATAATCAGCGGGATGTACGGACCGAGCTCCTTGCTCATCTGGTACATATAGCAGGCCAGCAAGCGGTCGGCGATCGTAACGAACGTCGCTATCGTCAGGGTGAATACGAGTATTCGCAGGTGCGGTTTGAGCAGGTTGCGAATGAGGCTCGTAAGGACATTGGCGCATATCAGCACGAAGGCTACTGCGCCGGCCATTGTCATCGCGGTGTTCATTCCGCCGGTGACCGCCAGGGTCGGGCACATGCCCAGCAACTGGCGATAGACCGGATTCTCCGGAATCAGGCCCCGCAGAAAACGTTCACCTGATGTTGGTCCGTCGTTGGACATTACTGTTCCTTAACTTCCAGCTTTCCGCTGTTGATGTCCGCCACCGTCCGCTTCAGCCGCCGGACCGCCCTGTTGACGATGCGGCAAATCGCGGTGGAGGTGATAGTTGCTTTGGTGACCGCCTGGACCTGCTGGTCTCCGGGCGTCATTTTGGGCTTGACCATGACGATCGGCTCGGCCTTCTTGCCGGCGAACGATTCGACGTAGCCGGCTTTCACGACCTTCTTCCACCATCGTTCGCGCTGATCGACTACATGCACTTTGATGATGTTCTCCGCCGCGGCGTCAAGGGCCACCAGCAGGTCGATCCTGTCCCAGCGGCCCATTCGCTGATCCTCGGCGACCCAGGCGGCGGTCTCTCCGCTTTCGTCCAGGATGCGGAAAACCAGTCCTCTGTCGACGGAGATCGGCTTGACCCGATCGTCGGTCACGCCGGGGAACATCCTGGGTATGTTCTCAAGCGCCGTCTGCCGTCGAACGGATGCGTCGATGCAGTCGCCGAACTCGCGGACAGCCCTGTTGACGATGCTGCAGACGCTCTGCGACGAAATCGTCGCACTTGCGATGGCCTGAATATCGTTGCTCTCGGGCTTCTGAGCGGTTTTCTGGGCGAAAATCGCGCGCGTGCTCGACTTGTTGACGAACTGATCGAGGAAACTGTCGGATGCTATCTTGCTGCCCAGGCCCGGCGTCTCAATCTGCGACAGCACGTAAACGCCGGTGATGTTCTTGACCTTGGCGTCAACCCCGACGAGAACTTCGATCTTGTCGACGTATCCCATGCCCTCGGCGCGGAGCATGTATCCGATGACGGCCTGGCCGTCGGGAGCCAGAGCCTTGTAGTACGTTCGCGTCACCGGGGCGCCGTCCAGGTCGACGGTGAACTGGCCTTCCTCGACGAGATCCTCGCGTGCGCCGGGTATGAGCTTGGGAATCTGATCGTAGGTCTCTTTTCTCTTGTTGGCCTGTATGCCGTCGTTCAGGGCGATGTGCACTCCGGCCATCGCGGCTCCAAAGCTGGCGGCCAGCACCAGCACCAGCCAGGCCTGCACGAGATAGTTCTGTTTCTTTGCTTCAGCCATTATTTCCGCCCCCCTGCAGGTCCGCCGACCGGGGTCGGGATGGTGCATCTGTTGATAAGGGGAACAATCGCGTTCATCATCAAGACGGCGAACATTACGCCTTCGGGGAATGCCGACATCATTCTGAACAGCATGATGAACAGTCCGAGCCCGACGCCGAAGATCAGCCGGCCCCTTGGGGTGATCGGGCTGGAGACCGGGTCGGTAGCGATGTAAAACGCCCCGAACAGCATGGCTCCTCCGAACATGTGGTATCCCAGGAAATCCAGGAGCGACAGCCCCGCCCCGCCGCCGCAGAGACCAACCAGTACAGTCACGATCGCCGAAGCGGCGATCACGCCAAGCGGTATCTCCCACGCCGCGGTGCGACGCAGGCAGAGGTACAACCCGCCGATAAGGCACGCTATGGCGCTGACTTCCCCGATCGATCCGTTGACATTGCCCAGGAACAGGCTGGTGATCGACACGCCGGAATCGTCTTCATCTGCGCCGGCTGAGTCGGTCGTTTCTGACGCTTCGGGGACCGCCGGAGCCTCGGCTCCGGTCTTCAATACGGTCATCGGCGTGGCCCGCGAGACTACGTCGATCGTATCGGCGTCGGGATCGGCGGGAACTTCGTACGCGCCGGCGGCCAGCGCCCCGGCGAAGCAGATCACGACAAATGCTCGCCCGACCATGGCGGGATTGAATATGTTCTGGCCCAGTCCGCCAAAAACGACTTTTCCTATACCGACCGCCGAGCCGGCGGCGATCAGCCCCACGTACCACGGCGCCGTGCCGGGGAGCGACATCGCCAGTATGACGCCGGTGACGATCGCACTGAGATCCTTGACGGCCTTCATTGGGCAGCGTCCCCGCATCGCGGTGAAGGCGATTTCAGCCGCCACGCATCCGACGACGCAGACCAGCAGTTGGATCAGTGCTCCGACGCCGAACTGGATTACAGCCCAGATCACCAGCGGAGCAGTCGCCATCAGCACGTCGAGCATCATCCGCCTGGTCGTCAGAGACGTGCTGTAACTGTGCGGCGACGGCGCCACGTGTATCACCGGACCGGCGGGAGCCGGCGGAGAATCGGGCGCCTCGGTTTGCTTTTTGTTTTCCATCGATTCAGTCATCTGTCGTTCTTGTCGGATATTGTCAGTCGCGGGGCATCTTGGCCTTGGCGACCCTCATTAACTGAACGAGCGGAAGGCTCGCCGGGCAGGCGTAAGCACAGCATCCGCATTCCATGCACGCCGTCAGGTGGTGACGACGGGCCAGGTCCCAGTCCTCGTGCTTCGACGCGAGGGCAAGCTTCGTGGGCACAAGGTTCAGCGGGCAGACGTCCACGCATCGCCCGCACCGCACGCAGTTGGTCTCTTCGGCCTGCTTTATGTCCGACGCGGTCAGGACGGTAAGTCCGCTGGAGCCCTTGGTCACCGGAGTGTCGAGATTGCCGAGCGTAAAGCCCATCATCGGCCCACCGGCCACTACGCGCACGGCATTGTCGCGAAGCCCGCCGCAGTAATCGATCAACTCGGCGTAGCCGGCGCCTATCGGGACCAGCAGGTTCTTCGGGTTGGCGATACCGGCGCCGGACACGGTGACGATGCGGTGGGTAAGCGGCTTGCCCCGCAAGACGGCCCGTGCGATCGCCGCGGCGGTGCCTACGTTTACGACAACCACGCCGACGTCCAGCGGTAGTCCGCCGGTCGGCACGATCCGACCCAGGGTCGCCAGAATCGTCTGCTTCTCGCCGCCCATCGGGTATTTCGTGTGGAGTTCGGCTATCTTGACGCCCGACGAACCGGCGGCCTGGGCCATCGTCTCGACGGCCTGGGGCTTGTTGTCCTCGATGGCGATTATCACGTTCTTCGCCCCCGCGGCGCGAGCGGCCAGCAAGGCGCCGGTGATTATCGGCTGGGGAGCCTCAAGCATCAGGCGGTAGTCCGCCGTCAGGTACGGTTCGCACTCGCAGCCGTTTATAAGGATCGTGTCGATCGGCTTGGCTTCATTGCGGGCGAACTTTACGTGGCTGGGGAACGCCGCCCCGCCGAGCCCGACAATCCCCGCGTCCCCGACGGCCTGGGAGATCTGCTCGTGGGAATACTGTTCAAGCCCCTCGGTCGGCCAGTAGCCGCCGAAGCAATCGTCCCACAGCGCCTGACCTTCGAGCTGATCGCCTTCGGCGGTGATCGGGATCATCGACACGTGCCGCCCGTTGGGCAGCGTGCAGACGCCCTGCTTGCCGACTTTGCCTGTGATCGTGGCGTGGACGCCCGCGGAGATGAATCCGCCGGCCTTGCCGATCGGTTCGCCGAGGGTGACCTCCTGGCGGATCTTCACCAGCGATTCGGCCGGCGCGCCTGTGTGCTGAAGCAGCGGGATCGCCACTTTCGCCGGCTGCGGGGGAATCTCTACGGCTGAGTTTTCGGCGAAAAGCTTGCCCTCGGGCGGATGAACGCCGCGTGGGAAACTGCCCTTGCCCGGTATGTCTGATAGTGCGGTCATATTCAATGATGCTCGTGTCCGGGGCAAACCGGCTGGACTGGGACTTCGGTGTGCGTGGTGCGGATAAATTTCAGGGCTACCGACGCGATCGCCGCGCCGGCGGTCAGTCCGATCAGCGCCGCGATCAGCATGCGACTCTGGCCGGGCCAATACGATCGGGCCAGCAGCGACCCGGCAAGCGCCAGGGCCAAGGGGAGCGCAAAGACCCATATCGCGGCGGTCGCCAAACGCCATCCAGTAAAGATATCCTCACCAGGAGCGATTGATTCCTCGTCCGACGAACAGTGGGAACACCCGGCCTGACAACTCGATATTTCGGGGGCATTCACTTCAATGAGCCTCGTCGGCAAAAACAACGCGGCCGCGACGATACAACACCGTCACGGCAAAACACAAGGCGGGATCATACCTATCCTAACCGGGCGTGTAAAGCAATTTTTCGTCGCAAGTAACAGCAAACAGCGACAACTCGCAGATGTGATCCGGCGGCAATCTTGACAAGCAACGGCAAAAAGCGCACGGCAAGACCGCCTCCATACGAGAACCGCCTTAGTCCCAAGGATTCCGGGGACAGTGCTGAATTGTTGTGTCTTCCGCGCTCAACAGTAGAAAGATCTCCGGCGTAAGCAAATCTGAAGAAGCCTCTAAGCTCCGCCACACGCCGCAATCCGTCATTCGGATCTCAGGATCGTCTCGGCGAAGGTCAGATCGGCCTGGGTTGTGATCTTTATATTGTTGGGATCAGACTGCACCACGGCAACTTCGGCTCCGGTTCGCTGGACTGTTTCGGCGTCGTCTGTGGCGTTTTCGCCGCGGTCGTACGCCTCGATCAGCAGCGTCCTTTCGAACACCTGGGGGGTCTGGGCCTCCCAGAGTCCGTCGCGATCGACCGTCTGCAGGATCTTCCCGGCGCCGTCGACTTTCTTGATAGTCCCGTGCAGCGGGCAGGCAAGTATCGCCGCGCCGGTGGCGGAAGCCTTGGCCAGCACGGCATCGATCTGTTCGGGCCTGACGCACGGGCGAACCGCATCGTGGACGCAGATTAGATCGACCGATGAATCGACCCTGGCCAGGGCGTTTCTCACCGAGTGGGATCGTTCAGCGCCGCCTTGGACAAGTTCCACGCCGAGGTCGGCCAACTGGTCGCCGTATCGTTCATGGAGTTCGGCGATGTCGGCGGCCGAGGCGACCAGCAGTATCTGGCGTACGTCGTCGCGCCCGGCGAACAGATCGATCGTGCGCAGGAATATCTCCCGCCCGCCGAGGAGTTGGAATATCTTGTTGGACTCGGCGCCGAAGCGTTTTCCCGAGCCGGCGGCCGGCAGTATTACCGATACGCTATTCATACGAAGCATCCTATCATCCGTCGGCCAGTTCGGCCAGACCGTCGGCGTCGAGAATCGCTATCTCCGGGCCGTTGACCTCAATCAGCCCCGCGGCGCTGAGTTTCTTCAGGGCTCGGGACAGCGTTTCGGGGATCGTTCCGATCTGCCCGGCCAGTTCGCGTTTGGTCTGCTTGAGCACAACGGTGTTGGTCCCGGGCTTTGCCGGCAGTTCGAGCAGCACGTGGGCCACGCGAGCCGGCACGTCCTTCAGCGACAGTTGTTCGATGAGCCTGTTGAATTCGCGGAGTTTGGCCGACATGCCGGCCATCATCGCCATCGCCATGTCGGGGCTGGCGGCAATAAGCTGCTTGAGCACCGATCGCTTGACGACCAGCAGCGTGGTCTCTTCGAGCACTTCGGCATGCGCCGGGTAGTTCACCCCGGCCCACATCGCGGCTTCTCCGAACGTATTTCCCGGCCCGTACAGGTGCAGGATCTGCTCGTCGCCTCTTGGCGAGAGTTTGTAGACCTTGGCTCGCCCGGCGAGGATAACGTAGAACCCGTCGGCCGGCTGGCTCTGAGTGAAGACCTGCGAACCGGCGGCCAGATGTTCGGTCAGGCACGCATCCAGCAGCGCTCGGATCTCCGAGTCGCCCAGTCGCGAAAGCAGGGGGACCTGGCGCATCGCATCGGCTATTTGTGAGTTTGTCAGTTTAGCCACGCGGTGAGTTTACCGCCTGGCTCGGTCTGTAGCCAGTGGCCCGGTGGTTTTTGACGATCGCGTCAGGATCACCAAAGCCCGCCGACCGGCCCGGGAGTTACGTCAAAAGGACAGGAGTGTTGTAGCGCTTCAGCGTCGCATCATGCGTGACCAGTGTCAACTCCTCGGACAGGCATTGGGCCACCAGGAGTTGATCGAAGGGATCCTTGTGAATATCGGGCAGTTCTCCCACCGCCAAGGCGTGCTGAGGGGTGATCGAGAGTTTCCCGAACGGCTCGCTCATCAGAACATCGGCCCAGTCATCAGGCAGTTGCAGCTTGCCCAGCCGACGCTTGATGACGATCTCCCATAAGCTTACGGCGCTGATGTAGACAAGATTCGACGTCTCGCAGACCGCCTCGCGAACCTCCGGCCGCAACGCCGGATCGTCCGCCAGCCACCACAGGATAACATGTGTGTCCAAAAGGAGCTTCACGGCGTCTCCAGGTCAAACATGTCTTTGATCTCCGGCGAGAGGGAATCGAAGTCATCGGCAACTTCGATCTTGCCTCGCAGGGCTCCCGGCCGGCGAGGGCGCCGCGCCGCATCGTACGGTTCGAGTATCGCCACCGGCTTGCCCGCGCGGCTGATTATCACCTCTTCTCCCCGACAGACACGATCGAGAAGCGCCGAAAGCTGAGCTTTGGCCTCTGTAACTGTGTTAACTATCATAGCAAACCCTTCATATCGAACCAGACCAGACTACGTTAATTATAGCTATAGATCGGCCTCAGAACAACGCAAAATGGGGAAACTCGTTCCTCCGGTCACCGCCGCCGCCCCCAAATCACGTCGGCAGCGGCCCTTAGACGCGCGACGGCGTCAAGCACGTGTTGCAAATCATGCGTGTTTCACGCCGGCTTTGCAGCGGAATTCCATGATCGCGCAGTACAGGACGGGCACGACGAGCATCGTCAGCACTTCGATGCACATTCCGCCGAAGGACGGGATCGCCATCGGCACCATCACATCGGAGCCGCGCCCGGTCGATGTCAGCACCGGTATCAGGGCCAGGATTGTGGTGGCGGTGGTCATCAGGCACGCCCTGACGCGTCGGGTTCCGGCGTGAACGGTAGCCTTGCGGATACTCTCGACATCGTCCGGCTTCTCGCGGTCGAACGATTGCTCGAGGTATGTGGCCATCACCACCCCGTCGTCGCTGGCGATTCCGAACAGCGCCAGGAAGCCGACCCAGACGGCCACCGACAGGTTGATCGTATGAACCTGAAACAGATCCCTCATCTCGACTCCGAAGACCGCGAAGTCCAGGAACCACGGCTGGGTGTAGGCCCACAGCATCAGGAAGCCCCCGGCCCAGGCGACGAGAATCCCCGAGAAGACCAGCATCGTGGTCGAGACGGACTTGAACTGGAAGTAGAGGATCATGAAGATAAAGAACAGCGCCAGAGGCAGGACGATCGCCAGCGTCTTGGCCGAGCGGACCTGGTTCTCGTACGAGCCGGCGAACGAGAAACTGATCCCAGCCGGCAGGACCAGCTCGCCGCTGTCGATCTTGGCCTGCAAGTACGCCTGGCACTCCTCGACAACGTCGACCTCGGCGCGGCCCGGCTTCATATCGAACAGGACGTATCCGGTCAGGAAGGTCTCTTCGCTCTTGATGACCTGGGGTCCTCGGACATAGCGTATTTCGGCGATTTGAATCAGGGGAATCTGCGCCCCGCCCTTTCCGGGCACTAAAATTCGCTCCATGGCGCCGATGCGGTCCCGCCGTTCGCGCTGGTATCGTACGCGGACGCCGAACCGCTCGCGTCCCTCGACGGTGGTGGTGATCCGCCGTCCGCCGATGGCGATCTCCACGACATCCTGGAACTCGCGCATCTTCACGCCGTAGCGGTCCATCGCCTTGCGATCCGGGACGATCTCCAGGTACGGCTTTCCGACGATGCGGTCTGCAATGACGGCCGCCGGTTCGACGCTGGGCACTTCCTTGAGGAACCGTTCGATGTCGAGCCCGACCTTTTCGATGTCCGCCAGCCCCACCGTGGCCCCGCCCTTGATCTTGACGCCCATAGGCGCCCGCATCCCGCTCTGGAGCATGACTATGCGCGCCGCGATCGGCTGGAGCTTCGGCGCCGAAGTCGATCCGGGAATCTTGCCGGCCTCGACGATCTCGGCCCATATGTCGTCGGGGCTTTCGATGTGGCTTCGCCACTGGCGGAAAATCCGCCCGTCGGGATCGGGAATCAGCTCGCTGTCGGCGTCCAGGGCGAACCTGCCGGCCGATTCGTCGTATCGGTATTTGGTCCGACGCCCGTCTTTGTCGGTCTTGTACTCCGGCTTGTAGTTGATGACCGTCTCGACCATCGACACCGGGGCGGGGTCCAGGGGGCTCTCGACCCGCCCGATCTTGCCGACCACCGAATCAACCTCCGGAATCGCCCGAAAGGCCATGTCCTGCTTGGCCAGAACGTCCAGCGCCTCGCCGATCGAGGCGTGCGTCATGGTCGTCGGCATGTACAGGTAGGAGCCCTCATCCAGCGGGGGCATGAACTCCTTTCCGCGCCCCTTCCAGTCGTTGGCGATGACCCATTTGGCGTAGGTCCTCCCGCTGTGATTCGGCACATCGTCCCACGCGACGTCTTTGAACTCCGCAAGCGATTGAGGCATTTCAGCCGAGATTCGGCCCGTCCAGACCATCGCGCCGAAGGCGACGACGGCGCCGGGGACCAGGATAAACGCCAAGAGCGGACGCAGGCCGATTCGCGACGACGCAAAACCGTAAACGCCGAACAGCGCTATCGCGGCGCACGCGGCGATAAACGCGACAGCCAACACCGGAGTCGATCCGAACAAGGCCATCAGGCCGATCGCGCCGGCCGGACCGACGTATACGTACACACCCGCCAGAAGGAGCAGACCCGGAATCGACAGGAACGCGACTTTGTGCCGCAGGCACCATCGCAGCAGCGTCGGATAGGCCCACTGGAAAGCGCGGAAGAAGCCCAGCAACGCACACACCAGGATCGCCACGAAAGCGAAGTTGCGCAGATCGCCCCGCTGCGGACCCAGCGGTTCCCAGCTTCTGCTCAACACCAGCCCCACGAGAAAGACTATCGGGATACTCGCGCCCCATGTGGCGATCTTCGCTACACGAGGCGGGATCCGGTCGCGAAATATGCTGAACGCCGCGAAAAGCGTCAGGATAATGCCGGACGTTGTAATCAGGAACGAGCCGGTCCAGACGCCATGGGCGGCCAGTGCAACTCCCGCCGCGGCAAGAGACCCGAAGAGAATCGCCCGGAGAATCCTGCCGGATATCTTTCCGCAGAAGATGACGTGGGCCGCCGGCGGAAGGATCGTCAGGGCGATTACGATCGAGGAGATCAGTGCGAAGGTCTTGGTGAAGGCAAGCGGCTTGAAGAGTTTACCCTCGGCGCCGATCATGGTGAATACGGGCAGAAAGCTGACGACTGTGGTGGCCACCGCGGTCATGATGGCGCCGCCGACCTCGCTGGCGGCTCGATGGATCACCTCGAGCCTCGGCGCCTCGGGCGGGGCCTCGTCGAGATGGCGCAGGATGTTCTCGCAGAGCACGATCCCCATGTCGACGATGGTGCCGATGGCGATGGCGATGCCCGAAAGGGCGACGATGTTCGCATCGACATGAAAAGTCCGCATGGCGATGAAGCACAGGAGCACAGCCAGCGGAAGCATCCCGCCGACGAGTATGCTGCTGCGCAGATGCATCAGCATCAGGATCACCACTATGAAAGTGATCAGTATCTCTTCGGTCAGCGCATCGTTGAGGGTGCCCAGCGTCTCGTAAATCAGCCCCGTTCGATCGTAGAATGGTACGATGGTGACCTGGCTGGTGTTGATCCACTCGGGCCACTTCTCCCGCCCGATCGCCTTTAGATACTTGACCCACGCCTTGTGGTTCGGTTCGGCGTCGATGTACGCCGCGAAACGCTGCTTCTGGTCCAGATTCTCGACAAAGCCGGTCACTTCCGGGCGACTTATTTTCTCATGATCGATTACGACCTTTGTCGGAAGGCCCGGAGATATTTCCTTGATCTTGGCCTTGACGCTTTTTATGACCGCCAGCGGATTATCGCCGTATCGGGCGACCACAACTCCGCCAACGGCCTCGGCGCCGTCCTTGTCGAGCGCCCCGCGACGAAGCGCCGGACCCAGCGTCACCGTCGCGACCTGCTTGACGCTGATCGGCACGTTGTCGTTGACCTTTATGACGCTGTCTTCAATGTCCTCGGCCTTCTTGACAAAACCGATGCCGCGAATGAAGTACTCCACTCGATTCAGTTCGATGTTCTTCGCGCCCACGTCGATGTTGGACGCCTTGACGGCCGCATAGACCTCAGCCAGCGTGACGTTGTAGGCCCGCATGGCGTCGGGGTCCACATCGACCTGGTACTCGCGGACATATCCCCCGACGGACGCCGCTTCGCTGACCCCGTCGGCCGACAGAAGCGCGTAGCGAACGTACCAGTCCTGGATCGTGCGCAGTTCCTCGAGGTCCCACGCGCCGGCGGGCTTTCCGTCGGGGTCCCGCCCTTCCAGCGTGTACCAGTAGATCTGTCCCAGCGCGGTCGCATCCGGCCCGAGCGCCGGCTGGACGCCTTCAGGAACCGTGCCGGCCGGCAGGGAGTTGAGTTTCTCCAGAACGCGGCTGCGCGACCAGTAAAACTCCACATCCTCCTTGAAGATGATATAGATGCTGGAGAAGCCGAAGAAGGAATAGCTGCGGATAGTCTTGACCCCCGGCACGCCCAGCAGCGCTACGGTCAAAGGATAGCCGATCTGGTCCTCGACATCCTGCGGCGACCTTCCCATCCACTCGGTGAAGACGATCTGCTGATTCTCGCCGATATCCGGGATCGCGTCGGTCGGCACGGGGCTGCGCGGCAGACCGCCTGTGTCCCAGTCGAACGGGGCGACCAGAACGCCCCAGCCGATAACAAACAGCATCAACAGGACCACCGGCAGCTTATTCGTAAGGCACCACCACAACAGCTTGCCTATGATGGATTTCTGCTCGGCAGTCTTCTCGGCATAGTCGTCAGTCATGATGATGCTCCCCCTTCGCCGGCTGATCCGTCACTCGGGCGGGAATGACCTCCACGACGCTGCCGCATTCCAGCATCGCCGCGCCGAAGTAAGGATTGAGCGTCTTGTCGTTCAGTTGCAGCCAGTCGGCGCCGCGGTTGTTGAACGCCATCGGACAGCGGTGCCGATATATCGCGTCGGCGCCGGGAGGGCCGAATCGCTTCGCAACGGCCGCCATCTGCTCGGACAGCAGTGCGAATGCCCGGCGCGCCGCCTCGATATCCCCGGCCTTGGCCGCATCGGTGAGGATCTTGTCAATCTGTGCGGCGTCTTTCATCCATTCGGTGTGAGTCTCGCCGGTCAGCAGTTTCATGTCGACGGCCTTGAGGGCCTGGACCCCGCGGGCCGCGGCCTCGGTCGCCGCGGCGGGCTTGTCGCCGGCGAGGGCCTGCTGCACGGCGAAATACGCCTTGAACAGCTCGCCCAGTTGCTTTCGGAATTCAGCGCTGACAACCGGCGAAGCGGTCGAACGAGCGTGCCGGAGCCCCAGCTTGGACCGAAGCGAGCCGACGTTGGCCGACAGCGATCCTTCAATTCGTTTGGCCTCCTTGAGCGTCTTGGCCTCGGCGCCTTCCACGCTGTCATTGGCCAGTCGCATGGACATCTCCATCCAGAGCATGTGCGGATGTCCCTTCAGGACGGTCATGTCCACTGCCTTGACGGCCCGGCCCACATCGACGAAGGCCGACCGGGCCGAGGGCAGATCCCCGGCTTCGACGGCTTTGCCGGCCTTCTTGGCGGCGGTGAATATCGCCTGGGTCTGATGGCGAAACAGGGCGGGAAGCTCGCCGGGCTTGGGCTCACCGGCGCCTGCTTTCGGATCCGGTTTCGCCGGGCCTCCGTGGTCGTGCCCACCGGCCGAGCCGCCGCCATCGGGCGTCATCATGCTTGGCTTGGCCTGGATCTGCAGGGCGCTGTCGATCTTGAAGGCGCCGCGCACAACCACTCGCTGACCTTCAGTCAAGCCGTTGCGAACGAGGTAGTACTTCCCCGCACGAGGCCCCAGAACGATTTCACGGCCCTCAAAGGTCGGTTTGTCAGTATCGGGCAGTTCAACGTAGACGATCGCCCGCGTTCCGGTCCTCAACACCGCCGAATCCGGAACCACCAACGGCTTGGCGGCCTTGGCCGGGTCAACGCTGACGTACCCCATTGACTCGGTCCGAACCAGCGGCATCCCGCAGATATCGCACTCGCCGGCGGCCTCCTTGAGAACGGACGGATGCATCGGGCACATCCATTTGCCCGCCAGGGCCTCATCCATCACCTTGCCGTCGGCGTCGACCCTGGCCCGGACAACGGCCTTGACGAACATCTCGGGTTTGAGCCGCCCGTCGGCGTTGGCCACATTGAGGCGAACCTTGACGCTTCGGGTCATGGAATCGAGCACCGGGTCGATGAACGAAATCGTGCCGACGAACGGTTCCCCCGGATAACCCACCGTGGTGAACTCGACCTTCTGCCCGTAACGCAGCCACATCAGGTCGGACTCGTAGGCGTCGAGTTCAACCCACACGTGGTTGAGGTCCGCAATCGTGTAGATCCGCGTCCCGGTCTTGACGTACATTCCCTGCTGAGCGTTCTTGTGGATTACGATCCCGCTCGACGGGGCCTCGATAGTGATCTGATCGTCGGCCTTGCCGCGTTTCTCGATGCCCGCGATCTGCTCGGGCGCCAGGCCCCAGAGGCGCAGCTTCTCCCGTGCGGCTTTGACCATGTCCAGCGTAGATTCGCGGACTACCGCTATATCAGAATCCTCGATCGCCTTGGCGGCCCTGATCCCCGCCAGCAGCTCCTCCTGGGCGCTGAGCAGTTCGGGACTGTAGAGTTCGACCATGTGATCGCCCTTGCGCACGGGCACGCCGGTGTAGTCGACAAACAGCCTGTCGATCCGCCCGGGCACCCAGGCGGCGATGTAGGCCAGCCTTGTCTCGTCGTAGGCGATCTTGCCCACCATGCGGATATCCGACTCCACGAACCTCCGCTCGACGGGCGCAGTTTCGATCTCCATCAGCGCTTTGGCGGCCTCACTTACCGCCAACTGCCTCAGCCCGGCCATCGCGCCGCCGCTTTCGGCGGGGATCAGCGCCATGTGGCACTTGGGGCACAGACCGCGTCTGGGCAGCAGAATCTCCGGATGCATCGAACAGGTCCAGAGGGTCGGCTTGTTGTCCTTCGGGGCCGAGGCGTCCGACGGAGTCCCGGATGCGGTCGATATGTCGTCGCCATACCACGCCCCAACCGCCCCGTTAAGGATATATCCGATTGCGATGCACAGCAGGGCGCCGCCAACGACGCCAACCCATAGACCGGCCCCGGCGAATCGCCTGGGGGGTTGTGAACTGTTTTCAGTCATTTGTCCTGTCTCCTGCAGTTCAGTGCGACAACATCACCGGCGCCGCATGAATCGTCCCGGCCAGCAGGCCGGCCAGTCTGCCCGATCGGGTCGATGACTCTGTCGTATCGTTCATGGCGCGTCCCCTTTGGCGGTTTGGAGCCCGGGTCCGGCGCCTGTCACCATTTCCAGTTCCGCCAGCCGCTGTGCGCGATCGGCGATCGCCCTTTGAAGGGTAATCTCGAACTCCAGCAGCACTCGCTGGGCGTCGATCAGGTCCTGGAAGCCGCCTTTTGCGGATCGGTACGCGGCGTCTGATGCGCTGACGGCCTGGCGGGCTTTGGGCAGCAGCGTGTCGCGATACAGGGCGATCTTCCGCTGGGCGTCGAGGTATTGGAATTCGACAAGCTTGAGCCTGGCTCTAAGCGAGTTCAGCCTGGCGGCGCGAGTCTGGACGGCGGCCTGGCGTTTGAATCGCGCCTGGCGCAGCCCCGCGTCGAGCTTAGCGCGCCAGATCGGCAGGTTTATCGACGCGGTCGCGATAACCGGATCGTCGCCGTTTCCGTGCGGCTCGCGTCCGCCGGTCGAGGTCGCGGTGTCTATGTAGCTCATGCCGAGCGTCACGTCGGGCCAGTAATCCTTCTTCGCGAGTTCGACGCCGATCTTCGCCGCGGCGATCCGGCGGTCCAACTCCGCCAGTTCGGGGTTGTTCTTCTCGAGCAGTTCATCTACGCCGGCCATATCGACCCGCCCGCCGGACGGTTCTTTCAGCGCGGCCACCGGCGTATCGACCGGGCGATTCATCGCCGCGTTGAGCCTGGCCGCCAGCGGTTTGCGCATTTCCTTGAGGGTCGATATGCGATCGGCGAGCTTGCCCATCTCGACCTGCAGGCGGATCAGGTCTGGATGATTAGCCGCGGCTGTCTTGTAGCGTATCCGGGCGATCGTTTCGATATGCTTCAGCAGTTTGGCGTTCTGTTCGGTGATCTCGATCGCGCGATCGAGGTAGTAGTATTCGGCGTATGCGTCCTTTACTTCCCTTGCCAACTTCAGCCGGGCCTGCCTGAAGCGCTGGTGGGAGGCGTTGGCCTTCTGGGTCGCGGCGTCCCCGCGGAGATGAAGCTTGCCGAACCACGGGAATTTCTGAGCGATGCTGAACGCCTGACGCTGGGCCCCGACGCGAGTCTCGACCTGCTGGATGTAATATTGATAGGTGAACTTCGGATCCGGCAGTGCGGTGACCTGGGGGATCTGCTGTAGATCGGCTTTCCAGCGACTGAAGGCGCCCGCCAGTTCGGGACTGTCCAACTCCGCGCGCCGAACGTAATCTTCTTCAGTCGCAGCAGCGGTAAGCTCGGGAACATCCTCTCGCGGCGCGGGAGTGTCATCGGAGAACAGATCTTCGGCGACCGGACCTTCGAGTCGCGGATCGTACCGGCGGGAGCAACCGATCATCGCCGACAGCACCGCGGCGCACGTTAAGCCCAGTATGCTTGTGCGAGTCATATTAGGGTTCCTTTCGGAGTTCGATTCGCCGTCAGCCGCGCAGGCGTTCCAGTATGCCTCGGAGCGATGCGGCCGGCAGGTCGCCTACAACACTGTAGGAACGCTCGCCGAGACGAACGCTTACGATCGACAGACCTTCGCAGCTTCCGTTGTGAATGCACTTGCAGTGCGGATGCCCGCAGCCGCAACCGAGTCCCAGCTTCTTGGGCCAGTCTTCGGTCACTATGACGCTGGCTTGCGAGTCGCCGAGTTTCACTACGTAAGTGGCGACCATTCCGCCCTTGAACTTCGTGACGTAGCACCCGACGACCTTCAGTTCCGGGCACTCGCTCAGGAGCCTTGGCGTGAAGCCCAAGTGGCGTTGGAAGTAAGCCTTGATCTTTTCGCAGTCGCCGGTGGCGTAGAACCCCGCCGGCTCGCGGATATTGACTCTGTGAATATTCGCCAGTTCCACCGTTCCGGCCTGTACGGCTTGGGACATCATAAGGATGTATAGAACAGGCACAAGGATCAGCATGGCCGCCGCTGTGGCGGCCATCAGTATCCCGGTCGGAAAATAAATGTACCTGCGTCGCGGCGCCGGAGCAGTCTGCAAACTCACTCGGATCTTGTCGGCCAGCGACTGCGAAGCATGCACCGAGTCGAACGCGCCGGCCAGGCGCGTGCGAATCGCACGGGCCTCTTCGAGCCGCGCGAGGTCTTCGGGGTCGATGTCCGGGCCTTGCACCACAGCGTCGCTGAGAACATCTTCAAATTGTTCGTTCGTCAGTTTCATGGTTTCACCCTCCCGTCAAAGCCCAGATCGGCGGCGTGGGCCTTCAGGAGAACTTTCAGCTTCGCCCGCCCGCGGGAGGCTCGGGACTTGATCGTTCCGGGCGCCGCGTCGAGAATACCGGCCGCCTGGTCAACGCTCATCCGCTCGACGTCGACCAGGAAAACCGCCATTCTCTGGGCCTCGGGCAGTTCACCCAGAGCGGCGATGATCTGCTCGTCGGCGAAGCTCTCCAGGATGTCCCGGGCGTTGGTCCAGTGCGCCTCTTCAACCGATTCGCCGGCCTCCAGCGGCAACTGGTCGGCCTGGAGTTCGGTTCCGACAACCTTGCGATGCCTGAGCCGATCAATCCAACTGTTGCGGACTATCCTCATCAGCCAGGCTCGGCAGTTTGTGCCCGGGCGGAACGAATCGAACTGGCTAAGCGCCTTGAGGCAGGCCGCCTGGGTCAGGTCTTCGGCCTCGTCGCGATCGCCGCACAGCGCAAAGGCCGTGCGGAACACGCTGTCGAGGTGCGGCATTGCAGTTTTCTCGAAATCGGACGAATCCGTCATACGCGCTCTGGCGGAAATTCCGCCACCTTCCAAACGTCCATGACCGCAAGATGGTTCCACGAGTTACCGGATAATAGCAGATTAAACCGGCGGAAAACACTCAAAACGAACGTATGCGGGCAATCGCCCCGGGCCGATCGTTTCCCAATCGGCCAAGATGCTGTATAATGTTTGCCCTTACTCTAAAGTTCTGGAGCAGCATTAAATGGATAGATTAATGGTCACCGTCTCGGGCGTTCGCGGTATTGTCGGCTCTTCGCTGACGCCCCAAATAGCCCGCCAGTTCGGTTGTGCGTTCGGAACGATGCTGGGGGCCGGCAAGAGAGTTGTTATCGGCAGAGACTCCCGCCAGTCCGGACCCGAATTGCAGGAGGCTATCACCGACGGCCTGCTGTCGAGCGGCGTGAACGTGATCTCGCTGGGAGTCGTCTCGACTCCGGGCGGAGCGCTGATGACCAGCAGGCTCGGCGCCGACGGAGGCGTTGTGGTGACCGCCAGCCATAATCCCATACAATACAACGGCATCAAGTTCCTCCAGCCCAGCGGAACGGGTCTGACGGCCGATGATGCGATGAAGCTCAAGGCTATCTGGGAGTCAGGCGATTTCGCGCTGGTCGCCGACGACGCTCGCGGAACTGAATCTCACGATGACACCGCCGAGCAGAAGCATATCGAAGACGTGCTGGCGATCTGCGACGCACAGGCGATCGCATCGAAGGGTTTCAAAGTCGTGCTGGACAGCATCAACGGCGCCGGCTGCATAGCTTCGGCCGATCTGATGGAGAAACTCGGCTGCGAGCTGATCCACCTGAACGCAGAACCCACCGGCGATTTCGCGCACAATCCCGAACCGATCGAAGAGAATCTCGGCGATCTGTGCCGGGCGGTGATCGAAAGCGGAGCGGCAGTGGGATTCGCCCAGGACGCCGACGCCGATCGCCTGGCGATTGTCGACGAGAACGGGCGGTTCATCGGCGAGGAGTACACCCTGGCCCTGTGCGCGGCATTCGTGCTGTCGAAGCGAAAAGGCGACATCGCCACGAACCTGTCTACTTCGCGCATGGTCGACGACATCGCCGCGGCCGCCGGGTGCAAAGTCGTCCGCACGCCGACCGGCGAGGCCAACGTGATCTCCGGCATGATCGAAGGCGAATGCATTCTCGCCGGCGAGGGCGGCGGCGGATTGATCGAGCCGCAGGTCGTACCGGTCCGCGACAGCTTCACCGCGATGGCGTACGTGCTGCAATATCTGGCCGAAACGGACATTAATCTCAGTGAGCTGGTCGGAAATATGCCGTCCTACGTTATGCTGAAAACCAAGCGGCCCTGCCCCGAAGGGGCGATCGACAAGATAGTAGACGCGACTCGCGAGGTGTTTTCATACCAGCTTGAAGCTAAGATAAACGATACTGACGGACTCCGCATCGATTTCGAAGACGCCTGGGTCTCAGTCAGAGCGTCGAACACCGAACCGATCATGCGAATAATGGCCGAGGCTCCGTCAATCGAAGACGCCGAGGCGCTCGTAGCGGAAGTAACTGAAATCGCCGCATCAGTAACAGGGACAGAATGATGAAAAGAAGCATTATTATCGCAACCGTACTGGCAGCACTCTTGATTGCCGTCGCCGCTCCGGCGGTCCGGGCCGCAGACAAGGCCAAGAGCATCTATCTCGACGAGTTGAACGTAAGCCTTTCGAGCACCGGCTGGGGCAGCACCCAGAAAAACAGGTCCATCGACAGGAACCCGATCAGGATCGCCGGCAAGGCGTTCAAGCGCGGAGTCGGCACCCATCCGCCGGGAATGATCCGAGTGAAACTCGACGGCAAGACCACCAGGTTCACCGCGATGGTCGGCATCGACGACGAGACCGACGGCAAGGGCACCGCCGAGTTCCAGATCGTCGTCAAGAACAAGGCGATCTGGAAAAGCGGCGTGATGAAAGGCAGGCAGCCGGCCAAGCTCTGCTCGGTCGATCTTACCGGCGTCAAGCAGGTCGATCTGGTCGTCACCGTGGCCGGCGACGGCTTCGGACACGATCACACAGACTGGGCCAGCGCCAGGTTCCTGTACTTCGGAGCCAAGCCGAAGGCCGTCAAGTCGCCCGGATCGAGGCGCGGCGGACGGACGTACAATCACCGCTGGCCCCCGGCGGACCAGGTGCTCAACAAGCACTCGCTGCCGGCCGAGACCGACCGCGACGAACTCGACGCGGTCATCCGACGCACCGGCGCTCTGCTCGAGCACATCTCAAAGATGGACAAGGCGCCCAAGCTCACCGCCGAGCGGGCAGTGCTGGAGCGGCTGACCGCATCGGCCAAAAAAGTCGACGTCGACGACGATGAAGGGCGCGAAACGCTGATGAAGCTGGCGGTCAAGGTCAGACGCAGGATCGCATTCTCAAACCCGCTGATCGACTTCGACAAGATCCTGTTCATCAAGCGGCACTTCAATCCCAACGCCGAGAAGACCGGAAACCACATGTGCGATCAGTACTTCGGCTTCAACGCGATTCGCGGCGGCGGGATGTTCATCCTGGAAAACGCATTCTCGGACAATCCCAAAGCGGTCAACGTCCTGGAGAAATCAGTCTGCGGAAACGGGCGGTTCAAGGGCAGGAAGCTCACAAGCGACGGCGGATTCCTCTCGCCGGACCTGTCGTACGACGGCAAGGAGATCCTGTTCGCCTTCACCGAGATCGCCGACGAGGAAAAGGACCGCCTGCGATATCGTGAGTGGACGCTCCACAACACGTGGAAGATCTTCCGCGTCAACTCGGACGGCACGGACCTCAAGCAGCTCACCGACGGACCGGTCAACGAGTTCGACCCGTGCTTCATGCCCAACGGGCGCATCGTGTTCATCTCCGAACGCCGCGGCGGATACGGGCGATGCCACGGGCGCCCCGTCCCGAGCTTCACCCTCCACTCGATGAACGGAGACGGAAGCGACATCGTGCGCCTCTCGCACCACGAGACCAACGAGTGGCAGCCGAGCATCGACAACAACGGAATGGTCGTCTACACGCGATGGGACTACGTGGACCGGGGATTCAACCAGGCCCACCATCCGTGGATCACCACCCCCGACGGACGCGACGCGCGAGCGATTCACGGCAACTTCGCCCCCTCGGCCCGCGTTCGCCCGCACTTTGAGATAACGATCCGCTCGATTCCCGGTTCGCACAAGCTGACGGCCACCGCCGCCTGCCACCACGGACAGGCCTACGGTTCGCTGGTGCTGCTCGATCCGAAGGTGCCCGACGACGACGCGATGGCCCAGGTCAAGCGAATCACGCCCGACCAGTTGTTCCCCGAATCGGAGATCGGCACCCACGGCCCGCCGGCGAACTACGCCGCCGCCTGGCCGCTGAGCGAGTACTTCTACCTCTGCGTGTACGACAAGGACTCCCGCTCCAACGCCGGGACCGCCAACAACTACGGCATCTACCTGCTCGACGCGTTCGGCAACAAGGAGCTGATCTACCGCGATCCGATGATCTCGTGCCTCGATCCGATCCCGTTCAAGCCCCGCAAGACGCCGCGGATCGTCCCGCACCAGACCTTCCTGGCAAGGCCCCTGGCGCCGGGCGAGAAGTTCAAGCCCGTGGACCCCAAACTGATCCCCAAGACCGGAAAGGTCGGATTGGTGAACGTGTACGACAGCCTCAAGCCGTTCCCCGAAGGAACGAAGATCAAGCATATCCGCATCATGCAACTGCTGCCCAAGACCACCCCGTACGCACACCGTCCGGCGATCGGTTTCGGCAGCCAGAAGTCGGCCCGGGCGATTCTCGGAACCGTCCCGGTCGCCGAAGACGGAAGCGCCTACTTCAACCTCCCGGTCAATATTCCGGTCTACTTCCAGGCGGTCGACGACAAGGGCCTCGCCGTCCAGTCGATGCGGTCGGCGACGTACGTCCAGCCGGGCGAAACTCTCGTCTGCCAGGGCTGCCACGAACCGCGAGCAAAGGCCCGCGGCCCGATGAGCAAGTTCCCCAAGGCGATGCGAAAGGCCCCGGCGGACATCAAGCCGGAAGTGCCGGGCACGAAACCGTTCAGTTTCCCGATCCTCGTCCAGCCGGTGTTTGAGAAGCACTGCGTAGGCTGCCACACCGAGCAGAAGGCCAAGGGCAAGAAGTGCCCCGACCTTACCAAGGGCAAGGTCGGACCGAGGTTCTTCAACTCGTACACCAACCTGCGGAACTACGCGTTCTTCTTCAACAACGCGGTATACACCACCCCGCGAACGATCCCCGGGCAGTTCGGCGCCAGGGCCTCGAAGCTCTACCAGATGCTCGCCAAGGGTCACAACAAGCTGAAGCTGCCGCCCGAAGACATGCACCGCATAACACTCTGGCTCGACGCGAACTCCGACTTCTTCGGCTCGTACGAGAACATCGAAGCCCAGGCAAAAGGCGAAGTAGTCCAACCGACAATGGAGTAAGAAAGCCCCACGCCGCGAAGTACAAGAGCCCCGACCGGGAAACGAGTCGGGGCTCTTGTTGTTCATAGGGTGAAGCAAACGCCGCACTGGCGAGGCAAGCCCACAAGATCGGTCAAGCTGTTGTCGCCGGAGCCCGACAAAGGAGGGCCAGCCCGCCGACAGGCGGGTGGCTGAAACTAGCCCCGGGTGAGCGAAGCGAGCCCGGGGGATATGATGCACGCGCCATGCTGAGCCCGCAGGACGGCGGGCGATTGACACAAGGCGACCGATAGAAAAAAGCTGTCAACCCGGCGTTCGGGGCAACTCAATTCCGTGCGCATCCAACAGACGGGCGAACTCCTCCTCAAACGTCATCACTCGATGGTGTTCGTCTTGCCTTGCGATATACGCGGCGACCTTCTCGGTCTGCGATCTGCTGACGCTGAATGCCGAGTAGCCTCGCTGCCATCTGAAATCACTCGTTTCCGGAATCGTCTTCTTGACCCACACCGCGGCGAGGGACTTCCATCGCTCCATCGCCTTGCTTACCGAAACATCGGGCCGGAGAGACAGCAGCCCATGAATGTGATCGTCTGTTCCGCCAATTATCCTGGCCTGCCCGAATTCCTCTCTTGCTATTCCGCCCATGTAGGACCAGAGCCGCTGCCGGAATGACTCATCTATGAGTCGTTCGCGTCGATATGTGCTGAATACGACGTGAACGAACAGGTTTGTGAAGGTGTGCGGCATCTTGATCCCCTTGTGTCAGTCATCCGCCGTTCGGCGGGCTCTTTCCATAATCGAATACGCATTCCCCGGGCTCGCTTCCAGCTCCGCCCTACGGGCCACGCCGCTCGCTCACCCGGGTCTACTATCAGTCACCCGCCTGCCGGCGGGCTGGCCCTCGTTCGGCGAACGAGGCCGCGTTGTAGACGTGAAGTTCTCGTCGTTAATCCGCCGCCGTCGCCAATTGACAATAACCAATCGCCAGCCGTTAAGCGCTTTCCTTCTTCGTCTTCTTGGCCGTCTTCTTGCGAGCTGAGGCGAGGGTCGGTTCGGTCTTGCCCGAGATCATGTCGCCGGTGATGACGTAGGTTTCGTTTTTCTTCTTCATCTCGG